>Ga0209922_100033_pt1 | contig 655006 bp, 565 predicted proteins | sample ThiBiot_500_biof_FD_183946 | JGI IMG/M metagenome (GOLD analysis project Ga0209922, IMG submission 183946) | Wastewater bioreactor microbial communities from Cape Town, South Africa - Thiocy_expt_500_biof (SPAdes) | ecosystem: Engineered > Bioreactor > Thiocyanate-remediating >...
TGCTGACCCGCCTGCCGACCCATCCCGATCGCCGCATCGTCGAGCTGTTGCCGCATCGCTGGAGGCCGGCGAGCTGACTATCGCTGGTGTTGTGGCGGTGTGGAATGTGGCTCCGCCGGACGCTTACCATAGGCCTTCTGTTCAATGGCCATCTGATGCGCGACGCTGGTTGCTCCTCCCAACCCGACAAGCACTGCGGTCGTTGCTGCGCCGAACAAGCCGCCGCTGATAGCGGTGCCGATTGCTGCCAGCTTCGGCAGGAAGGTGCGACGTTCGACTTCATACTGGTTAGCCAACGTACCGTAGAGGCGATCCGAGGACCATTTGCCGATGATCGCTGCGTTGTAGATGCACTCGGACATGTCCATGTTTGCCACGCCGCAGCGCCCGGTTGGATCGGTGTAGACCGTCGGATTGGCATAGGCATACAAGTACCGATGTAGGCTCGGCGGCTCTAAATCCTTTCCGGCTTCGGGATCTTCGGTCGTGAAGCGTGCAGTGGCCGGGTCGTAGTAGCGGGCCTTGGCGTAGTAGAGGCCGGATTCGGTGTCCTTGAGGTAGCCGGTGAAGCCGATGGGTTGTTGGTCGATGCTGGCGAGTTCGGCGCTGGCGGCTTCGCGGTTCGGCGCGATCAATGTGCCGGTGGTGCCGAGCTGGGCGCGGATCTCGCCGAAGGCGTCATAACTCGTGCGTGCCGTGACGAGGCCGGTCGGGTCGAGCAGTGCGATCGGGGAGCGCAGCGCATCCAGCAAGACTTGCCGGTAGGTCGGGATGGTGCCGGCCTGGGTCTGCGCGATGAGCTGGGTGGCGCTGTAGTGGAACTGCCTCAACGTGTTGCCGAGGGTGTTGGTTTCGGCGAGCAGGCTCTGGCCGTCGTAGTGGTAGCGCGTGGTCGTGATGCCGTCGGTCTTTTCTCGGCGCAGGCCGTCGGGGTGGTAAGCGAAGGCGAGCGTTGCCGGGCCGCTCGGTGACGTCGGCAGGGTCAGGCCGACGAGGCGGTCTCTGGCGTCGTAGGTATAGATGCGGGGCTGCTGACCGTTGACCGTCTGCGTGGCCAGGTTGCCGTTGGCATCCCAGGTCTGCACGACGTTCACGCCGGCAACCGGGTCGCTGCGATTCGTGAGCTGATCACGATTGTTGTAGGTCAGCGTCGATTGGCTGATGGTGGTGTTGTTGCCGTCGACAACGGTTTCGTGCGTTCGGTTGCCGACCGGATCGAGCGTATAGCTCGTGGTCCGGTTGGGTTCCTTGACCTCGACGAGCCGGTCGGCATCGTCATAGACGTAGCGGGTGCTTTGCGTCGTCTCGCCGGTCGTGGCGCCGTTGAACTCGCGCTGTTCGGTGCGGTTGCCGTTGGGGTCGTAGACGTAGTCGTAGCGGGCGAGGGGAGCTCCGGCCTTGCTGTGACGAATGCTCTGCAGTCGGCCGTTGTCGAAGTAGGTGTGTTCGGTCAGCGAGCCGTCGGGACGCGTGATCTCGGTCAGTCTTCCGCTGGGCGCGTAGCCCAGGGTCGTCGTACCCATACCGGGCACGGTCACGCGGGTGTTCTGGTTCAGCGCGTTGTAGGTCCAGACGGTGTCGTTGCCGTCGGGATCGGTCAGGCGCGTGCGGTTGCCGACGTCGTCGTAGGCGTAGTGCAGCGAGCGGTTGTCGCCGTCGACGGCATGAACGAGGCGGTCGAAGTCGTCGTAGTCGCGCGTCTCGGTCCGCGTGCCGGAAGAACTGACTTCGGTGATCGTGCGGACATTGCCGTTGCCGTCGTAGGCGAAGGCCGTTGACTGGATCTCGCCGGCGGGTGCGCCGAGGTAGGTCGTCCGCGTCGCGCGATTGAGCGCATCGAACTCGGTTTCGGCGACACGGCCATTCGGCGCCTCGCTGCGGATGCGGTTGTTGTCGCCGTCGTAGCGCCAGTTCCAGCTGTCGCCACCGGGATAGGTCTTGCCGCTGAGCCGGTTGCGTTCGTCGTAGGCGAAGGTCGTGACGTGATCGTTCGCATCGGTCACGCGCGTGCGGTTGTTGTTCGCGTCGTAGCCGAAGGCAGTGGCGTGTTCGTCGGGATCGGTGACCGAGGCCAGGTTGCCGGCGCCATCGTAGGCATAGGTCCAGGTCGAGGCCGGACCGTTCGGCCGCTCGTGGGTCAGGCGATGACCGGCGCCGTCGTAGGTGTACTGCGAGGTCTCGCCGGCCAGCGATTCGGAGGCCAGGAAGCGGCGCGGCGTATACGTGTTCGTCGTCGTCCGGTCGTCGGCATCGGTGTGCGTGGCCACGTCGCCGAGCGGGGTGTAGGTCCACTGTTCCGAAGCCAGACCGGCGCGATCCTCGCGGACCTTGCGATTGGCCTTGTCGACGGTGAAGACGCTCAGACGGCCCAGCGCATCGGTCTGCTGGCGCAGATTGCCGTCGGCGTCGTAGTCGCGCGTCTGCAGCAGGAGGCCGGCCTTGGCCTGCGTGCGCAGGCGATTCTCACGGTCGTAGGTGTTGACGGTCGTGATGCCGCGTCGGTCGACCTGGGTCAGGACGTTGCCTTCGCTGTCGTAGGTCCAGGTCTGGTGACAGACGGCGGTGGCAAGGTCGGTCGGTGACGATGGTTGAGTGAGGTCAGATGGCGGTGTGGCCGATTCTGACGACGTCGTCGGCGACGATGTAGCGTCCTTCGGCAAGGCCGTCGCGTATCGACTGTTCAGTGTCGATTGGTTCGCCGCAGTCTCGTTCGCTCTCGTGCCGGTCGCTGGTTGCCTGGAGAGCGTGACGGCGGCAAGGATCGCCGTTGCCACCGAAAAGGCGCCGAGCGCAGCGAACTTTCGCGTGATCGTCGGCTGCCGGCTTCGTGGTTCACCCATCCTGCTTTCGGCCGATTTCGTCCTGGAGATCTGCATCATGGCTTTGCCGGTTTTGATGGAATTCCGTTCGACCGATCGGGAGCGTCTCGTCGCGCAGGTGGACTATAACTCCGCCAATCCGGCGGTGAAGGTTGTTTCGTGCTGCGACGGCGAGGTAGTAGACGTGCTGCCGGCAAACAACAGTGTTCGCCGCATTTTGCGGGGACTGTTGTTGTCCATAACAACATTCTGCCGCTATGCTCGCGCTGCGAGAACGCGTCGGGACTTTGCTGCAATTTTTACTTGACGCGCCGGAAATCGCTCATGAAACTGCGTGCGTTGCCGCCAATTCGGCAACCGGGCTTGGCAGCCCGAATCTCAAGGCGCACACAGCGCCGCACCGAAAGCCGGCGCTTTTTCATGCCCGATTTTCGTGCGGCGTCGTCTGCCGATTCATGGCGACGGTGTGTGGGGAGCCGCAAGGCTCGCCGGTCCTTGAGCCGGTCTGCCAACCCGCACACCGTTCGCCACCCTCTTTTCACTGTTCCGGGTGGCGACTCCACGCAAAGGGAGTTGTCCATGGATAGTCGGTATGCGTTCTGCGGCACCGGGCCGAGCCCCGGTCATCTTGTCCGCACCCGCGGCGTCGTTGCCTCGTCAGGGAGGATGGCGCCATGACCCGCCAAGGTTCGTTCTATCCGCTGCGCCGCGACGTTGCGTCGGCCGAGCCGGTGATGTTTGCGTACGTGCTGGACACGCCGGCGCAGCGCGAGGCTTTGCAGGAGGAAATCCTCGATCGCATCGCCGCGATCCAGGCGCTCAGCGAGACGGTCGCATCGGCGCAGCTCGAAGCGCCGGATGCGCGTTCGCACGGCGGCATTCTCGATGCGCTGGCCATCCTGTCGCGCGATGTGCGTGGACTGATGGAGGCGCGCTTCCATCCGGGACCGTAAGCAATCGGCGACCGGGACAGTCACGTTGTCCCGGCCGCCGCAGGTTCTTGCTCAGGCCAGCCCTTCCAGTCGCTGCGCCTGTTCCTTCAGTCCACTGAGCTGCCCCGCAAACGCCGCCTGCCGCTGACGCATTTCCTCTACGACCGCGGCGGGTGCGTTTGCGACGAACGTCGGCTGGCCGAGCTTCGCTTCGCATTTGCCGATCTCGGCTTCGATGCGGGCGATTTCCTTGGCCAGTCGCGCTTTCTCCGCGCCGAGGTCGATCAGGCCGGCCAGCGGGATCAGCAACTTCAATTCGCCGATGATCGCCGCCGACGCGGCCGGTTCGGCTTCGCCGTCGGCGAGCCAGCGCTGGTTGTCGATGCGCGCAAGGAACGCGATCTGCGCGCCGAAGTTGGCGACACGGGCGCGATCGGCGGCGTTGCCGCCGACCCAGAGCAGCGGAATCGTGCGGCTCGGCGCGAGGTTCATTTCGCTGCGGATGCGGCGCAGTTGCGAGACCGCGGTCTTGAGCCATTCGACGTCGGCTTCGGCGCTTGCGTCGGCGGCCAGGTCGGCGGCGCGCGGATAGGCCTGCAGCGAGATCGTCGGTGCGGTGATGCCCAGCGGCGGTGCGATGTTCTGCCAGATCTCTTCCGTGATGAACGGGATCAGCGGGTGCAGCGCGCGCAGCAGGGTTTCGAGCACGTAGAGCAGGGTGTGGCGCGTCGAGTCGGCGGCGGCCTTGTCTTCGCCGGCGAGTGCGGGCTTGGCCAGTTCGAGGAACCAGTCGCAGAACTCGTTCCAGGTAAATTCGTACAGCGCCTGCGACACCAGGTCGAAGCGATAGGCGGCGAACTGCACTTCGACTTCGGCCAGGCAACGGTGCAGTCGCGCGAGCACCCAGCGCTCGGCTTCGGTGCGCGCGGCGGGGGCGGCGCCGGCGGTGACGCTGAAGCCTTCGCCGTTCATCAGCACGAAGCGCGCCGCATTCCAGAGCTTGTTGCAGAAATTCTTGTAGCCGCCGCAGCGGTCCAGATCGAACTTGATGTCGCGGCCGTGGCTGGCCAGCGAGGCGAAGGTGAAGCGCAGCGCGTCGGCACCGTAGGCGGCGATGCCCTGCGGGTAGTCCTTGCGCGTGGCTTTCTCGATCTTGGCCGCCATCTGCGGCTGCATCAGGCCGCCGGTGCGCTTGGTCACGAGCGCTTCGAGTTCGATGCCGTCGATGAGGTCGATCGGGTCGAGGATGTTGCCCTTGGACTTGGACATCTTCTGGCCGTCCTTGTCGCGGACGAGGCCGGTGATGTAGACGTCCTTGAACGGCACCTCGCCGGTGAAGTGGTCGGTCATCATGATCATGCGCGCGACCCAGAAGAAGATGATGTCGAAGCCGGTCACCAGCACCGACGTCGGCAGGTAGCGCGCGAAGCCGCGTTCGGCCATGGCCGCTTCGTTCGGCCAGCCCAGCGTGGAGTGGGCCCACAGCGCCGAGGAGAACCAGGTCTCGAGCACGTCGTCTTCGCGCCGCAGCGTCGGCGCGGTGCCGCCGTGGCGTGCTGCGGCCTGGATGATCGCGTCTTCTTCGCTGCGCGCGACATAGGTGTTGCCGGCTGCGTCGTACCAGGCCGGGATGCGGTGGCCCCACCAGAGCTGGCGGCTGATGCACCAGTCCTGGATGTTGCCCAGCCAGTGGCGGTAGGTGTTGATCCAGTTCTCCGGCACGAAGCGCACCTTGCCGGTCTCGACGAGCTCCAGGCCGCGCGCGGCCAGGCCGTCCATCTTCACGAACCACTGCCAGGTCAGGTACGGCTCGATGACCTGGCCCGTGCGGTCGCCGCGCGGCACCTGCAGCTTGTGCTTCTTTTCCTCGACGAGCAGGCCGGCGGCTTCCAGGTCCGCCAGCACGACCTTGCGCGCGTCGTAGCGGTCCAGGCCCTGGTACCTGGCCGGCGCGTTCGTGTTGATCTTGGCCTCGTCGGTGAAGATGTTGATCGGCGCCAGGCCGTGGCGCTGGCCGATGGCGTAGTCGTTGAAGTCGTGCGCCGGCGTGATCTTCACGCAGCCGGTGCCGAATTCGCGCTCGACGTAGGCGTCGGCGATGATGGGGATCTCGCGATCGCTCAGCGGCAGCGCCAGGGTCTTGCCGACCAGCGCCGCATAGCGCTCGTCTTCCGGATGCACAGCCACGGCGACGTCGCCGAGCATGGTTTCCGGGCGCGTGGTCGCGACGACGAGCGACCCCGAGCCGTCGGCCAGCGGATAGCGGATGGACCAGAGGCGGCCTTCCTCTTCCTCGCTGACGACTTCGAGATCGGAGATCGCGGTCTTCAGCACCGGATCCCAGTTGACCAGGCGCTGGCCGCGGTAGATCAGTCCCTGTTCGAACAGGCGCACGAAGGTCTCGCGCACGGCTTCCGACGGAATCTCGTCCATCGTGAACATGGTGCGGGACCAGTCACCGGACACGCCCATGCGGCGCATCTGCCGTTCGATCGTGTCGCCGGACTGCTGTTTCCACTGCCAGACGCGTTCGATGAAGGCGTCGCGGCCGAGTTCGTTGCGGGTCTGGCCTTCGCCGGCCAGCAGGCGCGTGACGACCATTTCGGTGGCGATGCCGGCGTGGTCGGTGCCGAGCTGCCACAAGGTGTCGCAGCCGCGCATGCGGTGGTAGCGGATCAGCGTGTCCATGATCGTGTGCTGGAACGCATGGCCCATGTGCAGCGTGCCGGTCACGTTCGGCGGCGGCAGCAGGATGGAATAGGGCTCGCCCTGGCCCGAAGGCCGGAACCAGCCGTTGCCCTCCCACTGCGCATACCATTTGGATTCGATCTGGCCGGGTTCGAAGCTCTTGTCCATGACGTAGTGACCTGGGCCCGGACGGTGGACGTCAGGGCGATTGCGGAAAGGGGATGGGCCCGATTGTAGCGTCCGCGCGGTTTCTGGCCCAAACCCGCGCTATTCCCGGCCCGTATGGACGCCCGCTACACTGCCGCGGCACGGGCGACGGAGGGAGCGGGCATGAGCGTCAACAGCGCCGATCTGGCCAAGTTGTATCCGCTGGATTCGTTGCGGCCGGAGAACCTGGAGCAGCTGGCGCGCGAGACCCTCATCGAGGAGGTCGGCCGCGGCAGCGTGCTGTTTTCCGCCGGCGAGACCGACGAACACACGATTTTCGTGCTGTCGGGGCGGGTCAAGGGCGAATACCCCGACGGCAAGGTCAAGGAAACCGACGCCTCGACCCTGCAGGGCCGCTACGCGCTCGGCGACATCCAGCCGCGCCGCTTCACGGCGACGGTGACCTCGATCAGCGCGACCCTCGCGCGGATCGACCGGCGCTACATGGAAAAGATCATCTGCTGGGACCAGCTCTCGCGCGCGGAGAACTTCCGCCACTGGGACCCGTCGCCCGAGGCCAATCGCTGGGTGTTCCGCCTGCTGCAGTCGCGCGTCATGCACAAGCTGCCGACGGCCGGCATCGAGCGCATGTTCCAGCGCTTCGAGCAGGTCGACGTGCGCGCCGGCGAGGTCATCGTGCGCGAAGGCGAGCCGGCCGATTACTTCTACGTGATCAAGGACGGCAGGGCCTCGGTGTCCAAGAGCCTGGAGACCGGCGACTCCGTCGTTGCCTACCTCGTCCGCGGCGACAGCTTCGGCGAGGACGCGCTGCTGGCCAATACGGTGCGCAACGCGACCGTCAGCATGCTCAAGGAGGGCAAGCTCATGCGCCTGGCCAAGCGTGCGTTCGAGGAGGTCATGAAGCCGCCCGCGGTGGACTGGCTGACCCCGGGCAAGGCTTCGATCCTGGCGCGCCAGGGCGCCATCGTGCTCGACGTGCGCATGCCCGAGGAATTCGAGCAGCGTGCGATCAAGGGGGCGCTGAACACGCCGCTGTACACCCTGCGCGAGACGGTCAGCGAGTACGACCGCGGCCGCAAGTACGTCGTCTACTGCAATACCGGCGAGCGCAGCGCGGCGGCGGCCTTCATCATGGCCAAGATGGGTTTCGAGGTGTACGCGCTGCAGGGCGGCATCTCGGGCATGATCAAGCAGATCGACCGCAAGCCGGCCTAGATTCGGCGGCGCGTCATCGCCGGTCGGCGGGCGAGCGGTGCGGCGACCCGTCGGCAGTGGGCGGGCCGGTGGGTGCGTCCCGCTTCCGGCGCCCGGACGCACCGGCGGCCGGGTGGTTCCACGCGTCGCAAATCTCGTGGAGTGTCGTATCGCGGCGTTGCGCCGGTGCCGGTCGGCGCCGGGTTCACGCAATCAACACGCGCGCACGCCGTCGCCGCGCCGGCTGCTGCGCCGCCGCCGACCACACGGCGGCAATGCGCTCGACCGCCTGCACCAGTTGATCTTCCGGTTTCGCATACGGAATGCGCAGCCAGTTGTCCGATCCGCCTTCGACGTTGAACACCGGACCGGGTGCCAGGCTGACACCCGCGGGTTCGACGTCGGCCGCGAGCTGCGTCGCGCTGCCGTGGGGGAGTTGCAGCCAGAGCGCGAGGCCGCCGTCGGGCAAGCGAAAGCACCAGCCGGGCAGTTTGTCGCGAATCGCGCCGGCCAGCGCGTCGCGGCGCTGGCGCGATTGCGTGCGGCGCACGCGGGCGATGTCGCCGGCGCCGAACAGTTCCGTCACGACCAGCTGGTCGAACAGCGAGGTGCCGAGATCGAGCTGCACGCGCGCGGCAACGAGGCGGTCGATGTGCTGGCGCGGCGCGCGGATCCAGCCGACGCGCAGGCCGCCCCAGAACAGCTTCGATGCGCTGCCGATCGTGATCGCATCGGCCGCATGCGCGGCGAACGGCGCCGGCATGGGCGCGTCGGTCAGCGCGGTCGCCTGCAAGGCTTCGTCGACGATGCCGACGGTGCGCGTGGCCTGCAGTGCGGCGGCATAGCGGGCGCGCTCGGCGTCGCTCATCAGGAAGCCGGTGGGGTTCTGGAAATCGGGAATGAGGTAGGCGAGATGCGGCGATGTCTGCCGCAGCGTCGCCTCGATGCCGTCGAGGTCCCAGCCGGCCTCGCCGAACGGATCGGCCAGCGGTGCGCTGACCGGGCGGCCGCCGCCGAGCCGCAAGGCGTCGATCGCGTTGGGGTAGACGGGGGATTCGATCATCACGCGGTCGCCGGGGCGCGAGAGCGCGCGCGCGACGACTGCGATGGCGGCCAGGGCGCCGGAGGTGATCACGATCTGTTCGGCGCTCGTCGGCAATCCGCGCCGCACGAAGGATTCGGCGATCAGCGCCTGCAGGACAGGCAGACCGGACGGCAGATAGCCGTCGCCGGCGAGGTAGGCGGGCAGCGCCGCGAGCGCGCGCTCGTAGGCGGCCGCAACGCCCGGGGTGGCGCCGCCGGCGGCGCAGTTCAGGTCGATCGTGCCGTCGGCAGAAGACGACACGGTGTTGCGCGAGTGGAGTGCGCGATCGTGGGCGCGGCGGCGGTCGAGCGGCACCGCCGCGTACGTGCCGGAGCCTTGCCGCGCCGTGGCGAAACCGGTGGCGATCAGGTCGGCATATGCACGCGCGACGGTATTGCGGGACACCGCGAGCGCTTCGGCGACCGCGCGTTCGCTGGGCAGTCGCGTACCGAGCGGAATGCGGCCGTCGCCGATCAGTTCCTGGACGGCCTGGCGCAGGCCGCGATAGGCGGGCGCGCGGCTGAACTGTCCGACGAGGGCGGTAAAACGTTGCGGGGACAGGGTGCGGTTCATGAGGCCATTGTCGCGATATTGGATCTATCCGAAAGATCCAATTGGCGCAACCATGGCGCCATGAACGCCCAACTCCGCCCTTTCTCGCTGTCCAATCTCGGCCCGGTCGCCCAGCTGCGCGCCGGCCGTCTGCCCGAACGCCTGCTGCGCCTGCTCGTCGGGCTATGGCTCTACGGTGTCGCCATCGCCCTGATGATCGCGGGCGCCCTGGGCGCATCGCCGTGGGATGTCTTTCATCTCGGCATTTCCAGGCATGTGCCCGTGTCGTTTGGCGTGGTGATGATCCTGGCCGCGCTCGGCGTACTGCTCGCCTGGATTCCGCTGCGTCAGATGCCGGGCCTGGGCACGGTCGCGAATACCCTGCTGCTGGGACCGTTCGCCGATCTCAATCTGGCCTTGGTCGGCACGCCGCAGACGCTGCCGCTGCGCGGCCTCTACCTCTTCGGCGGCGTGGTGGTGTGTGCGTTCGCCACCGCGCTGTATGTCGGCGCGCAACTGGGGCCGGGGCCGCGCGACGGTCTGATGACGGGTCTCGCGCGCCGCACGGGCTGGTCGATCCGGCGCGTGCGCACGATCATCGAAGTCAGCGCACTCGCGATCGGCGTGCTGCTCGGCGGAGTCGTGGGCATCGGCACGATCGTCTTCGCCGTCGGCGTCGGACCGGTGACGCAGTTCTTCCTGCGCTATCTCGTCGTTCCGCTGGACGCGCCGGCAGGCGGGCTGTCCCGGGAAGCGTGACCGGACCGTGCCGTCACCGGGCGCATTCCCGATCGCCGCCGGCGATCCGCCCTAGCTACTTGCCTGCCGCTCCCGGTGCCGGCCGGGCAAACCGCTGCAGCGCTTCCAGCAGCCGTTCCAGAATGCCGGGTTCGCGAAAGGCATGCCCCGCCGCTTCGACGAGATGGAATTCCGCTTCGGGCCAGGCGCGATGCAGGGCCCAGGCGTAGCGCGCGGGACAGGGCATGTCGTAGCGGCCGTGGATGATCACCGCGGGAATCGGCGCGAGGCGGTGCGCATCGCGCAGCAGCTGGCCTTCCTCGAGAAAGCAGCCGTTCGAGAAATAGTGGTTCTCGATGGCCGCGACAGCGAGGTCGTGCGCATCGCTGTCCTCGTCGCCTTCCGGGTGATGGACGAGGCTCGATACTTCCGTCTCGAAGCGCGTCCACGCCCGTGCCGCGGCCAGGCGTACCGCGGGGTCCGCATGCTGCAGTCGTTCGCGGTAGGCGGCGAGCAGGTCGCCGCGTTCGGCTGCCGGGATCGGTGCGACGAAGTGTTCCCATTTGTCGGGAAAAACCTGGTGGACGCCGCTGCGATAGAACCAGTCGAGCTCGGCCCGCGTCGCGGTAAAAATGCCGCGCAGGATCATCGCGTCGACGCGTTCGGGGTGTGCCTGCGCGTACGCAAGCGCCAACGTGGAGCCCCACGACCCGCCGAACACGAGCCAGCTGGAACAACCCATGATGTCGGTTCGAAGCCGCTCGATGTCGGCGACCAGATGGGCCGTCGTGTTCGCCTGCAGTCCGGCCGTCGGCTGCGAGCGTCCCGAGCCCCGCTGGTCGAACAGCATGACGTCGTAGCCTCGCGGATCGAACAGCTGGCGATGCACCGGGGACATGCCGCCGCCCGGCCCGCCGTGCAGGAATACGGCAGGCTGCGCACCCGGCGTGCCGATGCGTTCCCAGTAGATCGTATGGCCGTCGCCGACATCGAGCATGCCGCTGTCGCGGGGTTCGACGGGCGGATGAAGGCGGAAGTCGGTCGTCGTCGTTGTCATGCGCGGTTCGTTGTGCCGATGGATGGTTGTGGGTGGTGGCGGGAAGGTCCCGCTGCTCCACGGTCGGACGACAGGTCGGAGCCGCGCGCAATCCGACCGGCGCCCGGCGTCCGCAGGGCCGTCGGCACAGCCACCGCCGCGAGGAATGCGCGGCGGAAACGGCAGGGCGAGGCGGCCCGGGCCCTCACGGCATGAGCTGGTCGCCGATCAGCACGATGTCGGCCGGCCGCGCCGCAAACAGGCCGACGCAGACCACGCCGACGATCTGGTTGTACTCGCGTTCCAGGCCGACCGGATCGACGATGGACAGGTTGTGCACGTCGAGTACCCAGTTGCCGTTGTCGGTGACCACGCCGTCGCGCCAGACCGGCTGGCCGCCGCGCTTGGCGATCTCGCGCGCGACATAGCTGCGCGCCATCGGGATCACCTCGACCGGCAGTGGGAACTTGCCGAGCACGTCGACGCGCTTGGCCGCGTCGATCATGCAGACGAAGCGCTCCGACGCCGCGGCGATGATCTTCTCGCGCGTCAGCGCGGCGCCGCCGCCCTTGATCAGGCGCTTGTGGCCGTCGCATTCGTCGGCGCCGTCGACGTACAGCGGAATCGTGCCGACGCTGTTGAGGTCGACGACCCGGATGCCGCGCTCGCGCAGCAATTCGGTCGAACGTTCCGAGCTCGATACGGCGCAGTCGATGTCGTGGCGCATCTTGCCGAGTTCGTCGATGAAATAGGCCACGGTCGAGCCGGTACCGACGCCGACGACGCTGCCTTTCTCGACATAGCCGGCGGCGCGCTGCGCGGCCAGACGTTTCTGCTGTTCGCGATCCATGAAGTTGTTCCGTTGCGGTGATTCGACGAGGCCGCGCGCGGCGCGGCGCGGTTCATTCCAGCGAGAGGATGTCGTCCCACTCGCTCCTGGATACGGGCATGACCGACAGGCGGTTGCCTTTCTTGACCAGGGCCAGGTTCTGCAGCTGCGGCCTGTCCTTGAGCTCGGCCAGGGTGATCGTGCGCTTGAGCTTGCGCTTGTAGCCGACGTCGACGAGCAGCCAGCGCGGTTCTTCGCGCTTGCTGGCGGGGTCGTAGTAGTCGCTCTTCGGATCGAACTGGCTCGGATCCGGATGCGCTTCGCTGCGGATCTCGGCGATGCCGACGACGCCGGGCTCGGCGCAGTTGGAATGGTAGAACAGCACGCCGTCGCCGACCTTCATGCCGTCGCGCATGTAGTTGCGCGCCTGGTAGTTGCGCACGCCGTTCCACGGTTCGAGCTTCTTCTTCGCGAGCGCGTCGATGGAGAATTCCTCGGGCTCGGATTTCATCAGCCAGTAGCGCATGGACGGTCCTTGCGGGTCAGGGAAGATGCGTGATGCCGGCGGTCGTGCGTGCGGCCGCTGCGCAGGTGCCGCGGCCGCGCGAGCCGGCCGGGCGACGCGGGGAGCATAGTGCGCGGACGCAGTGACGGGCGAACTGGCGGGAACGACACGCGGCCGACTCCGTTCAGACCGCGACGCTGCAGTCGATGAGCTCGCGCTCGGTCGCGATCAGGTCCAGCTTCACGTCCCAGCTCTCGGGCGCCAGTGCGTCGACTTCCTGGAAGCTGTAGCCGACGCCGACCAGCAGCGGCTGGTCCGGCCGTTCGCGCTGCTGCAGGAAGGCGAAGCTGCTGTCGTAGTAGCCGCCGCCGTAACCGAGCCGGTGGCCGCGCCGGTCGAAGCCGAGCAGCGGCACGAGCACGAGTTCGAGCGCAGCCGGCATGACGAGTTCGGTTTCCGCGACGACGGGTTCGGGGATGCCGTAGCGGCTCGGCTGCACCGCGCTGGCCGCGTCGTAGCGCGCAAAGCGCAATTGGCGTCGCGGCCCGGCCACGGGCAGGTGGAAGGCCTTGCCCTGGCGCCAGCACTGGGCCACGAGCAGATGCAGCGAAAGCTCGCCGTTGACCGCGAAATAGCCGCCGATGCGCTCGTCGACCGTGAGCTCGGGCAACTGCTGCAGCTGCTGCAGCAGGCCCTGCGCCGCGGCGATGCGCTGCGCCGCCGGCAGACTCGCGCGCTGCTCGCGCAGGCGCTGGCGCAGTTGCTGGCGCTCGGTGGCAGTCGTCATGGGCGCGGCGCGGGAGAAGGGGCGCGGATTGTAGCAGCGCCGTCCCGGGTTGCCGGAAATGACGGAAACGGAGCGGACGTCGCGAAACGACCTTTTCCGGACGAAGAGCCGCGATCGCGGTGCAGCCGAAATAGCGTCGGACGTGGGTTGTGGTGAGCGCAGCGAACCGCAACACCGCGGCACTCCCGCCGACGGGGCGGTGTCAGGCCGATCGGTCGGAATGGTGCGGGAAGGGGGCGTCCGAACGCTTCGCGGCCGGATCGGTGCGAGGCGCTTTCGATTCGAGGTTTAAGGGGCGGCCAGACGCGCAGCGTTTGGCGGGGTTGTGGAGACGAGCAGCAGGACACAGGAGCGGCACTGCGAACGCTGCTGTACTCGATCAGAGGACGCCCTCCGCCGTGCCGATGCGCACAGAACGACCTTGAACCCCGTGAACAGGTGGGACAGCTCGCGAGGTCTCAGGCTTTCCGCACGTGGCGGACATGCACACCGACCTCAGCACCGCAAACCCGGGGTAGTCGATTAGGAACAAGGCAAATGTTAGGTACGCTGTCGTACACGGCAGAGAACGACGCGGCTATTTTACGGAGGCACTGAGCACGCCTTCAAGCTTGTGCTTCAGGGCTTGCACGTGCTGTGCCACGGAATCGGCGTGATTGCTGCCCTGCTGGCGCGCGGCGATCAGCTCATGCGTGATGTTGAGCGCCGCGAGCACGGCGATGCGATCCAGGCCGCTCGCGCGCGCAGCGTTCTTGACTTCGCGCATCTTGCCGTCGAGATAGGCCGCCGCGGCGATCAGGCCCGGGCGCTCCTGCTCGGTGCAGGCGACCAGGAATTCGCGATCGAGGATGCTGACGGCGACCGGCGTGGGCGTGCTCATGGCGGCTAGGGTGACCTCGGGAAAGGCCGGAGTCCGGCCGGGTTGCGGGAGCGCTGCGTACGCCGGGCGGGTCGGATTCCTGCAGTGCCGGCGTCCTGCGTGGGCAGAACCTCCGATGGCAGGACGGCGCAGCCGCGCGGCGGACGGTCGTTCGGCGGTACCTCGATGCTCAGGCGTTCTGTTCCAGCGACTTCAGCCGCGCGATCATGGCTTCGACCCGCGTGCGCGCCTGCTCGTTCTTCTGCAGCAGCAGCGCGCGTTCGTTGGCCAGCTGTTCCTGGCTCTGGCGCAGGCTGCGGTTCTCCTCGGACAGGCGTTGGCACAGCTCGACCAGGCGGTCGATGCGGGCGCTGACCTCCTGCAGGTCGGCAAGCGTGTTCTGGGCCGGGGACATGGGGCCGAATATAGCAGAGGGCCGCGATGCCGCAACGGCGCTGCGGCCGGCCCGCGGACGGCGTCACGGCGCGGCTGTGTCGCGGCGCCGGGCCTTCAGAAATTCCAGGCAGCGCTCGGCCGACAGCGGCAGCGACAGCCAATTGCCCTGGATCTCGTCGCAACCCTGTTCGCGCAGGTACTCGACCTGCTCGCGCGTCTCCACACCCTCGGCGATGACGTTGAGACCCAGCGAATGCGCCATCGTGATGATGGTCGCGGTGATCGCCTCGTCGTCCGGATCGGAGGTGATGTCGCCGACGAATTCCTTGTCGATCTTCAGCGTGTCGATCGGCAGGCGCTTGAGGTAGGACAGCGAGGAATAGCCGGTGCCGAAGTCGTCGATGGCCAGCGATACGCCGATGGCCTTGAGTTCGTTCAGGGTGCGCACCGATTGCTCGGCGTTCTCCATGATCGTGCTTTCGGTCAGTTCCAGCTCCAGCTGCGGCGGCGCGACGCCGTGTTCGGCGAGGATCTCGCGCAGGCGCTGCGGCAGCTCGCCGCGCAGCAGCTGCAGCACCGATACGTTCACCGCCATGACGAGGTCGATGCCCTGCTCGTGCCAGCGCGCGAGGGTCGCGCAGGCACGGTTCAGCACGAACTCGCCGACGTCGATGATCAGGCCGGCTTCCTCGGCCAGCGGAATGAACAGCGCCGGCGAAATCTCGCCGAGCTCTTCGCTGTGCCAGCGCAGCAGCGCCTCGACGCCGACGATGCGGCCGTCGGCCAGTGCCAGCTTGGGCTGGAACACGAGGCGGAACTCGCCGCGTTCCATGGCCTTGCGCAGCGCACCGACCATGGTCGCGCGCTGGCGCGCGGCGGAATCCATCTCCGAGGTGTACACCTTGTAGGTGTTGCGGCCGCTTTCCTTGGCCTGGTACATGGCCGTGTCGGCGTACTTGAGCAGGTCGGTCGGCACCTGCGCATGGTCCGGGTACAGGCTGATGCCGATCGACGGCGAGATCACGACCTCCTGGCCGGCGTCGAGTTCCAGCGGTTCGGCGAATACCTGCAGCAGCTTCTGCGCGACGCGTTCGGCCTCGGCGCCGTCGTGCACGTCCTCCAGCACTACCGTGAACTCGTCGCCGCCGAGGCGCGCGACCGTGTCGGCGTCGCGCACGTGCGCGCGCAAGCGCGTGCCGGCGGCCTTGAGCATGCGGTCGCCGGCCGCATGGCCCATGGAATCGTTGACGTGCTTGAAGCGGTCCAGGTCGAGGAACAGCACGGCGACGCGGCGGCCGTTGCGCCGCGCGCGCATGATCGCGTGACCGAGGCGTTCGCCGAGCAGGGTGCGGTTGGGCAGGCCGGTCAGGGTGTCGTAGTTGGCCAGGTAGCGCAGTTCCTGTTCGGCGCGCTTGCGGTCGGTGATGTCGGCGAGCACGCCGACGAAATGCGTGCGCGTGCCGTGCGCGTCGCGCACTTCGGCCAGCTCCAGCCAGCTCAGGAATTCCTCGCCGTCCTTGCGCCGCTGCCAGAGTTCGCCGCGCCAGTGGCCGGTCTGGCTCAAGGTTTCGCGCATGTGCTCGTAGACTTCCGGCGCATGCAGCGGCGAATTCAGCAGCGCCGCGTTGCGCCCGACGACCTCGTCCTCGCGGTAGCCGGTCATGCGCGTGAAGGCGAGATTGACCGAGCTGAAGCGGTAGTCGAGATCGGTCACGGTGACCGCCTCGCTCATGTTGCGGATGACTTCGGCGGCGATGCGCCGCTCGCGGTCGGCCAGGCGCGACGCCGTCACGTTGCGTGCGGTGCCGCTGATGCGTGCAGGCTGGCCGTCGGCGTCGCGCTCGACGATCTTGCCGCGCGACAGCACCCAGATCCAGCCGCTCTGGGCGTGGGCGACGCGGTGCTCGGATTCGAAATGATCGGTGACGCCGGCGACGTGGTCGGCCATCGTGCGGTCCACGCGCGGCAGGTCTTCCGGATGCACGGCGAAGTTGCGCCAGTCCTCGGCGCTGAGGCTTTCCTCCGGCGTGCCGCCGAGCAGCTGGTCGGCACCGAAGCGGTAGATGCGCCCCTCGCGCATGTCGTAGTCCCAGAATTCGTCGCCGGAGCCCCACAGCGCCAGGCGCAGACGGTCCTCGCGCATGCGCAGTTCGTTCTGGTGGCGCTGTTCCTCGGCGCGCTTGCTGCGCCGTTCGCGCCAGATCGCGAACACGACGAGGCTGGCCAGGCTCGCATAGGCGGCCTTCATCCAGTCCGACGCGTACCACGGCGGCACGATCTCGAACGCGAAGGCGCTGCTGCGCGCGACGGCCGGATCGCTGAGCGCGCTGCGCACGCGGAACACGTAGTGGCCGGGGTCGAGGTTGGTATAGGTCACGTCGTGACGCGTACCGCCGTCGATCCAGTCGTCGTCGAAGCCGTCGAGCTTCCACGCGAAGCGGTTGCTCTCCGGCGCGCTGTAGTCCAGCGCGGCGAACTCGAAGCGCAGCAGGCGTTCGGCCTGGGCGATCTCCCGCCCGGCCGGACTCGCGCCGAGCTGCTCGCGATGGCTGCCGACGGTCAGCGCGGTCAGCACGACCGGTGCGTCGTAGTGTTCGCGCGCAAGGCTCTCGGGCGTGATCAGGTTGACGCCGTTGACGCCGCCGAACAGCAGTTCGCCGGCATCGCGCGCGAATGCGGCGCCGCCGTTGAATTCGTAGGCCTGCAGGCCGTCCTTCAGGGAGAAATTGCGCACCGCGCGCGTGGCCGGCTCGTAGCGCGAGATGCCGCGATTGGTCGACAGCCACAACGCGCCGGCCTGATCTTCGAGCACGCCGTAGACCGTGTTGCTGGCCAGGCCGGCGGCGGTGGATACGCGCGCGAAACGCGCGGCGCCATCGCTGAATTGTTCCAGGCGGAGCAGGCCGCTGTGCGTGCCGATCCAGATCGCGCCGTCGCGGCTCTCGTAGACCGTGCGCACGATGTTGCCGCTATGCGGCTCGCTGCCGGCGACCGCGGCCGTGGCGACGCGGCGCAGGCGTCCGCTGGCCGGATCGAGCAGGGCCAGGCCGTCGAGGGTGCCTGCCCACAGGCGGCCCTGGCTGTCCTCGCGCAGGCTCAGCACCATGTTGTGCGGCAGGCTGTCGGGATCGGCGTCGTCGTGGCGCCAGCTCTGCAGCGGCGCGCCACTGCGGTAGCGCAGCAGGCCCTTGGTGCGCGTGCCTATCCAGAGGCTGCCGTCACGGCCGCGCACGAGGCTGCGCGCTTCCTGGTCGCCGCTCGCGGTCGCACCGGCGCCGGCCAGCGGCGCGATGTCGAGCAGGCTTGCGCGGCGCTCGCGCAGATCGAAGTCGAACACGCCGTGGCTGGTCGCGAGCCAGAGCCGGCCGTCGCCGCCGCTGATCGCGTAGATGCTGAGCTCCTGCAGCGGCGCGCCCGCACCGAGCGCGCGCGCCAGCGGTTCGCTCCAGTCCTCGAACTGGTCGCGCTCGCGGTCGTAGCGGCGCAGGCCGTCGCCTTCGGTGCCTATCCAGATATGGCGCGCGTCGTCGCTCCACAGGCTGCCGACCATGTTGCGCGTGATGCGGTCGCGCGGCGAATCCAGATCGACGAGCCAGGTGAAGGTCTCGCTGGTCGGCCGTGTCGTCGCGACGCCGCGCGTCTCGCCGCCGAGCCAGAGCAGGCCGGAGCGATCCAGCAGCAGGGTCGTGATGAATTCCTCGGGCAGCGTGCCCGGCATGTCGCGCTGATGGTGCAGCCAGTCGGACTCGCCGCTGCGCGGGTTCAGGCGCACGACGCCGCCGCCGCGCACCGCCAGCCAGAGCCAGCCGTTGCCGTCCTCGACCACGTCGGACACGTTGGCCGGCGGCGTTCCGGCCGGCGGCCACAGGGATTCGGTGCGCAGGCCGTCGGGGCTGACCCGCAGCAGTCCTTGCGGCGTGCCGGCGTAGAGCGTGCCGTCGCGGCCGAACAGTGCCGACAAGGTGCGCCTGAGCGCCGGCGCCGGCAGCCGCGTCGCACGCGCGGCGACGCGGTCGATCCGCAGCAGGCCCTGGGTGGTCGGCGCGTACAGGCTGCCGTCGGGCGCCTCGACGAAGCGCCGCTGCGGCCGCAATGGCAGGGGTTCGTTCGGGTCGAAGCGGAACAGTGTCTGGCGCGTGCCCTGTTCGGCGTCGACGAGATCCAGTCCTTCGCGCGAGCCGACCCAGATGCGGCTCGGCGCATCGGCCTGCAGCGCGCAGATGCTGTTGCCGCGCGGCGTGGCGGCGCGGCTGCCGGGCGGCGGCAGCCGCGTGCTGCCGTCGCGCGGGTCCAGCCGCGCGAGGCCCTTGGCATTGGTGCCGACCCAGATGTTGCCTTCGGGGTCCTCGGCCAGCGCCGTGACGAAGCTGTCCGGCAGGCTGTCGCCGCGCTCGGGATTCTGCTCGTAGACCCGGAACGCATAGCCGTCGTAGCGGTGCAGGCCGCCCTGGGTGGCGATCCAGATGAAGCCGGTGCGGTCCTGCATCAGCGCACTGATCGTGTTCTGCTGCAGGCCCTGTTCGCTGCCGAGGTTGTCGAAATAGAAACTGCGCCGGGCCGCGCCGGCGGCGGCACAGCACAGCAGCAGCACCGCCAGCAGGCAGATGCGTGCGGCCGCGCCTGGTCCTCTCTCGAGAAATCGCCCGAGTCCCACGCAGCGCGCCCTCCCCTTGACTGCCGCGCCGGCAGTGTAGGCGCAAGCGCCGGGACGTCACCAGAGCGTGCCGCGTCCGGTGCCGTGCGGGCTGCGCCTGTCGCCGCGGCGGGTACAATCGCGCCGTCGCCGCGTCCGGACAGTCCATGAACAGCCCCGCCATCACTCATGCCGAACTCGGCATGGTCCTGAACGAACTCGAGTTCGGCGTCGCCGCCAGCGACCTGCACGGCTCGCTGACCGGGTTCCTCTGCGGCGGTGGCATCGCCTCGCCGCGCAACTGGCTGCAGCGGCTGGAGATCGATACCGACACCGGCGCCGTGACCCAGGCGCGACTGGAACTGCTGAACCGCCTGTTCAAGGACTGCCGCAGCCAGCTCGACGATCCGACCCAGGTGTTCGAGCCGCTGCTGCCGGGCGAGGACGAGCCGCTGGATGAGCGCGCCGACGCGCTCGTGCAGTGGTGCCGCGGCTTCCTGGGCGGTCTGGGGCTGTCGGGCGCCAATGTCGAAGGCGCCCTGTCCGAGGATGGCGCGGAGATACTGCGCGATCTCGGCACCATCGCCGCGTCGCGCTTCGAATACGACGACGCCGAGGAAGACGAGACCGCGCTGGCCGAAGTGCTGGAATTCATCCGCGTCGGCGTCATGCTGCTGCATGCGGAGCTGACGCCCGTGCCGGCGCCGACCGTCGGTGCCGACCGCAATCTGCACTGAAGCGGCCCCGCCCGTGATCGCCGCCCGCGAATACGCGCGCCGCCGCCGCCAGCTCATGCGCCTGGCCGGCGACGACGCCATCGTCATCGTGCCGGCCGCGCCGGAGCGGCTGCGCAACAACGACGCGCCGTATCCGTATCGCCAGGACAGCGATTTCCACTATCTCTGCGGCTTTCCCGAGCCCGACGCGGTACTCGCGCTGCTGCCCGGCCGCAGTCCGGCCGAGACCATCCTGTTCTGCCGCGACCGCGATCCCGTGCGCGAAGCCTGGGACGGTCCGCGCCTGGGGCCCGACGGCGCGGTCGAGCAGTGCGGTCTCGACGACGCGTTTCCGATCGAGGACATCGACGACATCCTGCCGGGCCTGATCGAAGGCCGTTCGCGCGTCTACTACCACTTCGGCCGCGACAGCGATTTCGATCTCAAGCTGATCGGCTGGATCAAGCGCGTGCAGACCCTGCGCGGCCCGCTTGCGCGCGCGCCGCACGAGTTCGTCGCACTGTCGCATCTGCTGCACGACCTGCGCCTGTACAAGTCCCGGGACGAGCTCGCGCTGATGCGCCAGGCCGCGACGATTGCCGCCGAGGGCCATCGCCGGGCGATGCGCGCGACGCGGCCGGGCCTGTTCGAACACCAGATCGAAGCCGAGCTGCTGCATGCGTTCCGCAGCGCCGGCGCGGTGCCCTCCTACGAGCCCATCGTCGGCGGCGGCGTCAACGCCTGCGTGCTGCACTACCGCGCCAACAACGCGCGTCTGCGCGACGGCGACCTGCTGCTGATCGACGCCGGCGCCGAATACGACTGCTACGCCTCGGACATCACGCGCACGTTCCCGGTCAACGGCCGCTTCAGCGCCGAGCAGCGCGCGCTGTACGAGATCGTGCTCGCCGCGCAGGACGCGGCGATCGCGCAGGCCCGCGCCGGGCGCGCCTGGACCGCGCCGCACGAGGCCGCGGTCGAGGTCATCGCGCGCGGCCTGTGCGAACTGGGCCTGATCGCCGGAACGCCGGCCAAGGCCGTGGCCAGCGGCGCCTACAGGCGTTTTTTCCCGCACAAGACCGGCCATTGGCTGGGCCTGGACGTGCACGACGTCGGCGACTACCGCGTCGACGGCGTGCCGCGCCAGCTCGAACCCGGCATGGTCATGACGGTGGAGCCCGGCATCTACATCGCGCCCGACACCGCCGACGTGGAGCCGCGCTGGCGCGGCATCGGCATCCGCATCGAGGACGACATTGCCGTCACGCGCGGCGCGCCGGAGCTGCTGACCGTCGGCGTGCCGCGCACCGTCGCCGAGATCGAGGCGCACATGGCGGCGGGCTAGCGCGGTGGCGAGGGCTGCCGTCGGAACCAAGCTGCGGCCGTGCGGTCTGCGCCGGTTCGCGGCGCCGATTTCTGTCCGTCGCCGCGTTTCCCGTGCCGGCTCTGCCGCGCGCTGCAACCCTTTCCGTTCGGATCTGCAAAGGAACCCGGCCCGATGCGCAACCTGATCGTCCTGCTGCTGACCGCACTGACGGTCGACGCCGCCGCGGCCACCAGCCCGGTTCACTACGGTCTGTTCGGCGAGCTGCATCTGGCGCGGCCGGCGCAGACCGCGGCGCAGACCGTGCTGTTCATGTCCGATGCGAACGGCTGGGACGCGCGCGAGGACGCCTATGCCGACGCGCTGGCCGCGGCCGGCAATCTCGTCGTCGGCATCGACCTGCCGAGCTATCTGAAGCAGCTCGAAAGCATCAAGAGCGACTGCGCCTATCCGGCCGCCCACGTCGAGGAAGTCAGCCACTGGATCCAGCGCCACGAGAATCTCGTGAACTACTCCGCGCCCTGGCTGATCGGCCTGGACCGCGGCGCGAGCCTGGCCTATGCGGTCGCCGCGCAGGCGCCGGCGGGCACCTTCGACGGCCTGGTGACCTTGGGATTCGATTTCGCATTCCGCCTGCGCAAGCCGCTGTGTCCCGGCGACGCCGGCAAGGCGACCGTCGCCGACGGCAAACGCGGCTTCCGCGTCGTGCCGGTGCCGCGGCTGGGCAATCCCTGGCTGCCGCGGCCGTTCGCGCCGGGCGCGAACATCGACGGCATCGGTCACGACTTGGCCCGGCTGCACGACCACTTCTGGCGCCGCACTGCCGCCGCCGGCCCGGCCGCGCTGGTCGGTTCGCTGCAGCACTGGAACCGGCGCGAGGCGCGCCGGCGCGAGCCCTTGCCGCAGGACGTGGCCGATCTGCCGCTGACCGAGATCGCGCCGACCGCGACGGCCAACGGCCGCATCGCCGTGATCCTGACCGGCGATGGCGGCTGGGCCGGTCTCGACCAGGGCGTGGCCGAGGCGCTGTCGGCCGACGGCGTGCAGGTGGTCGGTTTCTCGACCCTGAAATTCTTCTGGCAGGCGCGCGAGCCCGACGATGCCGCGGCCGCCGTCGCGCGCGTGATCGGCCACTACGCGGCCGGCAATCCCGACGCGCGCTTCGCGATCGTCGGCTATTCCTTCGGTGCCAGCCTCGTGCCCGTGGTGTTCAACCGACTGCCCGAGGCGGCGCGCGAGAAGGTCGACCTGCAGTTCATGATCTCGCCCGACGACGAGGCCGTGTTCGAGGTCAAGGTCGGCGACTGGTTCGGCGGCGCGCACCACGAAGGCGCCTTGCCGATCGCGCCCGAACTGGTCAAGTCGCCGGTGCCGGCCTACTGCCTGCACGGCGACGAGGAAGACGACAGCGTCTGTCCCAAGCTGACCGGCGAGAACGTGCACGTGCTGCACCTGCCCGGCGGCCACCACTACGACGGCGACTACACCGGGCTCGGCAAGCTGCTGCTGCAGAACTGGCCGCTGCGGCGCTGAGTCTCTCATCCCGAGGAGGTGGATCGTGATCCGTTGGCGCCGCGTGCTGTTCATCGCCCTGGTGGCCGGCGGCATCGTGGCGACGGCGATCCTGACGCCGGTCGCCTACTTCGCGTATCGGGCCGCGGCGCGCGCCGTCGTTCACCCGATTCCCGCGACGGACGTCGAGCAGCGCGACATTCTTCGCGTACTGCTCGAAACGCAGGAGTATTCCGGCGTTCCGCCTCCGCCCGGGTACGGCGGAGGCGAACCGGCGCCGAAAAAAAAATTCCTCGTCTTCATCGACCGGACCCTCGCGATCTGCAGCGAGGCGGAAACCGTCCCGGCAGGCGATGACCGGTGCCCGCCGTGGTCGCGTTCGCTCTACCCGGCGGAGATCGACCCGAACATTCCCGAACGGCTCGTGCGCGAGCTGATGGCCGGCAACCGGGAAGCACGCGTGGCGGCGGTTCCCGATCTTCCGGCGCTCGTCGTCGCCGATCAGGCCGAGATCCGGGCGGTGCTCGACAGCGGCAGCTGGGATGCGTTCTACGCGCGCTATCCGGATTCCACCGGCCTGCTGCTCACGACGCGCGCCGTGCTGTCGGCGGACCGGTCGCGAGCGCTGATCTATGCCGAGTATTACTGCGATGGGCTCTGTGGTACGGGAACGCTGCACTACCTCAGGCGCGCGGGCGGCTCCTGGACGATCGAGCGCAATTTCCGGTGCTGGATCAGCTGATCCTTCCGCTCAGCCCTTGAGCAGCTTGCGATACCCGCCCGCCACGAGCGCCGCGACGTCGACGAGCAGGCCGGGCACCCAGATGCCGCGCGGATAGGCGAGATAGGAGCCGGTCCAGTCGGGGCGGAATTTTTCCTTGTAGCGGCGTATGCCCTGGTAGTTGTAGCGGCTGTTGCCGTAGCGGAACGCGAGCGCGGCCAGGCGTTCGTTGATGCGCGCGTAGGGATTCGCGCCGACGTTGGACAGCGGCGCCATGCCGAGGCTGAAGCGCGAGAATTTCTGCTCCTGTCCCCACTGCATGACGCGGGCGAACAGGAAGTCCATGCTCGAGCGCGGCGCGTCGGGCACGTGGCGCATCAGGTCGACGCTGATCGTGCCGTTGCGGCCGTAGGGCGGCAGCACGTTGGCGAAAGCGACAAGGCGTTCGCCGTGATAGACCAGCGCCAGCGGACCCCAGCTCAGGTAGGCCGGATCGAAGCGGCCGAGCGAGAAGCCTTTCTCGCTGCCGCCCTTGTCGGCCAGCCAGGTGTCGGAGACCTGCTGCACGTCGGCCAGCAGCGCCGTGTCGAACGGCGGTTCGTGCAGTTCGAAGCGCAGGTTTTCCTTGGCAGAGCGGTTCACGGCCTGGCGCAGGTCTTCCCAGCGCTTGCCGGCCAGGGAGAATTCCTCGAGCTTGATCGTCGCGAGCTCGCCGAGCTTGAACAGGTCGAAGCCGTGGTCGTGGAAGCGCGACAGTTCCGGCTCCAGCACCTCGTAGAACACCGGCACGCGGTTCTGGCTGTCGGCGAAGCGGCGGAAATCGAGGATGGCGCGGGAGACCGCGGCTTCGCTGCCGCAGGGCGAGCCGAGCGCGACGAGGCGGTCGCGTATCGTGCCGTAGGCGACGACGGCCTGACGGTCGCCGGCCCAGAACAGCGACTTGTCGCCCATGAAGCTCAGATGGCCGAACTCGCCGCCGCCGTACTGACGATAGAGCTCGCGCGCTTCCTCGAGCTCGCGGCGCAGCGGCGCCGGCGGCGCGGGCCGGCGTACGGCGAAGCTCTGCCAGATCAGATAGACCGCCACGCCCAGTGCCGCGGCGACGAGGCCGCGCGCCAGACGCGAGGAATGCTCGCTGAAGCCGACGTAGAACAGGTCGAAGGAATCGTCGCCGAGCACGGCCGCGACGCCGACGGCGAAGAACACCACGACGACGACGATCAGGCCGGTGAGCCAGCCGGCCGTCGTGAATGAACCCAGCGGCATCGCACGCTGGCTGAACGCGCTCTTGCGCGAGCGCAGCAGTGCGGCCACGCCGAGCAGGAACAGCGCCTCGCCGAAATGCAGGCCCTTGGCCAGCGCGAGCAGCGCGCTGAAGGCGAGCACGAACTGGGTCAGCTGGTAGGCCATGCGCAGGCGGCCGTCGATGCCGCGGGCCAGGCCCAGCAGCAGCACGCCGGTCAGCACGCTGAGCCAGTAGGAGCTTTCCAGGGTCAGCAGCGACAGGTACTGGCCGGCGGCGCGCAGGCGGTCGTGCAGTCCCGGAATCGCGGCCGAGGCGAGCAGCAGCACGCCGGCGGCAAAGGTGAAGATCGCGAGCAGGCGTATGCCCAGATCGGCGAGCAGGCCGGCCGGCAGCTGCAGCAGACCGTACAGCGGATGGCCGGCCAGGCGCTCGCGCAGCCGCGCGAGCTGCGGCAGCCGGTCGACCAGCAGCCCCGAACCGAGATACAGGCCGACGAACAGCGGCAGCAGGTAGTAGGTGAGGCGGAACAGGAACAGGCCCGACACGATCGCGGCCTGTTCGTGGGTCTGGCCCAGTGCCAGCAGCAGCAGCCCGTCGAACACGCCCAGGCCGCCGGGCACCAGGCTGACGAGGCCCAGCACCGAGGCGCCGGCGAACGCGCCCAGCAGTTCCAGCGGCGTGACCGCCGCGCCGGCGACGTTGAGGCAGATGTACAAGGTGGCCGCGGCCAGCAGCCAGTCGAGCAGCGAGATCGCGCTGAGTTCCAGACGCAGGGCCAGGCTCGGCAGCGGCTGCTCGGCCGGCAGCCAGCGCATGAGCCGGCGCTGGCGCGTCAGCACGAAATACAGCGGCAGGTAGAGGCTGGCGGCGATCAGCACGGCCAGTGCGAGCCAGCGCGTGGCGGTACCGGGAATCAGCGGCAGATTGCCGGTGGCTATCGCGACCGCGACGAGCACCGACAGCCCTAGCGGCAGCGACAGCGCCTGCATGCCGATCAGGGTGGCGGTGCGCGGCAGGTCGATGCCGCGGCCGTTCAGGCCCATCAGGCGCACGCCGGCGCCCATGGCGCCGGACAGGTTGACGGTATTGGCCAGCGCGTTGGCGATCAGCGCCAGATGCAGCAGTTCGCCCGCGCGCAGTTTCAGTTTCAGCCAGCGCGCGATGCGCAGGTCGACCAGGCCGGTCATGCCGACCGCGAACAGCGCGAATACGGCGATGCCCACGGCCTGCACGGTCGGTACGGCGACCAGGGTGCGCTGCACCTGGGTCAGGTCGAAGCTAGTCAGCTCGCGCCAGACCAGCCAGCCCGTCAGCAGCAGGAATCCCAGCGGCACCAGCCAGCGCAGAAACGCCCAGCGCGAAGCAGTCGGTGCGGCAGTGTCGTCCGTGAGTGGAGCATTCATCGCAGATTCCCGTTGGCCCGGCCTCAGGCGGCCGGCAGATCCGCTGCCGGCGCTACCCGCCGGAGCGAATGATGCCGTGCCGCGATGCGCATGGACACGGGCCGGCGCGGATCGCGCGAAGTCTAGGACGCCGGGGTTACGCCGAGCTTCAGCGCGACGGCCGCCTGTTCGCCCCAGCGCCGGCGCGCGTCGGCGCCGACCAGCCAGGCGTCGCGCGCAAGTTCGTGGCGCAGCTGTTCGGCCAGCGCCGCATCCGGCGCCGCGCCGTAGCGCGCCAGCGCCAGCGCCAGCGTACCCAGGCGGTAGTCGTCGCCGTGGCGCAGCAGCGGGTCGCCGCGCACCTGTTCCAGCGCCAGTTCGAGCCGCTGCAGCGCCGCGGCATAGTCGCCGCGCAGGTTCAGCGCACAGCCGCGCGCAACCTCTTCGGCGAGCTGCGCCGCGGCCGACTCCGATTCCGTTGCGGATGGCGACGCACTGGCCGGCGGCGTCGATGCGGCCGCCGTCGCGCGCGACAGCTGCACCGACGGCGCGGTTCCGTCGCCCGTGTCGATGCCCGCCTCGGCGCGGGCCGCGGCGAGGTTGCGCGCCAGGCGATCCAACTGCTGCGCAAGACGCGGGTCGGGAAGCGTATCGGCCGGCGCCGCGGCATCTGCGGCCGCGCGCGATCGCTCGGGCAGGGGACCCGCCGTCGCGTCGAGCGTGGCCAGCTGCTGGCGGATCTGTGCGGCGAGCGGATCGTCGGCCGGCAGTCGCGGCAAGGTTGCCGACGCGACCTCGCGCAGCAGCGCGGCGGCTTCGGCCTCGCGGCCGCGGGCGGCGAGCAGACGCGCGCGCAGCAGTGCCAGCGCCGCGCGTGCGGTCGTGTCCGTGGCCATCGCTTCGGCCTGGTCCAGTGCCTGTGCGGCGAGCGGAAAGTCGCCGCTGCGCGTCGCGGCGACGGCGCGCAGCGAGAGTGCCTGCAGCTGCAGCTCGTGCGGCCGTCCGGCCGCCTCGAGCAGCGCGCCGGCCTGGTCGAGCAGACGCAGCGCGGCGGCTTCGTCGCGACGCTGCAGTTCGCGCTCGGCCTGGTTCAGCAGGCGCTGGATCGGCGCCTGCGCATCGGTGTCCGCCACGGTTGCGGCCGGCGCGGCCGCTGCGGGTTCCTCGACGGCCGCAGCCGCTGCAGCATCCGGCGGCGTCGCCTCGTGCCGCGACTGCCAGGCCGCGACGACGGCGGTCAGTGCGATGCCGCCCAGCGCGGCGGCGGCCCGGCGAGGGTGTGCGCCGACGTAGCGCTGCAGGCGCGTCCAGACGCCGGCCGTCGCCGCGTCGCCGCGGCCGGCGGCGCGCAGTTCCTCGGCGAACTGTTCCGCCGAGGCCTGGCGTCGCGCCGGATCCTTGCGCAGCGCCTTGGCCGCGATGCGGTCGAAATCGCCGCGCAGGCACGCGGCCAGCGCATTGCGGTCGGGCATTCCGCGCTGGCGCGCGCGCGCATTGGCGACGTGCGCCGGCAGCGCGAGCAGGCGCTGCGACGGCAGCAGCGGTTCCTGTTGCAGGATCGCGATCTCGGCCTGACCGGCGCTGAGTCCGTGCAGGGATAGCGGCGGCTCGCCGCAGAGCAGCTCGTAGAGCAGCGCGCCGAGCGCATAGATGTCGCAGGCCGGCCCGGTCGCCGCGCCGGTCAGTTGCTCGGGCGCGGCGCTGGCGGCGGAGAAGAAACGCTGCGCCGTGGCGGTACGTTCGAGGTATTCGCTGCCGAACTGCGCCTGCAGCGGCTTGGCGATGCCGAAGTCGAGCAGTTTGGGTTGGCCCTGCGCGGTGACGAGCACGTTGCTGTTCTTGATGTCCCGATGCACGACCTGGCGCGCATGGGCGTGGGCGACCGCGGCGCAGATCCGCAGCAGCAGGCCGCTGCGCGCCGGCAGGTCGAGCCTGTCGTGGTCCGCATGGGCGAACAGATGGCGGCCGTCGACGAATTCCATCGCGACGTACGGCGTGCCGTCGGCGGTTTCGCCGGCGTCGACGAGCGCGGCGATGCCCGGATGCCGCAGGCTCTGCAGTACCTTGCGCTCCAGCACGAAGCGGCGGCGCAGCGCCGCGTCGTCGCGATCGGCGCGCAGCAGCTTCAGCGCGACCGTGACACCGTCCGCATCGGTGGCGACCGCGCGATACACCGCGCCCATGCCGCCGCTGCCGACGCAGTCGAGCAGGCGCCAGCGGCCGACGCGGCGGCCCTGCCAGTCGTCGTCGCGGCGGTGCAGCGCGCGCAGTCCTGCCGGCATGCGCCCAGTCGGCGCGTCGCCGTCGCTGAAGGCCGCATCGGCGGCGAGCAGATCGCGCAGACGTGCCGCCAGCGCCGCGTCGGCGGCCGCGAGTGCATCGAGCTGCGCGCTCGCCGCGGCCGGTTCGAGTTCGACGAGCTCGGCGAACCAGCGCTGCACGTCGGCCGAGGAGACGGTGCCGCCGCGCGCGCCGCTCATGTGCGGTTGCCGAGGCGGTCGGCCAGCCAGGCGCGCGCGTAACGCCAGCGGCGCACGACCGTCGCCCGCGACAGGCCGCAGGTTTCGGCGATTTCCTCGGTGCTGAGACCGGAAAAGAACTTGAGCTCGACGATCTGCGCGAGCACCGCGTCGTCGCATTCGAGATCGGTGAGCGCCTGGTCTATCGCCAGCACGTCGAGGTCGTCGGCATCGGCCGGCGTGTCGTCGGCCTGCTCCAGCGGCAGCAGGAGCAGATGGCCGCCGCGCTTCTCGCTGTCGCGGGCGCGCACGTAGTCGACCGCTAGGCTGCGTATGACCCTGGCGGAGAACGCGAAGAAATGCGCGCGATTGCGCCAGTCGGTCGTGCGTGCGCCATGCAGTCGCGCATAGGCTTCGTTGGCCAGTTCGGTCGGCTGCAGGGTCGCGCCGCGCGCATGCCGGCGCAGGCGCGACTGGGCGATCTCGCGCAGCAGCGGGTAGACCTGCTCCATCAGCGCGTCGGCGGCGCCGGTTTCCCCGGTCCGCCAGCGCTCCAGCAGTTCGGTGATCGGTGCGGCGCTCATGCGGAAGTTCTGCCCTTGTGGAACCTCTGGAGCCGGCGGCTTCCTGCTTCGTTCGTCGTTGCCGCGCGCCGGCGCGGGCGCCGAGTGCCGGCCGCAGGCTGGCCGGGCCGCGTCGCGGAAAAAGATGACAGGGCGCGGAGCCGCGCTGCGGACACGGTCTGCGACCTTGCCTAGTGCAGCAGGTCGCCGATCGAGTCGGCGCCCGGCGCCAGATGGCCGGCGAACCAGCCGGCGGCGGCGAACACGGCGGCGACCGCGGCGAAGCGCCAGAACGTGCGGGCCAGTGCGGTCTTCAGCCAGTGACGGTCGCGGTCGATGCTGCGCACATGGCGGTACAGGCCGCCGGCAAGGGCCAGGTCGACCAGCAGTTCGGCCAGCAGCACCGGCGCTGCGGAAATGATCGAGAACGCGGCGAACAGTGCCACGAACAGCGCGATGGCCGCGGTGATCACGAGGCCGATGATGGCGCCTTCGCCGTCACCGAAATCGCCGGGACTCCAGTCCGGATCGGCGCCGCCGCCGTCGTGCGGTCCCGTCGCGTCATAGCCGCCGCTGCTGCCGTCGGGAACCAGATCGGCAACATCGGCGTCGTCGCCGTCGAAACGCCAGTGCAGCCAGCACCACAGCAGGCCGAGGAAGACCAGATAGGCGATGCCGACGGCCAGCGGATAGCGCAGGGCCATGGAGCCGAGGCCGGCGCGGAGCAGGCCGTAGGACGCCAGCAGGCCGCCGGCGGCGGTCAGCGCCGCGATCAGGGCCATGGCCAGGCGTGGCGAATGCAGACGCTCGATCAGGCGCCGGCGGCGCTCGACTTCCCGGTCGCGGTTGAACAGCCGTGATTCACGCATGCCGCTCGCTTCCCCCAGCAAGGTCCGAACCCGTATCCAGCGCACGGCTGCCGTGTTCTGTCGCGCGCTCCCGACCGCATTGCCGGACGCCGGTGCCGCAAGCGCCGTGCCCTTCGCCCGATTCAGGCGTTGCGGCAGTCGATCCGAACGCGACAGGCCCGACGATTGCCCGGCCCACCATCCGTACAACGGCATGTCGCGCCAGCGCGGATCATTTCAAGCCGGCGAAGGCGTCCCGGGTCAGGTTCTCCGGCTCGCCGGCGGTGCAGACCACGTCGTCCTCGATGCGTACGCCGCCGTACTGGCGGAACGCATCGACCTTGTCCCAGACCACGTCGGCGGCCGCCGGGTTCTGCTTCAGCTCGGCCAGCAGCAGGTCGATGAAGTAGATGCCGGGCTCGATGGTCATGACCTGGCCCGCCTCGATGGTGCGCGTGAGGCGCAGATACGGATGGCCGGCCGGTCGCGCCAGGGTGCCGCCGCTGTCGCTTGCCTGGAAGCCGCCGACGTCGTGCACCTGCAGGCCGATGTAGTGGCCCAGACCGTGCGGGAAGAACGCGCTGGACACGCCCGATTCGACCGCGCTCTCGGCGCTCATGCGGATGAAGCCCTGCTCGCGCAGGATGCCGGCGAGCACCTGGTGCGCATGCACGTGCAGCTCCGGATAGCTCGCGCCGGCGCGCACACGTGCGCAGAAGCCGCGCTGCGCCTCATCGACGGCAGCGACGAGTTCGCCGAACTCCGTCGCGCCGGCACCGGCGTAGGTGCGCGTGATGTCGCAGGCATAGCCATGAAAACTGGCGCCGGCGTCGATCAGCAGCGAATGCGAGACGAGCGGCGGATTGCGTTCGAGGTTGGTGTAGTGCAGCACCGCCCCGTGTTCGTTGAGGCAGACGATGTTGCTGTACGGCAGTTCGTTCTCGGTCTCGCGTGCGGCGCCGAGGTAGGCCATCTGGATCGCGTATTCCGAGGCGCCCGAGCGGAACGCCGCCTCGGCCGCGCGATGCGCGCGCGCGCCCAGGTGCGAGGCCACGCGCATCATCGCGAGCTCGTAGTCGGTCTTCCAGGCGCGGTGGAAATGCAGATGGTTCAGCACCGCCTCGGGGTTGTTCGGCCGGTGCTCGGCGACCGCGGCAACGTCCTCGCCGATGATGGCGCAGCGTGCCGCCTGGGCCGGCAGGTGCGCCGCGGCCGCGGCGGCTTCGCGCACGATCACGATGTCGAAATGCTCGACCCAGTAGCCGGCCGGCGCTTCGGGCACGACGTGCCAGTAGTCGTGCGGCTGCAGATAGATCAGCCGCGGCTTCTGTCCCGGCGTGATCACGAGCCAGGAGCCCGGCGCTTTCGTCACCGGCAGCCACTGCTTGAAATGCGGATTGACCTGGAACGGATAGGGCAGGTCGTCGAGGAACTGATAGCGCGGCTGGCCCGCGGCGATCACGAGGTGGTCGAAGCCGCCGCGCTCCAGCGCGGTGCGCGCGCGGTTCTGCAGGGTTTCCAGATGGGCGGGATAGAGCTGGCTGAGCAGGGCGGTGGGCATGCGAGGCTCCGGCAGGAATGCGGCAATTGTGCCTGAGCGCACGGTGGCCTGGACGGGCAGGGTCTCGGGCAAGTGCCGGCGGCAACCGTGCCGGACCATGACCTCCAGGACGATAAATGCAACATCGTCCCCGACTTCCTGCGCAGGCTCGCGCGGCGCAGCTCGCCTGTAATGGAGCTGCCGCAGCTCTGCGGAACACCGAGGTCACCATGGGAACGACGCCTGACGGCGGCGCCGGGCAGGCGCGCGCCCAACTGTTGCACCGCCTGTTCAGCGTGAAGCGCGAGGAACGCCGGCCGCTGATCCTGTCATTCGTATACTTTTTCTGCGTGCTCGCGGCCTACTACGTGCTGCGGCCGATCCGCGACGAGATGGGCGTGGCCGGCGGCGTCAATCACCTGCCGTGGCTGTTCCTCGGCACCCTGAGTGCGACCCTGCTGGTCGGGCCGCTGTTCGCGCGCCTCGTCGCGCGGCTGCCACGGCGGCGCTTCGTCGCCTGGGCTTACCGCGGGCTCGCCGTCTGCCTGATCGGCTTCGCGCTTGCGCTGGAGATCCTGCCCGCATCGACGCAGGTCTGGACCGGCCGCGTGTTCTTCGTCTGGCTCAGCGTGTTCGCCGTGTTCGCGGTATCGCTGTTCTGGGCGGTCATGGCCGACGTGTTTCAGGCGGCTCAGGCGCGTCGCCTGTACGGTCTGATCGGCGCCGGCGGCACCCTGGGCGGCCTGGCCGGCGGTCTGCTGACCGGCTGGCTCGTGCAGCTCGTCGGCACGATACCGCTGCTGCTCGTATCGGCGCTGCTGCTGGAGGCCGCGCTGCGCGCCATGTACGCGCTGAGCGGCCACGTCGCCGGGCGCGACGGCGCGCAGGCGCGGATCGAACGCGAAATCATCGGCGGCAGCGCCTGGGCCGGCATGTCCGGCGTGCTGCGCTCGCGCTATCTGTTCGCGATCGCGCTGTTCATGCTGCTGTTCACCTGGGGCTCGGCGTTCCTGTATCTGCTGCAGGCCGAGATCGTCGCGCGCGAGATCGCCGACCGCGCCGCACGCACGGCCTACTTCGCCCGCGTCGACGTCTGGGTCAACGCCCTGACCCTCGTCGTGCAGCTGCTGCTGACCGGGCGCCTGATCGAGCGCGTCGGCGTCGGCGCGGTGCTCGTGTTCCTGCCGCTGCTGTCGCTGGCCGGCTTCGCCGCGCTCGCGACCGCGCCGGTGCTGTCGCTGGTGATCCTGCTGCAGGTGCTGCGCCGTACCGGCGATTTCGCATTGTCGCGGCCGGCGCGCGAAGTGCTCTACGTGCCGCTGAGCCGCGAGGAAAAATACAAGGCGAAGAATTTCATCGACACCTTCGTCTTCCGTTTCGGCGACCAGCTCGGCGCCTGGAGCCACGCGGCGCTGGCCGCGGCCGGCCTGAGCCTTGGCGCGATCGCCGCGGCCGCCGTGCCGCTGTCGGCGGCCTGGCTGGCGGTAGCCGTCTGGCTGGGCCGCCGGCATGCTGCGCTGGCACCGGTGCCGGCTTCCACCCCCTGCATTCACGAAGGAGTACGCCCATGATCAATCGTCGTCGTTGGTTGCAACTGGCCGGAGCCGCCGGGGCGGCCGGTCTGCTCAGCGGACTGCTGCCGGCCGCCCAGGCCGCGCCGGCGCAGCGTTCCGCGCGGCCGCTGCGCCTGCTGATACTCGGCGGCACCGGCTTCACCGGGCCGCACCAGGTGCGCTACGCGCTGGAGCGCGGCCACCAGCTGACCCTGTTCAATCGCGGCCGCAAGCCGCGCGAATGGCCGGCCGAAGTCGAGGAACTGCAGGGCGATCGCAACACCGGCGACCTTGCCGCGCTGGCCGGCCGCGAATGGGACGTCTGCATCGACAATCCGACCTCGCTGCCGTTCTGGGTGCGCGACGTCGGCAAGGTGCTGCAGGGCAAGGTCAAGCAGTACATCTTCATCTCGACGATCTCGGTCTATGCCAGCGATGCGACGCCGGATGCCGACGAAAGCGCCGCGCTCGCCGCGTATTCCGGCAAGGACGCGATGGCCGAGACCCAGGAAAGCCTGCGCGCCGACATGGCGCTGTACGGCCCGCTGAAGGCACGCTCCGAGCAGGAGGCGCGGCATTGGTTCAAGGACGCGGTGACGGTGATACGTCCCGGCCTCATCGTCGGCCCCGGCGACGAGACCGACCGCTTCACCTACTGGCCGACGCGCGTCGCGCGCGGCGGCGAGGTGCTGGCCCCCGGCGGCGGTGACGATCCCGTGCAGTTCATCGACGCGCGCGATCTGGCCGAATGGACCGTCCGCATGGCCGAGCAGCGTGCGTTCGGCACCTTCAACGCGACCGGTCCGGCCGGGCCGTTGAGCATGCGCGGCCTGCTCGAGAATCTGCGCGACATCATCGGCAGCGATGCGGACTTCACCTGGGTGCCGGCGGATTTCCTCGCTGCGCAGAAGGTCGCGCCGTGGAGCGACATGCCGGTCTGGCTGCCCGGCAGCGGCGACACCGCCGGCTTCGCGCGCCGCGACATCGCCGCGGCGCGGGCTCGCGGACTGACTTTCCGCCCGCTGACCGCGACGGCCAGGGACACCTTGGCCTGGTGGCAGGCGCAGAGCGAGGAACGCCGGCAGAAGCCGCGCGCAGGGCTTGCGGCGGCGCGCGAAAAGGAAGTTCTTGCGTTGTGGAAAGCGCGCAAGCCTGCCTGAGCCATCGCTGCGCCGGCCTGGCCGGCGCAGCGGGGCGAGCCGATCGGGTCGGCTGCGATGCAAGGTGTCCTGTCCGTCGCGTCGCGCTGCAAGGACTCCTGTCCGCGCGTCGCAGCACAAGCAGCCCTCAACCTCTCGTCGCGCTATCAGGAGTTCCCGTCTCTCGCGTCGACTCGCCAGGAGCTTGCTCGCTGGCGAAGCGGCCATGCCGCATCGTCGGCGCGCCGCCGGATCTGGTCGGCCGATGCGGACGCGCCGGCGGTATTCGTCATTCGACGCCGGGAGCGAGGCCGGGCATCAGGCGACCAGTCCCGGATCCGTGTTCGCGCCGCAGATCACGACGCCGACGCGTTCGCCGGGCCGCGGCCGGTAGACGCCGCTGAGCAGCGCCGCGAGCGCGGTGGCGCCGCCGGGTTCGGCGACGATGCGCAACTGCGACCAGAGCCGCTGCTGGGCGGCGACGATCGCTTCGTCGTCGACGAGCACGCTGCGTACGTCGCCAGCCAGTACCAGGTGAAACGCGATGTCGCCGACGCGGCGCGCGCCGAGCGAATCGGCCGCGACGCCGGCTACCTCGACGTCGACCGGCTCGCCGCGGTCCAGCGCCGCGTGCAGGGCACAGCTGCGTCGCGGTTCCACGGCGATCACGCGCTGGTGATGGCCATGCCAGGCCAGCAGTCCCGCGGCCAGTCCGCCGCCGCCGACCGCGACGACGAGCGTGTCCAGCCGGCCGGTCTGCTGCTCGAGTTCGCGCGCCAGCGTGCCCTGGCCGGCGACGACGGCGAATTCGTCATAGGCATGGATTTCCAGCGCGCCGCTTTCGTCGCGGCGTTCGCGGCTTGCGGCCAGCGCCTCGGCATAGTCGCGGCCACCGATGCGCAATGTCGCGCCGTAGTCGCGCAGCCGCGCGATCTTGGCCGGCGCGGCGATCTCCGGTACGAACACTTCGGCGCGCAGACCGAGCTCGCGCGCGACATAGGCGACCGCGGCGCCGTGGTTGCCGCCGGAAGCCGCAATCAATCCCGCCGCCGGCAACTGCGGCTGCGACAGCACGCGATTGAACGCGCCGCGCGGCTTGAACGAGCCGCTGTGCTGCAGGCATTCGAGCTTGAGGAACAGTTCCCCGTCGCCGTCGAGGAAACCTGCGCCCGGCTGCACCACGGGCGTCACGCGCACGCGCCCCCGGATGCGCGCCGCGGCCGCCTCGATGTCGTCACGACCCGGCAGCGCCGGGGTGGGCTCCATTCTTTCGTTCATTGCGCAGACCGTTGCAGCGACGAGGGCCCGAGTATGCCTTTGCGGCGCAGCTTGTGTTGCAGGTCTTTGGTTGGGAGCGCGCGGTCGGGGCGGGGGCTGCCAGATGACTTGCGGCCGGAAAAGCGGAGGAAGGTCTCTGGTCTTTTTTCCTCTGCGTCGTGCCGTGCAGACCATCCATCCCCATTCACGCCATCCCAAGGGGGCATGGGTTTGCCTTGCAGGCATGCCTCGTACTGGGCTGATCCTTCAAACCTGTGCAGCGAGCGCTCTGGCAGTGACGAGCGCCAGGCACGGAAGCGACAGAGCGAATGTCGTTCCGGTCGCGTGCGATGTAACGAAGCGAGGGAGCTGGTTTCGCCCAGGCCGTCAGGCCCGCCCCGTGAGTCAAGCGAGCCGCTGGTCGCGCATTGCGCGCGACCAGCTCGGTTGTGGAAACAGGCGGAACGACGCCGGAGCGACGCAGCGAGCGTCGCTCCGGACGCTCACGGAATGCGCAACATCTGACCCGGATAGATCTTGTCCGGATGCTTGAGCTGGGGCTTGTTCGCCTCGAAGATCTTCTCGTACTCGTTGGCGTTGCCGTAGAACTGCTTGGCGATCTTGCTCAGCGTGTCGCCGGACTTGACCGTGTACATGCGCGCTTCGGCGCCGGCTTCCTTGACGGCGATGTTGTCTTCGATCTTCTCGACACCCTTGATGTTGCCGGCGGCGAGGATCAGGCGTTCCTTGTCGGCCTGGGTCGCGGCGTCGCCGCTGATCTTGACCGTGCCGTCGATGAACTGGACGTCGACGTCCTTGACGCCGATTTCCTTCTCGATGTGCTCCTTGATCTGCTCCGGCGCCTTGGCCGGATTGGCGACCGCGTCGAGCACCTTGGCGCCTGCGTCTTTGATGAAATCGAACAGTCCCATCGTTTCGTCTCCTGAGGTTAGGGAAACTCCGAACAAGTCGGAGTTCGGCCTTGGCTGTCGGATCCCCCTTGAGTCAAGGGGGTGAAGAATGATCGCTCAGAACGGCAGGTTCAGAGCGGTTCTGAACTCCGGCGGTGTTGCGGGGAAGCACGGCAGGGCAGGGACAGCCGCACTGCGGGTGCTCGTTGAGAACTCTCCTGGATCAACGTCGCGTGGCGGCGATGACGCTGCCGCCCATGCTCAGCAAATCCGACAAATCCACATCGCCGTCGCCGTCGCGGTCGAGCACGGCGCCGAGCAGTCCGCCGCCGACGCCGCCGGCTTCGCGCGTGCGCTGGGTCTCGCTGCCGAGCATGTCGGTCAGGCCGCCGGGGCCGAGTCCGCGCTGCTGGTTCATGCGGGCGAGCACGGCCATGACGATCGGGGCGAGCATGGCCATGAGCTGGCCGGCGTTCGCGCCGCCCAGGCCCGTGGTCTGGCCCAGGCCCTGTTCGGCCTGGCCGCGCTTGTTGCCGAAGATATGGCCGAGGATCGCGCCGCCGATGCCGCCGAGCATGTCGTTGCCGCCGGGCGCCGGCGCCGCGGTCTGGCTCGCGCCGCCACCCATACCGCCGAGTACGGCTTCGGCCAGCGAACCCAGCGAACCGAGGCCGCCACCGGCTCCACCGCCGCCGCTGCCGCCGCCGAGCAGTCCACCGAGCAGACCGCCGAGATCGTTGCCGACGTGATCGCCGAGCGCCGTGTGCAGCGCTTGGGCGCCATCGGGCGTGGCGGCGTTCTTCGCCATCGCGCCGACCATCAGCGGCAAGGTCTGTTCTATGGCTGCCTGGGCCTGGCCCGGGCTCATGCCGAATCGCTGCGCGATCGCGCCGACTTCGTCGTCGCCGATCTGCGCCATTACCGCATCGACCAGTCCGCTCATGATCTTCTCCGCACTGCAGGGGAGCACACACTACCACCGCGGAGAGAATTCGCAGCGGACGAGAAAAGATGTAACGTTTCGCGGCGCCGGGCTGGCATCGGGCAAGCGCCGCGCGTAGCGTGCGCCCCGGCGCCGTCGCCGTGTCCCGCCGCAGGAAGCTCATGGACAAGCTCGAAGAACTGCGACTGCGTTACCTGCATTCGCTGCCGCAGAAAGCGGCCGATGTGCGTGCGCAGCTGCAACGGCTGCAGCAGCAGCCGGACGAGCGCGCGCTGCTCGTGGAACTGCACCAGCAGGTACACCGGCTCAGCGGTTCGGCGCCGGCTTACGGCTTCGACGCGATAGGCGCGCTGGCCCGGCCGATCGACCAGCGCCTGTCCGAATGGCTGCGCAACGACGATCCGGAAATCCGCACCGCCGCCGCGGTCCTCGTCGCGACATTGAGCGGGCCGGTCGATGCGCTGGCCGAGGCGTTGGCCAGCGCCGCCGATTCGCCGCCGGGCTGAGCGCCGGCGGCGGCTGGCGGCTTCCGCCGAGCCGACGTTATGCTTGCCGTTTTCCGACCGGCCGCCCGGCGGCGCAGCGAGGCAGCCATGACGTCCTATCCTCCCGTTTCCCTGATCGGCGTACCCACCGACATCGGTGCCGGCCACCGCGGCGCCTCGATGGGCCCGGAAGCGCTGCGCGTGGCCGGCATCGCACCGGCGCTGGAAGAGCGCGGACTGCGCGTGGTCGACCGCGGCAATCTCGTCGGTCCGATGAATCCGTGGCAGCCGCCGCGCGACGGCTACCGCCATCTGGCCGAAGTCGTGACCTGGAATCGCCAGGTTCTGGACGCGGTCTATGCCGAACTCGCCGCGGGCCATCTGCCGGTCATGCTCGGCGGCGACCATTGCCTCGCGATGGGCTCGATCACGGCCGCCGCGCGCTGGTGCAACGAAACGGGCAAGAAGCTGCGCGTGCTCTGGCTCGACGCCCACGCGGACTTCAATACCAGCGTCATCACTCCCTCGGGCAATGTCCACGGCATGCCGGTGGCCTGCCTCTGCGGCTACGGTCCGCGCGAGCTGACTGAACTCGGCGGCAGTGCGCCGGCGCTGCAGCCCGACCAGATCCGCCAGATCGGCATCCGTTCGGTCGATCCCGGCGAGAAGAAGCTGGTACACGACGTCGGCCTGGACATCTACGACATGCGCTACATCGACGAGATCGGCGTCAAGCGCGCGATGGAGGAAGCGCTCGAAGGCGTCGATGCGGGCACGCACCTGCACGTGAGCTTCGACGTGGATTTCCTCGACCCGGCCATCGCGCCCGGCGTCGGCACCCGCGTGCGCGGCGGTCCGAACTACCGCGAAGCCCAGCTCGTCATGGAGATGATCGCCGACACCGGCCGCGTCGGCTCGCTCGACATCGTCGAGCTGAACCCGGCCTTCGACAAGCGCAACATGACGGCCAAGCTCGCCGTCGATCTGGTCGAAAGCCTGTTCGGCAAGTCGACCCTGATGCGCGAATAGGTTCGTCGCCGCGGCCATGAACAACCCCGTCGATAGGCGGGGTCGTTCTTTCTCCGGAGGAAGTTCTTCACCGCACCGGCGGATCCGGCACGAAATTGCCCGGGAACGGATCCGGCCGGTCCGGCTGCGGGCGCGGACGCGGAATGACGCCGCGGGCGACGAGGTTGCGCCAGCTGTCGTAGCGGACCGAGGCGATTTCCGCGGGACGGTCGCTGGCGCGGCGGAACGTGGTGTAGGTCGCGTCGCTGTCCTCGCGCTGGCCGTGGCCGGTGCCGAGGGATTCCTGCACCGGCGCGGATTCGCGCCGTGCCATCGAGTCCTGCGCCGCGCCGGCGCTCGACGACGGTGCCGCGGCGGGTGGAAGCTCGGGCGCGCGCTTGGCTTCGCCCTCGCTGGCTGCGCCGATCTTGCTGCGGAAGACGGGGCGGGGATTGCGCTCGCGGAACACGGCCATGCCGATGATGCCGACATTGCCGGGGCGGCCGGTCTGCGCCGCGTAGGATTCGCTGAGGCTCGTGAACTCGAACGCGGCGATCTCGTTCATGTTCTTGCGCCAGCCGGCGACTTCGGTGGTTTCGTAGGGGTCCAGCACATAGCCGGTCTGGGCGGTGGCGGCGGCCTCGCCGCTGATGACGTTGACGCCGTCGACCGAGAGTACGGCGAGCACGCGCTCGTTGCCGCGATTGGTCAGGCGTACCGCGTAGCGGTGTCCCGGCGCGCCGGCGACGAAGCTGTCGCCGCGATAGGGATATTGCTGCAGGGGCGTGCCGGATTCGCGATCGACGATCTGCAGGTCGACGAGGCGGCCGGCTTCGGCGGAGCCGGCGGCGAGCAAAGCCAAAGGAAGCAGGGCAAGCAGGCGATGGCGCAGGGACATGGCGGATCTCCGGGGTGAAGGCGCCGGGTCCAACGCCGCCGCCGCCGGCGCGGGGTTAGCCCGGGCCGGCGTGCGTGAGCAGGGCGCCGGAGGCTGGTTCGGCGCGGGTCAGCTTCGCGGCCGGCTCATTCCTCGATCAGGCTTGCGCCCGGCGCGTTGCTGGCGACCGAGGCGATGCCGGCATCGCGCGCCTTTTCGGTCTCGTACATCTCGCTGTTGCCGATGATCTGGCCGTTGCCGGCCTTGAGGCTGAAATGGAACTTGCCGTTGCTCGATACCTTCTTCTCGAAGCGGTCGCTGTCGGCGGCATTCGTCCGGACCGATTCGACGCCGTTGCGCGCGCCGCTCTTGTCCACGTAGCCCTGGCTGGCCAGGATGATTTCGCCGTTGCCGGCCTTGAGGTTGAAATAGGTCTTGCCGCTCTTGCCGGTGAAGATCGTGAACTTGCCTGCCATTGGAAGCTCCTCAATCGTTGCGGGTCCCCTGTGCCCCGGAGTATCCCGCGGCGCCGGCCACCCTGCCAGTCGAAAACCGTACCGTCGCCGATGTTCATGAGCGCGCGCGCTTTCGCGCGGCCGGGAGGCTTGCCGTACACTGGCCGACCCCTACGCCGCAGCCCTGTCATGAGCAAGACCCGCATCCTCACCGGCATCACCACGACCGGCACGCCGCACCTCGGCAACTACGTCGGCGCCATCCGTCCCGCCGTCGCCGCGAGCCGCGACGACAATGTGGAATCGTACTATTTCATGGCCGACTACCACGCCCTGATCAAGTGCGACGATCCGGCGCGCATCGCGCGCTCGCGTCTGGAGATCGCGGCGACCTGGCTGGCCTGCGGCCTGGACCCGGACAAAGTGTATTTCTACCGCCAGTCCGACATTCCCGAGATTCCCGAACTGACCTGGCTGCTGACCTGCGTCACGGCCAAGGGCCTGATGAATCGCGCGCATGCCTACAAGGCTTCGGTCGACGCGAATACGGCGGCGGGGGAAGATCCGGATGCCGGCATCACGATGGGCCTGTACAGCTATCCCATCCTGATGGCCGCCGACATCCTGATCTTCAATGCGCACAAGGTGCCGGTCGGCCGCGACCAGATCCAGCACATCGAGATGGCGCGCGACATCGCCGCGCGCTTCAACCATCTGTTCGGCGCCGGGCGCGAGTTTTTCGTGCAGCCCGAAGCGCTCATCGAGGAAAGCGTCGCGACCTTGCCGGGCCTGGACGGACGCAAGATGTCCAAGAGCTACGACAACACGATTCCGCTGTTCGAAGGCGGTGCGAAGAAGCTCAAGGAATCCATCGCGCGCATCGTCACCGACTCGCGCCTGCCCGGCGAATCCAAGGATCCGGACAGCACGGCGCTGATGCCGATCTATGCGGCCGTCGCGAGTCATGCCGAGACCGTCGAGTTCCGCACCGCGCTGCTGGACGGGCTGGGGTGGGGCGACGCCAAGCAGCAGCTGTTCGAGCGCCTGGAGCGCGACATCGCGCCGATGCGCGCACGCTACGAGGAACTGATCGCGCAGCCCGCGCGCATCGAGGAAATCCTGCAGGCCGGCGCGGCGCGTGCGCGCGCGATCGGTGCGCCGTTCCTGGCCGAGCTGCGCGAAGCGGTCGGTCTGCGCAGCTTCCGGCCGGTGGTGGAGAAAAAGACCGTCGCCGCGGCGACCGCGCGCCTGCCGCAGTTCAAGCAATACCGCGAGGCCGACGGCAAGTTCTATTTCAAGCTGCTCGATGCCGATGGCCGCCTGCTGCTGCAGAGCGACGGTTTCGATTCGCCGAAGGCGGCGGGCCAGTCCATCGCTTCGCTGCGCGCAGCCGCCTCGCTCGCCAGCGTCGCCGACGGCTACGCGCTCGGCCCGGACGTGAGCGCGGCCGAGGTGGAGCAGGCACTCGCGGCGCTGGCGCAGTAAGCCGGATTGGGCCCGGCGCCGGCGCGATGAGCCGCCGGGCGTCCCGCCGTCCGTATCGGAAACCGACATGAATCGTCGCTGGCCTTCGTTCCTCGCCGCGTCGCTGGGGCTGCTCGTCGCGACGGCGGCGCAGGCCATCGTCAAGCCGCCGCCGGCCGTCGGCATCGTGGAGATCGCGCCGGCACCTGCGTCGCGCGCGCTGGATTTTTCCGCGCTGCCGCCGGAGCTTTCGTCGTTGCGTCTGGACGCGGCGCTGGGCCGTCCCGACCGCGCGCGTCTGTCGGCACGCTGCGGCGAGCTCGTGCCGCTCGCGCGCGGCCTTGCGCAGCAGGAGCCGCAGCGGCCCGGTCCGCTGCTCGTCCTCGTGCTCTGCGCGCGCGCAGCCGGTGACAAGGCCGGTGCGGCCGCCGAATTCCAGCGTCTGCGCGAACGCGTCGCGGCCAGCCTCGCTCCGCCGGGCATCTGGCAGGGCGACGACTATTACTACGGCGTCGGCTCGCTCGACATCGACGCCGTCGCGGCGGCGCTGAGTCCGGAGCCGGACAGCGACCTCCTCGCCTCGACCCTGGAAACCTCGCTGGACGGCTACCGTCTGCAGGCCGTGGTCTGGCTGCGCGAGACCGGCGGACACGTGCGCCGCTTCCGCGTCGACATCACGCCGAGTGCGGAGCGCGTCATGCGCTATCTCTCCGCTCAGGCCGCTGATGCGGCCGGACGCGACAGCTCCGTCGCGCTGGCCGGCTACTGGACGCTCGGCCTGCGCGCCGACGAAGTCGCCGCCGATTCGCGCGCGCTCGTCGGCTGGGCGCGCATCACCGACGCGCTGGGCCTGGCCGGGGACGAAACACGGCTGCGCAAGGATTTCGAGCGGGCCGTCGCGCAGGGCGACGTATTCGGCCGCTATGCCTACGCCGAGTGGCTGCTGCGCCGTCACGGCGGCCATGCCGGCGACGCCGCGCGCGCCGCCGAGCTGCTGCGCCGCGCCGCCGCCGACGGATTGCCGGAAGCGCAGGCGCTGCTGTCGCTGTGGTGCGAGCGCCGCGCCGCCGACTGCGCGCGTGGCGAGGCCGCGCGATGGCAGGCCGCTGCAGAGCGGGGTTACGGCGCCGCCGAAGCGGCACTGCTGCGCCACGAGACGGCGTTGCGGCTGGGGCTGGACACCGATGCGGCTGGCGATCTCGCGCGAGCGGTCAAGCTCGGCAGCACGCGCGCGTTCGGCGTGCGGCTCTATCAACTCGCGCAGAAACCGGCGGGTGCGTCGGTACAGCGCGAGTTCGACGCGCTGCTCCAACGCGCCGTCGCGGCCGATCTGCCCTATGCGCTGGACGTGCAAGGTTCCAGCGCCTATGCGCGCGCGCGGACGGCGGCCGATCGCACGGCCGCGCTGGCGCTGATCGAGCGCGCCGCGACGCGCGGCAACGCGAGCGCCGCGGCGCGGATCGGCATCCACTACGCCGGCGGCGTCGATGCGGCCGCCGACTGGCAGCGCGCCGTGCCGTGGTTTCGCCTCGCCGCCGAGCGCGGCGATCCGGCCGGCCAGTTCAACCTGGCGACGGCCCTGCTGCACGGGCTGGGCCTGCCGGCCGATCCCGCCGCCGCGCGCGTCTGGTATCTGCGCAGCGCGGCGCAGGGCCATGCGGCCAGCCTGGCCGGGCTCGGCGACATCTACGCCAGCGGCGCCGGCGTCGCGGCCGATCCGGCGCAGGCGGCGGCCTGGTACGCGATGGGCGCGCGCAGCGGCCACGCGCGCAGCCGCTATCTCTATGCGGTCGCGCTCGATGCCGGCGACGGCGTGGCGCAGGACCGCGCCGCTGCGCGCCAGTGGTATTCGCTCGCGGCCGAGCAGGGGATCGAGGAAGCCTCGCTCGCTCTGGCAAAGGCGCAGATCGACGGCGACGGCGTCGAGCGTTCGCCGCAGGCCGGCATGGCGCGCCTGGAAACGTGTTTCGCGGCCGGCAGCGCGGTCTGCCGGAGGGCACTGGCCGATCTGCTCGCGAGCGGACCCGACATCGTGCGCAACGTGCCGCGCGCGCTGGCGCTGTACGAGGAAGCCGCGGCGACCGGCGACGCGCATGCGCTGGCCGTACTCGGTCTGCACTACGAAAACGGGCTCGGCGTCGACGCCGACCCGGCCCGCGCGTTCGGCTACTACACGCGCTGCGCCGAAGGCAATGATGCGGCCGCCGGCGAATGCGCGGCCGGACTGGCGCGCGCCTACTACGCGGGTCGCGGCGCGGCCGTCGACCGCGCCAAGGCCGTGACCCTGCTGCGCCGGGCGCGCGAACTCGGTTCGACTGAGGCGACCTGCACCCTGGGCGAAGTCCTGCGCCGCGGCGGTGATGCGACCGAAGCGATGACCTTGCTCGCGGAAGCCGCCAACGCCGGCAACGCGCGCTGCGCCTGGCTGTACGGACGCCGCCTGCTCGAAGCCGGACCGGCCCAGGCAGCGACGGCGATGAGCTGGCTGCGCAAGGCCGTCGTTGCCGGCGAGCCGCGCGCGCGCGCGGACATCGTCGTCGCCTTGCTCGATACGGATTCGCCGCTGCACGACAAAGCCGCCGCGCGCGCGTATCTGGACGACTGCGTCGCGCTGCGTGCGGTCGACTGCATCGCCGCAGCCGGTGTGTGGATGCTGCAGGGTGACGACGGTGCGGCGCGCAAGCGCGGTGCGGCGCTGCTGGAGCAGGCCGCTCGAGCCGGCAGTCCGGTCGCCGCGGAAGCCTTGGGCAAGGCGGCGTATTACGGTCGCGGCTCGGCGCGCGATGCGGCCGCGGCGCGGCGCTGGCTCGCGCAGGCGGGGCCGTCGGGCCTGGCCGAGGTATTGCTCGCGCGGCTCGAACTCGCGGCCGGCGATCGCGCCGCGGCGCAGACGCGGCTCGTCGCAGCCTCGCGCCAGGGCAACGCGCTCGCGCATCTGCTGCTCGTGGATCTGTGCGCCGCCGATGGCGCCGATTGCGGCGCGGACGCACCGACCGTCGAGAGCTGGCGCGCGAGCCTCGAACGGCGCGGCGAAGCGGCCGCGCGCGACCTGTTCCATGAAGTGGCCTGGTCGCTCGCGACCGATCCACTGGCCACGGCGGCCGAAGCCGGACGCCTGCTCGCGATCGACGCGCAGGCGAGCTACGGCCTCGGCGGTCACGCGGATTCGCTCGATACACGTGCCGGCCTGCTGGCGCGCGCCGGCCGCGGCAGCGAAGCCTGCGCACTGGCGCGCCGGCTCGCCGACGACGCGCGCCGCAACGGCGGCGATGCCGGCGTGCTGCGCAGCCTGCAGCAGCATCGCGACACGTTCTGCCGCGGCGCGGCCTGGGTCGGCTACGACTGAGCCGTCAGCGACGCCGGCGGCGGCGCTTCATTCCCAGCGGTTCAGATGCGGCCCGAAGCGCCTGCGCTGCTGGCGCACGACGCAGAAGCGATGGCCGCTCGGCGCTTCCAGGACCCACCAGCGGCCGTGGCGGAACGCGATCTTCTTCGCGCCGAGGGCTTCGAGGCGCGCGGCCTCGGCCTGCACGTCGTCGGTTTCGATGTCCAGATGCACGCGGCTGTCGTGCGCCACGCGCTGCAGCAGGATGATGGGTTCGTCCTCGGCCGTCTCCAGCTCGGCATAGCGGCCGTCGCCGTCCTGGTCCAAGGTGACGATGGGCTTGCCGAGCGCGCGGCTCCAGAACGCGGCGGATTCGGTGAGGTCGTCCACTTTGCAGTCGAGTACCAACGTGCACAGTCGGCTGTGATGCATGAGCAAGCTCCTGCAGGAAATCCGGCGCAAAGCTTAGCGCGAAGGCGGACGGATTCCGCCCGCTTTATTGCGGTCCGCGCCGCCGGTGCCGGCGGCGCGCCTGCTTGAATCTTCGCCGGATATTCAACGCTCGCGGAGCGGCCGCAGCGGCAAGCGGATCAGCGCGTCATTCGGCCGTTTCGTAGCCGTCGGCGAACAGGAAGTCGCTGAGCCGGCGCGCGAGGAACACGTCGCTGAACTGGTTGTTGCCGTCGTCGGGTACGAGGTCGGTCTTGCTGCTGCTGAAGACGAGATGGTCGCCGTCGCCTGAAAGGACGAACTCACTGAACGGTTGCTCATACTCGGCGAACGCGGCGACGGAGCTCAGGCGGCCGCTGTCGCGCTCGTAGAGAAAGTAGCGATAGGGCAGCGCGGCATGATTTCCTTCGCCGCTATTGGATGCGAACGAATAGAACGCGACGCGGTTGCCGTCATCGGACAGTTTGGGGATGGTGCTGCCGCCGTTCAGCAGCTGACCGTCGCTGCGCCGATTGATCTGTTCGGTGGTTCCGCTCTGGCGGTCGCGCACGAACGCACGCGAGTAGCTCAGCGGGGTCGCGCCGGTCAGGTTCAGCGCCACGCTCGTGAATGCCACGTAGCGGCCGTCGCGGGAAAGGTCGCTGGGATAGCTGTCGCCGTCGGGTTCGAGACCGGCGTTGCCGAGCGTGACCCGCTCCACCGTTTGCCAGAGGCGATCGAAAACGAAGCCGTCGGTGGCGCCGTTGCCGTCGCCGGCGACGAGGTTGCCTGCAAGGCTGCTGAACAGCAGATAGCGGCCGTCACCCGACAGTTGCCGTACCCAGGAATCCCAGTTGCCGCCGGCCGGATCGGTCGCGCGGCTGGCCAGTACGGTGGCTCCGCTGTCCATGTCGCGTACGAAGGAGTCGACGAAACCGTTGTTGTCGCCAGTTGTCAGCAGCGGGGAACTGGAAGAGAACGCCACATAGCGGCCGTCATCGGAGATGCTGAAATTCGTGCCGGACGCGCCGCCCGGAGTGCCTTGCGGAGTCTGGCTGACCATGTCCATCTGCGAGGTGGTTCGGTCGTAGCGGAAAACTTCGTAGGTTCCACCCGCGGTGCTGGGCGTCAGCGCATCACAGCTGCCGAACACGACGTAGCGGCCGTCGCGGCTGATGCGCGGACTCCTGCTGCTGCAGCTGGTCGACACGCCGCCGGGACGCCGGCTGATGCGTTGAGTCTGGCCGAGCAGCCGGTCGCGCAGAAAGACGTCGCTGACGCCGTTGAAATCGCCGACGACGAGATTGTCGGCGTCCGAGCCGAATACGACGTAGCGGCCGTCGGCGCTGACGTCGAACCCGCCGGGCCAGCCGCCGCTGTTGCCGTTGGCGACGGCGGCGGCCGACCCCGCATAGGGACGGCTCAATCGCTGTCCCGATGTCGTGCCGATATCCATGCGCAGCACGTCGCGCAAGCCGTTGTGATCGTCGTCGAGCAGCCTGTCGGTGGCCGAACTCGCATATACGACGCTGCCGTTGCCGGAGAAAAAGCCTTCTTCGGTTTCGTCCAGCGGCCGCAGGCCACCGGCGCGGAACGGGACGACTGTGGCTTCGCCGGTCGACAGGCTGCGCCGGTAGTGACGGCCGGCTCCGTAGACCGAAGCGCCGGGCAGGCTGCCGTCGCTGGTGTGCATCAACAGCATTTGGCCGTCGCGGGAAATGGCCAGGGCGCTGGAATACGCCGAGAGCTGGGCGCCGCCGGGGCCTAGCGTGACGCGACCGACGCTGCCGTCGGCACTGTCGTAGCGATAGCCGTCGTTGGCGTTGTTGGTGTCGTCGGGGACGCCGGGAAGATAGGCATTGAACAGCACGTAGCGGCCGTCGCCCGACAGCGCCTGAAACGCCGCCCACGCCATATCGTCGATGCCCGCGCCGGTCGAGTTCACGGTCACGCGCTGCATCGTGCCGGCGGCCGGTTTGCGCAACAGAAGATCCCGCAGATTGTTGGTATCACCGGCGACCAGGTTGTTGGCCCAGGTGTAGAACAGCACGGCGCTGCCGTCGGCGGAAATCTGCGGCTCGAGGCTGTCGCCGTTGCCGCGGCGCCCGTCGGCGGATACGGAGATCAGCTCGAAGCTGCCGGTGCTGCGATCCAGTCGGTAGATGTCGCGCAGATCGTTGTCGTCCGCGGCGACGAACGTTGCGCGGCTGTCGAACACGACGTAGCCGCCGTCGCCGCTCAGGCGTGGATTCGCACTCTCGAACGGCGCCGGCACGAGGCCGACGCGGCTCAGCAGGGTCGTCGTGCCGTCGCTGCGGTCGCGCAGATAAATCTGGCGTACACCGCTCGTGGCGCCGGGCACGAGGTTGGTCGCCTTCGAGTCGAATACGACGTAGCGGCCGTCGTCGGACACGCTGCCGACAGATCCGACGTCGCCGTTGGCCTGAGCACCGTCGTTGCCGACGCTGACGCGTTCCAGGGTATCGGTCTGTGCGTCGTGCAGGAACAGATCGGCACGGCCGTTGGTGTCGCCGGCGACGAGGTTGCTCGCGCGCGAGCTGAACAGCGCGTAGCGGCCGTCGAAGCTGGCGCTGCGCGGCGCCGAGCTGTCGCCGTTGCTGTCGATGGCGGCGACCAACGTCGTGCGGTTGACGATTTCGAGTTCGGCGGCGCCGACCAGGGCTGGCTGAGCGGCCAGAACCGTTAAGGTCAGGCAGGTGCGGAAAACACGGACATTATTCATGAGCAACCAGTACGCAAAACCGCGCGCGGCGTGATCAGCGGCGTCGCGGCAGCGAAGCCAGGAAGGGTTCGGAGCAGCCCTTGATCTCGATGCGGCGCTCGTCGATGTGCGTGGCGTAGACGATGCGGCCCTTGACCATGCCGACGATGATCCCGGCCAGCATCAGCACGATGCCGGCGAGCGAAGCCGCTCCGCTGGACTGGCCGATGCCGGTCACGATCAGCGCGATGCCGGCCAATGCCGCGATCCAGCTGCCGAGAATGACATTGCGGCGCAAGACGAGGTGTCCGGCGCACAGGCCCGGATGCAGCTTCACGCTCTTGCGCGCGATCAGCGCGACGATCAGGTAGATCAGCGGACTCAAGAGGATCAGCACATACAGCCAGGGCGTGTGCCAGTACAGGGTGCGTTCCTTGATCGGCTCGGCGGCGTCGGCGTTGCAGCGGACGCAACGCGGCGGCAGTTCGGCATCCGGCACCAGTACGACGGTATTGCCTTCGCGCCGGATCGCGGATGCGTCGTCGCTGACCGTGGCGCGTGTGACGACGCGCGCCTGCGGCGGCGCGTACGGATTGTGCGACATGAAACTCCCCCGAATTCCGATGGCCGGGGGAGGCTAGCAGTGGCCGCGCCGCCACGCCAGCGGCGCGGCCCGCACCGAATCAGGTCGCCAGCGCGAGATCGTCGAGCATCGCCTTGAGGAAGCGCGCCGCCTCGCCGCCGGTCGCGGCGCGGTGGTCGAAGGTCAGCGACAGCGGCATCAGGCGGTGCGTTTCCACGCCGCCGATGACCGGCACGAGTTCGTGGCGCAGCTTGCCCGCCGCGACGATCGCGACGCAGGGCGGCACGACGACGGGCGTTGCATAGCGGCCGGCGAACACGCCGAAGTTGGACAGGGAAATCGTATAGCCCTTGAGTTCGTCAGGCGGAATGCTGCGACTCTTGACCGCATCGCGCAGGCGATTGATCGCCTGGCGCAGGCCGGCCGCATCGAGCACGTCGGCATTGCGCAGCGCCGGCACGAACAGGCCGTCCTCGGTGTCCACGGCGATGCCGACGTCGACGTGCGGATGCAGGGTGCGCGTGAGGTTGTCGCCGTCGAACCAGGCATTCAGCGCGGGCACGGTCTTGCAGGCGCGTACGAGCGCGCGCAGCAGGCGCACGGTGATGTCGTTGCCCGGCAGCCAGGCGTGCAGGTCGGCGTCGTCGCACAGCGTGGTCGGCACGACCTTGGCGTGGGCGTCGGCCATGACGCGCGCCATGTTGCGGCGCACGCCCTTGAGCTGTTCGGGCTGGCCCAGCACCGGTGCGGCGCCCGGCGGCGCCGTGCGCATGGGCTGGCCGGAAGCCGACAGGGTCGTGCGCTGCGGCGCGGCGGCAGCGGCCGGTGCGGCTGCTGCAGCGACCGGTGCCGCGACCGGTGCGGGTGCGGGGGCGGGCGCGGCGCCGATACGCGCGCTGCCGCGGCTCGCCGCGTCCTTGACGTCGTTCATCGTGACCACGCCGCCGGCGCCGCTCGGCGCGACGCGCGCGAGATCCACGCCGAGCTTCTTGGCCAGCGCGCGCACGGCCGGCATGGCCTTGACCCCGCCGACGGAGATGGCCTGTTCGGCGACGACACGGTCGCTGGCTTCCATCGCGCCGACGACGGTGCCGGCGTCCTCGCGCGGCTTGGCCTGGCCGCTCCTGATCTCGCCGCCTTCGTCGGAGGCGATGACCTTGTCCGTTGCGTGCGACGGCACCGGTTCGCCGGCGCCCTTGGGCAGTGCGGGTTCGGGCGCCTTGGCCGGCGCGCCGTGGTGGTGGCCGGTGTCCTGCGCCTCGGCGCGCTGCGGCAGATTCGGATCGAGTTCGATCTCCACGAGTGCCGCGCCGGTGTTGATGACGTCGCCGTTCCTGCCGTGCAGCCTGACGACCTTGCCGGAGAACGGCGAGGGCACCTCGACCACGGCCTTGGCCGTTTCCATCGACACGAGCGGCGCGTCCAGGCGCACGACCTCGCCTTCCTTGACGGCCCACTCGACGATCGTGGCGTCGGGCAGTCCCTCGCCGAGATCGGGCAGGAAAAATGTCTTGATCGTGCTCATGCGTCGCCTCGTTCCTGTGCCGTAGGTGCAGCGCGCGGCCGCAGCCGGCCCGGCGCTGTTCGTGAGTCAAGGGGTTCGCCTTGCGACGGCGCGGCCGGCGCAGGGTTCGATGAAGAAGAAAAACGACGCATGGCCTCAGCCCGCCGCCGTGTCGCCGTCGATGCGCAGATCGCGCGCCGGCAGCCAGCCCTGTTCGCCGCGCGCGTCCTCGGCCCACCACCAGCCGCCCGCCTGTTCGATCAGGCGCACGCGCTGGCCCCTGTCGGCGTCGAGTTCGCGCGCGCTGTAGTCGCGAGCGGCGACGACGTCGCCCTGGTCGCCGTCGAGAAAGCTTTCATGCACCCAGCCGCTGCGGCCGGCCGCGTCGGTGGCCCAGAGAAATTCGGGCCATTCCGTGTCGCGCGTGCCGACCTGCACGCGCTCGCCGCGCGCGAAGCGCACGGGATCGTGGTACTGCGTGCGGTAGTCGCGCAGCAGCACGGCGTTCACCTCAGCTCGCCGCCAGCGTGCGCTTGGCCGCGGCGACGATGCGCTCGACGCTGGGCAGGTATTTCATTTCCAGGCGGAACAGCGGAATGTGCGTGTCGTAGCCGGTCACGCGCTCCACCGGCGCGACGAGGTCATACATCGCGTGTTCGGCCAGGCGCGCGGCGACTTCGGCGCCGAAGCCGGCCGTACGCGGCGCTTCGTGCACGATGACGCAGCGGCCGGTCTTCTTCACCGATTCGTGGATCGTGTCGAAGTCCAGCGGCTTCAGGGTCGCGACGTCGATGACTTCGGCGCTGATGCCGTCCTTCGCGAGCGCGTCGGCCGCTTCCAGCGCTTCCTTGACCTGCGCGCCCCAGGTCACCAGGGTCACGTCGCTGCCGTCGCGCAGCACGAAGCAGACGTCCAGCGGCAAGGCTTCGCCGTCGTCGGCGACTTCTTCCTTGTACTGGCGGTAGATGCGCTTGGGCTCGAAGAAGATCACCGGGTCCGGATCGCGGATCGCCGCGAGCAGCAGGCCGTAGGCGCGCGACGGCGACGACGGCATCACCACGCGCAGGCCCGGCACGTTGGTGAAGGTGGATTCGTTGGCCTCGGAATGGTGTTCCGGCGCGCGGATGCCGCCGCCCCAGGGCACGCGCAGCACGAGCGGGCAGGTCAGGCGTCCGCGCGTGCGCGTGCGGAAGCGCGCCGCGTGGCAGACGATGTGGTCGACCATGGGGTAGACGAAGCCGTCGAACTGCGCCTCGGCGATCGGCTTCATGCCCTGTGCGGCCATGCCGACGGCGATGCCGGCGATCGTGGTCTCGTCCAGCGGCGTGTCGAGCACGCGCAGCGGGCCGAACTTGTCGCTGAGGCCGACCGTCGCGCGGAACACGCCGCCGTTGACGCCGACGTCTTCGCCGAGCACGACGACCGAAGGATCCTTGGCCATCTCGTGCGCCATGGCCATGGTCAGGGCTTCGATCAGGGTTACTTGCGCCATGAAAAACGCTCCCGCCAAAAGTGTATGTATGTATTCCTCTGCCGCGCCGGCGCGGCAGAGGGGCGGGTGGGGGACGAGCGGCGGCGGGCTGCGGCGCGCCGGTTTCGCGATGAATCCGCCGCGACAACCGATGGCCGAGGTTCGCCGGTGACTTCTTCCCTCACCCGAACCCCCTCCGCCGGCGCATTGGCACGGTGGAGAGGGCTTGCCGCATCAGTGTTTGCGCGCCTGCTCCAGTTCCAGCACCTGCGCGCGCTGTTCCTGCAGGTCGGCCGGCAATTCCGCATAGACGTAGTCGAACATCGCCTCGACCGGCTGCACCTTGGTTTCAAGGTAGGCGTTGACCTCGACGTCGACGATCTTCTCGCACTCGGCCTTCCAGGTTTCCTCGTGCTTGTCGCTCCAGGCGTTCTGCGCGACGAGGTAGTTGCGCAGGCGCTTCAGCGGCTCGCGCTCCCAGGCGGATTTGACTTCGGCGTCGGGGCGGTAGCGGCGCGCGTCGTCGGCCGTGGTGTGGTCGGACAGGCGATAGGTGACCGCTTCGATGACCATGCCGCCGTGGCCGTGGCGCGCGCGCTTGATCGCGTAGTCCATGGCCGTGCGCATCGCGATCAGGTCGTTGCCGTCGACCTGCAGGCATTCCAGGCCCGCGGCGATGCCCTTCTGCGCAAGCGTCTTGGCGCCGGTCTGGGCCGAGCGCGGCACCGAGATCGCCCACTGGTTGTTCACGATGACGCTGACGTAGGGCAGGGTCTGCGCGCCGGCCATGTTGATGGCCGAGTAGAAGTCGGCCTTGGACGAGCCGCCGTCGCCGACCACGCTGACCGCCACGCGCGGCTCCTTGCGGATCTTGAACGCCATCGCCGCGCCGGCCGCGTGCAGGCACTGCGTCGCGATCGGCACGCACCAGGGGAAGTCGTGCGCCGGACCGGAGAAGTCGTTGCCGCGCTCGTCGCCGCCCCAGTACATCAGCACTTCGCGCGGCTTCACGCCGCGCACGAACTGGGCGCCGTATTCGCGGTACATCGGCGCGAACACGTCGTCGATGTGCATGGCCGAGCCGATCGCGACGTGGGCCGCCTCGTGGCCGAGGCAGGAGGCATAGGTGCCGAGCTTGCCGGTGCGCTGCAGCGCGACGGCCTTGCCGTCGAACACGCGCACGAAGCTCATGGTCTTGTACAGCTCCACGAGCTGGCGCGTGTCGCGCGCGAACTCGGGCAGGTCGTTGCGGACGAGCTTGCCGTCCGCGTCGAGGTATTGCAGGTATTCGATTTCGAAGCTGGCGGCGATGGACACGAAAGCCTCCGCAGATCTGGTGCAAAAACGAACGCACAGCGGCAATTGCCGGCAGGAACGCGGCGGCGCAGGGCCGCCGGGTCGTTGACCGGAGTGGGCGCAGATCCAGTGCTGCGACGGACCACGCCGGTCGAGGGGCTGCCTAGATAGCAAGGCGACCGCGGCGAAGCAAGTTCGGGCGCAGCAATGCTACGGCGTTTGCGCCCGCAACGGCCCGGCATCATAGCCGGCCCGGCCGTTACGATGGCGTATGCTTGCCCGGATTCCCTGGGGCAGTCGTGACCGTGACCGATACGATCAAGCGAGAACTCGAAGCCGGCATCACCACCGATCTGAAGGACCGGGTCAGCTACGGCGGCTACCTGCAGCTGGACACCCTGCTGTCGGCGCAGCTGCCGCTGTCGCAGCCGGAACACCACGACGAACTGCTGTTCATCATCCAGCACCAGACCTCCGAGCTCTGGATGAAGCTGATCATCCACGAGCTCAAGGCGGCGATCGCGCATCTGGCCGCCGACGAGGTGGACCCGAGCCTCAAGATCCTCGCCCGGGTCAAGCAGATCCAGCGCCAGCTGTTCGAGCAGTGGGCCGTGCTGGAGACCCTGACCCCGTCGGAATACCTGCAGTTCCGCCACGTGCTCGGCCCGGCCTCGGGCTTCCAGTCGCACCAGTACCGCACGATCGAGTTCCTGCTCGGCAACAAGAACGCCGACATGATCGCGGTGTTCGCCCACGCGCCGGCGCTGCAGGCGCAGCTGCGCGAGGCGCTGAACGCGCCCAGCCTCTACGATGAATTCCTGCGCCACCTCGCCCGCCAGGGCCATGCGGTGCCGGCCGACTGCGTCGAGCGCGACTGGTCGCAGCCCTACCAGCGTCACCCCGAACTCGTGACCGTGTTCCGCCACATCTACGAGCACACCGACCAGCACTGGTCGGCCTATCACCTGTGCGAGCAGCTGGTCGACGTGGAAGAGAGCTTCCAGCTCTGGCGTTTCCGTCACATGAAGACCGTCGAGCGCATCATCGGCTTCCGCCGCGGCACCGGCGGCTCCTCGGGCGTGGCTTTCCTCAAACGCGCGTTGGAGCTGACGTTCTTCCCGGAGCTGTTCGAAGTGCGCACGGTGATCGGGACGTAGAACGTCTGACGGATATTGAAACCAGCGAATTCCGCTGCCTTCAAGCCCTCCCCTTCAAGGGGAGGGTTGGGTGGGGATGGGGTTTGCAAGCGCAGCGCGGCTACTGTGCTCTGCCGTTCTGTTGCACAAGACGGTTGGGCGAACGAAGACCGCGCCCAGCAACCCCATCCCCATCCCGGCCTTCCCCTTGAAGGGGAAGGGGAAAATCGAACACGGCACGGCTCCTGCTGTGCAGCTCCGGCGCCCCGTTGCGAACCTCGCGACAACTCCCGAACGCTTACTTCACCCGCATTCGCCCACCTCGTCGATTCAGCAAAACTCCGACCGCCAAAGCCGCGCTCCGACGTGCTCCGGCAGAGGTCTCGGCGGTGCCCGAAATGACGCGCCGCAACAATTTTCCGGGTTTGACTCCGGCCCCGGGCTGCGGTTACACCTGCGCCGCTTTGCACGGCGTTCTGGCGGTCTAGTCCCCTGCGGACGTGCAGTGGCATCCATATCCATTCCAGCCACGTCCCAAGGGGAAACCGATGTCCAACGGCCTCAACATCCCGCCCGGAGAAATCCTCGGGCATCCGAAAGGGCTGTTCCTGCTCTTCGCGACCGAGATGTGGGAGCGTTTCAGTTATTACGGCATGCGCGCGCTGCTCGTGCTGACCCTGGTCGCCGCGACCGACCAGGCCAACCCCGGCTTCGGCCTGACGCGCAGCGACGCGCTGAGCCTCTACGGCATCTATACGGGCCTGGTCTATTTCACGCCGATCATCGGCGGCTGGATTGCCGACAACTACATAGGCCAGCGCCTGGCCGTGATTCTCGGCGGCGTGCTCATGGCCGCCGGCCAGTTCACCCTGTTCGCCGCGACGCCGCACAGCATGACGCTGTTCTATTTCGGCCTGGGCCTGCTGATCATCGGCAACGGCTTCTTCAAGCCGAACATCTCGACGATGGTCGGCGACCTGTATCCGCAGGGCGATGCGCGCCGCGACGCGGCGTTCTCGATCTTCTACATGGGCATCAACCTCGGCGCCTTCATCGCGCCGTTCGTGACCTCGACCCTCGGCGAAGACGCCAATTACGGCTGGCGCTGGGGCTATTTCGCCGCCGGCTGCGGCATGAGCCTGTCGGTGATCATCCAGCTGCTGCTCGCACAGCGTTTCGTCGGCGACGTCGGCCGCGAACCCGGCGCCAAGCGCTCGCTGGCCGCCAGCGGCGGCGTCAAGCAGCCGCTGACCAAGGAAGAGCGCGACCGCCTGCGCGTCGTCACCTTCCTGTTCGTGTTCGTCACGATGTTCTGGCTCGCGTTCGAGCAGGCCGGCGGCCTGATGAACATCTTCGCCGCCGACTACACCAACCGCATGCTCGGCACGTTCGAAGTCCCGGCCGGCTGGTTCCAGTCGCTGAATCCGCTCTACATCCTGATCTTCGCGCCGATGTTCGCCTGGCTGTGGGTGCGCATGAACAAGGTCGACCGCAATCCGGCCGCGCCGATCAAGATCGTCATGGGCATGCTGCTGACGGCGATCGGCTTCGGTTTCCTCGTGATCGGCATCTTCCAGATCCAGCACAGCGGCGACCACAAGTCGAGCATGGTCTGGCTGAGCCTGGCCTACCTGTTCCACACCCTGGGCGAACTGTGCATCTCGCCGGTCGGCCTGTCGCTGATGACGAAGCTGGCGCCGCTGCGTCTTGCCTCGCTGGTCATGGGCATCTGGTTCCTGATGCCGGCCGTGGCGCAGTACCTCGGCGGCCTCGTCGGCGCGTTCTCCGAACACGCCGGCGAATACCAGGCCGTGCGCAGTGCCGCGGCGAGCATCGGCATCTCGGTCGACTATTCGGGCCTGCTCGCCGTGTTCGGCGGCATCGGCCTGACCCTCGTGATTTTCTCGGTCGCGCTGTGGCTGCTGTCGGGCATGCTCGTGGACTGGATGCACGGCGCCGAGAAGCCGCAGAAGACGGCCGTCGCCGGTCGCTCCGCGATCAACGCCGCCTGAAGCCGGCCCGGGGCTTCCCGGGTCCCCGCAATGCCGCCACGGCCCGGTCGTTCCGGGCCGTGGCTTTTCTGGAATACCGCATGAGCCGGACGACTGCCACGCCTGATGTTTTCACGCCCCCGCCGCCCGGCGAATTCCTCGGCCATCCGCGCCCGCTGTGGATGCTGTTCGGCGCCGAATTCTGGGAACGCTTCGCCTACTACGGCATGCGCGCGCTGCTCGCGACCTATGTCGCTGCGACGTTCTTCAGCCTGCTGCCGCCGGGCGAGGCAAAAGCTTCGGCCAGCCTGACCTACGGCGCCTATACCGCGCTGATCTACGCGACCGGTCTGTTCGGCGGCTTCGTCGCCGACCGCTATCTCGGCTATCGCCCGTCGATACTGCTCGGCGGCGCGTTCATGGCCGTGGGCCTGTTCCTGCTGCTGATTCCCGAGCTGACCTGGTTCCTCGTCGGGCTCGCGACCATCGTCGTCGGCAACGGCCTGTTCAAGCCGAACATCTCCACGATGGTCGGCAAGCTCTATGCGCCGGCCGACGCGCGCCGCGATTCGGGCTTCACGATCTTCTACATGGGCATCAACGCAGGCGGCGCACTCGCGCCGCTGATCTGCGGAACGATCATCGGCAAGCTCTACGGCTACCAGTGGGGTTTCTTCTGCGCCGGCATCGGCATGATACTCGGGCTGGTGATGTTCCACTGGCTGCGCGGCTGGCTTGGCCCCATCGGCGAGTCGCCGGCACCGGCGCAGAATTTCGCGCGCGTGGCCAAGGTCGCCCTGGGCTGCCTGGCCTGCGTGCCGATCGCCTATCTGCTGCTGAGCAAAGCCGATCTGGTCGGCTACATCCTCCTGCTGCTGTTCGCCGTGCTCAGCGTCTACTTCATCGGCAACAGCCTGCGCAGCGGCGACACCGTACAGCTGCACCGCTACGCCGCGATGCTGCTGCTGTTCCTCGCCAAGATCCTGTTCTGGGGCATGTTCGAACAGGCCGGATCGAGCCTGAACTTCTTCGCCAAGGACCACGTCGACGCGCCGTTCGACTTCACCCTGTTCCAGTCCTTCAACCCGGTGTTCATCCTGCTGCTCGGCCCTGTCTTCGCCTGGCTGTGGCCGAAGCTCGAAACGGCGCAGATGAACCCGTCGGTGCCGCGCAAATTCGCGCTCGCGCTGATCCTCGTCGCGATCGGCTTCACCACCTTGGTGCTCAGCATCAAGTTCCTCGACGACGGCAGCGGCCGCATCCCGTGGCTGATGCTGACCCTCGTCTACGCGTTCAACACCATGGGCGAGCTGTGCCTGTCGCCGATCGGCTTGTCCATGGTCTCCAAACTCGCCGCGCCGAAAGAAACCGGCATGGCCATGGGCGCCTGGTTCCTCTGTTCGGCCATGGGCAACTGGGTCGCCGGCAAGACTGCGTCGATCGCGGTGGCGGCGGATACCGGAATCTCGGGCTATATCGGGACGTATACGTTCATTGCGTATGCGGGCTTTGCGATGGGCGCGGCATTTCTGTTGTTTGCGCCGGTCATCAATCGGCTCATGCACGGGGTGCGGTGAGGTAATGTTCGCGGATCGTGTGCCGCATGCCTGACGTTGCGCGACGAAGAACGGAAATCGCTTGTCCAGGTCTACATTGGAGGTCCTTTCATGTCGAAAGTCCTGATTCTGCTGCGACGTGTGTCCGTCGTGGGGCTTCTTCTTGCCTGCTTGGCGATTCCGTTGGGCGCTGCCGCGGATGAAGTGCCTCAGCCTCCATATTCCACTCAGGGCCAGGAAAAATTGACAGAGGCGGCGCGCAGCATGGGAGCGTTTGGGACGGAGGTCCTTGACCTGGGGGAGGGCATGTCGATCGTCGGTGTCTATCTTCCACGAGGTAGCGGAACTGTCACGTTGGATGCATATATCTATACATGCGAGCCGTCGAGATGCACGCTGCATGCTTTCCTTCAGACGAGCCAAAGAAAGCTGAAGTTGGCATTGGAAGACAACGCTACTGAGCTTGTTTTGAAATCCGCATCTGGAATGACACTGATGATAATTCGGACGCCGACTTATCACTGAAAAGTATCCGGTGCGTGCGGTCGGCATGTTGCGCGTCGCGCTTGCGTGGAGCGTTCTGGTAAAAAGCGAGCCACTACGCGAATTGCAGCTGCGGAATGATGAGTGTCCCTAAATCGCCCATGCACCGGAAGAAACGAACGTCCGGTCTCGCTGCTTGTCCGTCGAGCAGCTTGCATGCCGCCGCAGCCGGCGCCGATTTGCGGTGCCGGCGGTCAGCTGCACCGACGCCCGCTGATCAGCCGTCGGGGTGACACGGCTGCAGCGCCGTAACCCCGAGGAGTTGATATGCGGCTGTTCGTCCTGTTTCTGCGCTTCTTCGGCTACGGCCTGCTCGGCGCCGAACTCGCGCTGGCGCTGTCTAGACTGCTATCGAACCGTCTGCCGAGCGACAACATGGCACCCCAAGCCGCGTACGTTTTCCTGGCCCTGATATGGATCCCGCTCGGCGGCGTACTGGCCGCCGCGGCTACGGCGATCAATCGTCGAATCGCGGCCGACGGGCGCATCGTGACGCCGGTCGCCGTGGCAGCCGGCATATTGTTCTTCGGCGGAATGCTGCTGCAGGCCGCGCTGGGCATCGGCGTGCCATTCCTGCTGCCGTGCGCTCTGTATCTGGCGACGGCTGCATCGCTGCGTTGGTGGCAGCGGCGATTCGACCGAGCCGGCCTCGGCGAGTCATGAAGGTGGCGAGATCGCTGAGAGCAGCCCCTGCGCATCTCGCGTCAGGATATGGACGGCTTCCAGCAGTGCCGTGTGGCTCCAGGGACCATGCGCCTCTACTTTCGTGGTCAGTAGCGCCTCGCTGAGAGCGATGGCGGCAACGAGGCGGTGCAACGCTTCGTCGTGGATCGCGCGGCGCTGGATGGGAGTGTCTGCGGCGAAGACGAACAGGGCGCTCTTAGCGTCTGCACCGTTAGCAATGAGAGGGTGGAATGAGCCGGTCGCGTCCATGTCTGCAGTCTTCTGAGGTGGAGCTGCATCGAGTTTCCTCGCGTAGCGGTCGGGCATCTAGAGACTAAAGTACGAGTTAGCATGGTTGTCGTCGCTACTTCTCCTTGGACCGAGCAGGTTCACTTTCAGCGGGCTTGGCGAATGGTAGGGGGCGAGTCTGCCCCGGAACCAGGAATACGCTTACGATTGGCAGTCCGGTACCGGTACTCCTCCGGAAGCTGGCGTACGGCTAGCGCTGCACGCGAACGATGTGGGCTGGATGAGCCCGCGCTTCAAGAATTGATCAGGTTGTGAGGTTTTCGGTGGCCCTGAAGAAGTCCCAGCTCTACACCTCCCTCTGGCAAAGCTGCGACGAGCTGCGCGGTGGGATGGATGCGTCGCAGTACAAGGACTATGTACTGACCTTGCTGTTCATGAAGTACGTGTCGGACAAGCACGCCGCGAGTCCGAACTCGCTGATCGACGTACCGCCCGGCGGCAGCTTCGCCGACATGGTGAAGCTCAAGGGCGACAAGGAGATCGGCGACAAGATCAACAAGATTATCTGGAAGCTGGCCGAGGCCAACGATCTCAAGGGGGTGATCGACCAGGCGGATTTCAACGACGAGGCCAAGCTCGGTAGCAGCCAGGAGATGCGGGACCGGCTCTCGAAACTGGTCGCGATCTTCGAAGGACTCGACTTCCGCGCCAACCGCGCCGAGGGCGACGATCTGCTCGGCGATGCCTACGAATACCTGATGCGCCACTTCGCCACCGAGAGCGGCAAGAGCAAGGGGCAGTTCTATACGCCCGCCGAAGTGTCGCGCATTCTTGCGCAGGTCATCGGACTCGATCATGTCGCTGCGATGAAGGAGCCGACGATCTACGATCCGACCTGCGGCTCCGGCTCGCTGCTGATCAAGGCAGCCGATCAGGCAGCGGCGGCGAATCTGGCAATATTCGGCCAGGAAATGGATATGGCCACCTGGGCGCTGGCGCGGATGAACATGATCCTGCACGGCCATCCGACCGCCGACATAAAGCGACAGAACACGCTGTCGACGCCGCTGTTCCGCAACAAGAACGGCAGCCTCAAGACTTTCGATTTCGCGGTGGCCAACCCGCCGTTTTCGACCAAGGCTTGGGCCAGCGGGCTAGATCCAGCCAACGACGAGTTCGATCGCTTCGCCTACGGCATACCGCCGGCCAAGAACGGCGACTACGCGTTCCTGCTGCACCTGATCAAGTCACTCAAGAGCACCGGCAAGGGGGCGATCATCCTGCCGCACGGCGTATTGTTCCGTGGCAACAAGGAAGCCGACATTCGCCGCAACCTGGTCGAGCGCGGACTGATCAAGGGCATCATCGGCCTCCCGGCGAACCTGTTCTATGGCACAGGCATTCCTGCTTGCATCCTGGTCATCGACAAGGAACACGCCCAGGCCCGGCGCGGCATCTTCATGATCGACGCCAGCAAGGGTTACGTGAAGGACGGCAACAAGAACCGCCTGCGCGCCCAGGACATTCACCAGATCGTCGACGTGTTCAACCGGCAGACCGAAGTGCCGCGCTACGCCCGGATGGTGCCGCTGGCCGAAATCGCCAGCGCGGCGAACGATTACAACCTCAACCTGCCGCGCTACATCGATTCGAGCGAACCCGAGGATCTGCACGACCTCGACGCCCACCTCAACGGCGGCATCCCCGATCGTGACATCGACGCGCTGGATGCGTACTGGACCGTGTTCCCGACGCTGCGGCAGACGCTGTTCCGCGCCGGCCATCGCGCTGGCTACAGCGAGGCACTGGTCGAGAGCCGGCAGGTCAAGCGCGCCATTCTCGATCATCCCGAGTTCCAGACCTTCGCAGCCCGCCTTGCGACTGTATTCGAGCGCTGGCGCGACGCCCATCGCCTGCGGCTGACCGGCCTCAAGGTCAACGACCTGCCCAAGGCCGTCATTCACAGCCTGTCGGAAGATCTGCTCGCGCGCTTTTCCGACCTGCCGCTGGTCAACCGTTACGACGTCTACCAGCGCCTGATGGACTACTGGGCCGCGGTGATGCAGGACGACGTGTACCTGATCGCTGCCGACGGCTGGAAGGATGCCGCCCGGCCGCGCGCCGTGATCGACGACAAGGAACGCAAGATCAGGGAAACCCCTGACCTCACCATCGGCCGCAAGAAGTACAAGATGGACCTGTTGCCGCCGGCGCTCATAGTGGCGCGCTACTACGCCGCCGAGCAGGCCGCGGTCGACGCACTGCAAGCTGCGCAGGACGAAGCCGTGCGCGCACTAGAGGAATACGTCGAAGAGCACAGCGGTGAAGAGAGCTTGCTCGCCGATGCGCTGACCGACAAGGGCAAGGTCACCAAGGGCTCGGTCAAGGATCGGCTCAAAGCACTCAGGGGCGAGCCGGAAAGCGACGAGGAGTGCGAAGCGCTGACTCGTTGCCTCGAATTGTTCGACGACGAGGTCGCGGCAGCCGGGGCGGTCAGGAGTGCCCAGGCGGAGCTGGATGCCAAGGTATTGGCTCGCTACGCCAAGCTCAGCGAAGCCGAGATCAAATCGCTGGTCGTGGATGGCAAATGGTTCGCGAGTCTGCGGGAGGCGATCGAGGGTGAAGTCGAGCAGTTGACGCAGCGACTGGCTGGGCGGGTGTGGCAGCTGGAGGAGCGCTATCGAATGGCGTTACCAACCTTGACGCGAGACGTTGTTGACTTAAGCGCACGGGTGGAGTCGCATCTCAAGCGGATGGGGTTCGATTGGGTATGAGCACCAGAGTCCTGAAGAGCGAACTCGAAACCACCGCGCGCAGGTCGGGGGCGAGTTCGGGGGCGTTCAAGCTGACGGAGTTCGGACCGATCCCCGAAGACTGGTACGTGGCACCGCTTGGCACAGTGATGAGCAACGGTAGACTCGGGGGAAACTATCCGAATCAGCTCACAGAGACAGCGCTTCCGCTAATGAAGATGGGCAACATCTCTCGCGGGCGCTTCGATGTCTCAAAAGTGGAATATGTGCTATCTGATGTGGTCCCGGCCGAGGGTCATCGACTTACTAAGGGCGACGTTCTTCTCAACACTAGAAACACTTTGGACCTGGTTGGGAAGGTCGCAATTTGGCGGGATGAGCTGCCGCTCGCGTTCTTTAACTCGAATTTGATGAGGCTTGAGTTCGACGCAAATCACGTCGCGTCCACGGAGTATGCGAACTTTGCCCTCAATGCTTCTACATCCATCGCACTTCTGCGCAGCTTGGCAACCGGGACAACGAGCGTAGCAGCGATTTACACGAGAGACCTGCTTGCACTGCCCTTTGTTTTACCGCCGCAAAGCGAGCAGCGCGCAATCGCCGAGGCCCTATCGGATGTGGAAGGCCTGCTCGGGGCCTTGGATGTCCTGGTCGCCAAGAAGCGCGCCATCAAGCAGGCCACCATGCAGCAACTCCTCACTGGCAAGACCCGGCTGCCTGGCTTCAGCGGAGATTGGGAGGCAAGAGCACTTGGGGAGTTAGTAACGTTTCTCTCTGGGGGTACGCCTTCTCGAGGCGCTGCTTCATACTGGTCCGGCGAGATTCCCTGGATAAGCGCTTCGAGCCTTCGGACCTTCTACGTTTGGCGTTCCGATACCAACCTGACCAAAGAAGGCGTCGCGGCGGGAAGCAGGATGGCACCAGTTGGCGCGACGCTCTTGTTAGTACGGGGCAGCGCGCTTCACAACGAAATACTCGCAGGCTTAGTCACGAAGCCGGTCTGCTTCAATCAGGATGTGAAGGCGCTTGTTCCGAACTCCTTATTGGTGCCGCAGTTCTTGACGTTTTATCTGCACGGGAAGGCAGATGAGTTGCTTAGGCTAGTCAGTTCCGCTGGAAACACAGCAGGTGTACTGGATACCAAGATTCTGAAGGCGTTCGAGATCCTGTTGCCCAAGAAACCCGAGCAAGAGGCAATCTCCGCGGCTCTCATCGACATAGATGCAGAGATCACAGCGCTTGAACGACGCCGCGAAAAGACCCACGCCATCAAGCAAGGCATGATGCAGCAGCTCCTGACCGGCCGCATCCGTCTGGTGCAGCCCGTCACGGCGACGACCGAAACCGCAACGCCATGACCCAGTCGCCGCCGTTCCAGCTCACGCACGCCATGCTCGGCCGCGTCGCCGAGATCGCGGAGCGGGTCGGCGCATGGAACGCGGCGAACCCTGTGGCCTTGCTGCCGCAGCTGCGGCGCGGTAACCGCATCCGCAGCATCCAGGCCTCGCTGGCGATCGAGCAGAACACGCTGTCGGTCGAGCAGGTCACGGCGGTGCTGGACGGCAAGCCGGTGCTGGGCACGCCGCGCGAGATTCAGGAGGTGCTCAACGCCTTCGCGGCCTATGAGGCGATGGCGGACTGGCAGCCCACGCGCCTCGACGATCTGCTGGCCGCCCACGAGCGCCTGATGCGGGGGCTGGTCGAAGACGCGGGACGTTTGCGCAGCGGCGGCGTCGGTATCTACCAGGGCCAGCAGGTGGTGCACATGGCGCCGCCGGCCGGCCGCGTGCCGGCGCTGGTGCAGGGTCTGCTGGACTGGTTGGCCAGCACCGACGCCCATCCGCTGATCGCCTCCTGCGCATTCCACTACGAGCTGGAGTTCATCCATCCGTTCAGCGACGGCAACGGACGCATCGGCCGGCTCTGGCAGACGCTGATCCTGAGCCGCTGGCAGCCGGTGCTCGCGTTCCTGCCGGTAGAGACGGTGATCAAGCGCCGTCAGGCCGACTACTACCGGTTGCTGGGCGAGGCCGATCAGGCGGGCGACTGCACTGGTTTCATCGGATTTCTGCTGGATGCGATCTTCGACGCCTTGCAGCAGGCCATCGACGGCGCGCTTGCCGGTACAGCCAAGCCGGCAACGCCGGTAGAAACGCCGGTAGAAACGCCGGTAATAGCGCGAACCAGGACGCCCGAGCGCGTCCTGGCACTGCTGGCGGCGCATCCCACCTGCACCCTGGCCGAGGTGGCGGCGAACATCGGGAAGTCGGTGCGCGCCGTGGAGCGCGCGGTGACCCGTCTGCAGCAGCAGGGCCGATTGCGCTTTGTCGGGCCGCGCAAGGGCGGACATTGGGAGGTGCTGGAATGAGCGATGTCGGCGAGCGCGAGCGGCGTACCCAACGGCGCGTCGTGGAATTCCTGCGCGATGCGCTGGGCTATGTCTGGCTCGGCAATTGGCACCGGCGCCCGGACAATCGCAATATCGAGCAGAGCCACCTCAGCGCCTGGCTGCGGCGCCAGGGGCATGGCGAGAAGCTGATCGGCAAGGTGCTGTTCGAACTCGACAGGGCCGCGGCGCTGGGCGGCAGCACCACGCTGTTCGAGGCCAACCACCAGGTCTACGGGCTGCTGCGCTACGGGGTGAAGGTGCGACCCGAGGCCGGCGAACAGACGCTCACCGTCTGGCTCGTCGACTGGGCCAATCCGGCCAACAACGATTTCGCGCTGGCCGAAGAGGTGACGGTGGCGGGGGAGCACGACAAGCGCCCCGACATCGTGCTGTACGTCAACGGCATCGCCCTCGGCGTGCTGGAGCTGAAGCGTTCCACGGTGTCGGTGTCGGAGGGCATACGGCAGAACCTGGACAGCCAGAAGAAGACCTTCATCCGGTCGTTCTACACCACGGCCCAGCTCGTGATGGCGGGCAACGAGACCGAGGGCCTGCGTTACGCCACGATCGAGACGCCCGAGAAGTACTGGCTGCGCTGGAAGGAGGCTGGCGCACACGCCGAGGCCGGCGACAACCCGCTGCTGCGCGAGCTGGGCCAACTCTGCAGCAAGCCGCGGCTGCTCGAACTGGTCCACGACTTCATCGTCTTCGACAGCGGCATCAAGAAGGCCTGCCGGCACAACCAGTACTTCGGCGTGAAAGCGGCGCAGGAATACGCCCGGCGGCGAGAGGGCGGCATCCTTTGGCACACCCAGGGCAGCGGCAAGTCGCTGACCATGGTCTGGCTGGCCAAGTGGCTGCGCGAGAACGTGCGCGACGCCCGCGTGCTGATCATCACCGACCGCACCGAACTCGATGAGCAGATCGAGAAGGTGTTCAAGGGCGTCAACGAACAGATCCATCGCACGCGCAGCGGTGCCGATCTGGTGGCCGTGCTCAACGCCAGCCAGGAGTGGTTGATCGGTTCGCTGATCCACAAGTTCGGTCCGCGCGGGACGAGTGACGATCAGGAGCTGTCCGACAAGGACGTGGAGGCCTTCGTCGACGAGATTCGCGAGAGCCTGCCCAGGGACTTCCGCGCCAAGGGCGACGTGTTCGTGTTCGTCGATGAGTGTCATCGCAGCCAGTCCGGGAAACTCCACGATGCGATGAAGGCGCTGCTGCCGCAGGCGCTACTGATCGGTTTCACGGGGACGCCGCTGCTCAAGGACGACAAGCGCCGCAGCATCGAGACCTTCGGGCCCTATATCCACACCTACAAGTACGACGAGGCGGTGCGGGACGGCGTCGTGCTCGATCTGCGCTACGAGGCGCGCGATATCGACCAGAGCATTACCTCGCCGGCGAAAGTCGACCAGTGGTTCGACCTGAAGACGCGTGGCCTGACCGACGTTGCCAAGGCGCAGCTCAAGCAGCGCTGGGGCACGATGCAGAAGGTGCTGAGCGCGCGCGACCGTCTGGAGAAGATCGTCGCCGACGTGCTGATGGATTTCGAGACCCGCGACCGGCTCAAGAGCGGGCGCGGCAACGCGATGCTGGTGTCGGGCAGCATCTACTCCGCCTGCCGGTTCTTCGACATGTTCCAGCAGACCGATCTCGCCGGAAAGTGCGCCATCGTCACGTCGTATGCGCCTTCGCCCGCCGATATCAAGGGCGAGGAGTCCGGGGAGGGGTTGACCGAGAAGCTGCGCCAGTACGACATCTACCGCAAGATGTTGGCCGCGCATTTCAACGAGGACGAAGAGACGGCGATGTACAAGGTCGCCGAGTTCGAGAAGCAAGTGAAGAAGCGCTTCATCGACGAGCCCGGACAGATGCGTTTGCTGATCGTCGTCGACAAGCTGCTGACCGGCTTCGATGCGCCGCCGGCGACCTTCCTCTACATCGACAAGCAGATGCGCGACCACGGGCTGTTCCAGGCCATTTGCCGCGTCAACCGGCTCGACGGCGAAGACAAGGAATATGGCTACATCATCGACTACAAGGATCTGTTCCGGTCGCTGGCGGGTGCGATCAAGGATTACACCGGCGAGGCGCTATCCGGTTACGACAAGGCCGACGTCGACGGGCTGCTGAAGGACAGGCTCGCGACCGGGCGCGCACGCCTGGAGGAGGCGCGCGAGGCGATCAAGGCGCTGTGCGAGCCGGTCGAACCACCCAGGGACAAGTTCGACTACCTGCGCTACTTCTGCGCGGCGGAGAGCGGCGACGCGGAACAGATCAAGGAGAACGAGGCCAGGCGAGTCGCGCTGTACAAGCTCGCCGCCGGATTCCTGCGCGCCTATGCCAACCTCGCCAACGAACTGCCCGATGCGGGCTACACCGCGGCGCAGGTGCAGGCGCTGAAGGACGAGGTCGCCCATTTCGAGAGCGTTCGCGCCGAAGTGAAACTCGCGAGTGGCGACTATGTCGACATGAAGCTCTACGAGCCGGCGATGCGGCATCTGCTGGATACCTACATCCGGGCGGAGGAGAGCGAGAAAGTCTCGGCCTTCGACGACCTGACCTTGGTGCAGCTGATCGTCGAGCGCGGCGAATCGGCGATCGACGTCTTGCCCAAGGGTTTGCGCGAAGACCGCCGCGCCGTGGCCGAGACGATCGAGAACAACGTGCGCCGCCTGATCATCGACGAGATGGCGGTCAACCCGAAGTACTACGAGCGCATGTCGCAGCTGCTCGACGCACTGATCGCGCAGCGCAAGCAGGAAGCGATCGACTACGCCGCTTATCTCGCCAAGATCGTCGAGCTCAGCCGAAACGTATCGCAGTTGGGCAGCGAGTCCGCCTATCCGGCCAGCATCAACAGCCCATTGCGTTGCGCGCTGTACGATAACCTGCGCACGATCGACGGCCTGTCAAAACGACTGGTGGTGCGGCAAAAGGTGGCCGAGCTACCGGATCTCGCTGCCGCGTCGGCCCTTGCGGTCGATGACGCGATCCGCGCTGTCAGGAAAGCTGACTGGCGCGGTCACCGTTTCAAGGAGCGCGAGGTGATGAACGCCGTTCGCAGCGTAATCGCCGACGCCGGCCTGGCGGAGCAACTGTTCAACATCGTGAAAGCGCAACGCGATGGATAGCGCCCGGCAAATGGTGATCGCCGGCATCAGCGTCGAAGTGTTGCGGAAGGACATCAAGAATCTTCACGTTGGCGTCTATCCACCTGCTGGCCGCGTACGCGTCGCCGCGCCGCTGCTGTTGGACGACGAGGCAGTGCGCCTTGCGGTGATCTCCCGACTGGGCTGGATCCGACGCCAGCAGGCTGCTTTCCACCAGCAGGAACGGCAATCCCCGCGGGAATACGTGAGCGGTGAAAGTCACTATTTCCGCGGCCGGCGATACCGGATCGAAGTGGTTGAGCGACGCGGACCGGCTTCCATCGCCTTTCGAAACAACACGGTTCTGACGATGCATGCGCCGCCAGGAGCTGACGCCGAAAGGCGCGCCGAGTTGCTGGATCTCTGGTATCGGAACCAGCTGCGAGCCGAGATTCCGGGGCTGCTGCACAAGTGGCTGCCGAAAGTCGGCGTGCTAGCCCCAGATGTTCGGATCAAGAAACTGAAGACCCTTTGGGGAAGCTGTAACCCCGAGGCTGGCCGGGTCTGGCTCAACCTGGAGCTGATCAAGAAACCTTATTCTTGCCTCGAGTTCATCCTCGTTCATGAGCTGGTCCACCTGATCGAGCGGCACCATAACGAGCGTTTCCTGGCGATCATGGATCGCGTCATGCCCAGCTGGCGCTCATATCGCGAGGATCTCAATCGGGCGCCGCTTGCTCATAGCGAATGGGACTACTGAAATGAAAAGGTCGGTGCCAACGCATGTGACACCCGCAAAGTCTCTGCGAATGGGCTCTCCGCTATCCGCTGCAATTGCACCGAACGGCATGCCGCGATTCCTCCGGTAACCCTTTACCCGTAAAGTCCCCCATACCGGTTCGCAGGAGCGAGCCTCGGGGGACTCATGACGACTGCAACAGCGGAACAGCCGGCCATTGCGCCGGCGATGACGTCGGCCGAGTGGGCCGCAAAACTGATCGAGGCGCTGGCGCCCGCCGCCGATGCCGACGGCCGGCTAGCGGAGACGGTTTCGCTGGCGGATATCGCGCGCTACGTCGCCGACGGGGAGCCGGCCGGGTTGCCGGCGGCGTTGCCGGCGAGGCTCGGCAAGCAGACCAAGCTGTTCGATCTGCTGATCTGCAACAGCGCGAACCACTACCCACGCACTCTGGATGCCGCCTACGCCGAGGTCGGCACGGTCGACCCGGCCGCGCTGGTGCGCTGGGGCGAGGTCGTCGCGGCGGCGCTGGAAAATGCGTATCTCTGGAAGGGCGCGTTGCAGGTGCCGGCGCGGGCGAACTGGGCGTCGGCGCTGATCCATCAGATGCTCGGCTGGTCGCGGCTGTGGCCGGAGCGGCCGCTGTTCCGGAAGATCACGTCGGCGATGTTCGAGCGAGCGCTCGTCGCGGACGGCCTCGATCCGTCGACCCTCGTCGTCGCCGCGGTCGCGACGCCCCTGGAGCATCACAAGCACGCGGAGAGCTGCGCCCGGTCGGTCGGCGCGCTCTGCGATTTCGGCGAGGCACTGCTGCGTTACGCGGACCTCGTACTGCCGCATCTGGCGCCGGCCGGCGCGGAGCAGCGGCTGCACGTGCTCGCCTTGCTCGCGCCGTTGACGAGCGACTGCCTGAAGCCGTTCGCGGCGCCGCTGGCCGAGCTGGCCTGTGCGTCGAGCAAGCAGGTCAGCGCGCAGGCGCAGAGCCTGGTCTGGCGGGTCATCGACGAGGCGCTGCCCACCCTGCGCGAAATCGCGCGTAGCGCGAAGCCTGACCAGCGCCTGCAGGCGTTGCGATTCCTCGACGATATCGCGCGCCGGCGCGACGACGCGGCCTTGCACGAATTCGCACGCGACACCGCGCGCGCCGACAAGGCGGCATCGGTGCAGGCGCTGCTGGGGGAGTGGGATGCGCGCGATGCGACCGTGCAGGAGGGGCCGGTCAATGCCTATACCGTTCCGGTCGTCACCTGGGCCGTGCCGGACGATGCCTCGCTGGCTGCGCTGCTGGATGACTTCTGGCGTGAGGTCGACACGGGCATCGAGCAGGCGAATGCGCGCATCGCGATCGAAGCGCATCGCGCGCCGGTCATGACCGCGGCGACGCGCGAGCAGTTGCGCGGCTACCTCGTGGCAGCGGAGCCGAGTCCGGCGTCGACCGTCAAGCTGCACCACGTGGCCGAAAAGGTCGTCTATACGGCGCTGGAACGGCTGCCGGAGCGCGACGGCGTATCGCCGGTGCTGCTGCTGAAGCTCTATCGCTACTTCGGTCTGCTGATCAATCCGTCGGGCTGGCTCATGTATCAGGCGACCGGCGCGATCGAGCGGCTGCGCCGCCGCACCGGCCGGCCGGCGATGCTGGAATACGCGCTCGCCTTGACGGCGATGGGCGCGACGACGGGCAAGCTGCTGGATTCCTTCGGCAACGTGCGCGAGCGGCCGCGTGCCGGCGATCGCAGCACCGAGGATCTGTGGCCGTTCTTCGCGCACTATCTGAATGCGGTGACGCACGAGCTGAAGTGGAAGGTGCAGAACTATCCGACGGCGGATCACAGCGCGCGCTTCCGCGCCCTGGGCCTGCTGCCGCAGGTGCCGCCGGAACTGGTTACGTGGCTGCTCGAGCTCGCGCTGACCGGGCCCAAGGCCCAGCGCGGTCCGGCGCGCGAGGTGCTCGCGCGGCTGCCGCAGCGGGACGGTCTCGTCATCGCCGCGCTGACCGACGGCAAGGCCGACGTGCGCGCCGCGGCGGCGGGCTGGGTGCGCGATCTGAAACTGGAAGCTGCCGTGCCGGCGCTGGAGAAAGCGGCCAAGACCGAGAAACAGGAAGCGGCCAAGGGCGCGCAGCTCGAAACCCTGATCGCGCTCGGCCGCAGCGCGGCGCCGTTCGTCGATCGCAAGGCGCTGGCCAAGGACGCGGAGAAAGCCTGGGCCAAGGGTGCCGGCAAGGAGCTGGACTGGTTCGACTGGGACGCACTGCCGCTGGTGGCCTGGGCGGATACGGCGCAGGCCGTCGATCCGGTGCTGATCCGCGGCATGGTCATCCAGGCGGTCAAGCAGAAAACGCCGGAGCCGCATGCGCTGCTGCGCCAGTACTGCGCGATGTTCGAGCCGCGCAGCCGCGAGGCCCTGGGTCAGCATCTGCTCGACGCCTGGATCGCCGCGGACACGCGCCCGATCAGCGCGGATGCCGCCAAGCGAGCCGCGCAGGAAAGCGCGCGCAATACGCACACCTTCATGACGCAATATCCGCAGTACTACGCGAGCAGCCCGCAGAAGGACTACACGGTCGAGCAGTTATACGAGGCGCTGCTGCCGAAATACCTGAAGCAGCCGGTGGGTACCGAGATTGCGAGCAAGGGCATCCTCGCGCTGGCCGCGGCGTGTGCCGGTGCGCGCGCCGTTCCGGTCGTCGCGCGCTATCTCAAGGACTACTACGGCACGCGCGCCGCACATTGCAAGGCGCTGGTCGCGATGCTGGCCTGGATTCCCGAGCCGGCGGCCGTGCAGCTGCTGCTCGCGGTCGGCAATCGTTTCCGCACCAAGGGCATCCAGGAAGAAGCCGCGCAGCAGGTCGAGGCATTGGCCGAGCGCCGCGGCTGGAGCGTGGCCGAACTCGCCGACCGTACGATTCCTGCCGCGGGCTTCGATGAAACGGGCACCTTGACCTTGAGTTACGGCGACCGCGAATTCGTCGCGCGGCTGATGCCGGACCTGACCATCGAGCTCAAGGATGAAACCGGCAAGAAAATCTCCGCATTGCCCGATCCGCGCAAGGACGACGACGAAGCGCTCGCAAAGGAATCGAAGAAGACCTGGTCGGATGCGAAGAAAGCCATCAAGACCGTGCTCGCGCAGCAGACCGAGCGTCTGTACGAGGCGCTCTGCACGCAGCGCGAATGGACGTTCGAGGACTGGAACCGCTATCTGCTGCAGCATCCGATCGTGCGTCACCTCGTGCAGCGCCTCGTCTGGGCTGTCGTCGATGGCGGCGAGACGCGAGCGACGTTCCGACCGCTCGACGACGGCTCGCTGACCGACGCCGACGACAATGCCGTGACCGTTCCCGACACGGCCCGCGTACGTATCGCGCACGAGTTCACCGTGCCGGCGGAACTGGCCGAACGCTGGCAGCAGCACCTGAGCGACTACAAGGTGATTCCGCTGTTCTCGCTGTTCGGCCGCGGCGTTTACCGCTTGCCGGCCGAAAAGCAGCACGAGCAGGAACTGAAGGACTTCGAGGGCTACGTGCTGCCGAACTTCACCTTGCGCAGCCGCGTGCAGAAGCTCGGCTACGCGCGCGCCAATCACGGCGAAAGCTGGTTCAGTGAGTACGAGAAGCCCTACCGTGCGTTGGGCATCACGGCCGTGATCGAGTTCAGCGGCAGCAGCTTTCCGGAGGAGAACAAGCCGGTTGCCCTGCGCAGCCTGAAGTTCGAGCGCCAGGAAGACGGCTATACGGAAAGCCTGACACTCGACCAGATCCCGGGCCTGCTGCTGTCGGAGTGCTGGCAGGATCTGCGCCAGCTCGCCGCCGAGAGCAAGGGCTTCGATCCCGACTGGGCGACGACCTGCGCGACGTGAGCTGAGCGCGGTCCCGCGGTCTGCGTAGCGGCCGCGCGGCGTCGCGATGCCGCGCCGGCGCCGCCGGTGGTACGCAGCGGCGCGGGCCGGCGAGCACCCAAGCCGCAGCGCGTCCGACGGGACGCGCTGCGGCGCGCGCAACGCTACTGCGTCGGCTGCACGAACAGATCGCGCCGCGGCAGCCCGCCGCTCCAGCCCGTGTCGCAGGAGCAGGTACTGCCGATGCCGCCGCGGACCCGGCAGGAATTGTTGACGCCCTGCCGGAAGCCGCCTTCCTGCGACCCGCGCACGCGGGTGCGGAGCAGGTTGGTGCCGGCGATGCCCTCGCCCTGGTCGAGGCAGCTCGCGCCGTAGCAGTAGCACTGCAGGCCGCCGCCGCCGGCACGGCAGTCCAGGTTCGAGCGGCATCCCGTGCGTTCGGCGAAGCAGCCGTAGGCCTGGATGCCGAGCGAATTCGGCTCGCCCGCGGGCGCGATTGCCTGGTAGACGAGGCCGTCGCGGCCTTTTTGCTCGGGGCAGCCGATGGCGAGCAGGCCTTCGTAGGCGGTCTTCAGGTTGTACGCACGCTGCAGGTTCTTGCAGTCGCCCGAGCCGTCGCCCTTGCACAGCGGCGAGTAGATCTGCATCCACAGTTCCCAGACCGGCTTGAAGCCGTAGCGGATCGGCTGGTCGCCGCGTCCGCCGCTCGCGATGAAGGCGTCGACGCGTTCCTTCGTCACTTCCTGGGTGAGTGCGGCGCGTGTGCGCGGCGTTCCGCCCATGACGATCTGGCGCCATTCCGAATGCGTCTTCGACGCGCGTTCGCGCTGTTCGCGCGAGTAGGCCGCGCAGCCGTCGACGCTCCAGCCCATGGTGGTCGGGTTGTTGCCCTCGATGCCGGCGCAGGCCTTGGCCTTCAGGATGTTCAGGATGTCGGCGGTGCTGGCGGTCGAGCTCTCCCAGCGCTGGAAGCGGCTGCCGAGCACCTGGCGCACCTGGATGTGCGAGCCGAGCCGCTGCAGGTAGACGACGTAGGGGTCCCACTCGCTCTGCTGGCCGGCCTGCTCGGCGCGGATCAGCGGCAGCGCCTCGAACTGCTGCACATCGGAAGGATCGACGTTGGCCTTCGAGAAGCAGTCGCGGCCGCGCTGATTGAAATCGACGGTCCGCGTCGGCGTCGTGATGTCGATGTGCGTGCTGGCCATGCGCTGGGTGGTGGCGGTGTCCGCGCCGGTCATGGCAGACACCGATCCCCGGGCGGTCAGCCGCGCCGTCGTGTAGCTGCCGCTGAGTTCGAAGCTGGAGCTCGTCCTGCGCGTGAGTTCTTCCATGCTTTCGGCGTTCTGGAACTGCCGCGTCGCCGAGCCGTCGGGCGGCGACAGCGTGGCGCAGCTGCCGAGGCGGGCGTCGACGAAGAATTCGTTGCCGGTGCTCGGCGGATCGAAGCCGTTGATGGCCGGCAGGTAGAACGAATGGCCGAGGCCACGGCAGATGCCGTTCGGGCAGGCCGGCGTCTGCATTTCGGTGCCGGCTTCGTCCGGCGCAGCGTGGGCCGGACGGCCGGCCGTCAGGCCGAGTATCGCGACGAAGCCGATGAGCGCGGACCAGGCGGCCGGATGTGTGGCGTGGAAGCAACGGGCTTGCGCAGGATTGGCGCAAAGTTCATCGGATTGCATTTTCCAACCTCCCTCTGACGCGAGTGGGGAGCGGACCTCGCACCGAGTTCAAGCGTACGAATCGCCGGCTTCCTATCACCGCCGGAACAGGCCGTTTCCGGCGGAACCCCGGGCGCCGGAATTACTTTGTAAAAATGGGAAAAATCACAGTTCGCTTGTCGGGCGCCTGTTGTGGAAGACAGACGGGCGCAGGCGGAACTGCCGTATTCCGCGGCGAATTCCGGTGTGCCCGGAGCGCTCCCGAAGGGCGCCGCTGCGCGCGGCTTCCGGCGTTCGCGCAAGCGGCGCAACAAACGCCGCCAAGTGCCCGCCGGCCGTCGCGATATTCCCCCGGGCCTGTCCCCGGCGTCGCGACATCGCGATTTCTGCACTCACGTTCATCTGTGTCGCTGAGACACGATATGTACACATTGAGACATATCTCTTTGGTCTCATCATTGACATGCAGGAATTGCATGAGGGAGCGCCTATGCAGTGATCCGCTCGCCGCTGTCGTTTTTCCCGATTCTCACCCCTGAACGAATCGTCGCGCGGGGCGGGCTCGCAACCGCCTGCGCGACCGAACACGGAGAACTGTCATGCAACAGAACCTGTTTCGCCTCGTCGCGCTGGCCGCGGCGATCCTCGCGTGCGGCACGGTCCGCGCGTCCGAAGAGCCGGCCGATGCCGCCGCAAAACCCCGGTCGTTTCTCGATCACGTCGATCCGGCGATCGTCGCGACCATGCGGCGGCAGGAGCAGCTGCAGCCGGCCGTGACGGCGCTGTACGAAGTGCACCTGCAATCGCCGGGCTCCGGCTTTGCCGGCGTCGCGTTCGAGGGCGATGGCGTCACGCTGTACTGGAAGGGCCCGCTGAGTCTCGACATGTACAAGGCCGTCGGCCAGGCGCGCAAGGTCGGCGCCGTCGCGATCAAGCCCGCGGCCTATTCGCTCGCCGAGCTCGAAGCTGCGGCAGCGAAGATCGACGAGAGGGCGCATGTCCTCCGCGGCAGCGAGATCCAGGCCGTCGTCATGCGCTACGACGGTGCCGGCCTCGACGTCGAGCTGATGCCGCGCGCGACGCTGAAGGAGCGCGCCGCTGCACGCGCGAAGGCGGGCGCGATCGGCATCGCATCCGCGGAGCAGGTACTGGCCGGTCTCGATCTCGGCGTGCCGGTCACGCTCGCGATCGCCGACGCGCCGATCGAACTCGCGAGCCGCACCAACGATTCGCCGGCCTGGAATGCCGGCGGCTACTGGGAGTCGCGCCGCAGCGGCCAGGTGCGCGGTCGCTGCACGACCGGCTTCGGCATCCGCGCGTACAACCGTACCTGGGTGCTGACGGCCGCGCATTGCGCGACCGCGCCGGACGTCGGCTACCAGGGCTTCGACGGCCAGTACATGGGCCCGGTGACGCGCGAGAATTACTCCTACGATCTGATCCTGATCGACGCGGGCGGCTATCACCGCATGTTCGACAACGTTCAGCCCAACGGCAACGACTACAAGAACGTCTATGGCTGGGGCTATCACTCGGCCAACGAACTGCTGTGCCAGTCCGGATTCACGAGCGGCTACTACTACAGCACCGTCATCTGCGGTCTGAAGACGGGATCGAGCCAGAACATCTCGGTCTCGTGCAGTACGCCGGACTCCGACGGCGACTGCGGCTACACGATCTACGGCGTGATCAAGACGACGCAGATCAACGGCTCGACCGCGGTGCGCGGCGGCGACAGCGGCGGCCCGGTGTTTTCGCTGATGGGCGACGGCGTGCGCGCGAAAGGCAGCGTGACCGGCGGCAGCGGGACGACGATGTACTTCCAGGACTGGGCCGACGTCATCCGTCTGTACAGCGGCTATCCCGTGACGCCGTGATCGCGGCGGGGCGAGCCTCGTTCGCGAGGCTCGCCTTTCCGTGCGGACCTGGGGCGGTCGGCGTCATTGTCCGGCGAACGTCGTTGCGGACGGGAGCGCGGGTTCCGGCCGCCGACGACGGCAGGAATGGCGAGCGCGGCAGCGGTTGGGCCGCGGTCGGGTCGGGAAGCTAAGCCAGCGCCCGCCCGGCCTTCAGCAGCTTGTCGATGATCTGGCCCAGCCAGCGCTGTTCGTCCGCATCCAGATGCGCGAGCAGGCGGCGTTCGTGTTCCAGCGCGAGCGGCGCGACTTCGGCATGAACCTTCTTTCCCTTCGCCGTCAGGCTCAGCACCGACTGGCGCTTGTCGTGGTCGGCCGTGGCGCGGCGCACGCGGCCGTCCTTCATGAGCTCGGCGACGGCGCGGCTGACGGCAACCTTGTCCATGGCCGTGCGCTCGGCCACCTCGCGTGCAGACAGTCCGTCGTAACGGCCGAGCACGGCGACGACGCGCCATTGCGTGATGGATAGTTGAAAGCGGTCGGCGTACTCGCGTGCGATCGCCTGGCTGACCGTGTTGGACAGTACCGATAGCTGGTAGGGCAGGAATTTTTCCAGCTCCAGCGGCGTGTTGCCGGCCATGCGGCGGCATCCCTTGCAATTGGTTTCAGATGAAACTATAACGGCGGCCTCACCGATGCAAGCCTGCAGGAGCCCGCATGAGCGCCCAGCCCAATCTCGGCATGAAGCCCACCCAGTTCGACAATCCCATGGGCATCGACGGTTTCGAATTCGTCGAGTTCGCCGCCGCCGACGGCCGCCTGCTGCACGAGCTGTTCAAGCGCATGGGCTTTTCCGCCGTCGCGCGCCACCGCAGCCGCGCGATCACCCTGTATCGCCAGGGCGGCGTGAACTTCCTCGTCAATGAAGATCCCGGTTCCTTCGCCGCCGACTTCGTCAGCGCCCACGGCCCCTGCGCCTGCGGCTTCGCGATCCGCGTGCAGAAGCCGGCCTCCTGGGTCGCCGGGCAGGCCGTTGCCAACGGCGGCGCCTACGTCGACCACAAGGCCGATACGCGCGCGGTCGACACGCCGGTCATCAAGGGCATCGGCGACTGCATGCTCTATCTCGTCGACCGCTACGGCGACAAGGGCGACGTCTACGGCGACTTCGAGCCGATCGCCGGCGCCGAGCAGAACCCGAAGGGCTTCGGTCTGACCTTCATCGACCATCTGACCCACAACCTCTACTTCGGCAACATGCAGAAGTGGTCGGACTACTACGAGCGCCTGTTCAATTTCCGCGAGATCCGCTACTTCGACATCAAGGGCAGCAAGACCGGCCTGGTGTCCAAGGCCATGACCGCGCCGGACGGCGTCGTGCGCATTCCGCTCAACGAGTCGTCGGATCCGAAGAGCCAGATCAACGAATACCTCGACCAGTACCACGGCGAGGGCATCCAGCACATCGCCTGCTTCACCGACGACATCTATGAAACGGTCGAGGCCATGCGCGGCGCCGGCGTCGAATTCCTCGACACGCCGGACACCTATTTCGATGTCATCGACCAGCGCGTGCCGAACCACGGCGAAGACGTGCCGCGCCTGGCGAAGAACAAGATCCTGATCGACGCCGACCTGGAAACCAAGCAGCGCAAGCTGCTGCAGATCTTCACCCAGAACGCGATCGGCCCGATCTTCTTCGAGATCATCCAGCGCAAGGGCAACGAAGGCTTCGGCGAAGGCAATTTCCAGGCGCTGTTCGAGTCCATCGAACGCGACCAGATGCGCCGCGGCGTGCTGTAACCGCGCCGCGCAGCGACCCTTTCAGCGACCGCGGGTCCAGGCCCGCTTCCGGACGACGATGGCTCCGAACTACCTTTCCGGCTTCGGCAACGAACACGCGAGCGAAGCGCTGCCGGGCGCGCTGCCGCAGGGACGCAATTCGCCGCAGCGTGCGCCCTATGGCCTGTATGCCGAGCAGATCTCGGGCACGGCGTTCACCGCGCCGCGCCACCAGAACCGCCGCAGCTGGCTGTACCGGCTGCGGCCGGCGGCGCTGCACCAGCCGTTCGCCGCGTTCGCGCAGCCGCGCTTCCACAACCGGTTCGACGAAGCGCCGGCGACGCCGAACCAGCTGCGCTGGGATCCGCTGCCGCTGCCGGCTGAAAACGAGGCGGTGGATTTCCTGGACGGTCTCGTGACCTATGCCGGCAACGGCTCGGCCGCGGCGCAGTCCGGCATTGCGATCCACCTGTACGCGGCCAACCGCGACATGCGGGGCCGCTACTTCTACTCGGCCGACGGCGAACTGCTGATCGTGCCGCAGCACGGCCGCCTGCGCATCGCAACGGAACTGGGCCTGCTCGAACTCGAACCGCAGGAGATCGCGCTGATTCCGCGCGGCATCCGCTTCCGTGTCGACCTGCCCGACGGCGCCTCGCGCGGCTACCTCTGCGAGAACTTCGGCGCGCAGCTGCGCCTGCCGGACCTTGGGCCCATCGGCTCCAACGGCCTGGCCAACCCGCGCGACTTCCTCGCGCCGGCCGCGGCCTGGGAAGACCTCGAGGGCGATTTCGAGCTGATCGCGAAATTCCAGGGCGAGCTGTGGCGCGCGGCGATCGGCCACTCGCCGCTGGACGTGGTCGCCTGGCACGGCAACCATGTGCCGTACAAGTACGATCTGCGCCGCTTCAATACGATCGGTTCGATCAGCTACGACCATCCGGACCCGTCGATCTTCCTCGTGCTGACCTCGCCCAGCGACACGCCCGGCGTCGGCAACATGGACTTCGTGATCTTCCCGCCGCGCTGGCTGGTGGCCGAGAACACGTTCCGCCCGCCCTGGTTCCACCGCAACATCGCCAGCGAGTTCATGGGCCTGATCCACGGCGTCTACGACGCCAAGGCCGGCGGCTTCGCACCGGGCGGCGGCAGCCTGCACAACTGCATGACCGGCCACGGTCCCGACGCGGCCAGTTTCGACAAGGCCAGCGCGGCCGACGTGACCCGGCCCGACCACATCGTCGATACCATGGCCTTCATGTTCGAGGCGCGCGGCGTGCTGCGCCCGACGGCGCAGGCGCTGGCCTCGCCGCAGCTGCAGCAGGACTACCACGAGTGCTGGCAGGGCCTGAAAAAGCATTTCGATCCCCAGCGGCGCTGAAGCGCGAGCGGAGCAGAAGATGAAACTAGGAAGTCTCAAGGAAGGCGGCCGCGACGGCACGCTGATCGTGGTCAGCCGCGATCTCTCGCACGCCGTGCGTGCCGACGGCATCGCAGCCACGTTGCAGCGCGCGCTGGAGGACTGGAGCAGCGCGGCGCCGCGCCTGAACGCGCTGTCGGAACGCCTGAACGCCGCCGTCGCCGCGGGCACGCCGGGCGCCGTCGACGGCGCGTTCGCGCTGGACCCGGCGCTGCTGGCCGCACCGCTGCCGCGCGCCTACGAATTCGTCGACGGCAGCGCCTACCTGCCGCACGTCGAGCGCGTGCGCAAGGCGCGCAACGCCGAAGTGCCGGCGTCGTTCTACGTCGACCCGCTGATGTATCAGGCCACGAGCGCCGGTTTCTACGGCCCGCGCGATCCGGTCGTCGTGCCGAGCGAGGCCTATGGCATCGACCTCGAAGCCGAGATCGTCGTCATCACCGACGACGTGCCGATGGCGGCGACGCCGGCGGACGCGGCCGGCCACATCCAGCTGATCGGCCTTGTCAACGACGTGAGCCTGCGCAACCTGATTCCGGACGAGCTGGCCAAGGGCTTCGGCTTCCTGCAGTCCAAGCCGCGCTCGGCGCTGTCGCCGGTGTTCGTGACGCCGGACGAACTCGGCGACGCCTGGCAGGACAGCAAGGTGCATCTGGCGCTGACCACGCATCTGAACGACCAGTGGTTCGGCGCGCCCGAAGCCGGCGTCGACATGCAGTTCAACTTCGCCCAGCTCGTCGCGCACGCGGCCAAGACGCGTCCGCTGAGCGCCGGCACCATCGTCGGCTCGGGCACCATCGCCAACCAGGACACCTCCACCGGCGCGTCCTGTCTGGCCGAGCAGCGCGTCGTGGAAACCCTGCGCGACGGCAAGCCGACGACGCCGTTCATGAGCTTCGGCGACCGCATCCGCATCGAGATGTTCGACCGCGCCGGCAACAGCATCTTCGGCGCTATCGAACAGACCATGCGCGCGCTTTGAGCGTGTGTGGTGTGGTGATGTAGCGGAACGAGCTGCTCTCTGTGGCAAACCCCATCCCCACCCATGCCCTCCCCTTGAAGGGGAGGGTTTTTTCCGGCCCGGCACGAGAAAGTTGCATGTTTCAGACTGGTTTTCGCTGTGCTGCAGCGTTGAAGCCCTCCCCTTCAAGGGGAGGGTATGGGTGGGGATGGGGTTGCTTGTAGGTTCGGGCGCAAGCCTGGAAAACGCGAGCCTTCGTCCCCGCGAGGCAATAGCGCTGCTCTGAGACGGCCCGAATCTCAGGCTCCGGCGCGGTTGGCGCAACCGCAAGGTCGGAGTAGATTCCCCGCAGGCCCGGCGCAGCGGCCGGTCGTGACTCAGCGGGCAGCAAAGGGAGTTCGGGGCGATGTCGACGACGGAAGGCTTGCGGCTCTACAGCTACTGGCGCTCCAGCGCCGCGTATCGCGTACGCATTGCGCTGAATCTCAAGGGGCTGCCCTACGACATCGTGCCGGTGAATCTGGTCGCCAACGGCGGCGAGCAGCACTCGGCCGACTATGCCCAGCTCAATCCGCAGGAAGTCGTGCCGACGCTGCTCGACGGCGGCCGCGTGATCCGCCAGTCGATGGCCATCATCGAATACCTGGACGAGTCCTACGACGGCGAGCTCAAGCTGCTGCCGCCGACGGCGCGCGATCGCGCACGCGTGCGCGGCCTGGCGCAGCTGATAGCCTGCGACATCCATCCGCTCGGCAACCTGCGCGTGCTGCAGTACCTCGAACGCGAGTTCAGCACGCCGGCCGAAGAACGCGAACGCTGGTCGCGCCACTGGATACGCGAAGGCTTCGACGCGCTGGAGGAGCTGCTGGCCGAGAATCCGTCCACCGGCCAGTTCTGCGAAGGCGACGATCCGAGCCTGGCCGACATCTGCCTGGTGCCGCAGGTCTACAACGCGCGGCGCTGGGGCGTGGATCTTTCCGACTATCCGACCATCGTGCGCATCGCCGAGGAGTGCGCGAAGCTGCCGGCGTTCGAGCGCGCGCGGCCGGAGAATCAGCCGGACGCGCCGAAGGCCTGAGCCCCCGTCCGCCGGTGTGCGGCGCGGCGCTCTGGCGCGCGCGCGGACAGCCGCCATAATCGGCCGCATGATCTACGAGTTCGACCACTGGCGCGTCGACACGGCGCGGCGCGAAGTCTTGCGCGCCGGCGCGGCGGTCGCCTTGCCGCGGCGCGTGTTCGACCTCGTCGTCTACCTGATCGAGCAGCGCGAACGCGCGGTCGGCCGCGACGAACTCGTCGCGGCGGTGTGGGGCCGCGTCGACGTGGCCGACGTGCAGGTCAGCCAGCTGATCGCGCGGGCGCGGCGCCTGCTCGGCGACGATGCGCAGACCCAGGCGACGATACGCACGGTCAGCGGCTTCGGCTATCGCTGGATCATGCCGCTGCGGCCGGCCCTCGACGCGGCACCCGACGTTGCAACGGATTCCGCCGACACCGCGGAGCCGGCATCGCCGTCGCTCGCGCCGATCGCCGCAACCGGCGCTGCCGGCGCGGCGCCGCAGGCTCCGGCGCCTGACCGGGCGCCGGCCGGAACGGCCACGGCACCGCTCGCGGCGACCGCGTTCCGCCGCCGCCTCGCCCTGGGGCTCGTGTTCATCGCGGCGGCCGCGCTCGCCGTCGTGTTCGCGCTGCGGGCAGCCGACCGCCGTGCCGCACCGCCGGTGGCGCGCGCCGCGGCGGCCGATGCGATCGCCGTGCTGCCGCTGCAGGTCGAGGCGGATGCCGATGCCGGCTGGATGCAGCTGGGCCTCATGGATCTCGTCGCCGGCCGCCTGCGCGGCGCGGGGCTGGCGGTGCCGCCGAGCGACAGCGTGCTGGTCGCATTGCGTGCGCTGGATTCGGCGCCGGCCGGCAAGCGCCCGGTTTCCGACGCGCAGCGCCTGAATCCGATTCTCGGCACGCGCCGCCTCGTGCACGGCAGCGTGCGCCGGGTCGCGGCGGGCTGGCGCGTCGAACTCGAAGCGCCCGATCTGCAGGGCCGGCTGCGCCGCATCGAGACCGAGCGCGACGACCCGGTCGCCGCCGGCCGCGCCGCGGCGGACCTGCTGCTGGCCGCGCTCGGCCACGCGGTCGATCCCGGTGCCGAGGAGACGGAACCCGAGCTGCTGATACAGCGCAGCCAGGCAGCGATACTCGCGGGCCATTTCGATGCGGCGCAGGAAATTCTCGAGTCGGCCCCGCTGGCGCAGCGCGATGCGCCGCGCGTGCAGCTGCAGCGCGCGCAGATCGATTTCTATCGCGGCCGCCTCGACGCCGCCGCGCAGCAGCTCGACACGATTCTCGCCGGCGACCCGCCGGCGGAAGTGCGCGCCCGCGCATTGACCTCGCGCGGCATGCTGCTGCTGCGCCGCGGCGACTGCGCGGCGGCGCAGCAGTCCTTCGGCACGGCACTCACAGCGACTGGCGCGGTCGAGGCCACCGCGCTGGCCGGCCGCGGCCTCGCGCGCAGCTGCCGTGCCGAACACGCCGCTGCGATCGACGATCTCGGCCTCGCCCGGGTACGCCTGGAAGCCGCCGGCGACCGGCTCGGTGTGGCGCGCGTGGACAACTATCTCGCGATCGCCGATGCGAACCGCTACCGCCTGGAGCCGGCGCTCGCGCGTTTCGACGCGGCGCTGAGCGTCTACGAGGCGTTCGGCGTCGCCGACGCCCAGCGCGCCGCGCTCAGCGGGCTGCTCGATACGCACGTGCTGCTGCTGCGCTGGGCCGATGCCGGACGCGACGCGCAGCGCCTGGCCGCGCTGCGGCCGCGCATCGCCGACGCGGGCCAGGCTTCCGTCATCGACAGCGACCGCGCTCGCGCGCTGATCGGTCAGGGCCGCTATAGCGAGGCGGCCGGGCTGCTGCAGGCCGATCCCGGCGACGATCCGGCCGCGCAGCGCCATCGCGAGGCCGCCCGCGCCGAGCTGGCCTGGCGTCGCGGCCAGTTCGATGTCGCGCGCGTCGCGGCAACGCGCGCGCTCGACCGCTGGCCGGTGCGCGCCGACGAGGTCGCCCGCGCCTTCATGCTGCTGCTGCGCCAGCGCGCCGGCGGCGAACGCGTCGATCCGGACGCCGCAGCGAGCGGTGCCGGCGCCGGGCTCCCGCTGCTGCGGCTGGCCGCGGCCGAAGCGGCGTCCTCGCCGGCCGACGCCGAACGCCACTACCGCGCCGCGCTGGAGCAGGCCGACACCCTCGGACTGCCGGCCGTCGTCTCGGCGGTCACGGCCAGCTATGCGGGCTGGCTGCTCGGCCAGCGCCGCAGCGAGGAGGCGGCGGCGCTCAGCGGCCGCGTCGCGCTCTGGAGCGCCGCCGATTTCGACTGCGCCGTGCTGCGCCTGGCGCTGTTCCATGCCCGCGGCGACGTGGATGCCTGGGCCGCGGCGCTGGAGCAGGCCCGGGCGCTGGCCGGCGAGCGCCCGATTCCCGAGGTGCTGAACCGCCCGCCCGCGCCGGCGAAGGTGAGCGCCGTCACGTTCTGAGCCGCTGATAGCGGTTTTCTACCGGTTTGCTACCGAAGCGGCATGGCGCGCGGGAACCGGCCCGCGACAGTCGGGACTTCCGATCGTCACCAGCCCGTCATCCTGCGGGATGCGGCCCGGACGGTCATTTCCCACCGCCAGAGGTCCAGACCATGCACGCCGTACTTCGTACCGCCGTCCTGTTGTCACTTGCCGCCGCCGCGCCGTCCGGGCCGGCGCACGCCGCCGGCGCCGCCGCGCTCGAGCACGTCAGCGTGCCGCGGACGCCGGCCACCTGCTCGGCCGAGGGCCTGTGCCTGGAGGTGACCGTCGGCCCGGCCGATCCGGCCGACTTCGGCGCCTGCGCGACGACGACCAGCGTGACGGCGACCGTCGGCGATCCGGTCAGCTGGTGCTACACGCTGACCAACCAGTCGAACCAGACCCTCGCCTGGCACAGCCTGTCCGACAGCCTGCACGGCACCGTGTTCGCGCAGCAGGCGGAGACGCTCGGACCCGGCCAGAGCCTGCGCCACGTACTCGTCGAGCGCGCCGCGGCGGCGGCCGCCGGCCCGCTGCAGGCGAGCTGGAGCGCGAGCGCCGAGCAGGCGCGCTACGACGTCGACGACACCCAGCCGATGAACTACGTCGATGCGAGCGGCGAGCCGGCACTGCCGATGACCGGCGGCTTCGCATCGGGCCGCAGCCAGGCCGTGCAGCTGCCGTTCGCCTTCGATTTCTTCGGCGTGACCACGGACCGGCTCTGCGTCGGCAAGAACGGCGCGATCGAGGTCGGCAGCTCGGTCTGTGCCGTGCCGGGTTCGATGCTGTTCCCGTCGCCGTATCTCAACGCCGTGATCGCGCCGGTCTGGATGAGCTTCGACTCGAGCCGCGGCAGCCTGCATACGAAGACGCTCGGCGAGCCGGGCCAGCGCCGCTTCGTCATCGAATGGAAGGATCTCGCGCTGACCTTCCCGGCCATGGAGGGCTACACCTTCGAGGTCGTCATCGAGGAGGCGACCGGTGCCGTCGTGTTCCAGTACCTGAGCACCGGCTCCGGCGACGGTTCCTGGGGCAACGCCGGCGACGGCGCGGTGTCCGGCCTGCAGCAGAGCCCGAGCAGCGGCCAGATGTATTCGCAGTTCGCGCCGACCCTGACGCCGGGCAAGGCCGTGCGCTGGACGCCGGCCGTGCAGCCGCGCCACAGCGTCGCGACGACGGCCGACTACGACATCGGCGCGCCGCGGCTGCTGTTGCCGATTCCGGCGATGACCGCGTTCGCCGGCATCGGCATCTCGATCCAGCAGCCGCTCGTGATCGGCAACACCGGCAACCGCACCCTGGACTGGACCGCCGGCGAGTATCCGGCCGCGGGCTCCGCGCTGCGCCGGCTCGCGCCGTTGCCGGCCGCGGCCGACGGCCGTGCCGATGCGGGACGCGCGACCGTGCAGCGCACCTCGCCGCTGCCGTCGCGTCCGGCGCAGACCCTCGGCGACTGGACGCTGCCGGCCTATGCGATGCACCTGATTCCGGGCACCGGCGTTTCCTTCGTCGACTTCGATCTGCGCAACCCGGTGAACCGGCGCACGATCATGACCGACACCGGCCAGGGGCCGGGCCTGGACAACATCAGCGGCGGCGATTTCGTCGGCGACGACTTCGCCGTCCAGTACCAGCTCGACACCCTGATGGACCGCCTCTACCGCGTCGACACCCTGACCGGCGCACGCACCCTGATCGGCTGGCCGACGGCGGCGAACACGGTGGCTAACGAGCGCTGGTCCGGCGCTGCCTGGGATCCGGCCACCGACACGTTCTTTGCGGTGACCACGGCCAATCTCGGCAACCAGGGCTGCTACTGGAGCGGTCTGTACACGATCGACCTGGATACCGCCCAGGCGCATTTCGTCGGCCCGGTCGACACCGGCGGCAACGAATGCCTGATCGACATCGCGTTCGACCAGAGCGGTGCGCTGTATGCGCTCGACATCCGCACCGACGCACTGTTCACGATCGACAAGGCCACGGCCCAGGCCACGCGCATCGGCGGGCTCGGCGTCGATGCGAATTTCGCGCAGAGCATCAAGTTCGACCGTGCGAGCGGCATCCTGTACTGGCTCGGCTATGCGCAGGGCGTCGGTTTCGTCGCGACGCTCGATCCGCTGACGGCGCAGCCGGCCGTCGTCGGTCCCACGCCGGACAGCCAGGAAATGTCGGTACTGGCGATCGCCACGGCAGGCACCGACTGCAGCACGCCGCAGGACGTGCCGTGGCTGTCGCTGCAGACCAGCGCAGGCAGCTTCGCACCGGGCGCGCCGGTCGGTGTCTATCCGGTCACGTTCGATGCGACCCATCTCGCGGCGGGCGAATACCACGCGACGATCTGCGTGTTCAGCAACGATCCCACCTATCGCGCGAAGCCGGCCGCGATACCGGTCACCTTCACGGTGCAGGCGCCCGACGCGATTTTTGCCGACGCGTTCGAGACGCGCTGAGGAAAGGCCGCCGCCGGCGATCGCGCCGCGCGGCAGCCGCAATGCAGCGCCCGTCGATGCGGGCGCCGGAAAGCGCACGCCGCGGTCCGCCCGCGGCGCGCGTGTTTCAGAACGCCGACATGTTGAACGGATCGTGCTCGGCCGTGCTGTTGTCGCCGCCGCCTTCGGCCAGGCGGATCTTCAGCGCGAGGCCGTCGCGCGAGTCGGCCTTGGCCAGCGCTTCCTCGAGCTCGATGCGGCCTTCCTTGTACAGCGTGTACAGCGCGCGGTCGAAGGTCTGCATGCCTTCCTGCAGGCTGCGGTCCATGGCCTCTTTGATTTCGTGGACCTGGCCGCGGCGCATGAGGTCGCGGATGTGCGGCGTGTTGATCAGGATCTCGACGGCCGGCAGGCGGCGGCCGTCCTTGCCGATGACGAGGCGCTGCGAGATGACGGCCTTGAGGTTCAGGGCCAGGTTCATCAGGATGTTCTTGTGCGACGCTTCGGGGAAGAAGTTGAGGATGCGCTCGATGGTCTGGTCGGCGTTGTTGGAGTGCAGGGTCGCCAGGCAGATGTGGCCGGTTTCGGAAAACGCGATCGCCGCTTCCATCGTCTCCACGTCGCGGATCTCGCCGATCATGATGACGTCGGGCGCCTCGCGCATCGCGTTCTTCAGCGCTTCGTGGTAGCTGTGCGTGTCGAGGCCGACTTCGCGCTGGTTGACGATGGACTTCTTGTGCCGATGCAGGTATTCGATCGGGTCTTCGATCGTCAGGATGTGGCCCGACTGGCTCGAATTGCGGTGGTCGATCATCGCCGCGAGCGTGGTCGACTTGCCGGAGCCCGTCGCGCCGACCACGAGGATCAGGCCGCGCGGCTCCATGATGATGTCCTTGAAGATCTGCGGCAGCTTCAGCGTGTCTACCGTCGGGATCTCGCTCTTGATCGCGCGGATCACCATGCCGACTTCGCCGCGCTGCTTGAACACGTTGATGCGGAAGCGGCCGGCGTCCTTGACCGCGATGGCCATGTTCAGTTCGAGATCGCGCTCGAACTGCGGCACCTGGCCTTCGTCCATCAGCGAATAGGCGATCTTCTTGACCATGCCGCCGGGCAGTCCGGTATTGCCCAGCGGGTACAGCTTGCCTTCGACCTTGATGTTCACGGGGGCGCCCGTGGTCAGAAACATGTCCGACGCGCCCTTCTCGGTCATGAGCTTGAGGAAATAGCCGATATCCATGCTCGCCTCGTTGCGAGATGCGTGACGGCCGCCGCCGTCGTTATGCTCAGGAACCCGGTCGCGAAACGGACGATGCTGCGTTGCAACGATCGTGCCCGTGTAACGAGAATAACCGGATTCCCCACCCTGATTCGGCGGGAGTTATGACACCAACGGCCCGAAAAATCCATGTACTCGCACTGCTTTCACTGGGCGCGGCAAGCGCCTTCGCGGCGCGCCCGCACGCGCCGCCGACGGAGCTGCAGAGTGCCGCCGCGGCGCTGGCGCTGGCCGAAGAAGCCGGGGCCGCCACCTATGCGCCGCTGGAACTGCGCTATGCCGGCGAACAGCTGGCGCAGGCACAGCAGTCGGTGCAGGGCGGCGACCTGAACCAGGCGCGACGGCTGCTGGAACAGTCGCAGGTCAACAGCGATCTCGCCGTCGCCAAGTCGCGCCTCGGGCGCACGCGCGAAGCCGTGCAGGTGCAGGCCGCGACCAATGCCCGGCTGCGCGGCGAGTCGAGCCCTTCCACGCCGTCGGAGACGCCGTGAGACACGCCGCTCTTGCGCTGCTGTCCGCTGCGCTGCTGGCCGCCTGTGGTTCGGCGCCGCGGCGCGATCTCGACTACGACCGGCTGCATGCCAGCCTGCAGGCGCTCGCGACCGATCCGGAGCTGGCCAAGCTCGCGCTGGCCGAACGCGCCCTGGCCGAGGCTGCCGTGCGCCGGCTCGATGCGAGCAGCATCAACGCCAAGGAGCACGCGCAACTGTCGTATCTGGCCGAGCGCCGCGTCGACATTGCCTACATCGCTGCGCAGACCGAACGCGAGAACGCACGCCTGGCCCAGCTGCAGCGCGAACAGGCCGATCTGCTGCTGGCCGCGAGCCGGCGCGAGACCGAGGCCGCGCGCGCCGAGCTCGACCGCCAGCGCCGCGACGAACTGCTGCGCCAGGAAGAGGTCGAGCGTGGTGGCGCCCCGGCCGCGGTCGCGGCGAAGCCATCGCCGATGCCGGCCGTTCCGGCTGTGGCGCCGCCGGCCGCAGCGTTGCCGGACAGCGCGATGAGCGGCGCGCCGCCGGGCGACTCTGCGGCAGCCGGGTCGGCCGGTAACAGCCCGGTGCCGGCGCCGACGCCGGGGGCGGCCACGTCCACCGTGGCGCCGGCACCGCCGGCGGCGCCTGCGCCCGCGGTGCCCGCTGCGGCAACCGAGGCAGCCGCAGCGGACTTGCCGCTGGCGCAGCGTTTGTCTTCACTGGGACCCGACGCGGACGGCGAAGGCCGCCAGATCACCCTCGAGGACCTGGTGTTCGAGCCCGGCACCGCGACCTTCGCGGCCGGCGCCGACGTCGGCCTGGCGCGCGTCGCCGGCTGGCTCGCCGCATCGCCGGCGCTGCCCGTGCGCATCGAGGGACATACCGATGCGACCGGCAGCCCCGAAGCCAACCTGACCCTGTCGCTGCGTCGTGCCGAAGCCGTGCGCGACGCGCTGGTCGCGCGCGGCGTGGCGGCGGCGCGCATCGTGGTGTCCGGCGAAGGCGCGGCGGATCCGGTCGCGTCCAACGACGATGCGCAGGGCCGCGCGCGCAACCGGCGCGTCGTCGTGCGTCTGCTCGGCAGCGGCTGAGGCCGCTGCCGGCCGTCGCCGGACCGCTCATTCGTCGGTGATTGCTGCCAGCCTGGGCATGCCCGGCCCGGCACGTTGGCAGATTCGCGAGCGGCAGGCTTCAGGGTCATCTCGATCCGCGCGGACGCACCGTCGCGCCCGACGTGGCGCGCGCTGCACCCGCCCGGCTGCAGCGTGCTGGACGCGGAGGCATGGAAACGTGACGCCGACGATGCCGCATCGCTGGCCACGATGGGCGGCACGCGTCTGCAGCGATCGGTGCCCCGGAGCGTCTGACAGACCGCGCGAGCACCCGTCGGCCGATCGAGCCGCAGGCGGGAATGGCGAAAGCCGGCCCGGTCCCGGGCCGATCTTCATCGCGGATGCGCCGGCGCATGAATCGCTTGAGGCGGGTTCCGGTTTTTTCACGTTCGCTGGATCGCCCGAAAGTGTGCTGGGTCCGATTCGCGATGCGGCGATGTTGCGCAGCCTGACGGCCTCTCCAGGCGGGTCTTCGGCTCGTTCCTCCCGGCGCCGTGAACGGCCCACCGGTACGCTGCATGCATCGCGCGGCGTGTCGTCTGGTGCTCCCGACGAGCGCTCATACACCCTGCGGCGAGGTGTTTGCGCCCGCTCAGGCAAAGTAGTAGGGTGGCTCGGCAGTCGGCCGGATTACGCGGTACGGCTGCCGAATCCATGCAGATCAGCGCATCGCCGAGGTCCGAGTCCGACTCACACCGCCATCGCCCGATGGCGGCGACGCTCGCGAGAACGCCACTTCCGCTTCACCCCAGTTCCCCCGCACTCATTTCGTTCGCCACGCGCCGCAGCGCGCGGGCGGCGATGCCGTGCGTTTCACCAACGAGAGGAGAATGGCTGATGTTCGAGAATCACCAGAAATCCGAGATCGACGCATTGCTCAAGTCGAGCACCGAATTCCGTAGCCTGTACCAGCGCCATCAGGAACTGGACAGCAAGTTGCGCGACGCCGACCTCGGAGTGCTGCCGATGGACGACACCACGCTGCATTCGTTGAAGAAAGAAAAGCTGCGCGCCAAGGATCGCCTGGTCCAGCTGTGGGATCTGCGCTGAGACGCGCTGCCGCGCTGCGATATCCCGGCTCAAGCCGGCCCGAACCCCTCCCGCGGTGCCGCCGCCGGAGGGGTTCTTCGTTTGAGGCGGCGTGAACTGCGCGATCTCGTCCCGGCAGCGCACGGATTTCCGGCCGTGGCCGGTCGTGCGGGCCGGCGGCGCCAACCGGGCCGGCCGTGACCGGCATCGCCGATTCGCACGCAGGCTCCCGCGCCGGGACCGCCGCGCGTCGCGGCGCGACAGGCGGGTCGGTTATGATCCCGCCCCCTGAAACCAAGACGTACCGGCGCGAAAGCCGTACCGGCAGGAGCCTCATGACCATCCACCAAAGCGTGCTGGAGCTGATCGGGCAGACCCCGATGGTGAAGGCGCAGCGTCTCGACACGGGTTGCTGCGAACTGTTCCTGAAGCTGGAAAGCATGAATCCGGGCGGTTCGATCAAGGATCGCATCGGCCTGTCGATGATCGAATCGGCCGAGCGCGCCGGCCTGATCAAGCCCGGCGACATCCTCGTCGAAGGCACCGCCGGCAATACCGGCATAGGCTTGGCGCTGGTGGCGCAGCAGAAGGGTTACAAGCTCATTCTCGTCGTTCCCGACAAGATGAGCCGCGAGAAGATCTTCAACCTCAAGGCCATGGGCGCGGAAGTCGTGCTGACGCGCTCGGATGTGGCCAAGGGCCATCCGCAGTATTACCAGGACATGGCCGAACGCCTGGCGAAAGAAACGCCCGGTGCGTATTTCATCAACCAGTTCGGCAATCCCGACAATCCGCTGGCGCACGAGACCGGCACGGGGCCGGAAATCCTCGCCCAGATGGACGGCAGGCTCGACGCGATCGTGTTCGGCTGCGGCTCCTCGGGCACGATGACGGGCCTGTCGCGCTGCTTCGCGCAGCACGCCCCGAACGTGGAATTCATCCTCGCCGATCCGGTCGGCTCGATCCTGACCCAGTACATCAACGAGGGCACGCTGTCGACCAAGAGCGCGTCGTGGATGGTCGAAGGCATCGGCGAGGACTTCCTGCCGCCGATCAGCGACTTCTCGCGCGTGAAGAAGGCCTACGCGATCAGCGACAAGGAAAGCTTCCTGACCGGCCGCGAGCTGCTGGAGAAGGAAGGCATACTCGGCGGTTCGTCCAGCGGTACCCTGCTGGCTGCGGCGCTGCGCTACTGCCGCGAGCAGACCACGCCCAAGCGCGTCGTCGTGTTCGTCTGCGACACGGGCAACAAGTACCTGTCGAAGATGTACAACGACTACTGGATGCTCGACAACGGTTTCATCGAGCGCGAGAACTACGGCGATCTGCGCGATCTGATCATGCGTCCGTACGCGGCGCACGATACCGTCGTCATCGGGCCCAACGATCCGCTGACCATGGCCTACCAGCGCATGAAGCTGTACGAGATCTCGCAGCTGCCGGTCATGGACGGCGAGAAGATCGTCGGCATCGTCGACGAATCCGACGTGCTGCTGCATGTGCATTCCGACGAGTCGCGTTTCCGCGATCCGGTGTCCACGGCCATGGTGTCCAAGCTCGACGTGCTCGACGTCAGCGCGACGATGGAACAGCTGCTGCCGGTGTTCGATCGCGGCCACGTCGCGATCGTCATGCAGGGCGAGCGTTTCCTCGGCCTGATCACGCGTATCGACCTTCTCAACTACCTGCGTCGCCGCGTGCAGTGACGCGAACGCCCATCAGCCGGAGCGCCGCGGCGCCCATCGACGAGTCAGCATGAGCCATTCCAGCAAATCCCAGGGCCTCGGCACGCGCGCGATCCACGCGGGCCAGTCGCCCGATCCGAGCACCGGCGCGGTCATGACGCCGATCTACGCGACCTCGACCTATGCCCAGTCCAGCCCCGGCGTGCACCAGGGTTTCGAGTATTCGCGCTCGCACAATCCGACGCGCTTCGCCTACGAGCGCTGCGTCGCCGATCTCGAAGGCGGCCGCAACGGCTATGCGTTCGCTTCCGGCCTGGCCGCCACCTCGACCGTGCTGGAGCTGCTCGACAGCGGCAGCCACGTCATCGCGATGGACGACGTCTACGGCGGCACCTATCGCCTGTTCGAGCGCGTGCGCCGGCGCTCGGCCGGTCTGGATTTCAGCTGGGTCGATCTGAACGACCGCGCCGCGCTGGAAGCGGCGGTCAAGCCGAACACGAAGCTGATCTGGATCGAGACGCCGACCAATCCGCTGCTCAAGATCGTCGACATCGCCGCGATCGCCGAATTCGCCCGCGCGCGCGGCATTCTCGTCGGTGTCGACAACACCTTCGCCACGCCGATGCTGCAGCGTCCGCTGGAGTTCGGCGCGCACCTGGTCATGCATTCGGCGACGAAGTACCTCAACGGCCACTCCGACATCGTCGGCGGCATGGTCGTGGTCGGCGACGACGCCGAACTGGCCGAGAAGATGACTTTCCTGCAGAACGCCATCGGCGGCGTGCAGGGACCGTTCGACTCCTTCCTCGCGCTGCGCGGTCTGAAGACCCTGCATCTGCGCATGCGCGCGCACTGCGACTCGGCGATGGAGCTGGCGGGCTGGCTGGCGACGCATCCCAAAGTGGAAAAGGTGCTTTATCCGGGCCTGGCCGATCATCCCCAGCACGCATTGGCCAAGCGCCAGATGGACGGCTTCGGCGGCATGGTCAGCGTCTACGTCAAGGGCGGCTTCGACGGCGCGCGGCGCATGATGGAACAGTGCAAGCTGTTCGCGGTCGCCGAATCCCTCGGCGGCGTCGAAAGCCTGGTCAACCATCCGGCCGTCATGACGCACGCCTCGGTGCCGGCCGAGAACCGCGCGCGCCTGGGCATACACGACAATCTCGTGCGCCTGTCGGTCGGCGTGGAGGACGTGGCCGACCTGCGCGCCGAGCTGGACGCGGCGCTGGCGGCGGTCTGAACCGTGGCAACGGCGGTGATGCGCACATGAGCGGCCGCGGCGGGCTCGGCACTTTTCTGGCCGGGCCGTTTGCGGCCTTCGGCCGCCACCGGTCGCTGACGCGGGAACTGACCAAGCGCGACGTGCTCGGCCGCTATCGCGGCGCGAGCTTCGGTCTGCTCTGGTCGGTGCTGAGCCCGTTCCTGATGCTGATCGTCTACTCGATCGCGTTCGGTTCGGTGTTCAAGAGCCGCTGGCCGCAGCAGGTCGACGGCGGCCCGGACTACACGCTGATCCTGTTCGTCGGCCTGATCGTGCATGGCTTCTTCACCGAATGCCTGACGCGGGCGCCGACGCTCGTCGTCGGCAACCCGAGCTACGTCAAGCGCGTGGTGTTTCCGCTGGAAATCCTGCCCTGGCCGATGGTGCTGTCGGCGTTCTTCCACCTGCTGATGAATCTTGCCGTCCTGCTGTTGCTGTATGCGTTGCGCTACGGCATGCCGCCGCCGACCGTGCTGCTGTTTCCGCTCGTGATGCTGCCGCTGGCCCTGGTCGGCGCCGGTACCGGCTGGCTGCTCGCTTCGCTCGGGGTCTATCTGCGCGACATCTCCCAGATCACCGGCGTGCTCGCGGCAGCGATGCTGTTCCTGTCGTCCGCGGTCGTGCCGGTGGAGACTCTGGCGCCGCGCTATCAGCTGGTATTCCGCCTCAATCCGCTCAGCTTCATCATCGACCAGGCGCGCAACGTCGCCCTGTGGAACCAGATGCCGGACTGGCGCGGGCTGCTGCTGTATGCGGCGGCCGCGCTGCTGTTCTGCTATCTCGCGCATGCCTGGTTCCGCGCCACGCGTTCGGGATTCGCCGATGTCCTCTGAACTGGCGATCCGCGTCGACGGCGTAGGCAAGGCCTTCGCGGTCTACGACAAGCCGTATCACCGGCTGCTGCAGCAGCTGTTTCCGCGCGCCGGCCGTTCCTGGCACCGCGAGTTCCACGCGCTGCGCGACATCAGCTTCGAGGTCGGCCGCGGCGAGACCGTGGGCATCGTCGGCCGCAACGGTTCGGGCAAGTCCACCCTGCTGCAGATCATCTGCGGCACCCTGGCGCCGAGCCGCGGCAGCGTGCAGGTCAACGGCCGCGTGGCTGCGCTGCTGGAGCTCGGCGCCGGCTTCAATCCGGAGTTCAGCGGCCGCGAGAACGTCTATCTCAACGCCACGGTGCTCGGCCTCACGCGCGAGGAGATCGACCGGCGCTTCGACGAGATCGCCGCGTTCGCCGACATCGGCGAGTTCATCGAGCAGCCGGTCAAGAGCTATTCCAGCGGCATGTACGTGCGCCTGGCGTTCGCCGTTGCGATCAACGTCACGCCCGACATCCTCGTCGTCGACGAGGCGCTGTCGGTCGGCGACGAGGCGTTCCAGCGCAAATGCCACGCGCGCATCGACCGCATGCGCGACAACGGCACGACGATCCTGTTCGTGTCGCATTCGGCCGGCATGGTCGTGGAGCTGTGCAATCGCGCCGTGCTGCTGGACCGCGGCGAGCTGCTGCTGCAGGGAACGCCCAAGCACGTCATCTCGCGCTACCACCGGCTGCTGTATGCGCCGACCGACCGGGCCGAGGAACTGCGCGACCAGCTGCGCAGTGACGCGGCGGTCGCCGTCGATGCGACCGTCGCGGTCCTGCCCGTCAAGAGCGACGACGAGAGCTACTACGATCCGGGCCTCGTGCCGCAGAGCACGCTGAAATACCCCTCGCGCGGCGCCGAGATCGTCGATCCGCACCTGTGCACGCCGGCCGGACGCCGGGTCAACGTGCTGCGCGCGGGACAGGAATACGTCTACACCTACCGCGTGCGTTTCGAGCGCGGCGCGAGCGGCGTGCGCTGCGGCATGCTGTTCAAGAGCATGACCGGTCTGGAACTGGCCGGCGGCGCGACCGCACTGCCGGCCGATGCGTTGCCGGTGGTCGATGCGGGGCAGGAGCTCGTCGTGCGCTTCTGCTTCCGCTGCCTGCTCGCGCCCGGGGTCTACTTCGCGAACGCCGGCGTGCTCGGGCTCGAGGGCGAGGGCGAGACCTATCTGGACCGGCGTATCGACGCGGTCATGATGCGGGTCATGCCCGACCCGGCGCGTCTGGCCACGGGCTACGTGGATCTGGATCTGAGCAGCGAGATCGAGGCGGCTTCCGCAGGAGACAGTGATGAGTGAGCGCCAGGCGATTCTCGTCCTGGGCATGCACCGCAGCGGTACGTCGGCGCTGACCCGGGTGCTGAACCTGCTCGGCGCGGAACTGGGTTCGCGCCTGATGCCGGCGGTCAGCGGCAACAACGAGAACGGCTTCTGGGAAAACCAGGATGCCGTCGACATCCACGAAGCGCTGCTGACCGAGCTGGGCCGCAACTGGCACGACATCCGCGAGATGCCGGCGGGCTGGGCTGCCTCGGAAGCTGCCGCGCGCGCGCGCGCGGCAATTCGCCGGCTGGTTTCCGACGATTTCGCTGCCGCGCCGCTGTGGGCGCTGAAGGATCCGCGACTGTGCCGGCTCGTGCCGCTGTGGCTGGACGTGCTCGGCGAGTACGGCATCGGCGTGCGGTTCGTCATCGTGCTGCGTTCGCCCGACGAGGTCGCCGCCTCGCTGCAGGCGCGCGACGGCTGGTCGCGTGCCGTGTCGCGCCTGCTCTGGCTGCAGCACATGCGCGAGGCGGAACAGGCGACGCGCGGTCATCCGCGCTGTGTCGTGCATTTCGACGAACTCATCGAGAACTGGAGCGGCGTGGCCGGCCGCATCGCGCGCGAACTCGGACTGGCCTGGCCGGTGCAGCCGGCGAGCGTGGCCGCGCAGATCGCGACCTTCATCGACCCCCGAGCGCGTCATCATTCCTACGCGCGGCCGCTGCAGGACGCGGCCGAGCTGCCGGAACAGCTGTATGCGGCCTTCGAGCGCGCGCGCACCGAAGCGAGCGCCTGGGACGAGATCGCGCAGCTCGGCGCGGCCTACGAGCAGGCCGTCGCGGTATTCGGACCCTGCGTCAGCGAGCTGACCGCGCAGGTGCGCTCGGTCGACGAGCTGCGCCACTATTTCGAAGCGCTGCATACCAGCGAGCTGGAGCAGTTGCAGCAGGCGCGCCAGTCGCTCGCGCTGCAGGACGGCCTGGGCGCGGTCACTGCGGCGCTCGGCGAGATGACCGCCCATCAGCAGCGCCGCGACGCGGAAACGCACGGCGGCATGGCGCAGCTCGCGGCGGCGCTGCAGCAGCAACAGCAGGGGCTGGCCGCGCTGGCCGAACAGATGCAGGGCCAGCTGGCCGTGCTGGCGGACGAGCAGGCACGCTGGCAGCAGCAACTGATACAGCGCGACGAGGCCATCCGGCGCGAGATCGCAGGGAGCGTGATGCAGATCGACCTGCAGGCGCTCGGCGATGCGGTCGGCGCCTTGGCGCAGCAGATTTCCGCGCAGCAGACGCGCGGTCCGTGGCGACGCTGGTGGGGCGGCCGTTGAGCGGTTCGGGGGAGGAATCGGCGTGATGCTCGCAGTAAGACCGTTGAACGACCTGGAGGCCGGCCGTCCAGCGCCCGGCTTCGCCGGCAGCTGGCTTTCGCGCAGCGGCGATCCGCAGTTCGGCCTGATGCCGGCGGACGCGACCTTGCCGCCCGGCTGGTACCGGCTGGAGCTGCGCTGGCGTCTGTTCGGCGGCCGTATCGAAGCGCCGGCGCTCTATCCGGATTATGGCGACGGCCCGGGCGAGGCGACCGTCATCGCATTGGACATCCGCGGCAGCGACGAGCGCTGCAGCATGCTGCTGTACTTTGCCCGGCCGGTGCGCGCGCTGCGTTTCGATCCGTCCACGCAGGCCTGCGAATTCGCCCTGGATGTGCCGGTGCTGCGGCCGATGGCCGCGGCCAGCGTCGCCCGCGACCGCTTCGTCTGGATGCTGCGGCACGGGCTGCCGGCCTGGAGCATCTGGACGCGGCTGCGCACGCAGAGCGCCGGCAACATGCAGCAGCTCGCGGAATCCATGGTGCGCGAATCGGTGCTCCCGCCGGCGCCGCCGCCGGCTCCTCCGCGCGTCGTCGCGCTCACGCGCAACCTGTTCAACGGCGTCATCGCGGCACGTGCCCAGGGCGAGAGCTGGCGCACGATCGTCGGCAACGCGTTTCGCGCGTTCGGCACCGACGGCGTGCGCGGTTTCGGCGGGCGCCTGCACCGCTTCGTGCATGCGCCGGGCCGCGGCGGTTCGGCCGATTCGAGCTACGAGCGCTGGGTCGACCAGGACAACCTCGCGATCGAGGCGCCGGATTCGGGGCCGCTGATCAGCGTCATCGTGCCGGCCTACAAGCCGCCGGCCGGTTTCCTCGCGGCGGCCATCGACAGCGTGCTCGGCCAGACCTACACGCGGTTCGAGATCTGCGTTTCCGATGATGCCTCCGGCGACGCGGGGACGCTCGAACTGCTGCGCGCCTATGCCGCGCGCGACCCGCGCGTGCGCTACATCGTGCGCGAGGAGCGCGGCGGCATCGCCGCGAATACCAATTCGGCGCTGCAGCTCGCGCAGGGCGACTACGTCGTTTTTCTCGACCACGACGACCTGCTGCAGCGCGATGCGCTGGCGCATCTGGCCACCGCGGTCAACGCCGGCACGGCCGGCGACGTCGTCTATTCCGACCACGACTGCCTGGGCCCCGACGGACATCGGCGCAATCCGTTCTTCAAGCCGGACTGGAGTCCGGACCTGTTCCTGGCGCAGATGTACCTCGGCCATTTCGTCGCGATACGGCGCGAACTGCTGCAGCAGGTCGGCGGACTGCGTTCCGGCTGCGACGGCTCGCAGGACTACGATCTGGCTCTGCGCTGCATCGCCGCCGGCGCACGCGTCACGCACATTCCGCACGTGCTGTACCACTGGCGCCAGCATCCGGACTCCACCGCGGCGAACCCGGGCTCCAAGCCCTACGCGCACGAGGCCGGCCGCAAGGCCATACAGCATTATCTCGATACGCAGAGTCCCGGCGCGGTCGCCGGCGACGGCGAGCATCTCTTCACCTACGACGTGCGCTACCCGCTGCCGACGCCGGTGCCGCGCGTGGCCATCCTGATCCCGACGCGGGACCGTGTGGACCTGCTCGCGCCGTGCCTGGCCTCGATCTTCGGGCGCACGGCCTATGCGAACTACGAAGTCGTCGTCATCGACAACAATTCGGTGGAACCGGCGACGCAGGACTATTTCGCCGAGGCCGGCGCGGCGCATCCGAACCTGCGCGTACTGCCGGCGCCGGTGCCGTTCAACTGGTCGCATCTGAACAATCTCGGCGCCGCCGCCGTCGAGGCGGACGTGCTGGTCTTCCTCAACAACGACACCGTGGTGATTTCGCCGGACTGGCTGCAGCGCCTGGCCGAGAACGCGCTGCGTCCGCAGGTCGGCGTCTGTGCGCCGCTGCTGCTGTACGAGGACGGCACGATCCAGCATGCCGGCGTCGTCGTCGGCATGGGCGGCTGGGCCGACCACGTCTACAAGGGCGATCCGCCGCAGCATCGGCAGGATCTGTTCGTGTCGCCGATGCTCCGGCGCAACGTGCTGGCGGTGACCGGCGCCTGCATGGCCGTCGCCGCGGACAAGTTCCGCGAGCTCGGCGGTTTCGACGAGGAATTCATCGTCTGCGGCAGCGACGTCGACCTGTGCCTGCGCGCCTGCCGCAGCGGGCTGCGCAACGTCTACCTGCCGGAAGCGCGGCTCTACCATTACGAATCCAAGACGCGCGATCCGCGCGCCATTCCCGAAGTCGACTTCGTGCGCTCGGCGGCGAGCTACGGCGACTACAGGACCGTCGGCGATCCGCTGTACAACCGCAACCTCGATCCCATGCGCAGCAGCCCGCATCTGAATCCGTCGACGCGCAGCCCTGCCTGAGCGCGGACGCGGGTCGCCGCCGACGGCGGCAATGTGGAAGGAGTAGCCAAGTGAATAAATTGTCCATGTGCCGGCGATTCCGGCCGATGGCGCCGGCGCGCGGCGCAGCGCCGGCGGCGTGGCGGCCGTGAAGCTGCTGCGAGTGCTGCGTTCGGGATTCGCCCTGCTGCGCGAGCGCGGCGTTTCCGCCGTGCTGGAGCCGCAGATCGCCACGGCGATTCCGGAGATCACGCCGTTCGGCCTGCGTGCGCAGGCGGATGCGTCGCCGCGCCTCAATCTGCTGTTGCCGTCGATCAACCCCGAGCACTATTTCGGTGGCGCGGATACGGCAGTCAAGCTGTATCGCGAACTGCTGGAGCGGTTTGCGCGTTCGCGCATCATCCTGCTCGACAGCCATCCGCGCGAAGAGGCGCTGCGGCGCTTTCCCGACCATGTCGCGGTCGATTGCGGCGACGACGCGGCCACGGCACCGCGCCAGATCGTCGCCTTCAACCAGCGCTACGGCCGCACCGTGCCGGTCGGCAGCGGCGATCGCTGGATGGCCACGGCGTGGTGGACGGCCTATGCCGCCCAGCGCGCGGCGGACTGGCAGCAGGAGCAGGGCTGGCGCCGCACGCCGCTGTTGTATTTCATCCAGGATTTCGAGCCCGGCTTCTATCCCTGGTCCAGCCAGTCGGCGGTGGCGCTGAGCACCTACCGTCCGCAGTCCGACCTCGGCGTATTCAACACCTCGCTGCTGCGCGACTACTTCGTCGGCCAGGGCATCAGCTACCGCAGCCAGGCCGTGATCGAGCCCGGCCTGAATGCGTCGCTGCGGCCGGTGCAGATTCCTGCCGCGCCGCGCGAGCGCACGATGCTCGTCTACGCGCGTCCGTCGGTGCCGCGCAACGCCCTGCCGCTGATCTGCGAAGGCCTGCGCACCTGGGGCTGGAAGGATGCGCGCTGCCGCGACTGGCAGGTGCTCGGCGTGGGCGAACTGGATCGGGATCTGGATCTCGGCCCGTTCGTGCTGCGCGGCATCGGCAAGCTGAGCCTGCAGGACTATCGCGAGCGCCTGCAGCGTTCGGCCATCGGCCTGTCGCTGATGCTGTCGCCGCACCCGAGCTATCCGCCGCTGGAAATGGCCGCCTTCGGCATGTCGACGATCACGAACCGTTTCGCCAACAAGGATCTGGGGCAATGGTTCGCCAACGTGGTGTCGCTGGAACAGGCCTCGCCCGAGGCCATTGCCGCGGCGCTGCGCCAGGAAGTCGATCGCTGGGAGAATGCGCAGATGACGCAATGCTGGCCGGTGCCGCAGCATCCCTTCGTGGACGGCGATGGCCAGTCCGGCGCGCTCGGCCCGGTGCGGGCCTGGATGGACGCATCATGGTAGGCGGCCGGCTGCGCAAGTCCGCGCTTTTTTTGCAGGAATTCCTGCGCTACAGTCCTCGATCCTTTGCTACCCGTTGGGCCGATGCCATGAGACAGATCACGCTGGCGGAAATCTCGAACGGCGGCGAGCGCATGACGCATCTGTGGAAGAACGATTGCTACTACGCGCATCTTTCCGTCTATGCGTTCGCGCTGCCCCTGATGACCGGCCGGCGCGTGCTGGATGGTGGTTCCGGCGCCGGTTACGGCGCGGCCTGGCTGGCCGACCACGGCGTTGCCGAGGTCAATGCCATCGAGTTCGAGCAGCTGGCCGTGGATTTCTCGCAGCAGCATTTCGGCGGCCGGCAGAACCTCAACTACCGCCAGGGCAGCATCGAATCGCTGCCGCACATCGCCGACCAGTCGATGGAGGCGATCTTTTCCTCCAACGTCATCGAGCACGTGCCGAACCCGTGCAACGTGTTCCGTGAATTCGCCCGCATCCTCAAGCCGGGCGGCGACGTCCTGATCGCCGTGCCGCCGGTCACCTGCAAGGCGGCGCTGGAGCTGGACCTGACCAATCCGCACCATCTGCACCACTGGACGCCGCGCCAGTGGTTCGAGGTCATGTCGCGCTACTTCAACTCCATCATGCCGATCCGGCACACCTACCTGCGCGACGACATCGTGCTGGATTTCGCCAATACGCCGGAACAGACGCGCATCTCCGAGCACGACTTCGTGTTCCCGATCGCACCGCTGGACGAGCTGTACACCAAGCACACGTTCTCGGCGACGTTCATCGTGCGCGACCCCAAGCCGCTGCACGAGCTGCCGCCGCACGGCACCTTGCCGTCGTTTGCGCCGGACAGCGCGCTCGAACGCTGAAACTCCGCCGGCCGGATTCCGGCGCCGCGGCGGGGGTTGCCGCCGCGGCGCCGCGTTTCAGGCGGCCTGCGGCTTGCGGCCGCTGTAATACACGGCGCAGGCCAGCTCCTCGATGTTCTTCTCGCTGAAATTGTCCTGCCAGCGCAGGCTGAACGGGTTGCTGTGGGCTTCGGCCAGGATCTCCGCCACGGTCGCATTACTGAACGCCTCGCGATCTTCCGGCGACAGCATCTCGCTCCAGCGCCGCAGCACCCATTCCAGCGTGAACATCGGGCCCTGCCAGCGATGCACGCCGACCTTCTGCAGCTCGAAGGCTTCCATGACCTTGCTGATGCCGCGCGTGGTCATGTTGAAGTAGTGGTGCGGGAAGGCGTGATACGGCTGCAGGAACGCCGTTTCCACGTAGATTTCGCCCCCGGGCTTCATCGCCCGATACAGGTTCTCGGCGCAGACGAACGGCTGCTGCACATGTTCGAACACGGCGCCGGAAATCACGCCGGCAAACACGCCGTCGCGGAACGGCAGCTGTTCGCCGCTGCCGACGACGTCGACGTGGGTCATCGCGAACACGTCCATCTTGACGATGTTCTCGGCCGACTCGGGATTGTTGCCGGAGCCGAAGTCCAGCACCGGATGCGGCGCTGCGCGCTGGGCGACGTCGCGCCACTGGCCGGTATACGGATTGCCGATCACGACCTCGTCGGCGAACGAGATGCCGTCTTCGGCCCGCGGCAGCATGATCGGCGTACCGTTGTGGACAACATAGGATTTTCCACAGCCGCAGCAGACGATTTCCTGCTCCGAGGCCAGGCGCAGCTCCACGCCGTTGCAAGCGATGCACTTGAGCAGGGGAAGAATGAAATTCTCCAGGCGTTGAAGCTTGTTCTGCATGAGGTACTGTCCCTGGGGTGATGGCGGATCGGGAACGGGGGAATCGACCCTGGAGTATCGCCGGCTGGCTGCGGCCTGGGAAGCATGCCGCGGCCCGGGCAGGCCGCAGGACGGCCGGTTCAGTGGGCGGCGGCGTTCGCCGGAACGAATTGCAGCGCGCCGAGCACGGTCCAGTCGCAATCGGTCGACGCCTGCGGCGTTTCGCCCCCGCTGAACCGGAACACGATCGGCGTTCTGCCGTCGCTGTCGAAGGCCGGAACCTCGAACGGCAGATTGCCGCGATCCGTGTCCACCCGCAGCGGATCAATATGCCGCGAGAAAAGCGCCTGGGCCGGCTGCGCATCGCTGCCGGCGAGGAACACCTGCAGGCTGGCGCCGTCGGAGCTCGGACATACGCCGGGGGCATAGGCCTGCGAGCGCAGGCCGAAGCGGCCCTGCGCGCGCCAGCGGCCCGGCGGCAGCACGAAATCGACCATCGACGGCGCGTGCATGAACAGCATGTCCTCGCCGAGGTTGCGGATCATCTGCGGCGGCACGGGGCTCTTTTCGGCGTGCGGCACATGGCTGAAGCCCGGGTAGAAGCTGCGGCGCGCGGCTTCGGGCAGCTCGGCCAGATCCTTGCGCGGCAGGTCCACCGGCTGCAGCGCATAGCGGACGCGCGGCGCGAACAGGCTGGCCAGGGCCGGCGCGCGCGCGAGGAAGCGCAGCGTGGTCGGATGCACCTCGTGCTTCCTCGCGTACCAGCTCAGATAGGCGGCGTTGTCGGGCAGCAGCGGCGAGACCAGTGAGCCGGCATCGCCGCGGCTGCGCGCGACGCGATAGTCGCGCGTGCTGCCGTCGTCGGCGGTTACCTGCAGGCTGATCGCGGGCTCGCGAAATACGGCCGTATACAGCTTGCCGAGCGTGCTGAGCTCCACGCGATAGAACAGGACCTGGGCGGTCGCTGCGGCCGGCACGGCGAATGGCTCGCCGAATGCGGCCTCGCGCCATTGTTCGGCGGGCGGCGGCTGCAGCGGTGCTGCGGCGGCACTGCGCTCGAGCAGCACATAGCCCTTCTCGTAGCCGACCGGCGCATAGGCGCGCAGGGCCGCCAGCTGCGCGAGCGGGTCCTCGTTGCCCGGCAGATAGGCGTCGATGGCCTGCAGCTTGAACAACAGGAACTGCGGACCGTCGGCGCTGAGCAGCCTGGTCTCGTTGAGCCGTGCCAGCGCCGTTGTGTGCGTGCTGTAGCCCTGGAACGCCGGGCGCGGCGTGTAGTTGAAGTCGTTGAGCAGCACGACGCCCTGCTCGTACATCAGCAGATCGACGCCGGCCCCGCCGATGCGCTCACGCGAAGCCGGCAGATCGACCTGCCGGGCACCCATCTGCCAGCTCGCCTGGTAAGCGTCGCGCACGCGCGAAGGTGTGAACAGGTTGCGCAGCGAAAAGCTGACAAAGTTCAGGTTGTTGCGTGCGGTCGGCGCAAAGCCGCCGAGCAGGATGTAGGTCAGCAGCAGCCCGGCCAGGGAAATGGCGGCAACCGCAGCGGGTTGCCAGAGCCGGCGCTCCGGCGCCGGGGCGCGGCGCAGCGCCACGGCCAGAAATGCGATCAGCGAAGCCGCGCCGAGGAAGATGCAGACGTGCCCGTCGGCGCGGATGTAACCGGCTTTCCAGGTCAAGGCCAGGGTCAGCAGCAGGAACGCGCCGAGCGCGCGCCGCCCCCGGTCCGGGCCGCGTGCCAGCAGCAACGGTGCGAGGCAGGCGACGGTCACTGCCAGGACCGTGAGGCCGGCCAGGTCGATCGACAGCTCCGGCGTGTAGCCCATGCTGGAGTTGTAGCCGCCGCTGATCTCCAGGCCGCGCCGGAAGAATGACGGCAGCGAGGCCAGATGTTGGCCCGCCGCCGTCCAGAGCCCGAGCAGCAGCGCCATCGCGATCGCTGCAGCGGCGGCCGCAGCCCGCGGGCGGCGCGCGAGCAGCAATTGCAGCAACGCATGGCCGACAAAGGCCAGCCACAGCAGCAGGAAAGTGAACTTGGTCAGTGCGATCACGCTCAGCGCGAACAGCACGAGGAGGCCGAACGGGGCGCCCGCCCCGCGGCTGCGCGCGTCTTCCTGCACGAATACCGCGGCCAGGGCAAACATCAGATACCAGCCGACGTCGACCATGATCATCGGTGCCCAGGCCAGCAGCAGCAGCGCCAGGGCGAGCTGGGCCGCGGTCGGCAGACGCAGGGCGAAGCGTGTCACCAGCAACGCCCAGGTCACGCCCAGCAGCACCTGGGCGGCAAAGTAGAGCGTATAGGTCTGCGGGTGATAGTTGGCGATCGGGATCAGGAATCCCAGCGGCCCGTAGGTGAAGACGATGTCACTGCCGGACTGCAGGCCGCGGGAGAAGGCCCAGCTGAGCACTGCTGTCCAGGAGCCATCCAGCGAATCGATGGCTGCCGGAATGCCGACGCGGAACAGAGCGACGAAAGCGGCGATGCCGGCGAGCAGTGCGCCCAGGAGCGAACCGCCGCTCCGCACGGCGGGAGCCGGTTGCCAACGATCGTCGACGGTGGTCGGGAGGTGGCTCATCGGAGCGGTGCGCCAAAAAAGCGGACAGACATCCTACCGTGAAGCCCCGGGACTGGATATCGGCCGCGCCGGCAACGGCCGTCGGTACGCGCTCAGCGAAACGACAGGTATTTGTGCGCAAAGAAGCTCGTGAGCACCGGCGTTGCGACCCCGGCCGCATGAGCGATCGTGTCTGCGTGTTCGAGCACGCCAATCGCGGGCAGCACGTGGCGCGCCAGCAGCAGGCTGACTGCTATCGTCTGTACCAGCGCGAACAGGTTGACCAGCGTGAACCACAGCGCCTGCCGGTGCACGGGCTGGGTGGAATCGCGGAAGACCAGGCGCCGGTTGAGCACGAACGCCGTGCTCAGCCCTATGCAGAACGCCGCGACGATGGCCGGTACATAGGGCAGTACCTGGCTGAAGGCGATGCGCGAACCGAAATTCGCCGCCGCGGCGAAGCCGCTGACGGCGACGAAGGCGAGGAACCGCCGCGAGATCATCGGGTGTCGCGCGGCTGCTGCGGCGAAGGCCGGCGCATCAGCGCTTTTCCGCGACGACGAACGCCTGTTTGCCGAGCACCGGCCAGGCCAGCGGCACCTTCAGATAGAGCTGGACCAGCCACGGCGCCTGCGGCAGCCGGCTCTTGGTCGTATACGGCAGGAAGCGCGCGATGACCGTGGTCGGCTCCAGTCCGGCCAACTGCAGGCCCTCGACGAGGCTGCGCTCGGTCAGTGGCGTATGGTGGTCGAAATAGTCCCAGTATTCGCCGGGCAGATAGCGGATGTTCGGCTGCAGGATCATGACGCGGCCGCCCTTGCGCAGGATGCGCTGCGACTCGCGGAACGTGTCGAGCACGAGGTCCTTGCTCGGCAGGTGCTCGAGGAAGTTGCTCATGAACACGACGTCGACGCTGTTGCCGGCGAGCTCGCGGATTGCCGTGCAGGACTCGTTGATCACGCGCACGTCCGGCGCGGCGAAGCGGCGCACGTCCGGATTCAGATCCACGGCGATCTTGCTGCCGGCGCGGATGTTGTTGATGAACTCGCAGTAGCCCGCGCCGATGTCGACGACGGTGTCGCTGGGTTTCACGTAGCGGCTGAAGAAGTCGCTGCAGAGCACTTTCCAGATCGCATGCTTCTGCGCCAGCGCCGTTTCGGGAAAACGCTGGTTGTACAGTTTGTCGAGTTCGACGTTGGAATCGGCCATGACGGGGCTCATGCTAGCGCGACGCGTGCCAGGGCCTTGGCGACCTTGACGCTTTCGCAGATGGAACGGTCTTCGGGGTAATAGTACGCGGTGTCGGCCATGCAGAAGCCCTCGATCGGGCTCTGCATCGGCGGCAGCATCGCATAGTAGCCCGGCGGGCAGACGGCCTGGGCGTAGTCGTAGCGGTGGCAGTGGCTGGCCAGCACCCAGTCGCGCGAGAACGCCGGATTCAGCCGCGGCAGATAGCTCAGCACTTCCTCGATGAATGCCGCGTTGTCGCGGGCGAATTTCGGATGCGTCTTCGGCATGTAGAACGGCGCGTAGACGATGGCCGGCCCGGCGTTCGGATTCAGGTTGGAATATTCGATGACGCCGGGAATGTCGATGCCGTCGTCGCAGATGTTCATCCAGAAGTTTTCGCTGAGCGGCTGCCGCAGCTTGAGGATCACGCAGACCACCGGGATGTTCTCCAGCGCGCGGATGCGCGCGGCGAACGCCTCGGGCAGGTCCGGCGCCAGCCGCGGCACGTGCTGGATCGGCGCAGTGCTGACGACGCGATCGACCGGGATCGTGCGGCCGCCGACCGTGATGCTGTCGACCTTGCCCGCAGGCGCGTTGACGCGCTCGATGCCGGCGGACAGATGGATGCGGCCGCCGCGCGCGAGCACGGCCTCCTGCATCTTGCGCAGCAGCGTTTCCGAACCGCCTTCGATATAGCCCAGTGACTCCTGGAACAGATTCCTGCGCGACAGCGCCACGCGCTTGATGCGCGTGCCCAGCCAGGCTGCCGACAGCTGGTCCTTGTACTCGTAGAACTTCAGATGGAACAGGCGTTCCCAGAGCACTCCGTAGGCGCGTTCGCCGAGGTTGCGCTTGAGCCAGTCAGTGACGCCGACCTTGTCGAGCGCGCGCCAGTCCTTGATGCTCTTGGTGCGCATCACATGCAGCGCGTAGCGGAACTTGTCGATCCAGCCGAGCTTGTCGAAGCCCAGCAGCGCGAACGGCGTACCCCACTTGTACAGCCGGCCCTGGCAGTAGAAGCCCATCTTCGTGTCGGTCCACTTGAGCTTGTCGGCGATGCCGAGTTCGCCCATGAGCTCGAACAGCGGATCGTCGGTCTTGCAGACGAAGTGGTAGTAGCGCTCGATCTGCAGGCCGTCGAAATCGAAGGCCGCCGACATGCCGCCGATGCGGTCGTCGCGTTCGTAGACGTCGACTTCGTGGCCGGCCTTGAGGATTTCCATCGCGGCCATCAGCCCCATGGGGCCGGAACCGATCACGGCATAACGCTTGGGTGCGGACATCAGGTCATCAGCTCTCTGTCGAAAGGTGGGGCGCCGCGGCAGCGGTGCGCGACCGGGTTGCGTCGGCGGCGCACATCATGGCGCCGGCTCGGCGTCGAACAGGCTGCGCGAGACCAGGGTCCGGCATTGCGCGGCGCTGAGCTCGATGTGCCAGACCTGGTCGAGGCCGCCGTGGGTATGGATCGGCACCTTGTAGGGCTCCGGCGAGTGCATGCAGGCGGCGATCTCGGCACGCCAGTCCAGATGCGCATGCGTGCGGCGACCGTTTTCCAGCGCGTTGCGCGTGGCGAATGCGAGCAGCATGCAGCTCGCCAGCCGCATGCCGGCTTTGTCGAGCGATGCCAGTTGCACCAGGATCCAGCTGAGCACCACGAACGCGAAGAAGAAATAGCGTGCAGCGGAGTAGGCTGGATTGATGTTCTCGATCGGCAGCCGCAGCACGGCCGATGCGATGCCTGCGCCCAGCGAGCCGCCGAGCAGGATGAAGGTCAGGCCGAGCTCGCGCCGGTACGCGATCCAGCTCACGACGATGAAGGCGATCAGTGCGAGGCCAAGGTACAGCGCCAGGCCGGACTGCACGAAATTGTTGCCGACCGCCAGGTAGTAGCCGAAAAACTTCTCGATGATGAGATCGAACTTCAGCGACGAGCGGGCTTCCTGGACCGCGCCGTGGACCGCGTGATACTGCAGCGCTGCGAACGCGAGCGCGATGATCGCCGCGACGATATCGTCGCGGCGCCGCAGCACGGCTGCGCGCAGGACGTACAGCGGTGCAATGCCGATGATGAGCGGCGAGGAGAGGGCGCCGACGGCGAGCAGGAACAGGCGCAGCAGCGGCCGGCGTCCTTCCTCGTTCCAGTACAGCGGCAGCAGCGCGAGCAGCGAGATCCACCAGAACACCAGCAAGGTCACGCCGAACACTTCCGCTTCGGTCGGTATGAACAGGATGGCCAGCGCGCAGCCGAACGGCCAGCGCAGGCGGGTCGGGGCGAACGCGACGGCGGCGAGAACGCCGTAGCTCGCCAGCAGGGTCAGCACGAAGCTGATTTCGGGAGACCAGAGGAACGACAGTTGCATGGACAGCACGCTGATGAATTTCATCGGCACGCTGTAGTAGCCGGCGATCGTATGGAATACCGAGGCCCAGCCCGACGCCAGATAGTCGGGAAGGTTGACGACGCCGTCTTCTCCCCAGATATACGGAGCGGCAAACTGATCCGGGCGCCGGTACAGCAGGACGAGCAGCAGCGCCGCCGCCAGCAGCAGCGCCTGCTGCAGCCGAGTCGGGAAGGCACGTCGCGCGGCGGGTTGCGGGATGGCGTCGGAAACGGTGGCGCTGGTCGTCATGTGGCGTGGCTCGGTTGCGGCACTCGGGCATGCCGATGCGATCGGCGGAAAATTCGACTCGGGATTTCAATGGTCGCGGCAGCCCTAGCGGAAAATCCGCAAGGAGCGCCAGGCTGCGCAGGTCAGACGGCCCATTCCGCGCGACCGCAACGAAACCAATTCAGCGCTCCAGCACGATGTGGGCATAGCGCGGATCGCAATAGCTCTCGCGCACCGCCTCGGCGAACGGCGTCTGCTCGACGCCGAACACGGCTTTGGTGTCCACGCCGGTGAACTCGTCGCCGGCGGTCAAGGCGTCGAGCTGCGCCGCGGTGAACGGCGGCTTGCGGCTGAACAGCGCGTAGATCTTGAGCAGCGCCTTGAACAGCCAGTACGGGATGTGCACGACCGGCGTGCGCAGGCCCTTGGCGCGCTTGATCGTGTGGATGATGTCGACGTAGTCGATGCGCGTGTCGCCACAGACGTCGTAGATCGCGCCGGCCGGCTGCGTCTGGATGCACCGGACGATGCAGCGGCAGAAGTCGCGCTCGTACAGCGGCTGGCGCATGTAGCGGCCGTGGCCCGGGATCGGGAACACCGGCACCTTCGCCATGAAGCGCGACAGCCAGCCCAGGTGCTTGGGATCGAACCAGCCGAACATCAGGGTCGGCCGCAGCACGCAGTGGGCGAGGCCGCTGTCGACGACGAGCTTTTCCTGCGCCTTCTTGGTGTTCGTGTAGTCGTCGTCGGCGACCGAATTGACCACCGACGAGCTGATGTGCACGAGATACGGCACGCCGTGCTGCTGCGTCGCGGCGAGCACGAGCCGCGTCGCCTGCTCGTTGTTGCGCACGAACTCCTCGGGAAACTTGCCGGTGATCTGCGCATGCAGCTGCACGATGCAGGCCGCGCCGGCGAAGCTGTCGGCCCAGGCGCCGGGTTCGGCCAGGTCCGCCTCGATCGTCTGCACGTCCGGATGCAGCTCGCGCAGGATCGCGAGATTGTGCGCATGCTTGTCGATCGCGACGAGGTTCACATAGCCCTGCGCCTTGAGCTCGACGACGAGGTTCTGGCCGACAAGACCGGCCGCGCCGGTCAGCACGAGCTTGTCGGTCCTGGCCGGCGTCACAGCTTCACCCGCTTGAACACGAACTCCGGCACGCTGCGGATCACGCCCATGATCGGCCACCAGAACCACGGCAGGTAGGCGACGCTGCGGCGCTTGTCGATGGCCTTGACGATGCCGGCGGCGACGGCGTCGGGCTGGGCCCAGAGCGCGCCCTTGGGGAAGTCCTTCGTCATCGGCGTGTCGACGAAGCCGGGCTTGATCGTCAGCACGTTGACGCCGGACTTCTGCAGGCGCTGGCGCAGGCCCGACAGGAATGCGGTCACGGCGGCCTTGGCCGCGCCGTAGACGTAGTTCGACATGCGGCCGCGGTCGCCGGCGACCGAGGAGATCACGGCGATGTCGCCGTAGCCCTGGGCGGCGAAGCGGTTGGCGATCGGCGTCAGCAGCGCCATGACGCTGAGCGCGTTGACGTCGAATTCGCGGCGCAGCGTGTCCACCGATTCCTGCGCCTGGTTCTGGTCGGTCAGCGTGCCGTGGGCGATCAGCACGGTGTCGAGGCCGCCGAGTTCGCGCTCGGCCAGGTCGATCACGGCGGCCTGGGCGGCGAAATCGGTCACGTCCAGGGTAGCCGTCGCGGTGCGTACGGCGCCGCGCACGCCGAGATCGTCGGCAATGAGCTTGAGTCGCGCCGCGTCGCGGCCGACCAGGCACAGCGCGTCGCCGCGCGCGGCGAACAGGCGGGCGGTCGCTTCGGCAATCGCCGAGGTCGCGCCGACGATGAGGATTCTGCGCATGGTTACTCCGTCACACGGCGCCAGAAGCTCGACGAGAACTTCGGGTCCAGATAAGGCTGCAGGCTTTGCCAGGCCGGGAAATAGCCGCGGAAGCGCGCTCCGGCGACGCGCGCGTCCTTGGCCGGATAGACCGCGCCGCCCGCTCCGGCCACGACCTCGTCGAGCGCGTCGAGCAGCGCGAACGTGGCGGGGCCGCCGTTGGGGAAGTCCAGGGCGAGCGTCGCGCCGGGCCGGGGGAACGACAGGATACCAGCGGACTTGCGCGTGCCGAACACCTTGAGCACGGCCAGGAACGACCCGCTGCCGCTGGCAGCGATGCGCGCGAGCAGTTCGCCCATTCCGGCTTCGGCCGCGGCCGGCGGCAGTACACATTGGTACTGCAGGAAGCCGCGCGGTCCGTAGATGCGGTTCCACCGGCCTATCGCGTCCAGCGGATAGAAATACGGCTCGTAGTGGGTCAGCGCCTGCTGCACGCGGGCGCGCTGGCGGTGGTAGTACAGCGTGTTGAACGCGCGCAGGCTCGCGCGGTTGATCAGCGACAGGGGCGGCGTGAACGGCACCGAAAGGCGGCGCCGCGACGGCCGCGGACCGTCGGCGGCCGGCGCATGGTTGGCGCAGATGAAATGGCCGCGGCCGGCGGCCGCGCCGCGCGCGGCGCAGTCGATCCAGGCCACCGTGTATTCGTAGTCGCGTTCGGCCGCAGCCGACAGCGCGAAGAATTCGGCCAGGCTGCCGAAGCGGTGCGTCTCGCAATTGAGCCACGGCCCGCGCACGCGCTGCAGGCGCAGTTCGGCCCAGGTGATCAGCCCGGTCAGGCCGAGGCCGCCCACGGTCGCGGCGAACCAGTCGGCATTCTCGTGCGCGCTGCACCAGCGCCGGCTGCCGTCGCTGCGCAGCAGCTCGAAGCCGGCGACGTGTTCGCTGAAGCAGCCGTTGACGTGATGATTCTTGCCGTGCACGTCGTTGGCGATCGCGCCGCCAACGGTCACATACTTGGTGCCCGGCGTGACCGGCAGGAACCAGCCCTGGCCGACGACGAGATCGAGGATTTCGCCGAGCAGCACGCCGGCCTCGCAGCGCAGCAGGCCGCGCTCGGCGTCGAACGCGATGAAGCGGTCCAGCCCGCGCGTGCAGAGCAGCGTACCGCCGCTGTTGAGGCAGGAGTCGCCGTAGCTGCGGCCGTTGCCGTGGGGCAATGCGGTGCCGGTGAAGTCCGGCAGCGGTGCGTCGCGGTCGCGCAGCATCAGCAGCCGCTGGTCGTGCGGCTGCGGATAGCGGCCCCAGGACGTGCCGCTCACTCAGATCGCTCCGGCCACGGCGATTGCGCACAGCGCGAGGACCACGCGGCTGACGCGGTCGACGAGCGCGAACACGACCGGATCGTCGTGCATGAGGCCGCGATGCGCGATCAGCCAGACGCGGCTGATCCAGTACAGCAGCAGCGGGCACAGCAGCCACAGCACCTGCGGATGGCGGTACAGCGCTTCGCTGGCCGTGCTGTTGATGTACAGCGCCAGCACCAGCACGCTCATGTAGCCGCTGGCCCCGCCGAGCGACTGGATCAGTGCGATGTCGTCCACCGCATAGCCGCGGCCGCTGGCGCCGGCCCGGCCGCTGTCGACGAGGCCCTGCAGTTCCGTATAGCGCTTGAGCATGGCCAGGCTCAGGAACAGGAACATCGAGAACGCGAGCAGCCAGAACGACAGGCCGCCGCCGATCACGACCGCACCGCCGATGATGCGCACCGTGTACAGCGCGGCGAGCACGACGACGTCGAGCATGACGATGCGCTTGAGCTGCAGCGAATAGGCCAGGGTCAGCGCGTAGTAGCCGGCAAGCACGCCGGCGAACGGCGGCGACACGGCGAATGCGAGTGCGAGGCCGGCCACGGCAAGCAGCGGCGCCAGCAGCAGGCCGCTGGCCAGCGGCAGGGTGCCGGCCGCGAACGGACGCAGGCGCTTGCGCGCATGGCGCCGGTCCGCATCGAGGTCGAGCAGATCGTTGAGCAGGTAGACACCCGACGCGCACAGGCCGAACGCGAGGAAGGCCAACACGCTGTGGAGCGCGGCGGTCGGTTCGAGCACGCGGTGCGAAGCGAGCAGCGGCAGGAACACGAGCAGGTTCTTGAGCCACTGGTGCAGGCGCAGCGCCTTGAGCCAGGCGCGCAGGCCGCCGCCGCTGCGCTCGAACACGCGCTCGACCTCGCAGCATTCGCCGGCGGCGCGGGCCAGGCCGCGCCCGCCGTTGACCACGACGGCGCGACGCGCGTGCTGCCAGATCTTCAGGTCGCGGAACTCGTTGCCGGCGTAGTCGAAGCCGCGCTCGCCGTAACGCTCGCGCAGCGCGGTGCCTTTTTCGCCGCCGGCGAGGTTGCGCCGGCCGTCGCTGGCCAGCACGGTGTCGAACAGGCCCAGATGCGCGGCCACGCCTTCGGCCAAGGTCGCATCCGAGGCCGTGCAGAGCACCTGCGGCCGCTGGCCCTGCTGTTCGCGCAGCCAGGCGATCACGCGTTCGTCATACGGCAGCACGGCCGGGTCGACCTCGGCGCGCAGCGCGATCTCGCGCTTGAGCCGCGCGCGTCCGCCGGCCAGCCAGAGCACGAACGCGAACAGATAGAACGGATTGCGCCGCAACAGGCTCAGAGCCGATTCGAACAGCAGATCGGAGCGGATCAGCGTGCCGTCGAGATCGACGCAGAGCGGTATCGGTGCAGCGGACATCCGGCAGGTTCCGTAACGGGCAGCCGGTGCGGCCGCGACAATGGAAAACGCCCTAGTCTACACAGCCTCCCCACCCCGGGCATTTCCTTGGGGGAAGCCCGCGACTGCCGCGTCCTGATCGTCGTGGAAACCAGCGGAGCCGGCGCCGAGGATGCTCTCCCGGCGACGAACCCGGTGTTCTCGCGACCGCCACGGTGCCAATCCTGGTGCCGTACCGGCGCGAACGCAGCCGAACTGCGAACCGTGCACCAGTTCGCCGCCGCCCACCGGCCTAGCCTCGCGGACGCCTTTCGTTTTGCCGTCGGATGTCGTCTTTCACGCCGAAACGACGTATTGCGGAAGTTCGGAGCCGGCTTGGCGGTGTTGCGTTCGGATTCCTGTCGCCGTGCCGTTGCTGTTGGAGTTCTTCAAGTCGACCGGGCAGCCAGCGCAACGCGCTGGCCGGTGAGCGCAAGCAAGCAGAGGATTCTCGCGTTGCAGAAGTTGCGGAGTGCTTTTCCGGAGCCCCCTTTGAGTCAAGGCGGGAGGCCAAACACAAAGCGTTTGGCGGAGGTTGTGGGTGCGAGCAGCAGGGCACAGGAGCCTCGCTGCGAACGTATACCGAGGTTTCTCACGGAGTCGTAGGAAGGGCAGGGTGCTCTGGTCCAGGATGACCGCACGAGCCCGATGCGTCCCCCCTGTCGCATCGGGCTCGATCTTTTCCGGCGTCGGCGGAGCGATTGCCGCGGCGCGGCGTTCTCCGGTAGGGTCGGCGTTTTCGCACAGCCGCCGCGGGATCCGCATGAGCCACGCCTCCGACACTGCCCCCGCCGCCCGCCCGCGCGGCCTGGCGCTGCATACCCGCATCCTGATCGGCTTCGTCGTCGGCGTCGTCGCCGGCGTGCTGTGCTACCGCTTTGCCGGTTCCGACAGTGCCTGGCTGGCCGGCACGGTCACTTATGTCACGCAGCCGCTGGGCCAGATCTTCCTGCGCCTGCTGCTGATGCTCGTGATACCGCTGCTGTTCTCGGCCCTGGTGCTCGGTGTGGCCGAAATGGGCGATCTGCGTTCGCTCGGCCGCGTCGGCTGGAAGACGCTGCTGTATACCGTGTTCGTTTCCGGCATCGCCGTGCTGATCGGCCTGGCCCTGGTCAATTTCTTCCAGCCCGGCATCGGCATGGACCCGAACGCGCGCTCGGAGCTGCTGGCCGAGAGCGCGTCGAAGGCCAAGACCCTGACGGCGCAGGAAGCCCCGCCGTCGGGTATAGCCATGGTCGTGCAGATCGTGCCCGACAACATTGTCCGCGCCGCATCCGGCGGCGACATGATCGGCATCATGTTCTTCGCGCTGATGTTCGGCATCGCGATGGTGCTGACGCCGACGCCGGCCGTGACCCGCGTCAAGGAGTTCATCCAGGGCGTCTACGAGCTGTCGATGACCCTGATCGACCGCGTGATCCGGCTCGCTCCGTATGCGGTGGCCTGCCTGCTGTTCACGCTGACCGCCAAGCTCGGCTGGCAGGTGCTGTTCCTGCTGAGCAAGTACGTCGGCGTCGTGCTGCTCGGCCTGGCCATCCATCAGTTCGTGGTCTATTCGGCCGCAGTGAAGTTCTTCGGCGGCATGAGCCCGCTGCGCTTCTTCCGCGGCGTCGAGGAGGCCATGCTGACCGCGTTCTCGACGGCGTCCTCGTCGGCCACGTTGCCGACCGCGCTGAAGGTCGCCGAGGAAAACCTCAAGCTGCCGCCGCGCATCGCGCGCTTCGTGCTGACCGTCGGTGCGACGGCGAACCAGAACGGCACGGCGCTGTTCGAGGGCGTGACCGTGCTGTTCCTGGCCCAGTTCTTCGGCGTGGAGCTCAGCCTCGCGCAGCAGCTCATGGTGCTCGGCGTCTGCGTGCTCGGCGGCGTCGGCACGGCCGGCGTGCCGGCCGGCTCCATCCCGGTCATCATGATGATCCTCGCCATGGTCAATGTGCCGCCCGAAGGCATTGGCCTGATCCTCGGCGTCAACCACCTGCTCGACATGTCGCGCACGACCTTGAATGTGACCGGCGACCTCGCCGCGGCCGTGGTGGTGTCGCGCGGCGAGCCGGATGCGGCTCCGCCGGCCGGCTGAGCGGCGGCGCGGTGCCGCCGGCTGCCGGCACAGGCACAGGTCGTCATGGGGATTCTCACGTCGGCGAGCGCGGGATTGCTCCGGCGAGATTCGTACCCCGGCAGCTGACGCGTGAAGCGGGGCTCCGAAGTCCGCCGACATTGACGTGAAACGCCGCATCTTCCGCCTGGCGGATGCGGCGCCTGTCGGCGTCCCTGTGTACGTGTGCCGTGATCGTGCGTTGCGCGCGCAGATGCGTTGCCGTTCCGTTCCGTGGCGCTGATGACGATGTTGACCGGCAGGCCCTCGGCGGCTCCGAAAATTTCGACTGGCTTCGCGTTCGTGCTCGCCGCCCCGCTGTTCCTGCGGCGGCGGCCGGTGCCGGTCAGGTCAGGACACGGCGACCGCGATCGTCGCGCCGATGGCCGATTAACGCCGGCAGCTCTGCCTGCGGCGCCGCCGGAAACCGCGGTTGCGGTTCCGGGCGCCTTGTAACGTGCAACGGACCGGCCGGGGGATGGGTTTTCCCGAGGACAGGATCTGGCCGCGTCCGGACAGACCCGGTGCCGGCCGGGGCGATATTTCGCGAATCCCGGAGCGGGATGGAACGGCCCTGCGCGGGCGCTCTGCGGACACGGGCGGGTGCCGGATCGGACGCCGCCGCTGCCGCCGGGTTCCCGTAACGACGTACGCATTGGTATGTTTGCGGGTTCAGGTCCGCGGCGGACTCGACATTGCCCGGCGACACAGCCTGTAACCTTGCGGCACAATCCGGCCGTCCAGCCCCTGGCCCCCTCATGTCCGACGTCGGCGATGTAACCGAACTGTTGCAAGCGTGGCGCGGCGGCGACCGCCTCGCCCTGGAGCGGCTGATGCCGCGGCTGTACGACACCCTGCGCGAGATGGCCTCGGTGCGCCTGCGCCGGGAAGGCGCGCAGCAGACCCTGGAGCCGACCGCGCTGGTGCACGAGGCGCTGGTGCGCCTGCTCGGCGCCGACACGGACTGGCAGAACCGCGCCCATTTCCTCGCACTGGCCGCGATGCACATGCGTTCGGTGCTCGTCGATCAGGCCCGTTCGCGCCTGTCGGCCAAGCGCGGCGGCGACATCGTCGTGGTCACCCTGAGCCATGCCGAGGCTTCCGAAGGCCAGCGCATCGAGCTGGACCTGATCGCGCTGGACCAGGCCCTGACCCGCCTGCACGACGAGGACCAGCGCGTCGCGCGCGTCGTGGAGATGAGCTATTTCGCCGGCATGGAGCGCGAGGAGATCGCCGCCGTCGTCGGCATTTCCGTGCCTACCGTGGACCGCGACCTGCGCTTTGCGCGGGCCTGGCTCAACCGCGTGCTGAGCTGACGCCGGCAGCCCATGGCTACCGGCTCACGATTCGCCCAGCTGCGCCGGTTGTTCGAGGAGGTCTGCGACCTGGATCCGCCGGCGCGCCTGGCCTATCTGCGCCAGAGCGGCGTGACCGGCGACGTGGCAGCCGAAGTCGAGGCGCTGGTCGCCGCCGAGACGCGCGGCCTGCAGCGTGCGGCGACGCCGGTCGCGGCGCTGCTGGCGCAACTGCCGGAGACCGAGCTGGACGTCGGCGATCGCATCGGCGCCTGGCGTCTCGCGGAAAAGCTGGCCAGCGGCGGCATGGGCGCGGTCTACCGCGCCGAGCGCGTCGACGGGCATTACGAGCAGCAGGCGGCGATCAAGCTGCTGCGCGGCATTCCGACCGAGGGCACCCTGTCGCTGCTGGCCTCGGAACGGCAGATCCTGGCCGGCCTGCAGCATCCGCATATCGCGCGCCTGCTCGACGGCGGCGCGACGCCGGGCGGCCAGCCGTATCTGGTCATGGAATACGTCGAGGGCATCGCGATCGACCGCTGGTGCGCCGAGCGCAATCTGCGCCTGAAGGCGCGCCTGCGCCTGTTCCGCAACGTCTGCCGCGCGGTCGCGTTCGCCCACCAGCGGCTGATCGTGCACTGCGACCTCAAGCCGTCGAACGTGCTGGTCCGCGCCGACGGCGCGCCGGTGCTGCTGGACTTCGGCATCGCGCGCGCGCTGGACCGCTCGCGTGAACGGCTGACCGATGCCTACTACACCCCGGGCTATGCCAGTCCCGAGCAGATGGCCGGCGCGCCGCTCAGCGTGGCCAGCGACGTCTATTCGCTGGGCCTGATCCTGTTCGAGCTGGTCAGCGGCCGCAAGGCGCGGCTGGACGCCGACGACCGCACGGTGACCGAGCTGTCGCATGGCCTGCGCCGCGCCAGCGAGCTGGCCGGCGAGCAGTGCGCCTGGCGGCGCGAACTGCGCGGCGACATCGACGCGATCATCCGCCGGGCGACCGCGCTGCGCCCGGGCCTGCGCTACGCCTCGGCCGATGCACTGGCCGCCGACATCGAACGTCATCTCGACCTCAAGCCCATCGACGCGCGCTCGCCGACCCTGCGCTATCGCCTGGGCCGGCTGGCGCGCCGGCGCTGGCCGCTGTTCGCCGCCGGCGCGGTGGTCGCACTGACCGCTGTCGGCTTCAGCTGGAGCCTGGTCAAGGAACGCGACCGTGCGCTGGTCGCCGAACGCGATGCGCGCGGGCAGCGCGACCGCGCCCTCGCCGCGGAACAGCAGGCCCTGCGCCAGGCCGAGACGGCCAAGCAGGTCAGCGCGTTCCTGATCTCGATCTTCGAATACGCCAACCCGGAGAAGAACCCGACCCGGCGCGACATCAGCGCGCGCGAAATGCTCGACGAAAGCACGCGCCGCCTCGGCGACAGCCTGCGCGACCGGCCCGAGGTCAAGGCCGAACTGCTCGAAGTGCTGGCGCGCGCCTGGGACAAGCTCGGCCAGCCCAAGCGCTCGATCGAGCTGTATCAGGCCAGCGTCGCGCGCTGGCAGGAGGCCGGCGCCGGCTACGACCGCGAACGCGCGCGCAGCCTCGCGGATCTGGCCGTGACCGAGAACAACAACGGCATCAAGCGCGACGCGGAGAAGAATGCGCGCGCGTCGCTGGCCCTGCGCGAGGCCGCCGTGCCGCCCAGCGACACCGAGCTCGCCGATGCCTGGAACACCTTGGGCCTGGTGCTGCGCGACATCGGCGGCCGCGCCGCCGAGGCCGAGGACTATCTGCAGCGTTCGCTGGCCGTGCGCCGGCGCGAAGGTTCCAGCGACGCGCTCGCGGTCATGCACAACCTGGCCGGCCTGTACGCCGACGAGCAGAAGTACGACAAGGCCATCGCGCTGTACGAGCAGACGCTTGCGGCCAAGCGCACGCTGCATAACGGCGATGCGCATCCGTCGGTCGTCATCAGCCTCGACGGCTATGCCGAGGCGCTGATCAGGACCAAGCGCTACGAAGACGGCGTGCGCATCTATCGCGAGGCGATCGCGCTGCATCGCCAGCTGTCGGGTCCGGACAGCGACAATGTCGCCTCCGGTTACAACGAACTCGGCTCGGCGCTGCAGGACGCCGGCCGCTATACCGAAGCGATGGACGCGTACCGCGAGTCGCTGCGCATACGCCGCGCCAACAGCAACGTGCTGCCGGCCTCGCTGGCCCTTCCCATCAACAATCTCGGCGTCGCCCTCGACGAGATGGGCGATTACGCCGCGGCCGAGCCGTATTACCGCGAGTCCCTGGCGCTGCGCCGCGCCAATCTCGGCAACGACGATGCATCGACCTTGCGCGCGGAGCACAACCTCGCGCGGCTGCTGATGCGCACGGGGCGCCTGGACGAGGCGCGGCCGCTGGTCGAGCATGCGCTGGCGCAGCGGCGCAGGCAGCTGTCGCCGACGCACATGGACGTCGGCCGCTCGCTGCTGCAGCGCGTGGAATTCCTGCGCCTGCGCAAGCGCTACGACGACGCGGCCGCGGCGCTGGCCGAGCTCGACGCGGCGCCGGTGCAGACGACAGCGGCCCTGCGCGGATTGCGCGAACGCGAGCGTGCGGCGCTCGCGCGGGCGAGGCGTGACGATGCGGCAGCGGTCGCGGCGCTGCGTCGGGCGCAGGCGCTGTTCGCCGAGCAATACGGGCCGGCCCATCCACTGACCGCGGCGATCGGGCTGGATCTGGCCGCGGCGCTGCATGGGACCGGCGAGAACGCCGAAGCCCGCACCATCCTCGCGGCGAATGCCGGCCCGGTGGAGCAGAATTTCGCCGCGGCCGCGGCCGAGCGCCGTCAGCTGCAGGCGCTGCGCGCGGCGTTGCGCTGAGCCGGCAGCGCGGCTGCGCCGGGCCCGGAATGGCGCCGCTGCCGCGGCGGCCCGGGACCGATCCGGCCGTCGGCGCGCCGGCGGGCGCCAAAGCCCCTGCGGCATCGTGTCGCCGTGGCGACATTCCGCGGCGCTTCGGCGACAATAGCGGCCCTTTGCGGCAGCCCAGGCCCGCCCCGGGCCATGTTGCGGCTGCCGCCCGCTTTCCTTCCGCCGGGTCTATCCAATGTCCAGCCGTCAAGAACTCGCCAACGCCATCCGTGCGCTGTCCATGGATGCGGTCGAAGCAGCCAAGTCCGGCCATCCGGGCATGCCCATGGGCATGGCCGACATCGCCGAGGTGCTGTGGAACGATTTCCTGAGCCACAACCCCAAGAATCCGAACTGGTTCAACCGCGACCGCTTCGTGCTGTCCAACGGCCACGGCTCGATGCTGCTGTATTCGCTGCTGCACCTGACCGGCTACGACCTGCCGATCGACGAGCTGAAGAACTTCCGCCAGCTGCATTCGCGCACGGCCGGCCACCCCGAGCGGCATGAGACGCCGGGCGTGGAAACCACGACCGGCCCGCTGGGCCAGGGCCTGGCCAACGCCGTCGGCATGGCGCTGGCCGAGAAGGTGCTCGCCGCGCGCTTCAACCGCGCCGACTTCCCGGTCGTCGACCACTACACCTACGTGTTCCTCGGCGACGGCTGCCTCATGGAAGGCATCTCGCACGAGGTCTGCTCGCTGGCCGGCACCTTCAAGCTCGGCAAGCTGATCGCGCTGTACGACGACAACAACATCTCCATCGACGGCAAGGTCGGCGGCTGGTTCACCGACGACACGGCGGCGCGCTTCGAGGCCTACGGCTGGGAAGTCATCCGCGACGTCGACGGCCACAACGCCGAAGCGATCAAGGCGGCCATCGTCTCGGCCGGCGCCGATCCGGACAAGCCGACCCTGATCTGCTGCAAGACCATCATCGGCTACGGCGCGCCGAACAAGCAGAACACCGAGGGCGCCCACGGCGCGCCGCTGGGCAAGGACGAGATCGCGCTCGCGCGCGAAAAGCTCGGCTGGAACCATGCACCGTTCGTCGTGCCCGACAACGTCTACGACGCCTGGAACGCCGAGGCCAAGGGCGCCGAGCGCGAGACGCGCTGGAACGCGCTGTTCGAGCGCTACCGCAACGTGCATCCGGACCTCGCCGCCGAGTTCGAGCGCCGCCTCAACGGCGAGCTGCCGGCCGACTGGGCCGCGCACGCCGACGCCTACATCGCCAGGCTGCAGGCCGAAGGCCCGGTCGTGGCGTCGCGTAAGGCGTCGCAGATGGCGCTGGACGCCTACGGCCCCAAGCTGCCCGAGCTCATCGGCGGCTCGGCCGATCTGGCCCATTCCAACCTGACTTTGTGGAAAGGTTCCAAGGACGTCAATTCCGGCGACGCCAGCGCGAACTACATCTACTTCGGCGTGCGCGAGTTCGGCATGACCGCGATCGCCAACGGCATGGCGCTGCATGGCGGCTTCATTCCGTACGATGCGACCTTCCTCGTGTTTTCCGACTATGCGCGCAACGCCGTGCGCATGTCGGCGCTGATCCCGGCGCATGCGATCCACGTATACACCCACGACTCGATCGGCCTCGGCGAAGACGGCCCGACGCACCAGCCGATCGAGCACCTGGCCAGCCTGCGCTACATCCCGAACAACCGCGTCTGGCGTCCCTGCGACGCGGTCGAGTCGGCGGTGGCCTGGAAGGTTGCGATCGAACGCAAGGACGGCCCGTCCTGCCTGGTGTTCTCGCGCCAGAACCTGCAGCACCAGCTGCGCACCGGCGAGCAGCTCGCCGACGTCGCACGCGGCGGCTATGTGCTCAGCGATCCGAACGACGCGAAGTTCCAGGCCATCCTGATCGCGACCGGCTCGGAAGTCGGCCTGGCCATGGACGCGATGCGCACCCTGGAACAGCAGGGCGTGCGGGTGCGCGTGGTGTCGATGCCGTGCACCGAGCAGTTCGACGCGCAGACGCCGGAATACCGCGAAGCCGTGCTGCCGTCCTGGTGCCGCGCCCGCGTCGCGATCGAAGCCGCGCATCCGGACTTCTGGCGCAAGTACGTCGGTCTCGACGGCGACGTCGTCGGCATCGCGAGCTTCGGCGCCTCGGCGCCGGCGGACAAGCTGTTCGCGCATTTCGGCTTCAGCGTGGCCCGCATCGTCGATGCGGTGAAGGCGCGGATCTGAAATGGCCGCGTTCGAGAACGAACGGGTGCTCGCAGTCCGGCACTGGAACGAGCACCTGTTCAGCTTCACCTGTACGCGCGACGCCGGTCTGCGTTTCGAGAACGGCCAGTTCCTGATGATCGGCCTGATGGTCGACGGCCGGCCGCTGGTGCGCGCCTACAGCGTGGCCAGCGCGAATTACGAGGAGCATCTGGAGTTCTTCAGCATCAAGGTGCCGAACGGCCCGCTGACCTCGCGTCTGCAGCATCTGCGCGAAGGCGACGAGATCCTGGTCAGCCGCAAGCCGACCGGTACCTTGCTGCTGCATGACCTCAAGCCGGCGAGGCATCTGTACCTGCTGTCGACGGGAACCGGTCTCGCGCCGTTCCTGTCGCTGATCCGCGACCCGGAAACCTACGAGCGCTTCGGCAAGGTCGTGCTGACGCACGGCGTGCGCCAGGTGAACGATCTGGCCTATCGCGACTACATCGAGCAGGAGCTGCCGCAGCACGAATACCTCGGCGAGATGGTGCGCGAGAAGCTGATCTACTATCCGACCGTCACGCGCGAGGCGTTCCGCAATCAGGGGCGTCTCGATCAGTTGCTGGCCGACGGCAAGCTCTGCGCCGACATCGGCCTGCCGCCGCTCGACCCGGCCAACGACCGCGCCATGCTCTGCGGCAGTCCGGCCATGCTCGCCTCGCTGTCGCAACTGCTGGACAGCCGCGGCTTCGTGGTCTCGCCGCGCATCGGCACGCCGGGCGACTACGTGATCGAGCGCGCCTTCGTCGAGAAATAAGCCGCAGCGGCGCCGGAGCCGGCGCCGTCCTCTTGCGCGGCCAACGATTACGTGTGTAAATGAAAAAACATTTACGTATGTAATCGCCATGTCCATCAGCGAAGCCGAAAGTGCGGTCATGCAGGTGCTCTGGGCCCATCATCCGTTGAGCGCCGAGGACATCGTCGCGGCCCTCGGCGATGCGCGGCAATGGCAGGAAGCCACGGTCAAGACCTTGCTGAACCGCCTGCTCAACAAGGGCGCCGTCGCCGCGGTCCGGGACGGCCGGCGCTATCTCTACAGCCCGGTGCTGCAGCGCGACGCCTACGTGCACGCGCAGAGCAAGGATCTGCTCGACCGTCTGTTCGGCGGCAGGCTCGCACCGCTGGTCGCGCATTTCTCCGCGCATGAAAAGCTCAGTCGCAAGGACATCGCCGAACTCAAGCGCCTGATCGCGGAGCTGCCCGATGACCGCTGAGCCGCTGATCGCCGCGACCCTGGCCGGCAGCGCGGCGCTCGCGCTGGTGCTGACGCTGCGCATCGCGGCGCGCCGCTGCCTCGGCGCCGGCGCGGCCTATGCACTGTGGGCGATGGTGCCGCTGGCGAGTCTCGCGGCGGCCCTGCCGTCGGCCGGCACGCGCATCAGTCTGCCGCTGACCGCGCTGGAGCCCGTCGCGACGGCGACGACGAGGACCGCGGCGGCCCTGCCTGCCGCCGATCCGGCGCCGGTGTGGTTCGCGCCGTGGCTGGCCGGCTGTATCGCGCTGCTGGTATTGCAGGCGCTGCAGCACAGGAATTTCCTGCGCCGCAGCGGTGCGCGGCGCCGGCGCGGACGCCTGTATGCCGCGGCGGCCGGGCCCTGCGTCAGCGGGCTGTGGCGTCCGGTCATCCTGCTGCCGGCCGATTTCCGCGAGCGCTTCGACCGGCGCGAACGCCGCCTGGTACTGGCGCACGAGATCGCCCATCTGCGCGGCGGCGACCTGTTCGCCACGGCGCTGGCCGCGCTGCTGCGCGCGCTGTTCTGGTTCAACCCTCTGCTGCACGTTGCGCTGCACCGGTTCCGGCTGGACCAGGAACTGGCCTGCGATGCGCGCGTGCTGGCCCGATTTCCGGAAGCGCGCCGGTGCTATGCCGGCGCGATGCTGAAAGCCCAGCTCGGCGGCACCGAGTCCACGGACGGGCCGGGTCCGCTGAGCTGTGGTTGGTTCGCACCCCATCCGCTGAAGGAGAGAATTTCCATGTTGCACCATTCCATTTCGACGGTCCGGCATCGCGCCGGTCTGGCCGCGGCGCTGTTTCTCGCCACCGCCGCCGCCGGCCTCGCCTGGGCAGCCAAGCCGGGCGCGCCGGTCGTGGCCGCCGCCGCAGCCGATGCGCCGTATGTCGATGCCCGCTTCACCTTGCGTGTCGGCGACGGCGCCGAGCAGCGCTTCCGCAGGGTCAACCGTTTCGGCGAGCCGTTCCTCGCGACGGTGTCGGACGATGCCGGTTCGAACTGGGAGGCGCATTTCGTCGCCACGGCCGCCGGCGCAGGCGCCATCCGCTTGAGCGCGAAGCTGAGTCGCAACGGCGCGGCGGTCGCCGCGCCGGAACTGCTGCTGCACGACGGTGAGAGCGGCGGGGTCAAGGTCGATGCGGCGCCGGGGCAGCCGGCGCTGGCGCTCGACGTGGTGCTGCAGCGCGCGGCCAGGCCGCCGCAGGGCTGACGGCCGGATCGGCCGGCGCCGGGTCTGCACGATAGCGGAGCGGAACGTCAGATTCTGCTCCCCGCAGACCTGGCGCCATGCGTGGCGGCGAACGCGCCGGCACCGGTCCCGTGAGGCGGCGTCGGCGGCTTGTGCTGCCGGGTGCCCGGTTCATAGCGCAGCCGAGGCAATGCGGAGCCCGCTGCCGACCTCGCCATATTTCGCTTAGGCTTGGCGGAATTTCCCACGCGAATCTCCGCCATGCGCATCGCCGTGCTGCCCCTGATCGTCGCTGCCGCAGCCGCCGGCCCTGCAGCGGCCAGCGAAGCCGTTCTGGATCTGCTGCATTTCGACGGATTCGAGACGGCGACGCCGGGCGCGTTCCGCCTGGGCGCGCTGATGCTGCGCGATCCGCACGTCTTCGTGCCGGTGCCGCTGGGGCCGGTCACCCTGTGCACCGATGCGACCGACCTGGCTGACGTCGGCCTCAATGCGCAGATTGCCGCGAGCCTGGCGGCCGACGCCGATGCGAACGGCCGCTACGACACGAATCCGCTGCTGCTGTTCGAACCGCTGCGCGGCGACGGCCTGCCCGGGCACGTCAGCGACCGCAGCGGCGACTGCAGCGTCGCACCGCCGCTGCAGTGCGTGCCGGCCGCGGCCAGTGCGCCTCCGCGCGCCTATCGCCGCTTTGCGCTGGCCGGCAGCGATCACTGCCTGGAACCGCTGGCGGGCACGACCAGCACCTGGACCAGTGGCGCGCCCGTGCCGCAGCCCGGCGGCAGCTGCTACGCGACGACGGCCGCGGATCTCGTGCTGAATACCGGTGCCGTCGCGATCCCGCTGTTCGACACGCGCTTCGGTGCGCCGCTGCCGGCGACGAGCGGCTCCACCGGCGGCGGCCTGCTGCGCGGCTTCCTGCGCGCCAGCGATGCGGCCGTCATCACGGTGCCGGTCAACGGCGCGAACATGTCCCTGGCTTCGCTGCTGCCCGGCGGCACCGGCAGCTGCCGCGCGAACCTGCCCGGCGGCGTGGACAGCTGGAACGGCGAGAGCGGCTGGTGGTTCTACTTCGAATACCGCCAGGACGCGGCATCCCTGTAGCGCTCGCCAGTGCCGACAGCTTGACGGCAGCGGCGTATTCAAGGAGCTTGAGTCCCACCTCTGGGGGAGGCGTTCTCTCGTTCGCAGCGTCACACCGCCGCTCATGGCCGCGATGGCGACGCCGTGCGCTGCGCGTTTTCCGCTGATTCCGTCATTCCTGCCGGCCGGAGACTCGTCATGCCCGTGATACCGCCCGTCCTGGTTGCCGCCGCCTTGCTGCTCCCGGCGCTCGCCGCTGCCCAGAACACCAGCACCACCTACAAGCTGCGCTATCCGGCTGCCTCGCCGGCCGAGCGCGCGAGCCTGGATCAGGCCCTTGCGGCCGAATACGCGCAGACCAGCGCGACCTGGACCAGGCCGAACGGGCCCGTGCAGGGCGACACCTGCACGCCGGCCAGCCCGACGCCGGTCAATCCGTTCACGGTGTCGTCCACGACGGTCGGCGCGACCAACGACTACGACATCGCCACGGTCTGCGGCACGGGCCAGACCCTGTTCGGCGGCACCGGCGCGTCGCTCGATGTGACCTTCGGCGTGGTCACCGACCAGAACTGCTCGGTTACCGTCACGGCGGATCCGACCGGCACGAGCTGGGATCTCGCGCTGTACGTGCTGCAGGCGCCGGGTGCGGCCTGCATCGCGCTGCCGTCGCTGGCCGATTCGCAGTGCGTCACGATGGACGACAACGGCGGCGGCGACGTCACCGAGACGGTGACCTTCAACGCGACGGCCGGCACGCAGTACTTCGTCATCGTCGACGGCTTCAACACCGCGACCGGCACCTTCGACCTGACCATCGCCGGCACCGGCTGCAATCTCGTGCCGGTCGGACTGCAGCGCTACTCGGTGGACTGAAGCGGTCCGTGCGCGGCGCGAGTTTCGCGCGCTCGCTTCGCCGCGGCACCGGGGACGCGGCCGGCGCCGCCGTTCGCTCCCCGGGGCCTGGGTGAATCAGGCGGCGGCGCGTGCCCGCTGCAGCAGCATGGCGAGTTCCGCCGGCGTCGCTGCGATCGCATCGGCGCCGGCCTGTTCCAGCTCGTCGCGGCTGCCGAAGCCCCAGGCCACGCCCAGGCCGCGCACGCCGTTGCTGCGTGCGCCTTCGATGTCGAAATGGCGGTCGCCGATCATCACGGCCTGTTCCGGTGCGGCGCCGAAGTCGGCCAGCGCGCGCGCGATCATCTGCGCCTTCTCCGAATGCAGGCCGTCGCCGCCGGGGCCGTAGACTGCGCGGAAATGCCGGCCGAACGGCAGATGGTCGATGATGCGCTGCGCCTGCGCCTGCATCTTGGTCGTGACGATTGCGAGCTCGCGTGCATCAACGGCCAGCGCTTCGATCAGCTCGGCAATGCCCGGATAGACCTCGTGCTCGCTCCAGCCGGTGGCGTCGAAGCGCTCGCGATAGTGGGCCACGGCCTGCTCGATGCGCGCCGGATCGTCGCCGACGACCTTCGGAAAGCTCTGCCGCAGCGGCGGGCCTATCCAGCGGCGCAGCTCTTCCAGTGGCGGCGCCTCGTGACCGAGCCGCGCCAGCGCATGGCGCAGCGAGCCGACGATGCCGGCTTCGGAATGGATCAGGGTGCCATCGAGATCGAACAGGACGAGTTGCATGCGGCGGCCGGCGAGGAGAAAGCAGGACGCATGGCGTCGCGGCAGCGCGATTTCAACGGGAACGACTGGGCGACGTTCGTCGAACGGGCGGGGCCGTGCGGTGCGTGCGGGCGATTCCGTCTGGCGAGCCGGGGTTTCCGAAGCGTGATCGTTCGAGATCCGGTTTTCGAGGTCCGGCTTCGGCGCGATCGCCTGCTTTTTCCGGGCGCGGAACCGCGCCCGAGGGGGGGCCACGGCCCTTTTCCTCAGGGCTGGAAGCCGTTGCGGAACAGGGTGTCGCTGGCGACGTTGCCGCGCGTGATCGAGACGCGGAAGCCCTCGGCCGTGGCCGCGTCGACGCTGATGCGGAAGCCGTTGGCCGGGGCGGTCCACGATTCGCCGACCTTGAACATCGAGCCTTCGTTGTTCGAGGTCGTCGCCGGCGGCGCGGTGGCGTCGACGCTCCAGGCCGGTTCCTGACGCGTAGTGTCGACCGCATGGATGATCACGGCGTCGCCGGCCAGATTGGCCTCGTACTTGCCGCTGCGCTTGCGCGCCTCGACCGTGTAGTACTTCGTCGTCGGATCGCCAGCCACGCGTACGACGATCATCTGCCGGTTGGTCGAGCCGACCAGGCTGGCGCGGTCCAGCAGCAGGTTCGCGTAAGCGCCGTCGGCGCTGATCGTGAGCTTGCGCGCGGCGTCGACGAACGCGAGCTTGTCCCGCGACCAGATGCTCAGGTGCTTGGCGGTGACGCCGTAGGTCGTATCGGTCGTGGCGTTGTCCCAGGCGTCGCTCATGACGTCCCAGGGATTGTCGTAGGGATCGGTGTCGCCGTCGGAGTTGTTCGCGTGCGGCAGGCCGTAGCCGTGGCCCATCTCGTGGCACAGCGGCGCGGAGTTGTTGAACGACCACGGCGGATTCCAGGTCGAGCTCCAGCACTTGTTGATGCCGTCGAGGGTCGCGCAGCGGCCGCCGCCCCAGGCGTAGCCGTCGAGGTCGCCGTTGAACATCATGTTGATGCCCTGCAGGCCGCCGTTGGCCGCGAAATTGACCGTCGCATTGGCCGCGGCCGTGCAGTCGTCGAACAGCTGATTGAGATTGGCGCTGCCGCCGGACGGGATGTAGAACGAGCGCGGCTGCGGCAGGGTGAACCAGCCGTAGGCGGCGCTGCCGGTCAGGTTGATCTTGTTGTAGGACACCTCTCTCCAGTAGTGGTCGAGCTGGCCCGGGTTGTTGCCGTACTGGCCGGTGAAGAAGCTCTGCGGCTTCTGCTCGGTCGCGATGTCGGCGAATTTGCACAGCAGGGTGGCCCAGACCGTGGTGCCGGCGACGGCCGGCTGCACGTCGCGTGGCGCGTCGGCGGCGACCACGGCTTCGACGGCGAGGCCCTGCGGCGTGGCCGGCGTGCCCAGTTCGACCGCAACGCGGCGGCCGGCCAGTGCGTACAGGTCGCCGGCGCCGAGCCGTGCCTGCTGCGGGTCCAGCGCGTAGCGCAGGCCGGCATCGTCGACGAGGGTGGCGCGGAACTGCGCGGCACTGCCGCTTGCGGGGTCGGGATCGCCCCAGGTCAGTTCGAGGCGGCCTTCGAGCGGCGCAGCCGCTGCGGCGGCACCGACGAGCAGCAGGAGGGCAGGGGCGAGGCGGAACACGGTCATGGCGGACGGCAGGCGAGGGCGAACAGGGACGCACCCTAGCGCCACCGTGCAAAGGCGTCTGTTAAACCTGCCCGGAATCCGGCTCCGCCCGGGATGAGCGGCGGCTCATCCCGGGCGGAGCGAATCTGCGGTCAGGCGCGCGCCTTCAGCGCGGCCACGGCCGGCAGTTCCTTGCCTTCGAGGAATTCGAGAAAGGCACCGCCGCCGGTGGAGATGTAGCTGATGTCGGCTTCGACGCCGTATTTCTCTACGGCCGCGAGCGTGTCGCCGCCGCCGGCGATGGAAAACGCCTTCGACGCGGCGATCGCCCGGGCCAGGGTTTCGGTGCCCTTGCCGAACGCGTCGAACTCGAACACGCCGACCGGGCCGTTCCAGACCACGCTGCCGGCCCTGGCGATCAGCGCGGCGTAGCTCGCTGCGGTCTGCGGGCCGATGTCGAGGATCATGTCGTCGGCGCCGACGGCATCCACGGCCTTGATGGTGGCCGGTGCATCGGCGGCGAAGGCGGTTGCGACGACGACGTCGCTCGGAATCGGCACGTCGGCGCCGCGCGCCTTGGCCGCGGCGATGATCTGTCGCGCCGTGTCGAGCAGGTCGTTCTCGACCAGCGACTTGCCGATCCCGTAGCCGCTTGCGGCGATGAAGGTGTTGGCGATGCCGCCGCCGACGATGAGCTGGTCGACCTTGCCGACGAGAGTCTGCAGCAGTTCCAGCTTGGTCGAGACCTTGGAGCCGGCGACGATGGCCAGCAGCGGGCGCTGCGGGTTTTCCAGCGCCTTGGCCAGCGCGTCGAGCTCGGCCATCAGCAGCGGGCCGCCGCAGGCCACCTTGGCCGCGCGGATCGCGCCGTGGGTCGAGGCCTGGGCACGGTGCGCCGTGCCGAAGGCGTCCATGACGTAGATGTCGCAGAGGGCGGCGTACTTCGCGCTGAGCTCGGGCGAGTCCTTGCCTTCGCCGACGTTCATGCGGCAGTTCTCCAGCAGCACGACCTCGCCGGGAGCCACGTCGACACCGTCCAGGTAATCGCGCACGAGACGCACCGGGCTGCCGAGCGCGTCGCCGAGCCAGGCCGCGACCGGCGCCAGCGAATCGGCCTCGGAGAACTGGCCTTCGACCGGCCGGCCCAGGTGCGACATGACCAGCACGGCGGCGCCGGCATCGCGCGCCAGACGCAGGGTCGGCAGTGCGGCGTCGAGGCGCTGGGTCGCGGTGATGCGGCCGTCCTTGATCGGCACGTTGAGATCCTCGCGGATCAGCACGCGCTTGCCGCGCAGGTCGAGGTCGGTCATGCGGAGGATGGACATGGAAGCTCCGGAACGGGAAGGGGCGGGCGCAAGCCGCGGATTACAGCGGCGCCCCGGAGCGTTTGCAAATCACCGCCGGCAGGGGCCGCTCGGCGCCGCGGCGGACGTGACGGCCGGCGCGCCGCCCGCGGCCGGCATGGATTAGGCTTTGCGCCCCTGTCCGCGCCCGGCGGTGCCATGTTCGTGCTGATGACCAAGGCGGTGCTCGCCTACGCGCTGGGTTCGATCTCCGGCAGCCTGCTGCTCGGCCGGCGCCAGGGTTTCGACATACGCCGCGCCGGCAGCGGCAATGCCGGCGGGACCAATGCGCTGCGCACGCGCGGCTGGCGCTTCGCGCTAGTCGTGGTCGTGATTGACATCGGCAAGGGCGCGCTCGCCGCCGGGCTCGCGCTGGCGCTGCCGACCACGGCGGATTCGCCGGGCCTATACAGCGAGGCGCTGGTCTGCGGCTTTGCCGCGGTGCTCGGCCATGTGTTTCCGGTCTTCTACGGCTTTCGCGGCGGCAAGGGCGCGGCGACCGTCGTCGGCACCCTGGCCGTGCTGCAGCCGCTGCTGCTCGTGCCGCTGCTGCTGGTCTGGCTGCTCGTGCTCGGCCTGACCGGCTACGTGGGGCTGGCGACCGTGATCGCCGGCATCAGCCTGCTGCCGCTGACGGCCTGGATCGCGCCGCAGACCCAAGGGCTGCTGATCTATGCCGCGGCCTGCGCGGCGCTGCTCGTGCTGACCCATGCGGGCAATCTGCAGCGCCTGTACCGCGGCACCGAACACCGTTTCGAGCGCGCCCGCGTGTTCGCGCGGCTGTTCGCGGGGCGCCGCTGATGCAGACGCGCGATCTCGTCGCCGCGCTCGCCGACGGGCGCGGCTGGTCCGGCAGCGAGCTGGCGCGCCGCTTTGGTGTCACGCGCGCGGCGGTCTGGAAACGCCTGGACGAGCTGCGCGCGGCCGGCCTGCCGCTGCGGGCCGTGGCCGGCCGCGGCTATCGTCTGGAACTGCCGCTGGAGCTGCTCGACGCGGCGGCGATACAGGCCGCGCTGCCGCCGGCGCTGCAGGCCCGCTACGGCGACGTCGCCGTGCATTGGGAAATCGACTCGACCAGCAGCGAGCTGCTGCGCACGGCCGCCGCGCGCGGCGATCTCGCCGTCTGTCTGGCCGAACAGCAGAGCGCCGGCCGCGGCCGGCGCGGCCGCCAGTGGCAGTCGCCGCCGCTGTGCAATGTCTACCTGTCGGTGCTCAAGCGCTTTGCGCGCGGCATGGGCAGTCTGGCGGGACTCAGCCTGGCCGTCGGCGTCGCCGTGGCCCAGGCCCTGGAGCGCTGCGGCGCGCCGCCGCTGGCGCTGAAATGGCCCAACGACGTGCTCGCCGGCGAAGGCAAGCTGGCCGGCATCCTGGTCGAGCTCGGCGGCGAGTTTCTCGGTCCCTGCCACGCAGTCATCGGTATCGGCGTGAATGTCTATCTGCCGGCGGCCGTGCGCGCGGCCATCGGCCAGCCGGCGGCCGACCTGGCCGCGATCTGCGCGCCGCTGCCGTCGCGCAACCGCGTCGTCGCCGCGCTGCTGACCGAGCTGGCCGAGGTTCTGGACCGCTTCGACGCGAGCGGTTTTGCCGGCCTGCGCGAGGCGTTCGTACAGCGCGACTGCCTGTTCGGCCAGGCCCTGGATCTCAGCGACGCGAACGGCCGGCAGCGCGGCACCGGCGCCGGCGTCGACGCGCGCGGTGCGCTGCTGCTGCGGCAAGGCGATACCATCGCGAGTTTCGACAGCGCGGAAGTGACGGTCAGGCGCGCATGAATCTGCTCGTGGATCTGGGCAATACGCGGCTCAAATGGGCGCTGCACGACGGCGTCGGGCTGCAGGTCGGCACGCCGGTCGACCACTCGCGGCCGCTGGCGCAGGAACTGGCCGCGGCCTGGCGCGGCGCGCCGCCGCTGCGCCGCGCGCTGGTCGCTTCGGTGGGCCGGCCGCGACTGGAGGCCGAACTCGTACAGGCCGTGCGCACGCGCTTCGGCGTCGAGCCCGAGTTCGTCGCGAGCGCCGCCGAGGCCTGCGGCGTGCGCAGCGCCTATGCGCGGCCGGAAAAACTCGGCGTCGACCGTTTCGTCGCACTGATCGCACTGCATGCGCAGCGCGCCGAGGCGGTGGTGCTGGCCAGCGTCGGCACGGCCCTGGTGCTCGATGCGCTGGATGCCGGCGGGCGTCATCTCGGCGGCCTGATCGCGCCGAGCCCCGTGCTGATGCAGCAGGCCCTGCTCGGCGCGACGGCGCGGGTCAGCGCTTCGGACGCGGCGCGCATCGTCGAGATCGCCGACGACACCGAGGATGCCGTGCGCTCGGGCTGCTGGCTCGCAGCGGCTTCGCTTGTGGAAAGGTTCCATTCGCGGATCGCCGCATATCTCGATGCCGAGCCGGCCCTGGCGCTGGCCGGCGGCGCGGCCGGCGAACTCGCGCCATTGCTGAGCCGGCCCGCGCGCATCGAGCCCGACCTGGTGCTGCGTGGCCTGGCGCGGCTGGCCGGCGTTGCCGCGGCGGGCGGCGAGTCGCCGGTGGAGTGATTCGGCTGGCGTTTCTGCGGCGCTTGCCGCTGCTTCGGGTCGCACGAAGCCACGTTTCCAGCAAGAGCCTTCAATGAAGGCCTGGCCGACCTGCAGAAACGCCGGCAGAGGAGGGGGCATCAGGCGATCCGCCCATTCGTCGAACAACCGGACCCGGCGCCTGTCGCCGCGAGCCTGGCCATGGCGGGCCGTCGTCGTGCGGAGTACGGCACCGCGGCGGCCCGCCGCGAAAGATGCCGAATCCGTTCTAGGAATGGCCGGACCACCTCACTAGAATCCGGTCACCCCTGATCGGCGTCCTGGCATGTTTCTGCGCGTGTTGTTCCTGCTGCTGCTCGCGATGAACGTCGGTGTCGCGAGCTGGCTGTATTTCGCGCCAAAGACTGCCGAGCATGAAGTCCCGGTGACCGACTACGGCATTGCGCGGCTGGAGCTGCTGGCCGAGCGCGAGCGGCTGGGCGACGCAGCCAGTGCCGAGCTCGCCGAAGCGCCGGCGGCCAGCGACGCGCCCGAGCAGTGCCGCAGCATAGGTCCATTCGCGACCCAGGCCGACGTGCGCGCAGCGCTGAACAAGCTGACCCCGAGCGTGCGCCGCATCCAGTTCCGCGAGGCGCGCACGACCCAGCCGCGCGGCTACTGGGTGTTCGTGCCGGCCATGGCCTCGCGCGAGCAGGCGCTCGGCGTCGCGCGCCAGCTGTCGGCCAAAGGCGTGCGCGACTATTACGTCGTCACCGCCGGCGACCAGCAGAACACGATCTCGCTGGGCCTGTTCCGCGAACAGGCCAACGCCGAACGCCGCCGGGCCGAGATCGCCGGCCTGGGCTTCTCGCCGCAGATGCTGCAGCGGACCGAGGACCTGCCGGTGTACTGGATAGATTTCGCCGAAGACCCGCAGCGCCCGGTGGTCTGGCGCGATCAGCTGCCCGATCTCGTCGATCTCAAGGAACAGTCGGTCAACTGCTTCTGAGCCGTGCGAGCGTCGTGCCGCCGGCGTGCGAGCGCAGGCTCGGCACATCGACCAACTGAGCCTGAGCCGCCGCCGCCGGCGTGCAGGCGTATGCTCGGCGCCTCGCTTTCCCGTACCGACGGAGCCGACGCCATGAGCCAACCGATACGCGCCTGGGCCGCGACCGCGGCCAGGTCCGCACTGCAGCCGTTCGAGTACGACCCGGGCCCGCTCGGCGAGGAGCAGGTCGAGATCGCGGTCGAATACTGCGGCATCTGCCATTCCGACCTGTCCATGCTGGACAACGACTGGGGCCGCACGCGCTATCCGTTCGTGCCCGGGCACGAGATCGTCGGCCGCATCACCGCCTGCGGTCCGCAGGTCAAGGGACGCCAGGTCGGCCAGCGCGTCGGTCTGGGCTGGTTCTCTTCCAGTTGCCTGCACTGCGGCGCCTGCATGGGCGGCGACCATCACCTCTGCGCGAACGGCGAGGAGACCCTGGTCGGCCGCCACGGCGGTTTCGCCGACCGCGTGCGCGCGCACTGGGCCTGGGCGATTCCGCTGCCCGAGGCGCTGGCGTCCGCGTCGAGCGGGCCGTTGTTCTGCGGCGGCATCACCGTGTTCAACCCGATCGTGATCGCCGGCGTGAAGCCGACCGACCGCGTCGGCGTGGTCGGCATCGGCGGGCTGGGCCATATGGCGCTGGCCTTCCTGCGCCATTGGGGCTGCGAGGTAACAGCGTTCACGTCGAGCGAGTCCAAGCGCGACGAGGCGCTGGCTCTCGGCGCACACAAGGTGGTTTCCAGCCGCGACCGCAGCGAGCTCAAGCGGCTGGCCGGGCAGTTCGATTTCATCCTGGTCACGGTCAACGTCGCGCTGGACTGGGGCCTGTTCATCGCCGCGCTGGCGCCGAAGGGGCGGCTGCATTTCGTCGGCGGCGTGCTGGAGCCGATCGAACTGGCCGCATTCAGCCTGATCGGCGGGCAGAAGAGCATCGGCGGCTCGCCGCTGGGCAGTCCGGCGACGACGGCGAGCATGCTGGAGTTCTGCGCCAGGCACGCGATCGCGCCGCAGGTCGAGCGCTTCCCGCTGGCGCGGGTCAACGACGCGCTGGAGCATCTGCGCGCCGGCAAGGCGCGTTACCGCGTCGTGCTCGAGGTCGGCGATCCGGCGTGAATTCCGCACGCCTGGGCGCAGCGGCGGGCCGGCGGCGCAATGCGCCGGCACCGGCGGCGGTCCTGCCCCGGACAAGTGCGGCGCCAGAGCGCCAAGCCGTTCGCGGTCGCCGCTCTTGCGGCGGCGGCAGGCGCTTGGCACTCTTGCGCGCTCGCCTGAACCCGACCCCCGGCGCTGAACTTTTCGTCCCGAGCCGGGGTCACGGCTGGATCTGTGCACCCATTCCGAGGATTCGCGATGTTCAAGAAGCTCACCCTGGCCCTCGCCCTCGCGGCGGCGTCCTTCACCGTCATGGCCGCCGACGAAGCCAAGGAAACCAAGGCTGTCAGCGACGCGATCCTCGCCCTGGTGCCCCAGGCCAAGATTGATTCCGTGACCAGGTCCAGCCTGCCGGGCTTCTACGAAGTGGTCACCGGCGGCCAGGTCGTCTATGTCAGCGCCGACGGCAAGTACCTGCTGCAGGGCAGCCTGTTCGACATGAGCTCGCGCAAGGATCTGACCGAAGCGCGCCTCGGCGGCATCCGCAAGGAGCTCGTCGACAAGGTGCCGAAGTCCAAGCGCATCGTGTTCGCGCCGAAGGATCCGAAGTACACCGTCACGGTGTTCACCGACATCGACTGCGGCTACTGCCGCAAGCTGCACCACGACATCGCCAAGTACAACGAGCAGGGCATCGCCGTGGAGTACCTGTGGTTCCCGCGCTCGGGCCCGGGCACGCCGTCGTTCGAGAAGGCCGTCTCGGTCTGGTGTTCGGCAGACCGCAACAAGGCGTTCACCGAGGCCAAGTCCGGCACCGACCCGAAAACGGCGACCTGCGACAACCCGATCGCCGAGGAATTCGAGCTGGGCCGTCGCGTCGGCGTCAACGGCACGCCCACCGTGATCGCCCCGGACGGCACGCAGATCGGCGGCTACCTCGCCCCCGAAGCCATGCGCCAGCGCCTGGACAGCCTCGCTTCGACGAAGTAAGTCACGGATTTTCCGGGATTTCCCGACGGCGGCTGCGGCGACGCAGCCGCCGTCGGCGTGTCTGCGCGCGGCGCCGTGGCGATGGCGGCAGCCGGACGGCAGCGGTTATCATGCGCGCCCTTCTGAGAACCCGCTCCGGAACGGCCTTTACATGATCGTCCTCGACGGGCAAAGCGCCCTGTCCGCCTTCCGTCTCGATCGCCTGAATCGCCAGCTGGCCGAATCGGCACCCGGAACCCGCGTCGTCGCGACGCGTTACGTCTATCTGCTGGCCGCGGCCCAGGCACCCGACGAGATCACCCGCAAGCGCCTGGCCGAAGTGCTGGAAGCGCGCAGCGACGCGGCGCGGCCGGCCAGCCTCTGGGTGGTGCCGCGGCTCGGCACGATTTCGCCCTGGTCGAGCAAGGCCACCGACATCCTGCGCGACTGCGGCTTCGCGATCGACCGGGTCGAGCGCGCCGTCGCGTTCGAGGTCAATCAGCTGCCGGCCGCCGGCAGCGAGGCCTGGAATGGCCTGCTCGCGGTGCTGCACGATCCCATGATCCAGTCGGTGCTGACGTCGCTGGCCGACGCGCAGCAGCTGTTCCTGGCCGGCAGCCCCGGCCCGCTCGGGCGCATCGCACTCGGCGCGGATGCCGCCGCGGCGCTGGCGGAGGCGAACCGCCGGCTGGGCCTGGCCCTGGCGCCCGACGAGATCGATTATCTCGTCGCCCGCTATGCCGAACTCGGCCGCGATCCCAGCGACGCCGAGCTCATGATGTTCGCGCAGGCCAATTCCGAACACTGCCGCCACAAGGTATTCAACGCGAGCTGGACCGTCGACGGCCAGGCGCAGCCGCAGTCGCTGTTCGCGATGATCAAGAACACGCATCGCGCATCGCCGGCGCATACCCTGTCGGCTTATTCGGACAATGCCGCGGTCGTGACCGGCAGCGAGGGCCGGCGCTTCTTCGCCGACGCCGACGGCGTCTACCGCGGTCATGCCGAGCGCATCGACTATGCGATCAAGGTCGAGACGCACAACCACCCGACCGCGATCGCGCCGTTCCCGGGCGCGTCGACCGGTTCGGGCGGCGAGATCCGCGACGAAGGCGCGACCGGCCGCGGCGGCAAGCCCAAGGCCGGCCTGACCGGTTTCTCGGTTTCGCATCTGCGCATTCCGGGCCTGGCGCGGCCCTGGGAAACCGAGCGGCCGCTGCCGCCGCGCATGGCCAGCGCGTTCGAGATCATGCGTGACGGCCCGATCGGCGCGGCCTCGTTCAACAATGAATTCGGCCGCCCGGCGCTCGGCGGCTATTTCCGCAGCTACGAGCAGGAAACCGGCCTGCCGGGCCTGCGCCGCGGCTACGACAAACCGATCATGATCGCCGGCGGCCTGGCCAACCTGCGTTCGCCGCATGTCGAGAAGCGCAGCCTGCAGGCCGGCGACGCGGTCGTCGTGCTCGGCGGTCCGGCCATGCTGATCGGCCTCGGCGGCGGCGCGGCCTCGTCGGTGGCCTCGGGCACGAGTTCGGCGGAGCTGGATTTCGCCTCGGTGCAGCGCGACAACCCGGAAATGCAGCGGCGCTGCCAGGAAGTCATCGATCACTGCTGGCAGCTCGGCGACACCAATCCCATCGTCAGCGTCCACGACGTCGGCGCCGGCGGCCTGTCCAACGCAATTCCCGAGCTGCTGCACGACTCCCACGTCGGCGGCCGCATCGACCTGGCCAAGGTGCCCAGCGCCGATCCGTCGCTGTCGCCGATGCAGCTGTGGTGCAACGAGTCGCAGGAGCGCTACGTGCTCGGCGTGCGCCCGGCCGACCTGGTCCGCTTCGAGGCGATCTGCCTGCGCGAGCGCTGCCCGTACGCGGTGGTCGGCACGGCCACGGCCGACGAGCACCTGATCGTCGGCTACGACGTGGCCGCGGATACCGCGCCGGGTTCCGGCGCAGCGATCGACCTGCCCATGGACGTGCTGTTCGGCAAGGCGCCGAAGATGCATCGCGATGCGACGCGCAAGGCGCCGCGCGTGGATCTCGTGTCCGATTGCCTCGGCATCAATCTGAACGAGGCGCTGCAGCGAGTGCTGCAGTTCCCGGCGGTCGGCTCCAAGTCGTTCCTGATCACGATCGGCGACCGCAGCGTCGGCGGTCTGTGTTCGCGCGACCAGATGGTCGGCCCGTGGCAGGTGCCGGTGGCCGACTGTGCCGTCACCCTGGCCGATTTCGACGGCTATGCGGGCGAAGCCATGGCCATGGGCGAGCGCACGCCGCTGGCCGCGCTGTCCTCGGCCGACGCCGCGCGCATGGCGGTCGGCGAGGCGCTGACCAATCTCGCGGCCGCGCCGGTCGCCGACCTCGGCGAAGTGCGCCTGTCGGCCAACTGGATGGCGGCGGCGAACTTCCCGCACCAGGACGCGGCGCTGTTCGACGCGGTGCGCGCGATCGGCCTGGAACTGTGTCCGGCGCTCGGCATCTCGATTCCGGTCGGCAAGGACTCGCTGTCGATGCAGACGGTCTGGCACGACGGCGAGCGCGAGCAGAAGACCATCGCGCCGGTGTCGCTGATCGTGTCGGCTTTCGCCCGTGTCGGCGACGTGCGCCGCGCCCTGACGCCGCAGCTGCGTCTGGACCAGGGCGAGACCGAGCTCTGGCTGATCGACCTCGGCGGCGGCCGCAACCGCCTCGGCGGTTCGGCGCTGATGCAGGTGTTCAGCCGCACCGGCGGCGTGCCGCCGGACCTGGACGATCCGGCGCGTTTCAAGAACTTCTTCGACTGCATCCAGCAGGCCAACGCGGAGGGCCTGCTGCTGGCCTACCATGACCGCGCCGACGGCGGCGTACTGGTGACCCTGCTGGAAATGGCCTTCGCCGGCCATTGCGGCCTGTCGATCGGTCTGGACGGCTGGGGCGAAAACACCCTGCGCGCGCTGTTCTGCGAAGAGCTCGGCGCGGTCGTGCAGCTGCGCCGCGACGACGTCCCGGCGTTCAAGGCGCTGCTCGATCGCTACGGCCTGGGCGATATCGCGCACATGGTCGGCCGGCCCAAGGAAAAGCTGCAGATCGGCCTGCGCCTCGGCGACGATGCGCTGGGTCGCTGGAACTGGAGCGACCTGATGCAGACCTGGTCGCAGACCAGCCACGCCATGCAGCGCCTGCGCGACAACCCGGTCGTGGCCGACAGCGAACTGGACTGGCGCTGCGACGTCGACGATCCGGGCATCACGCCGAAGCTGACGTTCGACCCGGCCGAGGACGTGGCCGCGCCGTTCATCGTCGGCGGCGCGCGCCCGCGCGTGGCGGTGCTGCGCGAGCAGGGCGTCAACGGCCAGATCGAGATGGCTGCGGCGTTCACGCGCGCGGGCTTCGAGGCGGTGGACGTGCACATGTCCGACCTGCAGAGCGGCCGGCGCCGGCTGGAAGACTTCCACGGCCTGGCGGCCTGCGGCGGCTTTTCCTACGGCGACGTGCTCGGCGCGGGCCGCGGCTGGGCCACTTCCATCCTGTTCAATCCGGCGCTGCGCGAGCAGTTCGCCGCGTTCTTCGCCGATCCGGCGCGCTTCGCGCTCGGTGTCTGCAACGGCTGCCAGATGCTGTCGGGCCTCAAGGACATCATTCCGGGCGCTGCCTACTGGCCGCGTTTCCGGCGCAACACCTCCGAGCAGTACGAAGCGCGCTTCGTCACCCTGGAAGTGCTGGAGTCGCCGTCCATCCTGCTGCGCGGCATGACCGGCTCGCGCATCCCGGTCGTCGTCGCACACGGCGAAGGCCATGCGGAGTTCGTCCAGGGCAGCGACTATTCCCGCGTGCAGCCCTGCCTGCGCTTCGTCGACAACCGCGGCAGGGCGACCGAGAACTATCCGCTGAACGCGAACGGCTCGGTCGGCGGCCTGACCGGCCTGACCGCGGCCGAAGGGCGCGTCACGATCATGATGCCGCACCCGGAACGCGTGCATCGCAGCGTGCAGATGAGCTGGCGGCCGGACACCTGGGGCGAGGATTCGCCGTGGATGCGCATGTTCCGCAACGCGCGCGTCTGGCTGGGATGAAGCTCAGTCCGCTCAAGCGTTTCCTGCTCGCGGCCCTGGCCTGGCTGCCGGCCTGCTTCGCGCTGTGGTGGTGGGTGTCGGGCCTGACGGTCAAGCTGCCGGTCTGGCTTGCCGGCCACGCCCTGGCGACGCTGTGGCCCGATCTCGTCGCCAGCGTCAGTCTGGGCTTCGACAACGGCGGCATGCCGACCATGGACGTGCTGACCCGGATTGCGGTCAGCGAAGTCGGTCCGGGCGGCCAGGTCGCGACCGGCTATCTGGAACCCAGCGTGCATCCGCTGCTCTATGGCTACTCGCTGCCGCTGTTCTTCGGCCTGTGCCTGGCCACGCCGCAGGACGAGGAGCGGCGCTGGGGCCAGATGGCACTGGGTTGTCTGGCGATCTGGCTGGCCCAGGCCTTCGGCATCGCCGCCGACGCGCTCAAGCTGCTGGCGCTGGGGTCCGGTCCCGAAGCCGCCGCGGCGGTGCAGGCCGCGGGGCTTAACGTGAATCTGATTGCCCTTTGCTACCAGTTCGGCTATCTGATCCTGCCGACCGTCGTTCCGGCCGCGCTGTGGCTGGCGCTCAATCGTCCGTTCATCGAAGCGCTGACCGGACGCCCGTTCGGGGAACCCGGCGGCGGCAGTGCCGGTCGAAACGCCGCCTCCTAGGAAAGAAGTCATGTCTGCTGCCGAATTGCAGGAAGTCGAGCCCGGCCTCGACGCCGCCGCTGTGAACCTGGACGAGCAAATCTGCGCGTTCCTGGTCAAGAAGGGTCGCCTCAAGGAGGCGGACCTGACGCGAGCGCGGCGTGTGCACGAGGAATCCGACAACGATTCGCTGGTGGACCTGCTGACCCGGCTGGGCCTGGTGTCCGAGCGCGAGATGGCCGAATCCATGGCCGAGCTGCTCAGGCTGCCGCTGCTGGGCGCGAAGGATTTCCCCGAGGCGCCGCCGCCGAACATCGCGCTGTCGGTGCGCTTCCTCAAGCAGCACCACGTCGTGCCGATCAGCGAGAGCGAAACCGAGGTCGGCCTGCTCGTGGCCGATCCGGCCGAGTCGTATCCGGCCCAGGCGGTGGAACTTGCGACCGCGCGCAAGGTATCGCTGCAGATCGGCCTGCGTTCGGAGATCGACGATCTGATCGAACGCTATTACGGCCAGGGCCGTTCGGCCATGGGCACCATCGTCGAGACCCTGTCCGATGAGGCTTCGCGCGGCGAGGACGATATCGAGCATCTGCGCGACCTCGCTTCCGAGGCGCCGGTCATCCGCCTCGTCAACCTGATCGTGCAGCGCGCGGTCGAGCAGCGCGCGTCGGACATCCACATCGAACCGTTCGAGAGCCGCCTGAAGGTGCGCTACCGCATCGACGGCGTGCTGCACGAGGTCGAGTCGCCGCCGGCGGCGTCGACCGCGGCGGTGATCTCGCGCGTCAAGATCATGGCCAAGCTCAACATCGCCGAGCGCCGCCTGCCGCAGGACGGCCGCATCATGCTGCGCGTGCAGGGCAAGGAACTCGACTTGCGTGTTTCCACCGTGCCGACCTCCTGGGGCGAGTCGGTGGTCATGCGTATTCTGGACCGCGAAAGCGTGGTGTTCGATTTCCACACCCTCGGCTTTACCGACGAATTCCTGCCGCAGTTCATGAAGGTGCTGGAACTGCCGCACGGCATCATGCTCGTGACCGGTCCGACCGGTTCGGGCAAGACGACGACCCTGTACACGGCGCTGTCCAAGCTCAACCAGCCAGACGTCAAGATCATCACGGTCGAAGACCCGGTCGAATACCAGATCGAAGGCATCAACCAGATCCAGGCCAAGCCGCAGATCGGCCTGGATTTCAGCCATGCGCTGCGCTCCATCGTGCGTCAGGACCCGGACATCATCATGATCGGGGAAATGCGCGACCTGGAGACCTGCCGCATCGCGATCCAGTCGGCGCTGACCGGACATCTGGTGCTGTCGACCCTGCATACGAACAACGCCGCCGGCGGCATCACGCGTCTGCTCGACATGGGCGTGGAAGACTATCTGCTGACCTCCACGGTCAACGGCATCCTGGCCCAGCGCCTCGTGCGCCGCCTCGACAAGGCGCATGCGGAGCCCTACACGCCGCTGCCCGAAGTCGTGCGCGAGTTCAATCTGGACAAGCTCGGCGGGCCCGGTCCGCTGCAACTCTACAAGCCCATGCCCAGTGCCAATTACCCGAGCGGCTACTACGGTCGTACGACGATCATGGAATTCATGGTCATGTCCGATCCGCTGCGCCGTCTGGTCATGCAGCACGCGGGCATGGGCGAACTCGAACAGCAGGCGCGCAGCGAAGGCATGCGCACGATGTACGAGGACGGCCTCGTCAAGTCGCTGGCCGGCGTCACTACCATCGAAGAAGTGCTGCGCGTGACCCAGGAAGGCTGAGCGCCCCCTGCCGAGCTATTCCCCCCTTTTCGGATCGAACCGCCGCCCGCATGCCTCTGTTCCGCTACAAAGCCGTAACCCCTGCCGGCGAGACGCTCGAAGGCCAGATGGAGGCCGCGTCCGCCGACGAGGTCATCGCCAAGCTGCAGGACGCCGGCAACATTCCGCTGGACGCGCGCGCGGCCGACGCGAGCGAGGGCAGCACGCTGATGTCGCTGCTGACGCGGCGGTCGAGCTTCAGCGCAGCCCAGGTCGTGCAGTTCACCCAGCAGCTCGCGACCATGCTCGGCGCCGGCCAGCCGCTGGACCGTGCGCTGCAGATCGTGCTGGACCTGCCCGGCGACGAGAAGGCGCGGCGCATGCTCGAACGCGTGCGCGACACCGTGCGCGGCGGCGCGCCGCTGTCGGATGCGCTGGAGGCCGAGCACGGCGTGTTCTCGCGCCTCTACGTCAACATGGTCCGCGCCGGCGAGGCCGGCGGCTCGCTCGACGAAACCCTGCGCCGCCTGGCCGAATACCTCGAGCGCACGCGCGAGCTGCGCGGCAACGTCATCAACGCGATGATCTACCCGGCCTTCCTGGTTGGCATGGTGTTCGCGTCGCTGATGATCCTGCTGATCTACGTCGTGCCGCAGTTCGTGCCGATGTTCAACGACATGGGCGTGGAGCTGCCGCTGATCACGCGCCTGGTTTTCGGCGTCGGCACCATCCTGCAGAGCTTCTGGTGGCTGCTGCTGGTGGTCGCGGTGCTCGGCTTCGGCTGGCTGCGCAAGCAGTACTCCCAGCCCGAGACGCGCCTTGCGCTGGATTCGCGCCTGCTGTCGGTGAAAGTCGCCGGCGACGTGATTCTGAAGCTCGAAACCGCGCGCCTGACGCGTACGCTGGGAACTTTGCTCAAGAATGGCGTTCCCTTGTTGGGCGCGATGACGATCGCGCGCAATGTCATGAGCAACGCCGCCTTGTCCGAGGCGGTCGGCGCGGCCACCGAAGAAGTCAAGCGCGGCAACGGGCTCGGCTATGCGTTGAGCCAGAGCAAGCGCTTCCCCAAGCTCGCGCTGCAGATGGTCACCGTCGGCGAGGAATCGGGCGAGCTCGACGGCATGCTGCTCAAGACCGCCGACACCTTCGACCTGGAAGTCAAGAACACCCTGGACCGGCTGCTCGCCGCGCTGGTCCCGGTAGTGACGATCGCGATCACGGTGCTGGTCGCGATGATCATGATGGCGATCATCCTGCCGATCATGGATCTGGCCGGTTCGGTTCAATAAAACGGGAGAATGTCATGAAGTACCAATTTTCCGGCCGGGGCGCGGCGCGCGGCCAGTCCGGTTTCAGCCTGCTCGAGATGCTCGCCGTCATCGTGCTGATCGGCATCGTCGCCGGCATCGTCGTCAATCGCGTCGGCGCCAACGTCGACAACGGCAAGTACAAGGCCGGCAAGGCGCAGCTGGCCAAGCTCGGCATGATCGTGGAGGCCTATGCGCTCGACAACGGCGCACCGCCGGACAAGCTCGAGGACCTGATCACCAAGCCCGGCAACGCGCCGAACTGGAAGACCGCCTATGCCAAGGAATCCGATCTCAAGGATCCGTTCGGCCATGCGTTCAGCTACAAGGCGCCCGGCGAGCACGGCGATTTCGACATCGTGTTCTACGGCAAGGACGGCAGGGCCGGCGGCGACGGCTTCAACGCCGACATCGGCAACTGGCAGTAATGAGCGATGAGGACGGCGGATCGCGAAACGTGTCCCGGCCCGGCCGGGCACCGCGCGAGCCTGCGGCCGCCGGCCGCGGGCGGCGCCGTCCCGTCTAGGGCTGCGCAGCGCGGCTTCAGCCTGCTGGAGCTGATCGCCGTGCTGGTGCTGATCGGCATCGCCGTCACCGTCGCGTCGGTGTCGGTCAGCAAGAGCCTGGGTAGCGCGAAGATCCAGGCCGCCAGCCGCGACCTCGTCGCGGCGCTGCGCTACACGCGCGGCCAGGCCATCGTCAAAGGCCAGCAGAAGACCCTCGAAGTCGATCTCGAGGACATGAGCTATACCGCGCCGGGCAAGTCGGCGGTCAAGTTTCCCGACAAGATCGAAGTCAAGCTGCTGACCGCGCAGAGCGAACAGATCCACGAAAAGGCCGGCCGCATCCGCTTCTATCCGGACGGCAGCTCCACCGGCGGCCATGTCTCCATCATTTCCGGCGCGCGCGAATGGCGCGTCAACGTCGGCTGGCTCACGGGCGAGGTCGACCTCGAGGAGCTCAAGGAGCGATGAAGCGCATGCCGTCGTTCCATGCCCGCGCGCTGCGGCCGCCGCCGCGCCAGGCCGGTTTCAGCCTGATCGAGATGATTGCGGCCTTCGTCGTGTTCGCGCTCGGCTTCGGCGTGCTCATGGGCATATTGTCCGCGTCGATCCGCAACACGCGGCTCGCCGCCGATTACACCCAGGCCGCGCTCTGGGCGCAGACGCGGCTCGACGTGGTCGGCATCGGCGAGAAGCTGGAACCCGGCCGCAAGAGCGGACGCTTCGACAATCAGTTCCGCTGGAACCTGGAAATCAGCAAGTACGACCCGCCGCCGGATCCGAATTCGCAGACCGCGGCCACCCCCGAGAGCTTCCAGAGCATCAAGCTGTTCCGCGTCGACCTCGAGGTGCTCTGGGGCGAACGGCGCAGCCCGCGCAGCGCGCATTTCGTCTCGCTGCGCTCGGCCACTCCCGAAGCCGGCGGCACCGCCGGCACGGAATCGTCCGACGGCACCATCCGGCGCACCGACCAGGACCGCAAGCAATGAGCGCGGGCCGCCGCCATGCGGGTTTCAGCCTGCTCGAAGTGCTGCTCGCGATCACCCTGCTCGCCGTGCTGCTGGCCGGTGCAATGGGCGGGATCCGCGCCGCGACGCGGGCCATGCACTCGGGTGAACAGAACATAGAACGTACCAACCGGCTGCGCGTCGCGCAGGAATTCATCCGCCGCGAGCTCAGTCGCAGCCTGCCGCTGGCGTTCGGCCAGGAGCACGGCAGCGGCGCCAATTTCGTGTTCCAGGGCGAGAACGACTTCCTGCGCTTCGTCGCGCCGATGCCGGGCCATCTGAGTCGCGGCGGCCCGTACGTGCAGACCCTGGAACTCGCGCGCGGACGCAACGGCCTGCAGCTCGTGTTCACCCACAACATGCTCAACGGCTTCGATCTGGACAAGCTCAAGCCCGACGACGGCACGCCGGTGCTGCTGCTCGACGGCATCCGCCGCGGCCGTTTTGAATACCGCAAGTTCGACGATCGCAACGAGCTCGAAGACTGGAAGGCGGATTGGGAAAACCCCTCCAACCTGCCGGTCATGGTGCGCATCGAACTGGAAATGACGCCGGAGTCCGGCCTGGTCTGGCCGACCATGGAGATCCCGCTGGTCCTCGACACCAGCGGCGGCGTGCGCATGTTCCAGCAGCGCTCGTCGCAGAGCGGCCGCGGCGCCTCGCCGGATGCGAACTCCGGTGCCGGCGGCGCGACGGAGAAACAGTGATGCGACCGGTGAACCAGCGCGGCGTAGCGTTCATCATCGTGCTCTGGATCATCGCGCTGATGAGCATCCTGCTCGGCAGCTTCGCCGTGATCGCGCGCACCGAGAATCTGCAGGCGCGCCACCTGTTCGACGCGACGGCCGCCCGCTACGCGGCCGAGGCGGGCATTCACCGGGCCGTCTACGAGCTGCGCAACCCCGATCCGCTGACGCGCTGGGTCGCCGACGGCCGGCCCTACGAGTTCGAGTTCGACGACTGCAAGATCGAGCTGCGCATGACCGACGACAGCGGCAAGATCGACATCAACGTCGCCGACGCGGTCATGCTCAAGGCCCTGTTCCAGTCCAGCGGCATCGAGGAGCGGCGCGCCGAGGAACTGGCCGACGCGATCATCGACTGGCGCGACCCGGACGACCTGGCCAGCACTCACGGCGCCGAGGAGTCCGATTACAAGGCCGCCGGCCTGAAGTACGCCCCGCGGAACGCGCCGTTCGAAACGGTGTCCGAAGTGCAGCAGGTGCTGGGGATGGACTACGACACCTACCACCTGATCGAAAAGGCCATCACGCTGTATTCCGGCCGCAATCAGCCGAGTCCCGCCTACGCGCCGCTGGAAGTCCTGCGCGCGATGCCGGGCATGACCGAGGAACAAGCGCAAATGCTGCTGACCCAGCGCCAGGCGGTGCCGCCGGGCATGCCCTACAACATCACCATGCCCGATGGAACCCCTGTCATGGCGGAGGGTGGGGGGCTCACGTATAGTATCGAGTCCCGCGCCACGCTCCCGAACGGCTCCAGCACACGGCTGGATGCCACGATACGGCTCGGCGGACAGGGTATAGGGGGCAGGCCGTTCGTGGTCCTGCGCTGGCGCGACGGCGAAGATCAGTAATGGCCATCCTAGACGTGCTCGAACCTCAGCTCGTCCGCTTGCGGGCGCGCTATGCCAAGACACCGCTGCCGCGCTTCTTCGCGTGGTGGGGCGGCGAGCTGCTGTCGTTCCTGCCGGCCGGCTGGCGCGCCGCGCTGGCCGAGGGGCGCGAATCCCTGCTGCTGCATGTGGCCGATGGCCAGCTCGTGGCGCGTCGCGAGACCGCGCGCGGCGTGACCGATTTCGGCCAGGTCGCCCTGGACCAGGACGTGGATGTCCAGCGCGGCGATTTCCAGCGACTGCGCGCGCGCATCGACGAACCGCAGCTGCGCCAGTTCTTCTGCGTGCCGCCGGCCCGCGTGCTGCGGCGCACGCTGAACCTGCCGGCCGCGGCCGAGGACAACCTGCGCCAGGTGCTCGGTTTCGAGATGGACCGGCAGACCCCGTTCAAGGCCGACCAGGTCTATTTCGACTACGTCGTGCGCGGCCGCGACGCGGCCGGCCGGCAGATCGTCGTCGACCTCGTGGTCATGCCGCGCAATGCGTTCGACGAGGAGCTCGCGCCGGTCACCCAGCTCGGCATCCCGCTTGACGGCGTGGATTGCTGGCTCAACAGCGCCGACGGCCAGCGCCTCGGCGCCAATCTGCTGCCGGTCGAACGGCGCGCCCGGCGCAGCCATCAGCGCCTCTGGATCAACCTCGGCCTGGCCGCGGTGTCGGTGGCGCTGGCGTTCGGGGTCATGGGGCGTACCGTGGCCAATCGCGAGGTCGCGCTGGAGAAGATGACGGCCGAGGTGCAGGCCGCGCAGGAGGAAGCCAAGCAGGTTGCGGCGCTGCGCAAGACCCTGGAAGACACCATCGACTCGGCCAACTTCCTGACCCAGAAGAAGCGCACCGTCGTGCCGGCGATCGCGCTGCTCAAGGATCTGACCGAGCGTCTGCCTGACAGCACCTATATCGAGCGCCTCAACGTCACCGAGGACGGGCGCGTCGAGCTGCAGGGACTCAGCGACCGCTCGGAAAACCTGATTGCCGAGCTGCAGAAGTCCAAGGTGCTCGGCGACCCGGCGTTCCAGGGCGTCGTGCAGCCGGATCCGCGCGTCAAGAAGGACCGTTTCAATCTCGTCGCCCAGCTCAAGCCGCGCGAAGCGGCGCCGGCCAGGCCGGCCGCCGACAAGGCGGCGGCGGAGAAGGCTGCGGACGACAAGGCGCCAGCTGCGGCCGCGCCGGCGGCCGAACCCAAGGAGGGGAGCGCGAATGCGCCTGCTGCCCGAAAAGAATAATGGCCGGCTGATGGCCGTGGTGCTGACCCTGATCGTGCTGCTGCTCGGCTATCTGCTCGGCGTGCACTGGTGGTTCGTCGCGCCGCATCTGGAGATCGCCTCGCAGATGAGCGACCTGCGCGAGCAGCAGCAGCGCTTCCGCGAGACGAGCAAGCAGCGCGCCGAGATCGAGAAGCGCCTGAACGACGTACGCAACTTCGAACAGAGCAACCAGGCCTTCCTGGCCCAGACCGACCCGGCCGGTGCGGCGGCCGACCTGATCCAGCGCATGAAGCAGGCCGTCAGCGAGCACGGCGGCGACCAGAACCGCTGCCAGGTGCTGACCCACCAGCAGCTCAGCGGCGGCAAGCCCGAACTCTACGAGAAGGTCACGGTACAGGTGCGCATGCGCTGCGACCTGGAACCGCTGTCCTCGATCATCTACCAGCTCGAAAGCGGCAAGCCGTATCTGTTCGTCGAGCAGCTGATGATCTACAAGCAGAACTACGGCTACGTCGCGCCGGGCCAGAAGCAGCCGCAGCAGAGCGCGCTGGATATCCGTTTCAACCTGTCGGGCTACATGCGCAAGCGAGGCGCGGAGAAGGCATGAACGCGCGCACCTCTCGCCTGATCACGACGGGTCTGGCCGGAACCTGCGGCGTCATGGCCCTGGCCGGAGTACTGGCCTGGATGGGCGCCGGCCGCGGCTACGGCTGGCTGCCCGAAACCGACGCGCCGCCGGTCACCGGCGTCGGCCGCATCGACACCGATGCCGTCGTCATGCCGCCGGACTCGGAGTTCGCCGAGGTGCGCCAGCGGCCGATCTTCAACGAGGACCGCAAGCCGACGCCGATCATCGACAAACCGTCCATCGAAACGCCGCCCGTGGTGCCGCTGAACATCACCTTGACCGGCGTCGTGCTGACGCCGGAGATCAAGCTCGCGATGGTGCGCGACAACGCCAAGAACGAAGCGGTGTCGCTGCGCGTCGGCATGCCGCTGCCCGGCGAACAGCAGGGCTGGGTCGTCACCGAGATCCACGCGCGCAAGGTCGTGTTCAAGAATCCGCAGGACGAGACTTCCGAGGTGGAACTCGAGGTCGCGCCGGGACTCACAGTACCGCCCAGTCCACGCCCCACGGCGCCGGCGGCTGCGAACGCTGCGGCGCCCGTGCCGCCGCCGCCAGGCGGCGCGCCGACCACCGTACCGGGCCAACCGCCAGGTACGCAGCCCGGTCAACCGCCGGCAGACCGGGCCGCCGAACTGCAACATCGTATCGAAGAGCGCCGCCGCGAAATGCGCGAGCAGGCGGAAAAGCTGCGCCAGCAGCAGGAACAGGTCAAATGAACGGAGTGCCACCAGTGCGTCTACGACTGTATCCCCTTTGCCTGGTTGCGCTGCTGGTCGCGCTGGGCGGTTGCACGTCGGGGCCGGTGCGGCCCGACAAGGATGGCGGGCCCCCGACCAAATCCGCTCCGTCGGAAACGATTGCCGAGAAGGTGCTGACCGGCAAGGCCGAGCATGACGAAGGTCCGATCGCGCTGAGCAGCCGCAAGGATCCTTCGGCCCCCGCGCCCAAGCCGGAAATCGAGAAGGGCACGTCGAAGTTCATCAACGAGGCTGCCGCGCGTGCGCCGGTCCCGAGCGTGCCCGACAGCGATGGTCAGCTGACCTTCAACTTCGAGAACCAGCCCATCCAGGCGGTGGCCAAGGCCATCCTCGGCGACCTGCTGCAGCTCAATTACGTGATCGCCCCGGGCGTGCAGGGCAACGTCAGCTTCTCGACGTCCAAGCCGATCAAGTCCGACCAGGCCATGTCCATCCTCGAGATGCTGCTGTCCTGGACCAACAACTCGCTGGTCTACAGCGAGGGCCGCTACACGGTGCTGCCGACCAAGGACGCGCTGCCGGGCAAGCTGGTGCCGCGCATCGCGGCGCCGAACATGGCCAAGGGCTACGAGGTGCGCGTGTTCCCGCTGCGCTACGTCTCGCCCAAGGAAATGGAGAAGCTGCTCAAGCCCTATGCCAAGCCCGAGGCCTTCGTCTCGGTGGACACGGCGCGCAGCATGCTCGTGCTGGCCGGCACCGGCACCGAACTGACGAACTATCAGCGCACGATCGACACCTTCGATGTGGACTGGCTCAAGGGCATGTCCATCGGCGTCTATGCCGTGGTCAACGTCGAAGTCGCCAAGATCATGCCCGAGCTCGACAAGCTGTTCGGCGCGACCGGCGAGTCGCCGATGGCCGGCATGTTCCGCTTCGTGCCGATCGAACGCACGAACTCGGTCATCGTGATCACGCCGAACCCCGATTACCTGGCTCAGGCCGAGGAATGGCTGCGCCGCCTCGATCAGGGCGGCAGCGAGAACGGCACCCAACTCTACGTATACGATGTCAAGAATGTGAAATCGGTCGATCTGGCCGACCGCCTCAACGAGGTCTTCACGGGCCAGCGCGGCAGCAGTTCCTCGTCGTCGCGCCGCACGAGTACGCGGGGCGGCGTCGCGCCGGGCTTGCAGTCGGTCGAGATGCGCGGCACCAACGACACGAGCCGCCGCGCCGAAGCCGCGCGCGACCGGCAGGCGGCAGCTGCGGCCGGCGGTACGGCGGGCAGCGGCGCGGCCTCGTTCACGATCGGTGACGAGGAAAACGAAGTACGCATCACCGCGGTCGAGGAAAACAACCAGATTCTCGTGATGGCGACGCAGAGCCAGTGGGGCATCATCCAGAGCGCGATCAAGCGCCTCGACGTCGAGCCGCTGCAGGTGCAGATCGAGACCAAGATCCTCGAAGTGTCCCTGGTCGGCGACCTGGAATACGGCGTGCGCTGGTTCCTCGAAGGACTGATCGGCACGAGCAACCAGGGCGACAACCGCTTCACCCAGTCGCAGCCGGGCAATCAGCAGCGCGGCCTGTTCGGCGCGACGAATACGCCGAGCGCGAACAATTCCAATTTGTTCTTCTCGTTCATCAACAGCGAGATCGAAGTCGCGATCAACGCGCTGCAGACGAACTCGAACACCAAGACCCTGTCGGCGCCGTCGCTGGTCGTGCTCAACAACAAGGAAGCGCGCATCAATGTCGGCGACCAGATCCCGGTCGTGCAGAACTACCTCAGCGGCGGCTTCAATACCGGCACCAACGGCGTCAGCACCGGCACCAGCTATGGTTCAGTGCAGTTCCGCGACGTCGGCGTGATCCTGACCGTGACTCCGCGCGTCAATCCGGGCGGTCTGGTCTACATGGAAGTCTCGCAGGAGGTCAGCAAGCCCGGCGTGCAGGACGTCACCGGCAACTACAGCGTGGCCAAGCGTGAGATCGAGACCGAGATCGCCGTACAGAGCGGCCAGACCGTACTGCTCGGCGGCCTGATCGGCGAATCCGAAGTCACCGGCAAGGACGGCGTGCCGGGCCTGAGCCGCATTCCGCTGATCGGCAACCTGTTCGGCCATACCAAGCGGAACCGCACGCGCACCGAACTCATCGTGCTGATCACGCCGCGTGTCGTCGGCAATGCCGTTGACGCGCGCAGCATCACCGAGGAATACCAGCGTCGTTTCGAATCGCTGCCGCCGATCAAGGGCGCCGGCGGCGACACGCTGGAGAGCGCGTTCGGCGACAAGACCAAGAAAAAGCAGAACTGATAGAAAGAGCGGAGTGAAGCCATGAAGAATGCCAAGATCCTGCTGGTGCCGGCACTGTTCGCGCTGCTGGCCGGCTGTTCCGCCGGCGGCGGCGTGAAGAAGGGCGGCAGCGTCGAGGAACGCGCCGTCCAGCGCTGGGAGCTGCTGATCGACCACAAGGGAGGCGAGGCCTACGAGTATCTGACTCCGGGCTATCGGGCCACCCACCCCAAGGACCAGTACGCCGCGGCCATGTCCTCGCGGCCGGTCCGCTGGAAGAAGGTCGAGCTCATGGACAAGGAGTGTCCGGATGAGGACACCTGCAACGTTCGCCTTATCGTCGATTTCGAGCTCCGGATCGCTGCCGGTATCCCGGGTCCGGTCTCAAGTGCCGATGTCCAGAAGGAAAAATGGCTCCGCATCAAGGGGCAGTGGTACCACCTTCCGGCGCAATGAGCCGGCCTGAAAAGCCGGTTTTCGTGGGATTGCGTTGCCATGACCTTTGTTCTAGCATTGGCGCGCTGTTGCCCTACCATGCCCAAAAAAGGCGGGCCAAAACCGCTGCTGCGGAGCATGGTCGGTTGTAAGCAAAAGCCCTGTGGTTCATTAGGAGTGTTGTGATGAAAAGAAACAATCTGACGACTTCGGTTGTCGCCGGCCTCGCCGCCATCGCTGGCATCGCGAGCACCGCGAACGCCGTTGAGCTGAACCCGGATGGTACCGGCCAGGTCCTGGTCTACCCGTACTACACGGTCAACAAGAACCAGCAGACGATCGTCTCGGTGGTCAACACCACCAACATCGCCAAGGCTGTCAAGGTCCGCTTCCTCGAGGGTCACAACTCTCGCGAAGTCCTCGACTTCAACCTGTTCCTGTCGGAATACGACGTCTGGACCGCCAGCGTGTTCGCGCTGACCGACGCCGGTCTGACCGGTGACGGCGCTGCCGTCACGACCACCGACAAGAGCTGCACCGCTCCGAACAAGAGCGACTGGACCGGCTCCCTCGGCACCGGCCGTCCGTACCAGGTGTTCCTGCCGTACGCCTACACCGGCACGCACGAAGACACCGGCCCGACCGACGACGCCCGTACCCGTGAAGGTCACATCGAGCTGATCTCGATGGCCGACCTGACCGGCGCGCTGCGCACGGCCGTGACCCACACGTCGGCCGGCACCCCGGCGAACTGCGCCGTGGTCCAGTCGATCGACCCGGCCAACACGCTGCTCGTCGCTCCGACCGGCGGCCTGTTCGGCGCCGGCGGCGTCGTCAACGTTGCTCAGGGTACGTTCTTCACCTACAACGCTGACGCGATCGACGGCTTCACGACCGTCAAGCTGTTCTCCGACACGTCCTCGCTGACGCCGTCGCTGGCTCAGGCCAACACGGACCAGGTCCTCGGCGTGGCTACCGCCTACGTCTTCGGTTCGGCTGGTCAGCTGATCCGTTCGGACTACTCCACGATCGGCGCCCCGAGCAACGCGATCGACGCCGTGTCGGCCGTGTTCATGTCGAACAACCTGTTCAACGAATACAACGTTGACTCGTCGGTCGGCTCGAACACCGACTGGGTTGTGACCTTCCCGACCAAGCGCTTCTACGTCGACAACGAAATCCTCGGCGTCGACCTGGGCGATCCGGGCGCGATCCAGCCGTTCCGCTACACCTTCGGCGAAGACGCCACGGGTAACGGCGACGGTCTGTCCTGTGCTCAGATCGAAATCGCTCAGTACGACCGCGAAGAAGGCCGTCCGGTCGGTCCGGCTCCGGGCTTCTCGCCGCCGCCTCCGGGCCAGCCGGCTTCCTCGCTGTGTAAGGAAGTCAACGTCATCAGCTTCCTGAACGTTGCCACCGCTCCGAGCGAATCGGGCGTGCTGGGTTCGAAGCTGGTCACGAACGTCAAGCCGTTCGCTGCCGCTGGTTGGCTGCGTCTCGGCATGAACCCGGCTGGTCAGCCGCACCTCAGCCGCGCTTCCATCGACGGCGACGTGTACGCTGGTCTGCCGGCGACCGGCTTCGAAGCGGTCAACTACATCAACACCAACGTGAGCGCCGGCGTGCTGTCGAACTACAGCGGCCTGTTCCGTCACCGCGCCAGCCGCGCCTGCACCAACGGCACGGCGGCTTGCTCCTGATATCCATCAGGTAGCAGGTGTTTCAGTAGTGAAAGAGGGGCCCTCGGGCCCCTCTTTTTTTTGGCCTCGTCGCCGTCATCTGTTCACTGCCGGCAACCCGGGATGGGATACGGCAAAGACTGTCCGGAAATCCGGCATGGCTGGATCGGATCGGGCGGGATCTGCGCACCAGGGTGGTGCGGCGCCACGACGCGACGCGGTTGCAATTTATAAAAATATGACGGACAGGCTCGGGATTGGGTGCCTATTTATTCGCGGATCCGGGCTTTTCCCGGCACTTTTCTGCTTTGCGCCCCGGCTTCCGGCCGCGTTCCGGCCCTTCGCCTGTCGTTCACATGCAACTTGATTTAACGAAGGGTTTGCACGGAACGGCATATCCGGCGCTAAAATTCAATCGCTCTCATCTGAATTGGAACTTGTCAATGCCTGCATTGCGCCTGCCCGCCGCTGCGCTGCTGTTCACGATCGCGGCCGCCACCGGTTCTGCGAATGCCCAGACGACGCTGCGGCTCACCTGGACTCCCAACGGCGGAACGCCGAAGGTCTGCGAATATACGACCGACGCAGCCGGCGTGAGCATGGATCCGGCGACCGGCGCCCTCGTGGCGACGGGTAGCTTTTCCGGTACGGATTGCCCGACGGGCACGGCGCCGGTTTCGGATCCGTCGATCAGCAACGGCATCGACTCGAACGACATTCCGACGTCGACGTCGGGCAATGCGACCCACACGATCACCTGGGCCGCGAATGCGGACAGCTGCACCTATGCTGGTAGCGTCACGCCCAGCCCGATCAGCAACTGGCCGCTGACCGGCAATGTCTGCAGCTCGGCTGCGGAATGCGCCACGGGCAAGTCGGTCGCCGTAACGATTCCGAACGTCAGCGGCAACTTCCGCTTCCAGCTCAGCTGCAACAAGGTCGGTTCCACCGTCACGGCCACTTCGGGTCAGAACGTCACGGTTACTCAGACCGGCGGCGGTGGCGGCGGCGACACCTGCGTCAATACGGCCGGTATTTCGCGCCAGACCTTCGGCACGGTCATGTACAACAGCGGTCTGTCCCGCGACGTCGACCTGACGCTGTACGAGAACGTTTTCGGCGACAACCCCGGCGGCTCGCCGCGTCTGTTCCCGGGCACGGCCGACCTGAACCAGCGCATCATGATCGCACGCAACAAGTACGTGGCGCTGAAGTTCACCGTGCCGGCGAACTTCCCGCTGCAGACCATCGGTCAATACCGCTTCGAGGAAACCCAGCCGCAAACCACGCGCATGTCCTGGACGATCAGCAAGACCTGCGGAGACTTCTCGATGTCGCCGGTCGCGCCGCTGACCACGTCCTGCATCATGAACAACGGCCCGGTCAACAGCACGCTGGCCTGGGGCTATGTCCAGGGCGCGTCGGCCCGTTGTCCGCTCGAGCCGGGCCAGACTTACTTCCTCAACATCATCCACGCGCCGCTGTCCAACCCGGCCAGCACCTACTGCTCGGGTACCTGCGGCAATACGATCCAGAACCAGGGATCGGGCGCCGGCTGGCCCACCGTCATCGACGTGGACAAGTAACAAGGAATCCGCCACGACCTGCGCTGCGGCGCAGGTCGTTGGTCCAGCGGGGCCTGCGCGAGGAACTCAACTCCAGGGCCTGCGGTCCATCCAGATTCCATCAACCCGGTGGGCGCGCTCTGCGCGCCCCCTTTCTTTTTTGGGATATTCAATGCGCCAACTGATCCTTGCTCTCGGTCTGCTGACTTCTGCCAGCGCATTTGCAGAGGGAATTGCCAAAGACGGCGATACGCTGGTCGTGTCGCAGGGTACGGCCCGCGTGACTCTCGACGACGTCGACGCCTACGTGCATCGTATTCCTAGCACCGATCGCGTCGGCTTCATGAACAAGCCCGAGCGCATCGAAACCATGCTGCGCAGCCTGTTGCTCGACAAGCAGCTCGCCGAGGAAGCGCGCAAGCTCGGCCTGGACAAGGATCCGGTCGTGCAGAAGCAGGTCGCACTCGCAATCGACACCGCCCTGTCGCGCGTGCGCATGGAGAAGTTCCGCGAATCGCTGAAGGCGCCGGACTTCACCGAACAGGCCTACGAGGATTACCTGGCCAACAAGACGAAGTACCAGATTCCCCGGCGCGTCGATGTCAAGCACATCCTGATCGACACCAAGTCGCGTACGGCGGCCGAGGCTGAGGCCATCGCCAAGGAAACAGCGGAAAAGATCGCGCGCGATCCCACGCAGTTCGACGCGCTCGTCGAATCGCTGTCGGACGACCAGAGCAAAAAGGATAACCACGGTCTGATCGAGAACGCCTCGTCGGAGGCCTTCGTCGCCCCGTTCGCAGAGGCTTCCGCGAAACTGCAGAAGGTCGGCGAGATTTCGCCGATCGTGCGCACGCCGTTCGGCTTCCATATCATCAAGCTGGTCAAGACGGAATCGGCCGTGCAGCAGCCGTACGAGAAGGTGCGTGCGCAGATCGTCTCGCGCCTGGAGGCCGAATGGCTGGAAAGCCAGATCCGCGGCAAGCTCGACGGCCTGCGCAACGAGAAGATGGATCCGCAGCCGGAAGTGCTGGCCACGCTACGCGAGCGCTATGGCAAGCCGGCTCTGCTGCCGTCGCAGCAGCCGGCCGCCGCCGACGCGGCCAACCCGCAATGATCCTGCCGCTCGTGCGGCGCTGCGCCGCACGAGCGCTGCTGCCGGGGCGGACGCAGTGAGCCCAACCCTGTCGCCGAGAGCCGCGCGCGTCGTCGCGGTGTTCGGGCTCGCGTTGCAGCTCGCGCGCCGCGACCTGCGCAATCGCTATCTCGGCAGCTTCAGCGGCGGTGCCTGGGCACTGGTGCAGCCGCTGGTGCAGCTCGCCGTTTATTCTTTTGTATTCGGATACATTTTCCGCCAGCGCCTGCCGGGTGCCGATGCGCCCGGCTACGTGCCGTTCCTCGTCGTCGTGCTCTGGCCGTGGACCGCCTTCTCCGAGGCCGTGAGCCGCGCGACGACGGCGATCCAGGACAACGCCAGTCTGATCGGCAAGGTCGCGCTGCCGCGTTCGGCGCTCGTGCTTGCCCCGGTGCTCGCTTCGTTCGCGGTGCACGGCGTCGGCTATTTCGGTCTGCTGCTCGTGCTGCTTGTCGTCGGCGCAGGCATTGCGCCCGCCGGACTGCTGGCCATGCTGCCGGCGTTCGCGCTGCTGTTCCTGTTCGCGCTCGGGCTCGCGCTGCTGCTGTCGGCCTTGCAGGTATTCGTGCGCGACATCGCACCGGCTCTGCCGCAGCTGCTGATGCTCTGGATGTTCCTGTCGCCGGTGTTCTACGGCCGTTACGTCATGCCCGAAGCAGTGCGTCCCTGGTTCGATCTGAATCCGATGACCGGATTCGCCGAATACCTGCGTTTCGTGTTGCTCGGCACGGCCGCACCCGGCTGGTCGACCCTGGCCTGCAGCCTGGCCGGTGTCACGGTCGCCGTGGCCGCTGGCGGCTTCGCGTTCCGCCGCCTGCAGCGCCATTTCGAGGACTTCCTGTGAGCGTTCTGGTGCAGGCACGCGGCTTGGGCAAGAGCTACCCGCGCGTGTTCCGCCGCAGCGACCGCCTGCGCGCGCTTGCCAACCTGTTGGCCGGCCGCGCTTCGGGCGAGGTCACGCCGGTGCTGCAGGGCATCGACCTGACCGTCGCGCGCGGTCAGTCACTGGGCCTGATCGGCGACAACGGCGCCGGCAAGTCCACATTGCTGAAGCTGCTGACCGGCGTGTTGACGCCGAGCCACGGCCAGGTCGAGGTCAATGGCCGTGTCGGCGCGCTGCTGGAGCTCGGCGCCGGCTTCCATCCGGAATACAGCGGTCGCGACAACATCGCGATGTCGGCCACCTTGCAGGGCTTCTCCGCCGACGAGCTCGCAGCGAAGCTCGACGACATCGTCGCGTTCGCCGACATCGGCCACTACATCGACGAGCCGGTCAAGCACTACTCCTCGGGCATGGTCGTGCGGCTCGGATTCGCGATCGTCGCGGCGACGCGGCCGGACCTGCTGATCACCGACGAGGTGCTGGCCGTCGGCGACGAATCCTTCCAGAAGAAATGCATACGCTGGATGGAGGACTATCTCGAACAGGGCGGCACCCTGATCCTCGTCTCGCACAGCATGTACCACATCCAGAAGCTGTGCCGGCAGGCACTGTGGCTGCGCCAGGGCCGCATGCAGGCCTGCGGCGACGTATACGAAGTGACCCAGGCCTACCTGGCCTATCACGAACGCAAGTCGGCTGGCGAAGAAACCCGCGCCCGCGATCTCGAGGCCGTGCGCGGCCTCGAATTCCACGTGCGGTCGATGCGCGTCAACGGCGAGGAAGCAGAAACGCTGCCGGCGCTGGAGCAGGGCGCCGCGCTGATCGTCGAGGCGACCATTGCGTCGCGCGACGGCCGCGTGCCCGTCATCAATGTCGGCATCGCCCGTGCCGACGGCACGCCGGTCTATGGCGTCAGCAGCGACATGGACGGCGTGCAGCCGGCGCCGCTGGCCGATGGCGACTACCGCATCGTGCTGCATTTCGCCGAGTTGCCGTTGCTGCCGGGCAGCTATACCGTCCGCGTGCATCCGCTGGACAGCGAAGGCATGCGTCTGTTCGACACGGTCGAGCGCACGCTGACTGTCAAGGGGCGCAGCTCGGAGTCGGGACTGGTGCGCCTGGCCCACGTCTGGGAACATGCCGCCCCCCTGAGCAGGAGCCGAAGCGAATGAGCGCTGGCGCAGCCCTGGATTTCACCGGCGAGCGCTTCACCCCCGAGTGCGTGCGCGAGATCTGGTACGAGCATTGGCACCGTTATGCGATGGTCCGCGCCTGGGCGCGAGGCCGCCGCGTGCTCGACGCGGCCTGCGGCGAAGGCTACGGCAGCGCCCTGCTGGCCCAGGTCGCCGATTCGGTGCTCGGCCTCGATGTCGACCCGGCCGCCGTCGCCCATGCGCGCGAGCGCTATGCCGCCGCGGCGGCCAATCTGCGCTTCGATCAGGCCGACGCGACCCGGCTGCAGCTGGCGCCGGGCAGTTTCGATCTCGTCGTGTCGTTCGAGACGCTGGAACATGTCCAAGCCCAGGACGCGCTGCTCGACGGTCTCGGCAACGCCCTGGCCGACGACGGCCTGCTGGTGATTTCCTCGCCCGACAAGGCCACCTACAGCGATGCGGCCGGCTTCCGCAACGAATACCACGTACGCGAGCTGTATCGCGACGAGTTCGAGGCCCTGCTGCGTCGCCGCTATCCCTATGTACGGCTGTATGCGCAGCGCCTGCTGTTCCAGTCGGCGATCTGGAGCGTGGACCCGCCCGATCTGGCCGCGGCGGGGCAGTACCTGACCTCCGGCAGCGACGGCCGCGTCGACGACGGCCTGGCCTACGCGCCGATGTACTACATCGCGGTTTGCTCGCGTCGGCCGCTGCCCGAGCTGCCGGCGACGTCCTGGTTCGGCGATCGCGACGAATCGGTCTATCAGCACTACAATCACGAAATCCGCAAGAACATGGCGGCCGGCGCACGCATCGCCGAGCTCGAGGCGCAGGTCGCGGCCTTGCAGCGCGAGCAGGCGGCGGCCGGCGGTCGGCCGGCCGCGGTCACGGCGCGGCGGCCCTGGTGGCGCTTCTGGGGCGCCGACTAGCCCCGGCAGCCGGCAGTCCCTGACGGGGTTGCAGCGGCCAGGCGCTGGCCTCCAACCGGCGAAACGACGGCAGCGCGATGACGGACGCGGGCCGGCAGCAGATCGACCCCGGCCGCGGTTCGCGGCAATCCGCCAGCAACGACAGCGATGCGCAGCGGCCCGCGGCCCTGCGCCGATACAGGCAAAGGCAACCGGCTTCATGAGCAACAACCTGCAGTACCAATACACTTTCGACGCCACGCCGCAGCCGCCCGCGCCGCTGCGTCCGGACCCGAATGCGCCGCTGTTCGCGTCCGAGGACGCCGTCGTCGCCTCGCTGTCCAACAGCGAATGCGTGTTCCAGGTCAAGCGCACGGGCGATGCCCACGTGATGACCTTCCAGGTGCTGCAGGCACTGGACCAGTGCCGCGAATTCCGCACGATGGACGAGCACGTTGCGCGAATCCAGAGCACGATTCCGGGCCTGGAGCACCAGCGCGAAGCGGTCACGCGCGTGCTGCAGAGCCTCGTCGAGCGCGACCTGCTGATCTCCGACGACCGCTTCACCGAACGTCTGCGCGGCGGCGCGACGCCGGCGACCGCGCCGTTGCGCGCGATCTTCGTGCGCGCCTGCGACCGTCCGGCCCAGCTCGAACGCCTGCTCGCCTCGATCGGCGACTACGAGCGCCGGTCGCGTGCCGGCCGCCATTACGTCGTGCTCGACGATTCGGTGCTGTCGGCCAACATCGACCGGCACCGCGACCTGCTGCGCGAGTTCGCACGCACCACCGGCTGCAAGGTCACCTACGTCGGTCCGGCCGAGCGCCAGCGCCTGGTCGAGCGCTTGGCCAAGGCTGTGCCGAACAGCCAGACGGCGTTGCAGCGGCTGCTGCTGCCACAAGCCGGTGCGACGCGCTTCGGCGGCGGGCGCAGCTGGAATCTCGCGCTGCTGCTGTCGGCCGGTGGACGGCTCGCCCTGTTCGACGACGACCAGCGCCTGCCACTGCGCCGGCACGAACTGGTTCGCAGCGGCCTCGACCTCAATCCGACCCACCTGCCGTTCGCGCGCTTCTACCGCAACATGGAAGAGGCGCTGGCCGCCGGCGAGGAAATCGCCGACGACCCGTTCAACCTGCATCTGGACGTCTGCGGGATCGGCGTCGGCGAGCTCGTATCGCGCGGCGAATACGGGCTCAATCGCGAGTCGCTGCGCGGCCTGAATCTCGCGCGTCTGGCGCATCTGAACAGCGACACGCGTGTGCTCGCGACGCAGCAGGGCACCTACGGCAGTGCGCGTTCGGAAAGCGCGGCCTGGATCTATCACCTCGACGCGGCCGGGCGCGCGGACCTGTGCTCCAGCCGCGAGGCCTACCTGACCAACATCGAGGCGCAGTTCATCTGGCAGGGCACCGCCCGCGCACGGCTCGCGTCGATTTCCTGGTTTACACCGTTCGCGTTCGACAACAGCCAGCTGCTGCCGTGCACGAATGCGGTCGGCCGTGGCGAAGACGCGCTGTTCTCGGCCGCCGCGCATTTCTGCCATCCGGATGCGCTCGTGCTCGAACTGCCGGTCGCGGTCGGCCATCTGCAGGAACAGTCGCGCAGTCGTTCGGCACGCACCCTGCAGGCCAATACGCCACGGGTGAACCATTTCGCGACCGACTATATCCAGCGCCAGTTCGGCACCTTCCTCGCGAGCGACGCGGGGCAGCGCCTGGGCCTGCTGGCCGACATCTTCCGCGACCTCGCCGGCGCGAGCCAGAACGCGCGCATCACGCACCTGCGCGAATACCTCAACTACGTGCGCGCCGATGCGATCGAGCGCCTGCAGCAGCAGTTCGAGGCCGCCAGCGACGCGCCGGTCTACTGGCAGGCCGACGTGCGCAGCATCATCGACGCGAACGGCCGCGCGCTGATCGCCAAGGCGCCGCCGCGCCTGGGCGACTGGAGCGACGAATTCGATGCGCCCGCCTGCGCGCAGGCCCTGAGCCAGGAGCTCGGCGAACTCGCCGACAGCTATGACACCTGGCCGCAGCTGTGGCAGCACGCGCGCGAGGCCGGCGACAAGCTGCTGGCCGGCGTCTGATCGCGGCGCCCGCATGACGGCGCCGTCGCTGACCAGCATCGTCGTCGTCGCCGCCGACAGCGGAGCCGGCCTCGTCGATGCGGCAAGGCGCGCGCTTGCGAGCAGCGTGCCGGTAGAGCTGATCATCAGCGACAACGCCAGCAGCGACGGCAGCGTCGCGGCGGTCGAGGCCCAGTTCGGTGCCGATCCGCGCGTGCGCATCGTCCACAACGGGAAAAATCTCGGTTTCGGCGCCGGCGTCAATCGCGTCGCGGCGCAAGCCCGCGGCGACCATCTGCTGATCCTCAATCCCGATTGCCTGCTCGACACCGACACGGTCGAGCGCCTGCTTGCGCAGGCGGCGGCCGTGCCGCGGCTCGGCCTGCTCGGCGCGCGCATACGCCACCCCGACGGCAGCGACGAAGCCGCCTCGCGGCGTCGTGACCCGACCCTGCGCCGCAGCCTGATGACCTTGAGCGGTCTCGCGCGCTTCGCCGCGGACCGGCCGGCATGGCAGGGCGTCAACGAGCCGCTGGATGAAGCCGTGCGCGGTGCCGACGGCCCCGCCGAAGCGGTATCCGGGGCGCTGATGCTGCTGCCGCGCGCGGCGTTCGACGCGGTCGGCGGCTTCGACGAAGGCTATTTCCTGCACTGCGAGGATCTTGACCTCTGTCGGCGCCTGCGCGACGCGGGCTACGCGGTGCATTACGCCGGTTCGATCGCGGTCGTCCACGGCAAGGGGGGATCGAGCCGCCATCGCCCGGTGTTCGTCGCCTGGCACAAGCATCGGGGCATGTGGCGCTGGTTCCGCCGCTTCGATCCGGCCGCGCACCGGCCGCTGCTGTCCGGCCTGGTCTGGCTCGGACTGTGGGCGCGCTTCGCCGCGTCGCTGCCGCTGCTGCTCTGGCGCAAACGGCGGCGCGCGCGCTGAAGTGCGGTTACCAGTGCTCGCCGAGCACGGCCGGCACGTAGCGTGCGCCGCGTTCGGCGACGAGGCGCGAATAGATCTCGCCGTCGGACGTCAGGGAGCGGTCGTACCAGCCGCCGATCTCGCGCCAGATCGTCGTCTTCGCGACCAGCTGCAGGCAGTCGATCAGGCCGACGATGGCCGGTATGCCGGTGTAGATCAGCACGCTGTTGGTCCACGAGGTGTTGCGATACAGCGCGCCGCGGCCGCTGTAGCTCATGCCGCGCATCAGGATGCCGAAGATCAGGATATCCGGGTTCTCGGTCATCTGTTCGTTCGGGCCCGGCCGCACCGGAACGCGGCTCCAGTAGTCGATGACTTCGAGCGCGTTCGGATACAGCAGATTGTCCGGGTTGAAATGCACGATGTACTCGCCGCGCGCGGCGCGGATGCCGAGATCGCGCAGCGAATGACCCCAGTCGTCGTGGCGCTGCGACGTGATCTCCACGCGCAGGCGCTCGCCGAAACCCAGGCCGGACAGATCCGGCAACGGCCGCGACAGCGGACCGTCGTGATACAGCAGCACCTCGAAATCCTGCAGCGTCTGCTCGGCCAGGCAGCGCATGCCGCGCAGGAAGAATTCGTCGTTGACGCTGCCGTCGTAGTGCGGCACGACGATGCTGTAGCGCGGTTGGCGCATGGGTGAGTCTCCGAGGGTAGTCGATACGAGCCTTCATCGGATGCGGCGAAGGCCATGCACGAGGCTCTGCGGAATGCGGCGGCCATCTGCCGGGTGTGCATCCCGCGCGCCGTCGCGGCGCCCAGTTCCTGACGGAGCAGGGCGCCGCGCCCCCCAGGCGGCGGCGTGCCGCTCAGGCCAGCTTCTTGTAGCGCACGCGGTGCGGCCTGGCCGCCTCGTCACCGAGGCGACGCTTCTTGTCTTCCTCGTATTCGCGATAGTTGCCGGTGAAGAACTCGACGTGCGAGTCGCCTTCGAACGCGAGAATGTGCGTCGCGATGCGGTCGAGGAACCAGCGGTCATGCGAGATGACCATCGCGCAGCCCGGGAATTCGAGCAGGGCTTCTTCCAGCGCGCGCAGGGTTTCCACGTCGAGGTCGTTGGACGGTTCGTCGAGCAGCAGCACGTTGCCGCCCTGCATCAGGGTCTTGGCCAGATGCAGGCGGCCGCGCTCGCCGCCGGACAACTGGCCGACGATCTTCTGCTGGTCCTGGCCCTTGAAGTTGAAGCGACCGATGTAGGCGCGTGACGGCGTCTGGTACTTGCCGACGGTGATCATGTCCGAGCCGCCGGACACTTCCTGCCAGACATTGTTCGTGCCTTCGAGCTTCTCGCGCGACTGGTCCACATAGGCCAGCTGAACGGTCTGGCCGATCGCGATCTCGCCCTTGTCGGGCTTTTCCACGCCGGTCAGCAGCTTGAAGAAGGTCGATTTGCCGGCGCCGTTCGGACCGATGATGCCGACGATCGCGCCGGGCGGCACGCGGAAGGACAGGTCGTCGATCAGCAGGCGGTCGCCGAACGCCTTGGACACATGCTTGAACTCGATGACCATGTCGCCGAGGCGTTCGCCGGGCGGAATGTAGATCTCGTTCGTTTCGTTGCGTGCCTGGTATTCGACCGAGTTCAGTTCCTCGAAGCGGTTCAGGCGCGCCTTGCCCTTGGACTGGCGGCCCTTGGCGTTCTGGCGCACCCACTCGAGCTCGCGCTGGATCGCTTTCTGGCGCGACTTTTCCTGCTGCGCTTCCTGCTTCAGGCGTTCGTCCTTCTGTTCCAGCCAGGACGTGTAGTTGCCCTTCCACGGGATGCCGCGGCCGCGGTCGAGTTCCAGAATCCACTCTGCCGCATTGTCGAGGAAGTAGCGGTCATGGGTGACCGCCACGACGGTGCCGGGGAAGTCGGCCAGGAACTGCTCCAGCCATTCCACCGATTCGGCGTCGAGGTGGTTGGTCGGCTCGTCCAGCAGCAGCATGTCGGGCTTGGACAGCAGCAGGCGGCACAGTGCCACGCGGCGCTTCTCGCCACCGGAGAGGTTGGCGATCTTCGCGTCCCAGTCCGGCAGTCGCAGCGCGTCGGCGGCGACTTCGAGCTGGCGTTCCAGGGTATGCGCGTCGGTTGCCGCGAGGATGTTCTCCAGACGCTGCTGCTCGGCCGCGAGCTTGTCGAAATCCGCGCCTTCCTCGCCGTAGGCCGCGTACACCTCGTCGAGGCGCTGCTGCGCGTGCAGGATGTCGGAAACGCCTTCCTCGACGCATTCGCGCACGGTCTTGTTCGGGTCGAGCTCGGGCTCCTGCGGCAGATAGCCGACCTTGAGGTCGGGCTGCGGCCGCGCTTCGCCGACGAAATCCTGATCGACGCCGGCCATGATGCGCAGAACCGTGGATTTGCCCGAGCCGTTGAGGCCGAGCAGGCCGATCTTGGCGCCGGGGAAGAACGACAGCGAGATGTCCTTGATGATCTCGCGCTTCGGGGGCACGACCTTGCTGACCCCGATCATGGTGTAGACGTACTGCATGGGACTCGTTCCGGAAGGCGGAAAGTCGGCAATTATCGGTCATGGCCGCCGTCGCGGCCAGTGTGACGGCGCCGGCCCGGGGCAGCGCCGGACACACGTTCGCCCGCGGTCCGCACGGGCGGAGGCGTTCGCAGCCTCTGCGACTGCTCCGGCGCATCATCGGCTTGCCGCCATCGTCACGGACTGCGCCGCCTCCGGAGCGGCCGGTGGCGGCACCCCTGAACGTCATCACCGACAAGGAGCAATACATGATCAGGAAATTCTGCGGCCTCGCGCTGGCGGCCTTTCTCGCCCCCGGCATCGCGGCGGCCAGCGACGGACCGTTCGCCAATGTCAACGCACTGAAAAGCTACTGGACTTCGGCGGCCGGCAGCGGCCACGTCGAAATCTTCGTCAACGGCCGGGAGGTTCTCGACATTCCCGGCAGCAATCCGTCCTTCGTCAAGCAGTATTTCAGCTGCCTGCTGACCAACGACATCCGCGTGCACTGCAACAGCGGCTACGACGGCGCCGAGCTGCTCTCCGATCTCGTCGCCACGCTCGATGCCGGCGCGGAAATCTGGGTGAACGGCACGCTGTACCGTGCCGGCTCGGGTCCCACCCCCTACGACCGGGCCGAGATCGAGCGCTGCACCGGCGATTCGAGCTACTACGGCCCCGAACGGTACTACCTGGTCACGGCGTATTACGACGGCTTCGGCGTGCCCTACGGCAACAACTGCTACTGAGCGTCGACGGGGCGGATAGCCCTCACTGACCTCACGGCGCGGCCGCGAAAGCGGCCGCGCTTTCCGCGCGAACATCCTGCCTCAATCCGGTGGCGCGCCCAGCCAATGCGCAATCCAGTCGTAGATCGGCTCGATCTGCGCTTCGTCGGCGCAAAGCAGCGTGCCCGGGCGGAATGGCGCGGCCGCCGTGCGTGGCTGCAACTCCGGGAATTTGCCGAGGAAACGCTGCGCGTAGCCCTGCCAGCTCGCCGCGAAATTGCCGCCGGAGGCATGCCAGAGCAGCAGATCCAGCGCGACCGCGCAGCGCAGGCCGGCGCGGTGAGCGCGCCAGCTCAGGTCCAGGTCGTAGAAATGGAAGCCGTCGAACGCCGCCGCGTCGAAGCCCAGCGCGCGCAGCGCGTCGCGGCGGCCGGCCAGGAACAAGCCGTCGAGCGCCTGGGCGTCCTCGACGACCGGTCCCCACGCGCCAAGCAGGCCGAGCAGCCAGCCCTCGCCGTGCGGCTGGCTGACCCAGGATGCCGTATGCGGCGGGCCGGCCCAGAACCATTTGGGTCCGTCCAGCCGGTCGCTGCCGGCGACGCCGATCAGGTCGTGGTCGGCCAGATGCTCGCGCAGACGCCTGGCGAAACGCCGGCTCAGGATGCCGATGTCGTCGTGGCACAGCACGACAAGCTCGCCGCCCGCGCGCTCCAGGCCGCGGCCATAGCCCTCGCACAGCGAGCGCGCGTCGCCGATGACGATGAGTTCCCAGTCCTCGCCGGCGAGTTCTCGGTCGAGGTCCGCGCGCAGCCGCGCGAGCCGTGCCGGATCAATGCTGCAGACGACGACCGAGATCGCGCCGGCAGCCTGGACCTGCGGCGGCGGCAGCGGCGCGCGGCGGCCGGCGGCGACCTGCCGCGCGGCGCATTCGAGCAGGCCCTGGGCGGCGACCGCCAGGTCCGGCGCAGCGCGCCACGCCCCGCGCAGCGCGGTGGCCGCGGCGTTCCAGTCACCGGCACCGCCGGCCGCCAGGCCTTGCTGCAGCAGGCGCTGCGCGCGGTCCGGATCGCTGGCGGGATAGATTCTCATGCGTCGCGTGGCTGCACCTGGCGCAGGAAATCGGCGAAGGCCGTGCAGACCTCGCGGTCGTCGAACAGCCGATGTTTGGACTCGCCGATGCGCCGCTCCAGCGCGCGCCGCCGTTCCGACGATCCGGCCAGCGCGACGGCACGGGCGACGTAGTCGTCGACCGAGTCGGCGATCAGCTCGTCGAGACCGAGGCGCGCGAGCATGGCCATGCTCTGGCGACCGCGCATGCACTCGCCGGGCAGGGTCAGCCAGACGCGCTCCTGCCATAGCGCATCGAGTGTCGTGATGCCGCCGGAAAAGCCGAAGCTGTCGAGCAGCAGGTCGGCGTCGGCGATGTGTTGGCGGTAGTCGGCGGCGCAGAGGGTCGCATGCAGGCGCACGCGCGCCGGGTCGACGCCGGCTGCCGCGAGCGCCGGTTGCAGACGCCGCTCCAGACCGGCGACCTGTTCGTCGGTCGCGGCGGTCAGGAAATCCAGGGTTGCCGTCGGCGCGCCGGCCAGGATGCGTGCGAACACCGCATCGTGCTGCGGATGCAGCTTGTACAGGTTCTGCGCGCAGACCAGGCGCGCGCCTGACGTTTCCGCGCGGCGTGCCAGCGGCGTTTCGTCGGGCAGCGCGAAACAGCCGCCCAGGCGCGGCAGGCGCAGCAGGCTCTCGCTGTAATGCGCCTCGGCGCCGGGCGGTTCTGCGTCTTCGGCCGACACGAACCAGTCGATCGCCGCCGCGCCGCTGGTGATCGGATGCGCCCAGGTCGATATCTGCACCGGCGCATGGCGCAGCGCAGCCAGGCATTGGTTGACCACGTCCAGGCCGAGGTCGAGGAACACCAGCACGTCGAGTTCGGCCGCGCGCAGGCGTGCAGTCCAGGCGGCAAAGCTGTCGGCACCGGCCGCATAGTGGTCGGCGCGCGCGCGGAAGCGCTGCACCATGGCATCGTCGCGCGTGCCGGTATGGAACACGTGCAGCTCGAAATCAGCGGCGGGCAGGGCGAGCAGCGCTTCGCCCCAGGCGCGCGTGACCGAATGCCGGTGCAGGCAGCTCGACACCAGGCCGATGCGGCGGCGTGCGCGCGTGATCGGCCGCGGGGCAATGTCCGCGTACGCACCGCCGGTCGCCGTATCGAGCAGACGCCGCACGAGGCGGGCGTGACGCTTGTGCAGCTCGACGTGGGCGCCGTCCTGATACGCCAGCGCGAAGTTCGGCACGCTGCCGAGCAGGTGCTGCGCCGTGGCCGCGTCGAGATCGGCCCGTTCGAACTCGGTCAGGCCGCGCTCGAAATCCCGCAGCCATTCGGCGCGGGCCGGTTCCGACGCGAAGCAGGGCAGATCCGGCGTGTGGAACAGCATCCAGCGCGCGAGCCATCGCTGCGGTTCACGCTGCAGCAGCCCGCGGAACAGCGCGTTCGCCGCGGCCGTGCGGTGCGCGCCGATCAGGGCCAGGCCGAGCTTTTCCTCGGCCTCGACCGAGCCCGGCTGCAGCGCGAGCAGCCGCTCGCGCACCTGCACGGGCTCGTCACCGCCGCAGCGCGCCGCGTCCAGCGCCGCGGCGCGACGCTGCCATAGCGCCAGGTTGGCGGGCGCCAGCTCGGTCGCGCGGCGCAGCGCGGCGGTGCTGGCGGGCCAGTCCTGCCGGGCGGCCGCGGCCTGGCCCAGTGCATCCCAGGCGGCGGCCTGGTCGGGCAGCCATTCGACGAGGCGCTCGGCATGAAAGCGCGCGGCTGCCGCGTCGCCGCGGGCCAGTGCGTCGCCAACCAGGCCCAGCCGTGCGGCGGGCACGCCGGCGACAGCGCGGATCGCGTCGAACTCGCGTTCGGATTCGTCAAACCGGTGCAGCAGCCCGAGCACATGGCCGCGCAGGAAGGCATCGGCGGAAGGCAGCGGCTGCAGCCGGCGCAGCTGCGCCGAAGCCTGGTCTGCTTCGGCCAACTGGCCGGTTTCCAGCGCGTTGATCGCCAGCTCGCGCCAGGCGGCGGCCAGGCGCGGCTCCAGCGCGACGGCCTGTCGCAGCGCGGAGGCGCCGGCGCCGCGCTCGCCGCGCGCGCGCAGCAACTGGCCCAGTTGCAGATGCAGCGCCGCATCGCGCGGGCGTCGCGCCAGCGCGCGGCGGCAGATCTCCTCGGCGGCGGCCGCGTCGCCGCGACGCAGGGCCTGCTGGATTTTCTCGGCTGACTGATCCGACACGCACGACTCCGGCCGCGGTCCTGCGCCGGGCTTATTCAGTTGGGACAGGGGGCGCGAAACCGCTAACATCGGCGGATTCCCAGCCCAGAAGGCGATTCTCCCATGTTTGCCAAGGACCTGCGTATTGCCGGTTACGACGACACCCTGGCTCAGGCGATAGCGGCCGAGCGCCAGCGCCAGGAAGACCACGTCGAGCTCATCGCGTCGGAAAACTACGCCAGCCCGCGCGTGCTCGAGGCGCAGGGTTCGGTGCTGACCAACAAATACGCCGAAGGCTATCCGGGCAAGCGCTACTACGGCGGCTGCGAATTTGTGGACATCGCGGAAAAGCTCGCCATCGAGCGCGTCAAGCAGCTGTTCGGCGCCGACTATGCCAACGTGCAGCCGCATTCGGGGTCGCAGGCCAATGCCGCGGTCTATCTCGCGCTGCTGACGCCGGGCGACACCATCCTCGGCATGAGTCTGGCTCACGGCGGCCATCTGACCCACGGCGCCAAGGTCAATTTCAGCGGCAAGATCTTCAACGCCGTGCAGTACGGCATCGATCCGGCCACGGGCCTGATCGACTATGACGAAGTGCAGCGTCTGGCCGAGGAACACAAGCCGCGCATGCTCGTCGCCGGCTTCAGCGCGTATTCGCAGGTGCTGGACTGGGCGCGGATGGCGCAGATCGCCAAGTCGGTCGGTGCGTATTTCTTCGTCGACATGGCCCACGTCGCCGGTCTCGTCGCCGCCGGCGTCTACCCGAATCCGGTGCCGCATGCGGATGTCGTGACTTCGACCACGCACAAGACCCTGCGCGGTCCGCGCGGCGGCATCATTCTCGCGCGCGCCAACGAGGAAATCGAAAAGAAGCTGCAGTCGATGGTGTTCCCGGGCACCCAGGGCGGCCCGCTGATGCACGTGATCGCGGCCAAGGCCGTCGCGTTCAAGGAAGCTCTGGAGCCGGAATTCACGACCTACCAGCAGCAGGTCGTCAGGAACGCCAAGGCCATGGCCGCGGCCATCATCGCGCGCGGCTACCGCATCGTTTCCGGCGGCACCGAGAACCACCTGATGCTGATCGACCTGATCGGCCGCGAGGTCACCGGCAAGGATGCGGAAGCCGCACTCGGCAAGGCGCACATCACGGTCAACAAGAACGCCGTGCCGAACGACCCGCGCTCGCCGTTCGTGACCTCGGGCCTGCGCATCGGCACGCCGGCCGTGACTACGCGCGGCTATACCGAGGCCGACTGCACCGAGCTGGCCAACTGGATCTGCGACGTGCTCGACGCGCCGGCCGACGAGGCCGTGCTCGCCCGCGTGCGCGAAGCGGTCACCGCTCAGTGCCGTCGCCTGCCGGTCTACGGCTGATCGACCCGCCCGGATTGCCGGCGATCCGCGGCCGCGGCACGGCTCCCGGCGGGGCCGGCGCCGCGCCGCCGCTATTACCGTAGTGGCGTTTTCGCTTTACGATCGGCGCTCATGCACTGTCCCTTCTGTCAGCACGAAGACACCCGCGTCATTGATTCGCGCCTGGCAGAAGACGGCGCGACGGTGCGGCGTCGGCGCGAATGTCCCGGCTGCGGCGAGCGCTTCAATACCTTCGAGACCGCCGAGATCAAGCTGCCGGCCATCGTCAAGAGCGACGGCCGGCGCGAGGCCTTCGACGAGAACAAGCTGCGCATCGGCATCGAGCGCGCGCTGCAGAAGCGGCCGGTGCCGAGCAATGCGGTCGACGAGGTCGTGCGCAACATCCTGCGCAACCTGCGCCAGGTCAACGAGCGCGAGATCGCCTCGCGCCGTGTCGGCGAATGGGTCATGGACGAGCTGCGCCGCATAGATTCGGTCGCCTACGTGCGCTTCGCCTCGGTCTATCGGCGTTTCGAGGACGTGCAGGCATTCCGCGAGGAAATCGAGCGCCTCGAACGCGAGCTGCCGCGCATCGAAGGTCTGCAGTTGCCGCTGCTCGGCGAAGAAGCGCCGCCGGCGCGCCGGAAGTCCTGAGCCGTTCCGGCTCGTCCGCAATGGCCTTTTCCGCTGCCGACCATCAGTTCATGGCCGAGGCGCTGCGCCTGGCCGAGCGCGGTGCGTACACGACGCGGCCGAATCCGCGCGTCGGCTGCGTGCTCGCGCGCGACGGTGCCATCGTCGGCCGCGGCTGGCATCAGCGCGCCGGCGGTCCGCATGCGGAAGTGTTCGCGCTGCGCGAGGCCGGTGAACGCGCGCGCGGCGCAACGGCTTACGTGACCCTGGAGCCCTGTGCGCATCACGGCCGCACGCCGCCGTGCGCCGTTGCGCTGGTGGCAGCCGGCATCGCGCGCGTGGTCGCCGCCGTAGAGGATCCGTTTCCCCAGGTTGCCGGCGCCGGGCTCGCGCGCCTGCGCGCGGCGGGCATCGCCGTCGATGCGGGCCTGCTGGCCGGCGATGCGCGCGAGCTCAACCGCGGCTTCTTCAGTCGCATCGAGCGCGGCCGGCCCTGGGTGCGCGTGAAGCTCGCGCAGAGCCTCGACGGCCGCACGGCGCTGCACAACGGCGTCTCGCAATGGATCACCGGCGCGGCTGCGCGCGCCGACGTGCAGCGCTGGCGCGCGCGCAGCGCGGCGATACTGACCGGCGCCGGCACGGCGCGCGCCGACAACCCGCGGCTGACGGTGCGGCTGGACGAGGACACGCCGGTCGTCGCGCCGTTGCGTGTCGTGCTCGATGCACGCCTCGCGGCGCTGGCGCCCGGCTGCCATCTGCTCGACGGTTCGGCGCCGACGCTGGTCGTGCACGGCGACGACGTTGCCGCGCCGGCCGCGCAAGCCGGAGTCGACCATCTCGCGTTGCCGTTGCGCGACGGCCGGCTGGATCTGGCCGCGCTGCTGGCCGAGCTGGCGCGCCGCGGCGTCGACGAGCTGCAGGTCGAGGCCGGGCCCGTGCTGGCCGGCGCCCTGTTTGCGGCCGGTCTCGTCGACGAGCTACTGCTCTACGTCGCGCCGCTGCTGCTCGGGTCTTCGGGCCTGCCGCTGCTGACCTTGCCAACCTTGTCCGAGATGGCCGGGCGCTGGCCGCTGCGCGTCGCCGACCGGCGACTGGTCGGTGACGACGAGCGGCTGCTGCTGCGGCCCTTGCCGCCGGTTTCGGCCGGTTCGGGCAGCCTCCTCTCCTCCGGCCCCTCCCCCGCGAGGGCAGAGGGGAGGCCGGGCGCAGAGTTCTCCCGGTGATGTCAGGAGCACGCTTGCGTCCCGCCGGTCATCGGCGTTCCAGTATTGTTGATTATTGAAAAGAGATAACTGTCCATGTTTACCGGAATCATCCAGGCCGTGGGCCGCATCGCTGCGCTCGAGCCCTGCGGCGGCGATCTGCGCCTGAGTGTCGACGTCGGCGGGCTCGATCTGGGCGACGTGCAGCTCGGCGACAGCATCGCCGTCAACGGCGTCTGCCTGACCGCGATCGCACTGGCCGACGGCCGTTTCAGCGCCGACGTCTCGGTCGAGACCCTGGACTGCACGACCCTGGGCGCGCTCGCTCCCGGCGCACGCGTGAATCTGGAAAAAGCGCTGCGTCTGGCCGACCGGCTCGGTGGGCATCTGGTCTCCGGTCACGTCGACGGTGTCGGCGAAGTCGTCTCGATCACGGCCGATGCGCGTTCCTTGCGCTGGGTATTCGAAGTGCCGGCGAATCTCGCACGCTACATCGCCGCAAAGGGCTCGGTCGCCGTCGATGGCGTGAGCCTGACCGTCAACGAAGTCGACGGCCGCCGCTTCGGCGTCAACCTGATTCCGCATACCATGCAGCACACGCGCTTCGCCGACTGCACCGTCGGCACCCGCGTGAACATCGAGGTCGACCTGATGGCGCGCTACGCCGAACGTCTGGCCGCACCGCACGAGGACTGAGGCGCCGCGCGCCCGCTCCGCATCTTCCTTTCCGCCCGCACGACAGATTCCGCGTATCCGCCATGGCTTTCGACCGCATCACCGACATCATCGACGACATCCGCGCCGGCCGCATGGTCGTCATCCTCGACGACGAAGACCGCGAAAACGAGGGCGACGTCATCATGGCCGCCGAGAAGGTGCGGCCCGAGGACATCAACTTCATGGTGCGCGAGGCGCGCGGCCTGGTCTGCCTGTCGCTGACCCAGGCGCGCTGCCGCCAGCTCGGCCTCAAGCCCATGGTCATGGACAATACCTCGCCGTACCACACGAACTTCACCGTCTCGATCGAGGCCGCCGAAGGCGTGACCACGGGCATTTCAGCCTACGACCGTGCGCATACCGTGCGTACGGCCGTGCGTGCCGACGCACGCGCGCAGGATCTGTCGCAGCCCGGCCATATCTTTCCACTGACCGCGCAGCCCGGCGGCGTGCTGACGCGCGCCGGTCATACCGAAGCGGCCAGCGACCTCGCCGCACTGGCCGGACTGGAACCGGCCGGCGTGCTCGTCGAAGTACTGCACGACGACGGCAGCATGGCGCGCCGGCCCGAACTCGAAGCGTTCGCGCGGAAGCACGGCCTGCGCATCGGCACGATCGCCGACCTGATCCGCTATCGCCTGGAAACCGAGAAGACCATCGAGCGCGTCCACGACGAGGCCGTCGACACCGAGTTCGGGCCGTTCCGCCTCGTCGCCTACCGCGACGTCGTCAACAAGTCGCTGAACTTCGCGCTCGTGCGCGGGCAGGTCGACGACGGCGAGCCCGTGCTGACCCGCGTGCATGTGCGCAACACCTTGTCCGACGTGCTGCATCTGGTCCGTGCCGACCTCGGCCTGACCGTGACCGCGGCACTGCGCCGCGTCGCCGCCGAAGAGCGCGGCGTCGTGCTCGTGCTGTCGGAGCCCGGCGAGGACGAGGCCCTGCTCGACCGCCTGGGCCGCCGCGCACGCGCGAGCGGCAAGGCCGAAGCGGTGCAGGAATGGCGCCGCCACGGCCTCGGCGCGCAGATCCTGGCCGATCTCGGCATACGCCGGCTGCGCGTGCTCGGTACGGCGCGGCGTCTGGTCGGTCTGGCCGGCTTCGGACTCGAAGTCGTCGGTCACGAGGCGGGCTGAGCGGTATCGGCCTGCAAGGCACAATTCGACAGGAGATGGAGAGGGCGGAGCGTGCAGGGTGCCGCTGCGGCGCAAGGCCATAGTGGCCGAGTGAGCAGCAGCTGCTGCGCGGCGGGACGAGCCGGTTGCCGGCGATTTTTCCATTACCGGCCACCGGACCCCGCGACCGACAGCGGCCTCGGGTAGAATGACGACCCTTCCCGATACCTGTTGACGCCCATGCCCCTGATCGCTGGCGAGCTCCGCGTCGCCCCGAACAGCCGTATCGCGATCGTCGCGAGCCGCTGGAATCCCCGAGTCGTCGATGCGCTGGTGGCCGGCGCCGAGCAGGTGCTGCAGGCGCACGGTGTCGCTGCCGAAGCCATCGACGTGATCCGCGTACCCGGCGCCTGGGAAATCCCGGCCGCGGCGGCGCGCCTGGCCGATGCCGGCAATCACGCGGCCGTGCTTTGCCTGGGCTGTGTCGTACGCGGCGAAACGCGTCACTACGAGCACATCGCCGACGGCTGTGCCCAGGGCCTCATGCGCGTCGCGCTGGACTATCGCCTTGCCGTGCTCAACGGCGTGCTGGCGGTCGAACGCCACGAAGACGCCCTGGCGCGCGCCGGCGGCGCGCACGGCAACAAGGGCGAGGAGATCGCGCTGGCCGCTTTGGAAATGATTGATTTGTGGAGAAAGCTGTGACGAATGCGCGACGACCCGAAGGTGTGGATCTGGCGGCCCGCTCGCGTGCGCGGCGGCGCGCGCTGCAGGCGCTGTATGCCTGGCAGCTCTCCGGCAGCGCGATCGGCGGCGTTATCGACCAGTTCCGCCACGAGCAGGACATGGAAGTCGCCGACGTCGAGTACTTCGAAGACCTCGTGCGCGGCGTCGAACGCCATTGCACCGAACTCGACGCGGGCCTGACGCCGTTCCTCGGCCGCGAAGTCGGCCAGGTCGATCCGATCGAGCGCGCCGCCCTGCGTCTGGGCGCCTACGAACTCAAATACCGCATCGACGTGCCGTACCGCGTCGTCATCAACGAAGCGATCGAGACGACCAAGCGCTTCGGCGCCGACCACGGCCATACCTACGTCAACGGCGTGCTCGACAAGCTGGCCGGCGAGTGGCGCAAGACCGAGTACCGCGGCCGCTGAGCGCGCATGGGTGAGTTCGCCCTGATCGAGGAAATCCGCCGGCGCTGCGCCGTCCCGCGCGCCGACGTGATCCTCGGCATCGGCGACGACGCGGCGTTGCTGCAGCCGCGCGCCGGCAGCGAGCTTGCCGTCAGCACCGACACCCTCGTAGCCGGTGTGCATTTCCCGGCCGGCACCGCGCCGTTCGACATCGGCTGGAAATCGCTTGCGGTCAATCTGTCCGATCTGGCGGCCATGGGTGCCGAACCGGCCTGGGCGCTGCTCGCGCTGAGCCTGCCCGCAGCCGATGCCGACTGGCTCGCGGGTTTCTGCGACGGCTTCGCCGCGCTGGCGCGGCAGCACGGCATCGCGCTGGTCGGCGGCGACACCACGCGCGGACCGTTGACCATCACGGTGACCGTGCACGGCTTCGCGCCGCCGGGGGCGGCGCTGCGCCGCGACGGCGCGCGCGCCGGCGACCGGATTCTCGTCAGCGGCATACCGGGCGAGGCCGCGGCGGGCCTGACCTGCCTGCTCGGCAGCGCGCTGCTGCATGCGGCCGGGCCGGTCGACCGCGACTACCTGCTCGAACGCCTGCAGCGGCCGATCCCGCGAGTCGCGCTCGGTCTAGCGCTGCGCGGTATCGCCAGCGCAGCCATCGACATATCCGACGGGTTGCGCCAGGACCTCGGTCATATCGCCGCACGCAGCGGCCTGGGCGCGGTGATCGTCACCGACCGCCTGCCGCATTCCGAGGCGCTGCAGCGTGCCGGCGATGCGGACCAGCGTCTGCGCTGGCAGCTGGCCGGCGGCGACGACTACGAACTGTGCATCGCCGTGCCGCCGGCGCGCGTTGCCGCGGCCCAGGCTGCCGCCGCGGACTGCGGCACCGTGCTGACCGACATCGGCGCCTTCGAGGAAGGCGACGGCGTGCGCATCGTCGATGCGGCCGGCGCCGATGTCGCGCTGCCGCGCAGCGGCTGGGAGCATTTCGTCGCATGAGCCCGAGCGCCGCGCAGCGCCGCACGATACTGAGTCATCCGGCCGGCTGGATTGCCAGCGGCTTCGGCGCAGGCCTGAGCCCGCTGGCGCCGGGTACGGTCGGCTCGGCCGTCGCCTTGCTGCCGTACCCGTGGCTGCGCGAACTGCCGCTGTGGGGCTATCTGGCGTTCGTGGCGGCCGTGTTCGTGCTCGGCATCTGGGCCTCGCGCGTGCTTGCCGCGCGCCTGCACATCGAGGATCCCGGCTGCATCGTCGTCGACGAGTTCGTCGGCCAGTGGCTTGCGCTCGCGTTCGCGCCGCCGGGCTGGATCTGGATACTTGTGGGTTTCTTGCTTTTCAGGCTCTTCGATGTGGCCAAGCCCTGGCCCGTATCCTGGGCCGACCGCCGGGTCGGCGGCGGTCTCGGCGTCATGCTCGACGACGCGCTGGCGGGCCTTCTCGCCGCGGCCGCGCTGGCCGTTCTGGTCTGGGGTGTTGCGCACTTCTAGCGCAGCGCGGCGCGCGAGCGCCGCATCGTGTGTTCGAGCGGCGGCAGGGTTGCGGGGGCGATGACGCTCTGCGCCGGATCGGCGCTGTCGGCGAGCACGCGCACTGTGGCGGAGTCCACCGGCATCGGGTCGTAGTGGAACGGACCGCTCAGGGTCTGCTGCGGCCGTCCGGCGGAATCGCGCCAGGTCGCGACCGGTGCCCAGCGCGTGAACTTGCCCCAGGACACGGCCTGCGAGCGCACCGATTCCACTGCGGTCGCGACGCCGGCGCGCTGCAGCCGCGCATAGCCTTCCTTGTGACGCCGCAGCCGGCGCCGGAGAAACAGCAGATAGAGCAGCGGCGCCAGGCCCAGGCCGATCCAGAAAATCGTCGACGCGACATTGCCGCCCACGTTCCCGACGTCGACGCTGCCTTCGTGGCCGCGCCGACAGAGCACCGGCAGGCGTTCGCCGGCGCGCAAGCCGTCGCGCGATATGCCGGTCAGATTGGCGACGTGGCCGGCGGCCGTATGCGTGACGCCGCGGTCGTCGACGTAGCGGACGGTGTAGGTGCTGCGGTTCTGCACCTCGACGATCTCGCCCGTCGCGCGCAGCGTAGAGCGGCCCTGCTGCCAGGCGCTGAGCAGCAGCGCGCCGGCCAGCAGGGCGAGCGCGGCGAATCCGACCGGGACTGCGCTCGACAGCTGCACTGCATGGTCCAGATAGTCCGGCGGCGAGGCGGAAAGAACGGCCTCGCGGCTGACAGGTGCCGGCTGCGTGTCGCGGGTCGTCATGGCGGGCAAGGTCTGGTCGGCGGGGCAAGGGCGATGTCCACGGCAAGCGCCGGTGGCGCGGGCCGTGCCGCACCGATCGCGGCCGCCGCCTCGTCTAGGGCCTGCGTTTCGGCGGTTGATCGTCCCCGTTGTAGCGGAAGTAGTCGGTTTCCACCTCGGCCGTATAGCTGTTGCCGGCCTCGGCGAAACGCACGCGGCGCAGGCGCTGCAGCGGCACGATCTCGGCATAGTCGCGCAGGAACGCCTGCAGCGCCGGCAGGCTGCCGCGCAGCGAGAACGTGAACGCCCGGCGTGCGTAGAACTCGCCCGGCTGCTCGCGGCCCTGCTGCGGCGGCGTCAGTACCAGGCCATGTTGTCCGGCCAGCGCCTGCAGGCCGGCGTTGATTTCGTCGTCGGCAAACTGCGTCGGCAACTGCTGTTCGAGCTGGGCGAGATCCTTGCGCACGGCGTTGACGTCCTGGGCGTAGGCGTCGAGGTCGGCCACGTGGCGGCGGCGCAGGTCGATGCTCTCGTCGAGCCACTGCACGGCCAGGTCGCCGCGTTCGCAGCGCTCCTGCGCATCCAGCAGCAGCCAGAGTCCGACCAGCGCGCCAGTCACCAGGGATAGCGCGACGACGGCGCGGCCCGCGGCGGCGGCCGCGCTCACGGCTGCGCCTCGGCCGTGCCGGCGGCGCGCGCGATTTCGGCGAAGCGCGCCGGATCCAGGCGCGCGGTGTAGCGCACCTGCTCGGCGCCGGCCGGCGTGGCGGGTTGGCGCTGACTGATGCGCGCATCGCCAAAGCCGGCCTTGCGCAAGCGATCGAGTACGGCGTCGGTCGCTGCCGCGTCGGTGCAGCGCGCCTGCAGGCTCAGCTGCTTCTCGTCGACGTCCAGATCGACGAGGTTGGCGCCGGCCGGCATCGCGGCGGCCAGCGCGAACGCCGCCTGCTGGCCGCGCTGCGGTTCCTGCAGCACGTCGACGATCTGCTTGCGCGCGAACATCGCGCTGCGCAGGCGATCGAGGTTGCCGATGGGTTCGAGCTGCGCGTCGAGCGCGGCAAGCTGGGTTTCCTGCTTGTGCAGCTCCGCGGCAAACCGATGTTCGCGCCAGTAGTAATAGCCGGCTGCGGCCGCGAGCGGCAGGCAGGCGGCAACGAAGGCCAGCATCGCGCGCCGCAGCGTGCTGCCGGGACTGCCGGCGACGCTCACGGCCGGCGCACCTTGTCGGCCGCGCTGCAGCGCGCGGCCGGATCGGCCGGCGGCGGGCCGACGCGGTAGGCCTGCACCGTCGGCTCCTCGGCCGCGCTCAGCGTGACCTTTTCGGCGATGCGGCGGCCGTCGGCGAACTGGGTAACGAAGACGGCATCGACGCGCGTGGGCGCTTCACGCCGCTGCAGGCCCAGCGACTTGCGGCAGCTCGGCTGCCCGCTGCCCCGCGCAGCGATCTGCGCCTGGCTCCAGCGTGAAAGATCGGTGCCGCGCTGCACGGTCGCCGCGGTCTGCTGCCAGGCCTGCGCATAGCGGCCGCTGTCGAGCAGCTCCAGCCAGGCCTGCGCCTGCTGCGTCGCTGTCGCGGGTTCGGCGGCGACGGCGCCGGGAGGCACGGCCAGAAGCAGGGCGAATACGACGTTCGGGCAGCGCATCGGCGGTTCCTAGTCGGGCAGCAGCTTGCCCGGATTGAGTATGCCATCGGGGTCGAACTGGGCCTTGATCCGCCGCATCAGCGCGAGCGCCATCGGATCGAGCGCGCGCGGCAGGAATTCGCGTTTGACCAGGCCTATGCCGTGCTCGCCCGACAAGGTGCCGTCGAGCGCGAGCACGAGATCGAACACCGCCGCGAGGCAGCCCGGCGCCGCGGCGGCCTGGGCCGGATCCTCGGGGCGGTACAGCAGATTGACGTGGATGTTGCCGTTGCCGGCATGGCCGAAGTTCACTATAGGAATATGGAATTTCTGCGAAATGCTCTTGAGGCCGTCTATGAGCTCGGGCAGGCGGCTGACCGGCACGACGACGTCCTCGTTGATCTTCATCGGTGCGATCGCGCGCAGCGCCGGCGACAACGCCTTGCGCGCGGCCCAGAGATCGGCGATCTCGGCCTCGCTGTCGGCGGCACGGCAGTCGATCAGGCCGGCCCCGCGCGCCGCCGCGGCGACGGCCTCGACCGCCGTCGGCAGGAACGCGGCTTCTCCGTCGACTTCGATCAGCAGCATGGCGCCGGCAACCGGCACGGCATCGCCGCCATGCTTGCGCGCGAGACGCAGCGCCTCGTCGTCGAGGAATTCCAGGGCGCAGGGCGTGACCGGCTGGGCCATGATGCGCGACACCGCCGCGGCGGCACTCGTGATGTCAGCGTAGGTCGCTCGCAGTACGCGCTTGGCCGCGGCCAGCGGCGTGAGCTTCAAGGTCGCTTCGGTGATCAGCGCCAGGGTGCCTTCGGCGCCGATCAGCAGACGCGTGAGGTCATAGCCCGTGGCGCCCTTGCTCGTGTAATAGCCGGCGCGGAACGTTTCGCCGCTGCCGGCGACGGCCTGCAGGCCCAAGGTGTTCTCGCGCGGCGCGCCGTATTTCACGGTGCGCGGTCCGGCCGCGTTGCAGGCGAGATTGCCGCCGATGCTGCAGTACGCGCTGGACGTGGGATCGGGCGGCCAGAAGAAGCCCAGCGGCTTCAGTGCCGCCTGCAGGTCGCCGTTGAGCACGCCCGGTTCGACCACGGCGTAGCGATTCGCCGTGTCGATGCGCAGGATGCGGTTCATGCGTTCGAACGAAACCACCACGCCGCCGGCCACGGGCACGGTCGCGCCGGTAGTGTTGGTGCCGCGGCCACGCGCGATCAGCGGCGTGCGCGCGGCGCGGCAGGCCTGCACGAGTGCGACGACCTGCTCGTGCGTGGTCGGAAACACGACCGCGTCGGGCAGGGCGCGGCGCCGCGAATTGTCGTAGCCGTAGGTCAGGCATTCGGCCGGATCGACGCTGAGCGCGTCCGGAAAGATCGCGGCGAGGGTCTGCTGCAGTCCGGCGGCCAGCGCCACGGCTCAGTCCTGGTACTCGAACACGCGCACGACCTTCTCCACGCCGGCCACGTTGCGCGCAATGTCGGCGACGCGCTCGGCTTCCTCGCGCGAGACCAGGCCCATCAGATAGACCGTGCGGTGCACCGTGGTCACATTGACGCGGGTCGGATCGAAGCCGGCCATGTCGACGATGTCGAGCAGTGCGGTCTTCACATGCACCGAAATCGTGTTGTCGCGGCGCCGCGACAGGAAGCCTTCGGGCTCGCGCACCTCGATCTCGTTGACGAGGCGGCGCACGCCTTCGTAGCCGCTGACTCGCCGCTCGGCGCGCTCCTTGAGCTCTGCCGTGCGCACTTCACCGGCCAGCAGCATCACGCCGTTGTAGACGACGATCGTGACGTTGTTCTTGAGCGCGAGCTCCTTGTCCTTGTTGAAATTGTCGTAGGCCGTCGTCTGGATGTTGCGATCGCTGATGACCGTGGTCCAGCTGCGCCGGTCGTGGCCGACGCCGGCGGCGGTGCCGCCGATGACGGCGGCGACGCAGCCCGACAGCAGCACGGTCAGCAGGAGCGGAATCAGCAGGCGGATCGTGGCGGCTTTCATCATGCGATCTCTCTCAATGCGCGTCGAAGGCGGAGCGTTCCCAGCGACAGGTTCCGGCATCGCCGCTGAACGCGACGCTGTCGAAGCGGCAGGCGCTGTGCGCGAACGCGGGATGGGCGGCGAGGAACAGCTCGGCGGCGCGGACCAGCCGGCGCTGCTTGGCCGGGCCAATCGACGCGCTGGGATCTTCGTCCGAGGTCGCGCCGCGATAGCGCACCTCGACGAAGACCAGCGCGTCGCCGTCACGCATGACTAGGTCGATCTCGCCGTAGCGGCACTGCCAGTTGCGGGCGACCAGGCGCAGGCCGGCGCGTTCGAGTTCGGCCTGCGCGGCGCGCTCCCAGACGGCGCCGAGCGAGCGCATCAGGGCATCCGGCCGTCGCTCAGGGTCAGTCCCGACACGGGTCGTGCGACGCCGTTCTCGAAGCGCGCCCAGGTCAGCAGCCGGTGCACGCGGCCGAAGCTGTCGGAGGCGAGCTGGCCGGTCGCGCCGGGCAGATAGCTGTCCGGATGCGTGCCGAGCCAGTCCATGTAGGGCAGCAGCGAGTAGGCGTCCAGGCCCAGCGCGAACAGGCGCGCGCCGGTGCCGCGCGCCGACTCGATGCCGCGCAGGAGCTGGTCGCGCGGCGGCAGGCCGGCGCTGGCGTCGAACAGCCACGGTGCGTCGCAGAACTCCAGGCCGTCGAGGTCGCGGTCGAGGCCGGGATTGAGCGTGCCGGAATAAACGTGCGAAGTCGCCATGACCGGAATGCTGACGCCGGCCAGCTTGAGCTGCGGCATCAGCAGGCGCGCCTGCTGCGGGCGCATGCTGATGAAGACGCCCGCGTTCGACGCCGTCGCGAAGCTGCCGACGGACTGGCGGATCAGGCCGGAATAATTGACGTCGCCTTCCTTGACCCGCGCCTCGCCGACGACGGCGCCGCCGAGGCTTTCGAACTGCGCGCGGAACGCGAGCGCGGCGCGCTCGGCCCAATCGTCGGTCGCGGCGATGACGGCGGCCTCGCGGATGCCCTGCGACGCCATGCGTTCGGCGGCCTGGGCACCTTCGGTGTCCGGCAGCAGGCCGAACGCGATGCTGCCCGGCGGCGGCGTCGCGCCGTTGTCGGCCTGGTTCAGCGCAAGCACCGGCACGCGCAGGCCGCCCTGTTCGAACAGCAGGCCGACGGCCTCGCGCGTCAGTGGGCCGACGACGCGATCGGCGCCGTCCTCGACCGCGCGACGGTAGGCGGCGACGGCGTCTTCCGAACTTTGTCCACTATCGTAGATTTTCACTTCGCCGCGCTCCGGCGGCGCGTTCGTGTCGTTGAACCAGGCGGCGAAGAAACCGTCGCGGATCGCTGCCGCGGCGTTCTTCAGCGCGCCGCTGGCCGGCAGCAGCAGCGCGACCTTGTGCGCGGCGCTGTAGCCCTCGCGGCTCCAGCGGTCGCCGCCGTCCTGCTGCAGGGTGCCGACCGGCCGGCTCGGCCGCTGCAGCGCCAGCGGCAGCGCCTGGCCCTGCTTGCGCAACGCGCGTTCTATCCACGGGCGCAGCAGATCGTTCGGCGGCAGCTCGCCGCCGCGCTGCTTCAGCGCAGCGGCGTCGAGCGTGGTCAGGGTGTCGACGATCTCGCGGCGGTTGTTCTCCCGGTCCGGGCCGCTCAGCGAGCGATCGAGCACGGCGCGCGTGCGCGCGGCGGCGAAGCGGTCGCCGGTGGCCTGCTGCGCGCGCGCGGTCAGCTCGAGGCGGCGCAGCACCAGCGCCGGCGACAGCGCCGAGTCGGGCAGGGCCAGCAGCGCCAGCGCATCGGCCGGCTGCTGGCGGTTCAGCGCGATCTCGGCGCTGAGCAGATCGAAACGATAGGCGTCTTCACCGGCCAGGCGCTTGCGCCGCACGTCCGACAAGGTGTCGGCCGCGGCGGCGAGATCGCCTTCCTCGCGCAGTGCCTCGGCCGCACGCAGGCGATAGTGGCCGCGGGCGTTGGAGTCGGCCTTGGCCAGCTGCAGATAGGCATCGGCCGCGGCGCGGAAGTCGCCGCGCTCGAACAGCGCGTCGGCCGCGCCGACCTGCGGCGTCTGCGTCGGCACCGTGTCCAGGGTGGCGCAGCCGCCGAGCAGCGACAGCAGCAGGCAGAGCAGGACTCCTCGCGAATTCACAGGCATGGCCGCATCCGTAACGCCGGGTAATGCTGCGATGATAGCGGATCGGAACAGCGCGCCCGTGGGTCGGCGTACGGAGGAAAGCATGACGACGGATTCGACCGGGCGGCTCTGGGTCGTGGCCACGCCGATAGGCAATCTCGACGACCTTTCGGTGCGTGCCCGCGAGGTGCTGGGCCGGGTCGCGCTGATCGCGGCCGAGGACACGCGCCACAGTGCGCCGTTGCTCGCGCGCTACGGCATCGGCACGCGCGTCGTCGCGTTGCACGAGCACAACGAGCGCGATGAAGCCGAGCGCCTGGTCGCGCGACTGCGCGGCGGCGACGACATCGCGCTGATTTCCGATGCGGGCACGCCGCTGGTCAGCGATCCGGGCTTTCGTCTCGTGCGCGCCGCGCGCGCGGCCGGCATCGTCGTGTCGCCGGTGCCGGGCGCCTGCGCCGCGATCGCCGCACTGTCGGTGGCCGGCCTGCCGAGCGATCGTTTCGTGTTCGAAGGCTTCCTGCCGGCCAAGGCCGCGGCGCGGCGCGAGCGGCTGGGCGAACTCGCCGGCGAGGCGCGCACGCTGGTGTTCTACGAATCCAGCCATCGCGTGCGCGAATGCCTCGACGACATGGCCGCGGTGTTCGGCGCCGCGCGCCCGGCCGTGCTCGCGCGCGAGCTGACCAAGTTGTTCGAGACCGTCATCGACGCGGACCTGGCGACCCTGGTCGCGCGCGTCGCCGCCGATCCGAACCAGAGCCGCGGCGAGTTCGTGCTGCTGGTCGGCGGCCGTCCCGAGCAGGAAGACGCGCGCCTGGCCGAGGGGCGTCGCGTATTCGCGCTGTTGCGCGCGGAATTGCCGCCGGCGCGCGCGGCCAAGCTCGCCGCCGCGATCAGCGGCGCGCCGCGCAAGGCGCTGTACGGCAGCGATGAGGGCTGAATGCGTCCACGCCCGGGCCGCCGCGCAGGCCGCGCGCATCTCGGCTAGAATGCGCGGCGGAGTCGGCCAGACAGTCGCGTCGCAGCAATGCGCCGAGGAAAGTCCGGGCTCCATAGGGCAAGGTGCCAGGTAACGCCTGGGCGGCGCGAGCCGACGGCCAGTGCAACAGAAAGCAAACCGCCGAACGCTGCCGGCAACGGCAGGCGTGGTAAGGGTGAAACGGTGCGGTAAGAGCGCACCGCCTGCGGGGCCAACGCCGCAGGGCACGGTAAACCCCACCTGGAGCAAGACCGAATAGGGGAACCATGACGCGGCCCGCGTCGTTCCCGGGTTGGTTGCTTGAGCCTGGCGGCGACGCCAGGCCTAGAGGAATGACTGTCGTCCCGCAAGGGATACAGGACCCGGCTTATCGGCCGACTCCACCATCGCGCAGGCGCGGCAGGAGAGTGGTGACAGCGGCGTCGCGATACGCCGTTGTCGCCACTTTCCTCCGTGCCCTGCGCGTTTTTTCCGGCTTGAGATGCAGACGGCAGCGGGCTGGCTCGTGGCATGTTCTGAGCCTGAGCAACCCCATCCCGCCCGCGCCCGCCCGGCCCGTCGGGCGTTCAAGGTCGTCGGAGCCTGCGGTTCTGGGCGACGACCTTTTCCCCTTGAACGGGGGCGACGTTCGCGAGGTGCCTGATTCGAAACTCGCCTTTTTCGAACTGGCTTGATCAAGCTTTGGACGAGTTGCTTCAACCCCGTCAACGAGCTGCTGCAACCCGCCCGTCCGCGAGCTGCTGCACCCCACCCGTCGGCGAGCTGCTGCAAACCCTCCCCTTCAAGGGGAGGGCATGGGTGGGGATGGGTTTCGCCATTGATGTCCCCAGCGAATCGCGAAGCCCGCGAACTCCCCGCAGCGGCGACCCAGCGTCGAGTCGCCGGGCTTACGTGGCTGCTCGTCCTGCCTTGAAAACCTGCGGGATTCTTCATCGACGGCCGCGCGCCGTGCCCCCATCCACCGCGTCGCGGCGCATCGCCGTTGCCGTTCGCTTCGCCCACCGCGACTTATGGCGCCGGCTTGGTGCCGAACAGCACGTCGCGTTCGGCGTCGGACAGCTTGCGCGATGGCGCGTAGGAATCGGCGGCATCGACGTAGGCGCGCTGCGTCGCCGGGCGTTCGCGTACGGCTTCGAACCAGCGCCGCAGTTGTGGGAAATCATCGAGATTTTGGCCGTGCGCGGCGTGCGGCACGATCCACGGATAGCAGGCCATGTCGGCGATGCTGTAGTCGCCGGCGATGAATTCGCGGCCGCTCAGGCGCTTGTCGAGTACGCCGTAGAGGCGCGCGGTCTCGCGCGTGTAGCGGTCGATCGCATACGGCACGGGCTCGGGCGCGTAGACGCGGAAATGGCCGCATTGGCCGGCCATGGGGCCGAGGCCGCCGACCTGCCAGAACAGCCATTGCATGACGTCGGCGCGGCCGCGCGGATCGGCCGGCAGAAAGCGGCCGCTCTTCTCGGCGAGGTACTGCAGGATCGCGCCGGATTCGAACAGCTTCACGGGTTCGCCGCCGTCGGCGGGCGCGTGGTCGATCAGTGCCGGAATGCGATTGTTCGGCGCGAAGGCCAGGAACTCCGGCCGGAACTGCTCGCCCTTGCCGATATCGACCGGGACGATGCGATAGTCCAGCCCGGTTTCCTCGAGCATCAGCCGCGGCTTCAGTCCGTTGGGCGTGCCCCAGTAGTACAGGTCGATCATGTGCGGCTCCTCGTCTGCGAGACGGCCAGCATAGGTCGGCTGCCGGCATGCTTGAAGCGCCGGAAGGCGGCGTATGCAAGGAGCCAGTTCTCGTGCCTGCGCCGCATGTGCCGCCGTGGGGTTCGCGCAGGCCGCGCGGGGCGGTCCCCGGCGGGCGGGCCCCTGCGGATGCGATGCCGGCCGTTCGGCCGCTGGCCATCGTCAGCCTCTTCGGATACTGTACCCCAGTATCCTACGGAGCGACGTCATGCCGCACTCGCCGGCCGAGAAGAAACGCGTGCTCGCCCGGGTCGGCCGCATCCGGGGCCAGACCGAGGCGCTGCAGCGCGCGCTGGAGCAGGGCGCCGAGTGCGCCGCGGTGCTGCAGCAGATCGCCGCGTTGCGCGGCGCGGTCAACGGGCTCATGGCGCAGGTGCTCGAAAGTCATCTGCGCGAGGAGCTCGGCCAGCCGGCCGTTTCGGCACGGCAGCGCCAGGAGCGTGTCGAGGAGGTGGTCGCGCTGGTCCGCTCCTATCTGAAGTAACCGCGCGGGCCGTCCGTTCGCGCATCCGTTTCGCCTTTACCGGGAGTTGCCTCAATGAAAAGTCGTGCCGCCGTTGCGTTCGAAGCCGGCAAGCCGTTGCAGATCGTGGAAATCGACGTGGCGCCGCCGCGCAAGGGCGAAGTGCTCGTGCGCATCCAGGCGACCGGCGTCTGCCATACCGACGCGTTCACGCTGAGCGGCGATGATCCCGAAGGCATCTTCCCGGCCGTGCTCGGCCACGAGGGCGGCGGTGTCGTCGTCGAGGTCGGCGAAGGCGTGACCAGCCTCGTTCCGGGCGATCACGTGATTCCGCTGTACACGGCCGAATGCCGCGAGTGCAAGTTCTGCAAATCCGGCAAGACCAATCTCTGCCAGGCCGTGCGCGCGACGCAGGGCAAGGGCCTGATGCCCGACGGCACCACGCGCTTCTCCTACAACGGCCAGCCGATCTATCACTACATGGGCTGCAGCACGTTCAGCGAATACACCGTCGTGCCGGAGATCTCGCTGGCCAAGGTCAACCCGGCCGCGCCGCTGGAGAAGGTCTGCCTGCTCGGCTGCGGCGTGACGACCGGCATCGGCGCCGTGCACAACGCGGCCAAGGTCAAACCCGGCGATACGGTGGCCGTGTTCGGCCTGGGCGGTATCGGGTTGGCCGTGATCCAGGGCGCCGTGCAGGCCAAGGCCGGCCGCATCCTTGCCGTCGACACGAATCCGGGCAAGTTCGATCTTGCACGCGAGATGGGCGCGACCGATTGCATCAATCCCAAGGACTACGACAAGCCGATCCAGGACGTCATCGTCGGCATCACCGACGGCGGCGTCGATTTCAGCTTTGAATGCATAGGCAATGTGGATGTGATGCGCGCGGCGCTGGAGTGCTGCCACAAGGGCTGGGGCGAGAGCGTCATCATCGGCGTGGCCGGTGCGGGCCAGGAAATCCGTACGCGGCCGTTCCAACTCGTGACCGGCCGCGTCTGGCGCGGCACGGCGTTCGGCGGCGTCAAGGGACGCACCCAGCTGCCGGGCATGGTCGAGCAGGCCATGAGCGGCGAGATCCAGCTCGATCCGTTCATCACGCACACCTTGCCGCTGGAGCGCATCAACGAAGCCTTCGACCTGATGCACGAAGGCAAGTCGATCCGCACGGTCATCCACTACTGAGCGGCGCGGTCATGCAGCGAATCGAGTCGCACGCCAGCCACGGCGGCGTGCAGGAAGTCTGGCAGCACGAGTCGGTCGCACTGAACTGCACGATGCGCTTCGGCATCTACCTGCCGCCGCAGGCGCGCGCGCGCGCCTGCCCGGTGCTGTACTGGCTCAGTGGCCTGACCTGCACCGAGCAGAACTTCATCACCAAGGCCGGCGCGCAGCAGTTCGCCGCCGACTACGGCCTCATCGTCGTCGCGCCGGACACGAGTCCGCGCGGCGACGCGGTGGCCGACGCCGACGGCTATGACCTCGGCAAGGGCGCCGGCTTCTACGTCGACGCGACGCAGGCTCCCTGGGCCGCGCACTACCGCATGCATGCCTATGTCGCCAGTGAATTGCCGGCGCTGATCGAAGCGAATTTCCCGGCCACCGGCGCGCGCTCGATCAGCGGGCATTCCATGGGCGGGCATGGCGCGCTCGTGCTTGCGCTGCGTCATCCGGGGCGCTATCGCAGCGTGTCGGCGTTCTCGCCGATCGTTGCGCCCAGTCGTGTGCCCTGGGGCGAGAAGGCGTTCGCGGCCTATCTCGGTGACGACCGTGAAGCCTGGCGCTCCTGGGATGCATGCGCGCTGATCGTCAATGCCGCCGAGCGGCTGCCGCTGCTGGTGGACCAGGGCGAGGCCGACGAATTTCTCGCGACGCAACTGCGGCCCGAGCTGCTGGAGCAGGCCTGCCGCGAGGCGGCGCACCCGCTGATCCTGCGTCGCCGGCCGGACTACGATCACAGCTACTACTTCGTCGCGAGCTTTCTCGGCGATCATTTCGCGCATCACGCGCAGGCGCTGGGCCTGCGGCCGGCATAAGCCGCGGCGTCGACGGAGGCGGGCATGGCCAGCATCGCAGTCATGGGGGCCGGCAGCATAGGCTGCTACGTCGGCGGTCGATTGGCCGCGGCCGGTGCCGATGTCGTGTTCATCGGCCGCGAGCCGCTGGGGAGCGAGCTCGCCGCGCACGGCCTCACGCTCAGCGACTACCGTGACTACCGCCGGCGGCTGGCGCCGTCGGAGATCGTCTATGCGACGACGGCACAGCCCGCCGCAGATGCGGCCCTCGTGCTGGTCACGGTGAAATCGGCCGCGACCGCGGCGGCGGCGCGGGAACTCGCCGGCGTGCTGCAGCCCGATGCGGTTGTCGTGAGTCTGCAGAACGGTCTCGGCAACGCCGCCGTGTTGCGCGGCACGCTGACCACGCAGCGCGTGCTCGCCGGCATGGTGCCGTTCAATGTCGTGCACGGCAGCGACGGCGCCTTCCATCAGGGCAGCGAAGGCGAGCTGGAGGTCGAGGACGATGCGCGCCTCGCACCGTTCCTGGATCTGTTCGCGGCAGCCGGGCTGCCGCTGCGCCGGCATGCGGACCTGCTGCCGGTGCAGTGGGCCAAGCTGCTGCTGAATCTCAACAACCCGGTCAATGCGTTGTCCGACCTTCCGCTCAAGGCGCAGCTGTCGCAGCGCGCGTATCGGCGCTGTCTCGCGCTCGCGCAGCGCGAAGGTCTGGACCTGCTCGCCACGGCCGGCATCGCGCCCGCCCGGCTCACGCGCGTGCCGGCGAACTGGATTCCGTGCGTGCTCGCCTTGCCCGATGCGCTGTTCCGTCTCGTCGCGGCCGGCATGCTCGCCATCGACCCGCTCGCGCGCTCGTCGATGTGGGAAGACCTGCAGGCGCGGCGCGCGACCGAAGTCGACTGGATCAACGGCGAGATCGTGCGTCTGGCCGAGCGCCTGGGTCGCGCGGCGCCGGTCAATGCGCGGCTGGTCGCGCTGGTGCATGCGGCCGAGCAAGGCGGACGGCGTCGCTGGAGCGGCGCCGAGCTGCTCGCGGCGCTGCGTCCGGGCTGAAGTTCGCAACGGCCGCTCTGCGCAGGGTCGTGACGGCGGCCGCGCCGCGTCGACTGCGGCCGGGCACGCGCTGGCTTATGATGCGCGCCCCGTATCAGGATCCGTCACCATGAGCGACACGCCTCCCGACCGCCTCGACGCCGACCCGCGCAGCAAATTCCACGACGCCGGCGCATTCGAGCGCGGCATCGGCATCCGCTTCAACGGCAACGAGCGCTACGACGTCGAGGAATACTGCGTCAGCGAAGGCTGGATCCGCGTTCCCGCCGGCAAGGCCCGCGATCGCCGCGGCAATCCGATGACGATCAAGCTCAAGGGCGAAGTCGTCGCGTATTACCGGCCGGCGCAGTCCGAATGAGCGCCCTTTCCGGGGGCTGAGGCGGCGTCAGGCGCTCTCTTCCCGCGGCCTCTTTCCCTGCATGTCTCCGGGCTATGCATCCGCGGGGAACTCGCTGAGTGCGATCGTGGATTTCCACAGAACGGATCGGGTTGAATTCCAGGCAGGAAATTCAACGCTTTGGCCGCGATTGAGAGCCCCTCGCCCCGGGCCCCTCCCGCGGGGCGGGGGAGCGCTTCAGGTGCTTGCTCGGATGCGAAAGACGGACGCCCGTCAAGCCCCTCTCCCTTTGTGGGAGAGGGGCTTGGGGAAAGGAAATGCTTCGGCAAACGCGGCTGCAGATTCTCGCCGGTAAGCTTGTGTTGAATTTCGTGAAGGAAATTCAACGCTGCGGTCACGGTTGAGAGCCTCCTCTCCTGCGGCCCCCTCTCCCGCGAAGGGAGAGGGGGGATTGCATTACTTTTTCTTTTCCACCTGTTTCTTGACCGCCTCCTTGGCCGACTCGGTCGCTTTCTTGACCGCGCTGGTGCTGGTCTTGACCGGGCAGGCGGCCGGCAGCGGACCTTTGCCGTTGCCGCAGCCGCCGGTCTGCTGGGCGAAACCCCAGAGGTGGCTGAAGTTGGCCGGGGCGCCGGTCGGGAAGCCCATAGGGCCTTTCGTGCTGCTGACGAACTGCGTCTGCGTATGACAGGTGAAGCAGTTGTGGTTGCCGCCCTGGATGAAGGTCTCCAACGTGGTGTTGGCGTTTTCGACCGAGCCGGCGATGTTGCCGCTGTTCGGCGGCAGCGCGCCGTCGCGGGTCCAGACGTTGCCGGTCATCTGGTAGTTCAGCCAGATCGCCATGTTGTCGTACTTGCCCGGCGAACTCTTGATCAGGCCCTGCAAGGTGGACTGCACCGAAGCGTTCAGCGCGACGATCGCACTCGTGTTGTCGGTGCTGCCGCCGCCCTGGGGCGCGACGCGGCAGACCTGGGTCGGGTTGACCTTGTTCTGGTTCGGCGGGCAGTTCGTCGTGTTGCAGCTCGGGTTGTTGAACGACCAGCCCGCGGCCGGCGGCGTCTGCGGATTGGTGCAGTCCGGCGCGTTGCGGTTGTGCTCGAACGTGGCCCAGATGAATTCCGGATGATCCGGCGTGTTGGCCACGAGATGGAAGCCGACCAGGCCCATGGTCACCGGCTGGCAGGTGTCGCCGACCACGCCCTGGATCGTATACATGTCGGTCGGCGGCGCGCCGGTGAACACGCGCCAGGCGGCCTTGAGCTCGACCGAACCGGCCGGCAGCGCCGTCGTCGCCGGCGCGGAGGTGATGCAGGTCGTGTTGTTGAAATCGCACTCGGTGATGAAGGTGTATTCGGTCTTGTTGACCCAGATGCTGTAGTAGACGACCTGCTTCTGCTGGTCGTACAGCGGATCGCCGGTGGCCTGATCGTCCGACGGGGCGCCGGGTCCCTTGGGCACGCGCGGCCGCAGGAACAACTTCTTCGCGTTCTTCGCATCGGCCAGCGCATTGGTCGAACACGGTGCATTGGGCTGCTGGCCCCAGGGCGTCACGGGTGTGCCGGCCGGCACGAAGATGCCGTAGTCGGGCATCCAGCTTTCAAATTCGCGCAGGCCGCTGGGTCTGGCCTGTACGACGTCGATGAAGGCCTGCCAGGCGAACTGGTGGAACACGCAGTCGGTCTGGCCGTTGTCGGCGATTTCGGTCGGAAAACTCGGATTCGTGAACCAGCTCGCGCTGGCGTTGCAGGGCGTCTGGGCGAAGGCGCTGTGACCCAGAAGCAGCAGGACGGTACCGAACAACCATTGCGGCAAGCGAGCACTCATGGCTTTTCTCCCCAAGGGGTTGGCTGGAGTCGGACGCGGCGTATCACAGTGAGCAACTGTGATTTGGATACATTGATTCAATTTCCGGATTACGACAAGCGCGAAACAGTGCGGCCGGCTGTCATGGCTCCGGTGTCGTCGTGAGCTGGCGCCGGCCCGGGCAGGGGCGCTGTCCGGCGGCCGCCGGACCGGAGTTGATCGCGGCCCGGCGCTGGGGCTGGAGCCGATCGGGCGGCAGCAGAAACGCTGCATGGCGGCCTCGCGGCAGCGCGTCGGGCGGGGGCGGGTGGGGTCTGCAGCCCTGTTTCCGGCGACTGGCGGGCCCAGCTGTGCCGCTGGGTGAGGTAAGCGAAGTATGGACGTGCGAAATTCTTTGTAATTCAAGGTGCTGAACTAATTAGCTTAGAAACAGCCTGAATTCGTCACGAATTGCTACAACCCCATTGATCTGTAACGGAAATTCTCCTTGACAGTCTCAGGGGCTGAGACTAGTGTGGGCGCTGGTGTGATTTGGTGGGAAATGGTGGGAAGGACACTTGGGCATGTTGACGGGCGAGACCGCCATCACGATCGACGACAAGGGTCGGCTAGCCGTGCCGACCGCTTATCGCGAGCTGATTGCGCAGCTGTCCGGCGGACGCCTGGTGTTCACCTACAACCCTTTCGAGACCGGCTGCCTCTGGCTGTTCCCGCTCAATGAGTGGGAAACCGTACGCGATCAGGTCAACGAGCTGCCCAATGTCAAGGCCGTGCACCGGGCGCTGCAGATGAAGCTCGTCGGCGCCGCGGCGCACGTCGAGCCTGACGGAGCGGGTCGCATCCTCGTGCCGGCGAGCCAACGCATGGCGGCCGGCATAGAGAAGAAGGCGGTTCTGCTCGGCATGGGGACCAAATTCGAGTTGTGGAGCGAGCAGGCGCACCTCGCCAAGATCCGCCAGACCATAGGCGAGGACGAGATCAGCGACGCGATGATGAACTTGAGGTTGTAGCGGTACTTACGGATCGGGGTGGAGCAGGGTGAAGCACGACACGCTCAAGCACGTCCCGGTCATGTTGGCGGAAGCGGTAGACGCGCTTGCCGTGAAGCCCGACGGCGTCTACCTCGACGGCACTTTCGGCCGCGGCGGGCATGCGCGCGAGGTGTTGAAACGGCTGGGTGCCGGGGGGCGCCTGTTGCTGCTGGATCGCGATCCGCAGGCGATTGCCATGGCGCGCGCCGAATTCGGCCAGGACCCGCGCGTACAGGTACGCCACGGCAGTTTCGCCGATCTGGCCGAGTGGGACGCGACGGAGGGTGGTTTGGACGGTGTGTTGCTCGATATCGGCGTGTCGTCGCCGCAGCTGGACGATCCGCAGCGCGGGTTCAGCTTCCAGGCCGACGCGCCGCTCGACATGCGCATGGATACGAGCCAGGGCGAAAGCGCCGCCGAGTTCCTGGCCCGCGCCAGCGAGGAAACCATCGCCGACGTGCTCTACAACTACGGTGAAGAGCGCATGAGCCGGCGGATCGCGCGCTGGATCGTCGAGCGCCGCGCCGACCAGCCCATCCGCACGACGGCCGAGCTCGCCGAGCTCTGTGCGCGCGCCAATCCCAAGCGGGAGCCCGGCAAGCACCCGGCCACGCGCACGTTCCAGGCCCTGCGCATCGCGGTCAACGGCGAGCTGGACGCGCTGCAGCGCGGCCTGGCCGGCGCCGAACGCCGGCTGAAGCCGGGCGGCCGCCTCGTCGTCATCAGCTTCCATTCGCTGGAAGACCGCATCGTCAAGCAATTCATCCGCGGCCGCTCGCAGCCGCCGCCGGCCCGCCGCGGCCTGCCGCCGCCGGCGCATGCGCCGCTGACCCTGCGTGCGCTCGGCAATGCGCGGCTGCCGAGCGACGAGGAAGTCGAGCGCAACCCGCGTGCGCGCAGCGCCGTGCTGCGCGTGGCCGAACGCCTGGAGGCGGCCGTATGAAGCGCGTCGGATTCGTGCTGTTCGCCCTGCTGCTGCTGGCCGACATCGCCAGCGCGATCGGCGTGGTCTACCAGCGCCACGAGGGGCGAGTGCTGTTCATCGAGATGACCAGGCTCAACAAGGAACGTGACGAGATGAATTTCGAGTACGGCCGGCTGCAGCTGGAGCAGTCGACCTGGGCCGAGCCCAACCGCATCGAGCAGGTTGCCCGCGGCCAGCTCGGCATGGGCTCCGTCGATCCGGCCGACGTGGTGATCGTGCGCCGCTGATGAACATGCCGCCGCGCCCGCGCGAATTCGCCGAAGCCGCCCCGCGGGCCAATACCGCGGCTGGGCTGCGTGCGGCCACGCGCGGCCGGCCGGTCAATCTGAAGGCGCGCCTGTCGGCCGTGCTGATGCTGCTGACCCTGGCCGGCACCGGCCTGGTCGTGCGCGCCGTCGACCTGCAGGTGCTGCGCAAGGACTTCTATCAGGAGCAGGGTGACGCGCGCTATCTGCGCGAAGTGCCTATCCCGGTGTCGCGCGGCACCATCCTCGACCGCAACGGCGAGCCGCTGGCCGTGTCCACGCCGGTCGAGTCGATCTGGGCCAATCCGCAGGAGCTGCTGCAGCACGCCGACCGCATTCCCGAGCTGGCCGAGGCGCTGGCCGTCGACGAGGGCGTGCTGCGGCAGAAGCTCGAGCAGCGTGCGGACAAGGAATTCCTCTATCTCAAGCGTCATCTGAACCCCGACGACGCCAAGCTCATCCTGGACCGCAAGATTCCCGGGATCAACGCGCAGCGCGAGTTCCGCCGCTACTACCCGAGCGGCGAAGTCATGGCGCACGTGCTCGGCTTCACCAACATCGACGACCGCGGCCAGGAAGGCCTGGAACTGGCCTACGACGAATGGCTGGCCGGCAAGCCCGGCGCCAAGCGCGTGATCCGCGACCGTCTCGGCCATGTCGTCGAGGATGTGGAACTGCTGCACGAACCGCAGCAGGGCCGCGACCTGACCTTGTCCATCGACCGCCGCATCCAGTCGCTGGCCTACCGCGAGCTCAAGCGCGCGCTGCTCGAGCACGGCGCGACCTCGGGCTCCATCGTCGTGCTCGACGCCCACGACGGGCAGATCCTCGCGACGGTCAACCAGCCATCGTTCAATCCGAACGCGATCAACAACGGCGATACCTCGATTCGGCGCAACCGCGCGCTGACCGACGTGGTCGAGCCGGGTTCGACGATGAAGGCGTTCACGATCGCCGCGGCGCTGGAAAGCGGCAAGTGGAAGCCGAACACGCCGATCGACACCTCGCCGGGTTCGATGCCGCTGGCCGGCCACATCATCCGCGACACCAGTAACAAGGGCCTGATCGACGTGACCGGCGTGCTGACGCGCTCGAGCAATATTGGCGCGGCCAAGATCGCCCTGTCGCTATCCAACGACCATCTCTACGACATGTACAAGCGTGTCGGCTTCGGCGAGAGCACCGGCAGCGGCTTCCCCGGCGAGGCGCCCGGCGTACTGCCGGCAGCCAAGAGCTGGGGCGTGGTCGAGAAGGCGACCCTGTCCTACGGCTACGGCCTGAACGTGACGCCGCTGCAGCTGGCCCAGGCGTATGCCGTGCTCGCCAACGGCGGCCGCCTGCGCTCGCCGACCTTCGTGAAGGGCGGCATCGACAACCCCGAGCGCGCGGTGATCGACCCCGCGCTCGCCCAGACCCTGATCGGCATGCTCGAAACCGTCATCACGCCGCGCGGCACCGGCCTGCGCGCGGCGGTGCGCAACTACCGCGTCGCCGGCAAGACCGGCACCTCGCGCCGCGCCGTCGCCGGCGGCTACGACAGCCGTTACATCTCGACGTTTGCCGGCATCGCGCCGGCCAGCGGTCCGCGCCTGGTCTGCGTGGTCGTTATCCATGATCCCAAGGGCGCCTATACCGGCGGCATGGTCGCCGCGCCGGCGTTCAGCCGCGTCATGGACGGCGCGCTGCGTCTGCTCGACATACCGCCGGACAACGTCGAGAAGTGGTATGCCGACGGCGCCGGCAACTGGGCGCCGGTACAGGCCGGCGACGCCGCGCCCGAGTACGCACCCGGCGCGACCAGCTATGAAGAAGGGGTGCCGGAATGACGGCCGCCCTGCCGCTCCGTGTTTCGCGTGCCGCCGCTGCCGGCGGCGGTGCGCTTTCGCTTGCCCCGGCGGCGCCGTCGCGGGCAGTTCCGGTCGAGGTCGGCCGGACTCCCGCGCGGCCCGCTCCTATGACGGGACGGCCGCGATGCTGAATCTGCGCCTGTCCGAAATCGCGGTCTGGACCCGCGGCCATCTGGCCGGCGCCGACGTGGCCGTACACGGCGTCGCCACCGACACGCGCACCCTGCGTGGCGGTGAATTGTTCGTCGCGCTCAAGGGCGAACGCGTCGATGCGCACGATTTCCTCGGTGCGGCCGCCGCCGCCGGCGCCGCCGCCGCGCTGGTCGCGCGCAAGGTCGATGCATCGCTGCCGCAGGTCGTCGTCGCCGACACCGGGCGGGCGCTCGGCGATCTGGCCGCCGCCGTGCGCACACGACGCGACGCGCGCGTGATCGGCATCACCGGCTCCAACGGCAAGACCACGGTCAAGACGCTGACCGCGTCCATCCTCGCGCGCCGCGGCGCGACGCACTGGACCCAGGGCAATCTCAACAACGAGATCGGCCTGCCGCTGACCCTGCTCGCGCTGCCCGAGGACACGCGCTATGCGGTGCTCGAAATGGGCGCCGGCAAACCCGGCGACATCGCCTATCTCGCGGCGATCGCGCGGCCCGAGGTCGCGCTGGTCAACAACGTCGCACCGGCGCATCTGGAGCGCATGCGCTCGCTGGCCGGCGTGGCGCAGACCAAGGGCGCGCTGTACGAGGCACTGCCCGACGACGGCATCGCCGTGATCAATGGCGAAGACGCTTTCGCCGCACTGTTTACAGGGCTTGCCGGAGCGCGGCGCATGCTGCGCTTCGGCTTTTCTTCCTCGTTCGACGTCTGGGCCGACGAACTGCGCCTGGGCACGCGTTCGCAGTTCCGCCTGCATACGCCGCAGGGCGAAACCGCAGTGGACCTGCCGCTGGCCGGACGACACAACGTGTCCAATGCGCTGGCTGCCGCGGCGATCGCGGTCGCTCTGGACGTGCCGCTGGACGACATCCGGCAGGGGCTGGAAAACGCCGAAGCCGTGGCCGGCCGCCTCGCGCGCCGCGAGACCGCGGCCGGCTGGACGCTGATCGACGACAGCTACAACGCCAACCCGGGCTCGGCTGCCGCGGCCATAGACACTCTGGTGTTGCTGCCCGGCGAGCCTTGGCTCGTGCTCGGCGACATGAAGGAACTCGGCGCCGATGCGGCCGTGCTGCACGCGGACATCGGCGCGCGCGCGCGCGCGGCCGGCGTGCGTCGGCTGTACGCGACCGGCGACCTGAGCCGTGCCGCCGTGCAGGCATTCGGCGACGGCGGCCGCCATTTCGCCGCGCAGGCCGAACTGATCGAAGCGTTGCGTGCCGACCTGCATGCCGGCGTCTGTTGTCTGGTCAAGGGGTCGCGCTCGTCCGCGATGGATCGCGTGGTCAAGGCGCTGCTCGGAGCGCAGGGGGATTCGCATGCTGCTTGAACTGGCTCGCTGGCTGACGCCTTACGTCAGCGCATTCCACGTCGTCCAGTACCTGACGTTCCGCGCGATCATGGCGACGTTGACCGCGCTGGCCGTGTCGCTGCTGCTCGGCCCCGGCATGATCCGCCGCCTCGCCGCGCTGAAGGCCGGCCAGGTCATACGCCAGGACGGTCCGCAGTCGCATCTGTCCAAGGCCGGCACGCCGACCATGGGCGGCGCGCTGATCCTCGCCTCGATCGCGATCTCGACTCTGCTCTGGGCCGACCTCGCCAATCGCTACGTCTGGCTCGTGCTGGCCGTGACCGTCGTGTTCGGCGCGATCGGCTTCTATGACGACTACAAGAAGCTCGTGCTCAAGGACAGCCGCGGCCTGGCCGCGCGCTGGAAATATTTCTGGCAGTCGGTCGGCGGCCTCGGCGCCGCGCTGTTCCTCTACTACTCGGCCGACGTGCCGGCGGCGACCGCGCTGTACCTGCCGCTGTTCAAGCAGGTCGCGCTGCCGCTCGGCGCGTTCCTGTTCGTGCTGCTGGGCTATCTGATGATCGTCGGCTTCTCCAATGCGGTGAACCTGACCGACGGCCTCGACGGCCTGGCCATCATGCCCAGCGTGCTCGTGGCCTGCGCGCTCGGCGTGTTCGCCTACCTCGGCGGCAATGCGGTGTTTTCCAACTACCTGCAGATCCCGGCCGTGCCGGGTGCCGGCGAGCTGACGATCTACTGCGGCGCCCTGGCCGGCGCCGGGCTGGGATTCCTGTGGTTCAACACCTATCCGGCGCAGGTGTTCATGGGCGACATCGGCGCGCTGGCGATCGGCGCGGCGCTGGGTCTGATCGCGGTGATCGTGCGCCAGGAAGTCGCCCTGCTGATCATGGGCGGCGTATTCGTCATGGAGACGGCCTCGGTCATGCTGCAGGTGGCCAGCTTCAAGCTGACCGGCAAGCGCCTGTTCCGCATGGCGCCGATCCACCATCACTTCGAGCTCAAGGGCTGGCCGGAACCGCGCGTGATCGTGCGCTTCTGGATCATCAGCGTCGTGCTCGTGCTGATCGGCCTGGCCACGTTGAAGGTCCGTTGATGAGCGACGCCCAGGCCACCCGCCGCAGCGAACTGCCCGGTCGTTACGACCGCGGCCTGCTGCTGGCCGCGCTCGGCCTGGCCGGCCTCGGGCTGGTCATGGTGGCCTCCAGTTCGATTCCGGTGGCCGACAATCAGCACATCGGGCCGTTCTACTACGTCACGCGCCACCTGGTCTTCCTCGCGCTCGGGCTAGGCCTCGCGATCACGGCGATGCGCATCGAACTGGAGAAGGTCGAGCAGCACAGCGGCGTCGTGCTGCTCGCCGGTTTCGCCCTGCTGCTGGCGGTGTTCGTGCCGGGCATCGGCATGCGCATCAAGGGCGCGCTGCGCTGGATCCATCTGGGCATCTCCGGCTTCCAGCCGGTCGAGGCGTTCAAGCTGCTGCTGATCCTCTATCTGTCCAGCTATCTCGTGCGTCACCGCGAAAGCGTGCAGCGCAATTTCTTCGGCGTGATCAAGCCGATCGGCGTGGCCGGCATCGGCGTGGCGCTGCTGCTCGTGCAGCCGGACTTCGGTTCGGCCGCGCTGATCGGCGCGACCACGGTCGGCCTGATCTGGCTGGGCGGTGCAAGGCTGCGCAACCTCGTCTTCCTCGGCCTGCCGATCATGCCGGTCATGGCCTATGCGGCGATGTTTGCGGAATACCGCCTCAAGCGTCTGACCTCGTTCCGCGATCCGTTCCTCGATCCGTTCGGCGACGGCTACCAGCTGGCCCAGGCGCTGATCGCGGTCGGCCGCGGCGAATGGCTCGGCGTCGGCCTCGGCGGCTCGGTGCAGAAGCTGTTCTACCTGCCCGAGGCGCATACCGACTTCATTCTCGCCGTGATCGCCGAAGAGCTCGGCCTGGCCGGTATCGTGTTCGTGCTCGCGCTGTTCGCCTGGCTCTGCGGCCGCGGACTGCTGATCGGCGCGCGCGCGATCCAGCGCGGCCTGTATTTCCAGGGCTATGTCGCATTCGGCATTTCCCTGTGCATCGCGCTGCAGGCGCTCGTGTCGATCGGCGTGAATCTCGGCGTGCTGCCGACCAAGGGACTGACCTTGCCGCTGATCAGCTCCGGCGGTTCGTCGGTGATGATGACCTGCGCGATGATCGGCGTGCTGCTGCGCGTGAGCTACGAACTGGCGCGCGAGGAAGCGCAGAGCGCCGAAACCACGCAGGCCCGCCTGCAGGCCGGAGTCTGGGCATGAACGCGACGGCGCAGGCACCCGTGCTGATCATGGCCGGCGGCACCGGCGGGCACATCTTTCCGGGCATCGCCGTGGCCGACGAACTGCGCGCGCGCGGCGTGCCGGTGCTGTGGATGGGCGCGGCCGGCGGACTGGAGACCGAACTCGTGCCGAAGGCCGGCATCGCGATCGAAACGCTCGACATCGGCGGCGTGCGTGGCAAGGGGCTCGCGACCAAGCTCAAGGCGCCGCTGCGCCTGGCCCGCGCCGTGCTCGCCGCACGCCGCGTGCTGCGCCGCGCGCGGCCGCGCAGCGTGCTGTCGCTCGGCGGATTTGCGGCCGGCCCCGGCGGCATCGCCGCATGGCTGGGCGGGACGCCGTTGATCGTGCACGAACAGAATCGCGTACCCGGCACGACGAATCGCGCGCTCGCGCGCGTCGCGCGTCGCGTGCTGGCCGGTTTCGCCGATGCCTTTCCGCCGGCGCGCAAGGCCATTTGGGTCGGCAACCCGGTGCGCGCGTCCATCGCCGCGATCGCGGCACCGGCCCAGCGTCTGGCCGGCCGCAGCGGACCGCTGCAGCTGCTCGTGCTCGGCGGCAGCCTGGGCGCGCAGGCGCTGAACACGCGCGTGCCCGCGGCGCTCGCCCCGCTGCCGGCCGCGCAGCGGCCGCGCGTGCGGCATCAGTGCGGCGCCAGGCATGCGGAAGCCGCGCGCGCGGCCTATGCCGCGGCCGGCGTCGAGGCCACGGTCGAACCATTCATCGACGACATGGCGCAGGCGTATGCCTGGGCCGATCTCATCGTCTGCCGCGCCGGCGCGCTGACCCTGGCCGAGATCGCCGCGGCCGGCTGCGGCGCCGTGCTCGTGCCGTATCCGCATGCGGTCGACGATCACCAGACGCGCAACGCCGAGGCGTTCGTGTCGGCGGGCGCCGCCCTGTGTCTGGCCGAAACCGAGGCGACGCCGCCGCGGCTGCAGCAGGAACTGGCAGCCTTGCTCGGCGACCGTGCGCGCCTGCTCGCGATGGCCGAGGCGGCGCGCGGACTCGCGCGGCCGCAGGCCGCCGCGAGCATTGCCGATCACTGCCTGGAGGCCAGCGCATGACGCCGCGCCGTCTCGCTCCGCAGGACGACATCACCCAGGCGCTGCGCCGTGTGCACTTCGTCGGCATCGGCGGCGTCGGCATGAGCGGCATCGCCGAAGTGCTGCACAATCTCGGCTACGACGTGTCCGGTTCGGACAAGGCCGATTCGGCCACCACGCGCCGCCTGGCCGGATTAGGGATACGCGTGGACCGCGGCCATGCCGCCGAACATGTGGCCAACGCCGACGCTATCGTCGTGTCCAGCGCGATCAGGCCCGACAACCCCGAACTGCTGGCCGCGCGCGAGCGGCGCATCCCGGTCGTGCCGCGCGCCGAAATGCTCGGCGAACTCATGCGCTTCCGCCGCGGCATCGCGGTGGCCGGCACGCACGGCAAGACCACGACGACGAGCCTCGTCGCCAGCGTGCTGGCCGAAGCCGGCCTGGATCCGACCTTCGTGATCGGCGGCCAGCTGACCGCGGCCGGCGCGAACGCGCGCCTGGGCACCGGCGAATACCTGGTTGCCGAAGCGGACGAATCCGACGGCTCGTTCCTGATGCTCTCGCCGATGGTCGCCATCGTGACGAACATCGACGCCGATCATCTGGAGAACTACGAAGGCGATTTCGCCAAGGTCAAGAAGGCGTTCGCCGACTTCCTGCACCGGCTGCCGTTCTACGGCCTGGCCGTGCTGTGCATAGACGACGCCGAGGTTGCCGCGCTCGCGCGCGAAACCACGCGTACGAGTCTGACCTACGGCATCGCCAGCAGCGACGCCGACGTGCGCGCGCTGAACGTGCGCCAGCAGGGCGCGCAGATGCTGTTCGATCTCGTGCTGCCGGGCGCCGATGCGATCGTGCCGGTGACCTTGAACCTGCCGGGCCGCCACAATGTGCTCAACGCGCTGGCCGCGTCGGCGGTGGCCTGGCAGCTCGGCGTCGACGCCGCGGCGATTCAGCGCGCGCTGGCCCAGTTCCAGGGCGTGGGCCGGCGCTTCCAGGCGCGCGGCGAATTGCAGCTGGACGAGGGCCGCGTGGCCCTGGTCGACGACTACGGACACCACCCGAGCGAGCTGGCCGCGGTGTTCGCCGCGGCGCGCGGCGGCTGGGGCGACCGGCGTCTCGTCGTCGCGTTCCAGCCGCACCGCTACTCGCGTACGCGCGATCTGCTCGACGATTTCGCGCGCGTGCTCAGCGAGGTCGACGTGCTCGTGCTGACCGAGGTCTATCCGGCCGGCGAAGCGCCGATCGCGAATGCCGACGCACGCGCGCTCGCGCGCGCCGTGCGTGCGCGCGGCAAGGTCGATCCGGTGCTGATCGAACATCCGCGTGATCTCAGGAACGCATTGCCCGCGCTGCTGCGCGACCGCGATCTGCTGCTGCTCATGGGCGCCGGCGACATCGGCGCGGCAGCCGTGGAGCTGGCGGCGCTGGGCGAACTCAGGACCAAGGCAAGCTGATGCGAATCACCGATCCCCAACTGTTCGGACGCGTGGCCGTGGCCCTCGGCGGCAATTCCGCCGAGCGCGAGGTGTCGCTGGACTCCGGCCGCAACGTGCTCGAAGCGCTGCGTTCGCGCGGCGTCGATGCGCATCCGGTCGACGGCATTCCGGCGCTGCTCGACGCGCTGCGCGCAGGTCATTTCGCGCGCGTGTTCAACATTCTGCACGGCCGCGGCGGCGAGGACGGCATGCTGCAGGGCGCGCTGCAGGCGCTCGGCGTGCCGTTCACCGGCTCGGGCGTGCTCGGTTCGGCGCTGACCATGGACAAGGTGCGCACCAAGGAAGTCTGGATCGCCAAGGGGCTGCCGACGCCGCGTTTCCGCGCCTACCGCAAAGGCGAAGACATCGCCGCAATCATCACCGAGCTCGGCTATCCGGTCATCGTGAAGCCGTCGCACGAAGGTTCCAGCGTCGGCATCACGCGCGTGTACGGGGCATCCGATCTGCCGGCGGCGCTGGAGCTCGCATCGCGCTACGACGGCGAACTCGTGATCGAGCAACTGATCGTCGGCGACGAATTCACCGTCGGCATTCTCGACGGCGAGGCGTTGCCGAGCATCCACATCGTGCCCAAGGGCGAGTTCTACGACTATCACGCCAAGTACGTGGCCGAGGACACGCAGTATCTGTGTCCCGGTCTGGAAGGTGAAGCCGAACAGGCCATGCGCACGCTCGCCCTGGCCGCGTTCGATGCGGCCGGCGCCTCGGGCTGGGGGCGCGTGGACGTCATGCGCGACGGCGCCGGCCGCAACTGGCTGCTTGAAGTGAACACCACGCCGGGCATGACCAGTCATTCGCTGGTACCCAAGGCCGCACGTGCGGTCGGCATCGACTTCGCCGAACTGTGCTGGCGCATTCTCGAAACCAGCTTCGGAGACGCCGCCCCGTGAGTGCGACGGCGATCCAACGCCTGCTGGCCTGGGCCATTGCACTGACCCTGGTCGCGCTGCCCGTGGTCGGCCTGCTCAACGGCTGGTACGCGGCTGATCGCTGGCCGGTGCGCCAGCTCGAGCTGCAGGCGGAGTTCGCCAACGTCAGCGCCGAGCAGATCCGCGCGGCTGCCGCCCCGGCCATCGGCATCGGCTTCTTCGCCGTGGATCTGGCCGGGGTGCAGAAGAGCGTGGCCCAGCTGCCCTGGGTCGAGAAAGTGGAAGCGCGCAAGCGCTGGCCCGATACGCTGGTGCTGCGCGTGTACGAGCAGCGGCCGTATGCGCACTGGGGCCGCGAGCGGCTGATCAATCGCGAAGGCCAGCTGTTCCAGGTGCCCGGCGCCTCGGAAATCCAGAGCCTGCCGCGGCTGGACGGCCCCGACGAGCGCATCAATGAGGTGGTCGCGTTCTACAACGAGGTGCTGGCCGAGGCCAACGGCAGCGGCCTGAACGTGGCTGGCGTCAGCCTCAGCGCACGCGGCAGCTGGACCGTGCATCTGGACAGCGGTGCCGACATCGTCGTGGGCAACGAGCATGCGCAGGAGCGGCTGCGCCGCTTCCTGCAGATGTATCCGCGCGTGGCCGGCAGCGGCCGCGGCGCATTCGAATACGTGGACCTTCGCTACAGCAACGGCTTCGCCATGAAGTGGCCCGGCGCCAAGGCCGCCATGCCCGCGTCGGCGCCGCCTCCGCCCGCCAGCCCCGTTCCTCCGCCGGTGGAAGACGCATGAACCGCAAGACGGAAAAATCCCTGATCGTCGGCCTGGACATCGGCACGTCCAAGACCGTGGCCATCGTCGGCGAATTCCAGCCCGGCGAGCCGGTCGAGATCATCGGCGTGGGTTCGCACGCTTCGCGCGGGCTCAAGCGCGGCGTCGTCGTCGACATCGAGTCGACGGTGCAGTCGATCCAGCGCGCAATCGAGGAAGCCGAGCTCATGGCCGGTTGCGAGATCCGCTCGGTCTACGCCTCGATTTCCGGCAGCCACATCAAGGACGACAACTCGCACGGCACGGCGCCGATCCGCGACAAGGAAGTGACCCAGGCCGATCTCGATGCGGTGCTCAACGCGGCCAGCGCGCTCGCGATTCCGGGCGACCGCTGGGTGCTTTACAAGGAGCCGCAGGAGTACCTGATCGACGGCCAGGAAGGCATACGCCATCCGGTCGGCATGTCGGGCGTGCGCCTGGAAGCCAACGTACACCTGGTCACCGGCGCGGCCAGCGCGGCGCAGAACATCAGCAAGTGCATACAGCGCTGCGGCCTGTCGGTGGATGAACTCGTGCCGTCGGCCGTGGCCTCGGCGCGCGCGGTGCTGACCCAGGACGAGCGCGAGCTCGGCGTCTGCCTCGTCGACATCGGCGCGGGCACGACGGATCTGGCGATCTACGCCCAGGGCGCGATACGCCATACCGCGGCGCTGCCGATCGGCGGCGATCAGGTCACCAACGACATCGCCCAGTTCGTGCGCACGCCGACGGCCAATGCCGAGGAGATCAAGATCCGCTACGCCTGCGCGCTGGCCCAGCTGGCGACGGCCGAGGAAACCATACAGGTGCCCAGCGTCGGGGACCGGCCGCCGCGACGTCTCGCGCGGCAGACCCTGGCCGAGGCGGTGCAGCCGCGCTACGAGGAAATCTTCGAGATGGTGCAGGCCGAGCTGCGTCGCTCGGGCCTGGAAGAACTGACCCGCGCAGGCATCGTGCTGACCGGCGGCGGCGCCAAGATGGAAGGCGTGGTCGAGCTGGCCGAAGAACTGTTCCACATGCCGGTGCGACTGGGCGTGCCGCAGCACGTCAGCGGCCTGTCCGACGTGGTGTCCAACCAGATCCATGCCAGCGGCGTGGGCCTGCTGCTCTACGGCGCGGGCCGCGAAGCCGTGCGCCGGCCCGCCGGCGCCGGCGTCGCGAGGGTCGGCGGTCTCTGGGACAAGGTCATGCACTGGTTCAAGGGCAATTTCTGACAAGCGATTTCGCGGCGCCGCAGGGGCGGCGCCGGCAACACCCGCGGCAGGAGCTGCGGTGCACGGTGAAACGCCGTGCGAACCGGAGAACGCGCCTGTTCTCCGTCCGGTCGGCGGGTCAGGACGACGCGCGCGGCACACAACACAGCAACTCATAAAACCGGAGGATGGGAGTCATGTTTGAATTCGTCGAAAAGATCGCGCCGAACGCGGTCATCAAGGTCATCGGCGTCGGCGGCGGCGGCGGCAACGCGGTCGCCCACATGGTCCAGCAGCATGTCGAGGGCGTGGATTTCGTCTGCGCCAACACCGACGCGCAGGCGATCAAGAACTCGGGTGCCAAGTTCAGCCTGCAGCTCGGCAGCAATGTGACCAAGGGACTCGGCGCCGGCGCGAATCCGGAAGTCGGCCGTCAGGCCGCGCTGGAAGACCGCGAGCGCATCGTCGAGATGCTGCAGGGCGCCGACATGGTGTTCATCACCGCCGGCATGGGCGGCGGCACCGGCACCGGCGCGGCGCCGGTCGTGGCGCAGCTGGCCAAGGAGCTCGGCATCCTGACCGTCGCCGTGGTCACCAAGCCGTTCCCGTTCGAGGGCCGCCGGCGCATGCAGGTCGCGCTCAAGGGCATCGAGGATCTGAGCCAGCACGTCGACTCGCTGATCACCGTGCCGAACGAGAAGCTGCTGACCGTGCTCGGCCGCGACGTGACCCTGCTCAGCGCGTTCAAGCAGGCCAACGACGTGCTGCTCGGCGCGGTGCAGGGCATTGCCGATCTGATCACGCGTCCGGGTCTGATCAACGTCGACTTCGCCGACGTGCGCACCGTCATGTCGGAAATGGGCATGGCGATGATGGGCACGGGTTCGGCCAAGGGCGACGACCGCGCGGTCGCCGCCGCGGAAGCGGCCATCAACAACCCGCTGCTCGAAGACGTCAACCTCGCCGGCGCCTGCGGCATCCTCGTCAACGTCACCGCCGGTCCGAACCTGACCATGCGCGAGTTCGACGAGATCGGCCAGGTCATCCACGGCTTCGCCAGCGAGGATGCGACGGTCGTGATCGGCACGGCGCTGGATACGGAGCTGCAGGACGAGGTGCGCGTGACCGTGGTCGCTACCGGACTGAACCGGGCTGCCGTACGTCAGCCGGTATCGACGCGCCGCGAAGATCCGCGTCCGCGTCTGGTGCTGCGTACCGGCACCGGCAACGAAGTCGTCGACTACGCCCAGCCGGCCGTGCGCGTCGCCGGTCCGGCCGCGCGCCAGGTCAGCGTCAGCGAAGCTGCGGTCGCGGCGGAACCGGCCATGGACTACCTCGACATTCCGGCTTTCCTGCGCCGCCAGGCCGACTGAACCGCGCGGCTCCGCCGTGCGCCGGCGCAACGCCCCGCAGCTGCGGCTGCGGCGTTGCCGTGCCGGCCGCGTGAAGGGTTTGCGCAGAAAAGTGTCAAAGACAGGTGACGACAGGCGCCGTCATCCGTCATGCTACGTCCTCCTGAAGGCGGCTTGCCGACGGCAAGCCGCCTTTTTTTCGCCCTGTCGCATGCACGAGTGGACTCCGAAAAGGCCTGATCAGCCTTTAGCTTCATCGGTGCCGCTCAGCCAAAGGGGCGGCCAGACGCCAAGGTATCGGCGCTGGCGGGGTTGTGAGGATGCCGGGCCGGTCACGTGAATCCGATGTGGATTTGCAACAGCCGGGTTGTTGTATCCGCACAACAGATTGTGGGCCGGGCGCGTCGTTTTGCTTTTCTGTCATAAAGCCCTGTGCTAGCATCCAGCCCGTTTTGTTGGCTCCTGCCCCAGGGGACAAAAAAAGAATGATTAGACAGCGCACGCTCAAAAACGTGATTCGGGCGACAGGCGTCGGCATCCACACCGGCGAAAAGGTCTACATGACCCTGCGTCCGGCGGCCGTGGACACGGGTATCGTGTTCCGTCGCGTGGATCTGAATCCGCCGGTCGAGATCCATGCCCGAGCGGAAAACGTCGGCGATACCAGCCTCTCCAGCACCCTGACCAAGGGAACGATCCGCGTATCGACGGTCGAACACCTGCTGTCGGCGATGGCCGGCCTGGGTATCGACAACGCTTACGTCGACCTATCGGCCTCCGAAGTGCCGATCATGGACGGCAGCGCCGGACCGTTCGTATTCCTGCTGCAGTCGGCCGGTATCGAAGAGCAGTCCAAGGCCAAGCGTTTCATCCGGATCAAAAAGCCGCTGACCGTCCAGGACGGCGACAAGATGGCCCGTTTCGAGCCTTTCGACGGCTTCAAGGTCGGTTTTTCGATCGACTTCAACCATCCGATCTTCACGGCGCAGACGTCCCGCGCCGAAATCGACTTCTCGACGACCTCGTTCGTCAAGGAAGTCTCGCGCGCCCGTACCTTCGGCTTCATGCGCGACATCGAAATGCTGCGTGAGCGCAATCTCGTGCTCGGCGGGTCGATGGACAACGCGATCGTCCTCGACGACTATCGCGTCCTCAACGAAGATGGTCTGCGCTACGAGGACGAATTCGTCAAACACAAGATCCTCGATGCGATCGGCGACCTGTACCTGCTCGGACACAGCCTCATCGGCGCGTTCTACGGGCACAAGTCGGGCCATCAGTTGAACAACCAGCTGTTGCGCAATCTGCTGGCGGACACCAGCGCCTGGGAAGAGGTCTGCTTCGACGACCCGGCCACGGCGCCCATTTCCTACGCCCACCCTGCCCAGGCGATGTAGGAAAGCAATACCTCGCGGCTTCAGCCAGCCGCAATGCGGCGCGGTCAGTCTTCCGCGTCCTTGGAATCAGCGGGTTCGGCGAGGGACGCCATTTGCAAGAAGAGGACCCTGAGTTCGGGGTCTGCCAGTGTGGCCGCGGCCTTGCTCAGATGCAGGGCGGCGGTGTGTGAAAGCGGCTTCCGCCTTGCAGGCTCCGGGGGAACGGACGGCAAGGGTGCCACTTTGACGGCGAACGACTTGAAAGGCTGACCCAGCGCCCTGTGCGCTTCGGTCAGGATCGGGGTCTGGTGAAGCCTGAGCTTCGCCGCCCAGGTCGAGGAGTCCGCCAGAAAAACAACGCGACCCTGTCGCGCATCGGCCAGGCAGCAATGCGGCCGCAGCGCGGGGGGAAGCGTCAGGCGTAAACGAAGATCCAGTGCTTCCAGCGCTCGCGCCCGCTCTATGAGCGACGCGACGGGGGAGGTCTCGCTGACCGGTTTGGGGCCGGACATCGGGCGTCGCGATGTTTTCGCGGTTGTCGGGGGCTTGGTTTGCATCACGGAAACCCAGGCAGAATCAGAACGAATCGGGCATGAACATCATTATCGTCGCAAAGCCGCATGCGGTGCCGCAGACCATCGACCTCGGCTGCTGGCGTACCCGTCTCAAATGCGGCGCGATACTCGGTTGTGCCGCCCTGGCCTGCGCCCTGCTGGGCGTCAGCGTGGCCTACAGCGTGGCCGGTCCGAAGACGCGCACCCTGGCGGAAGTCCGCGAGTTGCGCGAACAGAGCGAAGCGCGCCTGCGCGAGCTCGAACAGGTCAAGGCGAGTACGCAGCGCGATCTCGACGCGCTGGCCGTCAAGCTCGGTGCGCTGCAGGCGCACGCCACCCGCCTCAATGCCCTCGGCGAGCGCCTGACCCGCGCCGGCAAGCTCGACGACGGCGAATTCAGTTTCTCCGAAGCGCCCGCCGTCGGCGGTCCCGAAGAACCGGCGGCCCAGATCGTGCACACGGCGGCGCCGCAGCTGACCGACTCCATCGACGAACTGCACCAGCGCTTCGTGCGCCAGCAGGCCCAGCTCGAAGTGCTCGAAAACCTGCTGCTCGACCGCAAGATCGACTCCGACCTGCTGCCCAGCGGCATGCCGGTGAACACCGGCTACATCTCCTCGTATTTCGGCGGCCGTCCCGACCCGTTCAACGGCGCCAGCGCTTTTCACTCCGGCATCGACTTCGACGCCAACACGGGTGCGGATATCCATTCGGTCGCCGAAGGCGTCGTGACCTGGTCCGGTACCCGCCCCGGTTACGGCAACGTGGTCGAAGTCGACCACGGCAACGGCTACATGACCCGCTATGCACACAATTCCCAGAACCTGGCCGAGGTCGGCCAGCGCGTCCGCGTCGGCGAAGTCATCGCCAAGGTCGGCTCCACCGGCCGCTCCACCGGATCGCACGTGCATTTCGAGGTCTGGCTCAACGGCAAGGCCGTCAACCCGATCGCCTACGTGCGCAGCCAGCGCAAGGCCTGACGGCGGGCTCTGCGGCCCGCGGCCCTTGAATCCCGGGGCCGCCAACCCACCATTCTTTCCCCGACGCGGCCGCCGGCTTATCATCGGCGGTCCGCTCGCGCCTGCGCACCGCGCGGGCTTTGCGCGTTTCCCCCTTTCCTGCTGAGCGAACCATTCCATGTTCAACCGTCTGATGACGAGCCTTTTCGGCAGCCGCAACGATCGCGTGCTGCGCCAGCTCAACAAGGTCGTGGCGCAGATCGCCGCGCTGGAGCCGGCGATGCAGGCCCTGTCCGACGCGGAATTGCGCGCTCGCACCGATATGTTCAAGCAGCGCCTGGCCGAGGGGCAGACCCTGGACCAGATCCTGCCCGAAGCGTTCGCGACGGTGCGCGAAGCCTCGTCCCGCGTGCTCGGTCTGCGCCATTACGACGTGCAGATGATCGGCGGCATGGTCCTGAACATGGGCCGCATCGCCGAAATGCGCACCGGTGAAGGCAAGACCCTGGTCGCGACCCTCGCCGTGTATCTGAATGCGCTCGAAGGCAAGGGCGTGCATGTGGTCACGGTGAACGACTACCTGGCCAAGCGCGATGCGGCGCAGATGGGCCGGCTGTACAACTTCCTCGGCCTGACCGTCGGCGTCGTTTATCCCGGCATGAACCACGCCGACAAGGCCGAAGCCTACGCCGCCGACATCACCTATGGCACCAACAACGAATTCGGCTTCGACTACCTGCGCGACAACATGGCTCTGTCCAAGGAGCAGCGCTACCAGCGCGGCCTGCACTACGCCATCGTCGACGAGGTCGACTCCATCCTGATCGACGAGGCGCGCACCCCGCTGATCATCTCCGGTCCGTCGGAGGAATCGCCGCAGCTCTACGTCAAGATCAACCGCATCGTTCCCAAGCTCACGCGCCAGGAAAAGGAAGATTCCACGGTCGGCGACTACTGGGTCGACGAGAAGCAGAAGCAGGTACACCTGTCCGAAGAGGGCATGGAGCACGCCGAGCAGCTGCTGCGCAAGGAAGACGTGATCGGCGCTGACGAAGGCCTCTACGACGCCAAGCATCTCGTCGTCGTGCATCACCTGAATGCCGCGCTGCGCGCCAACGCGCTGTACCAGCGCGACGTCGACTACATCGTGCGCGACGGCGAAGTCATCATCGTCGACGAGTTCACCGGCCGTACTCTGGCCGGCCGGCGCTGGTCCGACGGCCTGCACCAGGCGGTCGAGGCCAAGGAGGGCGTGCCGATCCAGCGCGAGAACCAGACGCTCGCGACGATCACGTTCCAGAACTACTTCCGTATGTACAAGAAGCTGTCCGGCATGACCGGCACGGCCGACACGGAAGCCTACGAATTCCAGCAGGTCTACGGGCTGGAAGTCGTCGTGATCCCGACCCATCGGCCGATGGTGCGCAAGGATTCGCCGGACCTGGTGTTCCTCAAGCACGCGCCGAAGTGGAACGCGATCGTCGAGGACATCCGCGACTGCCAGAAGCGCCGCCAGCCGGTGCTGGTCGGCACGGCCTCGATCGACGCGTCGGAATTCCTGTCCAAGATGCTGCAGAAGCAGGGTGTCGCGCACGAAGTGCTGAACGCCAAGCAGCATGAGCGCGAAGCGCACATCGTCGCCCAGGCCGGACGTCCGGGTTCGGTCACGATCGCGACGAACATGGCCGGCCGCGGTACCGACATCGTGCTCGGCGGCAGCCTCGACGCCGAACTGGCCGAACTGCCCGAAGACGCCAGCGACGCCGAGCGCGCGCGCATCAAGGCCGAGTGGAAGAAGCGCCACGACGAAGTCATCGCTGCCGGCGGCCTGCACATCGTCGGCACCGAACGCCACGAGTCGCGCCGCATCGACAACCAGCTGCGCGGCCGTTCGGGTCGCCAGGGCGACCCGGGTTCGAGCCGCTTCTACCTGTCGCTCGAAGACAATCTCATGCGCATCTTCTCGCCCGACTGGGTCACGAAGTGGATGCAGATCTTCGGCATGAAGGAAGACGACGCGCTGGAGGACCGCATGGTCAGCCGGCAGATCGAGAAGGTGCAGCGCAAGGTCGAGCAGCACAACTTCGACATCCGCAAGAACCTGCTCGAATTCGACGACGTCGCCAACGACCAGCGCAAGGTCATCTACGAGCAGCGCAATGAACTGCTGGAGCAGGACGACTTCGCCGAGACCGCCGCGGCGATCCGCAGCGACGTGTTCACCGATCTCGTGCGCACCCATGTGCCGCAGCACTCGATCGACGAGCAGTGGGACGTGCCGGCCCTGCAGAAGAAGCTGACGGACGATTTCGGCATCGAGATCGACCTCAAGCGCTGGCTGGAAACCCAGGCCGAGGCCGATTCGGAACACGTGCTCGAATATGTGCAGGCCGCGGTCGACCGCTATTTCCGCGAACGCGAAGCGATGCTCGGCTCCGAAGTCATGCGTGCGCTGGAGCGCCATGTCATGCTCAGCACGCTCGACAACTGCTGGAAAGAACACCTGGCCAGCATGGACTACCTGCGCCAGGGCATCTATCTGCGTTCCTACGCGCAGAAGCAGCCCAAGCAGGAGTTCAAGCGCGAGTCCTTCGAGCTGTTCCAGTCGATGCTCGAACGCATCAAGCTCGAGACCACGACCCTGCTGGCGCGCGTGCGCATCCGCAGCGAAGAGGAAGTGCAGCAGATCGAGGAAGCGCAGCGCCGCCAGCAGCAGCAATCGCCGCTGAATTTCGCCCACGCCGAAGCCAGCGGCTTCGCGAGCGAAGGCGAGGTGCTGGCCGCGACGGTAGCCGCGACCGCGCCGGCCGTGGCGCAGTTCAACCAGGGCCCCAAGGTCGGCCGCAACGATCCCTGTCCCTGCGGTTCGGGCAAGAAGTACAAGCAATGCCACGGACGTCTGGCCTGAGTGCGAAGGCCTGAGGTCACGAGCGTATGAATACCGCTGCGGCGGAAGCCGTGGCGGCGCCCGCCAGCGAGGCGGCGCCGGTCCATGTCGTCGCCGCGGCGCTGATCGACGCCGACGGCCGCGTGCTGCTGGCGCAGCGCCCCGAAGGCAAGCACCTGGCCGGCTACTGGGAGTTCCCGGGCGGCAAGGTCGAGCCCGGCGAGACGCCGCTGCAGGCGCTGCAGCGCGAAGTGATCGAGGAGATCGGCGTGCGTATCGGCGCGGCCGAGCCGCTGATCCGCATTCCCTGGCGCTATGCGAGCAAGCACATCCTGCTCGACGTCTACCGCGTGCTCGCTTTCGACGGCGAGCCGCATTCCTGCGAAGGCCAGGCCCTGAAATGGGTGCCGGCCGCGGCGCTGGATCCCGCGGAAATGCCGCCGGCCGACCATCCCGTGATTCACGCGCTGGCGCTGCCGGCGCAGTATCTGATCACGCCGGAGCCCGATGCCGACGAGACGGCCTTCCTGGCCCGGCTCGATGCCGCGCTCGAACGCGGCGTGCGGCTGGTGCAGCTGCGTGCCAAGCACCGGGACGACGCGACCCTGCGCCGGCTCGCGGCTGCCTGCCTCGCGCGCGTGCGCACGGCCGGTGGTCAATTGTTGATCAATGCGCGCTGGGATCTGGTCGAGGAGCTCGATCTGGACGGCGTGCACCTGACCGCCGCGCAACTGGCCGAGTTCACCGAACGGCCTGTGTCCGCGCGGCGCTGGCTCGCGGCGTCCTGCCACGACGCATGCGAGCTGACCCTGGCGCAGGCGCTCGGTGCCGACTTCGCGGTGCTCGGGCCGGTCGCCGCGACGGCGAGTCACGCGCAGTGCGAGCCGCTGGGCTGGGACCGGTTCGCGACGCTGTGCGCGGCGGCGACCTTGCCGGTCTATGCGCTGGGCGGCATGCGTCGCGAGGATCTCGCCGCGGCGCTCGCCGCCGGCGCACAGGGCATCGCCGGCATTTCCGGTCTGGGCTGATTCGCCTCAGGCCGTGGCCAGCGCGAGAAAGCGCTGGTGCAGCGCCGCGACCGCCGCATCGAGCTGTTCCAGATTGCCGCTGTTGTCGACGACGTCGGTCGCGATCGCGAGGCGCTGTTCGCGTGTGGCCTGGGCGGCGATCATCTTCAGCGCGAGTTCGCGCCCGATCGCGTCGCGCCGCTGCAGTCGCTCGAGCTGCACGGCCGGCGCCACGTCGACGATGAGCACGCGATCCGCCCAGGCATAGGCCGGCCAGGTCTCGGCGAGCAACGGAATCGCCAGCAGGCAATAGGCGTTGCGGTCGGCCGCGACCTGCTCGCGCAGTCGTGCGCGGATGCGCGGATGCAGGATCGCCTCGAGCCGCCGGCGCGCCTCGGGATCGCCGAATACGAGCCGGCGCATCGCCGCGCGGTCCAGCGTGCCGTCGGCCTGCAGCAGGTCGGCGCCGAACGCGGCGGCGATCTCGGTCAATGCCGGCTGGCCCGGTGCGACCACGTCGCGGGCCGCCACGTCGGCGTCGTAGCAGGCGATGCCGCGTCGCGCGAATGCAGCCGTCACGGCGGATTTGCCGGAGGCCACGCCGCCGCTGACGGCGACGACGAAATGCGCGTCCACATCGCCGGCGCTCATTGCGCCAGCAGCACGCTCGCGTACAGCCGCAGCAGCTCCTCGCCCCAGATGAACTGCACCCAGCCGGCGACCGCGATGAACGGGCCGAACGGAATCGGCGTGGAACGGTCCTTGCCGCGCGTGGCGAGAATGATGCTGCCGAGAATCGCGCCGACCAGGGACGACAGCAGAATGATCGGCAGCAGGCTCTTGGGACCCATCCAGGCGCCGAGGGCGCCGAGCAGCTTGAAGTCGCCGTGGCCCATGCCTTCCTTGCCGGTGGTCAGCTTGAATGCCCAGTACACGGTCCACAGGCTCAGGTAGCCGATCGCCGCTCCGAGTATCGCGTCGACCGGCCCGACGAACAGCGGCTGCAGCGACAGCAGCAATCCGAGCCAGAGCAGCGGCAAGGTCAGGTTGTCGGGCAGCAGCTGCGTGCGGAAGTCGATGCCCGACAGCGCGATCAGCAGACAGCTCAGGGCGATGCCCGCGGCGGCGTGCCAGGTCGGGCCGAACTTCCACACGACGACCAGGCAGGCCACGGCGGTCAGCAGCTCGACCAGCGGATACTGCGTCGAGATCGGCGCGCGGCAATAGCGGCAGCGCCCGCGCAGGACCAGCCAGCTCAGCAGAGGAACGTTGTCCAGCGGCGACAGCGCGTGCTTGCACTGCGGGCAATGCGAGCCCTTGAACACCAGGTCCGGCGGCGCCGGCTCGGCCGCCGCGGTGATGTCGACGTCCAGGCCGAGCAGTTCGCGGCTCTGCGCGCGCCAGTCGTGCATGAGGCGCGCCGGCAGGCGCAGGATGACGACGTTGAGGAAACTGCCGACCAGTAGGCCGAAGAGGCCGGCCGCGACATACAGCGGCCAGCCTTCGCTGAGGTATTCGATCATCGCGACCCGGTCAGCCGACGACTGCGGCGAGTTTGAAGATGGGCAGGTACATGCCGATCACCATGCCGCCGACGAGCACGCCGATGATGACCATGATGAAGGGTTCGAGCAGGCTGGACAGCGCGTCGACCGCGTTGTTGACTTCTTCCTCGTAGAACTCGGCGACCTTGAACAGCATCTTGTCCAGCGCGCCGGATTCCTCGCCGATCGCGACCATCTGCACGACCATGTTCGGGAACAGGCCGACCTGACGCATCGACAGCTGCAGCTGATGGCCGATCGCGACGTCCTCGCGGATGCGCTTGACCGCATTGTTGTAGACCGGGCTGCCGGTCGCGCCCGAGACCGAGTCCAGCGCCTCGACCAGCGGCACGCCGGCGCGGAACGTCACGCCGAGCGTGCGCGCGAAGCGCGCGATCGCCGACTGGTGCAGGATCTGGCCGATGACGGGCAGCTTGAGCACCGCGCGCGCGCAGAAATGGGCGAAGGCCGGCGAACGTTTGTAGAGGAAGACCAGGCCGCCGATTATGCCGGCCGCGATGAGCAGCACCATCCACCAGTAGCCGACGAGGAAGCGTGACGCGGTCACGATCATCTGCGTGAAGGCGGGCAGGTCTGCGCCGAAGCCCTTGAACACGTTCTCGAACTGCGGCACGACGAAGATCAGCAGGATCGCCGACACGAGCAGGGCCACTGCCATCACGATGGCCGGGTAGAACATCGCCTTCTTGATCTTGCCCTTCAGGGATTCGATGTTTTCCTTGTAGGTCGCGACGGTGTCGAGCACGGTATCGAGCACACCGGCCGACTCGCCGGCCTTGACGAGGTTGCAGAACAGTTCGTCGAACTGCACCGGGAACTTGCCCAGTGCTTCATACAGCGTCGAGCCGCCCTCGATGTCGTTCTTGATCGAGACGAGCATGTTCTTCATGCGAATGTTGTTCTGGCCGCTCGCGATGATGTCCAGGCCCTGCACCAGCGGCACGCCGGCCTGCATCATCACGGCGATCTGGCGGCTGAACACGGCGATGTCGCGCGCCTTGATCGTCTTGCCGGCGGCGCCGAACAGCGGCTTGCCCTTGGGCTTGACCGTGGTCGGGTTGATGCCCTGGCGGCGCAGCTCGGCCTTGACCAGGCTGACGTTCTTGGCCGAGTACTCGCCCTTCATGGCTTGGCCGCGCTTGTCCTTGCCGGCCCAGACGAAGGTCTGCAGCTGGCTGACTTCGGCACGCGCCCGGCCGCGCTGTGCGGAGTCGGCGGCGGGTTTGCGGGAAACCGTTGCGGTAGCCATAGTTAGTCCTTGGTGACGCGATTGATTTCGGCGAGACTCGTGACGCCTTGCTTGAGCTTCAGTACCGCCGAAGCACGCAGGTCGCGGATGCCGGCGGCGCGCGACGCTTCTGCGATCTGGATGGCGTTGCCGCCGGCCAGGATGATCTTGGCGATGTCTTCGCCGAGCGGCATGACCTGATAGACGCCGACTCGACCCTTGTAGCCTTCGTTGCAGCCGGAACAGCCGTTGGCGTCGAACATCTGCAACGTGGCGATTTCCTGCTCGGTGAAACCCTCGGCGAGCAGTGCCGCCGGCGGCAGGACCAGCGGCTTCTTGCAATCGTGCAGGCGCCGCGCGAGACGCTGGGCGATGACCAGGGTCACCGACGAGGTGATGTTGAACGGCGCGATGCCCATGTTCATCAGGCGGGCGATCGTCTGCGGCGCGTCGTTGGTGTGCAGGGTGGACAGCACCATGTGCCCGGTCTGCGCGGCCTTGACCGCGATCTCGGCGGTTTCGAGGTCGCGGATCTCGCCGACCATGATGACGTCCGGATCCTGGCGCAGGAACGAACGCAGCGCCGCAGCGAAGGTCATGCCGCGCTTCTGGTTCTGCTGCACCTGATTGATGCCGGCCACGCGGATCTCGACCGGATCCTCGACCGTGGAGATGTTGCGGCCTTCGGTGTTGAGGATGTTCAGCGCGGTGTACAGCGACACGGTCTTGCCCGAACCGGTGGGGCCGGTCACGAGCACCATGCCGTAGGGTTTCTCGATCGCGTCGAGGAACAGCTTCTTCTGGTCGTCCTCGTAGCCGAGCTTTTCGATGCCGAGCTTGGCCGCCGAGCCGTCGAGCACGCGCAGCACGACCTTTTCACCGAACAGGGTGGGGCAGGTACTGACGCGGAAGTCGATGGACTTGCCCTTGGACAGGTTGAGCTTGATGCGGCCGTCCTGCGGCACGCGGCGCTCGGCGATGTCCAGGCCGGACATGACCTTCAGGCGCGAGGAGATGCGCGGCGCGAGCTTGGTCGGCGGCGCAGCGACCTTGCGCAGCATGCCGTCCATGCGCAGGCGGACGCGGTATTCGGTCTCGAACGGCTCGAAATGGATGTCCGACGCGCCGCGCTTGATCGCGTCGACGAGCACCTTGTTGACGAAGCGCACGATGGGCGTGTCGTCGCCACCAGTGGCGTCGACACCGCCGGCGTTCGCGTCACCGTCGTCGTCGCCGGCGTTGAGATCGAGGCTTTCCAGTTCCTCGTCGCCTTCGCTGGCGATCGACGTGCTGCTCTGGCTCAGCGCCTGCTCGATGGCGCGCGCCAGGCCCTGCTCGTCGATGAGGATCGGTTCGACGCTGTGGTTGGACTGGAACTTGATCTCGTCGAGCGCGCGTACGTTGGTCGGGTCCGACAGACCGACGAACAGGCGGTTGCCGCGCTTGAACAGCGGCAGCGCACGATGCTTGGTGATGAGCTCTTCGCTGACCAGCTTGACCGGCAGCTGGCTGAAATCGATGGCGTTGACGTCGTAGAGCGGTACGCCGAACTCCGCCGAGGACGCCATGGCGACGACACGGCTGTCGGCCATGCCGTTGTCGATGAGATAGGTGGCGAGGGGAATCTTCTGCTTGGCCGAGGTTTCCACGGCGCGGCGGGCATCGGGTTCTGCAAGAGAACCTTCGGCGACGAGGCGTCGCGCGATGCCGCTCAGGCCGGCGAGATTCGCCGGATTGATCTGCGTAGCCATAAGAATTCCACGTAAACCCCCGAAACTACGGCGGAATGTACTCCAGTTCCGGGCTGTTTTGAATCGGTCGGCGCAAAACTGTGACCGCCCTCAAGAACCGTTCCGGGCTGGCCCCGGCAGGAGTCGCCGCCCGCGCGGCAGGATCCGGGGCCGGCCGCCCCCCTCGGTCAGGCGCGCAAGGGGAAAAAGCCACTTCGGGACAAGGGCATCACCTGTCCCGCGGCGCAGGCGCTTGGCGCGCCGGAGTCCAGGTTCCGGAGTGCCGCCGCAGGCCGGTCAGGCCGGCCAGAACGGGCCCCGGGTATCCCGGTCGGAGCGCTTCGTTGCGGACGGGCGCCGCCCGGCGGCGGCGTGGCGTTTACCGGTCGTCGCTGCGGCGCATGACCGAGCCGACTGCCGGCGCGAGTTCGACCATCCATGCCGCCTGCGTCGCCGGCGGAATCCGCGCGGTCAGGTCGACCGATTCGCTGTCGTCGCCGGTCACGTCGAACGTGTAGTCGCGTTCAGTCTTCACGTCGCGCCAGAATTTCGTGATGCGCAGCGCGTCCCCGAGATCATAGAGCCCGACCTGGGCACCCTGCTGGAAATGGATGTAGCGGCGGGGCCTGGGGTCCTGCAGCGCCATGCCGACCCAGGTCGGCGGCGGCGCTATGCCGAGTTCGGCGAGGATGGTCGGTGCGATGTCGACCTGCGAGGCCTGGCGGATCGGCGCGAGAGGGCGTTCCGGTTCATAGCCGAAGGAGAACATCAGGAACGGAATGCGCAGCACGTTCTCGTAGACCGACTTCGCGTGCATGAACTCGTTGTGTTCGCCGATCAGGTCCGCGTGGTCGGCGGCGAGGATTACCACGGCGTCGCCGAGATAGCCCTTGTCGCGCAGCAGGCCGATCAACTCGGTGAAGGTGGCGTCCATCTGCAGCACGCCGTTGTCGTAGTAGTTCGTCGTTGCCGCCGTCGGCGGTCCGGTACGGCCTATCGGCTTGGCATAGGACTCCGACGGCAGCCAGCGCTGGTTCGCCTCGTTGCGCCGGGACAGTGCGTGCGAGGACATCAGGTGGAACCAGATCATCGTCGGCTGGCCGTCCCAGGCCGGCAGTCGCGATACGCGATCGACGACAAGCCTGTCGTCGTTCATGTAGTAGCCCTTGGCCATCGAGCCGTCGAAGTAGTCGTCCAGCGCTCCGTAGGCTTCGCGCACGCCGTAGAAGTTGGTGTGATCGCCGCCAAGCAGCATCTGCGTGCGGTAGCCGTTGCGCTTGAGCACGTCGGCCAGGGTGAACGGCCGGTTGGAAAACTGGTGCGTGTACTTGGACAGCAGACTGGCCAGGACGCCGCAGGTGGACTCGGCGCAGGCGGCGGTGACGCGATCGAGCTTCTGCGTGCGGGTGGTCTGCATCAGCGCCGCGATCCGCGGCGTCGTGTCCCGCGCATAGCCGTAGACGCCCATGTGGTCCGGACGCAGGGCGTCGGCGAGGAACACGAACACGTTGCGCTTCTTCGCCCCCGGCGTGGGCTGGTAGTTGCGGCGTTCCTCGTCCTCGATGCGGTCCAGCGCCCGCGCGCCGTCGGTGGTATGCGCCTGCAGGCTGCGCGCCGCCTGTTCCGGGAACAGGGTCAGGCTCAACGGCTCGCCTTCGGTCGCATAGGAGACATCGAGAAAGGTGGTCGTGCGTATCGCCACGTAGGCCAGGCCGCAGATCAGCAGCGCGCCGACCATGCGCGGGGACAGTCGTCGCGACAGCATCGCGATGCCGTCGATGCGCGGCTGCACCAGCCAGAACAGCGCAATGAGACCGCCGATGGCGGCGGCGGCGGCGCCGAAGGCCAGCGCCGGCGAGATGCCCAGCGCGTCCATCAGCTGGATCGCCTGGCGGGAATAGGTCCAGATCAGCTGCCAGGACGTGACGCGGCCCCAGGACAGCAGTCCGGTGGCGACGGTCGCGTAGTAGGCGCAGAGCACGAGCAGCGCGAGCGCGAGCAGCGACGCGGAGGCCAGCCGCGACGACTTGCCGAGACGCGCGACGACCAGCCGCACCGCGGCCAGGCCGACCCAGAATGCCGACAGCACGATGAAGTGCGGCATCACCGCCGCGCGCGGCTGGGCGACGCGGAACACGTAGAAGTAAAGAAACACCGCGGCGATCGCCGCGAAGCAGAACAACTCCAATGCGACGCGGCCGGCAATCCCGCGCCAGTTGCGCTCAGACATTCTTGATCACGACGAGACGCGAAAGACCGAACAGGTTGACCGGCTCGACCGACTGGATTTCCCAGTCGTAGCGGGCGACGTGCTCTTCGAAGTGGAAATCGGAACGGAACCCGACCTTGCTCGACAGCGGCTGCGCCGCTTTCTCGAGCAACCACCAGAAGCGGCTGCCGCTGAAGTGGTTGAGGATCACGATGGTTCCGCCCGGCCGGCAGAGCCGGCGCAGCTCGCGCACGAGACGGACCGGATCCGGCGTCGCCGACAACACGTACGGCACGGTGATGCAGTCGAAGCTCGCGTCGGCGAACGGCGTGGCTTCGCCGTTCATGATGTGCAGCTCGACGTCGCGCAGGCCCAATGCCGCCGCGCGCCGCTGCGCCCGGGCGAGCATTTCCACGGACAGGTCGATGCCGACGATGCGGCTCGAGGCGGGATAGCAGTCCAGGGTCAGTCCCGTGCCGACGCCGACTTCGAGCACGCGCTGCGCGGTCAGCGAACGCAATGTCGCCGCCATGCGGCGGCGGCCATGGGCATAGATGGCACCGAACAACTGATCGTAGAACGGCGCATAGCGGCCGTAGGTGCGCTTGATCTGTTCCTGCGTCAGCGAGCCGGCGTCGGGCCGCGCCTCGATGCGTCGCGGCGGCGACAGTGCCGCGGTTTCGCCGCCGTCAGCTGACGGCGGCGTCTCGAAGGGGGGGCGAGACATAGGCGAGGGATTCTGCCGGCGATGGGGCATCCTGCCGAACTCGCCGAAGCAAGACAAGCTTCGGCATCGCCGTTTCCCGCATCAGTTCTGGCCGGTGCGGCAGATCGTCGGGAGGAACTTCTGCGGCACGGTGGCCGAACACGTCCATGCCACGCTGCCGCCCGTCGTCGAATACGTCGGGTGCAGGGTCATGGTGAGATTGTTGATCAGGGCGTTCGCGCGCCGTGGAGCCGTGCTGGAATACGTGCAGACGATGTCGCCGTTGACGACGGTCACCGCGCTGATGTATTTGCCGACGATGTCGGCCGCCGCCGGCAGTCCCGCGACGGTATTGCTGGCCGGCAGCACGCCGGTATTGGACAGGGTCTCGGCGACCGCGGTCTTTGCGCCGCTGGCCAGGATGCCGCATTCCTCGACTTGGGTGCGCACGACGTAGTCGTGGTAGGAAGGCAGTGCGATGGCCGCGAGTATCGCGATGATCGCCACGACGATCATCAGCTCGATCAGCGTGAATCCGGTGTGGCGGCGCGGAGACGGGAGCATGCTGTTCATCGTCGGGTTTCCAGAGATGGCGCGAGGCGGCTGCATAGGGCATGCCAAGGGTCTGTGCCGTTCGCGGCCGGGAAACCACCGTTCGTCGACTCGGGTGTGACGCGGGCGGGCCGCTGCAGCGCGGCGCGGCACAGATTGCCGCAATGCGCCGGATTGCCGCCGCGGCAGGCGATCGCGGACTTTGCGAAGCCGTCGCGCCGGTGCTCGATGCCGATGACAGCGATCATCCTTGCCGGGGTGCGGACGCGAGCCGGTGCCGGATGCGGTAAGCGGAAATTCGTCCACTATGGCCAGGTCGGTGGTGTGGGCGCGACATCGCGGCTGTCGTGGAGCCGTCGTGGCGACCGATCGTCATGCCCGGGTGCGGTAGCGCGGTTGCCCAGGGTCCGGCGGCGAGTCTGCCGGCCTGTTTGCGGATCCGCCTGCAAAATCGCTGGATCCGCGTCCGCGGAAATCTCGGCTGGGGGACTCGGCTGTCCATTTCCGCAATCTGCCGGGCGCGTGTCCAGGCGTGCGCCGATCAGGACCTCGAGTCGGTCGCTGTCGTCGGGTCGAGTCGCGCTGCCCACGTTGTCGATTGGCGGGCACGCTTCCAGTGGTTGGGCTGAATGGACGCGGTCGGTGCCGCTGCGTCTGCGTGCCGCCTTGCGACGAACGCTCGCCGATGCCCGGTCCGGATCTTTCCCTGACGCTGCTGTCCGCGTCGATGCAATGCAGCGCACCGTTCTTCACGATGCAGTCCGTGGTCTGCTATGCGCCGACAGCCGCGCAAAACGGCTGGCAAGCCCGGGGATTCCCGGCCGCCGTCGAAGTGTTCTAATCCTGTTGCGATATGGCCCGCGCTCCGGAGTGGCGCATGTCGTCCGCCAAGTTTTGCGGCGGACAAAAAAAACGACCGCCTTGCGGCGGTCGTTCTGGGTATCGCGCAGCAGAATTGCTTAGTTCGTGCCGGTACGGCAGATCGTCGGCAGGTACTTCTGGTCGATGTCGGCGCTGCTGCAGGTCCAGGTGACGCTGCCCAGCGAGGTCGACAGGACCGGCGTCAGCAGCAGGTGCTGGCCGTTGATCTTGGCGTTGGCGCGGAACGTGCCGGTGTTGGAGTAGGTGCAGGTGACCGCACCGCCGGCGCCGACGGCAACTTCGCTGACATACTTGCCGAAGATGTCGGCGGCAGCGGCGAGACCGGCGGCCGCGTTGGTGGTCGGAGCCGTGCCGGTGTTCATGAAGGTCTCGGCGATGGCCGTCTTGGCGCCCGAGGCCAGCACGTCGCATTCGCTGACCTGCGAACGGATCGTGTAGTCCTGATAGGCCGGCAGCGCGATGGCGGCGAGGATGGCGATGATCGCGACGACGATCATCAGTTCGATCAGGGTAAAGCCCTTGGCGTTGTTCATCTTCATGAGTGTTTTCCTTTGCAACCGAGTCATTTGAATTCGAAGGTTTCGCCCCCGAGCCCTACGCTGGCAAGACGGTGGTCGTGTGGACCGTCTCGGGACTGCGTCGATGCCCGAAGCGGATTCGAGCATGTTTCATGCCACCGCGCCTAGCGGCCGGATGTGGAACAACGTCACAAAACGATGGCTCATAACGCGACGCTATCAGCTTATGCGCCGCTTTGCGTCAGAAACTGACGGAGTGCGCCAGTTTTGGCGTGGTCGAGCGGGGCGCGGGCGAAATCTGTACCGTGCAAGACCTCGCACGGCGCCGGCGCAGGAACGGCCCGGCAGCACTCTCAGGCATGAACGTTCATGGCTGGTGCGGCAGCCGGAAGCATTCCCGGCGGCCTCGGCCCGCAGCGCTGGTGCGCGCGGCGCCGACTCAGTCGATGGCCAGCTTCTTGAGCTTGTAGCGCAGCGCGCGGAACGTGATGCCGAGCTTCTTGGCGGCAGCGGTCTTGTTGTAGCGCGTCTCGACCAGCGCCTTCATGATCGTCTCGCGCTCGATGTTGCTGATGAAGTCGTCCAGTCCCTGCGGCTGGCCGTCGTCGTCCATGTCGTCGACGGCGAGATTGCCGGCGGGTATCGGCGCAGCCGGCGGCACCGGCACGCCCTCGGGTGCGGCGCGCGTATGCAGTTGCTGCACCAGCTGCAGGTCGTCGACCTCGATGATGTTGTGCTCGCAGAGCGCGACGGCGCGTTCGAGCACGTTCTCGAGTTCGCGCACGTTGCCCGGGAAGTTGTAGGACAGCAACGCCGCGAGCGCCTCGGGCTTCAGCCGCGCCGGGCTGGTGCCGTGATCACGGGCGAGCCGTTCCAGTACGCGGCCGGCGAGCTTCGGAATGTCTTCCTTGCGCTCGCGCAGCGGCGGCACGCGCAGCTCGATCACGTTGATGCGGTAGAACAGATCCTGGCGGAACTGGCCCAGTTCGACGAGCCGCGCGAGGTTCTTGTGGGTTGCGGAGAGGATGCGCACGTCGATCGCGACTTCGCTGCGGCCGCCGATCGGGCGCACCGACTTTTCCTGGATCACGCGCAGCAGCTTGACCTGCATGTGCAGCGGCAGCTCGGCCACTTCGTCGAGGAACAGGGTGCCGCCGTGGGCCGCCTGGAACAGGCCGTCCTTGTCCGCGTGCGCGCCGGTGAAGCTGCCCTTCTTGTGGCCGAAGAACTCGCTTTCCATGAGTTCGGACGGGATCGCGCCGCAGTTGACCGGCACGAAGGCGCCGCCGGCGCGCGGCCCCAGCTCGTGGATCTGGCGCGCGACCAGCTCCTTGCCGACGCCCGACTCGCCGCTGATGTAGACCGGAGCCTGGCTGCGCGCGAGCTTGCCGATCGTCGCGCGAACATGTTCCATGGCCGGCGAGTCGCCGATCAGCTTGCTTTCGGTCGCGCTGGCGCCGGCACGGCGTTCCTCGCCGAGCTTGAGCGCGGTCTGCACGAGGCGGCGCAGCATGGCCAGGTCGACCGGCTTGGACACGAAATCGAAAGCGCCGGCCTTGAGCGCGACGACGGCCGCGTCGACGTTGCCGTAAGCCGTGATCATCGCGATCGGCATTTCCGGGTACTGGCGCGTGACTAGCTCGATGATTTCCTGCCCCGAGCCGTCCGGCAGGCGCATGTCGGTGAAGCACAGATCGTATTTGCGTTCGGTCAGCCGGTTGCGCGCTTCCCCGACGCTGCCGGCCGTCGTCACGTCGAGATTCATGCGGCCCAGCGTGATCGTCAGCAGTTCGCGAATGTCGCGCTCGTCGTCGATCACCAGCGCGGTTTGTCTACTCATCGCCTATGCAGTCCTGCCAGCCCGTCCGCCCCTGGCCCGGCAGGGTAATGCGGGCGACCGTACGGGTAAAGACGCGGCCTCACCGGCGTGGCGCCGTGGCCGCCATCTGCGTGACCAGGGTAATGCGGAAACAGCTGCCGCCGCCGGCCACCGGCACGTATTCCAGCGCCGCCTGATTGGCCTCGCAGAGCTGGCGCGCCAGATAAAGGCCCAGGCCGGTACCGTACTCATGCGTCGTGAAGAACGGCTCGAAGATCTGCGCGGCGACCTTGGGGGGGATGCCCGGTCCGCGGTCGACGACCTCGACCACGGGCGGCCCCTTGTCGCCGAGCATGCGCGCGACCACGGCCACGCGCGCCGGTTCGCCCGGCAGGCGGCCGTAGCGGATCGCGTTCTGCACGAGGTTCCAGACCACCTGCTGCAGCTGCTGCGGATCGAACAGGCCGTCGATCAGCCGCGGCTGGGTCACCGCGCGCAGCTGGTCCATGCCCAGATCGTTGCTGGCCTTGTATTCCTCGATGAAATTGGTGACCCAGGCGTTGACGTCGACGAGCTCGGGCCGCGAGCGCTCGCGCCGCGACAGTTGCAGGATGTTCTCGACGACGTCGTTGGCGCGCGCGCAATGGTTGTTGATGATCTCGACCATGCGCTGGTCGGCGTCGACGAGGTCTTCGGATTCGGCCAGCAGCTGGGCCGAATAGCTGATCGCGGCGAGCGGGTTGCGGATCTCGTGCGCGATCGAGGCCGACAGGCGGCCCAGTGAACTCAAGGTCAGTTCCTCGGCGCGGCGCGACACCAATGAGGTGTCGTCGAGGAAGATCAGCACGTTGGTCGCCTCGTTGGGCGACAGGCGCGTGAAGCGCGGCAGCACTTCCGGCACGTCCTCGGCCAGCGCGACTGCACGCGTGTCGGTCTTGCCGGTCGTGCGCCAGTGATACAGCCGGCGCGACAGCTCCGGCGCGACGGCGCCGAGATCGCGCAACTCCGGCTTGGGGCTGCCGATCAGCAGCCAGGCCGATTCGTTGAGCTGGTGGATGCGGTTGGCGTCGTCGACGACGAGCACGCCGGTCTTCATGCGCCGGATGATCATGTCGTTGACCTGGGACAGGTTGGCCAGGTCGGTACCCCGCTGCTCGGCCAGCGCCTCGGTTGCACGCATCTGCTTGCCGAGCACATTGAACATGCCGTAGGACGCGAGATAGGCCGTGCCGAACAGCATGGCCTCGAGCGGGCCTATTTCGTAGCGCGCGTCGTAGAGCCGTACCAGCGCCACGCCGAATACGAGCACGCCGGCGCCGAACAGTGCAAGCAGGCCGGCGCGGCGCGGCGGCAGCAACAGGGCTCCGGCACCGATATTGAACATCAGCAGGATCGCGATGCCCGACTGGGGTTCGCGGATGCTGGCGATCATGATGACGGCGGCGACCATGTCGTAGACCACGGCCAGGGTCACCGTGGACACGACGCGCTTGAGCTGGTGCTCGGTGCGCAGGAACAGCGCCGTCGCGAACAGCAGATAGAGCAGGGCGTTGACCCGGCCCAGCAGCGGGAAGCGCAGCTCCAGCCAGTTGATCGCCAACGGGCTGAACGCCAGTCCCGCGTAGATGCAGGCCTGCAGCACGCGAAACAGGTTGAAGAAATAGAGTTCGCGCCGGGTGGTTTCCCCGGTCGTTGCCGAGCCGACGGAAAAGATGCTGCGCGGCCTTGCGACAGTGCCCATGCGGCCCAGCGTCGCCAGTTTTGCGCGACTTGGCAAGGTCTGCGCCGCCGCGCCCCGGGCCGGGCTTAGCCCAATGTCGGGGGCGCCAGACTTTCCTTTGACCCGACCTTTGCTCAGAATACGCGCCCATTCTGCCCGGGGTGCGCTATGCCGCCCCGCCGCGCAGTCACCGGGAAGCCCGCAGGCGTCGGCGCAATATGCCGGCGGCCGCTTTCTCGCCCAGCAATCCGTTTCATTTCCCGCAAGGTGTTCGCATGAACTTCCACGAGTACCAGGCCAAAGAACTGTTCGCCGAGTACGGCATCGCCGTGCCGGCCGGCAAGGTCGCCGCTACGCCGGAGGCCGCCGTCGAAGCGGCCAAGGCGCTCGGTGGCGAACAGTGGATGGTCAAGGCCCAGATCCACGCCGGTGGCCGCGGCAAGGCTGGCGGCGTCAAATTCTGCAAGTCGCTGGACGAGGTCAAGGCTGCCGCCGCCGGCATGCTCGGCCGCAACATGGAAACCTACCAGTCCGCGGGCCGCGCGCTGCCGGTCAACCTGGTGCTGATCTCCGAAGCGAACGACATCGTCAAGGAACTCTACCTGTCGGTGCTCGTCGACCGCTCGACCAAGGCGGTGACCTTCATCGCCTCGTCCGAGGGCGGCGTGGAGATCGAGAAGGTCGCCGAAGAGAACCCCGAGGCGATCCAGACCCTCGACGTCAATTTCGTGCAGGGCCTGCAGCCCTACCAGTGCCGCAAGCTCGGCTTCGCGCTGGGCCTGTCGGCCAAGCACGTCAACCAGCTGACCAAGATGATGCTGGGCCTGTACAAGCTGTTCAACGAGCAGGATCTGGCCCTGGTCGAGCTCAATCCGCTGGCCATCGTCGGCTCGGGCGACCTCATGGCGCTGGACGGCAAGGTCAACTCCGACGACAACGCCGAATTCCGTCATCCCAGGCTCGCCGCGATGCGCGACGAATCGCAGGAAGACGCGGCCGAGGCGATCGCGGTCAAGCACAACCTCAACTACGTGACCATGGACGGCAACATCGGCTGCATGGTCAACGGCGCCGGTCTCGCGATGGCGACGATGGACGTGATCAAGCTCGCCGGCGGCGAGCCGGCCAACTTCCTCGACGTCGGCGGCGGCGCGACCAAGGAGCGCGTCTCCGAGGCGTTCAAGCTGATCCTGTCCTCGGACAAGGTGCAGGCCATCCTCGTCAACATCTTCGGCGGCATCGTCCGCTGCGACATGATCGCCGAGGGCATCATCGCCGCGGTCAAGGAAGTCGGCGTCAAGATTCCGGTCGTCGTGCGCCTGGAAGGCACGAATGTCGAAAAGGGCCGGGAGCTGCTGTCCAACAGCGGCCTGAAGATCACCCCGGCGACTGATCTCAACGATGCGGCCCAGAAAGCCGTTGCGGCCGTAGCGTAAGGAATCCAGCCATGAGCGTTTTGATCAACAAGAACACCAAGGTCATCTGCCAGGGCTTCACCGGCCAGCAGGGCACCTTCCATTCCGAACAGGCCGTCGACTACGGCACGAAGCTGGTCGGCGGCGTGACGCCGGGCAAGGGCGGCACGCAGCACATCGGCCTGCCGGTGTTCAACACCGTGCAGGACGCGGTCGACGAGACCGGCGCCGACGCCTCGATGATCTTCGTGCCGCCGCCGTTCGCGGCCGACGCGATCCTTGAAGCCGCCGACGCGGGCATCAAGGTCATCGTCGCGATCACCGAAGGCATTCCGGTCCTGGACATGCTGCGCGTCAAGAACGCGCTGAAGGGCTATCCGGACGCCGTGCTGATCGGCCCGAACTGCCCCGGCGTGATCACCCCGGGCGAATGCAAGATCGGCATCATGCCGGGCCACATCCACAAGCCGGGCAAGGTCGGCATCGTGTCGCGCTCCGGCACCCTGACCTATGAAGCCGTGTTCCAGACCACGAACGCGGGCCTGGGCCAGTCCACCTGCATCGGCATCGGCGGCGACCCGATCAACGGCCTGAACTTCATAGACTGTCTCAAGCTGTTCCAGGACGATGCGCAGACCGAAGGCATCATCATGGTCGGCGAGATCGGCGGCAGCGCCGAGGAAGAAGCGGCCGAGTTCATCGCCGAATACGTGACCAAGCCCGTCGTCGCATTCATCGCCGGCGCCTCGGCCCCGGCCGGCAAGCGCATGGGCCACGCCGGCGCGATCATCTCCGGCGGCAAGGGCACCGCGGCCGCGAAGTTCGCCGCGCTCGAAAAGGCCGGCGTGACGACGGTCAAGTCGCCGGCCGATCTCGGCAAGGCGATCACGGCGCGTCTGGGCGGCTGATCCGCTCTGCCGTCAAAGTAGGTTGAATCAAGAAGGCCGCGGAGCGATCCGCGGCCTTTTCGTTTTCCGGCTGCGGAGAAGAACGGAGTCATCGGTCGTGCGTCGATACCGATCTCGCCGGAGTTTTCTGGCGAACAGCGGCGAGCTCGATCCGCCGGAGGCATTCCGGGATGTCAGCGATGCGCGTGCCGCAGAAGAGGGCCAACGCCGTTCCGAATCCGTTGCAACGTGTGGCCAGGCCGACGGCACTGCGCTGCGGAGTGTGGCCGGCATCGGGAGTGCTGCTGTTTACCTGCGCCATGCCTTTGCAGGCCCGAACCGCCGGCCTGGGCTATGATTCGGCGCCTCTGCGCATCCATCGACAGGTCATGGCCGCTCTACGCATCGCTCTCGCCCAGTTCGATTTCCCGGTCGGCGCCGTCGTGCGCAACGAGCAGCGCATCGTCGAGCTGCTCAATGAAGCGCGCGATCTGCATGGCGCCGACGTCGTACTGTTTCCCGAACTCGCGCTCAGCGGCTATCCGCCCGAGGATCTGCTGTACCGCCCGGGTTTTCTCGCCGAATGCCAGGCCGCGATCCAGCGCATCGCCGCGCAGGTGCGCGGCATCGTCGCCGTCGTCGGCTGGCCCGAGTCGGCCGGTGCGGTGGTCTACAACGCGGCCAGCGTGCTGCGCGACGGCGCGATCGAGCGCACCTACCGCAAGCGCGAACTGCCCAACTACGCGGTGTTCGACGAGCGCCGCTATTTCGAGGTCGATCCTGACGGCGAGCCCTGCGTGGTCGAGGTCAACGGGGTGAATGTCGGCCTCGTGATCTGCGAGGATCTGTGGTTCTCCGAACCGCTGGCCGCCACGGTGCGTGCCGGCGCCGAGCTCGTGCTCGTGCCGAATGCCTCGCCGTTCGAGCGCGACAAGCATGCCCAGCGCGATGCCCTGCTGGCGGCGCGCGTGGCCGAGTCGCGCGTCGCGCTGGCCTATCTCAACGTCGTCGGCGGCCAGGATGCGTTGGTGTTCGACGGCGCCTCGGTGCTGGCCGATGCCGATGGCCATGTGCATCCGGCCGCGCGCGCGTTCGAGGAGCACTGGCTCGTGGCCGGTTACGATGCCGGCACGCGCCGCTTCACGCCGCAGACCTGGCCGGTCGACGGGGACGAAGGCCGCGATTCGCTGGCCTGGCGCGCGATCGTGCGCGGTACGCGCGACTACTGCCGCAAGAATGGTTTCGACAAGGTCTGGCTCGGTCTGTCCGGCGGCATCGACTCGGCCCTGGTGCTGTGCATCGCCGTCGACGCGCTCGGCGCGGAAAACGTCACCGGCGTGCGCCTGCCGTCGCGCTATACCTCGGGGCTCAGCAACGACCTCGCCGACGAGCAGGCGCGCGCGCTCGGCGTGAAGATCCTCGAAGTACCCATCGAGGCGCCGTTCCGCGGTTTCCTCGACGCGCTCGCGCCGCTGTTCGCCGGCAGCGCGGTCGATACCACCGAGGAAAATCTGCAGTCGCGCTGTCGCGGCAGCATCCTGATGGCGCTGGCCAACAAGTTCGGCGGCCTGGTGCTGACCACCGGCAACAAGAGCGAGTACGCGGTCGGCTACGCGACGATCTACGGCGACATGTGCGGCGGCTATGCGCCGATCAAGGATCTCTACAAGACCGAGGTGTTCGCGCTCGCGCGCTGGCGCAACACCGTCGCCGGTGCGCCGGTGATTCCCGAGGCCGTGATCACACGGCCGCCGTCGGCCGAACTGCGCGAGAACCAGACCGATCAGGATTCGCTGCCGCCGTACGACGTGCTCGACGCGATCCTGCTGCGCCACGTCGACCAGGAACAGTCGCGCGACGACATCGTGCGCGCCGGCTTCGACGCGGCGACCGTGGACCGCGTGCTGCGCCTGGTGCGCATCAGCGAATGGAAGCGGCACCAGGCCGCGCCGGGGCCGAAGGTGTCGCGGCGCGCGTTCGGCCGCGAGCGGCGCTATCCGATCACCTCGGGCTGGCGCTGAGACGCGGGCTCAGCGGTCCGCGTCGCGCAGGTCCAGGGCGATGCCGGCGGCGCCGAGCAGGCCCGGATTCGGGTGGCGTACGGCGATGGTCGGAATCTGTTTCATGGCCGCTGTAAAGCGGCCTTTGGCATCGAAGCGCCTGCGGAAGCCGCCGCGGCGCAAGGTGGGCAGCAGCGGATCGAGCAGGCCGCCGGCCAGGAATACGCCGTCCCAGGCGCCGTAGGCCAGCACGAGATCGCCGGCGATGGCGCCGAGGATTTCGCCGAACAGTTCCACCGCGCGCACGGCCTGGAGATCGCTCGCGTCCGTAGCGGCCTGGTTCACCTGCTCGGGCGTGCCGGCGCGCCGCGGCGCGCCGGCGAGCCCGCAGATCGCGCCGTAGAGATTGACCAGGCCGCTGCCGCAGATCACGCGCTCGTTGGAGACGCGGCCGTACTCGCGCCGCAGCTGGTTGAATATCGCGACCTCCTCGTCCGTGCCCGGGGCGAAGCTCAGATGGCCCCCTTCGGTTTCCAGCACGATGGCGCGGCCCGCGCGCAGCAGCAGGGCGCCCACCCCCAGGCCGGTACCGGGCCCGACCACCGCGACACAGCGGTCGCGACTGCCGTCGAGTTCGGGCGCGGGCGGTGTGCCGAGGATTTCCAGATCGTCGCTGCGCAACAGCGGCAGGCTGCGGCTCTGCGCGGCGAAATCGTTCACCACGCGCACCGAGTCCAGGCTCAGCTGTGAAGCCACGGTCGCTGCCGACACGCTCCAGGGCAGGTTGGTCAGTTTCACTTCGCCCGCATCGACCCGGCCGGCGACGGCGAACACCGCCTGCCGCGGACGCGTGCCGACTTCCTCCAGATACCTCGCCGCCGCCTCGCCGAGCGACGAATGCTCCGCCGCGCGGTAGCGGCGGATGCTGCCGGCCCGCAGCGGCACCTCGGCCGATTCGCACAGGGCGAAGCGCAGGTTGGTGCCGCCTATGTCGGCGAGCAGGATGAGGTTGGCATCGGACATTGCCGGTTTCCTACAGGCGGACCCGCAAGCATAGCCGCGGCTGCGGCACTGCGCAGCCGCCTCATGCCGGCGATCGCCGCCGCCGGCCCGGCCGGATCAGCGGCCGCGCTTCCTGGCGGGATCCACGGCCAAACCGTGTATTGGATCGACGGGGAATGCCATCCGCGGGGGCGGGGCGTCCACAGCGTGCGGCGGCTGCCGGCCATCGGCCGGCAGCCTGCCGCCTTCATCCAGTGCAACGTTAGGAGTGGACATGAAGACGAGGTATCTGATTCCGGCGGGATTGGCCCTGCTGGCCGGCATGGCCTGCGCCGCGCAGGCGGGCCCGCCGGTGGGTGAGACGGATTTCGCCGCGCCGGCGGCGCGCGTGGAAACTCCGGCGCGCAGCAGCGCCGACGCTGCCCTGCGCCAGTTCGCGGCGCAGTTCCGCAGCGAGGCCGGCAGCCTGCCGGCGGGTTTTCCGCTGCAGGTCGGGGACGTGGCCGAACTGGCCGACGCGAGCCTGGGCTACGGTTTCCAGGTCTATGACGTGGATGCGAACAGCCTGGCCGCCGGCAGCAGTCTCAGCGCTGCTGCGCGGGCTACCGGCAGCTGGCGTTTCGCCGTGATGCGCGAAGGCCGTCCGATCGGCCTGGTCACCCTCGTGCAGGAGGGCGGCCAGTGGCAGGCGGTGTCCTTCGGCGGAGCCGGGCTGGTGCAGGAAATGGACGCGGTCGTGCAGGCCCAGGCCACCGGCGCCCAGCTGCGCTACCTGCGCGTGCCCCAGGCGACGGCGGATTTCGTCGAAGTGCGCAGCGGTGCCAAGGCCGCGCGCTTCGCTCCGCTGCGTGCGGCGCGCGAAGCCCTGCTGCTCAAGGCGCGCGGCGGCGACGGCCTGTTGTCCGAGGCCGAGCTGCTGCCCGAACTGCGCGACGCCGTCGCGCGCAACCTCGACCGCTGAAGCCGGGAGCCTCCATGAAAGCCTTTGTCCGTCATACCGTACTCGCCGCCCTGCTCGCCGCCAGCGCCAGCAGTTCCGCCGGGTATCGTTATCTCAATGTGAATCTTGTTACGCAGGAACACAGCAACTGGTGCTGGGCCGCGTCCGCGGTCGACGTGCTGCGCTGGTACGGTTCCACGCCCAGCCAGTGCGGCGTGGTCAATTGGGCCTACGGCCGCAGCGACGCCTGCGGCAGCAGCGTGTTCAACTGGAACTCCGGCGCGAATACGCCCAATGGAATGTACGGCCAGAACGGCAGCATCCAGGCGATTTTGTCGAACTGGGGGCTGTCCAGTTCCGGCTATGCCTACGCGCTGAGCTGGAACGCGGTGGTCAGCGACGTCAATGCCAACCGTCCCTTCGTGATGCGCTTCGGCTGGTACGGCGGCGGCGGTCATTTCATCGTCGGCTATGGCTATGACGACCGCAGCGGCACCCAGCGCGTGGCCTACATGAACCCCTGGCCCGGCGAGGGCTATACCTGGTCCAACTACAACTGGACCGTGTCGGCCGCCTACGACCACAGCTGGACCCATACCTTGCGCATGAACCGCTGAGCCCCGATCACGGGAGGCGCCGGCCGCAGAGGGATGCGCCCGGCGCCTCCCGTTCGTGTTCATCAATTCATTATTACCCAAATAAAAATTGGATCATGGATTTTCTGCCAGCAGCAGCCGTGCCTGCGCGATCTGGTTGGCACGGCAGTCCGGGCTGTCGCCGAGGCGGTCCAGCGCGGCGGCGAGCAGGGCGCGGCCCTGCCGGTCGTAGCCGGCCTGGCTCAACGCCAGGCCGCGGCCCAGCTGCAGCACGGTCAGGCGCTGGTGCTGCGGCGCGTACAGCGGCCCGGCTGCGGTGATGGCGCGGTCGAACAGACCGATCGCGGCGGCGTAGCGCTGCTGGGCCAGGGCCAGGTCGGCGCGGTTTTCCAGGACGATGGCCTGCACGAACGGGGTCGCTGCGCCGGGCGCCTGCAGGATGGCCTCGGCATGGTCCAGCGCCTGTGCGGCGCCGGCGGTGTCGCCCTGGCGCAGCAGGGCCATGCCGAGCACGGCCAGGCTCATGGCATGCCAGGGATGCCGTTCGCCCAGCATCTGCGCCCGGCTGGTTGCGGCCAGACGCAGCCATTCCACGCCTTCGGCGCGACCGGCGCAGCTGAGCGCGAAGCCCAGGTCGTGGGTCACCGTCAGGGTGGTCGGATGATTGGCGCCGTAGCGCTGGCTGAGCTGCTGCTGCAGTTCGCGCAGCAGGGCCACGGCTTGGTCGTAGCGGCCCAGGCCGACCAGGGCGGTCTCGATCGCGATGTGCGTTTCGAGCGTGAACGGATGATCCGCGCCGCGGCCGGAAAGATAGATGTCGCGCGCCCGCTGCGCATGTTCCAGCGCCGGTGCGAAATGGCCCAGGCGCGACTCGCACAGACTCAGGCCCATGTAGGTATCGGCGCGCGAATCCGGCGGCATCTGCGCCGTGCGCGGCAGCAGGGCGAGGAAGCGCTGCTCGCACAGGGAGAATTCCTCGCGCAGGAAGGCGGCGCGGGCGATCTGGTTGTCGATGTCGGCGACGAGGTCGGCGGTCTCGCCCAGCGCGGCGACGGCATCGGCGCGCAAGGTGCGCAGATCCGCCTCGTTGTGCGCCAGGTTCTGGGCGCCGATGCGCACCTGGCTGCGCGTCAGGCGCGCGTGCAGCACGCTCGCGTGGCCGGCGCCGCGTATCTCGCCGAGGCGCGCGATGGCGCGGCCCAGGGCGATGTCGGCCAGTTCGAAGCGGCCCAGGCCGGCCAGCGAGCGCCCCAGGCTCAGGTCGATTTCGCCGGCCACCTCGGGCATGCCGGACAGGCGCTGCTCGACCTTGTCGAGCGCGCCGGCCATCAGCTCGGCGACGCGGAGGTCGCCGGCGCCGTGCTGCAACGGGTCGGCGCCGGGCAGGAAATCCTCGTTGATGAAGCGGTTCACGGCCTGGGCCACTTCGCGGGCCTGTTCGGCCGCGTCGCGCTGGCGCGCCAGCTTGAGCATGAAGCCGGCGATCACGGCGAAGAACGCGGTCAGCACCAGCCCGGCGGTGAGCGAGCCCAGCGGGTAGGCCTGCAGCAGCAGATGCAGGCGGTGCAGCAGGCTGGGCGGCCGCGCGCCGACCGGCTGATAGGCCAGCACCCGGCGCAGGTCGGCCTGCAGCGCCGAAGCCGTCGCATAGCGCCGGGCCGGGTCGGCGGCCATGGCCTTGGCCACGATCGCGCCGAGGTCGCGCGGCAGAGCCGGCGCCGGTCCCGCCGCGAGCACCGCATCCAGCAGCCGGCCCAACTGCCAGATGTCGGAGGCGACCTGGGGTGCCGCGCCGGCCAACTGTTCAGGGCTGGCATAGCCGGGCGTGAAGGCGCGCTGCGCATCGCTGTCGGAGACCAGCGCGGCGATGCCGAAATCCAGCAGCTTGGCGTGGCCGTCGGCATCGACGCGGACGTTGTCCGGCTTGATGTCGCGGTGCAGCAGCAGGCGGCCGTGGGCGAACTGCACCGCGTCGATCACCGGCAGCAGCAGTTGCACGCGCTCGCGCCAGCCCAGGCCTTGCGCCGCCGCGTGCCGGTCCACGGCCTCGCCTTCCACATGTTCCATGGCGAACCAGAGATGGCCGTCCTCGCCGTGGCCGCCGTCGAGCAGGCGCGCGATATGCGGATGGCGCAGGCTGGCCAGGATCTGGCGCTCGTGCCGGAACAGCTGCAGTGCGGCTGCGTCCAGCCGACCCTGCGGCAGCCATTTGATCGCGACATCCTGCTCGTATTCGCCGTCGGCGCGGGAGGCCAGGTAGACGATGCCCATGCCGCCGCGCGCGATCTCGCGCACGATGCGGAACGGTCCCAGGCTCGCGCCGGGTTCCAGCTCGGTCATTCCGGCCGAAAGCAGCAGGCTGCGCACCAGCGCGCCCTGCAGCAGCCGGCCTGGTTCGAACATGCGCTCGATCAGGCCGGTCATGGCAGCGTCACGCCGCCAGCAGGTTCTGCAGGCGATGCCGTGCCTGGGCCCAGAGGCGTTGCACCGAGCGCAGCGGCATGCGCAGCGCTTCGGCGGTTTCCACTTCGGTCAGGCCGCCGAAGATGCGGCAGTCGACCACGCGCACCAGGCGCTCGTCCTCCTTGCCCAGTTGTTCCAGCACGGATTCCACGCCCAGCAGTTCCTCGGCCTCGCGGTCCGCGGCGAGGTCGTTCGGGTCCAGCGTGGTGTGTTCGGCGCCGCCGCCGCGCTTGGCGGCCATGCGGTCGCGGGCGTGGTTGACCAGGATCTGGCGCATGGCGCGCCCGGCCAGGGCGAGGAAATGCGAGCGGTTGCCGATGCCGGCCTCGCCGCCGCCGGCGGCGATGCGCAGGTAGCACTCATGCACGAGCGCGGTCGCGTTGAGGGTGTTGGGCCGGCCCGAGGTATTGGCGCAGCGCGCCAGGCGCAGCAGATCGTCGTAGAGCAGGGCGACGACCTGTTGCCAGGCGGCCTCGTCGCCGCCGTGAGCCTGTTCCAGCAAGAGCGTGATCTGACTCATGCCTATTCCCCGTAAGCGGCAAGCCGGCGGGGAACGCTTGCGTCCCCGGAACACTACGCCGGCGGAGTCTATCGCCTGCGCCGGGTTTCCGGGGCGGTTGCTGCGTGGATCAGTTACGGTCGGTGAACGGGATCAGACGCTTCCAGGCATGGCGCTTGGGCGGGTACTGGCCCTTGAGATACGGGTGGTCCGGGTAGTTCAGTTCGAGCACGCGGCGCGCGTCGGTGCTGAGCTTTTCCTGGCCGAGCCGTGCATAGGATTCGCTCATGACCGCGAGCGCGTCGCCGGCCTGCGGCGTGCGCTGGTAGGTCTCGACGACCTTTTCGGCGCGGTTGGCCGCGGCCACGTAGGCCTTCTGGCGCAGATAGAACAGGGCCACGCCGACTTCCGCCTGGGCCATGTTGTTGCGCAGGTGGATCATGCGCTGGCGCGCCTCGCCGGCGTAGCGGCTGTCGGGATAGCGCTTGACGAGTTCGCTGAAGTCCTCGAACGACTGCAGCGCGTAGGCCTGGTCGCGCTTGGTCTCGTCACGGCTGATGTAGCGTTCGAGCAGGCCGTCGGAGCGGCCGAAGTTGATCAGGCCGCGCAGATAGAAGGCGTAGTCGACGTGCTTGTGGGTGGGGTAGGTCTTGATGAAGCGGTTGATCGAGGAGTACGCCTCTTCCTCTTTGTGGTCCTTGTACTGGGCGTAGGCCAGTTCCAGTTGCGCCTGCTCGGTATAGGCGCCGAACGGGAAGCGCGCTACAAGGCGTTCGTAGGTGCGCGCGGCGCGGTCGAGGTTGCCGTTCTGCAGGGCTTCCTTGGCCAGGGCGTAGACCTGATCGACCGGCAGGGTTTCGACCGGATCGGCCTTCTTGCCGCGCGAGCAAGCGCCCAGGGCCAGGAGCGCGGCAAGAAAAACCAGTCGGATCAGCAAGGAAACTCGCATGGGACGGCCACGCTCTGCGAAAATGCGGGCCGCGATCATAGCCCAAAGAACAGAGCCCGCGCCCCGGCCAGGCCAAATCCCGCATGAATGACTCCCTATCCCCGCAGACCCTGCAGATCCCGCTGGCACAGGCCGGCCGCCGTTTCGACCAGGTCCTGGCGGAGCTGTTTCCCGACTATTCCCGCTCGCGCCTGACCGCCTGGATCAAGTCCGGCGACGCCCTGCTCGACGGCGCGACCGCCGCGCCGCGGCAGATCGTCAAGGGTGGCGAGACGGTCAGCGTCCGCGCCGTGGCCTCGCAGGAAGTGCCGCTGGCGCCCGAGGCCATCAGCCTGGACATCCGCTACGAGGATGCCGACGTCCTCGTCATCAACAAGCCGGTCGGCCTGGTCGTCCATCCGGGCGCCGGCAATCCGGACGGCACCTTGCAGAATGCCCTGCTGCACTACGATCCCCGGCTCGTCGAGATCCCCCGCGCCGGCATCGTCCATCGCCTGGACAAGGACACCTCGGGCCTGATGGTCGTCGCGCGCAGCCTGCGCGCGCATACGACGCTGGTCGAGCAGCTGTCGGAGCGGGCCATGCACCGGCAGTACGAGGCCCTGGTCATGGGGCCGATGATCTCCGGCGGCTCGGTCGATGCGCCGATAGGCCGCCATCCGAAGGACCGGGTCAAGCAGGCCGTCGTCGACGAGCCGTCCGGTCGCCCGGCCGTGACCCGCTACCGTGTGCGCGAGCGCTTTCGCGCCCACACACTGGTCCAGTGCAACCTGGAGACCGGCCGCACCCACCAGATCCGCGTACACATGGCGCATATCCGCCATCCGCTGGTCGGCGACACCTTGTACGGCGGCGGCCTGCGCCTGCCCAAGGGCGCGACGCCGGAACTCACCGAGGTGCTGCGCGCCTTCAAGCGCCAGGCCCTGCACGCGGAGCGGCTGGAATTCGCCCATCCGGTCGGTGGCCGCATGGTCACGGTCGAGGCCGAGCGTCCGGCCGACCTGGCCGCGCTGGTCCTCGCGCTGCGCGCCGACACCCGGGCGAACAGCGGCGGCGAGGGCGACGTGCGCCTGCGCTGACCATGGCCGAGCCGCTGCCTGCCGCGCTGCCCGATCGCGGAGCGCTGATTCCGGATTTCGCCTGGCCGCCCGGCGTGCGCGCGGCGGTCACGACGAGCGGCATGCCCGGCGTCTCGCCGTCGCCGTTCGAGCGCTGCAATCTCGGCACGCGCTGCGGCGATGCGCCGGCCAATGTCGCCGCCAACCGCCTGGTCCTGCGTGCGGCCCTGCGCCTGCCGTCGGAACCGGTCTGGCTGCGCCAGGTGCATGGGACGGCGGTACAGGTGCTGGACCTGCCCGGCGATCCGAACCGCGATGCGCATGACGATCCGGTCGCCGATGCGGCCTATGCCGACCGGCCTGGCCTGGTCTGTGCGGTGCAGACCGCCGACTGCCTGCCGCTGCTGATCGCCAGCGAGGACGGCAGCGAGGTCGCCGCCGTGCATGCGGGCTGGCGCGGGCTTGCCGCCGGTGTGATCGAGGCGACGCTCGCGCGTTTCCGCGCGCCGCCGCAGCGGCTGCGCGTCTGGCTCGGCCCGGCCATCGCAGCGGCGAGCTACGAGGTCGGCGAGGAAGTCCGCGCGGCCTTCCTCGACCACGACGCCGGCGCGGCCGAGGCGTTCACGCCGACGCGGCCGGGCCACTGGCTCTGCGATCTGTATGCGCTCGCGCGCCGGCGCCTGCGGGCGGCCGGCGTGGCCACGATCGGCGGCGGCGGGCTCGATACCTATAGCGATCCGCGCTTCTATTCGCACCGGCGCGCCCGGCCTACGGGCCGTTTCGCGAGCCTGATCTGGATAGAGCCGGCCGTGTCCCCCCAGCGCCGCTCGCGCCTGGTGTTTCCGAGCCTGCTCGGCATGGCGTTCGCGCGGCTGCCGCAGACCGTGCAGACGCTGCACCTCGCGCGCGGGCTGCGCCGCTACGGCGGTCGGGTCACGATACGCCGCGGAGGCAACTGGCTCGCGCGTCTCTGCGCATTCGTGACCGGCATGCCGCCGGCCATGACCGATGCGCCGCTGAGCGTGGACATCGTCGCGGCTTCCGGCGGCGAGCAGTGGACGCGCAATTTCGACGGCCACCGCATGCGTTCGCGACTCTGGCGCCGCAACGGCCGCCTCTGCGAGCGGCTGGGACTGGTCACGTTCGGCTTCGTGCTGCAGGTCCGCAGCGGTGCGCTGCATTGGCGCGTCGACGCCGTGCGTGCGCTCGGCATTCCCCTACCGGCGCGCTGGTTCCGGCGCGTGCGGGCGCGCGAATGGGAATCCGAGGGGCGCTATTGCTTCGAGGTCACCGCAGCCCTGCCGCTGGCCGGCGATCTCGTGCATTACACCGGCTGGCTCGACGTCGACGCCGCGCGGAATTTCGCGCCGCCGGCCGACGACGAGGACGCGGATGTCGACGGTCCGGACGACCTCGGCGACAGCGACGCATCCGACCCCGCCCATCACGACGCCGGCGATCACGGCAGCGACGGCGGTTTCGGCGCCGATGACTGAGGCCGGTGCGCCCATCGTCGTCTTCGACGGTGTCTGCCGCCTGTGCAGCCGCTGGGTCGCTTTCCTGCTCGACCACGACCGCGGCGGGCGCCTGCGTTTCGCCGCGATGCAGGGCGCGACCGGGCGCGCACTGCTGCAGCGGCACGGCCTCGATCCGGACGACCCAACCTCCTTCCTCTGGGTCGAGGGCGAGCGCGGCTATCGCAACAGCGACGCCATCCTGCGCATCGTCACGGGTTTCGGCGGCGCCTGGCGGCTGCTTGCGCTGCTGCGGCTGATCCCGCGTCCGCTGCGCGATGCGGCCTATCGCCTGATCGCGCGCAATCGCTACCGCTGGTTCGGCCGCACGACCCAATGCCGGGTGCCGGATGCGGCGACCGCGCGGCGCTTCCTCGACTAGCGGCCACCGGCACCGGCACCGCGCCGTCGCACGCCGATCGGGTCGGCTGATTTGGCGGACACCGGCCGGCGTCAGTCGACGCGCACGCGCATCGCGTAGTCGGCCAGGGAATCCAGGCATTCGTCCAGGGTGAACAGGTCGAGGCAGGCGTGCGCGCCGCGGGCGGCCAGCGTGCCGCGAGCCAGCTTGCGCGCGATCACGACCGCCGCAGTGGCCGGAATTTCCGGACCGTCGCCGTCGCAGGCGACGATTTCCCAGCGCCGGCGCCGCGAATGGCCGTCGGTGCCGAGGCCGCTCAGCTCCACATGCATCGCGCCGGCGTCGCTGCCGGCCCTGGCGAACCATTCGCTCATGCGCTTGAGCCGCGCGGCATGGTGCGCGAGGTCCGTGACCAGCCCCGCACGCACGAGCCAGGACAGCAGCCACAGGCCGAAATGCAGCCGGCGCAGTTCCAGTCCGGCGCGGAAGCTCAAGTTCTGCAGCGGGCCGTAACGCGTCGCGAACAGATCCAGGTCCGGCACGTCGCAGGCGGCGAGCCAGCGCACGCCGACCGGTGCGGAATAGCGCTGCCGCTGCAGCCGCTGCCAGCCGCGCACGGCGACGGGAAGGCCGTCGCGGCGCCACGGCAACGCGCGTCCGACATACGACAGGATCGCCGCGACGGTGGCCAGGCCGCGCTCGGTGCGGTTGCCGGGGCTGATGCCGATGGCGATGCCGTCCAGCCGCGCGAACTCGCCGCGGTAGCGGTCCACGACCGCGGCGGAAATGCCCGGCACCGTGCTGGCGCCGGCGACTGCGAGCAGGCCGCGTTCGCGGGCCAGTCCGTCGACGGCTGCGGCAAAGCCGTCGACGTAGCCGCGCGCGTCGGCCAGGTCGACATAGTGCGCGCCGGCCTCCAGGCATTGCCGCGCGACCGCGTAGTCGCGGCCCTGGAACGGCCCCGCGCAGTGGATCACCAGATCGGGCCGGCGCCGCGCGAGCAGTTCGGCCAGCGCCGGCGTCTGCGCATCGACGGCGACGGCATCGAGCGTGGCGCGGCAGCGCGGGTCGGCCGCCAGCCGTTCGCGACGGCGCCGCGCCTGGGCGAGGTCGCGGCCGGCCAGCAGCAGGGTCCAGTCCGCCTCGCGCCCGAGTCGCGCGGCAATGCGCGAACCGAACAGGCCGTAAGCACCCAGCAGCATTACCGTCCAGCCCATGCGACCTCCCGACATCGGCCGATGGTAGCCTGCACCGCGCTGTTCCGGCCGCGCTTGAATCGGTCCTTCACGACCACATAACCCCGGCATCGCCGGCCGCGCCGGCTCTCTCTTTTTCCCGGGTGATCCATGCGACTGGACAAGTTCACGTCACGCCTGCAGCAGGCCCTGGCCGATGCGCAAAGCCTGGCCGTCGGCCGCGACCACAACATGCTCGAACCGCTGCATCTGATGGCGGCGCTGCTCGACCAGCAGGGCGGTTCGACCGTGCCGCTGCTGAGCCAGGCCCAGATCAACGTGCCGCTGCTGCGCCAGCGCGTGTCCGAGGCGCTCGCGCGCCTGCCGCAGATCAAGGGCCAGGAAGGTCAGGTCAACGTCTCCGGTGATCTGAACCGCCTGCTCAACCTCAGCGACAAGCTGGCCCAGCAGCGCGGCGACCAGTTCATTGCCAGCGAGCTGTTCGTGCTCGCGGCGCTGGAGGACCGCGGCGAACTCGGCGGTGCGCTGAAGGCAGCCGGCGCGACCAAGGCCAATCTCGAAGCGGCCATCGAGAAGATGCGCGGCGGCGAGAAGGTGCAGTCCGAAAGCGCCGAGGATCAGCGTCAGGCGCTGGAGAAATACTGCGTCGATCTGACCGCGCGCGCCGAGTCCGGCAAGCTCGATCCGGTGGTCGGCCGCGACGAGGAAATCCGCCGCACGATCCAGGTGCTGCAGCGTCGCACCAAGAACAATCCGGTACTGATCGGCGAGCCCGGGGTCGGCAAGACCGCCATCGTCGAGGGATTGGCCCAGCGCATCGTCAATCACGAAGTGCCGGAAAACCTGCGTGACCGCCGCGTGCTCAGCCTCGACATGGGCGCGCTGATCGCCGGTGCGAAATTCCGCGGCGAATTCGAAGAGCGCCTCAAGGCCGTGCTCAACGACCTGGCCAAGCAGGAAGGCCGCGTCATCCTGTTCATCGACGAGCTGCACACGATGGTCGGCGCCGGCAAGGCCGAAGGCGCGATGGATGCGGGCAACATGCTCAAGCCGGCGCTCGCGCGCGGCGAGCTGCACTGCATAGGCGCGACGACGCTCGACGAATATCGCAAGTACGTCGAGAAGGATGCCGCACTGGAACGCCGCTTCCAGAAGGTGTTCGTCGGCGAACCCAGCGTCGAGGACACGATCGCGATCCTGCGCGGCCTCAAGGAGCGCTATGCCGTGCATCACGGCGTGGAGATCACCGATCCGGCCGTCGTCGCCGCGGCGACCCTGTCGCACCGCTACATCGCCGATCGTCAGCTGCCGGACAAGGCCATCGACCTCATGGACGAGGCGGCCTCGCGCATCCGCATGGAAATCGACTCCAAGCCCGAGGAAATGGACCGTCGCGAGCGCCGTCTCATCCAGCTCAAGATCCAGCGCGAGGCGCTGAAGAAGGAGAAGGACAGCGAATCGCGCCAGCGTCTGGCCGATCTGGAAAAAGAGATCGCCGTGCTCGAGCGCGAGTACTCCGATCTGGAAGAGGTGTGGAAGTCCGAAAAGGCCACGTTGCAGGGCGCGACCAAGATCAAGGAGCAGATCGAGCAGGCCCGCCTGGAACTCGAAGGCGCGCAGCGGCGCCAGGATTTCGCGCGCATGAGCGAGATCCAGTACGGCCGCCTGCCGGAGCTCGAAAAACAGCTCAAGGCTGCGCAGGAGGCCGAAAAGGTCGGTTTCACCCTGCTGCAGGACAAGGTCACGGCCGAGGAGATCGCCGAGGTCGTGGCGCGCTGGACCGGTATTCCGGTCAGCAAGATGCTCGAAGGCGAACGTGACAAGCTGCTGCGCATGGAAGATGAACTGCACAAGCGCGTGATCGGCCAGGACGAGGCGGTGCGCGCGGTCAGCGACGCGATCCGCCGCGCGCGGGCCGGCCTGTCGGATCCGAACCGGCCGTCGGGCTCGTTCCTGTTCCTCGGGCCGACCGGCGTCGGCAAGACCGAGCTGTGCAAGGCGCTGGCCGACTTCCTGTTCGACTCCACCGACGCGCTCGTGCGCATCGACATGTCCGAGTTCATGGAAAAGCACTCGGTCGCGCGCCTGATCGGTGCGCCGCCGGGCTACGTGGGCTACGAGGAAGGCGGCTATCTGACCGAAGCCGTGCGTCGCCGGCCCTACAGCGTGATCCTGCTCGACGAAGTGGAAAAAGCGCACCCGGACGTGTTCAACGTGCTGCTGCAGGTGCTCGACGACGGCCGTCTGACCGACGGCCAGGGACGCACGGTCGACTTCCGCAATTGCGTGGTCGTGCTGACCTCCAACCTCGGCTCGCAGCTGATCCAGGAAGCGTCGAGCATCGGCGGCGAGGAAGGCTATACGCAGATCAAGGCCGCGGTCATGGGCGTGGTGCAGGCGCAGTTCCGGCCCGAGTTCATCAACCGGCTCGACGAGATCGTCGTATTCCGGCCGCTGGAGCAGGCGCAGATCCGCCAGATCGCGCGCATCCAGACCGAAAGCCTGGCGCGGCGCCTCGGTGAGCGTCAGATCCGGCTCGTCATCAGCGATGCGGCGCTGGATCTGCTCGGCCAGGCCGGTTTCGACCCGGTCTACGGCGCACGGCCGCTGAAGCGCGCGATCCAGCAGCAGCTGGAAAATCCGCTGGCCCGGCAGATTCTCGAAGGCCGTTTCAGCGCCGGCGACACCGTCGCCGTCGACGTGCAGACCGGCCAACTGGTCTTCGATCGCCGGCCTGCCGCTGCGGCCGCCTGAGCGAATCTGCTTGAAAACCTGGCGCCGGTCCGCACAATGCGGGCCGGTTCCGGGCCCCGCCCTTCGCTATCCGACAAAGCCATGCCGATCTACGAATTCGAATGCGGCGAGTGCGGCCAACGCTTCGACCGCCTGCAGAAACTGTCCGACCCCGATCCGACCGACTGTCCGGCCTGCAACCGGCCGGCCGTGCGCCGGCGCGTGACCGCGCCGTCGTTCCGCCTGGCGGGTTCGGGCTGGTACGAAACCGACTTCAAGAAAGACGGCGACAAGAAGCGCAATCTCGCCGGCGACGGCGGCACGACGGCCAAGCCCGCCGAAAGCAGCGTGAGTGCTGCGCCGGCCGCAGCGGCGAGCACGTCGACGTCGGGCAGCGGCGGCAGCTCTTCCTGAATCGCGCAGGCAGCGTCCTGAACCCGGACTGGCCCTGCACGCGGGCATCACGGACCCGCTTGGCTTCACGGCTTACACTAGCTCCGCGTTTGGCCAAAGGAGAAGGTGTGATGATGACGCGTGTACTGGGAACAGCCGCTTTGACGCTCGTGGCTCTGGCGGCCGGTGCCGGCCCGAATGTCGCGAAGGCTCAGGGGCCCGGCTACGGCCGCGACTCGATCGAATGCCGCAGCAACGACTACCGCTACAACCGTTGCAATACCAACTGGCGCGATGCCCGTCTCGTGCGTCAGCTGTCGGGCAGCCGCTGCATCCGCGGCCAGACCTGGGGTGTGGATCGTGGCGGCAACGTCTGGGTCGATCGTGGCTGTGCGGCGGTCTTCGCCGAAGCCGGCGGCGGGCCCGGGGGCGGTCATGGCGGCGGCGGCTGGCGTCCGGGCCCGGGTTGGGACACCGACATCAGCTTCGTCTGCGAGAGCCGCGATTTCCGCTACAACATGTGCCAGGTCGACGTAGGCCGCGGCGGCGGCGTGCGCATCGTGCGACAGATCTCCGGCACGCGCTGCATAGAAGGCCGCACCTGGGGCTACAACCGCGCAGGCGTCTGGGTCGACCAGGGCTGCGCTGCCCAGTTCGTGGTCGAGCGCCGCTGGCGCGACTGACCGGCGCGGGTTGCATCAGGCCGCCGCTCCAGCCCGTCGGGAGCGGCGGTTTCCCGTCGCTTAGGTCCGCTTCTTGTTTGCAGCGCAACAAGATCCTCCGTAGGATTCCGGCCTTTCCGCCCGATTCGGGCGGGCCCCCTTTTCCCGGAGCCTTGAGCGTATGCGCAGCCACTACTGCGGTCTCGTCGACGAGACCCTGATCGGTCAGACCGTCACCCTGTGCGGATGGGCGGACAGCCGGCGCGACCATGGCGGCGTCATCTTCATCGACCTGCGCGACCACGAGGGCGTGGTGCAGGCCGTGGTCGAACCGGACAACGCCGCGGCGTTCCAGCAGGCCGAAGGCGTACGCTACGAATTCTGTCTGCGGATAGTCGGCAAGGTGCGCGCGCGACCGGCCAGCCAGCTCAACGATCGCCTGCGCACCGGCAAGATCGAAGTCGTCGCCGACAGCGTCGAAGTGCTCAACACCGCCGCGCCGCTGCCGTTCATGCTCGACGACAACGTCGGCGAGGACGCGCGCCTGCGTTACCGCTATCTCGACATCCGCCGTCCGGACATGCAGCGCAAGCTGCGCATGCGCACGAAGCTGGTCTCGGCCCTGCGCCGTTACCTCGACGAGCGCGGCTTCCAGGACATCGAGACGCCGATCCTGACCAAAGCCACTCCCGAAGGCGCACGCGACTACCTCGTGCCCAGCCGCGTGCATCCGGGCGAGTTCTTCGCCCTGCCGCAGTCGCCGCAGCTGTTCAAGCAGCTGCTCATGATGGCCGGCATGGACCGCTACTACCAGATCGCGCGCTGCTTCCGCGACGAAGACCTGCGTGCCGACCGCCAGCCCGAATTCACCCAGCTCGACATGGAGTTCGCCTTCGTCGGCGAGCGCGACGTGCAGGACTTCGTCGAAGGCATGGTGCGCACGATCTTCAAGCAGGTCGTCGACGTGGAGCTCGACGCGGAATTCCCGCGCATGACCTACGCTGAAGCCATGCGCCGCTACGGGTCGGACAAGCCGGATCTGCGCATCGACCTCGAACTCGTCGACGTGGCCGACGCGGTCAAGGACTGCGACTTCAAGGTGTTCTCCGGTCCGGCCAACGATCCGGGCGGCCGCGTTGCGGCGCTGCGCGTGCCCGGCGGCGCCGAGCTCACGCGCAAGCAGCTCGACGACTACGGCCTCTACGTGCAGAAGTACGGCGCCAAGGGTCTGGCCTGGATCCGCATAGACGATCTGGACAAGGGCCGCGACGGCCTGACCTCGCCGATCGTGAAGTTCCTCGGCGACGACGCGGTCAAGGCCATCTTCGCCGCCGTCGGCGCGCAGACCGGCGACGTGATCTTCTTCGGCGCCGGTCCGTACAAGATCGTCAGCGACTTCCTCGGCGCGCTGCGTCTGAAGGTCGCGCGCGATCTCGGCCGGGTCGCCGGCGGCTGGCGGCCGCTCTGGGTCGTGGACTTCCCGATGTTCGAGTACGACTACGACGCCAAGCGCTTCGTCGCGCTGCATCACCCGTTCACCGCGCCGAAGGTCGACGACGTCTCCGACCTGCGCGCGAACGCCGCGATCGCCGTGTCGCGCGGCTACGACATGGTGCTCAACGGCAACGAGATCGGCGGCGGTTCGATCCGCATCCATCGCTCCGAAATGCAGAGCGCGGTGTTCGACCTGCTCGGCATCGGCGCGGAGGAGGCCGAGGCCAAGTTCGGCTTCCTGCTCGACGCGCTCAAGTATGGCGCGCCGCCGCATGGCGGCATTGCGTTCGGCATCGACCGCATTGCCGCGCTGATGGCCGGCACCGAGTCGATCCGCGACGTGATCGCCTTCCCCAAGACCGCGAGCGCGCAGTGCCTGCTGACCTCGGCGCCGTCCACGGTGCCCGAAGCGCAGCTGCAGGAACTGCATGTGCGCGTGGTCAAGCCGGTCAAGGGCTGATCGCCCGTTGCGCCGGTAATCAGCCGATTGGCGAATCAGGCCGGGGCCCGTGCCCCGGCATGTCGCCGCCGCGCACGCTGCTGCGGCAATGGCTCGCCGGGTCGGACCGCGACGCGGGATTTCCCCGCCAGTGCTTCGCATCGCCGCAAGGCCGGCAGCCGCCGGCGCCTTGCCGCGGCTGCCGCCGTTCGCGCAGGATGCGGACATGCGCGATGAGACCGTCATACTGATCCACGGCGTCTGGATGCGGGCGTTCAGTCTGCTGCTGTTGCGCCGGCGTCTGCGTGAGGCCGGTTTCCGCACCGAGCTGTTCGACTATGCCAGCGTGTTCGGCCGTGACGAGCGCAGCCTGGAGCGCCTGGGGCGGCGCATACAGGCGCAGCAGGCCTCACGTGTGCATCTGGTCGGTCACAGCCTCGGCGGTCTGGTCGCCCTGCGCGCGCTGGAGCGGCTGCCGACGGCGCTGAATGGCCGCATCGTCTGCCTGGGCTCGCCGTTGAACGGCAGTGCCGTCGCCCAGCGCCTGAACCGTCGCGACGGTCGCGCCCAGCTGCTGGGCTGCAGTGCCGGAATACTCTGTCGCGGCCTGCCGGAGCGGGTGTCGTCGGCCGAGGTCGGGGTGATCGCCGGCACGCGCGCGGTCGGGGTAGGGCAGCTGCTCGGGGCTTTCGACGGCCCCAACGACGGCACGGTCAGCGTTGCCGAAACCCGTTGGCCCGGAGCCGTGGAACACTGCGAAGTATATGTTTCGCATACGGGTTTGACGTTTTCGGCGACGACTGCGGCGCTCGCGGCGCGCTTCCTGCGGTCGGGGTCGTTCAGGGGGCCGGACGCGGAACCGCCGATAAAGCTTGCTGCCCGCGCTCAGTGAAGTATCCTGGGCGGCGGTTCGCTGCTGGGAGGCTGCGACCGTTCAGTTCGGCGTCTATGCCCCTGCTCGTCGTCTCACGGGTCAGCTTGGCAGTACGAAACGCGCGCGACCTTCTTCGGTGCCCCTCTTCAGGCGGCGCCCGGCCGACAATGGATTGCAAGGTCATGCGCTACAGGGTCCGTGCTCCCTGGCCGAATCGTCGATCTGAATTTGTGCAACTTTTGCAGAATGAATTTTTTTCTTATTTCAGCTGGGGAATGAAACAATGAAGCGCTCTGCAGTTCTCGCAAATTCCATACGCCGTATCGTCGGCCTCTCCGCCGGCGCGCTCGTCCTCACCGTCGCATCGACGTCCAGCATGGCGGCCATCGTCTGCAGCTCGCCCGCTCTGTCGGTTCCCGCCAATATCGACGGCGTCTATCTGAACCTCGTCACCGGCGCGACCGGTACGGCAGGTTCGGGTGTCGCGGGCTGGGACATCAACCTGTACCAGACCGGTGCCTCGGCGCTGTACTTCTTCTGGCCGACTTCGCCGGCCAACAGCTTCGGCGGCGCTTCCACGGCGACCGTCTATGACGCGCTGTCCTCGGGCGCGACCATCGGTCCGGCGCAAACCTACATCGTCAACTCCGGCGGTGGCGGCGCGGCTCCGTACGTCAACTGGCAGACGGCGCAGACCGGCAAGTATCTCGGCGTGCGCTTCTATAACGAGAGCACGTCCGCGATCAATTACGCCTGGCTGCAGATGAACACGGGTGCCAGCGGCGGCTTCCCGGCGACGATCAACCAGATCTGCTACGAGAACACGGGTGTGGCGATCACCGCCGGCACCACGCCAGTCTCGCTGCAGACCTTCTCGGTCGACTGAGCCGCCGTCGCCGTGCCTGCGCGCACGGTCTGACCTGACCAGAAAAGCGCGATCGCGAGGTCGCGCTTTTTTTGTGGGCGATCCGCTGCGACGAAGCCGGCGCGACTGTCCGGCTTGCGTTCCGCGGCCCGGCCCGGGTTCGCGGACAGGCTGCGGCGTCTGCCGACCTATGACCGCGACCATTGCCGCAACGGGCCTCGCTGCACTGCAGCGAAGCTCTTGCTAGACTGCCCGGCTCAGGGTGGTTCCCGGACGCGAGGCGATGGGCGGCGATTTCACGAATGGACTGGGCGGAGCCGCGGCCGCCGCTGCGATCCCGCCTGCCGTTGCCGCCGCCGCGTCCTGCCGCTGCGGCCGGGGCTGCTGATGACGCGCATACTCGGCGTCGACCCAGGCTCCCAGCGCACCGGTGTCGGCATCATCGACACCGACGCCGCGGGGCGGACGGTCCACGTCTTCCACGCAACCGTGAAGCTGCTCGACAACGACAGTTTCATGCTGCGCCTCAAGCAACTGTTCGAGGAACTCGGCGCGATCATCGAGACCTATCGTCCCGACGAGGTCGCGATCGAGCGCGTGTTCATGGCCAAGAATCCCGATTCGGCGCTGAAGCTGGGCCAGGCCCGCGGCGCGGCGCTCTGCGCCGTCGTCACGCGCAACCTCGCCGTGGCTGAGTACGCGCCCAAGGAAATCAAGCAGGCCGTGGTCGGCGGCGGCGGCGCCGACAAGACCCAGATCCAGCACATGGTCGGCGTGCTGCTGCAATTGCCGGGTAAACTCCAGGCCGACGCGGCCGACGCACTGGCGATTGCGCTGACTCACGCGCATACGCGGGCGACGACGCAGCGCATCGGCATACCGCGCACCGCATGGAGGCGCAGGCGATGATAGGGCGATTGAAAGGTGTGCTCGTATCCAAGCAGCCGCCGTGGCTGCTCGTCGACGTCAACGGTGTCGGCTACGAGCTCGAGGCGCCGATGTCGACGTTCTACGATCTGCCGGAGGTCGGCCGCGAGGTCACGCTCTGCACGCATTACGCGGTCAAGGAGGACTCGGTCGCGCTGTACGGCTTCCTGCGCGAAGTCGAGCGCAGCCTGTTCCGCCATGTGCAGAAGGTCAGCGGCATCGGCGCCAAGATCGCGCTGGCCATACTGTCGGGCGCGTCGGTCGAGGAATTCTCGCGTCTGGTGCAGAGCGGCGACGTCGCCGCGCTGACGCGAATTCCGGGCATCGGCAAGAAGACCGCCGAGCGCATCATCGTCGAGTTGCGCGACCGCGTCGATGCGATCGGTCCCGGCGTGCCCGGTCTCGGGCCGTCCGGCGCCGTGCCGGCCGATCCGGTGGCCGAGGCCAGCGTCGCGCTGCAGCAGCTCGGCTACAAGCCGGCCGAAGTCAGCCGCCTCGTCAAGGACGCCGCGGTGCCCGGCGACAGCGCCGAAACCATCATCCGCAAGGCGCTGCGCGCTGCGCTGCGCTGATCGCGCTACCTTCCCTTTCGACGCGACGACAATGAGCAGTCACGATCACGGCAACAAGAACCTGTACGCCCTGGCCCTGGGCGCGATCGGCGTGGTCTACGGCGACATCGGCACCAGTCCGCTGTACACGCTCAAGGAAGCGTTCGGCCCGCACGGCGTGGCGATCAGCCACGACAACGTGCTCGGCGTGCTGTCGCTGATCTTCTGGTCGCTGATCGTCGTCGTCTCGATCAAGTATGCGACCTTCATCATGTCGGCCGACAACAAGGGCGAGGGCGGCATCATGGCGCTGACCACACTGGCCCACCGCGGCGTGCGCTCGAGCGCGCGCGCGCGCTGGTTCATCATGGTGCTCGGCCTGTTCGGCGCGTCGCTGTTCTTCGGCGACAGCGTGATCACGCCGGCGATATCGGTACTCAGCGCGGTTGAAGGACTCGGGGTAGCCACGCCGGCGCTGAACCGTTACGTCGTGCCGATCGCCGTGCTCGTGCTGATGGCGCTGTTCGCGCTCCAGCGCAGTGGCACGGCGCGCGTCGCGCGCGTGTTCGCACCGATCATGGTGCTGTGGTTCCTTGCGCTCGCGGTGCTCGGCACCATCAAGATCGTCCAGGCTCCGCAGGTGCTCGCCGCGTTGAATCCGTATTACGCGGTGAACTTCTTCGTGGAGAACGGCCGCGCGGGCTTTTTCGTGCTTGCGGCCGTGGTCCTCTCCGTGACCGGCGCCGAGGCGCTTTATGCAGACATGGGGCATTTCGGCAAGCGCCCGATCCGTCGCGCCTGGTTCGCTTTCGTGCTGCCGGCGCTGATGCTGAACTACCTCGGCCAGGGCGCGCTGTTGCTCGAGGATCCGCAAGCCGCGGTGAATCCGTTCTATCTGCTCGCGCCGCCGATGCTGCTCTATCCGATGATCGTGCTGGCGACCCTGGCCGCAGTCATCGCCTCGCAGGCGGTGATTTCCGGCGCGTTCTCGGTCACCCGCCAGGCGATACAGCTGGGCTACCTGCCGCGCATGGAAGTCGTGCATACCTCGCGCGAAACCATGGGCCAGATCTATCTGCCCTGGCTCAACCGGGCGCTGCTCGTGCTGACCGTTGCGGTCGTCGTCGGCTTCCACAGCTCGACCAACCTGGCCGCGGCCTACGGTATTGCGGTGGTCGGCACGATGGCCATCGACTCGGTGCTCGTCATCATCGTCGCGCGGCGGATCTGGAACTGGAAACGCTGGCACATCGCCGCGCTCGGCGGCCTGTTCCTGATCGTCGACGCCGCATTCCTCGGCGCCAATCTCGAGAAGGTCGAGCACGGCGGCTGGTTCCCGCTGGTGCTCGGCCTCGTCGTGTTCACCGTCATGACGACCTGGCGCCGCGGCCGCGAACTCGTGATCCGCGAGCTCAAGCAGGGCGGCCTCGCGCTCAAGCCCTTCATCGAGTCGATCGCCGAACATCCGCCGCTGCGCGTGCCGGGCCAGGCCGTGTTCCTGACCGCCCAGCCCGACGCGGTGCCGCATGCGCTGCTCCACAACCTCAAGCACAACAAGGTGCTGCATGAGCAGAACGTCGTGCTCACAGTGGAATGGCTGGAAACGCCGACGGCCGAGCCCGAGGAGCGCATCGAACTCGTCTCGCTCGGCCACGACTTCCATCAGCTGACCCTGCGCTACGGTTTCGCCGAGGATCCGGACGTGCCCGACATGCTCGCCAAGTGCGAAAAGGTCGGCCTGGTCTTCGACATGATGGACACGACCTTCTTCCTGAGCCGCGAGAGCATCGTCGCGACCGACCGCCCGGGCATGCCGCTGTGGCGCGACCGCCTGTTCGCGTTCATGCAGCGCAACGCGCTGTCGGCGACGGCCTTCTTCCAGATTCCGGGCAATCGCCTGATCGAGCTCGGCACGCAGGTGGAGATATGAGCGACCGGATCACCTCCGGCGCGGCCACGCGCGAGGACGAGCTGCTCGAAGCCTCGATACGCCCGCAGCGCCTCGGTGAGTATCTGGGCCAGCAGGCCGCGCGCGAACAGCTCGGCATCTACATCGAGGCCGCCCGGCGCCGCGGCGAGGCGCTGGATCATGTGCTGATCTTCGGCCCGCCGGGGCTCGGCAAGACCACCCTGTCGCACGTGATCGCCAACGAGCTCGGCGTGAACCTGCGCACCACCTCGGGTCCGGTCATCGAGCGCGCCGGCGATCTGGCCGCGCTGCTGACCAACCTGCAGCCGCGCGACGTGCTGTTCGTCGACGAGATCCACCGGCTGTCGCCGGTCGTCGAGGAAGTGCTGTACCCGGCCATGGAAGACTTCCAGATCGACATCATGATCGGCGAAGGCCCGGCTGCGCGGTCGATCAAGCTCGACCTGCCACCGTTCACGCTGATCGGCGCGACCACGCGCGCGGGCCTGCTGACCAGTCCGCTGCGCGACCGCTTCGGCATCGTGCAGCGGCTGGAGTTCTATACGGCCGAAGAGCTCGCGGCCATCGTGCGCCGCTCGGCGCGCATCCTCGGCATCGCCTGCGATCCGGTCGGTGCCGCCGAGATCGCGCGCCGCTCGCGCGGCACGCCGCGCATCGCCAACCGCCTGTTGCGCCGTGCGCGCGACTATGCCGAGGTCCGCGCCGGCGGCACGATCACCCTGGACGCGGCGCGCGCGGCCATGGACATGCTCAAGGTCGATCCGGAAGGCTTCGACGTGCTGGACCGGCGCCTGCTCAGGACCATCATGGACAGCTTCGACGGCGGCCCGGTCGGCGCCGAATCGCTGGCTGCCGCCCTGTCCGAGGAGCGCGGCACGATCGAGGACGTGCTCGAGCCCTATCTGATCCAGCAGGGCTATCTCGTGCGCACGGCGCGCGGCCGCATGGTCACCGCGCGCGCCTACCAGCATTTCGGCCTGAAACCGCCGCGCCGCGCCGACGCGCCGCCGGATCTGTTCGATCCGGGCTGAGCCCGGGTGCGACCGCGTTCAGGCGCGGCCGGCTATCCTCCCCGGCTGTTCTGCGCGCAGAAACTTCGCCTTCGCCAAGGAAGATCCATGCACGCTGCTTCGTTCCGCTGGTCGCTGCGGGTCTACTGGGAAGACACCGATGCCGGCGGCGTGGTCTACCACGCGAGCTATCTGCGCTTCCTCGAACGCGCGCGCAGCGAATATCTGCGTCATCTCGGTATTGAGCAGGAGCGGCTGCGCAAGGACAATAACGTCGTTTTCGTCGTGCGCGACATCGCGATAGGCTTCGCCAAGCCGGCGCGGCTCGACGATCTGCTGGACATCACCGTGGCCCTGGTCGAGCGGCGTCCGGCGAGTCTCGTGTTCCAGCAGCAGATCCTGCGCGCGGCCGACGGCGTGTTGTTGTCCGAGGCGCGCGTGCGAGCGGCCTGTGTCGATGCTGCCGCGTTCCGTCCCCGTCCCATTCCCGACGACCTGTTTGCGGAGATTTCCAAGGCATGAACGCTGGTGATCTGAATCTGTGGCAGCTGGTGCTGCACGCGAGCCTGTTCGTCAAGTTCGTGATGCTGGTACTGCTCGCGTTCTCGTTCCTGTCCTGGATGATCATTTTCCGCAAGCACAGCATGCTGAAGACGGCGCAGGGCAGCGCGAACGAGTTCGAGGAGCGCTTCTGGTCCGGCGCCGACCTGGCCGCGCTGTTCCGCGAAGTCACCGGCCGCGGCGAGCGCATCAGCGGCATCGAGAGCATCTTCGAGGCCGGCTTCCGCGAGTTCGCCCGCCTGCGCCAGCGCCGCGGCGTCGACCCGCGCACCCTGCTCGAAGGCGCCCAGCGCGCGATGCGCGTGGCCCAGTCGCGCGAGATCGACCGTCTCGAAGGCAATCTCGAATTCCTCGCCAACGTCGGTTCGATCAGTCCCTACGTCGGCCTGCTCGGCACGGTCTACGGCATCATGATTTCATTCCAGGGGCTGGCCAACATGAAGGAGGCCACGATCGCGAGCGTCGCGCCGGGCATTTCCGAGGCGCTGGTCGCGACGGCCATGGGCCTGATCGCGGCGATCCCTGCTTCCTGGGCCTACAACCGCTATTCCAACAAGGTCGAACGCGTCGCGACGCGCTTTGATACGTTCACCGAAGAGTTCTCGTCTATCCTGCAACGTCAGGCGCACGCCGAGGAGTAAACGCGCGACCCCGCGTTTTTTCCCCGACCGTTGGAGCCGCCGATGCAAACCGCCCGCCGCAAGCGCAAGAAACTCAAGTCCGAGATCAACGTCGTGCCGTACATCGACGTGATGCTCGTGCTGCTGATCATCTTCATGGTCACGGCGCCGCTGCTGAATCTCGGCGTCGACATCGAGTTGCCCGAGTCCGCCGTCGCCAAGAGCCTCAACGTCGACAAGGATCCGGTCGTCGTCACCGTCGATCAGGCCGGCAAGCTGTACCTCACGATACCCAAGGCGCCGCGCGAGGAAGTCACTCCCGATCGTCTCAGCACGATGATCCGCGCGTACATGAACACGAACCCGAAGAGCCCGGTCTACGTCGCCGGCGACGGCAAGACCGAATACGGCAAGGTCTACGACGCCATGGCGCTGCTGCAGGCGGCCGGCGTTCCGAAGGTCGGCCTCATGGGGCAGCCGCCGCAGGACAAGGCCAACTGAGCAGTCGTTCATGGCCAGTGACGAATCTTCCCTGCGACCTTTCTTCTACTCGCTCGCGGTGCACCTCCTGGTGGTCGCGCTCATCGGCGTGAGCCTGTGGTGGACCAGCAGTACCGTCTCGGTCGCGGTGCAGGGCCCCATCATCGAAGCCACCCTGATCGGTCCTGCCCAGGCGCCCAAACCGGTCAGCAAGCCCAAGCCGAAGCCCAAGCCGGTCGAAGCCAAGCCCGTCGAGACGCCGCCCAAAGCCGAAGAGCCCGCGCCCGAGCCGCCCAAGGAAGACAAGAAGGACCAGGAGAAGGTCACCGACAAGGTGACTCAGCTCAAGGCCGAAGAAAACGCCAGGGTCCAGGAAGAGCTCAGGAAAAAGCAGCAGATCGAGCTGGCCGAGAAACAGGCGGCCGAAGCCGAGAAGCAGAAGAAGCTCAAGGAAGACCGCGAGAAGCAGCTGCGTGAGAAGCAGGCGCGCGAGCAGGCCAAGAAGGAGCAGGAATACCTCAATGCGATGATCGCCGACGAGGCCAAGACCGGCCAGGAAGGCCTGGATACCAGCCTCGAGGCCGAGTATTACGCGGCGATCCAGAAGGCCGTGACCGATGCCTGGCTGCGTCCGGAAACGACACCGCCGGGCTTGCGCTGCACCCTGGAAATCACCCAGATCGTCGGCGGCGACGTGATCCAGGCCGTGGTCGTCAGCCCCTGCAACGCCGACCCGATGACGCGTACGAGCCTGGAGCAGGCGTCGCGGCGCGCCTCGCCACTGCCGTACAAGGGCTACGAGTCGGTGTTCAAACGCAAGCTCCGCTTCGAGTTCACCTATGACGGCTGAGCGCGCTGCGGCTGCCGCGTTGGCCTTCGCGCTGCTGGCACTGTCGGCACCGGTTCCGGCGCGACCGCCCGCTGCCGCGCCGATCGAAGCCTATGTCGGGGCGCTGCATGCGGCGATCCAGCGGAACTGGCTCGCGCCGGAGGGGTTGGCCGCCGATCTGGACTGCGCCGTCGACATCGAGCAGGCCGACGGCGGCACCGTCGTTCAGGTTAGCTTCGGGAACGATTGCAATGCTGATGCGGCCACTCGCGCGAGCCTGGAACAGGCTGTGCGGCGGGCCTCCCCGTTACCGTATGCCGGTTTTGAAAATGTCTTTCAGCGCCGCGTACACCTCGTTTTCAAACACAGCGGTCACTAGAGCAGGATCCATATGCCAGCCAATTTCGTAACGCGATTCGCCAGCCTGCTGCTCTGCCTGCTCGGCACGGCGGCTTGGGCGCAGGGGCAGGGCCAGGGGCAAGGCCTGAGCAGCGACGTTCCGACCATCGTCATCAATACGGGTACTGCCGCGGCGCTGCCGATCACGGTCGTTCCGTTCGCGTTCGAGGCCGCCGGCGCGCCGTCGGAGACCGACGTGTCCGACGTCGTGCGCATGGACCTGGCGCGCTCGGGCAAGTTCAAGGCGCTGGACAAGAAGGACGTCGTCGAATTCCCGTCGCGCGGCAGCGACATCAAGTTCCCGACCTGGAATCTGCTCAAGCAGGCCTACATCGTCGTCGGCCGCATGACCGACGCCGACGGCGGCGCGATGCGCGTGGAATTCGAGCTTTACGACGTGGCCAAGCAGGAGCGTCTGCTCGGTCTGGCGATCACCGGCCAGCGCAGCGATCTGCGCGGCGTCGGCCACCAGGTCGCCGACCTGATCTACGAGAAGATCACCGGTGTCCGCGGCGCGTTCTGGACGCGCATCGCCTATGTGACCGCCGCGGGCGTCAGCCCGAACATCAATTACGCGCTGATGGTCGCCGACTCCGACGGCTACAACCCGCAGGTGCTGGTGCGTTCGCGCGAGCCGCTGCTGTCGCCGTCCTGGTCGCCGGACGGCAAGAAGCTGGCCTATGTCTCGTTCGAGCGCGGCGACTCGGCCATCTACATCCAGGAAATCGCGACCGGCTCGCGCCAGGTCGTCTCCAACAAGAAGGGCATCAACGGCGCGCCGGCCTTTTCGCCGGATGGGACCAAGCTGGCCCTGACCCTGTCCTACCTGGGCAACCCCGACATTTTCATCATGGATCTGGGTAGCCGCGAGACGAAACGCATCACGAACCACTTCTCGATCGACACCGAGGCGCAGTGGATGCCGGACGGCCAGAACCTGGTGTTCACCTCGGACCGCTCGGGCAAGCCGCAGCTCTACCAGGTCTCGGTCAACGGCGGCGATGCGACCCGTCTGACGTTCCAGGGCGAATACAACGCGAAGGCGTCAATTTCCTATGACGGCAAGCAGTTCGCTATGGCGCAAGGCACTGGAAATGTGTATCGTATTGCGGTTTTGGACCGAAGCAAGGGTTCGGGGACGATGTCTGCCATTTCCCCGGGCAGTGTCGACGAGTCGCCGAGCTTCGCACCGAATGGAAGCATGCTGCTGTACGCCGCCACCGACGGGCCGCGCGGGGTATTGTATGCGGTGTCCGCCGACGGTCGCGTTCGCCAGCGACTGGTTCTGGCCGACGGGGACGTGCGCGAGCCGTCCTGGGGGCCTTTCCGCCAGCGATAAATCAAGACGCCGGGTGACCGGCGCTAGCTACTGACCTGTAATACTGACCTGACCTCCTAAGGAATACGCCATGAACACCTCGCTTCGCCTCGCCATCGCCGCTGTGCTCTGCGTGACCGCCGTCGGTTGCGCCAAGAAGGCCACCAAGGTCGCCCCGCCGTCGAACAACGACCGCACCGAACAGGCCACGACCGACCGTTCGACCGACTCGGGCGCCTACACCGAAGCCTCGCTGAACTCCGACAGCTGCCTGCGCCAGCGCGTGATCTACTTCGATCTGGACAAGACCGAGATCAAGGGCGAGTTCCAGGCCCAGATCGCCTGCCACTCGAAGTTCATCCGCCAGTTCCCGAACTACCACGTGACCCTCGAAGGCAACGCCGACGAGCGCGGTTCGCGCGAGTACAACCTCGGCCTCGGCGAGCGTCGCGGCAATGCCGTGCAGAGCGCCCTGTCCTCGGCCGGCGCGCCGGGCACCCAGCTCAACGTCGTCTCCTACGGCGAAGAGCGCCCGACCTGCAAGGACCACAACGAAGAGTGCTGGTCCAAGAACCGTCGCGTTGAAATCGTCTACACCAAGAACTAAGCGGTAAAGGAAAGCGATGCGAGCGATCAGCAACCTGTTCTTTGCCCGCATCACGGTCGCGGCGGCCCTGGCCGCCGCGACTGTTTCCATGCCGGCAGCCGCAGAACGCCTGAGTCTTGCCGAGCGCGTCGCCGCGCTGGAAGCCCAAGCCCAGGCCGGCCAAGGCAACGTCGACCTCGTCAATCAGTTGCAGGCGCTGCAGACCGAAGTGCAGCAGCTCAACGGCCTGGTCGAGCAATTGCGCCATCAGCTCGACGAGCAGAAAGAGCGCAGCAAGCAGCAGTACGTAGACCTCGATTCGCGCATCGGCCGCCTTGAAGGCGGTGGCGGCGGCCATCCGGCCGGCGCAGCGGCGAATCCGAATTCCGGTCAGCTCGACGATATCCAGCTGGGCGCGCCCGAAAGCGCGAACGGCAATGCTCCGGCGCCGTCGACCGACCCGGCGCTGTCGCTGGACAACCCGGCCACGACGGCGATGCCCGGCGCGGCTGCGCCGCGCACCTCGCCGGCAACGGCCGCGGCGACCCCGCCGCCCGCGCCTGCCGGCACGCGTTTCGATCCGGCTGCCGAGAAGGCCAGCTACGACGAGGCGTTCAACGCGCTCAAGGACGGCCGCTATCCGGAATCGACGCGCCGTTTCCAGGCCTTCATCGACGCCTATCCGCAGAGTGAGCTGACGGCCAACGCCTATTACTGGCTCGGCGAGTCCTACTACATCACGCAGAACTACCGCGTCGCCCTGGAAACCTTCCAGACCCTGCTCAAGACCTATCCGGAAAGCCAGAAGGCGCGCGACGCCATGCTCAAGATCGGCTACTGCCAGTACGAGCTCAAGCAGTGGGAGCCGGCCAAGGCCACCTTGAACGGCGTCGTGAAGAAGTATCCGGACACGGTCGTTGCACGGCTGGCCGAAGGCCGCCTGCGCGCGATGCAGTCCGAAGGCGCGCACTGAGCGCCTTCCCCGTGAAGACCGGCGGCTGCGGCCATGTCGGCTGAAGCCGCCACTCCCGTGAATTCCGAGCAGATCTCCGCCGCGCCGGCACCGGCCGGCGAGCGGCTGCGCATCACCGAGATCTTTCATTCGATCCAGGGCGAGGCCGATGCGGTCGGCTGGCCGACGGTGTTCGTGCGCCTGACCGGCTGTCCGCTGCGCTGCACCTGGTGCGACACGACGTACTCGTTCCACGGCGGGCAGTGGCGCGACATCGACGCGATCCTGGACGAGGTCGCCAGCCACGGCGCGCGCCATGTCTGCGTGACCGGTGGCGAACCGCTGTCGCAGAAACGCTGCCTGATCCTGCTGCGCCGGCTCTGCGATGCGGGCTACGAGGTATCGCTGGAGACCTCCGGCGCGCTCGACGTGGCCGCGGTAGACCCGCGCGTGCGCAAGGTCGTCGACCTCAAGGCGCCGGATTCGGGCGAGTCCAGGCGCAACCGCTGGAGCAACCTGGATCATCTGCGCGCACACGACCAGGTCAAGTTCGTGCTGGCCGGCCGCGCCGACTACGAATGGGCGCGGCAGACCGTGCACGAGCACGCGCTGGCCGCACGCTGCCAGGTACTGTTCTCGCCGGTGCACGGCAAGGTCGCGCCGCGCGAACTCGCGGAATGGATACTGCAGGACCGTCTGCCCGTGCGCCTGCAGATGCAACTGCACAAACTGCTCTGGGGCGAGGAGCCCGGGCACTGAATCGGTGAGGCAATGAGCAAACCCGCAGTCGTACTCGTTTCCGGCGGCATGGATTCGGCCGTCGTTCTCGCGATCGCGCGCGAGCAGGGCTTTGCCTGCCATGCGCTCAGCGTGGCCTACGGCCAGCGTCACGTATCCGAGCTCGACGCGTCCGACCGCGTCTGCGCGATGCTCGGCGCGGCCGCCCACAAGACCGTCACCGTCGATCTGCGCAGCATCGGCGGCTCGGCGCTGACCGCCGACATTGCCGTGCCCGAGCAGGGCGGCGCCGGCATTCCGGTGACCTACGTGCCGGCGCGCAACACCATCATGCTGTCGATCGCGCTGGGCTGGGCCGAAGTGCTGGGATCCAGCGACATCTTCTGCGGCGTCAACGCGGTCGACTACTCCGGCTATCCCGACTGCCGTCCGGCCTTCATCGAAAGCTTCCAGCAGCTCGCCAACGTCGCGACCAAGGCCGGCGTCGAAGGCGCGCAGATTCGCGTGCACGCACCGCTGATGCGCATGAGCAAGGCCGACATCGCGCGCGAAGGCACGCGTCTGGGGGTCGATTTCGCCGCAACGGTGTCCTGCTACCAGGCCGACGAGAAAGGCCGCGCCTGCGCTCACTGCGACGCCTGCCGCCTGCGCGCCGAAGGTTTCCGTGAAGCCGGCCTGATTGATCCGACGCGCTATCGCTGAAGGCGTACAGCGCGCCGGCAAGGCTGCCGTGCGCACGGTGTCTGCAGCCGGATAGGGGAATTCCTGCTCGACCACCGCTCATGTTCGCGTACAGCCAGATCGGCTGCATCGCTGCCGCATTCGTCGTCCACGCAGGGCTCGCGCCAGGTAAGTGCCGGCTTGGTTCAGGCTGCGTCGCGACCTGCAAAAAAGGCGATCATCGCCGGTGACCGCCGCCCGGACTGCGGACTTGTTTGGGTCTCCCCCAGGCTCTAAACTTCGCGTCCCTCGCGCGCCGGTCCCTTGCCGACGCCTGCAGCACTTCCCGTGGGCCGTTAGCTCAGTTGGTAGAGCAGCGGACTTTTAATCCGTTGGTCGATGGTTCGAGTCCATCACGGCCCACCACTATCTCCATGATTTTTATTGGTTTTTGGCGCGAATCGCGCCTTAGAGCCTTGCGCTCGAATCCCTGTGTCTCCGCCGTGGCTCCGGTACGTCGCGTCTGCGACTAAGTTTCCAGCGCGGCAGCTTCAGTCCTGTGCGTGTCTGCATAGGACGGCCCAGCACGGTCCGTGCTATACGAGTGAACAAAGCGCCACCTCGGCGGCGCGACCCACGCATGGCCCTCGGGGGAAGTCCATGTCCGCAGTTCTACGGGAAATCCAGCAGTGGTCCGAGCGCCTGCCCGCGTGGCAGCAGGACGCATTGGTACGCATCTTCGAGCACGGTCAGCTGACGGAAGACGACATCGCAGATCTCTACACACTGCTCAAAGCAGGCCGTGGCCTACCGGACTCCAACCAACTTCGCGGACGCCGCTTCACCCAAGACATGGTTGGCACCGTTCAATCGGGCGCCGGCACGGTGCGAATGGTCGCCATTTCAAACCTGCGGCACGTCAATGCTCTTGCAGAAGGCAAGCGCCTTGAACTCGCCCCAGAAGGCTTGTCGGTCATCTACGGTGGCAACGGCAGCGGCAAGTCTGGCTACGCCCGCCTGTTGAAGAAAGCTTGCAGGGCACGGGACGCACGCGAAGCTATCTTGCCCAATGCCGACAAGGTGGTCTCGGCCGATGCGCGCGCGACAGCTACGTTCACCTTACGGAGTGCCGACGGCGACGCGGATGTGGAATGGATCGACGGTGCCGCGTCCTCCGATTTGCTGGGAGGGTTCGCAGTCTTCGACACGCGCTGCGCCCGGTCATACGTCGATGAACAGGGCGAAACCACGTACGCGCCGTACGGCATGGATCTTCTTAGGGGTGTCGCCGATGCCTGCTCCCGGTTGAGCGTCCGACTTCAAGCGGAAATCGACAGCGTCGTCCTGACTGCGGGACCATTCGAGCATCTGAAGAACCGTGCCACCGAAGTGGGATCGTTGCTGAGGGGCTTGCGGGTGGGCAGCAGCATTTCAGAGATCGAAAAACTGGCCACCGTGTCGGCGGACGAGGTCGACGAGCATCAAAGGCTCGATCGGGCGTTGAAAGAAGCTAATCCACGTCAACAGGCCGCCGCCGCACGCCAACAGGCAGCGCGCATGACGGAGATCGCGCTGAAGGTCGAGCGAGCGGCGCAACCTTTGGCCCCCGACACGGTGCGCGAACTTGAACGCCTGATCGGCGAGAGCAAAGTCGCCAAACAAGCTGCCGACCTAGCCGCTCAAAAGTTCGAAGCAGCCGGCCATATTCCCGGTACGGGCGGAGACGTGTGGGTGACGCTGTTTCAAGCAGCTCGTGCATTCGCGTCGGAGATTTATCCGCGAAAGTCCCTGGTGGAGATGACTGCAGACGACGCTTGCCCGTTGTGCCAGCAACCGTTGGGCGAGGCGGCTAAGCGGCTGGCTGCATTCGACGAGTTTGTCGAAGCGGCTGCAGCAAAGGCTGGCCAGCAGAGCCGGGAAAGAGCGGAGGAGGCCTATCGGCGCGTGGTGCGCTCATCCGTCAGTCTTGAGTTGACTGACGCGGATCGCGCCGACGTGGCAAGTGCGGGCGCAGATATCTTGACCATGCTGGACGACTTCCAGGCTCGCCTCACTACACGGCAAAAAGCGATCAAGATCGCCGCCGGGGATGGCTCTTGGACCGCGGTTCCACCACTGCTCGATAATCCCGCCGCGCTGCTGCATGCGCAAATTGAAGCGGCGCTACAGAGGTCGAAAGAACTCGACGCGGTTTCTGACGAAGCGGCCGCAGCAAATTCTCGCGCGCGCTGCGAAGAGCTGCACGACCGAATGAGGCTGGGTGAGGTGAAGAACGCTGTATTGGCCTATTTGGCCGCTGCGGATCTCCGCGCGAAGCTTCAATCTTGCGATGGCGACCTTAAAACCAAGCCCATTACGACAAAAGCTGGAGAACTGACGACCAAGATCGTTTCAGATCACCTCGAAAAGGCGCTGAACGACGAGTTTCGCGCGCTGAGCGTGGACAGCCTTCGAGTTGTGATGCGGCAGCAGAACGTGAAAGGTCAACCCCTCTTTAGCCTTGCACTGGAACGTGCCGGTCAAACCAAACCGAATGCCATCCTTAGCGAGGGGGAACAGCGAGCAATTGGCATCGCTGCATTCCTTGCGGACCTCAGTGTGTCCGGGGCTTCCTGCGGGATCATCTTTGATGACCCAGTATCGTCCTTGGATCACGTTCGTCGCAATCGAGTGGCAAAGCGACTTGCAGTCGAGGCCAAGCAGCGCCAGGTGATCGTGCTCACCCACGACATATACTTTCTCAGTCTGTTGCGGAGCGAAGCCAAACTCGTGGATGCCGATTGCACTATCCAATCCTTGCGCCGAACGAAGGACGGATATGGGGTCGCTTCATCTGCTCTGCCATTTGAAGGCGCCAAGACCAAGGATCGCGTCAAGACACTTCGTCAAATGCACGTGGATATTGTTCGCTTTCAGAAAGAGGGAAAAGACGAAATAGCTCAGGCGATGCTGAGAAGCGCGTGGGTACACCTCCGGCAGAGCTGGGAGCGCGGCGTGGAAGAAGTCCTGTTTAATGGTGTTGTCCAGCGCTTCGATCCCGGCGTTTCCACGTTGAAACTTGACGAAGTCGTGGTGGGGGATGACGACGTCCGCGCTGTGTACGACGGCATGACCCGATGCAATACAGTTCCACACGACGGAGCTGAGATTGCACAGGTGCCCCTTCCTAACGCAGACGAATTGACACAAGAAATCGAAAGGCTGGAGAGCTGGAGATCCACGATCGCCAATCGCAACGCTGCCGTAAAAGCGAGCCGAGGGTTGCGGTGAGAGCTGACGTAGCCGAATCACCAACGGCTTGGCAGCGCCGAGAAACTAACCGGCAATTGGGAGTTTGATTTGCCCGCGAAAAACGACCGCATCCCAGACGAGCTTCTTCTATCGAACCGTGTTTGGGATCTTCAGCGCACCGCGCCTTTGTCGCCCAGGCAAGTCCAACTTTTGACGGGCCTGAGCATCGACCAGCTCAAGGAACGCCGCCGCATGCGGCCGCCGAAGCCCCCGCTTCCGTTCCAGGCGGAGGACGGCAAGGCAGGAACCGCGATTTGGTATCCCATCGGCGAAGTGCTGGACTACGTCGTCAGCCTGCTGCCCGTCGGTGCCAAGGGGCCCATGCCGATTCGGACCTTCACCGAGTTCCTCGGGCAAGCTACACCGGCTGACGTATGGCCGTTTGCACGTCTTCAGACCGGTCAACCGATCGACTTCTTTGCGTCGCTCCGGCTCGGAGAGCTCGTCGATCCGGACGCCGACTGCGGGTGGCTTTCTCTGACTGACTTCCTCGACGAAACGTCTGCGTGGATCGAACAGCAGCGTTCCGGGCTAACGGTGCGAAAGCTCGGGGCCGCGATCGACGTGCCGGTCAGCAACCTCCCTTCCTGCCTGCGGTGCGGTGCTCCCGATGCCGACGGGCACCGGTGCCGGCTGTGAAATTCATCTGCGGTTTATCTTGGGCCGCGGTTTTCCAGGCGGCTCCGGGGTGATCGAGGGTGGTGCGGTGGGGTGCGATCGGATGCAATACATATATAGAACAGTTACTTAGAACATCGTTGGGCATCGTTTCTTCGGTACGCTTTCCAGCCCCTGCAGCATGCCGCTGCGGCCCTTACCGGAGACGACGATGACGCGCAAAACCAACCTCTCACACCCTCGCGCCGAAAAGCGCTCCCCGCGGCAAAGGGCCGCGACCGAGCGAAAAACGGTCGGTTACGACCGGACTGAAGGCGAGGAACAATGGCTGACGCCCCGGTACATCACCGAAGCATTGGGCCGCTTCGATTTCGATCCCTGCTCCCCGATCGAGCGACCGTGGCCGACGGCGCGGGCGCACTGGACCAAAGCGGACGACGGGCTCGCGCAGCGCTGGGATGGCCGCAAAATCGGCTGGGTGAATCCGCCGTACGGTTCAGAGTGTGCGCGTTGGATGCGCAAGGCGGCGGAGCACGGCAACAACCTCTTGCTGATTTTCTCCCGCACCGACACGCGGGCGTTCCACCGCCACGTGTGGGAGCACCCGAACGCCACGGCGGTGTTCTTCTTTGAAGGGCGCTTGCGATTTCACCGCGTGGACGGAACGCAGGGCGGATCGGCCGGCGCGGCCAGCGTGATCGTCGCATACGGCGAAACCGCCAAGACTCGCTTGGTGGCCGCCGTCGGAAGCGGTGCACTGCTGGGGCGAATCGTGCTGCTCAACGACGGACAGGCGAGCGTGTATCGGTTGGGCAAGGCGGCGAGTGGGGGTGCGTCGTGAAGGAAGAGGAGTTTACGCGTTCGTTCGTGCCATTGCTGCTGATGTTGGAGTCCTTCTGCGCGGACGACGACATGCACGATTTGGTGATCGTGGCGCTCACTGAAGCACTGGATTGCGTCCAGCAGACCCACGACTGGAGCGCGAGCGGGGTCTACCCTTCGTTCGAGAAATACGCCACCGACCTAGCGCCCAAATTCCGCGCGGTGCCGGTCGATGTGCGGCGCGAGGTGCCCTACATCCTGCTGTGCACTTACGGTTCGCACGGTGAGGCGTGGCAGTACCGCGAGGGCGTACGGGAAACGTACGGCCCGGATGCAACCGAAGGGTGGCGGCCGGGATGGTACGACCTGCAGAACCAGCATTTCGGGCGATCGGCCGTCTCTGCCGCGGTGGTCAGCAGGGCGTTACCGCGGACGCTGCAGCAGATGATCGATCGCGGCCATTCGGTGCACGGCGTCGATTCAGCCGGAAGGACCGCATTGCATCATGCTGCTTTGCTGAAGTTCAAAAAGCACGAATCCGACTATTCCCAGCAATTGCTGGATGTTTTGATCGCGGCCGGCATCGCGATCGACGCGCGCGACGCCGCCGGACTGACAGCCCTCGATGTGGCCATCGCGGAAAAGCGCGGCGGGCTGATCGCCACGCTCGTGTTGGCCGGTGCCGTTCCGACGACGGCCAAACGGCTCAAATCCGTTCGCCGGAATGCGGAGAAATTTGGCTGGCGGAAGGAGCTGTCGCAACGGGAGGCGCATTGGGTCGGTGCGCGCCTGGCCTCGCTGTCGGACCGCCCGCTCGGGCGGCGGGTCCGGATGTAGTCGGGCGATGACCCTCGTCGGCCCGAATGGAGCGCCTCCATCGGGCCGACGTTCTCAACTCAGTCCGGGTCAAGCGCAGTTGGTGCCTCCGCCTCGATTGCTGGACCGTCTGCAAGGCCGTGCCGTGCTGCGGGGCCTCGCTTTTCGCTGCGCTGCAGGTGGGCCTCCGCGCGGTGCTTCAGAGCCAATCGTTGCGTGGGCGAATGGCCATGCCGTTGCACGGCGTCAAGCAGGGCTCCAAGGACTTCCAGCGTTGGCCAGTCGCCGCAGCCCGCGCTCAGCACCACCTCGCCCAACTCGGTTCTGCGCCGGACTTGCCTGCGTCGGGCTTTCTGTTTTTCCGCGTGCGCGCGCCGCAGTGCCTTGAGGAGCGATTTGGCTTCACGCTGCGCGGCCTGCTGCGCAGCCCGATATAACCGGTAGTCGCGCATCAGCTCGCTCACGGGCGCCTCCGTGGGCGAAGGCGCGCTCCAGCACCGACTGGGCTGCCGCGAGACCGGCCTCGCGCTGAATCGTTGCGCTCTTTCGGTGCCTCCGTCTTCGGCTCGTTCGGGCGTACCAGCTGCCATGCAGGTGGTGGACTGGGGCCATCGCTCAGCTGACGAGTGATGAGCTTTGCTGTGCACTGGGCCTTGTCGCGAATGCTTGCCAGAACACCCGGGCGGGTGTGGCTCACTTTTTCGAGGTAGGGGTGCTTACGGCCGCGCTCAGTCGATGGCTTCGGCAAAAAGTACATGGCCAGCGAAAGCTCTTCGAGGGAGCGGCGCAGTTTGCGAGAGATAGGCAGTGTCTTCGGCATTCGATGCATCCATGCTCAGTGGGAACTGCTCATGGTTAAAGCACGCGGCAACGAATCAGCGTAGATGAAAGCCGTGGGTTTTTCCGCGGGTTCCGCGGCGCGCGACAATAGAACAACTCGCCCGGTGGTGCTGGCTCCGCAAAAACCGATGTGCGTCCACGCCGCGTTCTGCGGACTCAGCAAGGTTCGTGGGTTCAGCGGTGCAGGCCTCAAAACGTCGATCGGAGCGGAGCTGAAGCCCGAGCAAGAGCGCACTTATGAAAACCCCATGGGGTTTTCGGGGCGGCCCCTCATGGGGCCGCGTGCGCTGGGGCGTTGGCCCCAGTCCCCGCCGCGTTGCGGCGCGAGCAGTGTTGATCAGAGGTCGCGGAACAGTTCGGCAAAAACCTCTTCCAGTTCCGTTGCGCGCCCCGCATGCAGCGGTTCGCTCAGCGCTCTGGCGTCTTCCTGCGAACCGACCGATCGCGTGGCGAGGAGCGCACGGTCGGGTTTGGGACCGTTCCGCGGCGCTGCTTCTGGATAATAGTTTTCCACGCTGCCCTTCCAGAGCACGCAGATTCCTTGCTGCCTAAGAGAGTCCAGTAGAGGAACAATAGCTGCTGCCGCTTCTGCGTCCGATTGGCAGGCTTGAAGGCGAACGATGTCCTGTTCCCACAGGAACAACTGGTCCAGTTGCCCGAGCTGTTCGGGTGTGGCGTTGCCGTTTGCTTGAATCTCTTGAATGGTGGCGCGTGCAGAATCCCAGCGCTCCCGCCAGGTTTGCCGTTGGGTGCGGTTCTTGATCTGGTCCGCGGTCGGTCGCGGTTGCAGGTTGAGAGCCTGCGCTCGCTCGTCTACCAGTTGGAGCGCTCTTGCTCGTACGGTCCCGGCGTCGGCGTTGCCGCCCAGGTGCTCGTATCCGTCGAACAGTGCGTCGAGGTCTGCCACGATCTTGACCTCAACACCAAACGCCTGGAAGAAGGTCCGGAACCTAGCGAAGTTGCCCTTGCCGGAGACACGTACCATTGCAACGTTTTTTCGATCGAAGTTCCAATCTGGGTTCAGAAGAGGAGCTACATGCCGGCAATAAGCGTCGTCGGATTCGCCCTCGAAAAGCACGATGCGGCGGCTGAAGAATGCGGCATCCGCGTTTTCGAATCGAGCCAGACGAAAGGTGTCCGCTTGTGCTTGGCCAAGCTCGATCTCCACGGGGTACAGCGTCCCTACGGGCTTTGGGTCAGCGGGCTGTTTTGCGACTCGAACGAAGCTGGCGGTGATGCCCGGTGCGAAGAACAAAGGCGAGTGCGTGGAAACCACGACTTGGTGTTCGGTTGAGATCCTCGCCAACGTGTCGAACAGAATGCGTTGCGATCGCGGGTGGAGGTAGAGCTCGGGCTCTTCGAACAGAAACAGAAGTGGCTGGCGAGCCGCCGCATTCGGGTCTGCGGCTTCCGGCGGCTCTTTCGTTCGCTCGACATACGCCTGGAGCAGGCAGAACGTGAGCGACCGTTTGATTCCGTCTCCTTTGTGCTCAATCAGATCTTTGGATCCATCATCCACGAAGATCTCAGCGTTGTTGAGGATCGTCTTCAATTCCGGTGGCGGGACGCGCAACTCGACCGACACTTGTGGAAAGTTTTCGCGAAGCAGGGACTCGACCAGCCCCTCCATAGCCTTGACCTTGTCGTGTCGATCGTCCCTGATTTGTCCATCCTCCTCGATCCGATTGAAGAGGCGGTTGAGTGTGCCCAATGCATCCCTGATTTGGGTCAGGTCCGGGGTCATTCCCTCCAGCAGAAGCCCCAGCAACTTGCCAAATGAAGCCTGCTGCGAGGTCTTCATCTCTTCGGCAAGGTTTTTGACTGCAGGGATGTAGATGGGGTCAGGCAGCAGCGCGCTGATGGACGTTGGTATTCCCGACGGCAACGGTACTTCCGTGTCCTCGAAGGCTTCCGCGGGCAATGTGGCAGTGAACCGTCTCAGGTGCTCCTTTGCCTCGGTGATGTTCAATCCATCGGCGACGCCATTGGCTGCTTCCGGGTACAGCGCCACCAATGTGTCCCTCACGGCGTTCCCACGTTTGCCGAGGAATGCGGCGTCAATGGAGTCCTGCTTGAGCCGCGCTTCGCGCGGCGTCTTGGCAATGACGCGGACCTCACCTTTTTCATTGGGTGGGCAACGAACGACCAGCCGAAGCCATTCGTCGAAAATGAACTGAGGCGCCTTCTGTCGGTGCTCCGGTGCAAGACGCCGAACATGCGCCTCACTGACTCCGGAAAAATTGACGCGAAAGACGACAGGCTGGGTGGGGTCGTAGTAGAGACTGGCTGGCAGAGAGGTCTGCCGATTGACCGCGGACACGATGGCCTGGAGGACGCTCGATTTTCCGGCGTTGTTTTCGCCGATGAGGCAACCAAACCGTTTCGGCGAGAAAGTCGCCGATCGCAGCCCCTTGAAGTTGCTGATTTCGATCGACTCCAGAAGCATTGCGGTTCCCCCAGGGCGGCATGGAAATCTGCAGGCGCGTTTCGGTGCTCACTATGCCACTGGTCTAATGCGGCCTACCGTATACCGTGTGGGAACGCCCGCTATGGCCATTTTCCACGCCAGTCTCAAGGTTTTCACTCGCGCCCAGGGCCACACCGCCACGGGCGCCGCGGCGTATCGAGCTGGCCTGCGCATCCTTGACGAGCGCACGGACACGACGTACGACTACGCCCGTCGCAAAGGTGTCGTCTCCACGCTTACCCTCTCACCGAAGGACGCACCGGAGTGGGCCATCAACCCTTCAGCGGTCTGGAATGCTGCCGAGCGTGCTGAGGGCCGGCGCAACAGCTGCGTGGCCCGCGAATTGGAAGTGGCGCTGCCCACCGAACTAGACCCCGATCAGCGCGAGGCATTGGCCCGCGATCTCGGCCGTATGCTCGTGGATCGATACGGCGTGGCGGTTCTGGTCGCCATCCACGAACCGTCGCAGGCAGGAGACGACCGCAACCACCACGTCCACCTCCTGTTCTCCACTCGTGTACTTGGTCCGGACGGTTTCGGCGCGAAGACGACGGTCTTGGACGATCGAAAGACGGGCCGGGATGAGGTTCGATACTTCAGGGCTGAAGTGGCCCGCCTGACCAACCAGCACTTGGCCGCTGCCGGGGTGGCGCAACGCGTGGACCACCGCTCCCTGCGCGACCAGGCGACGTCCGCAGCCCGCCGCGGGGACACCGCGGGGGTGGCCCGTTTGGCCCGCACGCCGCAGGTACACCGGGGCAAATCGGCCACGGCTCTGGAGCGGCGCGGGCAGCGGACCGAAAGGGGCGGGGAGAGCAGGGCCATCGCGCGCGACAACGCCGACGTGGCGCGGTCGGTTCGCACTGGGCACACTGGGGTCGGCCGGTGTCGCGTTCCTACCGCGTCGGCTCGGCGGCAAGGGCCTGCCCAGGTTATCGGGGACTCTTCGTTCAACACCCGCGCCACCGGCGCGTCGGCGCGGCTGTTGAACGAGCAAGCTACGCGCGAGCAGGAGCGCCTGCGCATCGAGCGCGATCGTCTCCGTGCCTACGTGCAGATGCTGCAACAGGTCGCCGCCGAAGTCGAAGCGCACGCCAATGAAGTCGTACGTCGAGCTCAAGCCGACGCCGACCGCGCCGAGTCCGAGCGCCTTGCGGCGCTGCATCGGTACGCACGCCCGGCGGTGCCCGAGCCCGAATCGTTGCTCGACTCAGACAAGCCATCGGGACGCACGCGCCTTGGCCGACGGGAGGTCGAACCTTTGGCGCGGGGCGGCACACAGGATCGCGGAGACAGCCCGCGGTCGCTCACCAAGCGACAGTGGGCGGAAAAACGCCGACGCGAACGCCGCGCATCGGTCGTTGAAGAAATTTCCGTTTCCAGAACGGGTAAGACCGCGCGCCCGAAGTGAGCGCTGGACTGCAAACGCGTCAGACGTGAATCGACGCACTACTTGCTCGGCCCGAGCCGATTGACGGGTTGTCGATCTCTACTAAGTTGAACGCGAATCCCATTGTTTCTGGCTAGGAGGGCCGCCGCTGTGATCGCAATCCGTCTGCTTGCTGCTGTTCAATGCAGGGGGCCGCCGCCCTGGCATGCAGCGCCCAAACTTTCTTTTTCCGGCAGCTCTCGCAAGAAAAAGGGGCGCAGCACCCGGCTAGGTGCTGGCCCCCGTTGTGCGGTTTCTTCGCGGAATCCACACTGCAACAACTCTAGCGATACGCATTTCGGAGTCAAGCGGGCGCGTTGCGCGCCTTGCGACGACCCGACGTGCCTGCCGGTTTCCCTGCCGCGTCGTGCGGCTCGCTGGAGACCCCAATGATCGACTTGCCCCGTTTGGTTCGGCTGCTTTGCGAACACCCCGAACTCTCTGCCGCGCGCGTAGCTCGCAAAGCAGACTGCAGTTCCAGAACCGTGGCGCGATACCGCAAGGAGGTTGCCTACCGCGATCTCCCGTGGTCGCACTACGAACCCCTCTCGGTTGAAGAGCTTGACCGGCAATTCAACAAGCCCCGGTACCGCCCGCCCTCGAAGACGCCCTACGATCCCGACAGGGTCGCCGCCTTTCTCGCTCGGCCGAAGGCCACGCTGCGCGACGCGTGGGAAGACTACCGGGCGAGCAAGCCCCGTCCGCACGTCGCCTACGACACGTTCCGCCGGCGCGTGGGACTCACACTGGTCCGGCAGTTCGTGCCAAAGGGAGGCGTTGCCTTCGACTCTGGCCGGAAAGTACCGTTCGTCACCGAGTTCGTACCGGCCGTCACATTTTCCGCTACGCCCGCCATCGTGCAAAGCGGTGCTGAGGCGCCGGATTCGGCCCGAATTTCCGGGGAAAAGAGCGGTTGCAGGGTCGCTGAGGTCGAGAGCGGTCCAGGCATTTGGACGGCCAAGCCAGAGCTTGCGGGATTGGCGGACCTTGCTATTGGTGAGGGTCGCCCACCGACAGGAGCCCGCACCGACTGACCCTGTTTCCTACCGCAGGGCGCGCAAACGAAAGAGGCCCAGCACCATGCCGGATGCTGAGCCCTGTTGACGCGGGTTTTCGACCACCGCATCGGCATCGTAGCGCGCATTCCCCCACCGTCAAGTACGGCCCGTTCGCTCGGGACGGTGGCCTGCGGCCCTCACTTTCTGGAGAGCCCGATGCCCTTGATCTGCACCCCATTGCCCGAGCCTTTGCCGGCTACTCAAAACCTTTCCGAGCCCGCTGCAGAAAGCGGCCGTTTCCACCATGTGAAGTACGAAAATACGCCCTCTCCGCTGGAGCCCCATCGGCTCAGGTACGTGCTGTGGACCTGGGATGAGCGCAGCAAGCCTACCCGCTTCGAGCCGCTGCTCCGATATTTCGAACACCTCGGGCGCTCCTGCCCGCTGGAGCGGCAGCGACGCGTAGCGTCGATGGTCGGGCTGCTGTGGGACTTTGGCCTGGCGCATTCGCGCAGCGGTTCGACCGAATCGATTTGGACGGCTTTCCCCGAAGCGCTGGTCGGTGGCACCGAACACCTCGAAGGCCCGATGGGCCGGCTGCGGTGGCCACCGGCCTCGCCGCGATCGGCGCACGCGCGCCTGGCCGTACTCGACGGGTTCCTGCGATGGATGGCCGACGCGAGCGGCTCCCGGCCGACGGCGGTGCCGTGGTTCGATCGCGCCTTGGCGGCGCGCCGCGCGGCCCACCGAGCCAAGCACGCGGCGGTTCCGTTCAGCACCGCCTCTGCCGTCGCGCACGAGCGGGGGCGTGCGTTCTCGGCGAACCACCGCCGCCAAGCGACCGAGGCCGATGCCGTGGCGTTCGACGAAGGCAAAATCGATGAACTGCTCACCGTTGGTTTTCGCCGGCGCGGCGCGCGTCCGGAAGAGGGCGATCTCGGTCTTGATCTCTGCGACGTCCTCATCACGGTGCTTCTCCATGGCGGCGGACTGCGCTCGTGCGAGCCGTTCCACATTTTCATGGACGACGTCGGCGTCGATCCGACCGATCCCGACTGCGCCGAGGTGCGGCTGTACCACCCCGAAATCGGGCGCGCGCCCGCGCACGCACAGGGCCTGCGGAGGCGCCGCGGCGCGGTACAGCGCGAGGAATACTTGCGCGAATGGCACGGTGGGCGAACGCCGCGCACGCTCGCTGCGCCGGGGCAGCGTGCGGGCTGGAAGAATCTGCGCCTGGATCGCCCGGCGGAAGGTTATTCGGTGGTGCGCTGGTTCCCGAAGAAATGGGGCAGGGTCTTTCTCCGGTTGTTCGACCTCTACCGCACCCAGCGGCCCGATGACAAAGGCCGCCACCCGTTCTTGTTCGTCAGCGACCACGGCCCGCAACGCGGCATGCCGTACACGCTGCAGAGCTACCGCCAAGCGCACGCGCTCGCGGTGCGCCGCATCGGCCTGGTCGTGGCCAAGGCGCTGGGAACCACCCCGCACGCGCACCGCCACGCGTATGGGCGGCGCTTGGCCGCGGCCGGTGCGCCGCGCGGTGCGGTCCAGGTCGCGCTGCACCACGTGTCCCCGGAATCCCAGGGCGTTTACACGCAGCCCTCGCTCGAACAGGTGGCCGACGACCTGGCGGCCGCCGAGCAACGGGGCGTGCTCCAGCGCGGACGCGCGGCGCTGAAGAAGTTGGGGCGAGGCGGGACGTGAGCCGCCGTCGTTCTCCACCCGCTGCCCGCGCGAAACTGCATCGGCTCGGCAACCACGACCCCGAATTCAGGTGGGCGACCGAAAGCGAGCCCGCGCTCGAAGCGTGGCGATCCTTGCTGGCCGAGTGGGTGAAGGACTGCACGCACCAAGCGCCCGCCATGAAGTACGGGCGCGAGGTGATCCGCTACCTGTGGGCGTTCCCTGCGGCCACGCGGGATCCGCGGCGGTTTTGTCGGGCGGACTACAACGCTCCGGTGGAGTTGGCGTCGTTCCTCGCCAAGGGCGGCGAGCGATCCAACACGGCCGCGAAATGCAACAACGGGATTTATGGCTTTTTCAACTGGTTCTTGCACGAGCGCCGATCCGGGCCGCTGGCCGCGGGGAAGGGGCATTACCGCAACCCGCTCAGCCATCGGCCGCTGGTGCCGGGTGCGGCGCGCACGCACCGCACGCCCATGCCCCTGGCCTTGCTCGACGCGCTGGCCGACTTGCTGACCGCCGACGACTACGCCTGGCCGAAGAGCCTTGCGGCCGATTGGGTGAACGACGTCTGCGGCGAGCGGGTGTGGTGCCCCGTGCGCGCGGTAGCGCTATTGATCAAGTTGCGCTTGCCGCTGCGTAACGCCGACGTGCTGTTCCTGGAGTCCGGCGAAGGCGACGTCGAACGGTTCACGCCGGAGGGTTGGGTGCGGAACCCGACGCCGTGCTGCACCGGTCGGCGCGGCGCGGCCCCGCGTCGGGGGTTCCTGCGGCGGCTGCAAGGCAACGACGGCGTGGACCGGACCGTGTTCTTCGTCAATACGGACAAGGGCTTCAACCGCAAGCGATTCGACCACCATCCGGGCCGCGTGCTGCCCTGGCCGCAGGCCCAGGTGGCGGCGGCGGTGCGTGAACTGGAAGCCTGGCAGACCGAGCACAACCCGGTTGCCGCACCAACGCGGTGGACGACGCTCAAGGCCCCGCGCGTGCGCCGAGATCCTCATGCATACGCGCGACAGCCCGAGGCGTTCTTTCTGTTCCGCGATCCGCGCGGCACCCATCGGAACGAACCGCTCGCGGACAGCGAACTGAGGGCCATGTGGCTGGCGGCGATGGACGAAATGGAGCGGCGCATCAACGGCGGTCAGTGTCCCGAACTGGCGGCGGCGATCCCTCGGCTCATCGCCGTGCGATCGTCGAGTGGGAAGGCGGTACGAGCCGTCTACGACATGCACACGCCGCGGGTGTCCTACGCAACGGCCCTTCACGACGCCGGCGTGCCGCTGACCACGATCGGACGTTGCCTGGGCCACGCCAACGAACGCATGACGAGCCACTACTACGCGCCGTCCGACGCCACGGTGGCCGCACACCTGGAGCTGGCGCAGGAGCGCCTGCGGGAGCGCCGCACCGCCGATTTGCACGCGTGCGAAGCGCCGGGCGCGGAACAGCCTTGGGTGCCGGCGCGTTGGGCTGGAGGTGCGGTGGGCGCGGGCGAAAGGTCGGCCGGGCTGGCCTCGCCGGTGCATTCGACCACGGGCTTCGGGGTCTGCCCGGTCGGCGGGGGCCGTTGCCACGTCGGCGGGCCGTTGACGCGCGACGGCGTGCACGGGCCGGCGCCTGGCGGGCCCCATCGTTGCTTGCAGTGCCGCTTCTTCGTGAGCAGCCCGGCGCATCTGCCGGCGTTGCTCGATCGCCTGAACGCGCTCGGCGCGGCCTTCGGTCGGCGCATCGCGGGCTACTGGCGCCGCGAAGGCGAGGCGCGGGAGTGTGAGGATCGCGTCGGTGAAGAGAAAGATGCAGACGTGCGTGCGGTCCTGCGCGCCCAGCTGGCCAAGGCCGAAAGCGCGGCGGCAGAGGCGCTGAAAGAAGTGGGCGAACTTCAGCCCGTTTGGGAGGCTGCTTTCGCCGCGGCGCAGCGGTGCAGGGCGGCGGTGCATGCGGCGACGGGTGGGCTCGACCTGGTTGCGAACGGCACGGCCGACGATTGGTCGGAAGCGCTGGCGGCCGCGCCGGAGCCGGCCTTGCTGCGCGCGCTGGCGGATGGGGCGCGGGTGCATTTGGGGCCGGACGTTGAGACAGCCGAGATGGCGCGCGTCTTGTCCGACCGCCTGATCGCCGAGCACCGAATCGCCCCGCACCCTGCAACGATGTCTGCGGAGGAGACGGCGGTCGTCGCGGCCGCACTGGTGGAGTGGCGGGCGCGTGTCGAGCGCGGGGCGGCGCAGTCGGGTGTGAAGGCACGGCGGAGCCTGTGGACCTGGGCGGAGGCCGGGTGCACGAGCTGACGCCTGCGACCGACGCCGCGGCGCTGTGCGCCCGGCTGTGCGCCGCCTACCCGCGGCGGGCGGCTGGATTGCAGCGGATGCTCGATGTGTGCACAGCAATGGCGCGTACGCCCGGTGTCGTTTTCAGCGTGGCCTCGGTGGCCACGGCCTGCGCGCAGAAGCGGCACCCCGACGACGAACCTGGGCCGGCCGAAGGCACCATCCGAAACCCGCAGGGCGAACCCTACCGACGGTTGATCGCGTCGTTCGCCGCGAAGAACCCCACACCGAAGCGACCGCGGCGTACGGACCCAACCGAAGCGGACCTGGCGCGGGCTTCGCCTCTTGTGCGGCACCGGGTGCGGGAGTTGGAGCGTCGAGTTGCAGTTCTGGATGCGGAAAACCGGGTGCTTCGGGAGGAAGCCGTGCGGTTGAGGGCGAAGTCGGGCAGGGACGGGGAAGGGCAGGAAGCGGCGGTGCCGCCTGAGGGCATCAAGGGGCTCAGGGACTGGCTGTCGCCCAACAGCCTGGTCAAGCGCGGGTGGCGCGTGGACGAGGGCGGACGGCTGCTCGATGCGCGGGGCACGACCGTCATGCGGGCCGAGGTGTATCGGGCGCTGGGGCAGATGGTGGGGGCAGCGGCGACGGCGCATTGCTGGTTGCTGGGACGCGAGCCTGCAGGCAGTCGATCTTGACAGCGGCTCGCATTGCGGCCGACTTGCTTACTGCGGCAGAAGGCGGCTCTCGCGCCCTTGAAACTACCGGTTTTGGCCTGATTTGAGCGAGGCCGCTAGCGCCTTGGCCGTACATCGGGTCACTATTTGACAAGGCACCGCGTAGAGGAGTAAGCTGCTCCCACGATGTGGTGGAAGGGTAATCCCCACGTTAAAAACTGAAATGCCCAAGTGAATGGTGTGGTGGAAGAACGCTCCCCACGTTAAAAACTGAAACGTTCGAACTGAATGAGAAAGGGTCCTTGCAAGGGCCCTTTTTTCTTATGGGCCGCAGAAACATGCTGATCTGCAAGCTGACTCCCCAGTTCTTCGAAGAGAACTCCAGTCTTAAGGAAGTGCTGGACAGGGAAAAGGGCGTGTGGGTCGGAGAAAAGACTCGCGGCTACGGGATAGTCTTGATTGACTACAAGAGCCTTCGTTTTGGCCTCCCGCTACGGACAAGCATCAAGCATCATTACTGTTTCCAGACGGAAGACAGCAAGGGTCTCGACTACAGCAAGGCTGTGCTGCTACAGAAAGACGGCTATATCTCTGACCAGCCATTTAAGATCCCGCAGGACGAGTTCCTCAAGATTGCAAACAGCACTCATCACATCGGCCAGATGTTTTCCAAGTATGTTAGCAACTATGTTCGCGGCGTCTTGAAAGCCGACCAGAATATCCTTCGCCAATATCGCTTTTCAACGCTACAGAATTACCACAAAGAGCTTGGCGTTGACTGAACATAAGCTCGGTGGCGGCGGTTTCAGCGAGTCATTGCAACAGTTGCTCTTGCAATTGTGGTCACAGAAACGCGATCGCCATTTCCACTAGCTCCCTGGACTTCCGGATTTTCTAGTAGCCCAGATTGCTGCGCGAAGACCGTCGCAAGTTAGACAGACGATGCGCCGGCTGCGCCCGGATGCGTCGTCACCGCGGATGTCTATGAAGCGGTTTCCGAATCCGACCGAAACCGCCGCGACAGAAGTTGCTGCCGCGGCGCAGAACGGTGTGCGAGTCGCTTTCAGTCGGCGGCGATTCATCCTTCAGACAGAGAGGAAGGCATGATTCGTATCGACTCGAAAACTCCAGCTGCGGTTTTGAGAAGCTTCTGAAGCGATCCGTGATCAGCAGAGCGACGGTCGCCGGGTCTGGTGGTACGAGCCGAAATGCGGGGCGCCCTTGATCAGCGAGCCCCCGCTTCGATGATGAGGGCGCGCAGCTTGGCACACGTCGGAGCCATCAGCGCGAGGGCGTCTTTCGACTTCTCGTAGCGGTAGGGTACCGTCGTGAGGCCGGCGAAATCGCTGGGCAGCTTGAGGTCGCGGCTGCGCGGCTCCAGCAGAAACGTCCTGGCTCTGCCGAGCCGGCCCATAAACAGCCCCAACTCGAACATGACGTTGTCCCTCACGGTGGGCCATTCCTGGTCCCGCGTGATAACGATGTCGTCCCCGTGTGCGATGGCGATAGCGAAGTCGGAGTCGTCCAGCTGGCGCTCCAGATCGTCCAGGGTGTAGTTCGAGGCTTTGAAGACACCGTGTTGCCACGCCACAGTCAAGAAGGGATCGCGCTCGAAATGCTGAACGATTAGGTCGGCGATCGGAATCGCTTCGGAGGACGAAATCAAAAACACTTTCACCTTTTCACGCGTGGCAGTGATGAGTCGATTACGCTCTTCGAGCCGGCGCGCGAGAGCTGACGCGATGACCCGCCACATCCTCGGAAACCGATCCGCCGCCTCGACGAAGCTGGATTCAGAAATCTTGAGGAGCACGGCGTTCTCGGCAGCTGTCACGGTTGCAGCGCGGGGACGGGTCGGCTCGATGGCGGACATCTCGCCGACGTGCTCCCCAGCCGACCGTCGTGCGACGGGTTTGTTGTTGACCGACACGGCCACGCTTCCCGAAACAATCAGGAAGACGTCCGTCGTGTAATCGCCCTGCACGATGAACCGTTCACCGTCATCAACTTGAACCAGCTCGCCAGAATCGACGAGCATGTTTGCCAGCTCCAGATGGTTCCCGATCAGTCGGTGTTCCAAGAGGGCGGATGTGAGTCTCCGTCGGCCGTCCTCGCCTTGAAACCGCTCAATCATTCGTCGCTCCGTCATTTCGTGGATACCAGGGCCAAACTGATTAACCACGGGACGACAGCTGCGAGCGTCCATTGGTAGGATTTTTGGAGCGCGTAGAACTTTCCCACGAGAATCTTTGAATTTCGCCACGTCTGCTCGTGGATGTCTTCCACGAGCGCTGTGGTGGATAGCGCTCGGTATGCGCCGACAAACGCCGGTTCGCTCAATTTGGCGATGTTGCCGAAGTAGACCAACGAATTCGTACCGCCTTTAAGATCGGGGAACGCACCCTTGTACAGGTGGAAGAGGCTGAGCGTGAGCAAGAGCAAGCAGGCGACCAGCAACAGGACAAGCAGAAGGTGCAGGTCTTCCACTTTTGTGATGCGCGACGTGAGCACGGCGAACATGCCGAGGTTGAGTCCCAGTACGACCGAGAGCTTCGTGTCGATGCGTGAAAAGAAGCTGAGGACCAAGGTGAGTTGGCTCCAGGCCGCTTTGAGCTGATCGTCCTCGCTCATCGCGGGCTTTGCTTCGTTGCCGTTGCCGGTCATCGCGTTCTCCGGGGTTCCATCTGGGGATTCCTTTCGCGGAGGCCACATTTTTTCAGGGTGCCGCAACACGCTTTCTTCGCTCCCCGCAGGTGTTCGATGTATTCGCGTTCCAGGCGGTGGCGTTCATGCGCGTTGCTGATGAGCGCGGCCACCTGTTTAGCGTGGTCTCCGCATGACCCAACGGGCACGCGCTGGTGGGCAGTGGGATCGCAAATGCAAGGTAGGTTCAGCGACACCAGGGTGCCGGTAGAAACATGGACTCTCGCCACGCGCCGTCCTCGCCTCCACAATTCGAGACGCCGCTTTCGACCTTTCGTTACCGCGCGCACCAGCAGGTCTCCATGAAGAAGGTCGCGGTGGACCTTGGGGCCAAGCGCCCGCGCAGCCGCTTCCGCGCGCTCTTGGGGCTCAGCCGCTTCGCCGTGCGCGCGCGCGTGCTCGGTTCCAGGCCAGCGGCCGAGCTTCGATGCCGCGATCTGGTGCTCAAGAAAACGCACCATTTGCGACCAGAACTCGACGGCGGCCGCTTCGTCTCGAATTTGAAGAGGTCCATCCTGGGACCAGCTCAGGCAGAACGAGCCTCCGTCGTTGATGTGCCGTTCGACGCAAAATCCTGGCAGCATGCGCGGTTCACGCTCGAAGACACGGATCTGAAAACCGCTGCATTCGACCCGCAAATGGAACGGATGCGTCGCACCGCTCGCCAGCGGAACGTCAAGACGAAGGTTCAGCGTGTTGACAGAGTCAGCGACGACGGCCACAGCCCCAAATTGTGGGGCTGTGGCCAAGACGAGCTGCAGCGCCGTTTCTTCAGCGCTGGGCATGCGGGCGAAGCGGTTCCGAAAGATTGGGTACCACGGCCGGTATGGCGGCGCGGTACGCGTTTGCTTGAGCTGCCTTGGCCGTTTTGTCGTCCGAAGCAGCTAGCCCGGTTACCGCGGAATCGTAATCGAGGTTGGCCACGATGCGGTCGTCTTCGAACAGCTCCCGGACTGCATCGGAGCCGTTGTCGAAGGCTTCTTCGCCGATCGCGGTTTCGGTTCCATCGCAGCGAGCCTGTTCCGTTTCGGAGTTCAGGACGTTCCGCCCGACGGCGCAACGAACCATGTCGCCTTTCATGCCCAGGCGGCTGATGCTGAGGGGGCCGAACTCAAAGCCGATGGCCAATCCGAGGTCGTCGAGAACGACCTTTTTCTCTTTCAGGAACTTCTTCGCCTCGGAGAAGCCGCTGCGCAGACCGCCGGCACACAGGACTGCGTTGCTGATGGTTTCTTCGGTGTAGGTCGTGTACGCGGTGCCGTCCAGAAGCGCGCCGTGGATGCAGTCGCCGATGAAGCGGACGCGCCGCCCTTCGAAATCGTCCGAGACGACGTGGTCCAGTTCGGAGCGGAGTACATGCAGGGCACGCACCACGTCCTCGGGATCGTCCTCGATGTTGTTTTCGACGTAGGCGGAGAAGCCGTCGATGTCCGCGTAGACCGACACAGCTTCAAACCGCTTCGAGTTGGCCAGGGACAGTGCCTGGATGTCCAAATCGCGAAGCGGGGGCGTGGGCCGACTAAACCCGACCGACCCGATGGGTGTGTTCTTCTGCTCGTCCTTCCACGCTTCGACGATGTCGTCCTTCGAGACATCGAGCTTGGCGGCTGCCACGCAGGCCTCGATTTGAGCGGTCGTGAGGGCGGTGGTGCGGTGCGTGTCGCCATCCAGCGCCTTCAGCCCGATCGCGGTGCGTGCCTCGTTCGTCAAGTAGATCCCCGTCAGCGGTTCGTGGCCGGCGGTTTTCGCAGCTTGGTTGGCTGGACGCCCCAGGAACAGCGGCTCGCGACCGCCGCGGCGACCGTTATTCACGGCCAGCGCGGTTCCGGTGTCGATCCCGACGCGGACCTCTGCGTTGGGAATCTTGTCGTCGCTGTCACCCGTTTCCTTCAGCACGTCGATGATCAGTTGCGCGATGGCGACCGCCCTTTCGACGCGGCGGCGTTCGCTGTCGGTACCATACGGTTTGGCGACCACGCCGTGGAGTCGTTGATTGTGGAAGTCCACGCGCCGCGCGTCGGTTTCGCTGAGGATTCGGTGGACCGCCCGGTAATGGAGATTCAAGAATCGGAGCGTCCGCTTGTGGCAGGTCTCCCCTTCGTCCTTCGTAACATGCAGCATGTCGCGCAGATTGAGGATGTCCACGTACAGGTGCGCCGCGTGCATCTTGTACGCTTTGTTGACCGGGATGTTTTCGAGTGAGGTGTCCTTCGTGTAGTCCACGATCGAGACGGTTTCGACTTCGGCGTAGCGCGTGGCCAATCGGGCCTGCGAGCGCTGGGCGTTCCAGTTCTTCCCCATTATCGTTCCTGATTGTTGTTGGTCTTCCACGGGCTACGCTCGTGCGAACCCGAGTCCCATATCGGTGCCCGGCCCCAAGGTCGAGCTGAAACTCTAAATGTGACGGCCGTCACGCTTTTCAAGGCTTCATTCCAGGCTTTTTTGCGCTAGGAGAGCATCGAGAGACTTAGCTTCAATATCGGCGCATAACCCAATGTTTGGAAACTAAAACCCTGCATCAGTGGTGCGCGAGTCGGGCGTCGGTGCCGAGAACTCAGCTGATCCGACTTGCGTCATCTGCTCCGGCTCACGGGTGGTGGCCGGCAGCGCTTGCTCACTTCGTGGTCTAAGCCGGCAGGCCAGGGTTACGGCGGAATGCCGGCCTAAGGGAGAACTCGCTCACCAGCATGGCGAAAGGGAGCCGCGATCAAATTGGATGAAGCCTAGAATTGGCCAATCTCATTTACCGAGATTGTTGTGGCTTTTCGGGAGCAGTAGTGAGAAGGCTGCAGAGCGATGCGGGCTCGTGGTGTTCCGTGATTTTCCGGTACTCACAACTTCTGTGCTATTTGTGAGTACAACTCAGAAAGCTTAAGAAGATCCTAAGCTTGCAGTCGTGATATCACGACTCATCGAAATAGAACACAGAGCACCCCCGTTGTGAGCGTCTACGGTCGGTGGGCGAATCTCGTATGCGCATCCGCTCCGGCGAGCTGTCGTGATCTTTATGTACTCACAACTTCACGTGTTTTTGTGAGTACAACTCAGAAAGCTTAAGAAGATCCTAAGCTTGCAATCGTGATATCACGGATCATCGGAGTAGAACACAGAGCACCCCGTTGTGAGCGTCTACGGTCGGTGGGCGAATCTCGTATGCGCATCCGCTCCGGCGAGCTGTCGTGATCTTTATGCACTCACAACTTCATGCATATTTGTGAGTACAACTCAGAAAGCTTAAGAAGATCCTAAGCTTGCAGTCGTGATATCACGACTCATCGAAATAGAACACAGAGCACCCCCGTTGTGAGCGTCTACGGTCGGTGGGCGAATCTCGTATGCGCATCCGCTCCGGCGAGCTGTCGTGATCTTTATGTACTCACAACTTCGCACGTATTTGTGAGTACAACTCAGAAAGCTTAAGAAGATCCTAAGCTTACAGTCGTGATATCACGACTCGGCCCGGTCGGTATCACGACTCAGAATCTTCCCGATCGTCCGGACCGAATTGCTCCGCGTCGGGCCCGTGGTGGAGTTCCCGATGACAGTTCGGGCATAGGGCCAACGCGTTGTCCGGTTTGTCCTTGCGTGCTTCGAGAGTGGTCTGCGGTGGTGGACTTCGAGGAACGGTTGGCCGTCGCTGCGCCGCCGGAACGGCGCGGGGCTGTTGCAGCGTTCGCAAACGCCTTTGGCTCGCAGCAGAACCGCCGCGACCACGTCCGGGTTGCGCGCGAACTCCCGCCGCATGACGTAAACGAATCCTGGGTAGTCGGGCGCGGCAGCCAAGCGCGCGGCCCGCTCGGCTTGGGTTCGAGCGAGCGATGCCTCCACGGCTGCCTGTAATTCCTGCCAATGTCTTCTTCGCGAACCGGAGGCGGGCGCGGTTCTGATTCTCGCCACCCATGTGGTGCGTCTTACCCGCTTCCGGTGGCAGTCGGCGACGCTCGGTCCGACAGGCGCACCGAACTTGGAGGGGGCGAACCGATGACCTTCGGGCGTGCGCAGGTGAAGGAAGCAAATCGGGTTCGGGCTGAAGGCCTCTCGCCGATCGTCGGGCGTGCCTTTCTGGAACGTGCGAACCGATCGTCTGAGGTCCTGGACGCTTTCCACACGAGGTTGATGCTCCATCGCCGAACTCCGTTAATAGGGGACAGCGTGAAGACGGTCGGCCGCCAGCATGCAGCAGGTCCCGCGCTGGCTGTCGGGTCGCGCAACATTTGACCGTGTACGGATTCGAGGCGACCACTTCACGACGGCCGACGATTCGGACCCTCTTGCATGGACGCATCAGGAAGTGGCTGTCTTGTTCTACTGAATACAGAAAAACAAGAGTTAACTTGTGCGAAAATAGTCTGGCCCAGAAGCGCCAGGTAAACATAAGGGGATGCTGAGCAAAAGCCAAAAAAAAAGCGGCCCCCGAAGGGACCGCTTTTCGCATCGTCGATCCCCGGGGGGAGGCTGATCGCCAACAAGTCCCGGAGCTAACGTCCGTAGAGTAGTCGAAGGGGGAGGATTTGTCAATGACAACCGTTGGGCTTGGACGCATACGTGCCGTAGAACGTGCGCTGACAGCTGGAAGGTTCGGAACCTATTTAACGCATCTGGGCGGGCGCGATTATCCTGGTGCGTTGTCGCTGTATGAATGGAATGCGAAGATTTCTTCCGCTTTCATATTGCCCCTTCACATCTGCGAAGTAAGCGTCCGAAACGCAGCGGCCGAGGCAATCGAGTCGGTCTACGGACCTCGGTGGCCTTGGTCGTCTGGATTCGAGCGCAGCCTTCCAACGCCTGTACGTGGTTACAATCCTAAAAACGATCTCATCAATTCGCGGCGAGGGTGTACCACGGCGGGGAAGGTCATTCCGGAGTTGAAGTTTGCGTTCTGGAACGATTTATTTACCAGTCGCCACGATCAACGCCTTTGGAATCCCCATTTCCGTACGTGCTTCCCGAATGCACCCAAAGCCGCCTCGACGGCACGTCTCCGAGCGGCAATTTACGATCATCTTTCAGCGATCCGCAAGTTTCGCAATCGCGTAGCTCATCACGAGCCGATATTCAGAGCTCCATTGGGAAACGACTACAGCCGTCTCACGCTGCTGGTGCGCTGGAGATGTTGCGAAACCTCAGCTTGGCTTACCGGACTCCAGGGCGTAACAGGCCTACTTACATTCCGATCCTGAAAACTTGCACAGCTTCCGCGTCGCGGAGCTGTATGCCATCCGTAGTGATTCATTGGTCTCGGTGGATCACCCGGGGGCTATGAGGGCTGCGGCCACTTTTAATGAGGCTGGTGGCCACTTCGGCAATATCCAGCACGCGTTGCCTCACACTTGCTGCAGTAGTCGGTGAACGACTCTCCGCCTTGCTCCGCGATCCAACGGAGCAACGTCTCGTGATCCTGATCTTGCCCCTGGATTTCGGACACCCGTTTAAGCGGCGTGTGCTCGCTCGAACTGCTCTGGGCTGATGTAGCCGAGTGTCGAGTGAAGGCGGTTTCGATTGTAGTCAACCTCGATGTATTCGAACACGAGATCTTTGGCCTGTTTGCGCGTGGCCAACCGCTCGCCGTGGATCGCCTCAACCTTGAGGCTGTGATTCCAGCTCTCCATTGCTGCGTTGTCGTAACAATTGCCCTTGGCGCTCATGCTGGCGACCAGTCCGTTCGCATCCAGCAGGTCGCGATGCTCACGCGAGCAGTACTGGCTGCCGCGGTCGGTATGCATGATCACGCCACGTGGCCGTTTGCGACGGAACAGAGCCATTTTCAGCGCGTCACAGACCAGCGTGGCCGTCATGCGGTCGGACATCGACCAGCCCACTACTTTGCGCGAGAACAGATCCAGTACGACGGCCAGATAGAGCCAACCTTCGTCCGTACCGATGTAGGTGATGTCGCCAACCCAGACCTGATTCGGTCCAGCGGCGGTGAAGTTCTGCTGCAGCAGGTTCTGCGCCACCGGCAGCGAGTGGTTGGAGTTCGTCGTCGCCTTGAACTTCCGGGCGGCCTTTGCCCGCAAACCTTGTCGGCGCATGCTCTCCGCTACCTGCCGTCGACCGACACTCAGGTGGCGTGCCAAACGTGGCGCGCCTGCGCGGCCCTTCCTTGCATCGAACTCCGCCCGCACTCGTGCATCCAGCGCTGCTCGGGCCTGCGCCTGATGGGACGGCGTCCGGCTTCGCCAGGCGTAGTAGCCGCTCGGCGATACCTTCAGCACCCGGCACATCAGCCGGACCGCAAATTCTCCCTGGTGTGCATGTATCGTCGCGTACTTCACTTCGGCTGCTTCGCGAAGTACGCCGCCGCCTTTTTTAGGAACGCAACTTCCTCCTCCAGACGCGCAACCTCTCGCTTGAGCCGAGCGGTCTCCGATTGCTGTAAACGCTGCGTTTCCGCATCCTCTCCCAGCTGCTGCGCCTTGGCTCGCCATGCGTACAACTGCGCAGGCTCCAAGCCCAGATCACGCGCCACTGCCGGAACCCCGTCTCTCACTGCACGCAACAGCGCCTGATGTTTGAACTCCGCGCTGAAGCGCTTGCGTTCCGCCTTGCCTTCTGATTTCTTCCTGCTCATCTGTCTCACTCCGGATTGCGATATTGAATCGCTTATCCGGGTGTCCGAGAAGCAGGGGCAGGATCATCCAGCGCGCACACCTTGATGTAGTCCTTGGTGAACGCGCCTGGGGCCATCGCGGAGTTCCGCTCGTTGATGGTCCAGCAAGTCGTCCGATGCAAGGGCAGGTAGCCTGGCGAGGGATCGCGTTCGGCGTTCACCACCAGGCCTTCCGGGTGCGCTTTCAACCAGTTCAAGTAGGCGTCTTCGCCGTCGCGAAAGACCCAGGCGCCGCTTCCGGTTCGCTGAGGATCGACCCGTTGTACGACGAACCCCAGCCTGGTGAGCAGGCGCTTGACCGTGTTCGTGCCACCCCGAAAGTCGGCGGAGGAAAGCGGTTCCCGCTCGGGGAATTGCAGACCGTATGCCACTCCGGCGGTCGCCTTGCTGTCTTAGGTGCGGCCGTTGTGCGCGACCAGATACCGCCGGGCCTGCCCGAAGCCGTACTTTTCGCGGAATTTCTCCGGCGTCATCCGGTCGCACAGGTCCATTGCGGCCACAACCTTCGCGGGGTCCGTCAAGTCTGAAAGGCGCATGCGTTTTCTCGCAGTAGGTTGAGTAGACGACTGCTGCCGGGGGGCACTTCTCCCAGCCAGCTTCGCCGAGCGTCCCGAGACTGGGGGCGTGAGAATTTGGCGGCGCTCTCGGTCGTACACCTCAGGCGCGGTTGCCCCGGATGGGCCGCTCGGTTCCAGTCCTGGGCTCGCGGTCCTGGTTGCGAACCCGCGCTGAACACCGACAGGTCGCTGCTCCCAAAATCCCCCGCGCCGCTCTTGACGGCCTCCGGTACCTCGCTAGGTTGGGATTGAACCCACTGGAGCCTTACTATGTCGCCGGATTTTCGAGACTGGAGCAACCCGAACGCCATCGCGCGCCTGAGTGCAGCGGAAACGCGTTATCTCGTCCACAGGACGCTGGAGGCCGCGAGCCCAGCCACACGCCCATGGCCGTGGCGCAACCCAGCAGCGGTGTGGGAGAGCCTGGCGGCCGATTTTGATCGCGTGGCGAATGACGCAGACGCATCGGACGCGATGCGGGATTTTGCAGCAGCGGTCGTGCGCGGCCCCCGCGTCCACGGCGCGAGCATCCTGGTGGCCGCCGCCGGCCTCCACGGGCGCGAGGCCGAGCGGGCGATGCGGGACGCTCTGGAGAGGGCAAGCAGGCTGCATACGGCACGATTCCAGTGGGTGGACCCGACGAAGGCACCGCCGCCGCAGATCTTCCCCCGGTGCTTCTGCACGCGCTGGCGCGCCAGCGCCGCAGCTCGTCCCCGGACGGATGGATCCCGTGAGCGGCCGGCGGCGCGGGAGCTCATGAATGGCGGGCGTGCCCTACGCATAACCGGTGGTCTCGCAACGAGAGCGTTGCAGCCCGCGAGCAGTGGGAAGAATGGGAAGCCTGGGAAAGCCGGGGGGCGGGCAGCATCCCACCTGCGCGCACATGAGGTCAGCGAGCTCTGACATGCTGGGGGATGAAGTGCTGCTTTTTACCTGCCACGGCTGTCTCCCGGTGGTTCAATCTACGGCTTGGGTCGGGTCTTCTGCGTCAGCGTGCTGGCCGCTACTTTTCTCGTGGCTGCCTTGGTCCGGCCGTCGTTCAGGGCCTTGGCGGCTACCGTCGCTACCCGCTTCGACGTGGTCTTTGCCGTACCGGCCTGCGCCAATGCACTCGCTGCAACGGTCTTGGCTGCCTTGCTGGCAGTGGGGCTTCGCAGAATTCCGGATGCCGTTGTCGCTACCCGCTTACTGGTTTTTTCGCCTTTTGCCATGGTCTTCTCCGGCTTGACGCTGCGTTTCGATGAACTCGTCTAGTTGGAATGCGGCGGCCTTTATTGCTGAAATCCGCGGAGGCGACCGCCGGCAGCTGACGAAAACAACGGTCTGCCCGTAGTGTGCAAAACCTCGCACCCGCCTGACAGTGAAACCGCTCGTTCGCGTGCAGACGGCACCGAGTCTGCCCGAACATTCCGAGGATCGAATCGGCAAACACCCGACTCGCGTCTAGGAAGATTCCGATAAAAGGTCTCGGTTGTCATGGTGCACAACGGCGTCTCATCCCTTAAGACAACACGGCCGGTCGAGGCCGCGTGTGGGCCGGCCTCGCTCGATCGTTTGAAGCTGATCTTGGGTCTCTATCCTCGGCCGTCCGCTAAGCCTCAGCAGAAACTCAAGTGAAACTACAGCGAGAGCTTCTCCGTTCCCTTCGACCTGGCTGAAGCGTGCTGATGCCCTTCCAGCGGAGCTGGGTTGGCGGCTGAAGGTGATCAGTTCTTGACTCCTCTGCACTGGGGAAAGCGCGAGCAGCCCCAAAAGAAGCTCCCGGCGCGAGAGCCTTTGCGGGCTTGGCGCCGAACCATGACCGCGCTGCACACTGGACAAGTTGGGGTGGATGGCGGCGCGGGAGAGTTCCAAGCGGGCAAAGACGGTACCGCAAGGGAGGTGGGGCCGGGAGGCCGCGCCGGCGGCATCGGTGCCGGCGGCGCGGGCGTTGGGACAGAAAGCTTGAGGGCGCCGGGTGGCGGCACCTTGACGCCCACCGTGGCGCAATCTCGCGCCGCGCGTGCACGGTCGGACAGCGCCTGCGCCAACGCGGGTGCCGGAGACGCTTTGCCGCTGGCGAACCTCGACGGTGCGGTCTGCAGTGCGGCCAGCCCGGCTCGAAGTTTGTCCTGCAACTGGATACGTTTGCTGGCAGCCGCGGACCTCAACGCGTCTTCGGCTTGCCGTTCCGTTGGATCCGGCGCAGGGTTGTACCTGAACTTTGCTTCCTGCTCGCCGCGCCACTTGAGCAATTTCTGAGTCAGCGCTTCCCCGAATCCGGGCACAGCCATGACCTTGGCGAAATCGACGTCCGCGGCTGATTCGATCCCGAAAGACGCCAGCGCCGCCATCTTGGCCTGACCAATGCCGGATATCTTCACCCGACGCAGCAGGCAACGATCCAGGAAGGCGTGCAGTTGCCGACCCTTCCGGTTCGCCTGCAGGTTCGCCAGATCGCGGGAAAGTTTGCCTTCCACCTGGGGATACTCTGCGATGCAGTTCTCCAACTCGTTGCGCAGCACCAGCAGTTCGGTGAACCCGACCCGTTGAAGATGCGCCAGAGAGGCCGCCCGTACGCGGTTGTCGGCTTCGCTGTAGGCCTTCAGCAACGGCGAGGCGTCGAACGTTGCGGTGCCGATTCGGAACAGGCCTATCACGGCGAGAACAACGCCGAAGACTGCGCCGGCTCCCCCGTTGGCGAAGCCGACCAGGGCCGCCAGGATGAGCAGCCCGCCAAACAGTCGGGCAAAGGTCTGCTTGGTTCTGGCAGCGGTGAGCGCCGGGAGTGCAGGGCCCGGATCGCCAGTCCAAACGGGAACCACGTCTTCAGGACGGGGAAGCGTTGCCGCACGAATGGCGGCGGCGATCGCGCCGAAGTCAAATGGGCCACTCGGCACTTCGGGGCGGCGGGCGACCCACGAATCGAGGCTCGGGGGGAACATGTCCACGCCCGACTGGCTGACGATGCGGCACCACGGACAGCTTTGCGCGGAATGCGGGAAGTAGTGGGTGGGCGCAGAACCGCAGCGACGCAGGCTGGTTTTCAGCTGCTCCAGAAGGTGAACCCACGTGGCCGGGCTCGGGCGCGCGTCGGGATCGAGGCCGAACGCCGCCTCGAAGGCCGATGCGACCGGCGGAGGGAAATCGCTGAGTTGTACCGACGCCGGCGGTGGCGTCGTCCGGGTTGCGCTCTGCCGCACCGTGGAGTAGGCGAAGCGGTGCTGCGCGATGGCTTGCCCTAGCGAAAGGTCCGCACCGCTGTAGCGACCCATGTACGGATGCTTGCCCATGGCCAGCAACTGAAAGATCACCACCGCCAATCCAAAGTTGTCGTGCGCGTGCGTGCGCTCGACGCGGCTCAGCTCCTTGCCGTGAAGTTCCGGAGGCGTGAAGTCTTCGGTGCCCACCACGCACGGGTAGGCGCGGCCGTTCGCGGTGAACTGAAAACTGTCCGCGTCGATTAGCGTGACGGTGGCGTTGTTGGCTACGAGCACGCCCGAATGATTGAAGTCCCCGATGACGCAGTCGGTTTGATGTACCGTCGCCACCGCGCGCGCGGCGTTCTGGGCAGCTTGGACCAGAAAGCGGTAGTCGGCCTGCGGAAACTGGATCTTTCGAGATTTGGGGCTGTACAGCTCGTGGATGGGCCGGTATCCCGACACCAGCCGCATCGCAAAGCCGGCGAACGCGCCCGACCCGTCGGTGGCCAGCGCGGTCGGGAACGCGACGAGCGTGGTGCGTTCCGCGAGCCGGCTCTCGACCATGGCGCGCACTTTTCCTTCGCGCGACGATCGGATCGCCTCTTTGTAGATCTTCACAGCGAGGCCGGCTTGCTCGGGCAGGGCGTACACGTCGCCTTCCCCTCCACGGCCAAGAGGTTTCCCGAGGGCCGTGCGCTTTCCGGCGATCTGAACGGAACCGCTCATCGGCCCGAAATCAGAATCAGCGTCTTGTCGTCGTCGGTGCGCTCGCACAGCTTGGGGCCGTCGAGGTACCGGCCCAGTGCTTCGGAGAGAGCCACCAGGCACCCGGCGCTCGGTGCGTCGTCAACGGCTTTGAGCATCGGGTTGAAGAAGCGAGCGTAAGGCTGCTGGGTTTCGTGTTCGAGCGCGACGGATTCCAGCCCGTCGGAGAACAACGCGAAGGCGTCGTGTTCCAGCGGGCGCCGAACGACATGCAGTCTAGCTTCCGGATCGTCGGTGACGAAGTAAGTGGTCGAGGCGAATTCGCCGTTCTCCGGCCAACACAACGCCTCCCAGTTCCCGTCGTACCTTCGGCCCACCAGTGCGCTGTCGCCGATCTGCAACGTCATCACCTGGTCGTCGAACACCACCAGCACGACCAAGGTTGCGGCAAATTGACGGCGCGTGAGTTCGCGCCTCGCAGCGGCTAGGTTCAACTGATCGCGCAAGTCGTCCAGCCAGTCCTTGACCGTTTCGCCGTCGGGGAGGCAATCGTTCTCGGAAAACCACCTGCGGAATGCCGACAGGAAGTGGCGGCAAACCACGGACGCACCTTCGCCGCCGTGGCTGGCGCTTCCAGCGCCGTCCGACACGATTGCACAAAGCGAGCGGGCGCCCCCGCGGACGCCGTAGGCGTCTTGCTTTCGGGTGCCGAGCCGCTGATGGGAGGTGCCGATGCGCGACGCAGAGGCCCATCGCCAGCGGCGATCAGCCTGCAACGGCCCACCCATCCGGTGCTGCGGGATTGGGCAAAGCTGGCGTGTCGCCCGGATTGGATTGCGAAACCGCGCTGAGCGAGCTGGACAGCCACGCGAAGAGCTCACGGAACGCCAGACCTTTCAATTTCAGAGGTTGCCGGACGGCAAGCTGAGCCAGCGTAGACAGGTCGGCACCCTCCACACCCACCGCGAAAAACATGAACTCTTTGCGTTCTTCACCTGCATGAACTTGGCGGCGCGCCTCGACCCAACTGTCCGTCGGCGCCCCATCCGTGATCAGGAAGACCCACGGCCGGTAGTATTTGATTCCATTGGCGCGGTAGCGGTTCTTGCGCTCGCGCAGCAGTTCCAGGGCACGAACCACCGCTTCGCCCATCGGTGTGCTGCCGTTGGCTTCGAGCATCTCGGGGTAAAAGCCGTCCACCGTCGTGAAGTCGGATCGGAGGCTGACGGGGCCGAACGTCATGACGGCGAGTTCCACGCGCTTGGCGGCCAAAGCATCGGCGTGGAGATCCTCCTTGAAAAACTGCAAGCCGTCGTTGAGTTGCCGGATCGGCTCGCCGCGCATCGACGCCGAGGTGTCCAGCAGGAGTACGACCGGGCACCGTTGTTCGGGATTCTCGGCGAACTCAGCGTCGGCAAACGGTTGCTGTTCAAAGCTCTCCATCGAAGTCCCTCTGTTTAGTTTTGAAGTGTCGCGCCGGCAGTCCCCGATGCAGGGACCGAGCCAAGCTCGGCTGCTGGCGACGGCCGCAACACAGCCTATTGCGCGCGCGTGCTGTCCGGAAAAGCCGATCCAGCGGCCTTTCCGTATCCCGATCTGTTTAAGGGAATTGGCGGCTTTTGGCAAAAATCGCCACGCCGTCTCATTTGTTCGCGTTGTTGACCTCTGCGCGGCGACGCGACGCATCCGAGTTCGGCATCTCTTGAGCGTACATCGCACGCTCCAGTGAGCGTCTCGACGGCGAACGCGCTCAGTCTGGACTACGCGCGAACGGGCTACGGCGGGTCGGAGCGATAGGTCTCAACCGTTCTGGTCGGGTTTCGATCGCGTTCGCTGCTGTATCAGCTCTGCGATGCCGGAAAGAACGGTCTGCAATGCCGCCGCTGCCGACGGGTCGTCGCCGGACAGTTGGACCACCAGGCGTGCGAGATCGGCCGGCGACGCACCCGACTCCGGCTCGTGGCTGTCTAAACCGGCATATCGGCATAACGCGCTTATCGGGGCCGTAAGTCGTTTACGCTTGCCTCGCAACGCGCGGCTGATCTGGGGTTGGGGAACCCCGGTTTCCCTTGCTACGTCAAGCTGCGTGTGTCCGAGAGCCTTCATTCGCGCCAGCAGCGCGGCGGGCAACCGTCCGAGTTCTGGATGTGGTGTGGAAATCTTTACAGGCATATAAGCATAAAATACACTGATTTTCAGCCCCATTTCCAATCAGGCGCCTTCGAATTCCATGAGCCCCCAAGTCGCCAGCGTGTATACCGGAAGCATCGGCGTGAGCCTGGAGCTGCCTCCGGCCGACGCCGAAGTGGTCCCGGGCGTTCGGTGGGGCGCGGTGGAGGCGTTTCCGACTCCGGCATATTGGGCCTATCAAGTCTTCGCACGGCGGTTGGAAAACCGAGTGGTCCGCTACAAGCTTGGGAGCACGCTTCGCGAGGAACTTGGCGCTTGCTTGCTGGGTGGGCACGGCATCCCCGCCAAAGTCGGGGTCGGAGCCTTTCGCCATTTGCGATCGAAGGGGGCTTTCGAGGGAGCGCCATCCGAGGCCTGTCTGTTGGCCTGGTTGTCCGAACCGTTGGACGTGGAGGGGCGCGCGGTTCGATACCGTTTTGCGGGGCAGAAGGCCAAGTATCTGGCCGGTACGCTGGCCGCCCTCAACGAGGGCGAATTACGCGGCTTGAGCGGTGTTCAACTGCGGAACCGGCTGGTTGGTCTCCCGGGGGTGGGTTACAAGACCGCATCATGGGTCGCCAGGAACTGGCTGGACGCGGACGACGTCGCCATCCTGGACATCCACATCTTGAGGGCGGGGGTCATCGCTGGGTTTCTGGACTCCGACCTGACGGTGGAGCGGCACTACCTGGAGCTGGAACAGCAATTCCTGAGGTTCAGCACCGGCCTGGGGGTTCGCGCATCGGAGTTGGACGCCCTCATCTGGCTGGAGATGATGTCCGCGCCGCGTTCGGTGAGCAGCGTTCTGAGCGCCCTGCCAGACAGCCGATTCAAGTCGCGGCACGCGCCGCTAAAGCGGCGCGCCAACAATGGCCACGCCGACGCCATGCAGCTCGCCTTGCTCGTTCAATGAGGCCGCAGCGGCACTTCCTGTGAGACCCAGGAAGCAGAGGCTCAGGCCGGCGCGAGGGGCCACCAGCGCCAAACTGCCCTGTAATACGCCCGCGTCCCGCCAGACCAAACTCTCTGGGTTTTCGTACTTGGCCGCCGTCATCCCGAGTTCCGCGACGAAAAAAAGCAGGCAGCCATCGCCCGGGGCTACGTACTCCGCTGCGATGGCGCGCAGGCCGGGCAGCGCCCCCGGTTCGGCGAGGAACTCCAGCCGATGGGTTTTCGGATCGTATCGCGCCCACGCGCGATCCCGCGGGTGTTCGAGCAAAATGTGGATGGGGTGGATCGCGCCAGCTGACGGCGTTGGTCGCAGTTGAAGGTCGAAGCCCAGGGGCGAGGACGACGTCTCCTCGCACCGTGCGGTGTGCCAGAGCAGCGTACTCAACGCACCCAGGCTCGGCACAGCGAATGCGCGCTGCGAGCGTCGCTCCAACACATCTGCGAGAGGGCTTGGGAACGGCAGCTGCTCGCCGTGCCGAGATGGCCAGAGGCACGGGGCATGCGGGTTCGGTGTACCTCGAACTCGTGGTTCACGGAAGTCCATAGAAGCCGCCCCCAAGCTGTTCGAGAACCTCGTGGTGCTTGTAGCAGCCGCGGCACGCGCAGCAGGGGTAGTTTGCTTTGTGGCAACTGTGGGCCCAGGCCATCAGCCCGGCGGGAACCTTGCTCTGCCTGATGAGCTGCTCGGTGCTCAAATGGATTGCGGGGGCGTCGACCGTCAGTCGGCCTTCCTGGTGCTCCATCAGAGAACTGATTAGCTGCAAGAATTCCGGTGTGCCGTCGAGGTGCGTGGCGTCGCTGGCCACGGTTCCGATCAAGAGCCGGTTGCACGAGTGCTTCAGCGCGCACGCCCCGGCAAGCGTGATGAGCAGTTGGTTTCGAAAGGGCCACCAATCACTCGCTGGCGCTTCCGGCAGCGCGGTGCTGCCCGCGAGGTCCCCGGAGCCCAGCGCGCTCGCGTCCACGCGAAGAACGTGATGCGCAATTCCCAGCGCTCCGCAAGCTGCAGCCGATGCCGCGATTTCGGCAGCTGCAGGCCGTTGGCCGTAATCGATGGTGATGGCGAGGTCCGGCTTACGCCACCACAACAGCGCGATGGAATCCATTCCTCCAGAGAGCAGCAGCGCGGATCTCACAAAGCGACGCCGATCCAGGCCGCGCGGTAAACGGAGCTGACGAAATCTTTGCACATGAAGCAGTCGGAACCTTCCATCATCTTGAGGTCCTCGCCCGATTCGTTCTCCGCATAAACCACAACCGGCAGGCCCAGCGCGCGCGCGTAGCCGACCTCGTACACCGTCCCCGAATCGAGGCCGTCCGCGATGGCGTACATGAGGTCGCAGTCGTGAATGGCTTTCAGGTCAAGCGGTACCACGCGAGCTGCGTCGCCCGGGCCGACGTCGTGGTAGGGCGAGAACACGTCGAGGCCCATGTCGGTCAGATGATGTCGCGCCTGTTCCACCATCCAAATCTGTCCCAGCGTGAAGAAGGGGCCGGCCAGGTAGACCTTCGCTCGGTAGCCAGCGGACCACCGCGGGCCTTGCTTCAACGGGGCGGGGTGGAACGTGTTGAGATCGTTCAGCGAAGGGAACAATTGTCTCTCGCAATAGAAAGCAGTCGCTTGAGATGCGCGAGCGGCCGCATCGGCGGCGCTCAAGCCCCTGACCATCCATGCATGCGCGAAATGAGCAACGAACTGATCCCCTGAGCCCACTTTGGAAACATGGCTCGTCTCAAACGTGGGGATTGTCGTGACGACGCCGTTCTCAAGCACCAAGGCTCCGCGCGGACCACGCTTCAGCACCACGGCATCGGCTTTTTCCAAATCCATGACCGCACGTGCTTTGTCCTGTGCCGCGACGGGAGCGTCTGCACCGAGCAGGGCCGACGCTTCGGTTTCGTTGAGCACGATCGCCAAGTGATCCGCGCGCGAGCCGTTCGCCCTGAAGCGTTCGGGCTTGTGGGAGGTTTGAGGGTCGTACACGGCGCGGTGCGCGTGTACTACGGCAGTGCCTTCGATCATGCCGTACCGAAGCACGCAATCGTCCTTTACCTGCAGTGGTTCAGGACTGGTGGCAGGTCTGCGAAACGACGGCGTATCCAATCCGTGCATGTAGCGAAAGGAGACGCCGCGGGGGATGCTCACGGGCTTCCATGTGAAGCCGTACTGCACCGCACGACCGCGCATCGTTTCGTCGGTTAGAGCGTCCGCGAAACCGACCAGGTTGACCGTCGTGCCGAGAGCCGCCATCGAACACGCGGCTCTGCCAGCGGACCCGTAAACTTCATCCGACGGTCGCCAGATGATTCTTTCGCGGTAAACACCACCCACAATCGTGAGGGAAGCCATTGCTGTCTCCCTAGATGATGTTCGGCGTGATGCGAACTCGGACTACGTTGCCCGCCCGTTTGTCGATGACGGTCGCCGAGTAAGACGTGCCGGCACGAATGCATTCGCGCAGGCGAGTGGCCTTCGGCGACACCAGTCCGCCGATTTCTTGCCCGCGCAGCACCAGGACGATGGTGTCCGTCGCGCCAGGCTTCAGGGTGACGTCCAGCACGTCGCCGACCTTCACCTGCGAAATCGCTGCTTGCGGCGAGCGAATTTCGGTCTCGAACTGCAGGCGTTCGCAGGCGATGTCGTCGCCGTCGAAACTGGGGCCACCGCCCCCTCCACCGCCCCCAGACATAACCTTCTCCTTCGTTGATTTCAATCGATGACAATCGGCTGCAGACGCGGCCGGAATCCCAGTCGGTTAGCACGCCCCGGCTAATTCCGAGGCTTCCGACGATGTTCAACCTGACCCATCTGCCTCACGGCAGGGTCAGACCGAGGCACAAAAATCGACTGCTCTGAATTTCCGCAGCCGGCGCGTTTATCGCCACGCCGATGCGACCGACTTGTTCGTCGGCCAATCTTCCTTCTGACGCCACGGCGCTCAACCTCTCACCCCGTGCGCGAGCGTGCTCCCGCCGTCTGGCTCGCACATAGGCTTTGTTCCGAAATTTCCCTCGGAAATTTCCGATTCTGTCCAACCGCCTACCGACGCCGTATGGGTCCGCCACCTTCTGCCTACGTACCGGTCGCGCTTAGGCCTAGGACGGCGTTGAGGCTGCGCACCAGGGCCACCAGGGCGGCTTGGTGCCGGGCGCCCGTTTTCCCGTACACCACCTTCAGCCTTGTCCGCGCTCCTTCCTTCGATACCCCCATCGCCGCGGCCACTTGGGCCAAATCCGACCCTTTGGCCAATCGCTCCGCCAATTCGGCTTCGCGCGGCGTCAGCCCGAACACGTTGCCGAGCGCCCATCGCAGCGCCTTCGGTTGGGTCGTCTCCACGGGTTCCACGAAGACCACGCCCCGCGCGAGCCCGAGCCCTCCGTGTCCGGGAAGTCGGTGCGTGGTCGCGTGGCCACCGACGCGCCCGTCCGACTGGCGGAGGGCGATCGGTGCCGCGGTGGGCAAAAACGACGGGCCACCACCGGGGTGGGCCGGCACCAGCTGCCCGCCGCGCAGGCGCACCAGGTTTCCGTCACGCAGGAGTGCCTCGCCCGCGGCGTTCCATCGATGGCATCGGCCGCGCTCGTCCAGAAAGAAGACGGCCGTGCCCAACTGGTCGAGCGTTCGTGCTGCATCCCAGCTGTCGCGATCAGCTGGGGCCAACCGATCCCTGAGCCTGCACGCGTTCACCCAATGCGGGGCGACGCCGCGCAGCCACGCTCGTTCCTTCGAGCCGTAAATTCCCACGCGCGACGAGCGCAGCAAAGTGATGCTCAGCACCTTGTGGGGCGAGCGGAATCCGATCAGGCCGCACCCGTGATCGACGCCCATCGGTCGGAGGAAATCGGCCCAAAAACCCGTGCGCCGGAGCGCCGACAGCGGCAGGCGATCGTCCGGAACCACGACCGAACCGGGCGGTGGTCCCAGCGTTTCGTTGGGCGGGCGCCACGGGTTGCCGGCGCTGTGGCTCCGCTCGAACGCTTCGGCCGCTGCGCGCCCCTGGCCCACGTAAGCGGGGAGGGTTTGCCGGCCCGTGGCGACATCGACCTGCAAGACGGCCGCCGCGGGACTTCGGGTGGCTTCGCACACGCCGTGCAGGAATGCGGACGCCCAGTCGGACTCGGCGAGGTTCTCGAACAGCGACGCGACCAAACGATCGTCAGCATCCATGGCTTACCTCTCCTGTGCGGGCAAGTCCCATGTGGGAATGCCGCGGAACGACCCGGATGCAGACGATCCCGGACGAGCCACTTGCGGCGCTTCTGGGAGATCCCCTGTCATGAAGATGTCCTTCCTCGCGCGGGCGCTGCTCGCCGCAACTCTTGCACTGAGCGCCGTGCCCGGCTTCGCGGCTGGCCCCGCGGATCTGATGGCGTCCGCGGACGACGACGCGCTGGCAGAGGCCCTCGTGCGTCGCCGACTGAGCCAGGATGACCTGGCGCCGTACCACCGCCTTGAGGTGGTCGTCCGCGACGGCGTGGCGACGCTGACGGGCAGCGTCCGCACCAAGTCCACGCTCGATGCGGTCGTGACGGAGGTCGGCAAAGTGGCCGGCGTGGACCGGGTGGATGACCGGGTAAAAGTTGAGCCCAACCCGTAGGACGGCCGTGTACTTCGCCGCGCAGCGCGTCGCCGCCGCGGTCCGGGACGCCGCGCGCTTCCACGCTGCCCCGCTCGAACTGCGGGGCGGCGAGGTTGCCATAGCGCGCACGCGGGCGTTCTTCCAGGCGTTGGTGGACGACGCGCTTGAAGAACTACCCGATGGCTCGATCCCGAGCGACCTGCGGGCGGCCCTCACGTCGGGCGAGGCGGTGGGGCCGGACGCCCAACGCTGGCTGGCTCCGGTCCTCGACTGGCTGGCCACGGTTTGCCGCATGTCCTGAACGCTCGGTCTGGACGGCAATCAGCTCAGCCCGAGGATGCGCCGGACGTCCTCGAACACGGCGTTCGCCGTGGCGCCAGTCATGCTGCCGGCCAGCGCGTAGCTCCGGCCTTCTGCTTCGACCTCGACTTGGTAAGACAGGGGGAGCAAGGCGTTCGCGTCCGCGGTGTGCCGGGCCGCGCCGAGCGCCGCGACGCCGCCCACCATGCCCGAGCCGCCACCGGCCGTTGTGATGATCAATCCATCCAAGGCGTTCCGGCACACCAGCCGGTGAACCGCCTTCGCGGGAATCTCTCGTCCGCTCGGCAGGCGAATCGCCTGCGCGCTGACGCTGAAAGACCCCGCGGGCGCGCGGTGGCGGCGGAAGGTGCTGAGGGATCCCAGGCGGCCCACGACGAAGCAGAGCGCCAAGAAGAACCCGGCTATTGCGCCACCCACCGCTTGGGCGGTGCCGATTTGAAACCCCAGCGACCCGCCCAATACGGGGCCGACCGCTAGCAACCACGCGGGCACAGTCGGGCCAACGGCGCCGACGACGTCGAAGCGCGTCCAGCCGCCTCCGGTGTCGGAGGCGTGGTAGCTGCTCTGGGTCGGATGGGACACGGCCGGGCGGGCAGCGGCTGCAGGGGTGGCAGACATGGAAAAGCCTCCGTGGGTGAGACCTGGCAGGGCGGGCCGTGGCGGCGCCCGGGACAGGTCGGTGCGACGGACCGTACCATGCAAAGTGAGCTAAATATATGAACTCCGCCTTATCGAAGTTCGTTTAAACGAACCTCGGGTATAGGTTGTTGGCCGCTCTCCCGGTCGGCGGCCCATGCCCAAGTCCATCCACCGCGCTGAATACCTCGTGCTGTGCGAACTGCTGCGCGACGTGCGCCTGCACGCCGGGCTGACTCAGGCCGTCCTGGCCAGGAAACTCAAACGCCCGCAAACGTTCGTCTCGACCGTCGAAAGGGGGTTGGTGCGGCAGGATTTTCTGCAGCTGCGCGACTGGTGCCTTCAGTGCGGCACCACGCTCGAAGCCCTGTCGGCGGAGTTCGAGGTGCGGCTTAAGGAGACTAAAAAAATGGCGCGTGGCAAGAGAGCTGACGCTCAGAAATGACCGCGCGGAGGCGCCTGCTGTCGGCCTCTATGCGGTTGCGCTCGAAGATCGCCCCACCATGGGGTCCGCAAACTTCGTCTTCTGCGGTACTCGTGCGAGCATCAGGCGCTCATCGAGCATTACCATTCTGCCGGCACTAACTGGCCGGTTTGTTGGTGCGGAGGTGTATCCACAACACGCTAGTCAGTGCCAGTGTGAGCATGCAGAGCGCCAGCATTCCCGGACTTGAAGCAGGGACGGCAACAGGGGCGACGACGGGTAAGCCACGGAGCTGAACGGAATAAACCAAAGTTCGGCTGCCGAGGCTTGGATCTGAGTCCGGGTGGCGCCAATCGAACGCAACTGTGGTGCCGTCAGCTGAAACGTCCGTCCGCGAAACCCAGGAATTTCGTGGTGCTCCGAGCGCCGTAGAGACGTTGACGATTTCCCCGGTCAAGCGGTCTTTGACGTAGACGGATGGAACCTGTGGTGTTGAAAGCAGGTTGGAGGCGCGACTGAAGAACGACACGTAGCGTCCGTCGGAGCTGATCGATGGCCAGAAGCTTGCGTTGTCGGGGCGGGCTCCATTGAAGCCGGTCGATATGAGCTCGTAGCGGCCGGTCTGGGTATGCACCACGTAGATGTCGGAAAAGCCTATGGCATCGCCGGGCCCCAGCTCATCGCTGTTGGCTTCTACTGCCAATAGCTGGCCATCGGCGGAGAACCGTCCGCTACTGCCCTGGTAGTAGGGGGCTCCTGAGAACTCGCCGCCGGACTGCGTATAGCTCAATCGTTTCGTCGAACCTGTCGCCAGATCGTGGAGCATCAGCTGTTCGGTTCCCAGCGGATTCTCCGAGTTGAGGTCCGTCGCGTAGCTCAAGAAGGCGGCCCACCGACCATCCGATGAAAGCGTGCCCCCTGCTGAGTTTCCCGTGCTGAAAGTGCCGCTGGGCGTTCGCGTCACGAGCGTGACTATTCCGGTGCTCCAGTCGCGCACATAGACCTGCACCGGTCGGGAGAGTGGTGGTGTGCTCACGTCGATCATGTTCGATTCGGTCGTGAACAGCACACGGGTGTGCGAGAACGAAACACCGCCCAACTGCGTTGATCCGGTTTGCGGCGCGGGGTTTCCGGCGGCGTTCCTTCCGAGAAGTTCCGTCGTTCCCGTCAGGCGATCTCGGATGAACGCATTGTTCAAACCGCCGCCGGTGTAAGGAAAAGTCAGATCCGGATGCAGCGGCGCAGCTGAAGTGAACACCACATACCGCCCATCGACAGAGGGGAACCCGCCGCCGCTGCCGAAGCGGTATTCCACCTCATTGGAATCGACGCTGGCGCGTTCAACTGTGCCGGTATTTCTATCCTTGATGAACGTGTCGCTGCGCTCGTTCGTATCTCCAGGAACGATGTCATCCGAGACGCAGGTGTACGTGAGGTAGCGACCTGTGGTGGATAGGAATGGGCCGATGCACGGCCCAACAGCTGCGCCGCCCGCAGCTGCGAGGCTTTCGAGCATCGGCGCGCCGGCGTCCAAAGCGCTCGCCGGCGAGCCGGCGAGCGCCAAAATCACCGAGGCCGCATACCGCATGCGGTCACTGGAAGTTGTTCGCGAAAATCGCATCCGGTCTGGCCCTGAAGTCGGCGACGATTGCCCCGAGACGCTGCATGGTATCGAAGGCATGGGACTTCTTCTGTAGTCCTCCGGGTATCCATGGCACCTGAACCCCGATGAGCGCCGACGAAGGCAGTAGCGGCAACGGCTGGATGCCAGATGGCCCGGCCCATTGCAAGTTCCAGTTGCTGTAAGCGTCGATCTGCTGGCAATCCGCACTGCTTGCACAGGGGCCTGGGCCCACTTCTCCGCCGGATGTCAGCACGTTATTCCAATAAGCCATCACGGTCCGGAAGCGATAGCTCTGCGCAACGCCGGTGTCCGGGCGCCGATGCCCGAAGGACCAGGGACACGAAGGGCGCGCTCCACCAGCACCAACATCAGAGTTCTGAGGGTCGTGTTCCATGCCCAGGGTGTGACCAATTTCATGAGCAAAGTTAAGTCGGTCGCTATTGCACTGCGGGTCGAAAATGAAATATGGGAACTTCTCACCCCAATCCGCACCGGGCTCCATCGCGCAGCCGTTGTTGTAGACGACGCGCTGCACCCATCCTGCACCGCAGGTCTGTTCAGGCGGATTCGTAGCGTCGCGGCGCGCCAACGCCACGATGTCTGCATGCTTGGCTTCGCGGCGATTGCGTACAGCCGTATTGGGATTGGAAAAGCTGCAATACCCATCTATTGGTGGTACCACGGTATAGCCAGTCAAACGAAGGAGCGACGCCTCTATCCCAGAGACATCGTAGTTGAAGCCGGCTGGAACGGCTTCGACCCCCGCGAGAGCAAACCGTAGCGCGTACATTTGGCTGTTGCGCAGGCTTGTGTTGGCATCGTCTAGTCCGGCTTGGACCTGCGCTTCAACCTGAGTTGCTGACCCCGCGTAGGACAAGTAGCCTGACGTATACATCACGAGCACGTCTACAACGTTGACGTGCGAGGTATCCAGGGATGCGGCGCAGGAATCATCCCATGTTGGGCCTTTGGTAGACGCGGGAAGCGGCATGGGGAGGGTTGGACCGAGCGAAGATGCGCTTGCGGTTGCGGCGGGTGCAGCAGAAACGGCTTCGCGCTTGGGATTGTCCAATCCGTCATCGACGTGGGTTTTCCAGTAACTGCTGTTGATCCAACCCAATTGGGTTACCGGGCCGGGTCGGGGCTCCAGTCCGTAGCGGCGCTCTGCCGAGGAGGCACGGCCCGCGACGATGCCTTTATGCATGGTGAGAGAAACCGTCCATTCGCTACCGCGGCCATACCAGAGCCAGGAAAAGTCTTCTGGTTTAGCGTTGGGATCCGGAATCATGTGTCCGTTCCCTTCCTCGTCGTATTCCATGACGAAGCCCGCGCGTGGTTCCCAATGATCCAACTGGACGGTGACGGGCGTCAGGTCGGGGAGGTTGAGCGTGATCTCAGGAGGCGAGAATTTGAGCTCGTCCGCGTTGATCGCAACCGACCAGACGCCCTTGTAGGCGTCGGCGGGTGACGGGTCGCCGCCTTGAACGACTTTCGTGAAAACGTCGGGCGCGTTGCCGGCGTTTGTGGCGGCAAACGGCGCCACACAAGCCGCGAGAAGAAGCAACCATCTGGACATCACCGATTCTCCCGTAGAGGAAAAGAGCCAGCGGTGGCAGCTGCTGGTCATCCTGCACTACGCGTTAGGGGAGCATCGGTGATCAGCTCGGTTGGGATAGGGCAACGAAGCGGCGACCGACGAACGGCGTACTACAAGAAAGCTCTCAGCGGATACGCGGTGGTTGACGCTTCCCCCCAAAGGCGTCGTCGGTTTCCCGGCTCATGCCATGAAACCGAGCTCGACTGTAATCGGTCGAGGCGAGGGCGTAGTTAAGCGTGCGTAAAAGAGCGCCCTGCGGAGAGCGACGACGATTCCGGGTTCTGTGTGTCGCCCTTTCGGTTGTCCGTCACGAGCAGGTTGCGCGAGTGGTGACGACGCGGAAGGACTCCGTTTGGACGCATCTTGTTCGGCCTCCGTCTTTACGGATCGAACAGATCAAGCACGGCCGCGCGTTTCTTTGGCGGGAGCGCACGAAAGCGCTTGATCAGGGTGCGCTCGACGGCGGATTGGACGGCGTCCCCGCCGTCGCCGGGCTCATCCCCGCCCACCAGCACGTCCAGGCTGACGCGAAGCATCGTGCGCAAGGCCACGAGGTTCGCGAGGTCCGGCTGACTGACGTTGCGCTCCCATTGGGAGATGGCGTTTTTCGTCAGCCCCAACTGCGCGGCGACGTCGTCCTGGGTCAGGCCGGCCTGCTTTCTGAACAGTTTGAGGCGTTCGCCAAAATCTCGCATCCGACCAGTTTGGCCGCGGGTGCGCATCCTGTCGCCCACAAAACGTTGACATTAAGTAACTAAATAAATTACTTTCCGTACAGGGAAGCAGTATTGCCACGGACGGCTCTCTTGGTTCCTCTGTCCCAACAATGGATTAGCTGACATCGCAGGAGGCGAGCGGCGTGAAGGAACGGGCTGAGGCGGCGGCAAGCCGCCAGGAAAAACTCATCGCAAGAGCGCTGCTGGCGCTGGAGGCCCGCGCGCGCAAGCCAGGTCCGGCGCTTGCCACCCAGTCCGCCTGTGCGGACTGGTTCCGACTGAAGCTCGCCGCGCAGGAGCGCGAGGTGTTCGCGGCCGCTTGGCTCGACACCCAATGCCGGCTGATCGCCTTCGAGGAGCTGGCACGCGGAACGCTGGACCGCACCAGCGTCTCGGTGCGCGAGGTCGTGAAGTCCGCACTGCACCACAACGCGGCGGCCGTCGTCTTCGCGCACAACCACCCGTCAGGCGGCACCACGGCGTCCGGCAGCGACATCGATCTGACGGAAGCACTGGCCGAAGGACTGGCACTGGTCGATGTGCGGGTGCTGGATCACTACATCGTCACGGCTCACCACGAGCCGATCTCGCTGCGCCAGGTGCTGGATCGCGTAACGGCTGCCGCCAGGAAGGTGCCCGTTCGACGCGGCAAGGGGGGAGGGAAGGAAGAAGGCATCACCGCGTCGGCGAAGGCGAAAGCGCGATGAGGGCGAGCCGATTCGGCATCGACGAGATCGCGGCGATTCTTCGCGAGGTCGGGCCCGGAACCACCGTGGCGACGGTTTGCCGCCGCCACCGCATCAGCACGGCGACCTTCTACCTTTGGAGGAGCAAGTACGCCGGCCTTCCACTCCCCGACATGGCGCGCCTGTACGCCTTGGAGACGGAGAACGACCGGCTAAAGCGCATGTACGCGGACTTGGCACTGGAACTGGCAGCGATGAAGGAAGCTCAACCTCGACGCGACGGGGAGAGCGTTGCCGATTCGGCCGCGAACGGTCCCTGACTCCGACTCCGCGTCCTTCGGGATTGCATCGTGGGAGGTTGCGCGCCGTGTCGCCACATAGAGGCTGAGGCGGTACGGACCGCGACAGGATGCGCAAGGATGAGCAGAGGATCGGAGCTGCGGTCCATCCTCGCCGGGATGGCGCATTGGATCGCCATCCACCGGTGGAGCCTCGTCTATCGCGTCGCGGTCGCCGTACTGCTGCTGGCGTGGTTGCGCGTGTATCCGATGTATCTGCTGACGATCTACGCCGGCGTGCGCGGTATTCCGCCGTTCGAACTGGTGGAGGACGTCGCCGGTGTCCATGTTCTTCTGGCGTGGACGCTGATCTTCCTATCCGTGACCGCGCTGTATCTCTGGTTGCCGCTGGTTCTGCTCATCTTGCGGCGGGTCTATATCCGTGACCCGCTCCGAACGAGTGCCGGTGGTATTCACCCGTCGCGATTCGAGATCTTCCTGGCATCGAACACCCTGCGAAATTTCTCGTTTTTCCCGGCAGCGATCATCGTGGCGATGACGCTGGCCATTGGCTTCGGATCGGGTCGAATGCCCTGGAAACTGCTGTTCGCCTTCGCGTTTATCAGCCTGTTGTTGGCGTTGTCGATCTTCCTGTTCGTGCGGCGCGACACCCTCAGCGCCATCATCAACTGGCAAGGGCCTTTGGCATTCGTGTTCCTGTCGCTGGTCGTGCCGCTCGGCTTCCTGGACGTGACCACGGAAGTCCTGGATTCGACCCTACGGCAATACCGCGTCGGCGGGGGACTTCCCGTGCGGGTCGCGCGCGCCGAGCCGGTCACCGGTAGCTCGGACATCGTGTCCGGACGCCTGCTCCTGCTGGGAAAGCGCAACGCCTATATCGAGCGAGGGGAGGGTGACGCTCGCGAGCTCGTCGTGGTGGCGCATCGGCAGGTGGAGATAGCGCGTCCGTCCAATGCTCATCAGGCGCCCTGAGGGACGCCATTGGGGCATTGACTGCGTCAGGACCGGCCAAACCGACCGGTTCCACTCGGCATGTGGCAATCAGAAGAATGCATTCACGTGGAGCAACCTATGGCGTTTCGATCGGCTCGATGCCCTTCGTGCAACAAAGACATTCAGGTGCCGGACGATGTAGCGAGTCCGCTCTGCATGTATTGCGGAAAGTCAGTTCCGGCCCAAAATCATCTGCCCCGAGAGTCAGGGCCGTCCGTTGCCAATCTTCTCGGCTTGGCCCGGACCGCTGCGATGGGCGGAAATCTCGGCGAAGCGGAGTCGTATTTCAGCCGAGTTTTGGAACTGGACCCGACCGTTTCGGAGGCGTGGCTGGGCAAGGGCAAATCCGCCGGCTGGCAATCCACCATTCTGAACATTCGTCTTGGCGAAGTTCTCGCGGCGTTCGGTCATTCGATCGGCACGGCGCCGCAGTCGAGCCGAGCCGCAGCCATCCAATCGTGTCTTCACGAGGTCAACGCGCTCGTCGTCGCGATCCACGGCATGGCGCGCAAGCACATGACCGAATTTATCTCCGTCCCGAATTCGTGGACCAACTACTTGGCGCAAGTCGGCCAACTCCTTGACGCCCTGGAAGCGGCGAGTATATGGAACCCCGGAGACCGAACAACCCTGGAAAACATCGTCCGCCTGTGTAAGGACAACATCGAGGGTGTGAAATACCGCGATCCGTTCGAAAACAATGCCGCGAAAGCGTGGCACCTCAGCCCGCAGTACGAAGCCCTCATCCGGGGAAAAATGGAGAGAGCCTCGCAGGCACTCCGGGAGATCGATCCCGGGTATGTTCCGCCTGTCGCCGAAGCGAAAAAACCGGACGCTTGCTTTGTCGTCACCGCAACCATGGGCGATGAGCATCACCCAACCGTCGGGCTGATCAGACGACTTCGGGACGATTGGATGCTGACTTTTCCCAGCGGAAGAAAGGCTGTGGCGCTCTACTACCGCTACAGCCCTCCCGTTGCTCGTTTCATCGGGCGAAAGCTCTGGCGCCGCGCACTGTCCTACGTCCTGGTGGTCGCACCGGCGGCCTGGTTGGCTCGGCGCCTGTTGAAAAATCGCGTGGGCGACGGCGCGGAACGGGATCGCTTCGTTTCCTAAGGGAAATTTCTCCCGCCCGCGTTCGGTCGGCGTGGTTGGACCTCAGCCGCTGCAGTCGGCCGGTCCCGGCTCCCAGGTCAGGTGGGGCTTTATTCGTCCGTCAGCGTATGCGGGCGTCCCTGTGCCCACCGCGTGCCCACGGCCTGGGAGCGAGGTCAGTATGGTCGCGCGCGTACCGGCGTTCATCGGACGGTTTCCGGCGATGGCCTCAGAGATTTCCGATTTTCGTAGCGGCGGCTGGCGGGATCACCGCGTACCAGCGGCCATCGACCGTGCGGGCGAAACCGCCATGCTGGAGATTGGCCAAATCCCGCGTCGTGTTGCTGGGAATCGTGGCGATGGCGTTGGCGATTTCGCCGGGCAGCGCGCCGGCTTTCCCGCGGTCGATCAGGACGGACAGCGTTTGCAGGACACGCTGCTGCGCCCGGTTCCGGTGCTTCGATGCCGCCATGGCTTCCTTCGATCCAACGGTAGAAGCGTGCCGCTACCGAGGCGAAACTCCCGGCCGGCGTGGCCAATCCGCGCTAGCGTGGCGCTGCCACCGTGCCGGTGGGTTCACGGACCTGGTGGGGCATCGCCGGCGCCGGATCGTCGGACAGGCGCAGCAACACGGTTCGCGCCGCCGGCGTCAGCTGCAGCAGCACGTGGTCCTCCACGCCATCGAGGAGGAACTGCATGGCGGCCTCGCGCTGGGCGAAGCTGCGGTTCTGCAAGCCGGTCGGCAGAAGCAGTGAGGCATGAAAGCCCGGCTTGCTCCGCCGCGTCGAGACCTCACCAAACGGCCGAGCCCCGATCAGCAGCACGCTGCTGCCCGAGGTGTCGTGGCGCCACCGCGCGCGCAGCATCACGACAGCAGCCCCGCCTGGCGAAGTGCGGCGTGCGCGTCGTCGGACAGCAGATCCAGAACCCGCGTCTCGGCTTCAGCTGCCAAGGCTTCTCGCGCTGCGTCCAGCGTGGGGTAGCGGCATCCGCCGCCTGAGGCATCGCTGCCTCCGAACCGGCCCAGCCAAAGGTTGCCGTGGGGCCATGCTCGGCCGAGCTCGTGCTGGCCGTGCTCCAGCAGCCAGGCGCCGCCGTGCTCCCGCCAGGTCATCGCGACCGCTGCGCTCGTTGTCTTCGCCATTGCCGTGCTCCCGTCCGCCGCTCTCGGTCGCCCGCACTCTACCGAGTGCGGTCTCACGGACTGATACGGGCGGACGGGTGAGCCGGATGCGGCTCGTCCTGCGAGTAGCTGTCACTGTGGGGCCTAACCGCACCACTCAACGACGCCCCACGGAACCCCCTGATCCGTGGGGCGTCGCGTTTCTGGAGGTGGCGAGCAACGTCGGCCTCGCCGACCGCGGAACGAATCGGCGACACCAGGCGCCGGTGGCTGGCGTGACGGTTCACCGCTCGCCCGACAGCGCTTCCAATCGAGCTCGGGCTTCGCGCTTGCCAACTTTGCGGAGCGCTGCCAGTGCCTCCAGCTGTTTGGCGCGGGGCGCGTTCTTGCCCTGTTCCCAGTTGTAGATCGACTGACCGGAAGCGCCGGCAAGCTGACCGAATTCAGCGGCCGACAGCCCGAGTTTGGCGCGCAGCGTCTTCAGGCCTTTCGCGGAAATGCGCGCGCGGGTACCGGTTTCGGCTTCGCCTTCGCCCTCGTGAGCGGCGGACGCTTTCGTCTTGCTCGTTTTCTCGGCGGATTTCTGCCCGCGTTGCAGCGCTGACACGGTACGTTTCAGTGCGGCAATTTCCTTGCGGTAGCCGGCGCTGGCGCGACGCAGGGCGTCCAACTCGGCTTTCAAAGCTTTGCGCGCCACGCGGGTGATTTCGGTTTTCAGGACGGAACTGACGTCGGGCATGCGGGCTTCTTTGGATGAAAAGGGCGGAGAACCTGCAAAGGGCGGAAGAATTCGGTTGGACGGTACCACACGGTGCTCCGGCACCCGTTGTGCAAAGTTTGGAATCCCCTAAACCTGTGACCCAAGTCGCAGTGCATCGCGACGTGCGCCGCGCACCGGGCGTCGGCGTGTTTGGGAGCCTGCCGCTGCAGCGGCAGGCGGGATGCTGGCGGACGTGCCTTTCTACCGATTCCGCAAGCAGTGCCCTGGAGCAGTTGAGGTTGCGATGGGAAGTGGGGCGGCTTGCTGTTCCCTTCATCGTGCCACGGCGTTCTCGTCGTCAAGGGCGGCGCGCCGGTGGCGCTGGCGTCCTGGCGGCCGTCGGTGACCCCTGACGGCTTGCGCTGCGCCGTGCCCCGGAAGGTCTGGGCCATTCCGCCCGGTAACCTTTCGGAACTTCACCACGAAAAACGAACTCATCACCCACGAGCAGCGCGAACTGCTGCTGACCAACGGCCGCGAGTCGCTGCTCAACCCGGACTTCGATCCGATTCCCGTCGTCAAACTGTTCACGCCGGACGCCGGTGCGACCTGGCTGCTGACCGAACTCGACCCGGATGACCACGATCACGCTTTTGGACTGTGCGACTTGGGGCTGGGCACGCCCGAACTCGGCTGGGTCAGTCTGCAGGAACTGATGCGGGTGCGCGGTACACTGGGTCTGTTGATCGAGCGCGACCTGAATTTTCGAGCGGTGAAGCGTCTGAGCGCCCACGCGCGCGAAGCGCGAAGCGCCGGCCGGATCGTGAGCTGATCCGGCTCGGGGGCGTCTTGCGACGCCCCCTCTTTATGGCTTGAGCAAATCCGGCAGGCAGTCGGCGAAGCCGTACTGGACTCTGCTCATCCGTCGGGCTATAGCTGGGTTGCCCGTGAGAACCGCCATCGTCATGCCGGTCATGGTGCCCAGGCCGTTCGAGTTGCGCAGCACCTGGAGCGCGAGATCGACAGGGAAGCCCTCAGTGGCGCGGCGCAGCGGATGGATGCCGCCATGTACGAACGAGTTCATGGCGCGCCACGACACCTCCTTGAACTGCATCAGCATCTGGTAGGCGACGAGCGGAGCCCCGTGTCCGACGCGCTTGCCGATCTGTTCGATCATGTCGCTTGCGCCGGGCAGGTTCTTGGCAGCTTGTTCGCTGTCCAGGGTCAGTGGCGCCGCCAGCTTGCCGATCGCGGCGTCGTTGGCTGCATAGAGCAGCCACATCGCGCGCGTCAGCGCTTCGAACTGTAGGCGCAGCAGGCTGACGGCGGACGTCGGCAATCGCAGCGCCATCAGCGCGCGCAGCGCGGTTCCATGCTCCATCGCCACCACGCACATGCCGAGGACCACTTCGCTCCGGGGCGCGCCGTCGAATTCGGTGGTGCCCAACAGTTCGCCAATTCGTTCGTGCAAAGCGTTGGAGCGGTCGAGCATGTGCTCCAAGGGGTCGGCGTTGACGGTGTTCTGGTCCATGCAGAAATAGTAATGCGTGCATCCCCGCGATGACGATCGGGTCGGCCTCGTCGCGTGTTGGCGAGTCACGCTCGGGCGTCTTGTGCTTTCTTGGATGACTCCGCTCCGCTCGCCGCTGGTTCGTTCTGCGTGGAAACATCCGAGGTCAACTGCATCCGCGGTCCGTCGTTGCGAGCGACGGATAACTCATACATGTCCTCGATGGGCACGGTTTGCCTTTCAGCGAGCCACGGTGGCGCGGCGCGCGGGGACGCAAGGGGTAAACCCTGCTTCACGGTGTTCCGCCCTCCGAAGTCGCCGAGGGCTCCTGCTTCGGTGCTGCCCCCGCTGCTTCGCCGCGCTGTCCTGGGCTCGCGCACTCCGCGCTAGCCACCGAGGAAACACCCATGAGCAAGAAGACCTCCAACACCGTCGCGCAGACGCCTGCTGCCGGCAGCCGTTTCGACGCCTACAGCGTGCGCGAATACGAGGCCAACGGCGAGAAGAAGTCTGATTGGACGCGCATCGGCGTGGCGTTCGCCCACGCTGACGGCAAGGGCTTTAACGTTCTGCTCCAGGCCGTGCCGCTCGACGGAAAGATGGTCCTGCGTCTTCACGACTCCAAGGAAAACAGCACCGAGTGATCGGCACGTCACTCTGCGAACGAGCCGGGCGTGAGCCCGGCTTTCTGCAGCTGCCGCGCTGTCGCGGCGGTTCTGGTGCTCGCCTCCGTCCGACCCGTTGCGGAGGCTTGTGGCAGCGCGGTTCGGTGGTGGCCGGGCCCCGTTCACCGCAATGAAGCGCTGGCCCCGCTTTCTCGGAGCCACCGCAGCTGTTCGCCAAGGCGAAGGCCTTCCATTGGTACCGACATGGAAAAGCCCGCGCGTTGCAGCGGTGCCATGAGGCGTTCCCGATAGACCGAACCCGCCAACACGACGAGGTGAGCGGGCGCGGCCAGTCTTTGCTGCAGTGCCTCCGTGACCTTCGCCGACCAGGCGGAGCGCTCGGCCGCCGATAGGCGATGAAGGGTTTGCTCGTAGGGCTCGACGAGATCGTCCGGGTGGAGTAACCCGTGTCGTGCGGACAGGATGAACCACCGGTCTGCCGTGCGTTCCGCATACGCCGATGTCGCGCGGAAAAGCGATGAGGTGTACAGCGATCGTGCAGGCGCTCGCACGGGGGCTTTCGATTTCACGCAGGCGACGAGCGCGACCACCGGAGCAGAGCGCACCGGATTACACCGCACCCACGCGCGCTCGGTAGTTCAACGGCGTCAGTGCCAGCGCTTCCGTCAGAGCGCCGCGCAGAATGAAGAGGTGCGGGGCGGACGAGAAGGTGAACAGGCGATACAGGCGGAAGGCCGGTCCCGCTTCGATCGAAAAGGCAAGCTCGTTGCTCGTGACCACGAATGGGGTAGCGGCGTCGCCGTTGGTGGTCTTCACCTCGATGTAGCGGGTGGCTCCATCGTCGTCGAACGAAGCGATGTCGTAGCCGGCGCCGTCGCCTCGGGTGTCCGCCACCCAATCGATCTGGCTCGCCAAGTCGTGGCGTTGGTTTTGGCTGAGCCGAAAGCGCTCGTAGCCGAGCGTCCAGCTCTCACCTGCACGTCCCAGTGCGCGATTGCTTTCATCACGGGCGGCATGGTCCAGCTTGCGCGGCAATCGGACGCGTTGTGCCGAGCTGGGAGCGGTCGCTACCGGGGCCGGTGGATCGACAAGGACGGCGGTGTAGTTGGGGCCGGAAGGGGCATGCACCGCGTCGTAGTCGTCCATGATGCGTGCAAGATCCTGCTGCCGCTGCCGAATCGACTGCACGACGACCTCGCGCAGCAGCTCTTGGACGTTGGAACGGGGCTTGTAGCCACGGATGAACGGCAACCCGAGTTCATGCAGCACCGCACTGATGTTCTGGTGTTTGAGTTCGACCGACGCCTTGGTGCGACCGCTGAGGTGCCGGCGCAGCTCTTCGTTACGGGCGCTCTTGTTGAACGGTGTGCCTCTGGCTTCCAGAGCCAGCATATCGAGGTAGTCCCCCACCGTTCGTTCCACCTCGGGGCGAGACCACGTTTCGCCGATTCGCTCAACGGTGAAGCCGAGATCTTCGAGCTTCCGTTGGACCGTGTTCTCACCGCCGTTGAAGTCGGCGGACTTGAGTGGGCCGCGATCGGGAAACTGGTAACCGAAGGCGGCGCCAGCGATGGCTTTGCTGTCATAGGAACGGCCCGATTCGCGGAGCACGTAGTCGCGCGCTTTACCAAAGCCGTAGCGTTGCAGGAAGGCCGCGCGGCCTAGCCGGTCGAATTCGGCCATGGCCTGCCGTACCGCTTCGGGGTCAGTCAGTTCGCTCAGTGACACGGGCGGCCTCCGGGGTGCTTTGGTCAGGCTACCAGGTCATCCCGCCATCGGTGGGGCGAAGGGCAGGGAGGTTCACCTCAGCGCCATCTGCGCCTCACGGTGAGCACGATGGCACCGCTGAGGCCCGGCGCAACGCTGCGCGTGCTCCACGGTGTTTCGCCCCGGCGGGTGCGCCGACCCTCGGTTCGCGGCGCCGAACGGGCTCACCGGCGCACCCCACGCCGAGGGAGCCACACCATGACCCTCATCCGCCATCCCGACGGCACCTACCGCCTCCCGCGAAGCCGCGCGCCCATCACAGAAGCCGACGTCCTCGCCGCCGCCGAAGACGTCCTGCGCCGCCGGCTCGAACGGCTGGGCCGAATCGAACGTACGCGCGACGCCATCGATTTCTTCCGCGCTCGCTTGGCGCACTTGAGCCACGAAGAGTTCCACGCGCTGTGGCTCGACAACCGCCATCGTATTTTGGCCGTGGACCGACTTTTCATCGGCACACTAGACGGCACCGCCGTTCACCCGCGCGAGGTCGTCAAGCGCGCCCTGGAAGTCAACGCCGCCGCGGTGATCCTGGCGCACAACCACCCCTCGGGCGTCTGCGAGCCCAGCGCGGCCGACGAACTCATCACACGCGAGCTGAAAGATGCTTTGTTGCTGGTCGGCGTCCGCGTGCTCGACCACCTCGTCGTCGGTGCGGGCTCCAGCGTCTCCTTGGCGGAGCGGGGCGCGCTTTAGCGCGCCTTTCCGCGCAGCGGCGGTGAGCCACCGCTGCCGCCGCGTGGTGGTCGGAGCTTCCGACTCGAATCGCCTACGGCTCGAATCCGTTGGCAAAAATCGCGTCCACGGTGCACAGATCGAGGAACACGCAGTCCGCCCATTCCGGATGGTCGATGAACGGGTTGCGGTTGTGCTGGTAGCCGAACACGATTTCGTTGCGCAGCCGTTCGCGGTCGGTCGGCGGGTCCATGTAGTGCCAGGTCAGGATGACGCTGAGCAGACCCATGTAGGCGGTGCCGGACGTGTTGGTGCCGGTGGTCTGGATCAGGCTCAAGTTGTCCGTGAGCACCAAGTCGGGCTCCGGGCTGTTCGTGATGCCGTTGAGGCCACCCTCGTAGCGCACGTCCATGTAGAGCAGCGCGCGCGCCAGATCGCCTTTGCGCGAACTCCAGACCTCCCAGATCACGCCATCCGACCAGTTGGAGTTGCCGGGATACACCCCGGTGCCACCGCCTTCCCCGTTGGTCAGAACCGTCGTGTATTCCTGGCAGACCGACGAGCAGGTGCCGAACGGCTTGGTGCCGCGCGTGCCGTTGTAGTTGTTGTCGGTCAGGTGGAGCATGTGCGTGTCGGTGTACGGGTGGTTCGTCGCGCCGTCGTCCGGGAAGCCATAGGCCTTGGGCCAGATGTGCTCGCGGTTGTAAGGGCGGTTGCTGGTCACCTTCGCGAACGACACGTTCTTGTAGGCGCTCGATCACGTGAGGACGAGCGATTGCTGGGCTTGATCAAGCACGCCTGGCTGGAGAGCGGTTCGGTCTACGGGCATCGCAAGATCACCAAGGATCTGCGCGAGCTGGGTGAGACATGCAGCCGGCACCGCGTGCAGCGGCTCATGAAGCAGGAAGGCCTTCGTGCGATGGTGGGCTACGGCAAGCGTCCACGCCCCTGGAGCGGCCCTGTCGGCGCGGTGGCCGATAACGTGCTGGCACGAGAGTTCACCACCGAGGCGCCCAATCAAGTCTGGGTGACGGACATCACGTACATCCGCACTCACCAAGGGTTTCTCTTCCTGGCTGTCGTGCTTGACCTGTTCTCGCGGCAGGTGGTCGGTTGGGCGACACGGCCGACACAGCACACCGATCTGGTCCTACAAGCACTGCTGGCTGCCGTGTGGCGTCGCAAACCCAAGCCGGGCTTGCTGCTGCACTCTGATCAAGGCTGTCAGTTCACCAGCGAAGAGTGGCAGAGCTTCCTCAAGGCTCACGGGATCGTGTGCAGCATGAGTCGACGTGGTAACTGCCACGACAACGCGGCGATGGAGAGCTTCTTCCAGTTGCTCAAGCGAGAGCGTATTAAGAGAAAGATATACAACACACAGGACGAAGCGCGCAGCGATGTGTTCAACTACATCGAGATGTTCTACAACCCGAAGCGCCGGCACAGTTCCAATGGTGATCTGTCGCCGATAGAGTTCGAGAGGCGGTACGCACTAAACGGCTGACGGCTGTCTACAGAAGCCTGGGCGATTCACCTAAGGGGTGGCCGGCATCCGTCGGAACGGCGGCCGGCATGCCTCGGAATCGGTGGCCGGCATCAATCGGAATGGGTGGCCGGCTTGCGTCGGAATCAGTGGCCGGCATGGGTCGGAATACGCACCCGGCGGCGTAATTGTTCCAAACCAGCGGAATCGGAATTCTGGAGGTCCTCATTCCGCTCGTGTTCGACGACACCGGGTTTGACTACAATCGGAACCAGCTCCAGTCGACGCGGGGCTGTCCCAGTCCGGAGCAGTTCCAACGACCAGACGTCGCTAGCAGCGTGTCCGAGATTCAGGGGAAAGACATGCCAGGTAATGACACGGACCTCATGCATCCAGCTACGATCATAAAAATCGCGCACGAACTCGCAAGGCACTACTGGCGAGTGGATAGAGGCCTAGACTATGCAGCTTTCAAGAGGCTGCTCAAACAGCCGAACGTCAAGGCATTGATACCGTCACACTATTCCCATCTGACGAAGTATGGAAAGTGCGTCAACTACATCATGGACCAGCTACGGGAACCCCTGATCCAGGAAAAAATTGAAGAGGCGCTCGACTATCCAGGCCTGTTCCAGTGCAAGTCCGCCGAGGAAATCGAGAAACTCGTTGTCGCACGATCGTCCGTCAATCATCAGAACCGTCCAACATCAAACTCCCTGGACAGTGTCATCTCGCTGACAGCCGAAATGTACGAAGCGCTGCACCTGAGCGCGAAGGAGGAAAAAGAAATTAAGCACCTCCAGGGGGTTTGCATGCAACCGGAACACAACGTTATCTGTTGGGGAGACGCTCCGCCGATTGGCACATCCTTTCTAGCTTACGCGTTTGCAACTACTCAACTATTTCATAAAGTAATTGATTTCGCTTTTGTAATCCAGCCGCATGAGGGCATGATTGATGAATACCTCAGATCCGGAAAGCCTTTAAGCTACGAGCAGCCATTCGAGCGCGCGCTGCTTCAAGTTGCCGAGAGATTGGGACTGGCAGGGCGACCCTCGGCAGCGACATTGCTTGGACGACTATCGGATCGACGAGGCGTCATCATCGTCCTCGACGCAAACTCCATTCCAGAAACAAGATCGAGTTACGTCCGCGAACTCCTGGACCAAGCTCTGCTGCCCAGCTTTCGGCGGCGACCTAAAAGCTGCGTTCCTATAGTGCTCGTCGGATCCCCGCCAGGGCAACGCACCACCAGCCGACTCAAGCACTTGGCCGGACTCAAAGAACTGATCGCGTTTACGGCAAAATCGACTCGCGAGCAAACCAGTTTCTTCGAACTTCAGTTGAAGCGATTTTCCCACCATCGCGGCACGCCTCAGATCGGTACACCCGGAAACGTACGCTTGAAGACTGCCCAACGTCACTACGGTTCGGACAACGGTGCTCTCGTACTTCCGAGTACATTGCGCATGCTCGCGTTTCTGGCGTCCAACACGATCAATCAGAACAGCTTTGATCCTACTAGCGGTTGGCTTCGCCAATCCGGGATGCCTGTGTCAGCGTTACCCGTCGAGATTTGGCTGCATCTTGCGGAGGTCGTCACCCATGCACGATCGGTCAGCGAGGAAGGCAAGCGAAACCCCGCGTTGCGCGCGCTTCGATGGTGCAGCACGGCGCTTTACTGGTTCACTGAAGAAGCGGCCGAGGATTTGGGGCGCCTCGCCCCTCGGACCAATCTGGAGAGCTTTCGCGCAGCGACAGACACTCTCAAAAAGCACATCGAGTTCGAGCCCCAGGCGGCCGAACGTCCGCCTGAATACAAGATGGACATGGCACTTCGTGCCGTTGTGCAGAACAGGTGGGCGAACTGCGATCCGTTCGGCAGGGCGATCACTCATCACCGCATATCGCTTCGACTTATGGAGTCTAGCCACAGCAAGGAATTGCTCAGCACCGAGTACCCACTCCGCCCCCACTGGGGACGGTCCCGGATACACTTTCTGGCAGAGAGTCTTCGACATCTCGTAAGGTCGTGCGAGCATGCGCCGAGAAGCGCAACCAACAGGGTCAATACGACTACCGCTCAGGAAGATTTCCCGAAACCACCCGGCAAGCCCGGCAATTGGCGGAAACAGTATGCGGAAGACGTCATGAACTATTGCTTCAGCCAGATCTTCTGGCTGCAGCTCAACGGAAACAAGGCAACGGGCACGATCAATAACCGAAAGCTTTCCCGTCAGCACGGAGCCTATCAACTTACTGCCGAACTCCTGCAGCTGATGAGTGAAGATGGGGAGCTGGGAAAGCCGCATTGGGCGTTGAACGCCGTCAACAGGCAGCGTTATCTGCGAGAAGTAGCCTATACCCAACTGGATCTTGGCGAACTCCAGGCAGCCAAAGCCAGCTTTGAACGACTTATCGCCGCGTGGCGTGAAGAGGATGGCGATCGCGTAGAGGGGATTGCATTCAAACTGGACCTTGCCATTGCATTGTCAGCGATGGGCGATCTTTCTTTAGCGCGCAAGACGCTGGGAGCAGTAAGAGACGAGTTCTATTCCCTTCTCTCCGAAGGCGGCAACTCAATGGCGCGCCGTAGCCGCATGAGCATCAAGACCCGCATAGACGCACGCGAGGCTCATCTCAGATACCTGGAGGGAGATCTTGATGGCGCCCTGCAAGCATGCATGAAAATCGAGAAAGCCAATCCCGGAGCAATTGCGAGAGACGTCGCCCATACCTATATCGCAACGCTTGGTGCTCTGGGCGGCGAGAGTCGGCTGAAACTTGCTACTGCCATTTGCGTACGGAATGTATTCGACAACACGACTCGTGGGCTTCATCATGAGGCACTGGGTTTCCGCGTCGCCCTAGGGCATGCATTCCGACGACTTCAAATGTTGGAGGTCGCGGAAGTCGTGCTTGACCAGGTTCATAGCGATGTACAGCTTTATGGGTGCTCTGAACGCACCTATCTCGCTTTTCTCATTGAAGCAGGGCGTGTCGTGTTTAGACAGCGACGCTTCGCGAGGGCCTACGCTGCTTATTTGCGTCCGTGCTTCGACCGAGCGCGATCCAGGGGCTTTTACCGCAATGCCGAAATCTCAAGGTCATACGCGCGCAGGTGTCTGGAGGAGCTCCTCGCTCTGTTGTCGGAGCCCACTGAGTCAGACTGGATAGGCTCATTGAGAAGCGAGCTTGAAGGGAGAGCCGGAATACCATCGAACGATGGAGCATCTGCCGAGGTTGATTCGAAAAGCTCGCTTGACACCGCCTCATCGGACGAATGGTTGAGCCGGCTCGGTTCATCGGAACGTATTCGAGCCGAGCTGAGGCAGCTTCAGGAGGTGTAGGTTTGCGTGTCAGTGCCTCATGAGCGACTGAGCGACGCTGGGTGCCTTGCCAGTTTAAGTCGAGGATGCTCGGCATTGTTCTCGAACAGGCAGGTCGGTGGGTCGGGAACATCAGATCCGCGTCAGCGCTCTGGCAGCATGGTTGCGCCCCGGAGCCATTGTGGCGCGCCGTCGGAAGTGGACCCTATCGGTGATACTTGGCTGCGGCATTACTGCCTCGCGACGAGGCCGACGACGAGCACTCGCGTCTTCATCGCTCAAGTCATAGCTCTTCGCGACGGCGCGAGCGGCTCGTCACAAGACGTACGATATTCCGATCATGGCGATCCTTAGGTGTAGTGGTTGCGGCGTCGCCGATTTTTGCAGAATTGCCCGGTTCGCGAGGTTTTCGATGGAACCGAAGTATTGGCCCTCCTACCGACCCACACGTTCCTGCACGAGCGATCGCGGTCGACGCTCCCCGGATCTCCGCCACGGGTCGTAGGCCACCATCGTGCGCAGCAGCAGGCGATCTTTGCCATCGTAGTTCGCGCGAAAATCCGAGCGTCCATGACACGCACGCCGGTTGTCTATCAACAGGATATTGCCGGGCCGCAGCACGATGCCGACGGCTGCTTTCTCGACGGCATTGTTCAATGCGATGAGCGCTTTCTTGGCCGGTTCATCTTTCGGGTCCGCGGCGCGCATCAGGTCCGTGTCAATGAGGATGCCGGGGTCAGTTTCGCTGCCGTAGATCGGCGATACGGTCGGATCGTCCTCGGAATTGACGGATCCTCCGAAAGAGGCGTCGATACCGGTCTTGTAGCGTGGTTGTCGAAGTATCTCGATCTGCGCGTCGCTCAGGTGTGACATGACCCTCGTGGCACACGAGAACGTGGTCATCGCCGCGCCGTCGGGATCGCCGCGGAGACAGAGCAAAGCCAGTACATCGGGACGGTTGGGATCGAAGGCGGTTTCGGAGTGAAAATCCAGTCGAACGGCGGAGCTCGACGAGGTCTGGGCCCTTGTGTCGGCCAGGATCGGATAGAGCGGCTGAATGAGGCGACCCTGTGCTTCACCGCGGAATCCGAGGATGACGCCGAGAGACATACCGACGATCCCCAGGGTCATTTCAGAGACCGGCAGATTGATCTCGGCGCCACGAGACGTGGGCGTCAAGGGCAACGGGTTGTCGAGCGGAGCATCGGACAGCAGCAACGCGCCGTCGCTACCTCCCCTCAGCTTGAAATCCGCCAAGACCGCGTGGACCTCCCGCGGTAGCTCCGTCGCAAGCTCCGCAGCCAACGTAGCGAATGCCACAGGGTCGCGATCGCTCCGCGGCGCCGAAGGCCTTGAGACGGCCGCTCGGATGGCGCGCCTAGCCGGTGCCATCGAAATTCGATCGGCCTCTCGTTGTGCGCCTGCACGCGTTGCATGAGACCGCTGATGACGATTTCTGGATTTGACGCTCATGGCCACTTCCCCTTGCGAATTGCCAGTATCCGATCGAGGCGCCGCTTACTGGAATTGGCTCCTCGTCCTCTGGGTGTTTCGATGTTGCCAACACGGCATATAGCCGCTAGCAAAACTCGACGTCGCGGGTTGCGACCCTGAAGTCTGAAACTTGGGATGCCCTTGCAACAGGGCGTGCGCTTCGGGTCAGACAGTTTCAATTGGGTAGGCAGCAAGTCGAAACGGACGTAACCGTCCGGCGCTGCCATCTTCCGCCGCTGATCATCGGCGCTGATCATCACCCCACGGGCAGCCACCGGTGCGGCAGCAGCTCGGTGATGCGGCGATTGGGATGTGTCGGCAGGCGGGTCAGCACATCCTTGAGATAGGCGTAAGGTTCGTGGCCGTTCTGCTTGGCGGTGGTGGCGATCAGGCTCATGATCGCTGCGGCACGTTCGCCAGCGGCTTTTGAACCAGCAAACATCCAGTTCTTACGTCCGATAGCGACAGGGCGGATGGCGCGTTCTACCGGGTTGTTATGTGTGTCTTGTAAAGGTGCCATCGGTTCGTCGGTGCGAGACTGAACCGCCCCAGGAATCCCGGAGACTCGTTGGTGTGAGTCACGCCGCCATGGCGAGCTCACGGATTTGCCGGTAGTAGGCCGCCTCAGCTTCTGCCGGCGGAATGTTGCCGATAGGCCCCAGCAGTCGACGGTGATTGAACCAGTCGACCCATTCCAGCGTTGCCAGTTCGACCGCTTCGCGGCTGGCCCAGGATCGCCGATGAATCACTTCGGCCTTGTACAGGCCGTTGATCGACTCGGCCAGCGCATTGTCGTAGGAATCGCCGACGCTGCCGACGGACGGTTCGATACCCGCTTCGGCCAGGCGCTCGGTGTAGCGGATCGAGACGTACTGGACGCCTCGGTCGGAGTGATGAATCAGGCCACCTTGCGTGGGCTGGCGGGCGTACAACGCTTGCTCCAAAGCGTCGAGCACGAAGTCGGTACGGGCCGAGCTGGACACCTTCCAGCCCACGATCCGCCGTGCAAAGACGTCGATGACGAACGCCACGTAGGCGAATCCCTGCCACGTCGACACGTAGGTAAAGTCCGATACCCACAGCAGATTGGGTCGCTCGGCCCGGAACTGCCGGTTCACCTGGTCGCGCGGACAGGGCATGGCCTTGTCGCTGTGCGTGGTCTTGATCACCTTGCCGCGCACCACGCCGGCCAGCCCCAGCCGCTTCATCAGCCGCGCTACCGTGCAACGCGCCACACCAACGCCTTCGCGCAGCAGCTGACGCCATACTTTGCGCACGCCGTAGACCTGCCTGTTCTCGTCCCAGACCCGGCGAATCTCGCCACACAGCGCATCGTCTCGCCACGACCGGTTCGAGCGCCGCTGCGGATCGGCCTGACGCGCCGCGTGGGCGTAATAGGTCGACGGAGCGATCGGCAGCACCTTGCAGATCGGCTCGACTCCGTAGACGTCGCGGTGTTCGTCGATGAACGCCGTCATGACTTGGACCGGCGGTCGAGCTCCGCCTGGGCAAAATACGCGCTTGCCTTGCGCAGAATCTCATTGGCTTGCCGCAGCTCACGCAGCTCTCGCTCCAGCTCCTTGATCCGCGCCTGTTCTGCTGTCGTCGGACCTGGACGCTTGCCCTGATCGCGCTCGGCCTGCCGAACCCAGCGACGCAGCGTCTCCGTCGTGCAGCCGAACTTCCCGCTGATCGACTCGATCGCTGCCCATTGCGAGTCGTACTCGGACTGGTGCTCCAGCACCATCCGCACCGCCCGCTCTCGAACCTCTTCCGAATACTTCTCTGACTTTCTCATCGCTCTATCCTCTCAAGGGAAAGAGCCTCCGGGAAAGGCGGGGCGGTTCACTTTGCGTCGGCAGCGCGCACGGTTGGTAGGCAACCTCCAGAAATGGGAGCAGGCCAACCGGCTGCGCGTTTTCATCACGGCTGTTGCAGCCATCGGAGATAATTCACCTCCGACGTTGCAATGGCTGGCCTGGGCTACGGAACAGGTGAATTTGCTTGATGCGACGCAGGAGAATTTGGCCCGTCTGACAAATCTCAACATAGATCTGAGCGGCTACATTCCTCCTCAGCCCTATGCGGAGAAGCCTCTGCCGGACTGGTGGAGCTGGTAGAGACTGTCGCCTGGTCAGCGCCGTGTGCCGAGGGTTGCGGCTGCAGCATCCGGTGTAATGCCGGCGGCGCGCAGCATCGACTCGGCCGCTTCCATGACGATGCGTTGCTTGTCGGTCAGGTGAGCTAGCGGATCAGTGGCGGCCTCGACGCCTGCGATTCGGCGGAGGTCTCGCTCGCGGTTCTCATACAGGGGGCGCAGCGCCCGGAGGCGCGCCCGGTCCGGAACATAGCCCGCGGATACGTCCCCTTCGCTTGTCGCGTGGCCCAAGACCATGCCGACTGTGCGCAAATCCCGCGTGTCGCCAAAAATATCAGAGGCCATCGTGCGCCTCAGATCGTGCGGGCCGATCCACAGGCCCGAGGCCTCCCTCAGCCGCTGCTGCACGTCCCGGATTTCGACGATGTGCCGTCCTTTGAATACGGACGGGAACACCCAGTCCTTCGCTTCGGCGGGGAAGCCGGCCACTCCGTTGCGTTTACGCCGCTCCTCTAGGATGGACTTGGCCCACGGCGCCAGGGGCAACCACAGGTTCCTCCGCGTCTTGGTCAGCTCTTCCCGGAACAGGACCGCTCCCTCGTGTTCACTGACGTCCTGCCAGCACAACGTTTGGATTTCGGACCGCCGCCCGCCCCACAATAGGACGCAAACTAGGTAGTCGGCCACCACCGCCGTGGCATGGTCCGGTGCGTCGCGGAGGGCGAGCAGAGCTTTAAGCCAGGCCACCCCGGCTTCCCGGTCGGTCGGCAGCGCGGTTTCGCGCCTCGCGACCTTTGGTAAGGTCTTGCGGTGCTCGCGGCGCCAGGCCGTGAACGGATTGGCCGGACCCTTGTCCGCCTCGGTCGCGTTCCAGGCGGCTGAGCAATGGCGGAGCAGCTTCCAAGCACTAGCGACGTCCGCATGCGGACCGCCGCCGCGCTTGCGCGGAACAGTATTGCCCGGAGCCTTGCGTGCCGCGGTCGCCTTATCGGCAGCCATCATCATTGGCGCAAAGGTGGCGTGAACGTCGGCCCTGGATACCTTATATAGAGGAATGCCGGCGATGGATTCCTGAGCCAGCCAGCGCGAGGCGAGGGCGCGGTCCGCCACCGTCCCTTCGCGCAGTCCGACACCGCCCGTCGCATAGGCATCGAAGACAACCGCGAAGGTCATGGCAGCTCGTTCCTTGTCCTTCAAGCGCGCGGAATTGGCGTCCGCGCGATCCCTGCGTGGATCCTCGCCGCGGGCCATGCGGGCCAACCAAGCCTGGGCCTGCGCCCGTGCGGCCTTCAGCGAATGCTGGTCGGTCAGCACGTATCGGTCGGAGGTCGTGCCGCCACGCTTGCGCTGGACGAAGAAGGTCTTACTCCCTTGCGTCAGTCGAACGCCGAAGCCGGGCAACTGCGTGTCCCGGATGGACCAATCGCGAACGGTGCTGGGCAGGGGATCTGCATCGTAGATAAGCTGGCCGTCCGCATCGACGCCCGAGGGCCGCCGGTCGAAGCGGAGCGATCGAATGAGGTCCGCGGTGAGCAGTGTACGCATGGGGCAGAGCGTAACGTACCGAAAGCGCCTTTTGTGGCTCCGCTGTGGCTCCCCTGAGTGCCATTCGAACCCCACCGAAGGCACCCGTATCCCACCGGATATCTCGCGGCCAAGTTATTGGTCAATATATCTTTTATTCTATAAAGCCAGTCCTGGCGCGGGCGGGGCGTTGGTGTTGTTTCCGCGCTTTTAATCCGTTGGTCGATGGTTCGAGTCCATCACGGCCCACCACAAACTAGTCCGGCGACGTCCGCCGGAATCCAGAAATCCCCTTGTAGTCCCCGCGAAATCGACGTTTCCCGTTCGTCGGTGTCCGACCTTGTCCGTTAACACTCGCCCAGAAATGGGGGCATTTTTGGGGTTCTTCTCCCACCTGAGTGGGTGGCGCACGGCCGACCCGGCAGACTTGCTGGTGTCTAGACAACAAATCGAGGCCGGCCGTGGCTGCAGGGTGGGCGGGTCCTTCCCCTGCCCCCGGTGGCAACCGCGGGGGCGAGACTCGCGGTTATCGACATTTTTCCGGATTTTCTAGCCGCCACCACCACTCTGCTCAAACCGTTGGTGTAGCTCAAAAACGACCGGCGGGACTGGCGGAAAACAGTCCGGCGGAAGGCCGGGTGAGGGCTATACGGCCGCCAGTGCGGCATGCCGTCGTCGCGCCCGCTTGCTACTTCGGGAACTGCAAACGTCGTGTGAGAATCAGCGGCGATCTGTGGGGGCGAGCCGTGAACCAACGACTGAAATTCACATTGTCTATATCGCTGGCTGTGTCGATTGTCGCGGGCGCCGCATGGTTGTTCCGCTATTCGCTGATTGCTGCCCCGTCGCATCCTGTGGCATTTCGTCTCGACCGCTGGACGGGAGAGGTGTGTACGGTATTTGCTCGCGGTGACACCGTGTGTCCAACGCCTCCAAAAGCGATCGAGGTTCCCGCATCAGTATTCGAAGGGCTGGAAGAAAAATAGAACTGGCTCAAGTCTCCTCACGATGAGGTCAGCGTCATGGCTCGATCAATTGCCCAGCTTGCAGCAGAGCTCGAGCAGGCCATCATTTGGCTACGTCGGCATCGTGTAGAGCCTGGGGACCGAATTCTTCGCTACGTCGAGTTGCTCGGTGCGGCGGTCGCGGCTGGTCCCGGCCAGCCATTGCCGATCGCCGAGGATGCGTACTACTCGACCGTGTTCGAAGTATCTCAGCTTTGCGACATCGCCCAGCTTCCCGACCCCGTCTTTGCCTCGGCGGAAAAGAGAACGAAACTGCGCATACTCGGGCGAGGCGAATTGCACTACTTTGAAGCGGGAAACGACGACCAAGGCCGAGACATAGGGTTCGAACTGTCAACCGCTGCATATTTCTGCATGGCTGGATTGAACGCGCAACTCGATGCGCCAGCCGACGTTGCCGTGGTTCGCGAGGACGGGCGCAGTTTTCAGATTGAGTGCAAGCGGCCCCGCCGCGTTGCATCGCTGGCGGCAAACTTGATGCGCGCCTATGAGCAAATTGCTGACCACAGGCACGAAGCGCCAGATGCGATTGCGATGGTAGCCATCGACCTCACGCTCGTTTGGAATCCAGAGTTCCGGCCGATTCGCTATCCGACAATGCTGGCCGCAGCTAACGCTTTCGACGAACACCTTTACAATTTCGAACTGAAAAACCGGCAGGCGTACGTGGACGCAAGACATAACAGCCGTGGGGCCGAGCTCATGTCAGGTCGGCTGTATAAATTCCAAGGAATGTTTCATCTAGATGATGGGACAACGAACGTTGGCACGTTCTGGAGAATCGCGATGACACAGGCCGAGCAGGATTCGCCGACGGGACAGGAGATTCGACGCGTTTTTGAGCGGCTTGTCGAGAACGATTGATCAGCGATCAGTGCGTACTGACGCCCACGCGATCACACCGAGAAGCGCTATTTGCGGTCAAGTGGAGAGCCGCGGGGTATGGTCGTGCGGGTGGGGGCATTATTGGGGGCATGCGGCCGACCGGCGATCTCGGGGGTCTTCTACTTCAGTCGGTTAGGTGTCTAGTTCGGTAGCATCACGGCCACCGAATCCATATTCTCGACTGCCGACCCGCAAGGCGCGATGCTCAGGCGCGGCATGCTGCCGATTCGTCGGGCCTGGCGATGGCTCGCGCGGCGTGCCGATGTGGCGTGCGCCGGCGTATTACGGCGGCCTCACGGCGTTTTCGCTCCGGGCGGATTCGTGCTGACGTCGGACAGACGCCGGCGACGCTGATCGACGCACCGATCGCGGCTGCACCGGTCCGGCGACGCGTTAACCTTCGCGACGAACCCGCAGACAGTGTCGCCATGAACCGCCCTCTCGTGGTGGTCTGCGACAACGTTCCCGGCTTCGTGCGCGACGCGGCCGGGCCCGGCGTCACGCTCTGCTGTGCCGCGCAGGTGGAGGTGACGCCACCGCAGGCCAGCGGCGTGTTGGATGGTTCGCCGCGGTGGCGTCTCGATGCGAGCGCAGCTGCCGACGCTGTCGCGGAACGGGATTCCGGCTTTCGCGACTGCCGCACGCCGGTGACGGTTCCGGCAACGGCTGCGGCACGGACACCGCCCGGCCATCGGATTGACGACGGCCGGGCGTTACGGCGCTGCCTCAGAACCGCGCGTTGAGGCTCAGACGGAATGCCCGCGGCGAGCCCGGCGTGATGTTGTTGTTGCTGTGGGCCGAGGCGTAGTACTTGCGGTCGAGCAGATTCTCGACGTTGAGCTGGGTGTCGACGTTGTCGTTGACGCGGAAGAACAGTGCACCATCGAAGCGCATGAAGCCCGGCAGCTGGACGAGATTGTCGGTCGAGGCGTAGATGCGGCTGCGGTACAGCGCGCCGAGGCCGACACCCCAGCGCGGCGAGATGTCGTAGCGATTCCACAGCGAGAAGGTGTTGCGCGGCACCTGCGCCAGGGTCGCGCCGGCCTGCACGGTGGCGCTCTGCGTCTCCAGCACTTCGCCGTCCTGCCAGGCATAGGCGCCGAGCACGCGCCAGTTGTCGGTGATGTTGCCGGACAGGCCCAGCTCCACGCCTTCGACGCGCTGGCCCTTGACGAGGATGGACCGCGTCGGGTCCAGCGGATCGGGGGCGACCACGTTGTTGCGGTCGAGGCGATAGACCGCGGCCGTGGCCGACAGTACCGGAGTGACGTCCCACTTCGCGCCGATCTCGTAGTTGCGGAATTTCTCCGGGTCGAACGCGGCGTTCGTCGGCGACAGTGAGGAGAGCTGCTCGCCGGCGCGTGGCACGTAGGCAAGGCTGTAGCTCGCATACAGCGAAACCGGTTCCGTCGGCTTGTAGATCAGGCCGGCGCGCGGCGAGATCAGGCCGTCGTCGCTGTCGATGGTGCTGCCGTTGCGGTGGTTGCTGAAATCCACGCGGAAGCTGTCGTAGCGCAGGCCGAGTATGGCCTGCCACTGGGGCGAGAACTCGATCTGGTCCTGCACGTAGACGGCCGCAGTCCTGGCGACGCCGTGATTGTCTGCGTCGGTCGCCGACTGGCGGAAGGAAACCGGCAGACGCGGTCGCGGGTCGGTCAGCGGCACCGATACCGAAGTGCGCTCGGCGCCGCCGTTCGCGGCGGCCGGGAAATAGCCGGTTTCGCGGAAGTTGTCGGTGTCCTGATCGGCCAGTTCCACGCCGGTCAGGAAGCGATGCACGACCGCGCCGGTGTCGAACGAGAACGTCAGGTCGGTCTGGTTGATGAAGTTCTCGCGCTGGGTCCAGGCGCGGTAGGCCGAGATCGCGACCGTGCCGTTGGCAGGATTCACCGCGCCCGGAAAGACGTTCTGATAGAACTTGTCGTAGTCGGCATAGCGCGTGTGGTTGCGCAGCATCGTGCCGTTGCCGAAGTCGTGTTCGATCAGCGCGCTGAACGCATTGACCCTGGCCCAGGTCGGGCTCAGCTCCGGATCGCCGAAGAACGTCGACGGATCGGTCTCCAGCGGGCGGCCGCCGAGCGAGGGAATGCCGCGATCGGCGGTGCGCTCGTCCTTGAAGTGTTCGTAGCCCAGGGTGACCTGCGTGTTCTCGCCGATGCGGAAGGCGAACGTCGGGTTCACGCCGTAACGCTCGACGGACACGCCCTCGCGATAGGAATCGGAATTCTCGTAAACGCCGGTCACGCGGAATGCCGCGTTGTCGCTGAGCGCACGATCGACGTCGGCAGTCACGCGGCGGTTGCTCCAGGAACCCAGCGTTACCGAGACCTGGCTCGCGTCGTTCCAGTCGGCCTGCTTCGTCACGCGATTGATCAGGCCGCCCGAGCCGCCGCGGCCGAAGATCATCGCGTTCGGCCCCTTGAGGCCTTCGACGCGATCCACGTTGTAGAGGTCGCGGAAATACTGCACGTCGTCGCGCAGGCCGTCGACGAAGAAGTCGGCGGTGGACGCCGTGCCGCGCAGGATCGGTGCGTCGCGATTGCCTTCGCCCTGGGCCATGCCGAAGCCCGGGATGTAACGCACGACGTCGCCCATGCTCTGCATGGCCTGATCGCGGATCAGGTCTTCGGTCACGATGCTGATGGACTGCGGCACGTCGCGCAGCGGCGTGTCGGTCTTCGTCGCCGTGCTGCTGCGATCGACGGCATAGCCCTTGGCCAGCGCCTTCACTTCGACCTTGTCCAGCGTATCGGCCTTGTTGCGGTCGAAGGCTTCAGGCGCCGGCGCGGCCTCGGCTTCGGCCAGCGTTTCGGCGAATACGGCCTGGGACTGCGCGCCGAGTGCGCAGCAGATCGCCAGTACCAAGGGCAGATGAGCGCGCGGGGCAGCGCCTCGGGAAGGTTCGTACATGACTGTTCCTGTTTGAAATGACGGCGATCTGTGGTCGCCTGAAGATAAAAACAAGAATCACTCTTGTTTGCATGCCGGCGCGAACAATAGCGCAAATCGCCGGGCAAGGGGCGTGGCAACCGGTCGCAGCCGCCGTCCGGCTGCGGACACGCCGGCGAAATCGTGCGGATCGGTCGATGAGCGCTGCTCGGTGGCGGTGCCGGTTCCAGGACTGCACCGACGCCTGCATCGCCCCGGCATCATGAGCGGCCCCAGGGCCGCGCTCGTGACCGAATACGCCGGCGACGCGGCGTTCGCGCGCAAGTCAGCGGTCAAGGACGCCTACAAGAAGGCGCTGCTCGACACACATCCGGAATGGAAGCGCAGCAACGACACCAAGACGCAGATCCGCAGCGACCTCGACGAGACGCTGGCGCGCGCGGTTTCGCTGAACTGACGGCTGCCGGGATTCACGACAAGCCCTGCGATCGGGTGCTCGATCGCAGGGCCGCTCCTTCGCCGTCGCGGTGCTTTCAACCCGCCCGCATCTTCCCGCATCCTAGCCCGCATCTCTCCGACTGATACGGGCGAAACTGCGCGTGAAACGAAGCGGCTTGCTGTGCTGTGCGACCCTGCTGGCGTGGAATCTGTCCGCGCTGGCGCAATCGGCTTCGATACCGGCTTCCGGCGAGGCGGTTGCGCCGGCGGTGCAGGCGCGCATCCATCGCGTCGAGAACGGGCTTTCCACGCGCGTCGTCGTCAAGGGTTCGCCCGAACGCACGATGAGCCTGGCCCAGCGCATGACCTTTCATCAGGTTCCCGCGGTCGGCATCGCGCTGATCAACGACGGCAAGGTCGAATGGACGCGTGCCTATGGCCTGGCCGATGTCGCAAGCCGCCGGCCCGCGACGCCGACGACCTTGTTCCAGGCCGGATCGGTCAGCAAGGCCGTGACTGCCGTCGGCGCCCTGCGCCTGGTCGAGCAGGGCAAGCTCGCGCTCGACGGCGACGCGAATCGCCAGCTGACGTCGTGGAAGATCCCGCCGAACGCCTTCACGCAGAAACAACCGGTCAGCCTGCGCATGCTGCTCAATCACAGCGCCGGCACGACGGTGCATGGCTACGACGGCTACGCGCAGGGGCAGAAGCTGCCGACCTTGCTGCAGGTGCTCGACGGTGCGGCACCGGCGAATTCCGCGCCGGTGCGTGTCGACATCGCGCCGCACAGCACCTGGCGTTACTCCGGCGGCGGCTACAGCATCATTCAACTGATGGTGACCGAAGCCGCCGCGCAGCCGTTCGATGTGCACATGAAGACCGCGCTGCTCGACCCGCTGGGCATGGTCCACAGCACGTTCGCCGCGCCGCTGCCGGACAGCCTGCGCAACGAGGCGGCTGTCGCGTACGACGGCAACGGCAAGGCCATGGCCGGCCAGTGGCATGTCTTTCCGGAATCCGCGGCTGCCGGTCTGTGGACCACGCCGGGCGATCTTGCCCGTGTCGTGCTCGAAGTGCAGCAGGCCGAAGCCGGCAAGTCCGGCAAGATCCTGTCGCGCCAGACGACCAGGACCATGCTCGCGCGCGACCTCGGCGAATATGGCCTCGGCTTCTTCGTCGAAAACCTCGGCGACCGTACCAGCTTCAGTCATAGCGGCGCCAACGCGGGATTTCGCGCGCAGATCTACGGCTATACCCGCAGCGGTCAGGGTGTTGTGGTGATGACCAACAGCGACGGCGGTGCCGCGTTGATCGAGGAAATCCTCGGCAGTGTCGCCGCCGAATACCACTGGCCTGAGTTCAAGGTGATCGAGAAGACCGCGATCGCCGGCGATGCCGCGACGAACCGGCAGCTGGCCGGCGACTATCGCCTCGTGAACCGGCCGGCGCATATCGTCGCCGAAGGGGATCGCCTCTATTTCCAGAGCGATCTGTTCGGTTCCCGCCGCATGGAGCTGTTCGCGCAGTCCAGGACCGAGTTCTTCATGACGGCGCAGGACATGGCGATCCGTTTCGAGCACGACGGCGACGGCGCCGTCAGCGGATTCGCGCTGCTGCGCGGCGGGCAGAGCTATCCGGCTGCGAGAGAGCGGTAGGCACATCGGGGCGATACGAGGGTCCGATGCGCGTCACGCCGGTGCCGACATCGAGCAGCCGCGCATCGCGCGCCGGCGCGGCCGCGGTGATCCGGGCCAGCGAGCACTCCAGGTGAGGGTGGTACCAGCTGAGCTGCGCGGGCCGGCGCGTGCGGTAGACCTGCCGCCAGTGATCGGTAGTCACTGTGGCACCGGCGGCGGGCTTGAACCTGGAGGACATCGGTCTGGCGGCAGCGAAAGGGCGGCCAGCCCGGCGCGTCGCCGGAACGGCGGCGAGCCGGTCCGCCCGGAGGTCTTCTGCCCGCGAGCCGTGCTGCTGCGTCGTGCGGCGATCCTCGGCCGCCGCGTATCGGCATCGCCGCGTCGTCGCGATCGCCGCCGTCTGCTCAGCCGGAAACGGTCAGGCGGTCGGTATCTTGCGGCAGCGCGTCGGCGATCTGGTCGAACCACGGCGTCATGGCGGCGCGGATGCGCGCGACGCCGTCATCGCCCGCGGTGGCGGCCGTGCTGAACGGAAACGCGGTCTCGTCGGCGCGGGCGCCGAGCTGGCGCCACAGGGTGATCGCAAAGCCCGACGCCGTGACGCGGCGCTGGCCGTTCGCGCCGACGATCTGATACGGCACCTTCTCGCCGCTCAGCGGCGCGATCGCGTCGGCGACGTTGTTGGCGACCAGGGCCAGGCGCGGCTGCGCGGCGATCGCGGTCAGCGGCGCCAGGCGCAGGCCGTGGCGGCAGACGCGCTGGCGTTGTGCCGGCGCGAGTTCCAGGCGCTCGGCACGATGCAGCGCCGCCTTGATCAGCGCATCGCTGGCGCGATTGCCGCGTTCGGCGGCGAGCTCGCAGGTGGCCTCCAGGCTGGCTGCGGCAAATTCGCGCGCGATCTGCGCCGCAGTCTGCGCGCCCGCTTCGGAGGCATAGTCGACGCCGAGCATGGCCAACGCGTCGGCCAGGCCGAGTATGCCCAGCTGCGGCGGCGCGCCGGCGGGGCCGTCGGCGGCCAGGTACATGTCGTCGATGAGGCGCAGCGCGAGCCGCGCGATCTCGGCCAGGGCCTGGTGCTGAAAGCTGGCCTTGGCCGTGAACGGCAGGCTCACGAAGCGGGCCAGGTTGATGCCGACATACAGCGCGTCGGATGGCCAGACGAAATGGCGCTGGCCGGCGCCGGCCAGCACGCGCGCGTCGGGCAACAGGCGCCAGCTGCTGATCGCCTCGCCGACCTGCTGCTCGTGCTGCGCCGGTTCCGTGGGCGCGAGCGCACAGAGCGCCCGCGTCACGCGCGACCAGGTCGCGTCGATCGTGACGTCGCGCAGCTCGTTGCCTTCGCGCCAGCGGAACCAGGCGTCCCAGGCCTCGACCGCGGCCGGGTCGACGAAGGAGGCCTGCATGGCATGCACGCCGTGACGGTAGCGGAAACCGAAATCCATGCGGACACTGTGTCTGCATCGCCGCGGACATGTCTTGAGGCAAGTCAATTGAGGCCGGTGTTACCGATCCGTTACTCATGGTTACCCAGCGTTGCAGCCGCGTCGTCAAACCGCGGGGAGGGCCTGGCTACTGTGGCGCCCACACCCTCCCGCCACCCGGAATTCCGCCATGACCGTCGCCGCCGCCGTCACTGCCGCCATGCCGCTGCCCATCCCGCGCTGCGTCGAGGAAATGATCGACATCGCCGCGCTTTCGGCCTATGTCCCGGTGACGCGGCGCCGCCTGCGCGCGGGCCAGTACCTGTACCGCGCCGGCCAGCGCTTCAACGCGCTGTACATCGTGCATGCGGGCTTCCTGCGCACCAGCCTGTGCAGCGACGATGGCCGCCAGCAGGTCACCGGCTTCCCGATGCGCGGCGAGCTGCTCGGCGTGGAATCCATCGGCAGCGATCGTTACAGCGTCGATGTGGTCGCGCTGGATACCTGCGAAGTCATCGAGTTGGCGTATCCGGCCGTCATGACCGCCTGCGCCGCGATGAATGCGCTGCAGGCGCTGCTGACTCAGGCGCTGGCCACCGAACTGCGCCGCGATCATTACTGGATGCTGACCCTCGGCACCCTCGGCGCCGAGCAGCGCGTCGCGGCCTTCCTGCTCGACCTGTCGCGGCGTCATCGCGCGCTGGGCTTCTGCGCCAGCCATTTCCTGCTGCGCATGAGCCGTGTCGACATCGCGAGCTTCCTCGGCCTCAAGCACGAAACCGTCACGCGCGCACTGAGCCAGCTGGCCGCACGCGGCATCATTGCGGTGGAGCGGCGCGAGATCCGCATCGTCTGCACGGAAAAGCTGCAGCGCCAGGCCGACGGCCCGCAGGTCGAGCGCCGCGCGGCCTGATCAGGCGCCGCCGCGCAGCGCGGTCTGCGCCGCGGCGACCAGTTCTTCCCGCCGATACGGCTTGCGCAGCAGCGCGAACGCATGCGGCGTGGTGTTGCCGAGTTCATGCCCCGACGTCAGCAGCACCGGCAGGCCCGGACGCAGGCGGCGCGCGGTCAGCGCGAGCTCGATGCCGCTGGCGCCGTCGCCGAGCACGACGTCGCTGAACAGCAGCGCGATCGGCGCGGCCGTGTGCAGATGCTGCAGCGCCTGATGCGCGTCGCCGGCTTCGAGCACGTCGTAGCCGAAGCCGCGCAGGAACGCGACGGCGACATCGCGCACTTCCGCCTCGTCCTCGACCACGAGGACGGTGCCGCTGCCGCGCGGCAGTCCGGCAGCGACCGTCGTGTCGACGGCGGGTGCGGAGTCCGCGGCCAGCGGCAGGATCAGGTCGATCGTCGTGCCGTAGCCGAGCCGGCTGCTTGCGAGCAGGTGGCCGCCGGACTGCTTGACGAAACCGTAGACCATGCTCAGTCCGAGGCCGCTGCCCTTGCCGGCGTCCTTGGTCGTGAAGAACGGTTCGAACGCGCGCGCGAGCACGTCGGGCGGCATGCCCAGGCCGGTGTCGGCGACGGTGAAGCGGATGTAGCGGCCGGCCGGCAGCTCGCTGCCATCGGGCGGCTGCTCCAGTTCCTCCTCGCTGGCGCTGATCGCCAGGCGGCCGCCGCGCGGCATCGCGTCGCGTGCGTTCAGTGCGAGGTTCAGCAGCGCGTTCTCCAGCTGCACCGCATCGGCGTAGACCGGCGGCAATGCCTCGTCGCAGCCGATGCGCACCTGCACGGCTTCGCCCAGGGTGCGCTCCAGCATGCGGCCGAGGTCGGCCAGCAGCGCAGCCGGCGCTATCGCCGCCGGGCTCAGGCGCTGGCGTCGCGCGAACGCGAGCAGCTTGCGCGTGAGTTCGGCGCCGCGGCCGACCGCGCGCAGCGCGCGCGCGATCGAGTCGGCGGCGGCCGCGTCGTCGGCACAGTCGGCCTCCAGCAGCTGCAGGTTGCCCGAGATCACGGTCAGCAGGTTGTTGAAGTCGTGCGCGATGCCGCCGGTCAGCTGGCCGACCGCTTCCAGCCGCTGCGAATGGGCCAGCTGTTCCTGGGCGTGATGGCGCAGCGCCGCGGTGGCCAGCACGTTGGCGACGACGGCGAGGAAATGCTCCGCATCGCGGTCCACGACCAGCGGTTCGGCGCCGAGCAGGATCAGCGCGCCGAGCGCGCGGTTGCGGTCCAGCACCGGCACGAGGCGACCGCCGCGGATGCCGGCCTCGGCCCAGCCGTCGCCGGCTTCGTCGCGCCGCAGCCAGGCCTCGAAATCCAGTTCGGCCAGCGCCGGCGCGGCGCCTTCGTCCAGCGCGAGCGCGGCGCAGGCGCGATCGACCAGGCCCCGGTCGGCGCCGTCGCGCACGGCGCTGACCAGCGACGGCCGCAGCGGCACGCGCAGCAGGAACACGCCGACGGCGACGACCTGCAGGGCTTCGAGCACGAACGCGGCGATCTTGTCGGCGAGGTTCTCCACATCGGGCGATTCCAGCGCGCGCTGGCCGATCTGTGCGACGTAGGCGTCAAAGCGCGCGCGGCGCAGCGCCTGGCGCTGGCGCTGGGTCTCGGAGATGTCGCGGATCGACGCGGCAAACAGCGCGTCGCTGCCGCTGCCCATCGGGCTCAGCGCGATCTCCACCGGAAAACGCGCGCCGTCGCGGCGCTGGCCGACGAGTTCCTGGCCCGCACCCATCGGCCGCACGCGCGGCCGCTGCATGTAGCCGTCGCGATGGCCGCGGTGCGCGGTGCGCGCAGCTTCGGGCATCAGCATTTCCACGGGCTGGCCGATCAGTTCCTCCGGCGCATAGCCGAACAGGCGCAGGGCCTGCGGATTGGCCAGGCGGATACGGCCGTCGGACGCGACCACGATCATCGCGTCGGGCGCCGTATCGAACAGCGCGCGATAGAGGTCGGTTTCTTCGACTACGGCGTTCACGACAGCGGCTCCACCGGCGGCACGAACAGATAGCCAGCGCCGCGCACCGACTTGATCAGCTCGGGCTGCTCCGGCGCGGATTCGATCTTGCGCCGCAGACGGCCTATCTGCATGTCGATCGCGCGGTCGAACGGACCGGCCTCGCGGCCGTGCAGGCTGTTCATCAGCACGTCGCGCGACAGCACGCGGTTGGGCCGCTCGACGAATGCGCAGAGCAGGTCGAACTCGCCGCTGGTCAGGGTGACCGGATTGCCGTCGGGCGCATGCAGGCTGCGCGCGGCCAGATCCAGGGTGAAGCCGGCGAAGCCCAGCCGCGTGCGCACGTTCGCGGCCGGTGCCGATGCCGGCGCCGCTGCGGTACTGCGGCGCAGTACGCTGCGCACGCGCGCCAGCAGCTCGCGCAGGTCGAACGGCTTGGTCACATAATCGTCGGCGCCGAGTTCCAGGCCGACCACGCGGTCCACCGAATCGCCGCGGCCGGTCACGATGATGATGGCGCCGTGCCAGTGTTCGCGCAGATGGCGCGTCAGCGCCAGGCCGTCCTCGCCGGGCAGGCCCAGATCGAGCAGCACCAGGTCGACCGGTCCGCGCGCGATCGCCTCGCGCAGCTCGGCGCCGTTGCGTGCGGTGCTGACGCGGAAGCCCTGCCGGTCGAAATAACGGCTCAGCAGCTCGCGGATCTCGTCCTCGTCGTCGACGCAGAGCAGGTGCAGCGCATCCGTTTCCATGGGCCAGACTGTGGACAAAGGCTGGCGCCATCATAGGAAGGACGGCGGCCATCTCCAAATCAGGGCTGCCGCAGGCCGCCGCGGTTGTGACGGAGCCGCGACATGGCGCCGGCGATGCTGTGGCCCGGGCGGCCGCTGTTACCCACTGTTACCGTCCGTTGCGGCGCTGTCGTCGTCGCGGCGGCCGGCCGTCCTAGGCTAGTCTCATTGCGCCGACAGGGCGCGCCGACCCTTGGGAGATCCGCATGAAGATCCTGCTCGCCGTCGACGGAAGCACGCACAGCCGCCTGGCCGTCAAGCACGTCATCGCGCAATGGTCGCGCGCCGCCGACCTCAAGCTGGAGCTGTTGCACGTCGATCCGCCGCTGACGCAGCGTGTCGCCTCCGCGCTGGGCAAGGCCGAGGTCGTGCGCTATCACGAGGAAAATTCGAACGAGGCACTGCGCTACGCGCGTTCGCTGCTGCACCGCAGCGGCATGGTGTTCACCGAGCAGACGCTGGTCGGCGATCCGGCCGAGCTGATCGCGCGCACGGCCACGCGCGGGCGCTTCGACCTGCTGGTCATGGGCTCGCACGGCCGCGGCCTGTTCCGCAATCTGCTGCTGGGCTCGGTGGTCAGCAAGGTGCTGCAGTCCTGCAAGACGCCGCTGCTGATCGTGCGCTGATCATCCGGTCATGTACGCCGACGTGCTGGTCTACTGCCGGTCGCCGCAGCGCTGGCCGGCGGCCGTGGACTATGCGCGGCGCCTCGTAGAGCCCGGCACCGGCCAGGTTCAGCTGTGGGCCGAGGCCACGGCGCCGTCGGCCGAAAGCCTGAGCCGGCAGGCGGCCTGGACCGATGCCGTGCTGCTCGACGGCATCCAGGATCTGCAGCAGCTGCGCGAGCTGATACAGGCGGTGGCCCGGCCCTGCCTGCTGCTGCCGCGCGGCACCGATGCGCCGCCGTCGCCGCGGCGCATCGCCGTGGGCTGGAACGGTTCCCTGCAGGCGCGCCGTGCGCTGCATGCGGCGCTGCCGCTGCTGCGCGCGGCGCAGCAGGTCGTGCTGCTGCAGGCGGCCGGCTGCGCCGAGACCGCGCAGGTACAGCGCTTCCTGCGCCGCCACGGCGTGCAACCCGACTGCGTCGACTGCGGTTGCCGCGGCGCGGCAGGTCCGCAGTTGCTCGAACTCTGCGCGGCGCAGCAGGCAGACCTGCTCGTGCTCGGCGCGTATGCCGAGCGCGGTCTCGGCGAATGGGACGGTGCGCAGACCCTGCTGCCGATCCTGCGCGAGCATGCGTTGCCGCTGCTGCTGCAGCACTGACGCACCGGGTCGGCCGCGGCCGGTTGCTGTATGGCGGTGGTTTGATCCGGATCAATATCGCGGCAATTGCCGCGAACTAGCCTGCCTGTGCATTCATTGCCGGAGTAGCCGATGAACAGCACCATGCGAGCCGCCGTTGCACGCACGTTCGGCGGACCTTTGCGTATCGAGGAACTGCCGGTGCCGCGGCCCGGACCGGGCGAGGTGCTCGTGCAGCTCAAGGCCAGCGGCGTCTGTCATACCGACGTGCACGCGGTCGACGGCGACTGGCCGGTCAAGCCGGCGTTGCCGTTCGTGCCCGGCCACGAAGGCACCGGCCTCGTCGCCGCACTCGGCCCGGGCTATGCCGGGCCGCTGCGCGAAGGCGATCCGGTGGGACTGCCCTGGCTGCACGATGCCTGCGGTCACTGCGAGCACTGCGTCGGCGGCTGGGAGACGGTCTGCGCCGATCAGCACAACACCGGCTACGGCGTGAACGGCACCTTCGCCGAGTACGCGATCGGCCGTGCCGACTACGTCGCGCGCCTGCCGCGTCTGGCGGATTTCCGCGCGCTCGCGCCGATACTTTGCGCCGGCGTGACGACGTACAAGGGCCTGCGCGAGACCGAAGCGCGTGCCGGCGAATGGGTCGCGATCGCCGGCATCGGCGGTCTGGGGCATCTCGCCGTGCAGTACGCCAAGGCCATGGGTTTCTACGTCGTCGCGCTCGACGTCGGCGAGCAGAAGCTCGGACTGGCTTCCGCACTCGGCGCCGACGTCGTCGTCGACGCCAGCTTCGAGGACGCCGACGAACAGGTGCGCCGCGTGACCGACGGCGGCGCGCACGGCGTGCTCGTCACGGCAGTGTCGCTGCCGGCGTTCCGCCAGGCGCTGGCCTATGTACGCCGCCGCGGCACGGTCAGTCTGGTCGGGCTGCCGCCCGGGGACTTTCCGACGCCGGTATTCGACGTCGTGCTCAAGCGCATCACCGTGCGCGGCTCCATCGTCGGCACACGCAACGATCTGGCCGAGGCGCTGGCGTTCGCCGCTGCCGGTCATGTGCGTGCGCACTACGAGACCGTCGCGCTGGCCGATGTCGATGCGGTGCTGACGCGGCTGCGCCGCGGCGAGGTGGAAGGCCGCGTCGTGCTCGACATTGCCTGAAGCCCGGCGCCGCCGGCCTCGCCGGCGGCGGACGGCCATCTGTGCAGTGCGGGCACCGCGTCAGTGCGGCGCGGCGTCGTCGGCCGAGGTCGACAGCCGCGCGACGAGGCCGGTCAGCAGGTCGAGCTGGGCCTGCTGGCGTGCGAGCAGTTCGCGCAACTGCTCGCCGCGCAGCGCGTCGAGCTTGTCGTGCAGGGCCATGATCTCGATCTCGGCCTTGACGTTGACCTCGTAGTCGTAGGCGGCCATCTCGCGGTCTTTGGCCGCCTGTCGGTTCTGGCTCATCATGATGACCGGTGCCTGCAGCGCGGCGATCATGGACAGGATCAGATTCAGGAACACGTAGGGATACGGGTCGAACGCGCCGCCGCGCAGCAGCCAGGTGTTCAGGCCGGCCCAGATGAGCAGGAACACGGTGAACAGCATGATGAAGCTCCAGGAACCGCCGAGCTGCGCGACGCGGTCGGCCAGACGTTCGCCGAATGTCGGCTCCGCGGCGCAGCGGCTGGGATCGCCGCTGGTCGCGCGCCGTTCCGACGCATGCGTCAGCGCGCGCCGCACGCGTTCGTCCAGTTCCTCCAGACGGCGGCCGAACCAGCGCGGGGCGGCTTCGAAATAGCGGGGCAGGTCGGACGACATGAGGGACTCCGGAGGCTGAAGGCGTCGCCGCTAGCGTAGCCGCAGCGCCGCGCGCCGGGCACCCGGGCCAGATGGACTCAGGCGTGCAGGTCGACGCTGTCGCGGTATTCGGGAATGCGTGCGGACCAGCCGAGCTCGTGCTCGATGCGCTGGCGCAGCGCGTCGGCCGCATCCGCTTCGCCATGAGTCACGAACACGCCGCGCGGCGGCCGCGGCGCGCTGCGCAGCCAGGTCAGCAGCTCGTCGGCGTCCGCATGCGCCGAAGCGCTCTGCAGGCTGATGACTTCGGCGTTGATGGCGACTTCCTCGCCGAAGATGCGCAGGCGCCGCGCACCGCCGGCCAGTGCCGCGCCGCGCGTCCCGCCGGCCTGGTAGCCGGCCAGCACGATCGCGTTGCGCGCATCGGGACCGAACGCGCAGACGTGATGCAATACGCGCCCGCCGGTCAGCATGCCGCTCGCGGATACCACGATCAGCGGCCCCTGGCGTTCGTTCAGCGCGCGCGACTCCTCGGCGCTGCCGACGATCTGCACGCGTTCGCGCAGCAGCGCGAAATCGTCGCGGCCGAGGTTGTGCTCGCCGGCGTAGCGCTCGTACAGCGCGGTCACGTCGGCGGCCATCGGGCTGTTGAGGTACAGCGGCGCGAGCGGCAGTTCGCCGCGCTGCTGCAGGCGCGCGATCAGCACGAGCAGCAGCTGTGCGCGGCCGACCGCGAAGGCCGGAATGACCACGGCGCCGCCGCGGGCGAGCACGCGGCGGCAGGCGCGCGCCAGATCCGCTTCGAGCGTGTCGCCGCCATGGCTGCGGTCGCCGTAGGTGGATTCGACGACGATCCAGTCCGAGGCCGGTGGCGGCGTCGGCGGCGGCATGACCGGATCGTGATAGCGGCCTATGTCGCCGCTGAAGGTGATGCGCGTGCCGGCCTGCTCGAGCGTGACCGCGGCCGCGCCGAGGATGTGACCCTGCGGCTGTAGCCACGCGGCCACGCCGGGCACGGGCTCGAAGCGGCGGCGCCAGGCCACCGGCCGGATCAGGCGCAGGGACTTCAGCGCCTGCGCTTCGTCGTACAGCGGTTCGGCCGGATGGTGCTTGGAATAGCCGCCGCGGTTGGCGTGGTCGGCATCGTCCTGGAGCAGGCGGCCCGAGTCGGGCAGCAGGATGCCGCAGAGCGAGCGCGTGGCGCGGCTGGCCCAGACCGGTCCGTCGAAACCCTGCGCGGCCAGGCGCGGCAGATAGCCGGAATGGTCGAGATGGGCATGCGTCAGCACGACGGCGTCGATGTCGGCCGGTTCGACCGGAAACGGCGCCCAGTTGCGCAGGCGCAGGGGCTTGTAGCCCTGGAACAGGCCGCAGTCCACGAGCAGGCGGTGGTCTGCGGTTTCGATCAGATAGCGCGAACCGGTCACGGTCGAGGTCGCGCCGAGAAAGCTCAGGCGCAGCGGCGGCACTTTGGGCTTGCGCATGCAATGGCTTCCGCCGGCGCGGCCGGCAACGGGGCATCAGTGGCGCAGCAGCACCGGGATCTCGGCTTCGGCCACGATATGTCGCGTCGCTCCGCCGAACACCCATTCGCTGAAGCGCGTGCGGCCGTAGGCACCCATGACCAGCAGGTCGGCGCCGGCGTCGCGCGCGGCGGCGAGCAGGCTGCGGCCGGCCTCGCCTTCGGGGCCGGTGATGCCGCGGTATTCGGCCTGAATGCCGTGACGGTGCAGGTAGACGTCCAGATCGAACGGCGGCAGCCAGCCGATTTCCGCGTAGCGGTCGTGGAGTTCGCCGCGCAGCACGACGACGCGCTGCGCGCATGCCAGCAGCGGCCGTGCCGCCTGCAGCGCGCGCAGCGCTTCGGCCGAGCCGTTCCAGGCCACGGCGATGCAGTCCAGCCTGGCCGCGGCCTGGGCCGGCACGAGGATCACCGGCATGCCGCATTCGAGCACGATGGCGCCCAGCCGCGCGCGCTGTTCCTCGCTCTGCGCATCGCGGGCGAGCAGCAGCAGATCGTGGCGGTTGCCGAGCCGGCGCAGTACGGCCGGCAGGCTGCCTTCGGCGACCTGCCAGGCCGGCGCGCGCACGCCGGCGGCGGCGGCCCAGGCGGTGAACGCCGTGCCGTCGGCCTGCGCGCTGCTTTCGGCTCTGCGCACGCTGTCGAGCACCAGCGCCGCGGTGTCGCCGACGCCGTAGCCGTAGAGACCGTCGGCGACATACGGCGACGGGAATACACGCAGGCCGGTCAGGCCGGCGTCGAGGCGCCGGGCCAGACCGGCCGCATAGTCCAGATGCTGCCGCCAGTCGGCGTCGGTCAGGGCGAGCAGGTCGTACATGGCAGGACTCCGCAGCGGGAAACGCGATCAGCCTAGCCCGCCGCGATGCGCACGCGTTGATCCGCATCAAGTCTTTCGCAGCTTTGCCCGAAGGCAGTGGACGCGCCTGTCGGCGAAGTGCTGCCGGCAAACTGTTCCGTATCGCACGCGCTCGACCGCAGCGTGCGAGTGCAGTCGGATTCCTGTATTGATGCACCGCGGCGATTCGCCACGGTTGCGGCGCCGTCGCGCGGCTTGGCGCCGCCGCGCCGCTTTGTACAATTGCGCCCAGAGCGCCAGTACGGACGGCACCGGCCCGCAGGCCGGCGCCTTCCGCCGGACGCCGCCGTCCGCAGCCAGGAGGCCTGTCGATGATTTCCGATACCGTCGTCGAACTTTCGCGGCTGCAGTTCGCCGCCACCGCGCTGTATCACTTCCTGTTCGTGCCGCTGACCCTGGGACTGTCGTTCCTGCTCGCGATCATGGAGTCGGTCTATGTGATGACCGGCAACGAGATCTACCGGCAGATGACCAAGTTCTGGGGCAAGCTGTTCGGCATCAACTTCGCGCTCGGCGTGGCGACCGGCATCACGATGGAATTCCAGTTCGGTACGAACTGGTCCTACTACTCGCAATACGTCGGCGACATCTTCGGCACGCCGCTGGCGATCGAAGGCCTGATGGCCTTCTTCCTCGAATCGACTTTCGTCGGCCTGTTCTTCTTCGGCTGGGAACGTCTGAGCAAGGTGCAGCACCTGACGGTGACCTGGCTGGTCGCGCTGGGCTCGAACTTCTCGGCGCTGTGGATCCTGATCGCCAACGGCTGGATGCAGTATCCGGTCGGCGCCGAATTCAATCCGGAAACGTTGCGCATGGAGCTCACGAGCTTCGCCGAGGTCGTGTTCAGCCCGGTCGCCCAGGTCAAGTTCGTGCATACGGTCTCGGCCGGCTACGTCACCGGCGCCTGCTTCGTGCTCGGCATCAGCGCCTGGTATCTGCTGCGCGGCCGGCACGTCGCGTTCGCGCAGCGTTCGTTCGCGATCGCCTCGGCCTTCGGCCTGGCCGCGACCCTGTCGGTCATCACGCTCGGCGACGAGTCGGGCTACGAGCTCGGCCACGTACAGAAGGTCAAGCTCGCGGCGATCGAAGCGATGTGGGAAACCCATCCGCCGCCGGCGCCGTTCACCGTGGTCGGCTTCATCGACCAGCAGAACATGACGACGAACCATGCGATCGAGATCCCATGGCTCATGGGCCTGATCGCGACGCGTTCGGTGACCGAGCCGGTCACCGGCCTCAAGGATCTGGCCGCCGAACACGAGGTGCGCATCCGCAGCGGCATGCAGGCCTACGCGGCGCTGCAGCAGGTGCGCGCGAATCCGGCCGACGTGCAGGCCCGGGCGAAACTGGTCGAGCTGCAGCGCGACCTCGGCTACGGCCTGCTGCTCAAGCGCCGTGCGCCGAACGTCGTCGATGCGACTGACGCGCAGATCGCGCAGACCGCGCGCGACGCGATACCGCCGGTCGCACCGCTGTTCTGGGCGTTCCGCATCATGGTCGGCTGCGGCGTGATCACCCTGCTGACCTTCGTGCTCGCGCTGATCTCCGCCTCGCGCCGCGCGATCATGCGCCAGCGCTGGCTGCTCAAGCTCGCCGTGATCACGATCCCGCTGCCGTGGATCGCCGCGGAAATGGGCTGGATCGTCGCCGAGCTCGGCCGCCAGCCCTGGACCGTGGCCGAGGTGCTGCCGACCTGGATGAGCGTGTCGTCGCTGACGGTCGGCGATCTGATCTTCAGCCTGACCGGCTTCGTGCTGCTGTACACGGCGCTGCTCGTCGTGGAGATGTACCTGATGGTGAAGTTCGCGCGCAAAGGCCCGAGCGAGCCCGACGCGGCGCCGAGCCATGCGATCGTCATCGGCGCCGATGCGCCGGCCGAACCGGCCAAGGCCTGAGGAGAACGCCATGTCGGATCTGCTGAGCTTCCTCATGAGCTACGAAACCCTGCGCGTGATCTGGTGGCTGTTCCTCGGCGTGCTGCTGATCGGCTTTGCGATCATGGACGGCTTCGATCTCGGCGTCGGCGCGCTGCTGCCGTTCGTCGCGAAGAACGACGACGAGCGCCGCGTGCTGCTCAACACCGTGGGCCCGACCTGGGAAGGCAACCAGGTCTGGTTCATCCTCGGCGGCGGCGCGATCTTCGCGGCGTTTCCGCTGATCTATTCGGCGGCGTTCTCGGGCTTCTTCGTCGCGCTGATCCTCGTGCTGTTCGCGCTGATCCTGCGGCCGGTCGGCTTCGACTACCGCAGCAAGCTGCCCGATCCGCGCTGGCGCGCGCTGTGGGACTGGTGCCTGTTCATCGGCGGCTTCGTGCCGGCGCTGGTGTTCGGCGTGGCCTTCGGCAACCTGCTGCAGGGCGTACCGTTCCGCTACGACGACAGCCTGCGCGTGCACTACGAAGGCGGCTTCTTCGGTCTGCTCAATCCGTTCGGCCTGCTCGTCGGCGTGGTCAGCCTGTCGCTGCTGGTCATGCATGGCGCGGTGTTCCTGCGGCTCAAGACCGTCGGCGAACTGCGCGAGCGCGCGCGCCGCTGGCACGGCCTCGCGGCGCTGGTGTTCGCGGCGAGCTTCGTGCTGGCCGGCATCTGGCTCGCGTTCGGCATCGCCGGCCATCGTATCGTGACGTTCGGCGGCACCGCGGCGGCGTCGAACCCGCTGGCCAAGCAGGTCGTCGTCGAGGCCGGCGCCTGGTTCGCGAATTTCCGCGCGGCGCCGCTGCTCTGGCTGATTCCGGCAGCCGCGCTGGCCGCCGCCGCAGCGGCCTGGCGCCTGGCGCCGCGGCGTCCGGGCTTCGCCTTCATCGCCAGCGGCAGCGCCGTCGCGGCGACGATACTGACCGCGGCGGTCGCGATGTTTCCGTTCATGATGCCGTCCAGCCTCGCGCCTTCGCACGGACTGACGGTCTGGGATTCCACGTCGAGCCTGCTGACCCTGCGCTGGATGTTCTGGATGACCCTGCTGTTCCTGCCGCTGATCGTGCTCTATACGAGCTGGGTGTTCCGCGTCATGCGCGGCCCGGTCACCATCGAGCAGGTGCGCGGTTCGGACGCCCACTACTGAGGAGCGAGCCATGTGGTACTTCGCCTGGATACTCGGCGTGCTGATGGCCTGCTTCGCGGCGATCATCAACGCGATGTGGCTGGAGTTCAAAGGCTATCCCGACGACGAGCAGCGCAAGCCCTGAGGTCGCCGCGCAGCGCTGGCTCGCGGCGCGTCTGCGGCGCGTGCGCGGCTGGACGGCGACGGCGGCTGCCGCCGGCACGGCCGCGACCCTGGCCTATGCGGTCTTCGCCGCGGCGCTCGCGGCGATCGTCGCGTCCTGGACCGGAACCGGCACGGTTGGCCGCGGCGCGTGGATCGCGCTCGTGCTGGCCCTGGTCGCGCGTAGCGCACTGAACGCGCTGCGTGAAGCGGGCGGCGCACAGGCCTCGCTGATCCTGCGCCGGCAGGTGCGCAAAGACTTGCTGGCCGCGCTGGAGCGACTCGGGCCATTGCGCCACCGCGCCGGCGATGACGGCGCGCTCGCGACGGTCGCGGTCGAGCAGGTCGATGCGCTCGACGGCTATGTCGCGCGCTATCTGCCGCAGCGCCATGTCGCGGCGTTCGTGCCGCTGCTGCTGTGGCTGCTGGTGCTGCCGCGCAGCTGGCTCGCGGCCCTGCTGCTGCTGGCGACCGCGCCGCTGATTCCGCTGTTCATGCTGCTGGTCGGCCGCGGTGCAGCGCGCGCGAGCGAGGCTCAGGCCGGCGCGCTCGGCCGGCTCGGCGCGCAGTTCCTCGATCTGCTGCGTGGCCTGCCGACCCTGCGTCTGCTCGGTGCGACCGCCCGCGGAGCGGCACGACTGGCGGCCAGCGCCGAGGACTATCGGCAGCGCATGCTCGCCGTGTTGCGCCTGGCCTTCCTGTCCGCGGCGGTGCTCGAACTGTTCGCGTCGATCGGCATCGCGCTGGTCGCGCTGTATCTGGGCCTGGCGCTGCTCGGTCGCTTCGACATCGGCCATTACGGCGTTCCGCTGCGCCTGGACACCGCGTTGTTCGTGCTGCTGCTCGCGCCCGAATGCTATGCGCCGCTGCGCCAGCTCGGCGTCGACTATCACGCGCGCGCCGATGCGCTGGCCGCCGCCGCGGCGATTGACGCCATCTGCGCCGCCGCGCCGCCGCCGCGCGCCGCCGGCACGCAGACGATTTCACAGGCGGCCGCGCCGGCGATCGAGTTCGATGCAGTGACCCTGCGCCACGCCGACGGCCGCGTCGCGCTGCAGGATCTGAACCTGCGCATCGCTGCCGGTGAACGCGTCGCGCTGCGCGGCGCCAGCGGCGCGGGCAAGAGCACGGTGCTGGCGCTGCTCGCCGGCTTCGTCGCGCCGACGGCCGGCACGATACGCGTGGACGGCGTCGATCTCGCGGCGCTCGATCGCGATGCCTGGTGGCGTCGCCTGGCGTGGCTGGAACAGCGGCCCGAGTGTTTCCGCCGGCCGCTGCGCGAGAACGTGCTGCTCGGTCTCGCCGACGACGATGCGCGGCTCTGGGACGCGCTGGCCGGAGCCGGTCTCGCCGAGCTCGTGCGCGCGCTGCCCAACGGCGCCGACAGCGTGCCCGGGGAGGCCGACGGTTCCCTGTCCGGCGGCCAGCTGCAGCGCCTCGCCCTGGCCCGCGCGCTTGCGCGCGAGGCGGATGTCTGGCTGCTCGACGAACCGCTCGCGCATCTCGATCCGGCGACAGCCGCGGCGCTGCGCCAGCGCCTCGCCGAGGCCAGCCGCGGCCGCACCGTGCTGATCGCGACACACAGCGACGAAGACCTGGCCTGGGTCGACAGGGTCATCGAACTGGGCGGCGGGCGTTTGCGCGAGAGCGCGGAGCAGGGCCCATGAGCGCGCCGTCTCTGCGCCTGCGCGAGTTGCTGGCCCGGCGCGCGGGCAGTCTCGCGCTGTCGCTGCTGCTGAGCGCACTGGCCCTGCTCGCGGCGTTCGGCCTGCTCGCGTTCTCCGGCCATTTCATCACCGCGACGGCGATTGCCGGCGGCGCCGCGGCGAGCGCGGCCGCGTTCGACATCTTCCGTCCCGGCGCGACGATACGGCTGTTCGCGATCGTGCGTACGGCCGGCCGCTACGGCGAACGCCTGGTGTCGCACGAGGCGGTGCTGCGCCTGCTCGCCGGCCTGCGCCAGCGCCTGTATGCGCGCCTGGTGGCATTGACGCCCGAGCCGCTCGCGCGCTGGTCCGAAGGCGATCTGCTGCAACGGATCGTCGGCGACGTCGACGCGCTGGCCGAGGCGCCGCTGCGCGCCGGCCTGCCGCTGGCCGGCGGCGCGGCCGTCGCCGGGGCGGCCGTGCTCGTCGTCGCCGCCGCCGATGCGAACCTGCTCGTGCCGGCGGCGACGGGCCTGGCTGCCGCAGCTCTGCTGCCGGCGGCGACCGCCTGGCGCAGCCGTCGCGACGGCGAGGTTCTGGCGCGCTACGCCGCGCAGCGCCGCGACGCGCTCGTCGACGCGCTGCGCGGCCTGACCACGTTGTCCCTGTGCGGCGCCTGGCCGATCTGGCGCGAAACCTGGCTGACCGATGATGCGCAGCTGCTGCGCGCGCAGTTCGCCCAGCGGCTGCGCGAAAGCCTCGGGCAGGCACTGGCCCTGCTGCTGCTCGGCGGCGCCGCGGTCGCGCTGCTCGCGCGCGCCGACGCGGCCGGCGTGAGCGTTGCGCAGGCGCCGTGGATTGCCGCGGCCGTGCTCGGCCTGCTCGCGAGCTGGGAAGCGCTGGCGCCGCTGACCGCGGCCTGGCTGGCCTGGGGCCGCGCGCGCGCGGCGCTGCAGCGCCTCGACACGCTCGTCGCGACGCCGCCGCTGCTGGCATTTCCGGATCTCGCCGCACTGCCGCCGGCGCGTGGCGCACTAGAGCTCGAGGCGGCAGGCTATCGCTATGCGGGCCGCGACGGCGGCCTTGCACCGACCACGCTGAGCCTCGCACCCGGCGCGCGCCTGTGCGTGCGCGGCGAGTCCGGCGCCGGCAAGAGCACTCTCGCGGCGCTGCTCGCACGCAGCCTCGATCCGCAGCAGGGCCGCGTGCGGCTCGACGGCGTTGACCTGCGCGACTACGACGAGGCATCGCTGCGCGCACGCGTGGCCGTGCTGTTCCAGCGTCCGCATCTGTTCGCGGCCAGCGTCGCGGAGAACCTGCGCATCGCCGATGCGACTGCCGACGATGCGCGTCTGCGCGCCGTGCTGCAGGCCGTCGCGCTCGACACCTGGCTCGCGCAGCTGCCGCAGGGCCTGGACACGCCGCTCGGCGAATACGGATCGGGCCTGTCCGGCGGCGAGGCGCGCCGGCTCGCGCTCGCGCGGACCCTGCTGCGGCCGGCCGTGCTGTTCGTGCTCGACGAGCCCTACGAAGGGCTCGATGCGCCGCTGCGCCGGCGCGTCGCGGCCGGCATGGACGCCTGGATCGGCGCGGCCACGCTGGTGCTGATTTCCCACCACGCCGTGCCGCTGGCGGAGTCGGCGACGACGCTGGACCTGCAGTCGATCGCGACGGCGATCGGCGGCCGGTCCGTGTCCTGACCTGCGGCGAGCTTCACTCCGGATCGTCGTACTCGATCGCGACGCCGCGTTCGCGCGCGAGCGCTTCGACGACGCTGCGCACGCGTTCGACCGCAAGGGCGTTCGGCGCATGCACTTCGAACTGGTGGAAGCCTTCGGCCGCGTCGTCGGGCAGGCCGGCCGAGCTGGAATCCTCGTCGTCCATGTGCGGCATCAGATCGCCGATTTCCTCGACGTGGTCCACGCCGGGAATCGCGCCGAGCAGGCCGATGAGTTCGTCGGCGACGTCATCGTTGCCGGTCAGTTGCAGGCGCAGCAGGGCCATGGCTCAGCCTGCCTTTGCCGCGCCACGCACCGGCGGCGGCGTCTGCGGTATCGGCGGCTGCTGCGGCGGTGTGGGACTGCCGGGCGGCTGCGGTTGCGGATCGCCCGGCGTGACCGGGCTGTGCATCTCGGGCTGGCGGTTCATGCGGCGCTCCTTGTGGCTTGAACCATTCCGCAAGCGGCGTGCCAACGCAATGCCGGCCGGGCGTGCAAGGTCGCGGTGCCGGCCGCATGCAGTACGCGGCCGCCGGCAGGCGCGGCCTTGCGTTCTGCACGGCGCGACGGCTCAGCGGGTCTGCGCGAAGACCGTGATTTCCTCGCGGTCGTGATACAGCTGCTTGGCGCGGATCTCCAGATCGCGGCCGGCTGCGCCGACCGTGGCGTGCATCGCGTCGAATGCCTGGCGCACTTCGGCGTAGCGCTTCTTCATGGGCAGTTTCAGGTTGAACACGCTGCGATGGCACCAGCCCGCGGCCAGCCATTCGGCCATGCGCGCGGCGACGCGGCGCGGCTGCTCGACCATGTCGCAGACCATCCATTCGACGCGCTGGCGCGGCTGGAAGCGGAAGCCGTCCTCGCGCTTGTGCGCGACCAGGCCCGAGGCCATCAGCGCCTCGTCCATCGGTCCGTTGTCGACCGCGGTCACATGCAGGCCGCGGCGCACGAGCTGCCAGGTCCAGCCGCCCGGCGCGGCGCCGAGATCGACCGCGCTCATGCCGGGCTTGAACCAGCGTTCGCGTTCGCCGGCGCTGAGCAGCACCTGCAGCGCCTCGTCGAGCTTGAGCGTGGAACGGCTCGGCGCATCGCGCGGAAATTTCAGCCGCGGTATGCCCTGGTGCCACGGCGCGGAATGGTCGATCAGCGCGAGTCCGAGCAGGCAGCGTTCGCCGGTCGGGAACAGCGCATGCAGGCGCCAGGGACTGCGCGGGTCCAGCGCGCCGTTGCGCCTAAGCTGCTGCACGAACGCGTTGTTCAAGCTGCGGCAGAACGCGGTCAGCGGCTTGGACGCATCGGTATCGGGCGTCTCGACCCAGACGTCGCCGACCTGGAAGCCGGCCGGCAGCGCCGCGAGCAGCGGCGTCAGCCGGTCCTCGCGCGGCAGCGCCTTGAACTGGCCGATCACCGCGAGCGACTGGCGCGCGAAGATCAGCCGCGACCAGCCGAGCAGGCGCAGCAGCGCATCGGGCGCGCCCTGCTGGGTCAGCACGAACTCGGCGAAACCGGCATTGCGCTCGGTGCGCGCGAAACCGGCCACGCCGGCTTCGGCCGCAGTCGCGTCGAGTTCCTGCGCGGCCTCGCTCTCGAAGCCTGCGCGGCAGTAGACGACGATGCCGCTCGCGAACGGGGCGTTGGTCAGTACGCTGGCCATGAATCGTCCCGGCAGATCATGGCGGTGCGCGTCGGGAAGACCGGCTGCGGGCGTGGAAGCGGCGTTGCGGACACGGGTCGGCGCCGTCCCTAGTACATCAGGCCGCCGCCGCTGCTGTAGGCAGCCAGCACGCGGCGCGCCTCGTCGCGCAGCAGGTCGCGGCGTACCTGCACGCCGCGGCGTTCGAGTTCGCCGACCCAGTCGGCCGGCAACGGGCCTTCGTCGAACTCGGTCAGTTCCTCGACGTCCTCGCTGCGCGCGCCTATCAATAGCTCGTCTATTCCGGCCCAGACGCTGGCGCCATAGCACTGGCAGCAGGGCTGGGCGCTGGTCGCGAGCACGTAGCGGCGGCCGTCGTCGTTGAGGCGGTAGCGCTGGGTGCGGGCCTGGGCGGTCATGAACGCCATCATCTCCGCGTGGGCGACCGAACAGTTGTGCGGCGCGACACGGTTGACGCCGACGGCGACCAGGCAGCCGTCGCCGTCGAACACCGCGGCGCCGAACGGTCCGCCGGTGCCGAGCTCGACGTTGCGCTGGGCCAGGCGGATCGCGAGCGCGACCTTGTCCTCGTCGCTGGCATACGTTGCGGCCGCATCGACTTCCTCGTGCAGCCAGGCGGGCAGGGTCAGGTGGACCTGGGCGTAGAGCATGTGCATTCCTCGTGTCGTCGCCGCGCCGCGCGCCGCGGGACGCGGCGCCGCGGCAGGGATGGGCGGCAGGGCGCGCGGCGCCCGGCCGCCGCGGTTCAGTTCTTGCCGGCCTTGGCCCAGGAATCGCGCAGGGTCACCGCGCGATTGAACACCGGCCTGCCGGTCGCGTGGTCATAGCGGTCGGCGACGAAGAAACCCAGGCGCTCGAACTGGAACGCCGTCTCCGGCGCGGCGTCGGCCGCGGCCGGTTCCAGCCAGCCCTGCACGGTGCGCTTGGAATCCGGGTTCAGGTGATCGCGATAGGTCTTGCCGTCGCTGTCGTCGTCCGGATCGGCCACGTTGAACAGGCGGTCGTACAGGCGGATTTCCGCGGCGACCGCCTGCGCGGCACTGACCCAGTGGATCGTGCCCTTGACCTTGCGATCGGCGCCGGGCAGGCCCGGTCGCGTGTCGGCGTCCAGGGTGCAGTGCACGGCGACGACGTTGCCGTCGGCGTCCTTGTCCAGCGATTCGCAGCGCACGATGCCGACGCCGCGCAGGCGCACTTCGCCGCCGGGCACGAGGCGGTGGAAGCCCTTCGGCGGCACTTCCATGAAGTCCTCGCGCTCGATCCAGAGTTCGCGCGAGAACGGCACGTTGCGCGTGCCGAATGCTTCGTTCTTCGGGTGATTCGGGAAGCTCAGGGTTTCGGCGTGGTCGGCCGCGAGGTTGTCGATGACGAGCTTGAGCGGGTCGATCACGGCGAGTCGGCGCGCGGCGTTCACGTCCAGCTCTTCGCGCACGCAGCCTTCGAGCACCGAGAACTCGATGACGCTGTTCTGCTTGGTCACCCCGACGCGGTCGCAGAGCAGGCGCAGCGCGGCCGGCGGAAAGCCGCGGCGGCGCACGCCGGACAGGGTCGGCATGCGCGGATCGTCCCAGCCGTCGACGAGATGGTCGTCGACCAATGCCATGAGCTTGCGCTTGCTCATGACCGTGTAGTCGAGGTTCAGGCGCGAGAACTCGATCTGCTGCGGCGTGCCGGTCGGCGCGGTCAGGCCGCGCGCGGTCAGCGACGCCGTCAGTTCCGGATGATGCGGCAGGTCGATCTCGCGCAGGCACCAGTCATACAGCGGACGGTGATCCTCGAATTCCAGGGTACACAGCGAATGGGTGATGCCTTCGACCGCATCGGAGATGCAGTGCGCGTAGTCGTACATCGGATAGATGCACCAGGCGTCGCCGGTGTTCTGGTGCTCGACGTGGCGGATGCGGTAGATCGCCGGGTCGCGCAGGTTGATGTTGCCCGAGCTCATGTCGATCTTCAGGCGCACGGTGCGCGCGCCGTCGGGGAACTCGCCGGCGCGCATGCGCCGGAACAGGTCGAGATTTTCCTCGACCGTGCGGTCGCGGAACGGCGAGTTGCGGCCGGGTTCGGTCAGGGTGCCGCGATAGGCGCGCACTTCGTCGGCCGACAGGTCGCAGACGAAGGCCTTGCCGTCGCTGATCAGCTTCTCGGCGCACTGGTAGAACACCTCGAAATAGTCCGAGGCGTGGCGCAGTTCGTCCCAGTCGAAGCCGAGCCAGCGCACGTCGGCCTTGATCGACTCGACGTATTCGACGTCTTCCTTGGTCGGATTGGTGTCGTCGAAGCGCAGGTTGCAGCGGCCGCCGAATTCGCGTGCGATACCGAAGTTCAGGCAGATCGACTTGGCGTGGCCGATGTGCAGATAGCCGTTGGGTTCGGGCGGGAAGCGCGTCGCGACGCGGCCTTCGTGCTTGCCGGCCGCGCGGTCGTCGACGACGATCTGGCGGATGAAATTGTTGTTCTGCAGCGGGGCTTCGTGGGTCATGGAGTCGCGGCCGCGGGCCGTTGAGAGTTCTCGGATAAGACCGGCAAGTCTAACCCGGCCCCCGCCGCCGCCGCACGGCTACCAGCCGCGGTAGTGCAGACGCAGCGGCCCGCGCGCGTCGAGGATGTCGACCCGCTTGCCGTCCTGGCGGATTTCCAGGCGCCCTTCGCGCGCCAGTTCGGCGGCGACCAGGCGCACCGGACGCATGAGGTCGCGCCATTCCGTGCCGAGCTGGCCGGCCAGCTCGCGCGCCGCCTCGCTCGGGCAGATGCCGGCGTCGCGGTTGTCGCGCAGCAGGGCGAGCAGGCACTCGCGCGTACGCGCCGACAGGGTGTCGTCGAAGCGGTAGCGCAGCGGGAACGGCGACCCGGAGGTTTCGATGACCATGGCGCGTCAGCGGCCTGCGCGAGGGGCGGGCCCGCGGGCGGGATGCGTCTTGCCGCGTTCCGGGACGCGGCCGCCGACGGCGGTATCAGGCCGCATGCAGCCGATCCGCCGGCAGGTCGATCAGGAAATACGGCAGATCCATGACCGGCGCGGCGCGGCCGAGCTGCACCAGCGCGATCGACGCCTGGCCGCGGTGATGCGTCGCGTGATTGAACACGTGCAGGACCAGAGAGGCATACGGCAGCGTATACGGCGTGCCCTGGACGTTGCGGTAATTCAGGTCGCCGGCAACCGTCGCGGCGTCCAGCGCGTCGACGAACGGCCGCCAGCCGCGCGCGAAGGTCTGCAGGCGCTGCTTCAGCGCGGCGCGGTCGGCTTCGAGCTGCTGGTCCAGACCGCTGACCGGAAACACCGTGTGCTGCAGTCGCGCCTGCCACAGATGCTCGACCAGCAGCAGATGGTTGAGCGTGCCGTGCACGCTGCCGAAGAACTGGCCGCAGTCGCGGAAATAGTCCGCATCACTGAGCTGGTCGACTTCCGCATAGAGCCGGTCCAGCGCCCAGGCGTGGTAGTCGGCCATCAGGCGCAGATGCTGGTGCAGATCCATGAATCGGCTGCCGTCGGTGCAAAGCACGCAGGATACGCGCTTTGACCGCGCGCCGCGCCGGGGCTAGCGTTACGCGGTGCAACGGGAGCGTCCATGCGCATCGTCTACCGGGCCGAAAACATCATCGACGCGCACCTCGTGCGCAACGTCCTCGAAGCCGCCGGCATTCCGGCGCATGTCGGCGGCGAATACCTGACCGGCGCGATCGGCGAGCTGCCGGTCATGGGCCTGGTCACGGTCATGGTCGCCGAGAACGATGTGCCGGCCGCCTGTCGGCTCGCCGCCGAGGTCGACAGAGAGCTCAGCGAGCGCAGTGCCGCCGACTTCGACCTCGACGGCGAGCCGGCGTAGCCGGCGCTGCCGGCTACGCCGCGGGAATCGGGAATGGAGAATCGGGAATCGTAGAAGCCGGTCGAGGCTGGCGCGTTGCGCTCTTCCCATTCCCGATTCCCCACTTCCCACTCCCGATTCCCGGCCCTGACAACCTTGACGCCCCTTATGCTCATCCCTAGCATAAGCGGCCCATATATGCTCACTCTGAGCATAAGAGGTCGCGATGGCAACGCTCTCTGTATTACCCGGCACCGTGCCGGAACTGACTCCGGAACTGCTCGACCGCTATGACCCGCTGTACCAGCGCGTGCGCGAGGTCATCCCCGAACTGGAATGGCAAACCCACCTGCCGTGGATCGACGCCATCCAGCGCCTGAAGAAGCAGCGCAATGCCGTCATCCTTGCGCACAACTACCAGGCTCCCGAAATCTTCCACACCGTCGCCGACATCACCGGCGACTCGCTCGCGCTGGCGCAGCAGGCCGCGCGCGCCGACGCCAAAGTGCTCGTACAGTGCGGCGTCCATTTCATGGCGGAGACCTCGAAGATCCTCTGCCCCGAAAAGACCGTGCTGATTCCCGACACCGAGGCCGGCTGTTCGCTGGCCGAGTCGATCACGGCCGAGGACGTGCGCCTGCTCAAGGCGAAGTATCCCGGCGTGCCGGTCGTCACCTACGTCAATACCTCGGCCGACGTGAAGGCCGAATCCGATGTCTGCTGCACCTCGGCCAATGCCGTGCACATCGTCGAATCGCTCGGCGTGGACAAGGTCATCTTCCTGCCCGACCAGTACCTCGGCCAGTACGTCGCGTCGAAGACCTCGGTCAAGGTCATCCTCTGGCAGGGCGCCTGCGAAGTGCACGAGCGCTTCAGCGGCGAGGAACTGCGTTCTTACCGCCGCGCCCACGGCAACGTGCGCATACTCGCGCATCCGGAATGCCCGCCCGACGTACTGCTCGAAGCGGACTTCGTCGGCTCCACCGCGGCCATGGTCACGCATCTCGCCGAGCGCCGGCCGCGCCGCGTCGTCATGATCACCGAGTGCTCCATGAGCGACAACGTCGCCGTGCAGTTCCCGGACATCGAGTTCACGCGTCCGTGCAATCTCTGCCCGCACATGCGCCGCATCACCTTGCCGCGCATTCACGACGCGCTGCTGCATATGCGCCATGAAGTGCAGGTCGATCCGGCCATCGCCGCGCGCGCGCGTCAGGCCGTCGAACGCATGCTCGCGATCGGACGCAAGGAAGCCGCATGAACGCCGGGCCCGACTGTGTCGTGTTGTACCGGCCGACCGGTCCGAAAGAACTGGCGCTGGTCCGCGACAGCGGCTGGCGCCGCTGGCCGCCGCGGCTGCCGGACCAGCCGATCTTCTATCCGGTGACGAACGAGGACTACGCGATCCAGATCGCGCGCGACTGGAACGTGCCGGCCAGCGGCAGCGGCTACGTCACGCGATTCCGCGTCCGCGCCGATTTCATGCAGCGCTATCCGCGGCAGACCGTCGGCGGCCGCGAGCACACGGAGTGGTGGATTCCGGCCGAAGAGCTCGAACAGCTCAACGACGCGATCGTCGGCACGATCGAGGTCATCCACGAGTTTCACCGGGCGGGTTGACGCGCTTGCCGGTGCCGGGTGCGCGGAGCGGCGCGCGCCGATCACTTCCCCAGGCGGGCAGCGTGCAGCGGGTTGAAGCAGAGCAGATCAGGAACGGCCATGCATTTCGATCTCATCGTCATCGGCTCCGGCATCGCCGGTCTGACCACGGCGTTGTCGGCGGCGCCGCGGCGCGTCGCCGTGATCACGCGCGGCACGCTCGCCGATGACGGCGCCAGCCGCTGGGCGCAGGGCGGCATTGCCGCGGCGGTCGGCTCCGGCGACAGCGCCGCGGCGCATGCGCGCGACACGCGCATCGCCGGCAACGAACTCAACGATGCCGCAGCCGTCGATGCGCTGACACGCGGCGCGGCCGAGGCGGTGGCCTGGCTGGACGCCTGCGGCGTCGGCTTCGACCGCACGGCGCAGGGCTATCTGCTCGGTCGCGAGGCGGCGCATTCGCAGGCGCGCATCGTCCATGCAAGCGGCGATGCGACCGGCGCGGAGGTCATGCGCGCGCTCGGCGCGGCGGCCCGCGCAGCCTCGCATCTGCAGTGTTTCGAGCAGCATCTGGCGGAATCCCTGCTGCAGATCGACGGCCGTGTCGTCGGTGTCGCCGCGGCCGGCGCGCAGGGACGCGTCGAGTTGTTCGCGCCGTACGTCGTGGTGGCGACCGGCGGCATCGGCGCGCTGTACCGGCATACGACGAATCCGGCGACGGCCGATGCGACGGGCTTGGCCCTCGCGCTCGAAGCCGGCGCCGAGCTGGCCGACCTGGAGTTCGTGCAGTTCCATCCGACCGCGCTGCGCACGCGCGACGGGCGCAGCGGGCAGCTGCCGCTGTTGACCGAAGCGCTGCGCGGTGCCGGTGCCGTGCTCGTCAACGGTGCGGGCCGGCGCTTCATGCCGGCTATCGCCCGCGAGGCCGAGCTCGCGCCGCGCGACGTCGTCGCGCGCGCGGTCTGGGCCGAGCTCGAACGCGGCGAGACGGTCTGGCTCGACGCGACGCGCGCGGTCGGTGCGGCGTTTCCGCAGCGTTTCCCGACCGTGTTCGCGAGCTGCCTCGCCGAAGGCATCGATCCGCGCACGCAGCGCATTCCGGTCGTGCCGGCGCAGCACTACCACATGGGCGGCGTGCGCGTGGATGCCGAGGGCCGCAGCACCGTCGCCGGTCTCTACGCCGTCGGCGAAGTCGCCTGCAGCGGCGTGCACGGCGCGAACCGGCTGGCGAGCAATTCGCTGCTCGAAGGCCTGGTGTTCGGTCGTGCGCTGGGCCGACGGCTCGCGCAGCAGCCGGTATCGAGGTCGACGAGGTCGAACCTGCCGGCGGTCGGCGGGCCCGTCGACTGCAGCGTAGGCGCAGCGCTGGATACGGTCGTACGCGACCTGCTCTGGCGACACGCGGGTCTCGTGCGCGATGCGCAAGGTCTGCAGCAGGCGCAGCAGACCTTGCAGGCACTGCAGCGGGACGCAGCGACGCGCGGCGAGCAACGTCGTGTCGCCGTCGCCCAATGCGTCGTCGCGGCGGCGCTGCAGCGGCGCGACAGCGTCGGCGCGCACTATCGGCGCGATGCGGCGCAGATGCGTACGGGCTGAACAGGGAAACGCACAGCGGCGCACCGGACGCCTGGGTTCGTGGCGTTCCGCGCCGGTCGGGCCCGCGAACGCAGGGCACCTGAGCGCGCAAACCGCTTGCCGCCGCGCGTCAACGCGCCTGCGGCGGCTGCGTTGTCGTGCTCCAGCCAGCCGGTGCTGGCCGGAGGAGACGACCATGCGCAAGATCCTAGTTCCGATTGTCCTCATGACCGCCGTGCTGCTCGCCGGCACGGCCGCTGCCGCGACGCCGAACGTCGACGCGCGCGAGGCGAATCAGCGTGCCCGTATCGACCAGGGTGTAGCCAGCGGCGCGCTGACCCGGCGCGAAGCCGCCGGCCTGCGCGCGCAGCAGGCGCACATCCGCCGCGACGAGCGCGCCGCCAAGGCCGACGGGGTGGTCACGCGCGGCGAGCGCCGCCGTCTGCAGCACGAACTCGATCACGCGAGCGCGAACATCGACGTGCAGAAGCACGACGCGCAGGAACGCCGCTGAGCGCGTGAGCGGAACGAAGGCGGCGATCTGGCGGCGGCCAGGTCGCCATGTTCGTGCGGACGGCGGTCGGCATTGCCGGCGCGGCGAACGCCCACCGAGGCGCCCGCATTCGGCCATGAACGGATGCTAGGCTTGCAGACTGTCCGCGCCGCGGTTTCACGACCGCGGCGCCTGTCTGCCGCGGCCGCTGCCGCGGCCCGCCGCGAGCCGACTCCATGACCGACACTGCGCGTCCCACCCTCGTCATCGGCAACAAGAATTACTCGTCCTGGTCGCTGCGGCCCTGGCTGCTGCTGCGCCATCACGGCGTCGACTTCGACGAAGTGCGCCTGCCGCTGGATACGCCGGAGTTCTACGCCACCATCGGCAACTACTCGCCGACCGGCCGCGTGCCGGTGCTGCGCGTCGGCGACCTCGTGGTCTGGGATTCGCTGGCCATTCTCGAATACAGCAACGAGCGCTGGCTGGACGGCGCCGGCTGGCCGCGCGACATCGCCGCCCGCGCATTGGCCCGCGCGGTCAGCGCCGAGATGCATTCGGGCTTCCAGAACCTGCGCGCGCAATGTCCGATGGACTGCGTCAAGCGCAGCACGGTGCCGGTCAGTGCCGAGGTGCTGCGCGACATCGAGCGCATCGGCGCGCTGTGGCGCGACTGCCGCGCAAAATATGCGGCCGGCGGTCCTTTCCTGTTCGGTGAGTTCAGCATTGCCGACGCGATGTATGCGCCGGTCGCGCTGCGCGTCATGAGCTACGCGATTCCGGTCGGTCCGGTCGAGCGCGGCTACATCGACGCGCTGCTGGCCTTGCCGGCGTTGCGCGAATGGCTCTCGGACGCCGAAGCGGAACAGCGCGCCAGACGGGAAAACCGATGACGACGGCGCCGCCGCGGCCGGCGGTCGCGGCCATGGTTGCCGGCGCTGCGCTGATTTCCACGACCAGCATCTTCGTCAAATGGGCGCAGGTCGCGCCGTCGGTGTCGGCGTTCTACCGCATGGCGTTCGGCGGCGGCCTGCTCTGGCTGCTGCTGCTTGCGCAGCGGCGCTGGACCTACGGCCGCTGGCGCAGCGGCCAGCGCGGCGGCGCGCCGGCCATGGGCGGGCGCGAGGTCGCCTGGATGCTGTTTCCGGCCATCGCGTTCGCGGTCGACCTGCTGCTCTGGCATCGCAGCATCCGCGACGTCGGGCCGGGGCTGGCGACCCTGCTCGGCAATTTCCAGGTTTTCGTCATGGCCCTGGCCGGCCTCTGGTTCTATCGCGAGAAGCTGGGCTGGCGTTTCGCCGGCGGTCTCGCGCTCGCATTCGCCGGCCTCTGGCTGCTGGTCGGCCGCAACTGGCAGGCGGTCGACGCGCAGTACCGGCTCGGCGTCGGATTCGGGATCCTGACCGGCATCGCCTATGCGGCGTATCTGCTGAGCTTCCGCCACGCACAGAAGGAAAAGCTCACCCGCTCGCCGGCCGAGCTGTTGTGCCTGAACTCGCTGCTCTGCGCCGGCGTGCTCGCCGTGGTCATCCTGGCCGAAGGCAACAGCTTCGCCATTCCGGGCCTGGCGTCGTTCTCTGCGCTGCTGGGGCTGGCCCTGTTCGGTCAGGTGCTCGGCTGGGTGCTGATCGCGCGTGCCATGCCGCAGCTGCCGGCCTCGCTGGTAGGCCTGCTGCTGTTGCTGCAGCCGGGCCTGTCCTTCGTGCTCGACGTGCTGCTGTTCGACCGGCCGACGGTTGCGCTGGACTGGGCCGGACTGGCCATCTCGCTGGCCGGCATCTTCGTGGCCGGCACGCGCAGCGAGGAGGCCTAGCGTTGAACCCGGCGCGGCAATTTCAACGCCGCGGCAGGGCCGGGCGAAGCCGGCGTTGCGCCGCGCGATCGGCGCGCAATCGCGCCGGCAGCGCTGCGTCCGGCCGCCTGCTTGCGCGTGTATTCCGAGCCCCCATCTGCTGGCCACCCCCTTTCCGGAGAATTCCCATGCTCGGTATCGGCGCCTGGAAGCAGCGCATGGTCGACCCCGCCGCGGCCTTGCCCGGCCGCGAACAGCCGCTGCCGTTGCACAACCGTCACTACGTGACCGGCCAGCCGCTGCGCGGCGAGTTCCCGGGCGCGCAGCGCGTGCTGTTCGGCATGGGCTGTTTCTGGGGCGCCGAACGCAAGTTCTGGTCGATTCCCGGCGTGCTGACCACCGCGGTCGGCTATGCCGGCGGCTATACGGTCAATCCGACCTATGAGGAAACCTGCTCGGGCCTGACCGGTCACAGCGAGGTCGTGCTCGTGGTCTACGACCCGGCCGTCGTGCCGTTCGACGCGCTGCTCAAGGTGTTCTGGGAAAGCCACGACCCGACCCAGGGCATGCGCCAGGGCAACGACACGGGCACGCAGTACCGCTCGGCGATCTATGTGGAGGATGCCGCGCAACTGGCCGCGGCCGAGCGCTCGCGGGATGCGTTCCAGCAGGCGCTGGCCGCGGCCGGCCACGCGGGCGCGATCACGACCGAGATCGCGCAGGACAAGCCGTTCTTCTACGCCGAGGACTATCACCAGCAGTACCTGGCCAAGAATCCGAACGGCTACTGCGGTCTTGGCGGCACCGGCGTCAGCTGCCCGATCGGGGCGATCTGACCTTCCGCGACCGGCCCGGCGTTGTCGCAGCGCCGGGCCGGTCGCCTCCGTCTCCCGTCTGAATTCTCCAGGCCTACGGCCGCTTTCGCAGGCTGTACGGTCAACCGCCGTCGCGGCGTTTACCGGCTGCCGGGAACGCGGCATCGGCGCCGCTGCAGGGCTTCGCCCCGATTCCGACATAAATCGCGTTCCTAATACTCGCGCCGCAAAGCGGCCCCGGCCTTGCCTGGCAGGGCCGAAGCAGGAACCATTGCGGGTTTGGGGTCACGGCGCGGCGAACGGTTTCGCCGCCACCACGATTGGGGAATCACATGGATCTGCTTCGCGCGCTCGCGCGTCTGCCGCTCGCGCTCGTCATGGGCGTCTGGCGGCTGCTGGCTTTCGTGCTGCGTCTGCTCGGACGCCTGCTCGGCATCGTCGTCGGGCGCGTCTCCTGGCAGGCGCCGGGCTGGATGCTCGCGGCCGAGCGCGGCGGCCTGGCCGGCTGGGGCGTGATCCGGCGCAATCCCGGGCGCGTCGCCGCGGTGCTCGGCGGGATCGCCGTGCTCGCCGGGGGCGGCTGGCTGGCCTACAAATACGACAAGGAGCGGCCCAAGCCGCCGCAGCCGGTCGTCGCGACCCTGCAGGCTACGGCACCGGCGCTGACCGACTACACGGCCGAGCCGATCACGATCCATCCCCTCGATCTGAATTTCAGCCAGTCGGTCGCGCCGCTGGCCCTGGTCGGCAAGGACGTGACCGCCGGCATCAGCCTGCAGCCGGCCGTCGCCGGAAAATGGAACTGGGTCAGCGACCGCCTGCTGCGCTTCACGCCGGAGGGCGACTGGCCCGTCGGCCAGCAGTACAAGGGCCGTTTCGACAAGGCCGTGCTGTTCGCGCCGCAGGTGCGCGTCGGTGCCGACAGCTTCGAGTTCACCACGGCGCCGTTCGCCGTGACCCTGGCCGGCAGCGAGTTCTACCAGGATCCGCAGGACCCGCTGCTCAAGAAAGGCATCGCCAACCTGAGCTTCAGCCACCCGGTCGATACGGCCGCGTTCGAGAAGCGCATCGAGCTGTATCTGATCGGTCCCAAGGGCGACAAGATCGCGCAGAAGTTCGTCGTCAACTACGACAAGGTCAAGCTCAACGCCTGGGTGCATTCGGCGCCGTTGCCGGCGCCGCCTAAGGATTCGACCAGCCTGGAATACCGCATCGGCAAGGGGGTCGCCGCCGCGGCCGGCGGCGCGGGCAGCGGCGAGCCGGTCGCCGCCAGCGTGTCGGTGCCGGGTCTGTACAGCCTCGGCGTCAACGGCATCGAGCCGACCCTCGTCGACAACAGCCAGTTCGAACCCGAGCAGGTGCTGCTCGTGAACTTCTCGCACGCGGTCGGCGAGAAGCCGGCCGCCGGCGCGATCAAGGCCTGGCTGCTGCCGCTGCACAATCCGTTCGCGCCGGAAGGCCGGCGCGACGAGGTCTGGAGCTGGAGCTACGGCGGCGTCGACGAGCGCGTGCTCAAGACCGCCGAGCCGCTGGCGCTGGAGCCGATCGCCGCGGAACTCGACTACGCCGAGCAGCAGAGCTACAAGTTCCGCGCCGATCCGGGCCGTTTCGTCTACGTGCGCGTCGGCAAGGGCCTGTCCGCGTTCGGCGGCTATCAGCTCGCCGACAAGGTCGACAACGTACTGCAGGTGCCGGACTACCCGCGCATCCTGCGCTTCATGGCCGACGGCGCGCTGCTGTCGCTGTCGGGCGAGAAGCGCATCGCCGTGGTGTCGCGCAACGTGCCCGGCATGAAGCTCGAAATCGCGCGCGTGCTGCCCGATCAGCTGCAGCATCTGGTCAGCTTCAACAACGGCACCTTCGCCCAGCCCGAGCTCGGCGCGCTGTCGCGCGACAAGATCACCGAGCGCTTCGAGCAGAAGCTCGCGTTCGAATCCGACGATCCGACCAAGGCCCATTACGAAGGCGTGGACCTGTCCAGGTATCTGGCCAGCGGCCGCCGCGGCGTGTTCCTGCTGCGCCTGCGCGACTACGACCCGGCCAGCGAACCCGCGCCGCAGGAGGCCAAGGGCGAGGAAGGCGTCAGCGCGCCGGATCCGTATGCGAGCTCCGAATCCGAGGAAGGCGAGTACGAGGGTGAGGGCGAAGGCTATTCGTCGAGCTACGACGGCGACAGCGAATACTCCGAGCTCAGCGACGCGCGCTTCGTCGTCGTGACCGATCTCGGCCTCATCATCAAGAAATCGCTGGACGGCAGCCTCGACGCCTATGTGCAGTCGATCGCGACGGGCGCGCCGGTGGAAGGTGCCAGCGTCGAAGTCGTCGGCCAGAACGGCCAGGCGCTGGAGCGCGCCAGCAGCGACGCGACGGGCCATGCGCATCTGGCCTCGGTCGATGCGTATACGCGCGAGAAGTCGCCGGCCATGTTCGTGGTCAAGAAGGGCGAGGATCTGTCCTTCCTGCCGATCGGCAAGCGCGACCGGCGCCTGGATTTCTCGCGTTTCGACGTGGGCGGCATCAAGAACGCACGCAGTGCCGGCCAGCTCAGCGCCTATCTGTATTCCGACCGCGGCCTGTACCGGCCCGGCGACACCGTGCACGTCGGCATGATCGTGCGTGCGGCCGACTGGTCGCGCGATCTCAGCGGCGTGCCGCTGCAGGCCGACATCCTCGATGCGCGCGGCCTCAGCGTGGACAGGCGCAAGATCCGTCTCGGCGAGGCCGGCTTCGAGGAGCTGTCGTTCGCGACGCAGGAAACGTCGCCGACCGGCAGCTGGACCGTGAACCTGTCGCTGATCGACCAGTACGACAATCCGCAGCTGATCGGCTCGACCACGGTGCAGGTCAAGGAATTCCTGCCCGACCGCATGAAGGCCACGGCGCATCTGTCGCGCGAAGTCGTCGAAGGCTGGATCAAGCCCGACGATCTCAGCGCGCGCGTGAGCCTGCAGAACCTGTTCGGCACGCCGGCGCAGGAGCGCCGCGTCGAGGCGACGTTGACCCTGTCGCCGGTGCTGCCGCTGTTCCGCAGCTGGCCCGAGCACACCTTCTTCGATCCGCAGAAGGCGAAGGAAGGCTACAGCGAACCGCTCGGCGAGCAGGTCACGAATACCGAAGGCATCGCCGAATTCCCGCTCGATCTGGCCAAGTACGGCACGGCCAGCTACCGCCTGCATTTCCTGGCCAAGGGCTACGAGGCCGAAGGCGGCCGCAGCGTATCGGCCGAGACCGCGAGCCTGGTGTCCTCGCTGGACTACCTGATCGGCGTCAAGGTCACCGACAACCTCGACTACGTCGCGCGCGGCGCCGAGCGCAAGGTCAACCTGATCGCGATCGACAGCAATGCCAAGCGCATCGCTGTCGACGGGCTCAAGGCCGTGCTCGTCGAGCGCCGCTATGTGTCGGTGCTGACCAAGCAGGATTCGGGTGCCTACAAATATCAGTCGCGCCTGAAGGAAGTGCCGGTCAAGGAAGAGCCGCTGGCGCTGCCGGGCGGCGGGCTGGATTTCAAGCTTGCGACCGACCAGCCCGGCGACTACGCGCTGCTGGTCAGGAACAACCGTGGCGAGACCCTGAATCAGGTCAGCTATTCGGTCGCCGGCGAAGCCAACGTCGCGCGCTCGCTGGAGCGCAACGCCGAGCTGCAGCTCGCGCTGTCGAAGAAGGACTACGCGCCCGGCGAGGAAATCGAGATCGCCGTGCGCGCGCCGTATGCGGGCGCCGGCCTGATCACCCTGGAACGCGACAAGGTCTACGCGCACCAGTGGTTCAAGGCGACGACGACGGCCTCGGTGCAGAAGATCCGCGTGCCGGCCGACTTCGAAGGCAACGGCTACGTCAACGTGCAGTACGTGCGCGATCCGTCGTCGGCGGAAATCTTCATGAGTCCTCTGAGCTACGGCATCGCGCCGTTCTCGGTCAACCGCGACGCGCGGCGCAACACCCTGGCCATCGCGACGCCGGCATTGGTCAAGCCGGGCGAGACCTTGCGCATGAAGGTGACCAGCGGTGCGCGTTCGCGCGTGACCCTGTTCGCCGTCGACGAAGGCATCCTGCAGGTCGCGCGCTACAAGCTCGGCGATCCGCTGGATCACTTCTTCCAGAAGCGCATGCTCGAAGTGTCGACGAGCCAGATCCTCGATCTGATCCTGCCGGAGTTCGCGCGTCTGACCGGCATGGCCGCGCCGGGCGGCGACGCCGACGATCTGCTCGGCAAGCATCTCAATCCGTTCAAGAAGAAGCGCAAGCCGCCGGTGGCCTGGTGGTCGGGCATCGTCGACGTGGACGGCGAGCGCGAGTTCACTTGGACCGTGCCGGACGATTTCAACGGCAAGCTGCGTGTGATGGCCGTGTCGGTCGCCGCCGACCGCATCGGTCGCACCGAAGCGGCGACCACGGTGCGTGGCGATTTCGTGCTGTCGCCGAACGTGCCCGCGATGGTCGCGCCGGGCGACGAGTTCGACGTCAGCGTCGGTGTGGCCAACAACCTGACCGGCCTGAACGGCAAGGAATCGACGATCGCGCTGAAGCTCGAACCCAGCGCGCAGATCGAAGCGGTCGGCGCGGGGACGCAGGAGCTCAAGCTCGGCGAACTGCGCGAAGGCGTGGTCGTGTTCCGTCTGCGTGCCAAGGGCGAGCCGGGTGCGGCGACGTTGAAGTTCGTCGCGACCAGCGGCGACAAGTCGGCGCGCCAGGCCGTGGATCTGTCGGTGCGTCCGGCCGTGCCGTATCGCACCGAAGTCGCGATCGGCAACCTGGCACGCGGCGACAAGACCATCGAGCCGCTGCGCACGATGTTCGATGCGCATGCCAAGCGCGAGGCCAGCGCCTCGTACGTGCCGCTGGTGCTCGCGCGCGGCCTGTCGGCCTATCTGTCGAGCTTCCCGCATCGCTGCACCGAGCAGCTGCTCAGCGCAGCCGTGCCGGCGCTGGTGTTCGATTCCAATCCGGAGTTCGGCAAGCTGCTGCGCGACCCGGCCGATACCCGCACGACCAAGCAGGCGTTCGCCGCGCTGATCGCCGTGCTGCGCTCGCGCCAGAACGACGAGGGCGGCTTCGGCCTGTGGACCGCGACGCCGGAATCCATGCGCTATGTGTCGGTCTATGCGGTGCAGTACCTGCTGGAGGCGAAGGAGCGCGGCTGGGACGTGCCGCAGGATCTGCTGGACAAGTCCAACGGCTATCTGAACAAGCTCGCTGCCGATGAAAGCGACGGCTCGCTGCCGGGCCTGCGCGAGCGCGCGTTCGCGATCTATCTGCTGACGCGCCAGGGCACGGTCACGACGAACGCGCTGGCCTCGGTGCGCCAGCGCCTGCAGGAGCGCTATGCCGACAGCTGGATGCAGGACACGGCCGCGGCGTATCTCGCAGCGAGCCTGCAGCTCATGAAGCAGCAGGGCGAGGCGCTCAAGCTCGTCGTCGGCCCCGAGAAGGTGCTGACGCGCACGGCCATCGAGAGCGGCTGGCGCTACGAGCGCTACTACGATCCGCTCGTGCGCGACAGCGCGACCCTGTACCTGCTGGCCAAGCACTTCCCCGAGCGCATGAAGGCGCTGCCGGCCGTCGCGCTGGAGAACATCATGCGGCCGCTGTCGCGCGGCCTGTTCAATACCTTGTCGTCGGCGACGACGATCCTCGCACTCGACGTCTATGCGAAGTCGGCCGGCGAGCTGGCCGGCGACAAGCTGCGCCTGTTCGAGCTGGCCAAGGACGGCGCGGCCAAGACGATCGCCAAGGCCGAAGGACTGATCGTGCATGCGGACTTCAGCGGCGACGCCAAGGGGCTGCGCGTGGCCAACGACGCCGATCTGAACGCCTGGTACAGCGTCACGCAGAGCGGCTTCGACCGCGGCGCGCCGGACAAGGAGATCAAGGCGGGCATGGAGATCGTGCGCGAATTCACCGACGCGAACGGCAAGCGCATCGACACGGTGGAGCTCGGCCAGGAAATCCTCGTCAAGCTCAAGATCCGCTCCACGCGTGCCGACGGCGTCGGCGACGCGGCCATCGTCGACCTGCTGCCGGGCGGCTTCGAGGTCGTGCAGGAGATCCCGGCCGCGCCGGCGCCCGAGAGCGAAGACGGCGGCGCGGCCGAACCTGCGGCGCCGACGGCCTGGCGCAGCACGGTCGGCATCAGCAGCTCGACCTGGACGCCGGACTACGCCGATGTGCGCGACGATCGCGTGGTGATCTACGGCCGGGCGACGCCGGACGTGCGCGAGTTCATCTACCGCATCAAGGCGACCAATGCCGGTCGCTTCGTGGTACCGCCGGCCTACGGCGAGTCCATGTACGAACGCACGGTGCAGGCGCAGTCGCTCGGCGGCACGATCACGGTCGTCAAGCCGAACTGAGGACGGCGGGGATTGCGGCAATGCGGTCGCGGATGAAACGGGCAGCCGGGGCGCTTTGGCGCCTCGTGCTGCGCTGGCAGAACGTGCTGGCCGGCGCGGCGCTGCTCGGCCTCGTGCTGCTCGGCCTGCGTCTGTACCCGCATGCGCCGCTGTCGGCGGCGCAGGCCGGCTCGTCGACGGCGCTGTACGGCGCCGACGGCAGCCTGCTGCGCCTGACCCTGAGCCCCGATGACAAGTACCGCCAGTGGCTGCCGCTGGCGCAGATGCCGCCGGCCCTGGTCGAGGCCGTGCTGCTGCACGAGGACGCCTGGTTCCGCTGGCATCCGGGCTTCAATCCGCTGAGCCTCGCGCGCGGCGCGTGGGTCAGCTACGTGCGCGGCGGCCACCGCCAGGGCGGTTCGACCCTGACCATGCAGCTCGCCCGGCTGATGTACCGGCTCAACACGCGCAGCCCGGCCGGCAAGGCCGAGCAGGTGCTGCGCGCGGTCTGGCTGGAGCTGCGCTATTCCAAGGACGAGATCCTCGAGGCGTATCTGAACTACGCGCCTTACGGCCGCAACGTCGAAGGCGTGGCGGCGGCGAGCCTGGTCTATTTCGGCAAGCGTGCCGAGGATCTGGCGCTGCCCGAGGCCTTGGCTCTCGCGGTGATTCCGCAGGATCCGACGCGGCGCCTGCGCGAGCCCGGCGCCGACAGCGACGACCAGCTCAACCGCGGCCTGCGTGCCGCACGCGAGCGGCTGTATGCGCGCTGGCGTGCGCGTCATCCGACGGATGCGCTGAACGATGCGCTGCTGCGCCTGCCGCTGCAGCTGCGCACGCCGGCGCAACTGCCGTTCGCCGCACCGCATGCGATGGAACAGGTGCTGCGCGAGGCGCGCGCCGAACGCCGCGAGGCGCCGCGCATCGCCACGACGATCGACGCCGGCCTGCAGCGCACAGTCGAGCGGCAACTGCGCGAAACCCTGCAGCGCGAGCAGCGCCGCGGCATCAGCAACGCCGCTGCGCTGCTCGTGGACACGCGCGACATGAGCGTCAAGGCGATGGTCGGCTCGGCCGACTACAGCGATGCGAGCATCGCCGGCCAGGTCAACGGCACGGCGGCCAAGCGCTCGCCGGGTTCGACCCTGAAGCCATTCATCTACGCGCTGGGCATGGACCAGGGCGTGCTGCATCCGCGCACCGTGCTGCGCGACGTGCCGAGCTCGTTCGGCCCGTTCACGCCGGAAAACTACGACGGCCGTTTTCTAGGTCCGGTCACCGCGACCGAGGCGCTGATCCGCAGCCGCAACATTCCGGCGGTCTGGGTCGCCTCGCAGCTGGCCGAGCCGAATCTGTACACCTTCCTCAAGCGCGCCGGCATCAGCCGCATGGCCGGCGAGCGGCACTACGGCCTCGCGCTGGTGCTCGGCGGCGGCGAGGTGACCATGCAGGAACTGGCCACGCTCTACGCGATGCTGGCCAATCACGGCGTGCTGAAGCCGCTGCGCCTGCGCGCGGATGCGCCGCCGGGCGACGGCGTGCGCCTGCTCAGCGAGGAAGCGAGCTTCATGGTCATGGACATGCTGCGGCAGAACCCGCGCCCCGACGAAGCGACCACCGCGACGCCCGCGCGTCTGCCGATCTACTGGAAGACCGGCACGTCCTGGGGTTTCCGCGACGCCTGGACCGCCGGCGCGTTCGGGCCTTACGTGCTGGTCGTCTGGATGGGCAATTTCGACGGCGCCGGCAATCCGGCGCTGATCGGCGTGGAGACCGCCGCGCCGCTGTTCTTCCGCATCGCCGACGCGATCCTCGCGCGCGACCGCAACCTGGCCGAACCGGCGTGGACGATTCCGCCGCGTTTGCGCAAAGTGGAAATCTGCCTGGCCAGCGGCGATCTGCCGAACGCCTGGTGTCCGCGCCGCGGCACGACCTGGTTCATCCCGGGCGTCTCGCCGATCCGCGTCAGCACCGTGCACCGGCCCGTCACGATCGACCTGCGCACGGGCAGGGCCGCATGTCCGCCGTTCGATCCGGCGACGACGCGGACCGAGGTCTACGAATACTGGTCGTCAGATCTCGCGCGCGTGTTCGCCCAGGCCGGCATCCCGCGGCGCCAGCCGCCGGCCGATGCGGACTGCGCCGTCGCCGGCGGCGCCGCGCCGCAGATCACCTCGCCGCTGCGCGGCGCGGCCTATACCGTGCGCGCACGCCGCGACGCCGGCAGCGAGGAAGCGCGCGTCGCGTTCAGCGCCACCGTCGACGCGAGCGTGCGCGAGGTCTACTGGTTCGTCGACGACGACTACATCGGCGCGGCCAGGCCTGGTGAAAGCCTGTTCTGGCAGCCGCTGGCCGCCGGCACGCACAGCGCGCGCGCCGTCGACGATCACGGCCGCAGCGATACGCGCGAGCTGCGCGTGATTGCGGTGGATTGAAATTGATTGCGCAAAGCCGAAAATGAGTCGTCGGAAAACTCGTCCGCCAATCTCTATCCAGCTGCTTCACTTGGTCAGTTTTTGGTACTCGGTCAGGGCTACGTCTTCGCCAAGTTTGTTGGCTATTCCTAGCCAAGTGATCGCTGTTTCTCGATCGAAGGCGTGATTGCAGCCGCTGCAGCGAAAATTTCTTGTCGAGTATCCTGGTCTTGATACGAAGCTGGGAGAGCTATTTCCGAAGACTCGTTGCGCGTTGCGGTAGGCTTCCGCCTGCTTGGCTTCGGCTTCCCTGTCTGTCCGATGTAACAGGTACTTGCCACAAGCGGGGCAGCGGGTGCGAAAACCGTTATAGATAGAGTAGGTAACAAGCAAGGCGCTCCCTGCGAGCAGCCACATTAGCCAACTCATTTCGACCTCCATCGTTGAAGTTCAGGCAATTCGCAGCTTCATGATGTTCGATCTTTTTACAGCAATCCCTTCGTGAGCTGCCGGAGTTCGCCGGCGAGCGTGGTCAGGAAGCCCTTCATTGCCGACGACTTGCGCCAGACCAGCGCGATGCGCCGGCTCGGCGGCTGGCCGCGGAACGGCAGCAGGTGGATCGCGTCGGACTGCACCACCGGCGGGCGTACGGCGAGCAGCGGCAGCAAGGTGATGCCGACGTTGGCCGCGACCATCTGGCGCAGGGTTTCCAGGCTGGTCGCGCGGAAGCCGTCGCGTTCGCTCGCACCGGCGAGCTGGCAGACGTCGAGCGCCTGGTCGCGCAGGCAGTGGCCGTCCTCCAGCAGCAGCAGGCTTTCGCTTTCGAGATCGTCGATCGCCAGCGCCTTGCGCCTGGCCAGGCGATGCTGCGTCGGCACGGCGAGCAGGAACGGTTCGTCGAACAACACTTCCGCATGCAGCTGGTCGTCGTGCAGCGGCAGGGCGAGCAGCGCCGCATCGAGGCGGCCTTCGCGCAGGCGCGCGAGCAGGGTCTCGGTCTTTTCCTCGGTCAGCAGCAGCTCCAGCCGCGGAAAGCGTTCGCGCAAGCCCGGCACGACATGCGGCAGCAGGTAGGGCCCGAGAGTAGGGAAGATGCCCAGGCGCAAGGTGCCGGACTCCGGATCCTTGGTGCGCCGCGCGATGGCCTTGATCTGCTCGACCTCGTCGAGCACATGCCGGGCCCGCGTGGCAATCTCGCGTCCGACCTCGGTCAGCAGTATCTTGCGCGGGGTGCGCTCGACCAGGGCCACGTCCAGCTCGTCTTCCAGCTTCTTGATCTGGGTCGACAAGGTGGGCTGGCTCACGAAGCTGGCATCCGCAGCGCGGCCGAAGTGCTTGTGTTCGGCCAGAGCGACCAGATAACGCAAATCACGCAGGTTCATGGCGGTGCCATAGCCGGAATCTATCGTCGTGATGTTATCAATTGATTGGCTAGATGAGAAAGCGGCGCGTATCCTGCGCGCCGTTGCGTTTCCCCTTCGATCCGAAGGACGTCGTTATTCAACCCCAAGGAGTGAACCATGCTCAGCGTTGGTGACAAGTTCCCGCAGTTCAACGTCAAGGCCACCGTTTCGACGGATCTCAAGAACGCCTTCGTCGACATCAACAACGACACCTACAAGGGCAAGTGGCTGGTCGTGTTCTTCTACCCGAAGGATTTCACCTTCGTCTGCCCGACCGAGATCACCGGCTTCGCCAAGCACAACCAGGCCTTCCTCGACCGCGACGCGCAGCTGCTGACCGGCTCGACCGACACCGAGTTCGTGCACCACGCCTGGCGCACCCACCACAAGGATCTGAACAACCTGCCGTTCCCGATGCTGGCCGACGTCAAGCGCGAGCTGACCTCGGCGCTGGGCATCCTGGACAAGGACGCCGGCGTCGCCCAGCGCGCGACCTTCATCGTCGATCCGCAGGGCATCATCCGCTTCGTCTACGTGACCGACCTGTCGGTCGGCCGCAATCCGGAAGAAGTGCTGCGCGTGCTCGACGCGCTGCAGACCGACGAACTCTGCCCGTGCAACTGGCACCAGGGCGAAGACGTCATCAAGGTCGCCTGAAGCTGATCCGGCCGGCGGCTTGCCGCCGGCCCGGCCCGCCGCCGCGCTGAGCGCGGCGGCGGAGGGATTCGCGCCGCGCGGCATGCGTGCCGGCGGCGCGGTTTCCGGCCTATCCCCTGCCGCAGCGGCGCGAATACACGCTGCAATCCGGCTGGTCAGTCCATTTTTAGCAATTGATAATACGAGACGTCGCCTTGCGGCGACCGTCGCGCCAAGGAGCGTCCCATGAGTGTTGCCGACCTGAAATCGCAGATTCCCGACTACGCCAAGGACCTGCGCCTGAACCTCGATTCCGTGCTCAGCGAAGGCGGTGCGCCGGGACTGAGCCGCAAGCAGATCGCCCTGGTCGCGCTGGCTTCGGCCATTGCCTCGCGTTACGAGCCGCTGGTCGCGGCGCTGGCCGCCGACGGCGCCGCGCACGCGAGCGAGGCCGAACTCAACGGCGCGCGCACGGCCGCCGCGATCATGGCCATGAACAACGTGTACTACCGCTTCACCCACCTCGTCAGCGACACCGAATACGCCAGCCTGCGCGCCGGCCTGCGCATGAACGCGATGGCCAACCCGGGCTGCGACAAGCTCGATTTCGAGCTCTGCTCGCTGGCCGTGTCGGCGATCAACGGCTGCGGCATGTGCATGGACTCCCACGAGAAGACCCTGCGCAAGCACGAGCTGACCGCCCAGGCGGTGCAGAGCGCCGTGCGCATCGCCGCGGTGGTGCATGCGGCAGCGGTCACGCTGGAACAGCGCGGCTGAGAAGGCCGACAGGCAGCCCGGGCATTGCCCGATGCCTGGGCTGCGCGACGTTCAATCGTCATGATCCGCGGCCGCGACGTCGTCGCGCCGCCAGAGCGCGATCGTCTGCGTCTGGTGCGCGCGCGGAGCCGGCGGACGCCGGTGCGGATGGACGGAATTGCCGGACCAGACCTGGCGATCGTCCCGGGTGCTCGGGCCGCGGCCGTCGACCTGGTCCGGTGGTCCAAGACATGCGCACTGTCGCCGCTGGCTCGCGGCGAATGCGCGCCGGCGCGGCGTTCGGCCGTAGTGCTGCAGTTCGCAGAGCGGGCCGTCGCGCGAGACGAAGTGGAACGCATATACCGCCGCCACGCCGCAGAGCGTGAGCACCGGCGCGGCCAGCACCGCCAGTTCGGATCGAATGCATCGCGCGCGATCGGCTGGAAAAGCTCCGTGCGCGTGATGCCCCGGCGCACGCGCACGCGGTACTCAGGCACGTAGACGCCGTCGTGCATCGCGGCCAGGGTCTCGCGGAGCGTGGTTGCCGAAGGTATTGCGGTCGTGGCCGGGCAATGCCGCGGCCGATAGCTGCGCAGGGCGCGCAGTCTCCAGCGTTTTGCCGGTGGATTCACAGGAATGCGTCTTGACGGGCGACGCGACCGGGGCCGGATGAGAAACGCGGCGTTGCGGCCGCGGGCCGAGCAGTTCGGCACGGCCGCGCGGCGGCGAGACGCCGCGCGGCCGGGCGGGCTCAGGCGAAATCGAGGCTCTTCTCGAAGTTCTTGAGCTCGTGGCGCGACAGCGCCAGGTTCGACTTGGCACGATCGAGCACGACATACAGGAACAGTGCCGGATTGCGCTCCAGCGGCCGCACGAGGTGGTACTGGCGTTCGAGGCTGATCAGGATGTCTTCGATCGTGTCGTTGAGCTTCAGCGCCGCGGCGACGCGACGCTTGGACTTCACGACTTCGGCATTGCCGCTCGCGGCGAGGTCGAGATCGACGCTGCCGCCGCCGAGCTTGGCCAGCGCCATGCCGCTGTCGGAGTCGACGAGGGCGGCACCGACGAAGCCGTCGATGGAGGAAAGAGGGGAGAGGTCGAGCTTGGCCATGGAATTCCTTTGCAGTCTTGGCGCCCGCAGCCGGCGGACGGCGGTCAGGGTCAGGAGGCCGCGGCCGTCGCGGCCTGGTAGTGATCCAGCCAGGCATCGACGGTTTCGCCTATCGCGGCGGCCGTCGTGCGTGTTTCGTGCAGCAGCAGGCCGAGGTTGGTCGTCGTGCGCGCGAGGGTGGAGACCACGAACAGCGCGCGCCGGCCCGGTACCCGCTGGGCGAGAAGAATGCCGTTCAGCGCGTTGACGACGACGTATTCGGAGCGGTCGATGCGCACCTCGCGCCCGATGGTTTCGCCGAGCGCGACCATCGAGCCGATCATCGCGGCGATGCGCTGCGGGTCGGCGCCGTTGTCGACGACCTGTGACACCAAGCGGCCGTCGACGGTCGCGACGACGCAGCCGATGGCTGCCGGCACGCGCTGGTGCAGCGCATGCACGGCCTCGTCGATCGCGCTCTTGAGCGACGGCGGCAGATGACGGGAAATCTGATTCATTGCGGCCTCGCGTGGCGTATCAGTTGCAGCCATTCGTCTTCGTTGGCGTCGGCGGCTGTTTCGGTGCTCTGCGATTCGATCTGGTCGAACAGTACGTCGAGCAGGCCGGTCACATCGGCGCGGTGGCGCACGTCGACTTCGAGCACGGGCAGGAATTCGCCGCGCGCGGCGATCGCGGCGGCGTAGTCGTCGAGGCCGGGCTGCGGATGGCTGTCGAGGCGGCCCACCGCGACGACGACGCGGCCGGCGCCGATCTGCCGCGAGAACGCATCGAGGAACAGGTTCATATCGGCCAGCGGATCCGGGCGCGAGTTGTCGAGCAGCACGACGACGCCGAGTGCGCCCTCGGCCAGCAGCGGCCACATGAACTCGAAGCGGCGCTGGCCCGGCGAACCGTACAGGCGCAAGGTATGGCCGTTGTCGAGCGCGAGTTCGCCGTAATCCAGCGCGACCGTCGTCTCGGCCTTGCCCGATTCGCTGAAGTCGGTGTTGGCGACTTCGGTGTTGATCGGTTCGATCTGGCTGATCGCGCGTATGGCCGTGGTCTTGCCGGCGCCCATCGGCCCGGCGAACAGCAGCTTGATCTCGCTCATCCGCGTACCAGTCCGAGAGTGCGCCGGATTGCCGCAATCGCCGCCTGATCGGCCGGACGCGATGTCGCCGCGGTCGCCGCACCGGGGGCGCGAGGCTCCGGCGCGGCCGTGTCGTCGTGGAAGAATTCGCAGACCGCGCAGGCATTCAGGAAGCCGTCGACGACGGCGCGCGGAGCAAGTCCGGCCGCAATCAGGCTGGCGCGGTTGTTGTCTCCGTTGCGCAGATGCCGGATCAGCTCGGCGAAGCTGCGGTGACCGCCGGCCGCGAGGTAGGGCCAACCCTTCAGGCGCAGTGCGGCCGGCGACTGCAGGGCAGGCAGCGCGCCGAACATGCCGGCCAGCAGGCCGAGTTGCCAGAGCAGCGGCTTCAGCGACGCGCCCGGCGCGGCGGCATCGTTGCCGGCCGGCGTCAGGGTCCAGCCTTCGCGCGCCATTGCGGCGATCAGGATTTCGGGTGTCGCGGTCAGCTCGCGGTCCAGCGCCTGCATCGTCGCCTGACGTGTGCCGAGCAGCGCGACGAGACGGCCGCCGACCTGCAGCGCGAGCTGCGCGGCCGGAAACTGCCGGCGCAATTCGCTCCAGCGCTGCAGCCATTGCAGCGCGAGCTGCGGCCGCGCGACGGACGATTCGCTGCCGATCAATGCGGCGATGCGCGTCAGAGCCGCGGCCATCGCACCGCTGCGCCAGACGCCTTCTATCGTCAGCACGTGACGGCGGCCATCGCGGCCGCGCACTTCGGCCAGCAGATTCGGCGAGATCGCCTGACTGCCGTCGCCCTGCAGTCGCAGCACGGCGTCGGCCACGGCGGCGTCGCCGAGATACCAGCGCGCGGCGGCGTCGGCCTGCTCGCGCAACACGCCTTGCAGCAGGCGTTCGACCAGGGACTTCAGATGGGGCGGCAGCGCGACTGCTATGCAGAACGGCGCGGTGTCTTGCGGGTTCGTCATCGTATTGGCCACTGTGTGAAACCTCTGAGCGGGGACGACAACGCCGTCGGCGTGCACGGGCTGCGTCCGATCCGGTCTTCGCGGTGTTGATTGCCAAGCTGCGTCCGATTGGCTCAGGGCTGCGGCAGCGTCACGCTGTCGACGTATCGGACACATCATTCGAAGCACACTTCGGCGCTCCGTGGATGATTGTGTACTGGCCAGATCAAAAACGGCTCACGCGAAATGCAAACAACTGAGAACGTTTGACGTAGTTCAGAGCGGCGTATCCGGGTTTTCCCTCAAGCACTTGCGACCTTCGTACAAGGAGGGCGTGAACGCCGTGTGATTTATCGTGCGGCGCAGCAGAGTTCGCCGTCTGCGCATGAAAAGACTCCGCTGATTCGGGCCGGCGCGGCACAGCCGCGACTTGCCGGCCGGCCGTCGCGAGGTCCGTTTAAACCCTGCGCGGTGAACCTGCATCCGATCACGGCACGGACGTATCCCGGGTCCGCGCACCCGACCTCTGCGAGTCCAACCATGAAACGAATTGCCTGCTTCGTCCTCCTTGCCGCGCTGAGCGGTTCCGCCTTCGCCGACGGCTGCGCCTTCGAGGCCAAGCGCGATCTCGCGCTGCCGGCCGGCGGCGTCAAGACACTCAAGCTGCAGACCCGTGCCGGCGACCTGCGCGTGACCGGCGTTGCCGGTCTGGCCAACGTCGAACTGCACGGCCGCGCCTGCGCGGCGAGCCAGGCCCAGCTCGACGCGCTGCAACTGCAGCACAGTCGCAGCGGCGAGCGTCTCGACGTGTTCACGACGACGCCGGAGGAAAGCACGTTCAAGCTGTTCTCGGACAACTACGCCTATATCGACCTGGAAGTGCGCCTGCCGCAGGAACTCGCACTGGACCTCGACGATTCGTCCGGTGACATCGAGATCCGCGATGCCGGCGCGATCGAGATGCGCGACAGTTCCGGAGACATCAAGATCTACGATCCGCGCGGCGACGTCAGCATCCGCGACACGTCCGGCGACATCCGCGTGGAGCAGGCCCGCGGCAACGTGACCGTGGTCGCCGACAGCTCCGGCGACATCGTGATCGACGGCGCGTCGCGCGACGTCGTGGTCGAGGACGACAGCTCCGGCGACATCGAGATCGCGCGCGTCAGCGGCAACGCGCGAGTCGGCCATGACAGCTCCGGCGACATCCGCTTCCGCGACATCGGCGGCAACGCGGAGGTCGGCAGCGATTCCAGCGGCAGTATCCACGCGCGCGGCATCCGCGGCGATTTCAGCGTCCGCACGAAATCCGGCGGCAACAGGAACATCGACTACGCCGACGTCGGCGGCCGTGTGAGCCTGCCCGAGCGCGATTGAGGTCCCGAGTCGCATCGCGCGTTGCCGTCGCGCCCGGCAACGCGGGTCTGCGCGGCGTGGTTGCAGGCATCTGCACCTGCAGCCCGGCAGTACACGCAACACCGAAGGCCCACGCCGTTCGCCCGGCGCAATGCTAGCCTCCGTCGATCCGGCGGAGGTGGCGATGAACGTGGTGCGGTGGCTGGTCGGTCTGCTGTTCTTCGCCTGCGGCGCCGCGATCGCGGCCGGAACGGCTGCGCCGCCGTCGGGCAAGCTGCCGGATACTGCCGAACCGCTGCAGTACGCGCTGACGTTCCGCGTCGATCCGGCCGCCGACGGCTTCAGCGCGACGGCGGACATCCGCATCGCCTTGAAGCGGCCGGCCGAGCGGATCTGGCTGCATGCGCGGGAGCTGCAGGTCGAACGCGTCGAATGGCGCACGGCGGCCGGGCGAGCGCAGCCCGCGCGTTTCCTGCCGGCGCAGGACAGCGGCGTGGCCGCCGTCGAATTCGGCGAGACCGTGCCGGCGCAGGAACTGCAGCTGCATTTCGTCTATCGCGCGCGCTACGACAGCCGTCTCGAAGGTCTCTATCGCACGCGCCGCGACGGCCAGCCCTACGTGGTCACGCAGATGGAGCCGGTCAGCGCGCGGCGTGCGTTTCCGGGTTTCGACGAGCCGCGCTTCAAGACCCCGTTCGACCTGCAGCTGGAAATCCCGGCCGGCCTGCAGGCAGTCGCCAACACCGCGCAGAGCGCCGAGCAGCCGCTGGCCGGCGGCTGGCGCCGGCTCACCTTCCGCACGACGCCGAAGCTGCCGACCTATCTGCTTGCGTTCGCGGTCGGCCCCTGGGACCTCGTCGAGGCCGCGCCGATCACCGCGACGGCCTGGCGCAGACAGCCGTTGCCGCTGCGCGCGATCGCGCCGCGCGGCCAGGGGCCGCGGCTGGCCGAGGCGCTCGCGGCGACGCCGGCCATCGTGACCGCGCTCGAAGACTACTTCGGCTACGCCTACGCGTTCGGCAAGCTCGATCTGCTGGCCGCGCCGGATTTCAGCGCCGGCGCGATGGAGAATCCGGGGCTGGTGATCTTCCGCGAGAGCCTGCTGTTGCTCGATGCGAACTCGCCGGCACAGCTGCGCCGCGCTTCGTTCGAGGTCAATGCGCACGAGCTCGCGCACCAGTGGTTCGGCGACACCGTGACCATGCCCTGGTGGGACGATCTGTGGCTCAACGAAGCGTTCGCGACCTGGATGGAGCGGCGCATCACGCAGACCCTGCGGCCGGCCCAGCGTGCCGACCTGCGCAGCATCGTCGCGACCCAGCAGGCCATGGCCGCCGACAGCCTGGCCAGCGCGCGCCGCGTGCGTCAGCCGATCCGCGACAACGGCGACATCGAAGGCGCGTTCGACAGCCTGACCTACGGCAAGGGCGCCGCCGTACTCGGCATGTTCGAAGCCTGGCTCGGCGAGCAGCCGTTCCGCGACGGCCTGCGCCGCTACGTGCGCGAGCACGCGTTCGCGAGCGCGACCTCCGACGACCTGATTGCCGCGCTGCAGAGCGCCGGCGACAAGGGCGCCTCGTTCGGCCGGGCCATGCGCAGCTTCCTCGATCAGCCCGGCGTGCCGCTGGTGCACAGCGAGCTGGATTGCGCCGGCGGCAAGGCGCGGCTGCGGCTGCGTCAGCAGCGTTATTTCCCGCTGGGCGGCGGCACGGTCGCGGCGCAGACCTGGGGCATCCCGTTCTGCGTACACCGCGGCAAAGGCGCCACCAGCACGACGCAGTGCCAGCTGCTCGATCGCGCCGAAGCGGAGATGGTTCTCGACGGCGGCTGCCCCGACTGGTATCTGCCGAATGCGCAGGCGCGCGGCTACTACCGCGTCGCATTGGCCGCCGCCGACCGCGCCGCGCTGACCCGGGTCGCCGCATCATTGAACGACCGCGAGCAGCTGGCTTTCGCCGACGCGATCAAAGCCGGCTTCGAGCGCGGCGAGGTCGATGTCGCCGGCGTGCTCGAGGCGATAGGCCAGCTGGCCGGCGCGAGGACGCGCGAAGCGGCGTTCGCACTGAACGCGGAACTGGTCTGGATACGCACCCATCTCGCCGATGAAGCCGCGCGCGCGGCGATCGGCACCTACATCGAGCGGCTCTATCTGCCGCGCCTGCAGACGCTCGGCTATCTGCGCCGCGCCGGCGAGAGCGAGGATGCGGCCCTGCTGCGCGCCGATCTCGTCGAACTGCTCGCGCGCAAGGTCGACAGCCCGACCGTGCGTGCGGCCGTGCTGGCCCAGGGCAAGGCCGTGCTGGCCGGCGACGGCAAGGGCCGCCTGCGTTTCGCCGCGGCCAACTACGACCTGCTCGGCACGGTGCTCGCAGTGACCGTGCAGGAACTCGGCGCGCCGGCGGTGGACGCGCTGATCGCCGAACTCGCACATACCGGCGATGCGAATCTGCGCCTGAGCATGGTCATGGCGCTGGGCGCGAGCGCCGATCCGGCGCAGGCCGAGCGCGTGCGCGAGTTCGCGATCGGCGATGCGGTCCAGGTCGGCGAGACCGCGCGCGTGCTCGGCGTGCAGCAATACGACTCGCGCAACCGTGCGGCGCTGTGGAGCTGGTTCCAGCGCCGCTACGCGGCGGTCGTCGCGCATACGCCGGTCTTCGTCCACGGCAGGCTGCCCGAACTCGTCGCCGAGGGCTGGTGCACGCGCGAACAGGCGCGGCAGGTCGCGCGTTTCTTCGCGCGCGACGCGGCCCAGGTCGAAGGTTCGGCGCAGGGCCTGCTGCGCGCCGAGGAGGCGATCAACCTGTGTGCGGCGCGGCGCGAGAAGCACGGCGCGACGGCGCTGCAGCGCTGGGTTGCGCTGCAGCGCGCGGCCGGGCCTGCGGGCTGAGCGCGCGACGGGAGCCGGCCGGTTCCGCGGGGTGTCGGCCCACGGGCCGGCGCGGAATCGACGGCGACCCGCCAGCCGTCCGACGAAAGCGCTGCATGGCGAACGCCGGAATCCGGTCCGTCGACCAGGACGGTTGCCGTCGCGGGCGGGTTCCGGACGCCAGGCCGGCGCGTTGCGATCGGCCGCTGCCGCGGACGGGCGTGAGTTGTTTATGCTCGCCGCTGCGTTGTCGGCAGGTACCGTTCGGCCCAGGGCCGGAACGGCGCGAGGCGAGGGCGGCGGCGCCGATGACATCGGCCTGCCGGGGCGGGGCACAGGGCGCCATCGGCGGCAGGCGTCGCCGATGGAGATCCGGAGGGGCAGGCATGAGCGAGACAGACGGCAGTCCCAATCCATTCGCGCAGATTCCCGAGCGCAACACCTCGGACAACATCCTGCGCACGGCGCAGCAGCACCATGTGCAGCTGTCGGCGATGGCCGACACCAAGGCCAACATCATCATCACCGTGTCGTCCATCGTGCTGACCCTGTCGCTCGGCAGGCTCAACGAGCCGGGCCTGCGCATCAGCGTGCTGATCCTGATCGGCTTTACCCTGCTCGCGCTGCTGCTGGCAATCCTCGCGGTGCTGCCGAAGTACCGGCCGCTGCGGCTGCACAGCGACGAGCTGCCGCCGTACTTCAACCTGATCTTCTTCGGTCATTTCTCCGAGCTGTCGCGCGAGCGTTTCCTGCAGGAGATCGCTCGCACCCTGCAGCCCGACGGCACGATCTACGAAACCCAGGCCAAGGATCTGTATTCGCTGGGCCTGTATCTCGCGCGGCACAAATACCGCTACCTGCGCCTGAGCTATCTGTTCTTCCTCGCCGGCTTCGTGCTCGCGAGCGCGGAACAGGCGTTGCAGCTCGTGATCGGGTAGAAGCGGCCCAGGCGTTGCGGTTCGCGGAAGGCTCGCCGCAACCTGCGCGCAGGAATGCCGCGCCGGTCAGTCGGCTTTCTTCGGACTGACCCACATCGTGATGTCGGCGTCGAATACGACGTCGTTGCGCGCGTCGCGGACTTCGACTTTGGCGTGCAGGTCCTGGGCTTGCGTCGGATCGGCGATGGCCGGCACCAGGGCCGTGGCGATCAGGGTGCCGGTCGCTTTCTTCAGATAGCGCACCGTCATGCCCTTGGGAATCCAGCGCATGCCGGCCGGTATCGTCGCGTCGGTGGCCAGACCGCCGGACAGTTCGGCCATGTTGCACAGCGCGATCGCATGCACGGTGCCGATGTGGTTCTGCACGCGCCGGCGCTGGCGCAGGCTGACTTCGCAGCGACCGCTCTCGAGTTTTTCGATCCGCGGCGAGATGCTGCCGAAATACGGCGCACGCCAGCAGATCAGGCGCGAATAGAACCAGCGGCCGATACCCGATCGGCCGTACTTGCGGAACAGCTGCAGCGCTGGCGAGGCCATGGCGTCGCGTCTCGGGAGCAACGAGGGAGGGAAGCGACGGCGGCCGGGCTGGCCGCCATCGCGGGACGGATCAGGCGACGGAGCGCAGCACGGTCTTGCCGTGCTTGACCGCGGCTTCGAGATCGCGCGGATCGAAGTCGTCGACGCTGATGAACTCGAATGTCGCGGCGCGCACGCGTTCGAGCAGCTTGCGCTCCTCGCTCGTGATCGCGCCGGCGGCTTCGACTTCGGCGAGCTGGCCGTTGTAGTCGTAGGCCTTGACCGCGAGCGTCTTGACCGCCTTGAGGAACTTGCGTTCCACCGGTTCGGCGGCGATGACGTCGGCCAGCAGCGCGTTCATGCGGCCGATCGGGTTGTTCGCATGCGGCGTCAGATAGACGTCGCCGGCCAGGCGGTCGCGCGTTTCGTTCGGCGTGCACAGGATCGCGGCGACGCGGCGGCCGAGGCGGTCCGACGGCGGCACTTCGCGGCGGCCGAGCGGGAAGATCAGCGCACGCAGCAGCCAGGCCACCGGACGCACCGGGAAATTGCGCAGCACGCCGTCCAGCGCCATCTGCATGCGCCAGACGCAGTCGTGGAAGGCCCAGGCCAGCATCGGCTGGTCGGCGACCGGACGGCCCTGGTCCTCGTAGCGCTTGAGCATGGCCGAGGCGATGTAGAGATTCGACAGCACGTCGCCGAGGCGCGCCGAGATCTTCTCCTTGAACTTGAGCTTGCCGCCGAGCACCAGCATCGAGGTGTCTGCGGTCAGCGCGAGCGCGGCCGCGTAGCGGTTGAGCTTGCGGTAGAAGCGGCGCGTGTACTTGTCGCCGGGCGCCGAGCCGATCTTCGCGTGGGTCAGGCCGAGCACGAAGCTGCGCACGGCGTTGGAGATCGCGAAGCCGATATGGCCGAACAGCGCCTTGTCGAACGCCTTCAGGCGTTCGCCGTAGTCGGGCAGCTGGGTCGCCTGCATTTCCTTGAGCACGAACGGATGGCAGCGGATCGCGCCCTGGCCGAAGATCATCATGCTGCGCGTCAGGATGTTCGCGCCTTCGACCGTGATCGCGATCGGCGCGCCCTGCCAGGCGCGGCCGGCGTAGTTGCGCGGGCCGAGGATCACGCCCTTGCCGCCGTGCACGTCCATGACGTCCTTGGCGATCTCGCGGCCGAGTTCGGTCGCGTGGTACTTGGCGATAGCCGAGGGTACCGACGGCTTCTCGCCGCGGTCGACCGCCGCCGCCGTCGCGCGCGACAGCGCGCTGATTGCGTACGTGTAGCCGCCTATGCGCGCGAGTGCTTCCTCCACGCCTTCGAAGCGGCCGATGGCCATGCCGAACTGCTTGCGGATGCGCGCGTAGGCGCCGGTCGCGATCGAGCCTATGCGCGCCGCGCCGGTCGCGTTGGACGGCAGCGAGATCGCGCGGCCGACCGACAGGCATTCGACGAGCATGCGCCAGCCTTCGCCGGCCATCTCAGGACCGCCGATCAGCTGCGACAGCGGCACGAACACGTCCTTGCCGCGCACCGGGCCGTTCTGGAACGGAATGTTCAGCGGCATGTGGCGGCGGCCGATTTCCAGGCCCTTGGTGTCGCGCGGCAGCAGCGCGAGGGTGATGCCGAGATCCTCAGTCTCGCCCAGCAGCTGTTCCGGGTCGTACATCCGGAACGCCAGTCCGACGACGGTCGCGATCGGCGCCAGGGTGATGTAGCGCTTGTCGAAGGTCAGGCGCACGCCAAGCACGTTGGCACCGTTCCATTCGCCCTTGCAGACCACGCCGTAGTCGGGGATCGAGGTCGCGTCCGAGCCCGCGTACGGGCCGGTCAGCGCGAAGCACGGAATCTCACGGCCGTCGGCCAGGCGCGGCAGGTAGTAGTCCTTCTGTTCCTTGGTGCCGTAGTGCAGCAGCAGTTCGGCCGGGCCCAGCGAGTTCGGCACGGCGACGGTGGAACCGACGGTCGTGGAGATGCTGGCCAGCTTCTGCAGCACCACCGAATGCGCCAGCGCCGAGAACTGCAGGCCGCCGTATTCGCGCGGAATGATCATGCCGAAGAATTTGTTCTTCTTGAGGAACTCCCAGACCGGCGGCGGCAGGTCGGCCAGCTCGTGGGTGATCTCCCAGTCGTTGATCATGCGGCAGAGTTCTTCGACCGGACCGTCGAGGAAGGCGCGTTCGTCGGCCGACAGCACCGGCTCGGGCTGGCGCAGCAGCTGGTTCCAGTTCGGCTTGCCGCTGAACAGTTCGCCTTCGAAACCGACGGTGCCGGCTTCGAGCGCGATCTTCTCGGTCGGCGACAGCTGCGGCGTGATCTTCTGGTAGATCGCCAGCAGCGGCGCGCTCAGGCGCTTGCGGCGGAAGTCCGCCAGGTTCAGCGGCAGGGCGACCAGCGCGAACGCCAGCAGGGTCAGCGAAGTGGCCAGCCAGTGGGATTCGGCGACGACGCCGGCGGCGACGATGGCGACTGCGGTGAGCGCACTCCAGGTGCGCAGCGCGACGCGCCGGTATGAGCAGGCCAGCGACACGAGGATCGCGGCGAGCAGGGGAAACCAATGTTGCATGGCGGACTCCTCAGTCGATCAGTTCCGCCCCTGCGGCAGGGTGCGGACAAAGGAAAGCACAGCGTCGGTGAACAAGTCATTGCGGTCGCCGGCGACCATGTGCGTGGCGCGCGGCACCACGACGTGGCGCGCCTGCGGCACCAGGTCGAGGAATTCGTTGATCGTGGCCTGCGAGACCACGTCGCTGTCGCTGCCCGACAGCAGCAGCACGGGAACGCGGATCTGCCGCGCGGCCTCGATCAGCGCGCTCTGGTGGCGCTCGCCGTTCTCGGCGATGCGTTCGAGCAGGGCCGGGTCCCAATGCCAGCGGTAGCGGCCGTCCTCGCGCTGTACGAGCAGGGCCTGCAGGCGCTGCGGCGAACGCGTCTCGCGCCGGTGCGGCAGGTAGGCCGCAATGCTCGCGGCCGCTTCGTCCAGCGAGGCGAAGCCGTCCGGATGGGCGCGCATGAAGGCGAGGATGCGTTCGACGCCGGCGGTCTCCCAGCGCGGCGTGATGTCGACCAGGACCAGGGCGCGGAACAGTTCCGGGCGACGCGCCTGGGCCAGCAGGCCGACCAGGCCGCCGAACGAGGCGCCGACCAGTACGGCCGAAGGACCGGCGAACCCGGCCATGAGTTCCAGGTCGGCAATGAACTGGTCGATGGAATAGTCGCCCTGCGGGTGCCAGTCGCTGGCGCCGTGGCCGCGGGCGTCGGCGCAGAGGCAGAGAAAGCCCTGTCCGGCGAGCTGGGCGGCGCTGGATTGCCAGGCCAGTCGGGTCTGGCCGAAGCCGTGGGTGAAGATCAGGGAGGGATGACCGGCCATCCCATGCAGATCGCACGAAAGGGTCAGGCCGTCGGCCGCGACCAGGCTGACGGCGGCCTTGTGATTCAACATGTTGGAGGGGGCTGGATGGGCTTCAAACATTCGTTTGAGTATCCCCGCAGAACTAGAGTATTCAATCCGGGATACCTAGGCTTTCGATCAAATCTTTCTGAATAGAGGCCTCCATACGCCGGGATTAAGTAGGTTCCGCTGGCTTCGCCGCGACGCGGTACTTGCCGGAACCCGATCCATGACGCACGCACAAGCCACTGTCACCCCGCTGGAAAACCGCAGCCGCCTGTCGGCCACGGACTGGGAACTGGCGGCCCTCGAGGCCATCGCCGAACAGGGCGTGGCCAGCGCCGCGGTGGAACCGCTGGCGCGCCGGCTCGGCGTGACCAAGGGCAGTTTCTACTGGCATTTCCCGACCCGCGAGGCCCTGCTCAAGGCGGCGCTGGAGCGCTGGGAGCGCAGCGACGAGGGCGGCTTCCCTGGCGGCGAGCCCGTTGCCGACCCACGCGAGCGCCTGCGTGCGCTGTTCCGCCTGACCGGCCGCGACCTGCCTTCGCATGCGGTCTACTCGGCCCTGCTGCGCGCGCTGGATCATCCGATCGTGCAGCCGGTCATGTCGCGCGTGTCGCAGAGGCGCATCGACTTCCTGACCGCGACCTTTGCCGAGCTCGGCCTCGATCCGGTCGCGGCCTCGTTCCGCGCGCGCCTGACCTATGCGGCCTATGCCGGCTTCCTGCAGCTGTCGCTGCAACTGGGTCTGCCGCGCCTGTCGCATGCGGAGTTCGACGAATACGTCGAACACGCGCTGTCTACGCTGATTCCTTAAATATTCTGAAGCTGTTGTGCAAGTTGTTGATCTTCCTGGGGGCTGCCTGTCAATTTGTTGCAATGACGGCGGCCCGCCGCTAACGTGGCCCGCCTCACTTTCAGGCAGGGCCCACGGCGGGCCCAGGATCAGGACATGGCCAGCAAGCTCGATGCATTGAACCGATGGGTGGATGAAATCGCCCGTCTGACTCAGCCGGACCGCATTCACTGGTGCGACGGCTCGGAAGCGGAATACCAGGCGCTGGTCGAACTCATGCTCGATACCGGCGACCTGACCGAGCTGAACCCGGCCACGCATCCGAACTGCTACCTGCACCGCTCCAACCCCAGCGACGTGGCCCGCGTCGAGCATCTGACCTTCGTCTGCTCGGCCAATGCCGAGGACGCCGGCCCGAACAACCACTGGATGGCCCCCGAAGAGGCCCACCGCAAGATCGACGCGCTGTTCGCCGGCTGCATGAAGGGCCGTACGCTCTACGTCATTCCGTACTGCATGGGGCCGATCGACTCGCCGCTGGCACGTTGCGGCGTGGAGATCACCGACAGCCCTTACGTCGTGGCCAACATGCGCATCATGACGCGCATGGGCGAGGCGGCGCTGGCGCGCATCGAACGCGAAGGCAGCTTCGTGAAGGGCCTGCACTCCATCGGCGATCTCGATCCGGCCAAGCGCTTCATCATGCATTTCCCGGAAGAGCTGACGATCAAGTCGATAGGCTCGGGCTACGGCGGCAACGCGCTGCTCGGCAAGAAATGCCATGCGCTGCGCATCGCCTCGTGGCAGGCGCGCCAGGAAGGCTGGCTCGCCGAGCACATGCTGATCCTCGGTCTGGAGAGCCCGCAGGGCGAGACCCATTACGTCGCCGCGGCGTTCCCGTCGGCCTGCGGCAAGACCAATCTCGCAATGCTGATTCCGCCGGCCGCCTATCCGGGCTGGAAGGTCTGGACCATCGGCGACGACATCTGCTGGATGCAGCCGGGTCCCGACGGCCGCCTCTGGGCGATCAATCCGGAAGCCGGCTTCTTCGGCGTCGCGCCGGGCACCAGCCGCAACACGAATCCGAATGCGCTGGCCATGCTCGACCGCGACGCGATCTTCACCAACGTCGCGGAGACCGCCGACCAGCAGCCCTGGTGGGAAGGCCTGCCCGACGGCAAGCCGGCGCGCGACTGGCAGGGCCGCGACTACGATCCGGCCAACGGCCCGGCCGCGCATCCGAACTCGCGCTTCACGGTCAGCGCGCGCCAGTGCGCGAGCTGGTCGCCGCGCGCCGAGGACCCGCAGGGCGTGCCGATCTCGGCCATCATCTTCGGCGGTCGCCGCGAATCGCTGGTGCCGCTGGTGTTCGAGGCGCGCGACTGGAAGCACGGCGTGCTCGTCGGCGCCGCGATGGGGTCGGAAACCACAGCCGCGGCGACCGGGGCGGTTGGGGTGCTGCGGCGCGATTCCATGGCGATGAAGCCGTTCTGCGGCTACAACTTCGCCGATTACTTCGCCCACTGGCTCAGCTTCGACCGGCCCAGCGCGAAGCTGCCGAAGGTGTTCCATGTCAACTGGTTCCGCAAGGCCGACGGCAAGTTCGTCTGGCCGGGTTTCGGCGACAACATGCGCGTGCTCGAATGGATCGTCGGCCGCTGCAACGGTTCGGTCGGCGCGGTCGAGACGCCGATCGGCAACCTGCCGCGGCGCGAGGATCTGAATCTGGCCGGCCTGCCGCTCGGCGACGCCCAGCTCGACCTGCTGCTCGGCGTCGACCGCGAGGGCTGGGTGCGCGAATATGCCGGCATCGCCGAATACCTGGATTCCTTCGGCGCACGCACGCCGGTCGAGCTGAAGGAGGAGCACGCCCGCGTGCGCGACGAACTGGCCGCGCCGGCGGCCGCGCCCCGCGCCGCGGTCGGCTGATCCGTCGCCGCATGGCCCGGCCGGTTCCGTTCTCGCCGGCCGCGGCCGCATGAAGGCGTTCTACTGCCACCGTTTCGTGCTGCCGCTGCCGCCGCAGCACCGCTTTCCGATGGCCAAGTACGCGCTGCTGTACCAGCGCGTCGCCGCGGATGCCGCCGCCAGCGGCATCACGCTGGTTGAGCCCGTGCCGGCCGACGATGCGGCGCTGTGCCGCGCGCACATGCCGGACTATGTCGCCCGCGCGAGCCGCGGCGAGCTGACCCCGGCCGAGCTGCGCAAGATCGGCTTCCCGTGGTCGCCGCAGATGATCGAACGTTCGCGCCGCTCCAGCGGCGCGACGATGGCGGCGCTGGAAACCGCGCTGCGCGGCGAGCGTATCGCGGTGAACCTGGCCGGAGGCACGCATCACGCGTTCGCCGACCACGGCGCCGGCTATTGCGTGTTCAACGACTCCATCGTCGCGGCGCGCCACGTGCAGGCGCTGGGCCTCGCACGGCGCGTGCTCGTGATCGACCTGGACGTGCACCAGGGCAACGGTACGGCGGCGATCGCCCGCCACGACCCGAGCATCTACACCTTCTCCATGCATGGCGCGCGCAACTATCCGGCGGTCAAGGAAGCCGGCGACCTCGACGTGGAGCTGCCCGACGGCTGCGACGATGCGACCTATCTGGGCGCGCTGGCGCAGCAACTGCCGCGTGCGCTGGCCGCCGCGCAAGCCGACGCGGCGATCTACCTCGCCGGTGCCGACCCCTATCGCGAAGACCGCCTGGGCCGCCTGAGCCTGAGCAAGGCCGGCCTGGCCGCCCGCGACGCCGTGGTGCTGGACGCCTGCGTACGGCATGATCTGCCGCTTGCGATCAGCATGGCGGGCGGCTATGCGGCAGACGTCGCCGACATCGTGGACATCCATTACGCGACCGTCCTCGCCGCTGCCGCGCGCCAGCGCGAGGCCGTCGCGATCGCGGTTTAAACCCCGCCGTGGTTTCCGGCATCCAAGCCGGCACCATGAATACCGCCGCCTGCGTCCCCATGAGTCATGCCATGCCTGAGTCGGCACCCGCTGCAGCCGACGACGGCGCCCTGGTCCGACGTTCGATGAGCGGCGACATCCGCGCCTTCGAACTGCTCTACCGCAAGCACGTCGGCCGCGTACACGGCGCTATCCTGCGCATCGTCGGCATGAACCATGCGCGGGCCGAGGAACTGACCCAGGATGCCTTCGTGCGCGCCTGGCAGAAGCTCGGCGGCTTCCGCTTCGAAAGCGCGTTCTCGACCTGGCTGTACCGGCTCGGCGTCAACGTCGCGCTGATGGATCTGCGCGGCGGCAACGGCGAGCAGAACGTCGAGGACGAGGTGCTGGAGCTGGCCGCCGGCGGCGACGTGCCGTTCTGCGCCGGCGAGCGCGCCGATCTGGAGCAGGCTGTGGCCAAGCTGCCGCCGCGCGCGCGGGCCGTGCTCGTGCTGCACGACGTGGAAGGGTGGAAGCATGAGGAAATCGCCAACGAGCTCGGCATGGCCATAGGCTCGTCCAAGGCGCAACTGCACCGGGCCCGCGGCCTGGTGCGCAAACTGCTCGGAGCCGCCGCATGAGCGAGCATGATTTCCAGTGGCGTCGCGGTCTGCGCGACCTGTCGGGCCCGGTGCAGCCGCAGCGCGATCTGTGGCTGGACATCGCCACGCGCATCCAGGCCGAGGCGCCGCCGGCCACCGCGAACAGCGCAGCGCCGCGCCGTCGACGCGTCGTCGCCTGGGCCCTGGCCGCGAGCGTCGCGCTGGCCGCGGTGCTTGCAGGCACCTTGCAGCTGCAGCAGCCGGTCGCGCCGCCGCAGGCCGCCACGCAGGTCAAATCCGATCCGGCCGCGGCGATCGCCGCCGTCGACCGCCAGTTCAAGCAGGTGCGCACGCAGGATCCGCGCCTGGCCGCTGCCTCCGTCGAACTCGACGCGGCCGCGGACGAGATCCGTCAGATGCTGCAACAACAGCCCGATGCCGTATTTCTGGTCGGGTTGCTCAACCGTACCAACGAACGACGGCTGAAACTTGCGCGCATGGGGCAAGCGTCGAGCTGATCCGTCCCGGAGACCACATGAACATGAAACCGCTAGTTCTCAGCGTGCTGCTTGCCCCGGGCCTTGCATCGGCCGGCACGCCGATCGACGAGACGCGCGAGGTCGACGCGACCGCGCGCATCGAGGTCAACAACGTCAAGGGCGCCGTCAACGTCAGCGCCTGGGACAAGAACGAGGTCGCAATCAGCGGCAGCCTCGGCGACGGTGCCAAGCGCCTGGCCATCGACGGCGGCCGCAGCTCGCTGAGCATCCGCGTGGAAGGGCCGGACAAGTCCAAGAGCCTGCTGAGCTGGGGCTCTGACTCGTCCATGCAGGAAACCATACTCGACATCAAGGTGCCGCGCGCCGCGGCGCTGGAGATCGGCGTGGTCAGCGCCGAGGTCGCGGTCAACGACACCGCCGGCGGCAACGTGCAGGTCGATTCGGTATCCGGCCGCATGCGCCTGGTATCGGTGCAGAGCCCGCGGCTGCGGCTGGAGAGCGTCAGCGGCGACATCGACTTCCAGGGCCGCAGCGACGACGCCTCGGTCGAAACGGTGAGCGGCGACGTGAACGCCCGCGGGGTCGGCGGCCGTACGCGCGCGGAGACCGTCTCCGGCAGCATGCGCATCAGCGCGAACAGCCCGCTCAAGCAATTCAACGCGAGCAGCGTGTCGGGCGACATCGAAGTGACCGGCGCGCTGGCCTCGGGCGGCCGCGTCGAGATCGAGACCATGAGCGGCGACGTGCGCCTGAACCTGCCGGCGGCCGTATCGGCCAGGATCACCGCGGAAAGCTTCAGCGGCACCCTGCGCACGGACTTCGGTACGGTGCGCAAGCCCGATCGCGGTCCGGGTACCAGCCTCGATGCCAGCGCCGGCAGCGGCGACGGCGAGATCTCGGTCGACAGCTTCAGCGGCGACGTGACGATCCGCAAGGAATGAACGGCTGAGCCGATCCGGCCGGGCAGTTGCATGCCAGCTGTCCGGCGCGGGTTGCACTGTCAGGCCGCCGGGCCCGGCGCGACGCGCGAGCCGCCCTAGAACAGCAGATAGGTCGACAGGATGTACTTGTCGCCCGAACGCGGCGGCGGTGCCTCGTGCTGGTACATCCAGTACGGCGGAAACATCAGCAGGCGTCCGGCGCGCGGCTGGATGCTCAGACCAAGATCCGGAAAGCAGGTCTCGCCGCCGTCGGCCACGTCGTTGAGATACCAGAGAAACACGAGATAGCGGTTCGCGACGGCGTCGATGGAATCGAAATGCAGCTGGAAACGTTCCTCGCCGCCGGGGCGGTAGCGCTTGATCACGAGTTCGGCGATGCGCCGCACCGGGGGCACGGCGATGGTCAGGCCGACCTCGCGGTTGTAGCGGGCCAGGCCCGCGTCCATGTGCGACAGCAGGAAGCCGCGGAACGCCTCGTCCGACAGCGGTGCGATATCGAGCTCGGTCCAGGCGCTGTCTTCCAGGCCGGCGCGCACACCGCGTCCGTTGCCGCGCTGGAAGCGCGCCAATCCGTCGAACGAGGCAATCAGCTGCGCGCAGAGCGCAGGATCCAGATCGTCGTCGTAGCAGCGCAGGTAGTGCTGCAGATGACCGCGTCCGCCACTCACAAGGGGCAGCCCCGGCGCGCGGGACACGCATCGAGCAGCGGCCGCGGCTCGAATGACTCCGCGGGGCGCCGCCGGCGGTTCCTGGCGCGCGCCGGCAGATCGGCGGCAGTAGCCTCATCACGAGAAACGAACCCGTTGCCCGCATCGGCGCGCAGCGCATGACCGGCCTGCCCGGCTTTGCGGTAGCGGCTGTTCTCGACCGGGGCGAACGTATCTCTGTACATCCGGAAAAAGCCGTGCGTTGCGACGCGGCGAGTATCCGCGGCGCCGTTCCGCAGCTGCAATCGCCGCGCGCCGCAGCGGCGCATTCGCGCAGTCGCGGCAACGCCGCAAGGACGGCCTACGGGCTTGGCTCGGCGCGCGACGGCGTCACGGCGGCGGCTGCCGGCGCCGGCAAGGCCGCTTCGCAGGCAGTCAGCCAGGCTTGCGAATACCGGCGCTTCCAGCCCTTGAATGTGTCGGCGTCGCGCAGGGCCTGGCGCAGTTCGTCCATGTGCCGTTCGTCCGTCTGCAGCCGGCAGCGCGCGTAGGCGAGCGCAGCGCGTTCGAAACGCGCCGCGGTGCCGTCGGACTGGCCGTTGCGTCCGCGCCAGGCGAGCACCGGCAGCAGCCGCTCCGCCGCGTCGCGCCACTGTCTGGCGGCGAGGCCGGCGATCGCGCGATCCGAGCGCAGGGCCCAGTGATTGGGGTGCTCCTCGTTCGAGCCGCCGTCCGTCGCGAGCAGTGCGTCGAACTGCGTGATGGCTTCGCCGGCATTGCCTTCCAGCGTCGCCAGGGTGGCGCCGTGCGAGAAAACCACGATCAGCCACGAGTCCTGCCCGCCATACCAGGCGCGAGCCTCGTGCAGCACCGGATCGAGCACCGTGCGTGCCTCGGCCAGCTTGTACTGGTCGAACAGTATGCGCGCGAGGTACGTGCGCATCGGAAACAGGCTGTACGGGTCGTCGAAGCGTTCGCGCTGCGCGACATCGAGCGCTTCGCGCAGGCGCGCCTCGGCGGCCGGCAGCGTCGCGTTGTCGCGCATGTCCCAGGTGGCGATGTTGGTCTGTGCGGCGAGATAGCCGGTCAGGCCCTCGCGCGTGTGCAGCAGCGGGCGCGAAAGCTCGACCGCGCGTTCATAGCCGGCGCGCGCGCGGTCGAGATCGCCGGCTTCCTCATCCATCATCGCCGCCTGTTGCAGCAGGGTGATCGGCAGATAGGGATTGGCCACGCGGCCCGTGGCGACGAGGCCCAGCGCTTCGTCGATGTCGCGCCGCGCCGCCGCCGGATCGCCGATCAGGATACGGTGCGCGGCGACGTCGCTGAGTGCCTGGGCAAGCTGGTTCGCATCCGCCGCCGGCAGGCCGCGCAACAGGTCGATCGCGAGCACGCAGGCATCGCGCGCCTGCGCGTTGCGGCCGAGGTAGCCGAGCGCATCGGCGGCCGCCAGCAGCATCGTCGCGCGGGTTTCCGGCCGACGCTTGCGGTCGCTGCGCAGGTCTTCCACGCTGCGTTCGAGCAGCTCGCGCGCGCTGATGTCGCCGCGTTCCGTATCCGACGGCTTCGCGCCCTTGAACAACTCGCCGAAATAGCCGGCCAGCGCCTGCGCGCGGTCGCGTTCGCGCTGTGTGCGGTCGAGCTGCCGGTCGAGTGCCGCGACGTGATATACCGCGAACGCGGCGGCGGCGGCGACGGCGGCCAGCCACGGCCAGCGCCGCCGCACGAAGGCGCGTGCGCGATAGCCGCGCTCGCCGCGGCGCGCTTCCACCGGTTCGCGCGCAAGCCACAGGCCCAGGTCGGCGGCGAACGCGTCCGCGCCGGCATAGCGGTCTTCCGGGCGCTTGCGCAGGGCTTTCATCGCGATTGCGTCGAGATCGCCGCCGATGCCCGGTGCTTTCTGCGACGGCGGCGGCAGGGGGTCCTCGCGCAGGATCGCTGCCAGGAGCGCGGCCTGATCGCGCGTGTCGCCGTAGGGCGAATGGCCGGTCAGCAGTTCGTACAGCAGCACGCCGAGCGCATAGACGTCGCTGCCGACGTTGGCCTCGCCGTCGCCGCGCACCTGCTCGGGTGCGGCGTAGCGCAGGGTCATCTGGCTCGGGCCGGTGCCGGTGATTGCTTCCTCGCCGAGCAGGCGCGCGATGCCGAAGTCCAGCAGGATCGGTTCGCCGTCTGCGCCGACGAGGATATTGGCCGGCTTCAGGTCGCGATGCACGACGAGCTGCCGATGCGCATAGGCGACTGCATCGGCGATCCTGGCGACGAGGCGCACGCGCGCGTCGATCGACGGCGCATGCAGCTCGACGTGCCGGTCGATGCGTTCGCCGTCCACGAATCCCGTTGCGAGAAACGGCGCGCCGTGCGCATCGCTGCCGCCGTCGACCAGCGCGGCGATGTTCGGATGCGCGAGCCCGGCGAGGATGCGCCGCTCGCGCTCGAAGCGGCGGCGATCTTCCGCATCCCAGCCGGTATGCGCGATCTGCTTCAGCGCCACGCGCTGCACCGCGTCGCCGAGCGTGCGTTCGGCCAGCCACACGCGACCCATGCCGCCGCGGCCGAGCTCGCGGATCAGACGATAGTGCGGCAGCTCCGGCAGCGCCGTCTCCTGGCCGGCGCGGTCGAGCAGCGCCAGCGGCTGCTCCATCGCGGCGAACTGCGCGCGCAGAGCGGCCGCCAGCTGCGCATCCGCGCGGGCGAGGGCGTCCAGCCGCTCGGCGCGGACGGCGTCGTCGAGATCGAGCAGCTCGAGCCAGATCTCCTTGCGGCGCTGATAGTCGGTGCCGTGCATGGCCTTCCTCTGCCGTGACCGCGTGCATTGTAGAGGCGGCCCCGGATCACGTTGTCGAAGCACGCGCGGCGGCGTGCGTTCCGCTGCTGCCGAAGCAATGGACTCAGTCCAATCCGTCGCCGAACAGGTAGTTCGTTTCGACGCGGCCGACGAGATAGTCCTCGCTGGCGTTGGTGCCCAGGCAGGCGGCGTCGGCCTTGCCGACGAAGGCCGGCCGGCCCAGCCATTGCGTCATGCGCGACAGCCACTGGCGCGGCGCGTCGGGGCCGCAGTTCGGCGTGGCGGGCTGCCAGTACGCCGGTTGCGCGCCGCCGCCGCCGAAGGCCGCATCCAGCCGGTCTTCGGCGGCGCTGCGGCCGATACGCGCCAGCGCGAAGTACATGCCGAGCGCCTGTCCGCTGGCGATGTGGGTGGCGGAGCTGCCATACAGCACGCGGCCGCCGGGCAGGATCTGCACGGCCGGATAGCTGATGCCGGAACGCAGGAAGCTGCGACTGTCGATGACCGGCAGCGCCATCGTCGAAATCGAGTTGCCGCGGAACACCACCAGCGCGCCCTGCACCCCGCTGACGCCGGCTGTCGTCATCGTCGCCGCCATCGCGACCGTATCGCCTCGTACGGTGCGCGCGGCGCCCGGCACGAGGCTTTCGACCTGTGCCTCCGCGCCGACCAGCCGCGCGGTCGGTGCGAGCGTCGCGCGATTCACGGTGAGGCGGCAGCCGTCGAAACCGTCGGTGCCGAACACCCACAACGCGCCCTGCGGGCTTTCGATGGCCGTGCTCGCGATCCAGCAATCGACGATCTTCGCCGCGCGCACCTGGCCCGTCGCGTCGAGCAGAGCCGCAAAGCCCGCGGTCGGCTGGATCGGCGTGGAAACATAGCCGGTGACGACCAGGTCGCCGTTGTCGAGCACGTTGAGGCCGACCGGTGCTTCGGCCTTGTCGAGGCCGGCGATGTACAGATCGAGGTCGAGATCGACCACACCGCCGTTGCCGAAGCTCGCGACCGGCAGCCCGGTATCGCGACCGACCTTCACGAGGCGCAGGTTCTGCTCGCCGGAAGGCGCGGTGACCGAGCTCACGATCACCGCGTCGCCCTGCGGCAGGCACACGGCGGGCGCATGAGAGGCGTAGTCGGCGACGAAGGCGAAGCTTTCCTTGCCGTCGTCGCTGAAGGCCGGATCGAGGCTGCCGTCGGGCTTGAGGCGCAGGGTTACGATGCGGCTGCCGCCGGACGCCGCGCCGATCACGACGAAGGTGTTGCCGGGCCCGGGGCAGCCGGCGCGCGCGCTGTCGCCGGCCTGGCCTGCCGCCGGCTGAAAGCCGTAGTTGCGTACGCCGCCGTCGCCGAAGGAGGTATCGAACGGTCCCGAGTGCGCCTGAGCGGGCGAGCATGCCAGCACGGCGGCGAGGGACAATGCAGCAAAAGAAAGATTCATGAACAAGGCACCGGGAAGGCGCGCACGATCCGCGCCCCGAGCAGTACGCACGATCGCCCGGTTTTCTCCGCACGCCGCCGCGCCCGGCGATCTTTCGTCTCACTGACAGGCGAGCAGCCCCGGCGGCCGGCAGATCTGCGGCGGCGAGCGGGAAAAAACTCTGCAGCACAACGGTCCGGCAAGACCGCGCCTGCTACGTCGCTGCAGCGGGGAGCCTGCCGCGGATCAGCTCGCCCAGTGCTGCTTCAGCCACGCGCTCGCATGAGCCCATTCGCGGTTGACCGAGGACGAATGGATGCCGAGCGCCTGCGCGGTCTGTTCGATCGTGAGGCCGGCGAACACGCGCAGCTCGACGACGGCGGCGGCGCGCGCATCGAGCCGGGCCAGCGCGGACAGCGCGTCGTCGAGTGCGAGCAGTTCGCCCGGGCTCGCGGTGAGCGCGACATCGTGCCCTTCCAGCGACAGCGGCGCCTCGCCCGCGCCGCGCTTGTCGGCCAGCTTGCGGCGGGCGCGGTCGACGAGCACCTGGCGCATCGCGCGGGCGACAATGCGCACGAAGTGGTCGCGATCATCCGCCGCCGGCGCGCGAGCGGCGGTGGTCAGCTTGATCAGCGCATCGTTGAGCAGCGCCGTCGGCTGCATCGTGTCGTGGCCGGATTCGCCGCGCAGCACGACGGTGGCGAGCCGCTTCAGTTCGGCGTAGAGACGCGTGAACACGCGGTCGCGGGCGATGGCGTCGCCGTCCTGCCAGTCGTGGAGCCAGCCGGTGATGTCGTCGGTGCTCGCCTGCATCGCGCGAGCATACGCGAACGCGGCGGCCAGGCGCGAACCGCCCTGCGAGGCGGGCCGCGCGGCACGCGGCCGCTTCGGACGCCTACCAGACGTAGCCCCAGCGCGCGAGATATGGATCGAGCAGCGGCCGCAGCGGCGCGAACCACTCGGCATAGGCCTGCCAGCGGCCGACAGCGCGCGTGTTCACCGCCTCGGTCACCTGCGCATAGCTGGGCGTGGAGATATAGCCGCGCTGCTTCGCGCGCGCCTCGGGGCGCAGCAGCGCATCATGCCATTCCAGATCGAGGAAGTCGGTCAATGCGCGCGCGCGCGCCGGCAGGTCGGCGACGAGATCCTCGTAGCGCGAGACGAACACGTCGCCGCCGAGCAGTGCCTGCTGGCTTGTCCAGAAATCCATGGCGGCCGCGTAGCCGCGCGCCGTGCTGTCGAGGGTTTCGCACAATGCGACGAAGGCCGGCGAGCGGAAGTTCTGCATGTAGTTGCTGAGCACCACGTCGGCCGGATGGCGCAGGGCGAGCACGATGCGCGCCTGCGGATAGAGCCGGCGCAGCAGCGGCAGCTTCAGCAGGTTCAGCGGGTTCTTGTCGACGAGCCGCGTCTGCGCGTTCCAGTTCACATGGCGCGCGACACGTTCGCGATAGATCGCGCGCATCGCCGCGCACTGGCCCGGCGTCAGCCGGCCCAGGTCCTGCGGATAGCGCAGGCCGCTGTCCTGCAGATAGTCGATGAGATCCTGCAGGTAGGCGCGCTCGTCCATGCAGGCCAGCGCCGGGTGCGCGTCGAGCATGGTCTCCAGCAGGGTCGTGCCCGAGCGCGGAAAGCCGACGACGAAGATCGGGCTGGCCGCCGCGTCCGGCGCGGCCGGGTCGGGTGACCAGGCGGCGTATTCCGCCGCGCTCAGGCGCTGTTCCACACCGGCCAGCGGCGTGCCGGCGAACAGGCGCGGCGCGCGGGCGCGCACCTGGGCGCAGCGCGCGGCGTGAGCTCGGGCCAGGGCCTGCATCGCCGCGGCCGGATCGCCGTCGCGGTCGCAGGCGCGTGCGAGTGAAAAGTACACATTGGCGTTGTGCAGCGCGGTGCTGCCGCTGCGCAGCAGCTCTTCGTGCAGCCGGCGCGCGTTGCGTGCGTCCTTGCCGCGCGACGCCAGGCCGGCGCGCAGCAGGGCCAGATCCTCGGCCAGCGCAGGATTCAGGTCGTCGCGGGCCGACAGCGCCGCGGCGATGGCCTCGGCCTCGGCCAGGCGGTTGCAGCGTTCATGCACGGCGGCCAGACGCAGCAGCACGCGCGGATGCTGCGGCTCGCGCGCGCCGGCCAGGCGCAGCAGGTCTTCGGCGGCCGCCGTCGCATCGAGCCGGAACAGCAGCCAGCCGGCCTCGGCCAACACGGTTGCCTCGACGTCCTGCCAGCGCAGCGGTCCGCTCAGCAGCTCCCGTGCCCTGGCCAGGTCGCCGGTCTCGAACGCCGCCGCGGCGGCATAGGTGCGGATTTCCGCATCCAGCGGCGCCTGGCGCAGGCCGCGTTCGAGCCAGCCCAGCGCGGCCACCGCGTCGCCGACATCCAGCGCATTGAGACCGAGATTCAGCAGCACGCCGGCCTGCTCGCCGCCGCGCCGCAGCGCTTCGCGCAGCGCCGCTTCGGCTTCGTCGTTGCGGCCGGCTTCGCGCAGCGCATTGCCGAGATTGCTGCTCGCCTCGAAACCGGCGCCGGGCGCAGCGGCGAGGCGGCGGAACAGCACGATGGCCTCGTCCAGCTGCTGCTGCGCCTGCAGGCTCAGCGCGAGCAGGGTGTTCGCGGCCGCGTCGCCGGCATCCGCGGCGAGCAGCGCGCGACAGGCCTGCTCGGCTTCGCGGTAGCGGCCGTTCTCGATATGGGCGAACGCGTCTCGGAGCATGCGGAAAACCGTTCTGTTGCGACGCGGCGAGTATCCGCGGCGCCGTTCCGCAGCCGCAATTGCCGCAAGGCCGCCGTGGCGCATTCGCGCAGTCGCGGCAACGCGGCGCCGTGCCCGGGCGGTCGTCGACTGCCACGGCGTCATGCAGGCGCCGCGGCGGGTCCGCCCGGGCGCCTGTGCGACAATCGCCGGTTCGCGCGCCGCCGCGCGGCACGGCCGGACCGACCATGATCATTTCGCACAAGTACCGCTACATCTTCTTCGCCGTGCCCAAGACCGGCACGCATTCCGTGCGCCAGGCCCTGCGTCCATACATGGATACGCAGGACCAGGAGCAGGTCGGCCTGTTCGTGCAGAAGCGCTTCGACGATCCGACCCTGGGCGACATCGGCCATGGCCATCTGAGCGTGCGTCAGGTCGAGCCGGTGCTCGGCGAGGTATTCCGCGACTATTTCAAGTTCGCTTTCGTGCGCAATCCCTACGATCGCTTCGTGTCGTACTGCGCGTTCATGACGCGACAGGGCGGCCATTTCGAGCGCAACCCGCGCGCGGTCATGCGCCACTTCATCGCCGAGCGGCCGCCGCTGGAACACATCCTGTTCCGGCCGCAGTACGAAATGCTGGTCGACGCCCACGACCGGCTGGCCATGGATTTCGTCGGCAAGAGCGAGCGCGCGCAGGCCGATTACGCACAGATCTGCGCGCGCCTGGGCTTTCCGGCGGAAATCCTCGGCCAGGTCAACAGCTCGCGCCATCGGCCCTACACCGAGTATTACGACGACGAACTGCGCGAACTCGTCGGCCGCTTCTACCGCCGCGACCTCGAGCTGTTCGGCTATTCCTTCGCGGGTTCGCTGGACTGAGCCAGGGCGGGCGGGCGCCGGTACCAGGCCGCGGCCGCCGCGGCAAGCGCGGCGCCGCCGGCCAGAAGGACGAGATCCGCGGTCGTCAGCCACGCGCGCGTCATCGCGAATGCGAGATCCAGTCCGATGCTGCCGAGGGTTTCGCTCAGGCGCATGCCGAGCAGCAGCGCGACACGCCCGCCCGCGATCATCCACAACGCATAGCCCGAGGCGAGCAGCGAGAACAGCGCCGCGCACAGCGCCGCGGGCAGCGTGCCGCGTGGTCCATGCGTGCCGGCCAGCACGCGGCCGATCAGGATGCCTAGCGGCAGTGCGAGAAAGGCGAGCGTTTCCTGGCGGAACAGCGCAGCCAGCGCCCAGACCGCGCCGCCGGCCAGCGCAATCATCAGCGCCGTGGTCAGGCCGAACAGGTTCAGTGCGGAAGGCGCTCGCTCAGCGCGCATGGCGGTAGTCGGGGGCGCGCGGCGAAAGCGGCATCATCGGCGAAGGGTGGTCGGAAAGGCCGCGATGATAGCCGCGGCGGCGCTTGCGCGTCTGCGCCGGCCGCGCTCAGCGCAGCGCGTCGCCGGGATCGAGCAGCCAGGCCTGCGGGTGGTGGCGAAAGCCGATGCGCGGGTAGTAGTCCACGGCCGCCGGCGCGGCCAGCAGCACGATCTTGGCCTGCGGCGCGGCCTGCTGCGTGCGGCGGATCAGCTCGCGGCCCAGACCGTGGCGCTGGTACGCGTCGCGCACGGCCAGGTCGGCCAGATAGGTCGTGAAACCGTAGTCGCTGAGGCTGCGCGCGATACCGACGAGGCGTTCGCCGTCCCAGGCCGTGATCGTCAGGTTCGCATTGGCCAGCATCGCGGCGAAGCGCGCGTCGTCGGCGATCGGCCGGCGCGCGCCGAGCGAGCAGTCCGCGTAGAGATCGCGCGCCGCAATGAGATCGGGAACGACGTCGTCGCGATAGACGATCATGCGGCGTCTCCGGCCATGCCGGTCAGCCGCCGCACCGAGGCCGGCGGCTGCAGGTCGCAGTCCTCGGCCGGAATCGGCGCGGCATGGCGCATCTGCTGCGGCACGACGCCGGCCCAGACCGGTTGGCCGATGTCGGCCGGATCGTCGCGCGGGCCGCCTTCGCGCACCTTCGCGCTGGCGTCCTCGACCGTGAAGCGCAGCAGCAGGGTGGCGGCCAGCTCGTTGCGGTCCGCTGCACGCGATTCGGCCGCACGGCCCGGCAGGATCGCGTCGACGAAGCGCGCGAGCGCGGCGGCCTTTTCCGCCGCGTCGTCGACGACCCGGGCCGTGCCGAAGCAGACTGCCGAGCGGTAGTTCACCGAATGGTGGAAATGCGAGCGCGCGAGCACCAGGCCGTCGACGTGAGTGACGCTGACGCAGGCCGCGATGCCGTCGGCCAGCGTGCGCATCAGGCGGCTGGCGATGGAGCCGTGCAGCAGGATGTCGTCGCCGTCGCGCGCATACAGCATCGGTATCACGAAGGGCTGGCCGTCGGCACAGAAACCGACATGGGCGAGGAAGCCCGCGTCGAGCACCGCCTGCACGGCGCCGCTGTCGTAACGGGCGCGTTCCTTGACGCGGCGGACGTGGTGTCGGGCGGTGGGACGCATGCGGGCAGGCTCCGGCTCTTGACGCGGCCAGTATCTGGCTCAGAATTGGCCCTACAAAGAACCGCAATCGCTATACGCGAAAGGGCCAATCGTGTACCTCGAACTCGACGGCAACGGCGCGCTGTACGCGCAGCTCACGCGGGCCTTGAAAGCCGCGATCCTCGCCGGCCGCGTCGCCGCCGGTGCGCGCCTGCCGGCCACGCGCGTGCTGTCGCGCGAAATGGACCTGTCGCGCAATACCGTGCTCGCGGCCTACGAGCAGTTGCATGCGGAGGGTTTCCTCGTCGGCAAGGTCGGCTCCGGCAGCTACGTCGCGGAGATCGAATCCGCGCGGCGGCCGCGCGCCGCGCCGCGCGTCGTGCCGACGAGTCCGGTCGCGCGCTACGCCAAGCGTGCGCGCGAGGTGTTCGACGATGTGATCCCGGGCCGCCAGTACAAGGGCCTGCGCTACAACCTGCAGTACGGCCTGCCGCTGACCAATCCGACCCTGACCAGCGCCTGGCGCCGCGCGCTTGCGCAGGCGTCGGCGCACGCGGAGCTGGATTATCCGGAACCGCAGGGCCTGCCCGAACTGCGCGAGCAGATCTGCGACTACCTCGCACGGCGCCGCGGCATCGTCTGCGCGCCGGAGGATCTGCTCGTGGTCTCCGGTACGCAGCAGGCGTTCTTCCTCGCCGCGACCGTGCTGGTCGAGGCCGGCGAAGGCGTCATCATCGAAGACCCGCACTACCGCGGCGCGCGCCAGGTGTTCCAGGCCCACGGCGCGCGCGTGGACGCCGTACCGGTCGATGCCGACGGCCTGCGCACCGACCTGCTGCCCGAGCGCGGCGCCCGGCTCATCGTCGTGACGCCGTCGCACCAGTTTCCGGCCGGCGCGGTGATGTCGCTGGCGCGGCGCCTGGAACTCATCGAATACGCCGCGCGCCAGCGCGCCTGGGTCATCGAGGACGACTACGACGGCGAGTTCCGCTATGACGCGCATCCGCTGGCCGCGATGCAGTCGCTGGACCGGCACGGCCGCGTGATCTACATCGGCAGCTTCTCCAAGACCCTGTTCCCGAGCCTGCGTCTGGGCTACATGGTGCTGCCGCCGGGCCTGCGCAAAGCCTTCGTCGCGGCCAAATGGTTCTGCGACCGCGGCTGCCCGGCGATCGAGCAGGGAGCGCTGGCCCGTTTCATGGCCGACGGCAGCTTCGAACGCCACCTGCGCGACACGGCCAGAACCCTGAAACAGCGCCGCAGCGCCATGCTGGCCGGGCTGCGCCGGTACGCGCCGGCGGTCGAGGTGGCCGACACGCATGCGGGCATGCATCTGGTTGCCTGGCTGCCCGGCGTCAGCCGCAGCCAGTGCGAGAAACTCATTGCGCTGGCCGCCGAGCGCGGACTTGGGCTTTATGCGATCGAGCCCTATTTCCTTGGCCAGCCCTCACGCAACGGCCTGCTGCTCGGCTATGCCAGCCTGCCGCCGGCCGACATCGAGGCGGCCATGAGGCTGTTCGGCGCCTGCCTTGCGGAACTGGGCCTGGGCCGGCGTCAGGCCGCATAATCCCGCTCTTCCCGGCATCGCCGGACAGGAATCGAACCGCCTCATGGCCGGATACAGCCACACTTCCGAACCGATCAAGCTCGAACGCGACTGCGCCGCCGTCATGGTGCCGCAGGGTGAGGCCGTGACCTTGCCGGCCGGACAGATCGGCTACATCACCCAGGCGCTGGGCGGAAGCTTCACGGTCTACATCGAAGGCAACCTGTTCCGCATCAAGGGCGAGGACGCCGACGCGATCGGCAAGGAACCGCCGCCGACGATAGAACTGGACGAAGGTGCCAGCGACGCCGAGGTCGAGAAGCTGGTCTGGCAGCAGCTGCGCACCTGCTTCGATCCGGAAATCCCGGTCAACATCGTCGATCTGGGTCTGGTCTACGAATGCGACCTGGTCCGCGGCGAGAGCGGCGAGCGGGAAGTGCGCGTGCGCATGACCCTGACCGCGCCGGGCTGCGGCATGGGCGACATCCTCGTCGACGACGTGCGCGCCAAGGTCGAGGCGATCCCGACCGTCGCCGCGGCCGACGTGGAGCTGACCTTCGATCCGCCCTGGACTCACGCGATGATGTCGGACGTGGCCAAGCTCGAAACCGGCATGCTCTGAAGGGCGCCCCGAAAACCGTCGGTCCGACGGTTTTTCGAGTCGACGAGTCCGGCGCAGGTGTGGACTCGTCCGTGCGGCTCCAGCGCTTGCGCACGCGATCGCGAACGGCACGTGACCGTGCCGCGCGCACCTCGTCTGGGTGTTCTGAAACGTAGCGCGCACTCGATCGCGAGCGGCACGTCGAAGTATTTTTGGGTGTCCCGAAACGGCGGCACGTCGCGAAGTACTTGGGTGTCCCGAAACGGCGCCTGACGAAACGGCGCCCTGAGGCGTCGTCACGCCTGCGTCGCGTCCGCTTCGCGACGCGATCCGCGCCAGATCGACGTGGACGTGAACGCGTAGCGCAGCAGCCCCCAGAACAGCGGCAGATACAGTGCGACGACGATGGCGGTGCCGGCCAGGATGATCGGCAGGTCGTCGCCTGCGGTCCCGAGTTCGTTCCAGGATTCCAGGCACTCGCTGCCGAGCCAGGCTAGGTTCACGGCCAGGCAGGCGACCCACAGCAGCGGATGCAGCCACGCGCGGCGCAGGCGCCAGCCGACGATGCCGACCAGCCCGGCCGTCATCATCGCGAGCGTCAGCATTTTCACGACGCTGACGTAGGCGGCGCGCAGGCCGGTCAATCTGCCGACGAGGTCCAGCACGATGATCAGGCCGACGAAGCTGACATAGCCGAACCAGAGCACGTTCCAGACGCGGCCCCGGCGTTTTTCCGCGGCGGCGGATTTCCGCGTCATTGCGGACGTCGGCGCGCGCGGCGCCTGGGGATTGCGTGCGAACTCGTCGGCCGGAAAGTCCAGCTCCGCATCGACCTGCAGTTCCGCCGGCGCGGCGTCCGCGGCGAGCGCCGCTTCGGCAAGGATTCCGCGCCCGGCGAGTTCGGCCAGCGCGACCTCGCGCGCGAGCTCGGTCAGCGAGTGCGCGCGCAGCAGGCGCAGCAGCTCGGCGTCGACGAGATCGGCATAGCGCTGCTGCAGTGATTCCCGGGTGATTTCGGACATGTGGCGTCTTCCCCGGGGGCGCTGTGGCTGTAGTCAACGGAGCGCCGGCGGTGTTCCGAACAGCGGGCATGAGTTGCGCCGCCCTGCGTCGGAGTTCGGTCGCGCCCTGGTCGTTCTTCAGTGCCTGGGCGGTAACCCGATCCCCATTCGTGCCGTCCGGCCCGTTGCGCGTTCCAGGCTGTCGGAACCCGAGGTTCTGTGCGACGGCCTTTCAGCCCCGTGAACAGGAGGGCTTTGTGCGCCGGCGGCGAGGAACGTGATGCTGCTGGTTCCTTTGAGCTCGCCTGATCAAGCCCTCCCCTTCAAGGGGAGGGTATGGGGGGGGATGGGGTTGCTTGTTCCACCCATCGGCGCGGGATGCGCCTTTCCGAAAAATGGCCGCAGATGATGGCCCGGCGTCATGTGAGCGTGCTTTTTATTTGCGGGTTGGCGTGGGACGGCATCAAGAACGGGTATGCACGCGATGCCGTTGGCATCGCGTGGGTGTATTTCTCGCCGGTCGGTGCGGGGCGCGCCTCCCCGAAAAATGGCCGCACATGATGCCCTCGGCATCATGTGGGCGTTTTTTTTTTGCGGGCCGGCGTGAGTCGGCATCAAGAACGGGTATGCACGCGATGCCGTTGGCATCGCGCAGGTGTGTTTTTCGCCGGTCGGCGCGGGACGCGCCTCCCCGAAAAATGGCCGCACGTGATGCCCCCGGCATCATGTGGGCGTTTTTTTTTGCGGGCCGGCGTGAGTCGGCATCAAGAACGGGTATGCACGCGATGCCGTTGGCATCGCGCAGGTGTGTTTTTCGCCGGTCGGCGCGGGACGCGCCTCCCCGAAAAATGGCCGCACGTGATGCCCCCGGCATCATGTGGGCGTTTTTTTTTGCGGGCCGGCGTGAGTCGGCATCAAGAACGGGTATGCACGCGATGCCGTTGGCATCGCGCAGGTGTGTTTTTCGCCGGTCGGCGCGGGACGCGCCTCCCCGAAAAATGGCCGCACGTGATGCCCCCGGCATCATGTGGGCGTTTTTTTTTGCGGGCCGGCGTGAGTCGGCATCAAGAACGGGTATGCACGCGATGCCGTTGGCATCGCGCAGGTGTGTTTTTCGCCGGTCGGCGCGGGACGCGCCTCCCCGAAAAATGGCCGCACGTGATGCCCCCGGCATCATGTGGGCGTTTTTTTTTGCGGGCCGGCGTGAGTCGGCATCAAGAACGGGTATGCACGCGATGCCGTTGGCATCGCGCAGGTGTGTTTTTCGCCGGTCGGCGCGGGACGCGCCTCCCCGAAAAATGGCCGCACGTGATGCCCCCGGCATCATGTGGGCGTTTTTTTTTGCGGGCCGGCGTGAGTCGGCATCAAGAACGGGTATGCACGCGATGCCGTTGGCATCGCGCAGGTGTGTTTTTCGCCGGTCGGCGCGGGACGCGCCTCCCCGAAAAATGGCCGCACGTGATGCCCCCGGCATCACGTGAGCGCGGCCATTTTTCACCACAGTGGTCTCGCGAAATCGAATTCGGGGGTGCCGGAGGGGCGGGCAAACGCGGGGCCCAGGCCGTAGTCGACGCCCAGGCGCAGCAGCAGGTGAGCGCGGTTGATCGAGTCGACTTCGGGAGCGATGACGGCGCAGCCGGCTGCGTGGGCCTTGCGCACGAGCGCGAGCAGGGTGTCGCTGATCGACTTGGCCGTGCCGAGTTCGGCGACGAGGCCGGCGGACAGGCGCACGAAGTCGATGGTCAGGTTCTTCAGCGCGTGCACGGCGGCCCAGTCGCGGCCGAAGTCGACGAGGCACACGCGCACGCCGCTCTGGTGCAGGAATTTCAGCCGTTCGGCGGCGCGTGCGCCGGCGTCGATGAGTTCGGAGCAGGGCAGTTCCAGGGTCAGCCCGGTGCCGGACAGATGACGTTCCTTGAGCTCGCGCGCGAGCCAGTACGGAATGTCCGGATCGAGCAGGGTGGAGACCGACTGCGGCACGAACAGGCGCAGCTGGCGGCCACGCTTGAGCTGTTCCTCGCGCACGCTCAGCGAGCGTTCGAGCAGCCAGCGGTCGAGCGTCGCGAGCTGGTTGCATTCGGCGGCGACTGGCGCGAGATCGGCATAGGCGACCGCGACGCCGGTCTGGGTCGTGCTCTTGACCTTGAAGCTCAGCTCGAACTGTCCGCTGAGCTTGCCGGTCAGCGGCACGATGGGCTGGAAGTCGAACTGGGTCTGCTCCGGCGTCAGCGGCCGGCTCAGCACCGCGCGCACGGCCAGCAGCGGGTCCGACGGCAGCAGTGCGGCTTCCTTGGCCTCGAACCAGAGCACGCGGTTGCCGCCCAGATGCGCCGCGGCGATCTGCGCGGCCTCGGCATTCGTGACGACCTCGTCGACGTTGGCGTGCTCGCCGCCGAGCAGCGCCATGCCGACGCTCGCGGTCAGCGCATGGCTCTGGCCCTGGTAGATGAACGGCTGGCCGGCCAGGGCGAAGCGCAGGCGTTCGGCGACGCCGGTGATGTCGCTGCGCGAGCGGCGCCGCAGCAGCACGAAATAGTGGAAATCGTTGTACTGCGCCGGCAGGTCGAGATCGTCGAGCTGGCTGCGCAGCAGGTTGCCGACGTGGGCGTCGATCGCGGCGAGTCCGGCCAGACCTATGCGCTCGCGCAGCTCGCCGGCGCGGTCCAGCGCGATCGTCAGCAATGCGGCGGAACGGTCGCCGAGCGCGCTGCCGAGTTTTTCGATGAGCACGTTGCGCGAGAACAGGCCCGTGCGCGTGTCGCGGCCGTCGGGATTGCCGATGATCTCGCGCAGCCAGTGCGCGCGGCGCACGCGCGAGGTCACCGCGCTGAGCAGATGACGCGTCTTCAGCGGCTTGACGAGGAATTCGTCGCCGCCGGCGGCGATCGCGTCGAAGCGCAGGTTCACCGACGCCGCGTCGGCGGCCAGGATGATCGGCATGGCCGCGTATTCGGGCTGCTGCCGGATCATCTGCGTGAGATCGATGCCGCCGACGTCGGGCAGGTTGCAGTCGAGCACGACGACGTCGGGGCGGAATTCGGCCAGCGCGCTCAAGGTGCCCTGGCCGTTGCCGACGATGCGCGCGGTCATGCCGCGTTCGGCCAGTGCGCGTGCCGCGTCGACGGCATTGTGCCGGTCCGGCGCGACGAGCAGCACGCGCCAGGCCGGCGCGTCGTTGTGCGCGAGCAGTTCGTCGAGCTTGGCCAGCACGCGCAGGCTGTCGACCGGGGCCTGGAAGAATCCGGCTGCGCCGGCGCGCATCGCGAGCAGGCGATGGCCGAGGTCGGCGTCGGGCGATACGACGATGAGGCTGGGCAGGGCCTCGCCTTCGGCGGCGAGCTTGTCGTAGATCGCGCGCACGCGGCCGTAGATGCGCAGCTTGCGCGCATCGAGGATCAGCGCGCCGGGAACGGCGTTCTCGAGGAAGGTCAGCAGGTCTTCGGGCTGTGTCGTGGCGCGCGTGTCGAAGCCGCGCTCGCGCAGTGCGCTGAGCAGGCCCGGCGCGACGCTGTCGTCGATGCCGTGCAGCGCGATCGTGCGCGGCAGCCGCATCAGCGAGTCGCCGCTGGTCCAGGTCGCAGGCGCCGGTGCTTCGGCGGCAGCCGCTTCGCCGGCCGGCGGGGCGGGCGCGTGGACCGGTGTTTCGGCGGCAGCCGGCGGTCCGCGGTCGGGCGCTGCGGGCGCGGACTCCGACGCTGCGGCGACGGGCGCCGCGGCCTGCAGCGGCGTCGGCGCCGCGGCCTGCGTCCGCACCACCGGAATCTCGGCGCTGACGCGCGCGCTGGGCAAGGTATGCACGGCCGCCTTGGCGGTGGCCGACAGGTCGGTCAGGTCGGCGCCGAGCGCTTCGACCATTTGCGCCAGGCGCTGCAGATCGCGCGCATTGGGCACCAGCGTGTCGTCGATGAAGGAGCACAGATAGGCGGCAAGTTCGAGGGCGTCGCCGTTGAGCCGGTCCAGGCCCAGGCGTTCGCTGGTATCGGCGATCTGGTCGAGCTCGTCGCCGAGCTGGCGCGCGGCATTGCGATCCCAGCCGCCCTGGGCCAGTGGCTGCCAGCGGCGGACCAGGGCGAGGCAGCGCTGGCGCAGCTCGTCGCGCGCGGCGCCGTCGGTGCGGATGCTGCCCTGATTGCTCATGGGGCTGTCCCTTGCGAGCCGTCGAACGCAACGACCGCCGACGGCATGCATGCCGCAGTGGCCTTCGCTCCGGTGACCGGCTCAGCCATCCGATTGCCCTGTTTCATTCCTGCTGGCGTGCCCCCTGCAGCGCCATGGGGCGCAGCATGCAGTGTGCGAATGCGGCCTTGCGTGCGGGCAATCACAGTTTGGTCCATGGGCGATGCGGGTGGCGCTGGGCGTAATAACGCAATTTGGATGCCGAACTCGTCATCGGCATGACCTGGTTGACCGGGGTGTCGGTGCCGGCCAATCTGCTGCCGCCGGGCCGGTCGGTCATGTGGACTGTCGGCAGTGTGGAGAAATCGACAATGCGCAAGTATCTGCCTTTGATCCTGCTGCTGCTGTTCGTGCTGGCGACCGTCTGGCAGTGCCTGTTCTGGGCCGGTGCCGCGAGCCTGCCCGGGATCGGCTCCAGCGTGCGCCGTTCGGCCATGCGCGAAGCGCCGCTCGTGGCGACGTATACGTTCGGCGGCGAATTGCTCGGCAAGGTGGCGCCGGCGCTCGGCGATGTCGGCCGCAGCTGGGCCGAAGTCGCGCTGCGCCCGGCCGCCGAACGGCTCGAAGCCGATCCTGGCGTCGCGATGGATTTCATTTTCGGCGAGTCCCTGAATGCCACGCAGCGCACGGCCACGCGCGGTGTCTATTTGCCGCCGGTATTGCTGCTGTTGGCCCTTGTGGCCTGGCTGCGCCGTCCACGCCAGGTGCGCATGATGGGCAGCCGCCGCCGCTGAAACGCCTACCGGTCGAGCCCGCCTGCATTTGCAGCGGGCGTGCCGATGCGGCCCGGATCTGTCCGGCGACGGAGCGTTTTCGTCGAATCTCCTGCTGTGGTGCGGTCCGGCGCGGGTCCGGCTGCGCCGTGCCGTCGCCTCCCCGTCCTGCCGCATTTGCGCAACTCGCGCCCAAGCGCGTCCCGAAACGGTAATCGGTCACTATTCGAAAGCTGTCGCGAAAACGTCGCTTTCTGACAAATTGGGTCACTTTTCCGGGGATGTGACGAATGGCCTACAGGCCAGCAGCCATGCGGTCTGCAGACACATCCGAAGTGTTTCGTAATCTCCTTAATTTGTCCGGACACATATGTTGCGATGCATCAGAAATCGTGATGGATCAAACACTTAGCGGTCGTTTTTGGTTGACGAGTGGTTACAGCCGCTGTAGCTTGCGCCGCGTTTTCGGAACCGGGGGGTTTCGGATGCACGCTCGCAAGGACCGCCAGGCGGCGCCTGCCCAGGCGTCGAGGTCCATCAGCACAGTCGACAACCGTGGCTGCCGCCAAGGCGGCGGTCGCGGCGGGAAGTGCGTGGCGAGCGAACGGGAGCGATTACGGGGCTGATCTACAGCCGTTCATTCCTAAATCCGGTGGGGGTTCAATCGTGAAAGTAGCTTCGCAACGCGGTATTCGTCGTAGCGCGCTGGCGCTGGCTCTGCTCGGCGCAGTCGTCTCGGCGCAGGCCGCGGGCATCACTGCAGCCGATCGCGCAGCCAATGCAGATCGGGTCAATTTCGCCGTCGCGGCGCCGGGCGAGAAGATCGACAGCTTCATCGTCTACTACAACGGCCAGGACGCCACCCTCGAACGCAGCCCGTCGGCGTCGGCGCAGGCCCTCAGCCTGGCGACGCAGGACGCGGAGCGCGTCGGCAAGAGCCTGGGCCTGACCATGAGCGTCGAGCGCGAGCTCGCCACCGGCGGCATCCTGATCCGCGCCGCCTCGACCAGCGACCGGCGTGGCGTGATCGACTCCGACAGCGTGATGGTCGAGCTGGCGAAGAATCCGAGCGTCAGCAAGGTCGAGCCGAACAAGCGCGTGCACGCGCTGCTCGTGCCGAACGACACGCGCTACAGCGAACAGTGGGGCTACTTCAACGCGACCGGCGGCATGAACGTGCAGTCGGCCTGGGACGTGTCCACCGGCAGCGGCGTCGTGGTCGCCGTGATCGACACCGGCATCACCCCGCACAGCGATCTGGCCGGCCAGACCGTCGCCGGCTACGACTTCATCTCCGACGCCGCCACCGCGCGCGACGGCAACGGCCGCGACTCCAATCCGAACGACGAAGGCGACTGGTTCAGCGCCGCCGACTGCGGCGTGTCGTACTCGTCGAACTCCAGCTGGCACGGCACGCACGTGGCCGGCACGATCGCCGCGCTCACCAACAACAGCAAGGGCGTGGCCGGCGTGGCGTTCAACGCCAAGGTGCAGCCGGTGCGCGTGCTCGGCAAGTGCGGCGGCTCCATCGCCGACATCGCCGATGCGATCGTCTGGTCCTCGGGCGGCACCGTTTCCGGCGTGCCCGCCAATGCGACCCCGGCCAAGGTCATCAACCTGAGTCTGGGCGGCCAGGGCGCCTGCTCCACGACCGAACAGAACGCGATCAACTCGGCGCGCTCGCGCGGCACCGTGCTCGCGATCGCGGCCGGCAACAGCAATGCGAACGTCTCGGGCTTCGATCCGGGCAACTGCGCCGGCATCATCTCGATCGCTGCGACGACCAAGGCCGGCAGCCGCGCGAGCTACTCCAACTACGGCGCGCTGATCGACGTCTCGGCGCCGGGCGGCGACGGCAGCGGCGGCGCGGGCGACATCCTGTCGACGCTCAATGCCGGCACGACCACGCAGGGCGCGGAAAGCTATGCGCTCTACGCCGGCACCTCGATGGCGACGCCGCACGTGGCCGGCCTGGCCGCGCTGATGCTGTCGAAGAATCCGTCGCTGACGCCCGACCAGGTCGAGACGCTGATCAAGAACAACGCCAAGCCGCTGCCGGGCACCTGCTCCGGCGGCTGCGGCACCGGCATCATCGACGCGGCCAAGACCCTGGCGGCCGTGACCGGTGGCGGCGGCAACGTCGCGCCGACGGCGAACTTCAGCGTGACGACCAGCGGCCTGACCGCGACGTTCACCGACAGCTCCACCGACAGCGACGGCACCATCGCGTCGCGCAGCTGGAACTTCGGCGACGGCACGACCTCGACGGCGACCAGCCCGAGCAAGACCTACTCGGCGGCCGGCACCTACACGGTCACCCTGACCGTGACCGACAACGGCGGCGCGACGAACACCAAGACCAGCTCGGTCACGGTGTCCTCGGGCGGCGGTGGCGGCGGCACGGTGCTCGACAACGGCGTGGCCAAGACCGGCCTGTCCGGCGCGGCGAGCTCGGAGACCACCTACACGATGGTTGTTCCGGCCGGCGCGACGAACCTGAAGTTCGTCATGGCTGGCGGCACCGGCGATGCGGACATGTACGTGAAGTTCGGTTCGGCGCCGACCACGACCACCTACGACTGCCGTCCGTACCTGTCGGGCAACAACGAGACCTGCACGATTGCGACGGCGCAGGCCGGCACGTACTACGTCAAGCTGCGCGGCTACAGCGCGTATTCGGGCGTCAGCCTGACCGGCAGCTACACGGCCGGCGGCGGTGGCGGCAGCGGCGGTCCGTTCACCAACACGACCGACTACAACATCCCGGATGCGGGCACGGTCAGCAGCCCGATCACGGTCAGCGGCCAGAGCGGCAACGGTTCGACCACGACCACGGTGTCGGTCAACATCGTCCACACCTATCGCGGCGACCTGCAGATCGACCTGATCGCGCCGAACGGCACGAGCACGCGTCTGAAGAGCTCCAGCTCCAGCGACAGCGCCGACAACGTGATCGCGACCTACAGCGTCAACACCTCGGGCTCGCCGCGCAACGGCACCTGGCAGCTCAAGGTCACCGACGTGTACTCGGGCGACACCGGCTACATCAACCAGTGGTCGATCCAGTTCTGATCGCAATTACGAGTAGATGACTTCGGCGCCCGGCATCTGCCGGCGCCGAACCATCGGCGGGAGTGCCGATGGCCGCGCAAGGAAGCGCGACGGGACGCATCGTCGCTGCGGCACGTCCGCGGCGGCGGTTCCGGGTCCGGCCGGCGCAGCAGGCGCCTGCCCTTTTTTCCGGGTGCGCGGCGCGATATGCCGCAGCCCACCGTACCGCGCCGGCAGCCCAGGCTGCGCGCGCAACCATCCTCGGAGGGGAGGAGCCCGGTACCCACGCAGCGATCCTGCGTGCCGTTCCGGTTCGGCGTGGTTCGTTACGGCCACCGCCTTGAATGTCGCCGGTGCACGGACCGGCGACAGTAACGGGAGACCCCCTGTTCGCTGCGCGGACAGGGGTTTCTTCATTTCCGGGGCGCGAGGGTTCCGGGGGCGAACTCAGCCCGCTTCGAACCGGTTCGCCGCGCGGTTCTTGCGCACGTGGCGCGGATCCCAGACGCGGCCGTTCATGGCGACGTAGACGCCGTCGGGCAGGGTCTGCAGCGCGCCGACCGCGCAGCCGATGTTGAACACCGCGTCGGAGCCCTGGAAACGCGCCGGATTCAGCGCGCCGGTCAGCACGATGACCTTGTCCGGAATGTCCAGCAGGATCTGTGCGGTCTCGACCATCGTGTCGGTGCCGTGGGTCACGAGCACATGGCGATGCGGCTGCTGGGCGATCGTGCGCCGGATCAGCTCGCGGTCGTCGGCGGTGATGTGCAGGCTGTCCTTGCGCAGGATCGGGATCACGTCGAACGTGAACGCGACGCCGAGCTGGCTCAGGATGTCGCCGATGTACGGCGCGCCGATCTGATATTCCGACTTGTCGTCGAAATAGATCTTGTCGATGGTGCCGCCCGTGGTGACGATGGTCAGATGCTGCATGGGAATCCTTGGCGCAACGGAAAGGCGGGGCGGAATTATGCCTCGTGCGGCAGGCCCCACCGATAGCCTGCGGGCATGTAGCCGTACGGCATATCGCCGCCGCGCAGGCGCGCGGACGCTTCAGGCTGCCGGTGGATCGGCGAGCGCCAGGCAGCCGGCCGGCACCGGACCGGCCAGCCAGACGCCGTTGTCGGCGCAATAGAAGCGCACACCCGCCGTCAGCGCCGCGGCCGTGTCGACGCGCAGTACGACGGGGCGGCCGTGACGACGGCCCACTTCGGTCGCGGTTGCCGTATCGGCCGACAGATGCACGTGATTGCGGCTCTGCGGCTTGAGGCCCTGCTGCAGGATCGCATCGAGAAAGCGGCGTGCCGTGCCGTGGTACAGCAGCGCCGGGGGCGTCGCTTCGGCGACCGCGAGATCCACCGCGACGGAATGACCTTGCGCGGCACGCAGGCGCAGACCGTCGTCGCTGAGGCTGAAGCGGCGTTTGTCGTTGAGGGCGATGACGGTGTCGAGGTCGGCACGCTCCATCGGCCGTCCCGCGGCGGCGGCCTTGCTCAGCAGCGTGGCGATGTCGGTCCAGCCATTCGCGTCGAGCTCCAGGCCGATCGCGGCGGGATCGTGGCGCAACACGAGGCTCAGGAACTTGCTGAGCCTAGCCAGGTGTTCGGCTAGTCGATCGTTCATGCGGTGCGCATTCTGCGTGCGCCGCGCGTCATGTGGCGTCGCGCGCGAGCAACAGGTCGTCCTCGAGCGAGCCGGCCTCGTCGCGGGCAGCCTGCAGGCCGGCGACGAAGCGGCGCGCGGCCGCGGCGGGGCGCGGGTCGCCGTCGTGGCCGGACGACCATTGCGCCTGGCGCAGCAGCAGCGCGCCGGCGAAACAGCGCGCCAGATCGAAGGCGAGCGTGCGTGCGGCGGCTTCCAGGCGCAGCGGTTCGGCGCCGAGCACGGCCAGGCGTGCGAGCAGTTCCTGCGCGCGCGTGCGCAGCACGCCGCAGGCCGTCTGCAGCGAGGTCGCCTGCACATCCTGCAGCAACGCCGCGAATGCGCCGTGCCAGGCGCTCAGCGCGGCCGGATTGCGCAGCACGCGCAGCACGTCGAGCGCGAGCACGTTGGTCGTGCCTTCCCAGATCGGCAGCACCTGTGCATCGCGCAGCAACTGCGGCAGGCCGCCATCCTCGATATAGCCGGCGCCGCCGAGGCATTCGACGGCTTCGGAGCAGATCGCGACCGCGAGCTTGCCGGTCCACAGCTTGGCCAGCGGAGTCAGCAGGCGCAGCAGCACGGCTGCGGATTCGTCGGCCTTGCCGTGCTGGGCGCGGCCGAGCAGTTCGACCACGTGGAAGGTCAGCTGGAAGGCGGCCTCGAAATCGGCCTGCAGCGCGGCCAGGGTGGTCCGGTGCAGCGGATGTTCGATCAGCAGCCGGCCGAAGGCGCGGCGCTTGAATGCGTAGTCGCGTGCGAGCGCGATGGCCCGGCGCATGGTCGCGATCGCGCAGACCGCGTTCCAGCTGCGCGTCACGTTGAGCATCGGCGCTATCGTGCGCACGCCGTGGCCGAGGCCGGCGACCGGCTCGGCCGGCGTGCCGAGCAGTTCGGTCTCGGCGCTGGGCAGTTCGCGCGTGCCGAGCTTCGGCTTCAGCCGGTTGACGGCCAGATCGCGCCAGCGTCCCTGCGCGTCGCGCGGCTCCAGATAGAACAGGGTCAGCGCATCGGCGCCGTCGCCGGCGCCGGCAGGGCGTGCGAGCGCGAGCGCCGTATCGGCCTGCACGGCCGAGGTGAACCATTTGCGCCCGTACAGCCGCCAACATCCGTCGCTGTCCTGGCGCGCCTGTGTTTCGCTGTGACCGACGTCGGAGCCGCCGGGTGTCTCGGTCATCCATTGGCCCGAGATCCAGAACGTCGCCGGATCGCGGCTCAGATAGCGCGGCCAGGCGCGCGCGAGCAGATCGGCATTGCCGGCGGCCTTCAGGCAGGTCGCCGCGCCGTCGGTCATCGCCAGCGGGCAGGTGAAGAACGCGCTCGCGACGTGATGCAGATAGACCAGCGCGAACTGATGAATGCGGCCGTGCTCGGCATAAGTCTGTTCGTGACCGGCTGCGACCAGGCCGTAGCGCGCGGCGATTTCGCGCGACTCCTGCCAGGTCGGCGTCAGCTCGATGCGGTCGATGCGGCGGCCCTGCGAATCCCAGTGCGTCAGCACGGGTTCGCACGCGCTGCGTTCGCGTTCGCGCTGCCAGGCCGCGGCCGCCTGCGCGCCGAGGGCGGCGAGCTCCGGCGTGATCGCGTCCCGCATGGCTGCCGGCAGGCGCTGGGCGAGCAGGCCGCGCAGCACGCGGTCGTCGTGGAACTGGTTGCCGAGTTCGGCGGCACTCTGGATGAACGTCATGATGCCCTCCGCTGCCTCAATGCCGCGGCGTGCGCTTGTAGCCGCGCGCGCCCCAGCCTAGCGCTGCGATCAGTACCACGCACAGGACGATCTCGACCACGGCGAAGCCGCGCGCGCGCGGCTCGCCCCAGGCGGCCACGACGCCGTGGCAGAAATAGAACAGACCGAGCATGCCGACCCACAGCAGCGCTCGCCCGAGGCTGCGGCGCAGCGCGAACAGCGGCAGCAACAGCGGTCCTACGGTCAGGCCCAGCGCAAGCAGCACCGAACCGTTCAGCGGCGGCGCCAGCCAGCCGTGCCAGAGCAGGTGCAGCAGGATCAGCGCGCCCCAGCAGATCAGACCGAGCAGGCGCGGGTTCACGGATTCGCTCCGAGGCGCCGCGCGATGCCGGCGACGCGGCGGCCGAGCGCGCGGGCAAGCTCGCGTTCGGTCTCGCTGATCGGCCGCGCGCCGTCGCTGCCGGCGACGTGGCTGGCGCCGTACGGCGTGCCGCCTTCGCGCGTGGCCGACAGGCCGCGCTCGGTGAACGGCAGGCCGACGATCAGCATGCCGTGGTGCAGCAGCGGCAGCTGCATCGACAGCAGGGTGGACTCCTGGCCGCCGTGCTGGGTGCCGGTCGAGGTGAATGCCGCCGCCGGCTTGCCGACCAGGCTGCCCGAGGCCCATTCGGCGCTGGTGCCGTCGAGGAAATACTTCAGCGGTGCGGCCATGTTGCCGAAGCGCGTCGGGCTGCCGAGGATCAGGCCGGCGCAGTCGCGCAGATCGTCGCGGCTCGCATACGGTGCGCCCTCGTCGGGCTCCGGCGGCGCCGCGGCCTCGGTGACCGGCGCCACCGGCGGCACCTGGCGCAGGCGGGCGCGCATGCCCTCGACTTCCTCGACGCCGCGCGCGACGTGGCGGGCGAGCTGGGCCGTGGCGCCGTGGCGGCTGTAATAGACGATCAGGATTTCACTCATCGGCGGTCGTGCAAGGGAGTCGGTCCGGGGCGTGCCGGCGCAGGCGCGGCCCGGCCGTCGTGACGCGGCGCGCCGTGCCCGGCCCGCGGTTACAGGGGGCAAACGGGGTGCAGGTTATCATCGCCGCACCCGGCCCCGCGCCGTCAGGAACCGTCACAGGCATGAGGAAGGAACCCGATTCGCCGCCGACCGCTGCCGCCCGCCTGCGGGCGCTGCTGTACACGCGGATCAGCAGTGATCGCGCGCGCGCGTTCGCGCTGTTCCTCTGGCTGCGGTTCCGCGACGACCGCTGCCCGCAGTCGGCCGGCGCGCTCGCCTTCACGACGCTGATCTCGCTGGTTCCGCTGACCGCGGCGATTCTCGGCGTGCTGTCCTCGTTCCCGGTGTTCGCGCGCTGGCAGGCCGACCTGACCAATTTCGTGTTCGACAACTTCGTGCCGGCGGCCGGCCGCACGGTGCAGGCCTATCTGACCGAGTTCGCCAACAACGCGAGCCAGGCCACCGCGATCGGCGTCGTCGTGCTGCTGATCAGTGCGGTGTCGCTGATGATGAGCATCGAGGATGCGTTCAACCGCATCTGGCGCGTCGCCACGGCGCGCGCGGCCGCCTCGCGCTTCCTGATGTACTGGACCGCGCTGTCGTTCGGCCCGCTGCTGCTGGTCACCGCATTGGCGCTGAGTTCCTACCTGTTCGCGCTGCCGCTGGTCGCCGGTTACGAGGCCCAGCTCGGCATCAAGGCGCGCGTGCTCAACCTGCTGCCGTTCCTGATCGTCTGGGTGTCGCTGATCGGCAGCTATCTGGTGATCCCGAACCGCACCGTCCGCCTGCGCGACGCGGCCATCGGCGCGCTGCTCGCGGCCGTGCTGTTCGAGGCGGCCAAGCGCGGCTTCGCGCTGTACCTGGGCACCCTGACCTCGTACGAGAAGGTCTACGGCGCGCTTGCGGTGATTCCGGTGTTCATGCTCTGGATCTACCTGTCCTGGCTGGTCGTGCTGCTCGGCGCCTCGGTCTGTGCGGCGATCAGCGCGTTCGAATACCGCGGCCGGCACGAATGCCTGGCGCCGGGCCACGAGTTCGTCGGCCTGCTGCGCGTGGTCAGCCATTTCGTCGATGCGCAGCGCGCCGGCCAGGGCCTGCACAGCGAAGCCCTGCGCGAACGCGAGCGTTTCCTGACCGACGACCTGCTGCAGCGCTATCTCGCGGACCTGCATGCGGCCGGCATGGTCCGGCGCACCGAGTTCGGCGAATGGGTGCTGGTGCGCAGCCTCGATGCGGTCACCCTGTTCGATCTCTACGAATGCGGCCTGTACCGGCTGCCGCTGACGGTGGCGCCGGCCGAAACCGCGCGCTGCCCGCTGCCGTCGGAACTCGCGCGCCTGATCGGCGACGTCGCCGGCGGCCTGCAGGCCGCACTCGACGTGCGCCTCAGCGAAATCTTCCCCCCGCCGTCCCGGTCTGCGGTGACGGTTTCCGAAATTGCGGAGCATTCATGAAGACCCTGTTCGCCTCACTCGTCCTCGCCATCGCCGCCGCGCTGCCGGCGGCGGCGGCCGACCCACCCGCCAGGCTCGAACTCAGCATCAAGACCCTGGACGGCAAGACCTTCGACCTCGCCGAGCACAAAGGCCGCTGGGTGATCCTGAATTTCTGGGCGACCTGGTGTTCGCCGTGCATCAAGGAACTGCCCGAACTGTCGCGCTTCGTCGCGGCGCACAAGAACGTGCGCGCGATCGGGCTGGCCTACGAGGACACCGAGGTCGCGGAGATCAAGGCCTTTCTCGCCAAGCACCCGGTCAGCTTCCCGATCGCCCAGGTCGACACCTTCGATCCGCCCAAGTCGCTGGAAACGCCGCGCGGCCTGCCGACGACCTATCTCGTCGCGCCCGACGGCAGCATCGCCAAGAAATTCATGGGGCCGATCGACGAGACCATGCTGCGCGACGCCATGGGCATCAAGGACTGACATGCCGGCCGCGCGCTTCTTCGTCGCCGGACGCGTGCAGGGCGTGTTCTTCCGCGCCTCGACGCGCACCGAGGCGCTGCGCCTGCGTCTGGCCGGCTATGCGAACAACCTCGCCGACGGCTGCGTGGAGGTCTATGCCGAAGGCGACGTCGCCGCGATCGAGGCGCTCGCCCTGTGGCTGCGACGGGGGCCGCCGCTCGCGCGCGTCAGCGAGGTGCGCCGCGAAGCGGCCGAAGCCGAAGGCCGCGACGGTTTCGTGACCGGGTAATCCGATGGACTCGCCCTCTCGTTTTTGCCGGGTCGAGTTATCTCACCATCGCCGGCGCTTTGGCGCCTCGGCGAGGGGGCGAGTCCACCCGATTACGCCGCTACCAGTGGCTTTCCACCCAGCGCGACGGGTCGGCGACCTGCTCGCGGCGGGGCTCGCGCTTGAGCTTGGGTAGTTTCAGCGGCTTTTCCGGTACCTTGCGGTCGGGCAGCCAGTGGAGCAGGTGGCGGATCAGGTTCAGCCGGCCAGTGCGCTGGTCGTTGAAATCGACGAGGAACCACGGCGCGTTCGGCGCATGCGTCGCGGCGATCATCGCGTCGCGGGCCTTGCCGTAGTCGGCGTATTTCTCGCGTGCGGCGATGTCGATCGGCGAGATCTTCCAGCGCTTGAGCGGGTCCGCCGCGCGTTCGGCGAAGCGTTCCTCCTGCTGCGCCTGGTCGACGGCCAGCCAGTATTTGACGAGCAGGGTGCCCGAGTCGCTCAGCAGACGCTCGAAGGCCGGGGTCTGTTCGAGGAACTGGCGGTATTCCGCATCGCTGCAGAACCCCATGACCTTCTCGACGCCGGCGCGGTTGTACCAGCTGCGGTCGAACAGGGTGATTTCGCCCGCGCTGGGCAGGTGTTCGACATAGCGCTGGAAATACCACTGGCCGCGTTCCTGCTCGCTGGGCTTGGACAACGCGACGATGCGATAGCCGCGCGTGTTCAGCTGCTGGGAGATCGCCTTGATCACGCCGCCTTTGCCGGCCGCGTCGCGGCCTTCGAACAGCACGACGAGCCGCTTGCCTTCTTGCATGATCCAGCGCTGCGCGTCGACGAGTTCGCGCTGCAGCGGCTCGAGGGCGGCTTCGTAGTCCTTGCGCTTCATCTCGCCCATGGTGCGGCTCCCGGTCGTGTGGACGGCGGCGGTATCGGCAACCGATGCGGCACGGGCTATTCGCGCAGCCGCGGCATCAGTCCGGCGAGATTGCACGGTCTGGTGCGCGCGTCGAGCTGGGCGCCGATGAGTTTTTCCCAGGCGGTGCGGCAGGCCGAGGTCGAGCCCGGCAGGCAGAACACGAAGGAGTTGTTGGCCAGTCCGGCGAACGCGCGCGACTGCATCGTCGAGGTGCCGATCTCGGCATAGCTGACGGCGCGGAAGGTCTCGCCGAAGCCCGGCATGATCTTGTCGAGCAGCGGTTCCACGGCTTCCGGCGTCGTGTCGCGGCCGGTGAAGCCGGTGCCGCCGGTGATCAGCACGCCATGCACGCGCTCGTCGGCGATCCAGTTCGCGACGATGGCGCGGATGCGGTACTTGTCGTCCCGGGTCAGCACGCGCTCGTGCAGCACATGGCCGGCTTCGGTCAGGGCGCCGGCGAGATAGTCGCCGGAGGTGTCGTCGGCCGCGGCGCGCGTGTCGGAAACGGTCAGCACGCAGAGCGTCAGCGGGCGGAAATCAGGTTGGGCAGGCATGCGCGAAAGCTAACCCAGCTGCCCCGGCCGCGCCAGCAGGGGCGGCCGCAAGGCGGCGGTCGTGGCCGGAATCGTCGGAATCGCGGCATCGCCCGCCGCCGCCGGAAACGGCATGCTTGCCGCATGACGACAGCCCCGCGATCGCGCCGGATCGGCTTCATCGTGTTTCCGGCCTTCAATGCGCTCGACCTCAGCGGGCCGCTGGAAGTGTTCTCGATCGCGAACGAGCTCGTGCACGAGCGCGAGCCCGGCCGGCGGCCGCCGTATGCGACCGTCGTGCTCGGAACCGCGGCGCGCGCGATGCGCGCCGAATCGGGGCTGGAGGTCATGCCGCATACGACCCTTTCGGACGCGCCGGCGCTGGATACCCTGATCGTTCCCGGTGGCCACGGTCTGCGCCGCCCGCGCACGTTCGGCACGGTATCGCACTGGGTGCAGCGTCAGGCGCCGCGGCTGCGCCGCATCGCCTCGGTCTGCACCGGCGCCTACGCGCTGGCCGAGGCCGGACTGCTCGACGGCTGCCGCGTGACCACGCACTGGCGCCATATCCAGGCGCTCGCGGCGCGCTATCCGCGCCTGACCGTCGAGGCGGACGCGATTTTCCTGCGTGCCGGCAACCGCTATACCTCGGCCGGCATCAGCGCCGGCATTGATCTCGCACTGGCACTGGTCGCCGAGGACGAAGGGCCTGCGCTGTCGCTGGAAATCGCGCGCGAACTCGTGATTCACGTCAAACGCGACGGCGACCAGAAACAGCGTTCGGCGCCGCTGACTTTTCAGATCCAGGCCGGCGATCGCCTCGGCGAACTCGCCGCCTGGGCGCTGCGCAATCTCGACGGCGATCTTTCGGCCGAGCAGCTCGCGCAGCGCTGCCATCTGAGCGTGCGCCAGCTCAGCCGCCGCTTCCGCGAGGCGTTCGGCCTCGCACCGGCCCAGTACATCGAGCAGCTGCGCATCACCGAGGCCTGCGCGCGCCTGGGCGGCAGCCGCGCGAGCATCGCCCGCGTCGCGGCGGCCGTGGGCTTTCGCAGCGCCGACGTGTTCCGCCGCGCCTTCCTGCGCCAGTTCGGCCTGTCCCCGCGCGAATACCGCGCGCGGCTCGAACGCGAACGCCGCTGTACCACCGACCGGAGACTCCAGTGATGCGTCGCCTGCTGCTGTCCTGCTGCCTGCTGGCATTCGCCGGCCTTGCCTTGGCCCAGTCCGATGCGCGGTTCGCCGCGCTGGAGCGCAATGCGACGGCGGCGATCGACGCCGGCCGCTCGCCGTCGCTGGCCGTCGCGGTCGTCGCCGACGGCCGCATCGTCTACGAACGCGCCTTCGGCTACGCCGACGTGGCGGCCCGGCGCGCGGCGACCGTCGATACGGCGTATGCACTGGCGTCGGCGACCAAGCCGATCACCGCGACCGCGGTGCTGCAGCTGGCCGAACGCGGCCGCCTCGATCTCGATGCGCCCGCCTCGCGCTATCTGGGCCCGCTGAAACTGCACTCGCTGGCGCGGCGAGGCGCGGCACCGAGCGTGAGCCAGCTGCTGGCCCATACCGCCGGGCTGCCGACCTATGCGCAGCTGTACTACGGCGAGGACATCGCGACCGCGCCGACGTTCGCGCGCAGCGTCGCACGCTACGGCGTGCTGGTTCAGCCGCCGGGCCGGATCGCGGAGTATTCCAATCTCGGCTACGGCCTGCTCGGGGCGATCGTCGAGCGGCGCAGCGGCATGGCCTTCGGCGACTATCTCCGACGCGAAGTCTTTGCACCGCTGGGAATGGACCATGCGTTCGTCGGTTCTCCGGCGGCGCCCGATGCCGACCTCGCCGTCGCCTATGACGCGCAGGACCGGCCGCTGCCGCCGCTCTACAACGACACCCCCGGCGCCGGCAACGTGCATGCGAGCGCGCGTGATCTGATCCGCTTCGCGCGCTTCCATCTCGATCCCGGATCGGCCGAGTCGGTGCTCGGCGCCGCCGGCGTGCAGCGCATGCAGCGCAACGCCGATCCCGGCGCGCTGCAGCACTACTACGGCAGCAGCTACTACGGTCTGGGCTGGTACGTCCGCGACGACGACGGCGGCGAGCGCGTGGTCTGGCACGAGGGCGGCATGCCCGGAGCCAGCACCATCATCAAGCTGCTGCCGGCGCGCGGCATCGGCGTCGTCGTGCTGGCGAACAAGACCGAGATCAATGATCTCACCCAGGCCTTGGCCGACGAAGCGCTGCGCGCGCTGGTACCGGGCTATGCGCCGGCTGCGCTGGACCCGACCGCGAACTATTCGCCGTATACGGCGCAGACGACGTTTCTCGGCGGCTGGCAAGGCGAGGTCCACGTCAGCGGCCGCCGCCTGCAGTGCCGTCTGGATTTCGGCGACGACGGCACGGTGCGGATCGAATACGCCGGTGCGCAGGGCAAGCCGGTGAGCGCGGTGTTCAAAGGCATCGTCTACGGCGATTCCTTCGTCGGCGCCGCGCAACTGCAATTGCCGCTGGCCGGACAGCGCGGCGCCGCTGCGCCGCTGCTGCTGGTCAAGCTGCTGCGCAGCGGCGGCGTGCTGCAGGGCGCGCTGGTCGCCTATGCAGCGCCTGCGCGGCTGGACTACCTGCTGCCGTTCTACGCGCGCTTCACACGGCGGGTCAGCGCGCCGCGCTGAGCGAGGCCTGACGCGCGGCCTTGCGCGCCGCCTTGCGCTCGCGCCGGCGCTGGGCGCGGCGTTCCAGCAGCAGGTAGATGGCCGGCGTGGTCAGCAGGGTCAGGGTCTGCGAGATCAGCAGCCCGCCGATCATCGCGATGCCGAGCGGCCGGCGCATCTCGGCGCCGGCGCCGAAGCCGATGGCCAGCGGCAGCGCGCTGAAGATCGCCACGAGCGAGGTCATCATGATCGGGCGGAAGCGTACGAGGCAGGCCTCGCGGATCGCTTCCAGGGGGGCCAGGCCATGTTCGCGCTCGGCGACCAGGGCGAAGTCGATCATCATGATCGCGTTCTTCTTGGCGATGCCGATCAGCAGCACGATCGCGATGATGGAGACGATGGACAGTTCGGTATTGGTCACCAGCAGCGCGAGCACGGCGCCGACGCCGGCGGAGGGCAGGGTGGACAGGATCGTCAGCGGGTGGATCAGGCTCTCGTAGAGCATGCCGAGGATCAGGTAGACCGCGAGGATCGCCGCGAGGAACAGCAGCGGCGTGTCGCTCTGCTGCTGCTGGAAGCGGCGGAAGTCGCCGCCGAATTCGCCGGTGATGTCGCCGGGCATGCGCAGATTCTTCATGGTCTGCTCGACGAGCTTGCCGGCTTCGCTCATCGGCACGTCGGGAGCCAGGCCGAAGGACACATCCATGACCGCGAACTGCGAGCGATGCTGGATCGAGGTCGGTGCGATGCCGTCGCGCATGCGCGTCAGCGCCGTCATCGGCACCATCGCGCCGCTGCCGGACTGCACGTAGAGCCGCTCCAGCGCGCCCGGCGTCGCGGCCTGGCCCGGATCGGCCGTGACGACGACCTTGTACTGGTTGATGTCGGAATAGATCGTCGAGACCTGGCGCTGGCCGAACGCGTCGTACAGCGCGCTGTTGATCGCGGCGATGCTGACGCCCAGGCGCGCGGCCGTGTCGCGGTCGATGTCCAGGTTCTGGCGCAGCCCGGCGCCCTGCAGGTCGGAACCGACGTCGCGCAGCTGCGGCAGTTTCTTCAGCGCCTCGACGAGCTTCGGCGTCCATTCCTGCAGCTGGCCCAGGTCGGAGCCGCGCAGCGAATAGTTGTACTGCGCGCCGCCGCCGCCGCCGGCTCCACCGCCGCCGCCGATGTCCTGCACCGGGCGCAGGCGCAGGCGTATGCCGGGCACCTGGCCGGCCTTGGCCGCGAGCCGGTTCATGACCACGAACGTGGACACGTCGCGCCCTTCGCCGAGCGGCTTGAGATTGATGAACAGCGAGCCCGATCCACCGCCGCCGCCGAAGCGGCCGCCGCCGACGCGTGCGCCGACGCTCTCAACGGCCGGATCGGCGCGCACGATGTCGGCGATGCGCTGCTGGCGTTCGACCAGCACCTCGAACGACACGTCCGAGCCCGCATCGGTGGAGCCCTGCAGCTGTCCCGTGTCCTGCTGAGGGAAAAAGCCCTTGGGCACGAGGATCATGAGCCAGACGGTCAGGCCGAGCAGAAACGCCGGCAGGCTGGCCATGAGCCGCGGCCAGGACAGCGCCCAGTCCAGCGCGCGACGATAGACCGCGACGCTCCAGGCGTGCATCGCGTCGACGCGGCGTTCCAGTGCGCCGGGCGGCTTGTCGCCGTGAGGCGTCATGAACTGCGCGCACAGCGACGGCGTGACCGTCAGCGAGACGAGTGCAGAGATCGCGATCGCCGCAGCCAGGGTCACGGCGAATTCGCGGAACAGCAGGCCGAGGAAGCCGCCCATGAAGAACAGCGGAATGAACACGGCCAGCAGCGACAGGGTGATCGAGACGATGGTGAAGCCGATTTCGCGCGCGCCGAGCAGGGTGGCTTGCAGCCGCGGCATGCCTTTCTCGAGGTGACGCGCGATGTTCTCGATGACGACGATCGCATCGTCGACGACGAAGCCGATGGCGATGACCAGCGCCATCAGCGACAGGTTGTTCAGCGTGAAACCGAGTATGTACATGACCGCGAACGCGCCGGCCAGCGACAAGGGAACGGCAAGACCGGCAATCAACGTCGGTGCGAGCCGGCGCAGGAACAGCAGCATCGTGAGAATCACCAGGCCGAGGCTGATCAGCAGCGACACCTGCACCTCCATCACGGACGCGCGTATGGTCGGCGTGCGGTCGAGGAACGGCGTGAGCTGCGCGTCGCTCGGCAGCCAGGCGCGCAGTTCCGGCAGCAGCGCCTTGACCGAGTCGACCGTGGCGATGACGTTGGCGTCGGCCTGCTTGCGCACGAACAGCAGGATCGCGCGCTGGCCGTCGAACCAGGCCGCCTGGTAGCGGTCCTCCTGGCCCTGGCTGACCCTGGCCACGTCGCGCAGGAATACCGGGCTGCCGCTGCGGCTGGCGATGATGAGATTGGCGAATTCCTCGGGCTTGCTCAGCGAGTTGTTCGAGGCGATGGCCATGGTCGTGCGGCCGTCGCTCAGAAAACCCTGCGCCGTCGTCACGTTCGCCGCGACGAGCGCATTGCGCACGTCGGTCGTCGAGATGCCGCGTGCGTTCAACGAACGCAGATTCAGATCGACGCGTATCGCCGGCGTCGCGCCGCCGGCGATGTCGACGTCGGCCACGCCGGACAGCTGGCGCAGCCTTTGAGCGACCAGCGAGTCGGCATAGTTGTACAGCTCGCCGAGCGGCCGCGTCGGCGAGGTCAGCGCGAGGATGATGACCGGCGCGTTGTTCGGATTCGCCTTGCGGTAGGTCGGCGCGGTGCGCAGGCCCGACGGCAGGTCCGGCGCGGCGGCGTTGATCGCCGCCTGCACGTCGCGCGCGGCGCTGTCGAGATTGCGTCCGGCCTCGAAGATGATGTTGACCGAAGCGCTGCCTTCGCTGCTGTTGGAGCTCATCTCGTCGATGCCGGCGATCTGGCCGAGATGGCGCTCCAGCGGCGCGGCGACGGTCGTGGCCATGGTGCCGGCGTCCGCGCCGGGCTGGCTCGCGCTGACGAAGATGGCCGGAAATTCCACGTTCGGCAGCGGTGCGACGCCGAGCAGGGTGTAGCAGATCATGCCGGCCACGAACAGGCCCGCCGCAAGCAGCGAAGTGCCTATGGGCCGGCGGATGAACGGCGTCGACAGGCTCATGGCGCGGTCGCGGCCGTCGCGGCGTCGGCGCGCGTACGGCGGTGCGCGAGCCAGTCGTTGATGCGTTCGAGATACAGGTAGATCACCGGCGTCGTGTACAGGGTGACCAGCTGCGACAGCAGCAGGCCGCCCACGATGGACACGCCGAGCGGCCGGCGCAGCTCGGCGCCGATGCCGTTGCCGAGGGCCAGCGGCAGCGCGCCGAGCAGCGCCGCGGCCGTGGTCATCATGATCGGGCGGAAGCGCAGCAGGCAGGCGCGGTGGATCGCGTCGCGCGCGCGCAGGCCCTCGCGCTGTGCCTCGATCGCGAAGTCGATCATCATGATCGCGTTCTTCTTGACGATGCCGATCAGCAGGATGATGCCGACGATGCCGTCGATCGACAGGCTCATGCCGCAGATATACAGCGCAAGCAGTGCGCCGACGCCGGCCGGCGGCAGGGTCGACAGGATCGTCAGCGGGTGGATGTAGCTCTCATACAGTACGCCGAGCACGATGTAGATGACCACGACCGCGGCCAGGATCAGCAGCAGCTCGTTGGCCTGCGAGGCGGAGAATTCGGCGGCCTTGCCGACGAAGCCGGTGCGCACCGAGGTCGGCAGGTTCATTTCGCGTTCGACCGCATGGAAGGCTTCCACCGCGTCCGACAACGAATAGCCCTGCGCCGTGTTGAAGCCGATCGTCACGGCGGGCAGCTGGTCCTGATGGGCGATGACCAGCGGTGCGTTGGCGACCGTCGCATGCGCGACGCTGGACAGCGGCACCGTGCCGGCACCGTTGCCGCTGCCGGTCACGTTGCCGGCCACGGCGCCCGCGACGGCGCCGCTGCTGCTGGCGCGCACGGCGAGCTTGTCGAGCAGGTCGCTGCTGCTGCGGAATTCCGGTGCGACTTCGAGCACGACGCGGTACTGGTTCAACTCGGTGAAGATCGTCGTCACCTGACGCTGGCCGAACGCGCTGTACAGGGTGTCGTCGATGCTCTGTATCGCCACACCGAGGCGGCTGGCCTGCTCGCGGTCGATGCGCAGCAGCAGCTGCAGGCCCTTGGCCGCGAGATTGTTGTCGACGTCGGCGAGTTCGGGCCGGGCGCGCAGCGCCGCGGTCATGCGTGCGGCCGCATCGCCGAGTTCCTTGGAATCGACGTCGGTCAGCGTGTACTGGTATTCGGTCGCGCCGACGCGGCTGTCGAGCGCGACGTCCTGCACGGGCTTCAGATACAGCGCGATCGCCGGAATCTGCGCGGTGACCTGCTGCAGTGCCGGCAGCACCTCGTCGAGGCCGCGGCGCTGGCCGCGCGGCTTCAGCACGATGCTGAGCTGGCCCTGGTTCAGGGTCGGATTGATCGCGCCGGCACCGACGAACGCGGCCACGCCGGCCACGTCCGGCACGCCGCGCAGTGCCGCGGCGACCTGCTCCACGCGCGACTGCATCAGCGGAAACGCGATGTTCTCGTCGGCCTCGACGACGGCGGTCACCAGACCGGTGTCCTGTTCCGGCAGCAGGCCCTTGGGAATCATCACGTACAGCAGCGCGGTCAGCGCGACCGACGCCGTCGCCACGGCCATGGTCAGGCGCGGATGATCGAGCACCCAGAGCAGGCTGCGGTCGTAGGCGTCGACGACGCGGCCGTAGAAGCCGCTGCGATCGGTCAGGTCCTCGGCCTCGCCGCGGATCTCGCCGGGCTTGAGCAGGTAGGCGCACATCATCGGCGTCAGGGTCAGCGAGACCAGCGCCGACAGTGCGACGGCGATGGACAGCACCCAGGCGAATTCGTGGAACAGGCGGCCGGTCACGCCGGGCATCAGCAGCAGCGGCAGGAACACGGCGATCAGCGAGACCGTCAGCGACACGACCGTGAAGGCGATCTCCTTGGCGCCTATCTCGGCCGCGCTGAGGCCGTCGCGACCCTTCTCGAGATAGCGCACGATGTTCTCGATCATGACGATCGCATCGTCGACGACGAAGCCGGTCGCGACGGTCAGCGCCATCAGCGACAGGTTGTCGAGCGAGAAGCCGGCGAAGCTCATCACCGCGAACGTGCCGAGCAGGGACAGCGGCACGGCCACGCCCGGAATCACCGTCGCCCAGAGCCGGCGCAGGAACACGAAGATCACCGCGACGACGAGCATCACGGTCAGGATCAGGGTGAACTGCACGTCGTGCACCGACGCGCGGATGGTCACGGTGCGGTCGGCGAACACGGCCAGATCGACCCCGGCCGGCAGCACCGCGCGCAGTTGCGGCAGGATCGCCTGCACCTGTTCCACCGTGCTGACGATGTTCGCGCCGGGCTGGCGGCGTATGTCCAGCAGCACGGCCGGCTTGCCGTTGGCCCAGGCCGAGACCTGATCGTTCTCGACGCCGTCGATGACCTTCGCCACGTCCTTCAGGCGTATCGCCGCGCCGTTGCGCCAGCTGATGATGGCGTCGCGATACGCCGCCGCGTCGCGCAGCTGGTCGTTCGTGCCGATGCTGAAGGACTGCACGTCGCCGTTGAGCGAGCCCTTCGGCGCATTGACGTTGAGCTGGGTCAGCGCGCTGCGCACGTCTTCGAGGGTCAGGCCGAGATTGGCCAGCTGGCCCGGATTGACCTGCACGCGCACGGCCGGCCGCACGTTGCCGGCGATGCTGACCAGGCCCACGCCGCTGACCTGCGACAGCTTCTGCGCGAGGATGCTGTCGGCGTAGTTGTTGACGTCGCGCAGCGGCAGGGTCTGCGAGGACAGCATCAGGGTCAGTATCGGCGCGTCGGCCGGATTGACCTTGTTGTAGACCGGCGGATAAGGCAGCCCGGTCGGCAGGGTGCCGCGCGCCGCGTTGATCGCCGCCTGCACGTCCTGCGCGGCCGCGTCGATGTCGCGGTCGACATGGAACTGCAGGTTGATCGTCGACAGTCCGGCCGAACTGTCGGAGGTCATCAGGGTCAGGCCCGAGATCTGGCCGAACTGCCGCTCCAGCGGCGTCGTGACGAGCGCGGCGATCGTGCTCGGGCTCGCACCGGGGTAGTAGGTCGTGACCTGCAGGTTCGGCGCGTCGATGTCCGGCAGCGCCGATACCGGCAGCTGGCGGTAGCCGAGCAGCCCGAGCAGCACCAGCGCGAGCATCAGCAGCGAGGTGGCGACGGGGCGGCGGATGAAGATCGAAGAGAAGGACATGGCTTATCCGTGGCGCGCGTCGCGGGGGCCGGGTGATCCGGCGAAGGTCGAAGCGCGGCCGCTGCAGGGGCGCTGCGTTCTGACCGCGGTCGGACCCCGCCGGGTGTTCGAGCCTTCTCCTGCGGCGGCGGCCGGAGGAGAGAGGGCGGGCCTTTCCGGCCCGCTCGTCGCAGGGAACGGGCGGGCGTCGTGATGCGTTGACCTGCGCGAACCGCGCATCGCTGCGGTCCTCAGCCGCCGCGGCGGCGGCGCGGCGTGTCGCCGGCCTTGGCCGGATCGGTGGTCTTGCCCGCATCGCTGGCCGGAGCGGCCGGCGCCGGCGGGGTTTCGCCGGGCGCCAGCGCCAGCACCTTGGAGCCGGGCTTGAGGCGGAACTGGCCTTCGCTGACGACGCGGTCGCCGGCCTTGAGGCCGTCGAGCACGACGGTCTTGCCGCCGGGGGCCTCGGTGCCGGGCTTGACCGCCTGCAGTGCGACGGTCGAATCCTCCTTGACCAGATAGACGTAGCTGCCGTCGGGGCCGCGCTGCACGGCCTGGGTGGGTACGGTCACGGCGTTGGCGATCTCGCCGACTTCCAGGCGCACGTTGACGAACTGGCCCGGCCACAAGGTGTTTTCGGTGTTGGCGAACTCGGACTTGAGCTTGAACGTGCCGGTGGTCGAGTCGATCTGGTTGTCGATGACGCTGAGCGTGCCTTCGGCGATCACGCGGTTGTCGGCGCGGTCGCGTGCGACGACCTTCAGCGCCGGGCCTGCGCCGCGCACGCGCTCGAGCTGCTGCTCGGGCAGGGTGAACAGGACGTTGATCGGATGGACCTGCGTAAGAACGACGATGGCTTCGCTCTGGCTGCCCTGCACGAGGTTGCCGACGTCGACCTGGCGGATGCCGGCGATGCCGTCGATGGGCGCCTTGATGACGGTATAGCCGAGCTGCACGCGCGCATTGGCGACGGCGGCTTCGTCGGCGGCGACCGTGGCCTCGAGCTGGCGCACGGTGTGGCGCTGGTTCTCCAGGTCCTGCGCGGCGACGAAGTTCTTCTGGATCAGTTCCTCGTAGCGCTTGAGCGTGGAGCGCGCGCCGGCAAGCTGGGCCTCGTCCTGCTTCTTCTTTGCGGCGGCCTGGTCGAGCTGGCTCTGGTAGCTGCGCGCGTCGATGCGCGCGATGACCGCGTCCTTGGCGATTTCCTGGCCTTCCTTGAACAGGATGGCCTCGATCTGGCCGCCGACCTGCGGCCGCACGCTGACCGTGTTGAGCGCCTGCACCGTGCCGAGCGCATCGAGGCTCAGCGCGACGTTCTCGCTGGTGGCGGGCACCGCGGTGACCGGGATGGCCGTGTCGGCGTCGCTGCCGCCGGCACGGCGCTGCGAACTGGCGCTGTTGGTGAGCGTGCGATAGCCGAAGAGTCCGACCAGGGCGACGGCGATGACGGCGATGATGAGCTTGCCACGCGACATGCTGCTTCCTTGTGAGTGCGTTGCGGAGCCGTTTGCACGAACTGCCCCGGTCGCCTAACGGACCGGGGCCTGCGGCGTTGACAGGTGCCGGAGAAGAATTTTCGCCGCATCGGCGGTGCTGGCAAACCGGCCGTATCCGGATGCCGCGCGGCCCGGATCGGTCGCAAGGCTCATGAGCCGCCCCGCTCGCGTACCGGATGCTTGGCCAGCTTGCGCTGCAGGGTACGCCGGTGCAGGCCCAGGCGCCGGGCCGCTTCGGAAATGTTCCCTTCGCTCTCGACCAGCACGCGCTGGATATGTTCCCACTCCAGCCGGCGCAGCGGCGGCGCATGTTCGGCACCGCTGGCCACGGCATCGCCAGTGTCGCCGTCGTCGTCGCGCAAGGCGCGCACGATCGCGTCGGCATCCACGGGCTTGGCCAGGTAGTCGTGGGCGCCGCGCTTGATCGCCTCGACCGCGGTCGCGATCGAGGCATAGCCGGTCAGCAGCAGGATGCGCAGCTGCGGCGCGACCGCGAGCAGCTGGGGGATCAGCGACAGGCCGTTGTCGGCGCCGAGCTTGAGGTCGAGCACGGCATAGCGCGGATGTTCGCGCCGCGTCAGCGCGAGCGCGCCGGCGGCGTCATGGGCGACGGCGACGGTGAAGCCGCGCGAGGACAGCGCGCGGCTGAGCACACGGGTGAACACTTCGTCGTCGTCGATCAACAGCAGGTTTCCCGCGGGTTGCATGGGGTCGGTTCCTGGCGAGGGTATGCGAGTCATGAAAGAGCTTTTGCGGGTGTAGTCCGCCCGAGTCAAGGGCCGGCGAATACCGCCGCGCGGCCTGCGGCCGGGACGGGATGCCGTCGCCGCATCCGGATGACTGGCATAGTCGGCGTCCGGCGGGCCCTGGAGGGCGGAGCGGGGCGCGGGTACGGAGGCGTGTTGCCGCCTTAGGGTTTTTGCCGCCGCTTGCCGTACTTGGGGGCGACCGGCGTTCGCCGCGCTTCCCGGAGACCGTTTCATGCCCTTGTTCCGCCCCCGCCGCCTTCTCGCCGCCGCGCTGCTCTGCGCCGCGTTCGCCGCCGCCGCCGCGCCCGACAGCGGCGACCGCTACCGCGTCACGATGACCATGCGCATGGCCGGCATGTCGATGCCGGGCACCACGACCGAGGTCTGCACCGCGCGCGCGCAGGCGGTCAGCGAGCAGGCCATCCCGAAAGACAAGAACTGCGAGGTGCAGAACTTCCGCGTCGAGGGTAACAAGGCCTCGTATCACCTGGTCTGCACCGGCAAGAACGCGATGACCGGCGACGGCGAGATGGAGACCCTGGCCGACGGCTATCGCGGCAGCATCAAGGCGCAGGTCGAGGGCCAGCAGATGACGATGAGCTACGAAGGCAAGCGCATCGGCGGCTGCGACTACGCCACCGAATCGCCCGAGGCGCAGGGCCGTGCGGTCACCGCCCAGATCTGCGAAGCGCAGCTCGAGTCGCCGGTCTCGCACACGATGTACATCGGTCCGAAGGCGGCCTGCCCGGCCTACAAGGCCAAGTTCTGCGCCAACGTGAACCGTCTGACCGCGAAGGCCGCCGAACCGGCGCATTTCGCCGAAACCGACCGCACCTACGGCGGCGCGATCTGGCAGGCCGTCGAAGGTTGCGGCAGTTCGCGCGCGGCGATCCTGGTCAAGGCCTGCAGCCAGGCCGAAGCCAGCGGCGAGCTGGATTTCGTCGGCGACTACTGCCCCGACCTCGTGGCGCGCCATTGCGCCGACGCCGACCCGAACCGCAACGGCCGTTTCCTCGTGCAGCACTGCGCCGACCGTGCGCGCGCGCTGGCCGCGCAGCAGTGCGAAGGCCGCGGCTACACCGCGATGCAGTCCTCGCCGTACAAGGGCTTCTGCAGCAGCTACGCGGCGCAGCGCCTGAACGCGCGCAATGCCGGCACGCAGGCCGCGCCGGCATCGCAGGACGCGGCTCCGGCCGGTGACGAGGCGCCGGCGAAGAAGCCGTCGCTGCGCGACCGCTTCAAGGGACTGAAAGACCGCATCGGCGGCAACTGAGATGCGCTGGATCGCCGCCGTTGCGTTGCTGGCCTGTGCGGGAGCACAGGCCAGCGCGCCGGTGGACCGGTTTCCCGACGTCGCGACGGCGTACTGGGTCGAGGTCGACGGCCGGCCGCTGTGGGCCGGCCAGCCCGACCGGCGCCTGCCGATGGCCAGCCTGACCAAGCTCATGACCGCGCTGGTCGCGGTCGAGCAGGGCGGGCTGGATGCCTGGGCCGAGGTTTCCGCCGGTGCCGCCGCGGAAACCGGCACGCGTATCGGCCTGCGCCGCGGCGAAAGGATCACGCGGCGCGATCTGCTGCTCGCCGCGCTCGTGCGTTCGGCCAACGATGCCTGCCGCGCGCTGGCCGACGCGGTAGGCGCGACGACGGATGCGCGCGCTCCGACCGGCGCGTTCGTCGCGCGCATGAACGCGCGCGCGGCCTCGCTCGGCATGGCCGACACTCACTACACCGATCCCTGCGGCCACGACGATGCCGCGCAATACACCAGCGTGCGCGACCTGGCCGCGCTGTCGCATGCGGTGCTGGCCCAGCCCGTGCTCGCCGAGGCCGTGCAGCGGCGCGAACTGCGCCTGACCACGGCGGCGGGCCGCGTGCTGTCGGCGCGCACGACGAATCCGCTGCTCGACGGTCTGCCCGGCGCGCGCGGCCTGAAGACCGGCACCACGCCGGCGGCCGGGCGCTGCCTCGTCGCGCTCGTAGAGCGCGGCGGCCGACGCGTGCTCGTCGTGCTGCTGCACGCGCCCGACCGCTGGTGGGACAGCGTCGGCCTTGTCGAACTCGCGTTCGACGCGGCGCCGCCGCGCGCGGACGCGGCGAGTGCCGCGAGCGGCGCCGATGCCGCGGGCGCTGATGTTTCCGTCCGCTGAAGAAACACCCGGCTCTTCTCCCCTCTCCCCCGGCCCCTCTGCTGCCGCGAGGGGAGAGGGGGCTGCACGCCCGGCGCCAGCCTCGACGAACTTCGTATCGCCAGGTCCCTCTCACGCGATAACCGTCCTCGTCGTCGCCGTACTGCTCGCCTACGCGAACGCGTTCGGCGCGGCCTGGCAGTTCGACGATTTCGCGACCCTGCTCGTGCAGCCGGCCACGCAGAGCCTCGCGGGCTGGCGGGACGCGCTGCCGGGCATCCGCCCGCTGCTGAAACTCAGCTACGCGCTGACCCGCGAACTCGGCGGCGGCGTGGTTGCGGTGCATGCGACGAACATCGCGATCCATGCAGTGAATGCCTGCCTGCTCTGGGCACTGTGGCGCCGCTGGCTGCGGTTGCTGGCGCCGTCGCTGCAACGGCCCGACCTCGCTGCGCTGCTCGGCGCGCTGCTGTTCGCGCTGCATCCGGCCGCGACCGAAGCCGTCACCTACGCGAGCGGCCGCTCGATCTCGCTCGCGGCCACGTGCGGCCTCGCCGCCCTGCTCGCCGACGAGGTCGCGCGCGCGCAGCCGTCACGCCGCTGGCTGGCCTGGGCCGGTCCGTCGCTGTTCGCGCTCGCGCTTGCCGTGCGCGAAACCGCCGTCGTGATCGCCGCGGTTCCGCTGCTACGGGTCTGGGCGACGGGGCTGCCGCTGCGCGCCGAACTGCGCCGTCTCGGCGGCTACGCCGGCGTGCTCGCGCTGGCCGCGGTCGCGGCGCTCGCAACGCCGGGCTATCACGTGTTCTTCGGCGTCAGCCTGGCCACGCGCGATCTCGCTGCGCAGGCCATGGGCCAGCTGCTCGCGCACGGTTATCTGCTGACTCATACGCTGGTCGGGCTCACCAACATTGATCCCGATCTGCGCGTGCCGGACGCCTGGTCGCCGGCGTTGAGCGCCAGCGCGGCAGCACTCGCCATCCTGATCGCGACGATGTTCGCCCTGCGCCGCCGCCGGCCGTGGCTCGCGTTCGCGATCGGCTGGTATCTGCTGCAGCTCGCGCCGGCCAATTCCGTGCTGCCGCGCCTGGATCTGGCCAACGACCGGCATCTTTATCTCGCGCTGGCCGGTCCGATGCTCGCGCTGGCCTGCGTGCTCGCCGGCGCTGCGGCGCAGCATCGGCGCGTGCTCGCCGCGGCGGCGCTCGCGGTCTGCGCGGTGTTCGGCTACATGACCTGGCAGCGCAACGCCGACTATCGCAGCGAGACCGCGCTGTGGCAGGCCACCGTGCGCGATTCGCCCCGCAAGGCGCGCGCCTGGCTCAATCTCGGCTATGCGCATCGGCTCGACGGCGATTTTGCGCGCGCCGCGGCGGCCTATCGCTGCGCGTTGCTGCTCGATCCGGCCAACGCGCAGGCGGCGATTGATCTGGATCTCGTCGCGCCCGGCGACGTCGCGCCGGCGACGTGTCCGGCGCCGGGCTGATTCGCACGTCGCCGCAGCCGGCGCGCCGGCTTTTCTACGGAATCGCCAGGCCGACGCTGTGCAGCGGCACCGACAGCCGCGTCTCGGTGCCGCCGCCGTCGGCGTCGCGGATCGCGAGTTCGCCGCCGAGCCGTTCGGCGGTCGCGTCGGCCAGCGCGAGGCCGATGCCGAAACCGGTGCTCTTGCTGCTTTCGAACGGCGTGCCAAGCCGTATCGCGCGCGGGATTCCGCGGCCGTAGTCACGCACGCGCAGCACGAGGTTGGCGCCTTCGCGCGCGACGGCGACGTCGACCGCTTCGGACGCGTTGGCCAGCGACGCCTCGGCCGCGTTGTTCATGAGGTTCAGCACCGCATGACGCAGGCCGGCCGGCACTTCGACGATCCACTCGGCCGCATCCGGCGGCAGCTCGACGCGATAGAGAATTTCCGGGCGCAGCAGCTGCAGGCGGTCGCCGCAGCCGTTGACGAAGTCGGCGACGCTGATGCGTTCGCCGGTCTGCGCCAGCTGCGCCTTGCCGGCGGCGACGAGTTCGCGCAGGCTGTCGCGGCAGCGCTCGATCTGCCGGTCGAGCAGCGCCAGATCCTCGGCCAGCACGCCATCGGTGTGCTCGCGGCGCAGCTCGGTCACCAGGGTGCGCATCGTCGACAGCGGCGTGTTGAGTTCGTGCGCGGCGCCGGCGGCCTGGGTCGCGATGGCGAGAAAACCTTCGTCGCGCAAGGCGCGCTCGCGGATGCGCTGGGCCAGCGTCTGGTTGTCGCGCAGCACCAGGGCGAGCCGCGAGATGAACCAGCCGAGCAGGCAGGCGCTGATCAGGAACGACATGGCCATGCCGAGCAGATGCAGGCCGCTGCCCAGCGGCGGCAGCGGCTGATTCCAGCGCAGCAGCACGAGATAGGTGCTCAGCGACATCAGCGCGACGACGATGACGTGGCGCGGGCTCAGCGCCGTGGCGACCAGGGTGATCGGCAACAGCAGCAGCGCGGCGAACGGGTTGGTCGCGCCACCGGTCAGGAACAGCAGCCAGCCCAGCACGACGGTGTCGATGGCCACATGCAGCATGAGTTCGCCGGCGCTGACCGGCCAGGGCTGCGCCAGGCGCCAGCGCACGGCCAGCGCGAACAGGCCGAGCACGGCGATGCCGACATACAGGCGCGGCGTGTCGAGCGCGATGCCGAGGCCTTCGCTGACGAAGACCACGGTCGCGGTCTGGCCGATCACGGCCGAGAAGCGCAGCCAGGCCAGGGTGCGCGCAACGGCGGGTATGCCGAATTCGGGCCGCCGCGCGTGGGCGGCGGCGCCGCGGTTCGGCAGTGCGGGATCGGGGCGGGCAATGGCCATCGGCATGCGTTGTCGGCAGTCGGTATGCGGAGCGTCGCGCGGCGCCGGCCATGCCGGCGCCGCCGCGGCCGTCAGTCGCCGGAGATCAGGTTGCCGATGCCGCCGAGCACCGAGCCTTCTTCCTTGCCGCCGCGCGCGCCGGCCAGCATGCGGCCGGCCATGCGCGAGAACGGCAGCGACTGCAGCCAGATCTTGCCCGGACCGGTCAGTGTCGCCAGGAACACGCCTTCGCCGCCGAACATCATGCTCTTGATGCCGCCGACCGGCTTGACGTCGAAACCGACGCCGTCGGTCAGCGCGACCACGCAGCCGGTGTCGACGTCGAGGCGCTCGCCCGGCGCGAGCTGGCGCTCGATGATTGTGCCGCCTGCGTGGATGAAGGCGAGGCCGTCGCCTTCCAGCTTCTGCATGATGAAACCCTCGCCGCCGAACAGGCCGGTCAGGATCTTGCGCTGGAAGAAGATGCCGATGGACACGCCGCGCGCGGCGCAGAGGAAGCTGTCTTTCTGGCAGATCAGGCGGCCGCCGAAATCGCCGAGACGCATCGGCACGATGGTGCCCGGATACGGCGCCGCGAACGCGACCTTGCCCTTGCCGCTGCCCTGCTGCGTGAACATCGTCGTGAACAGGCTTTCGCCGGTCATCACGCGCTTGCCGGCCGACAGCAGCTTGTTCATGAAGCCGCCGCCGCCGCCGGACTGCGAGCCGTCGCCGAACACGGTGTCGAGCTGCACGGTCGCTTCCTTGTACATCAGGGCGCCGGCCTCGGCGATCGCGCTTTCGCCGGGATCGAGTTCGATTTCGACGAACTGCATGTCCGAGCCGAAGATGCGGAAATCGATCTCGTCGGAGGCGCGCTGGCCGGGCTTGCGCACGACAGCGGCGGCAGCCGGGACGGGCATGGCCGGCGCGGCGACGGGCGCCGGGCTGGTGTCGCGCAGTTCCTCGACCTGGGCGATGGGCTGCCATTCGGCGAAACCCTGGCGCCAGCAGTGGCCGTTGCGGTTGCGGCGCGCCTGCTCACGTGCCTGGGCGTCGTCCAGCGGGCCGATCTGCTCGCCGTTGTAGTTGAAGAACCACTGTGCCATTGCCTGCTCCCGGGGTATGCGAGGCGCGCAGTGTAAGCAACCGCGGCGCTCGCGTGCATGGACAGCTTGTCAGGCCCCGGGGCAGGGCCGGCTCGGCTACCATGTCGCGTCATGCGTGCCTATCTCGACCTCGTCCAGGACATTCTCGACCACGGCGTGCGCAAGGCCGACCGCACCGGCACCGGCACGCTCAGCGTGTTCGGCCGCCAGCTGCGTTTCGACCTCGCGCAGGGTTTTCCGCTGGTCACGACCAAGAAGCTGTACCTGCGCGCGATCGTGCACGAACTGCTGTGGTTCCTGCGCGGCGACACCAACGTCGCCTATCTGCGCGACAACAAGGTGACGATCTGGGACGAATGGGCCGACGCCGACGGCAATCTCGGTCCGGTCTACGGCAAGCAGTGGCGCGCCTGGGAAGGCGCCGACGGGCGCACGATCGACCAGATCCGCTGGGTCGTCGAGGAGATCCGGCGCAATCCGGATTCGCGCCGCCTCGTCGTCAGCGCCTGGAACGTCGCCGAACTCGAACGCATGGCGCTGATGCCTTGTCATGCGCTGTTCCAGTTCCACGTCGCCGATGGCCGGCTGTCGTGCCAGCTGTATCAGCGTTCGGCCGACGTGTTTCTCGGCGTGCCGTTCAATATCGCGAGCTACGCACTGCTGACGCACCTGATCGCCCAGGTCTGCGATCTGCAGCCCGGCGACTTCGTGCATACGTTCGGCGACGCGCATCTGTATCTGAACCATCTCGACCAGGTGCGCGAACAGCTCGCGCGCGCGCCGCTGCCGCTGCCGCGGCTGCATCTGAATCCGCACGTGCGTTCGCTGTTCGAGTTCCGCTACGAGGACATCCGCATCGACGGCTACCAGTCGCATGCGGCGATCAAGGGCGATGTCGCGGTATGAGTGCCGGCATCGCGCTGATCGTCGCATTGGATCGCAGCGGCGCGATAGGCCGGGCCGGCGACATGCCCTGGCATCTGCCCGACGATCTCGCGCGCTTCAAGCGGCTGACCCTCGGCAAGCCCGTGCTGATGGGGCGGCGCACGGCGCTGTCGATAGGCCGCGCGCTGCCGGGACGGCGCAATCTCGTGCTGAGCCGCGGCGGCGACGCGCCGTATGCGACCCAGGAAACCGTGCGTTCGCTGGATGCGGCGATCGCGGCGGCCGGCGACGCCGAGCTTTGCGTGATCGGCGGCGGCGAGATCTATGCGCTGACCCTGCCGCTGGCGACGCGGCTATGCCTGACCGAGATCGACACGCAGGCCGCCGATGCCGACACCTGGTTTCCGGCGTTCGACCGCGCGCAGTGGCGCGAGCGGACGCGCGAGCATCACCCTGCCGACGCGCGCCATGCCCACGCCTTCGACTTCGTCGATTACGAGCGAACCACGTAGGTTGCGGTTCGCTGCGCTCGGCGCAACCTACGCGCCAGGCCGGAGGGCGCAGCGCCGCGCGCCGCTTCAGTCCATCTCGCGGCCGGCCGGCGGCGTGCGGTCGGACTTGATGCTGACGAAATACGGATCTTCGGCGTCCAGGCGCAGCGCGGTCAGCGCGCCGCCCCAGACGCAGCCGGTGTCGATCGCGTAGATGCCCAGGCCGGCGAAGCGGCCCAGGGTCGACCAGTGGCCGCAGACGATGCGCGTATCGCGTTTGAGCATGCCCGGCACTTCGTACCAGGGATACAGGCCGGCCTGCTGCGTGCCCGGCGCGCCTTTCTCGCCGAACGCGATGCGGCCGCGCACGTCGCAATAGCGCAGCCGCGTCAGCACGTTGATGCTCGCGCGCATGCGCTCCACGCCCTTGAGCCGGCCCGACCAGACGGCGGGCTTGTTGCCGAACATAGAGCGCAGCAGGCGGCCGTGATGCGGCCCACGCAGCTCGCGCTCGACCTCGCGCGCGGCGCGCTGGGCCTGGGCCAGGGTCCAGCGCGGCGCGAGGCCCGCATGGATCATCGTGAACTTGAGCTTGTCGTCGTGATGCAGCAGGCACTGCTGGCGCAGCCAGGTCAGCAGCTCGTCGCGGTCCGGCGCGAACAGGATCGCACCGAGCTCGGGATTGACCTTGGCCTGTTCGGCCTCGTTGCGCTGTGCGATCGCGAGCAGGCTGAGGTCGTGGTTGCCCAGGGTGACCACGGTCTGCGCGCCGAGCGTGCGCAGCAGGCGCAGCACTTCGAGTGACTGGCCGCCGCGATTGACGAGATCTCCACAAAACCACAATGCATCAGATGCGGGGTCGTAGTTGATCTTGTCGAGCAGGCGTTGGAGTTCGTCGAGGCAGCCTTGCAGGTCGCCGATGGCCCAGGTCGCCATCAATGCAAGGTCCGTGGAACGGACAGGGTGAACTGCGGGATCGGTGCGTCGAAAACGGTGCCGTCTTCGGCGATCAGGCGATAGCTGCCGCGCATGATGCCGACGCTGGTCTCTAGCACGGCGCCGGAGGTGTACTGGAATTCCTCGCCGGGACGCATGTGCGGCTGCTCGCCGACGACGCCGTCGCCGCGCACTTCCTCCACCTTGCCGTTGCCGTCGGTGATGATCCAATGGCGCGACAGCAGTTGCGCGCCGATCTCGCCGGTGTTCTGGATCGTGATCGTGTACGCGAAGACGTAGCGATTGTCGGCCGGACGCGATTGCTCGTCGACGAAGCGGGTGGCGACCGAAATCGCGATGTCATAGGGGTTCTGGTCGCTCATGCATGGATTCTCGGCCAGCGGGCTCGTCACACGCAACCGCGGCAGTACGCGCGCAGCGCGGCGCAGGTCGCGATTGCGAGGGCAATGCGGGACGTTCTCGGCGCGCGATTCGCCGGCGCGCCGCGTTGTCCGATGCGTACCGTGCGGCCGGTCGGGGAGGTGCCGGCCGTGCGGGGAAGCCGACGCGTCGCGAGTCGCCGGCGATGCTCCCGTTCCTGTCTGCGCGGCGCGCGGCGGCGCTCGACCGTTGCGCCGGCTGTATGCCGCCGTACGCCGGCGCGGCTGCTCGGATCCGCCTCCTTGGGGGTAGCGGCGAATCTCCAACTGAAGAGTTCGCTATTAGTAGTTCGGCGGTTCTGTCAATGCTCAAATAGGTGATGTACTTCTCAGTCTGCGTTCGTTAGCCTCGCGCCGGTGGTCGGGGCTCCTGGGTGCAGTGCCCGGCCGGCAACTTCCGGCCCCGGCGCAACACCCTGGCGCCGAGGTGGGGGCGAGAGACGCGGGACCGGTCCGGGCAGATCCGGCGCGCAGGGATGCGCGCTCGCCTGCGCTGCGGTGCCGCTGCGTCGCACGGCGCGGCCGTCTGGCGCGGCGAGCGCTCTCGCAGAATCGTGCGGCGGCGGTGACGGAACGACTGTCGCGGCAGGATCGTTTTCGCTGTCGCGTGCCGTGGCGGTGCGCGGCTCCGTCGGCGAGTGCGAGCCGTTCGATGGACGCAGGGACGCGGCTTCAGGGAGGCCTCGATCGAGGATGCAAGGAATGCACGCCCGGCTTCGGCCGGGTTTTTTTTTGCCTGCCTGCAGGCAGGGCTGCGACCGGTCGGGCGGTGCAATGCATCCGGACGGCAGCGTTGCGCCCTAGTCGACCAGTCGCAGCGGCAGCGCCAGGCGCAGCGCCAGGGCGGTCTGGCTGTGCACGCCGGTCTTGGCGAACATGATCTTCAGATGCGAGCGCACCGTGTTGTCGGCGATACCCAGGGCGGCAGCGATCGACACCGCGTCGCCGTATTCGATCAGGGCCAGACCGACGCGACACTCCGACCCGGTCAGGCCGAACTGCGTGCGCCAGCCCGCGCTGAGCCGCTGGCGCGAAGCCGTGTTCTCGGCCAGGCGCAGCAGCCAGACGCGCTGCCCGGCATCGTCCAGTACGGTCGCGTCCAGGCCCAGGCCGACGGCATCGCCGTTGCGGCGCAGGCCGAACGCGCGGCCGGTGCTCGCGGCGTCGGCGCACATCATTGTCCAGTCGTGCTCGAACGCCTCGCGTTCCGCGCCGCAGGCGACCAGTCGTCCACGCAGCTCGGTCAGCACCTCGCAGGCCTGCAGGCGCTCGCGGGCGGCGCGATTGGCCTGCAGCACGCGACGCTCGTCGTCGAGCAGCAGCAGCGGAGAAGGCAGCGCATCCAGCGTCCGGGCGAGCAGGCCGGCAGCCCCCTCGCGGCCGGGCAGGTTGCCGAGCAGTTGCAGGGCGCGCTGCCAATGCGTGCGCAGCGCGTTGCAGCGCTCGCGCTGCATCGGCGTGAACGGCCCGGCCTCGGCGGGGCGCGCGAGCAGCAGCACGGCGGGGCGCGGCGTGTCGGCCGCCAGCGGCATCAGCAGCAGATGGCGGCAGCCAAGTGCGGTGCCGGCGTCCGGCAGCCATGTGGTTGCGTCCAGTTCCAGCACCGCGGCGCCGCGCTGCGCGGACAGGCCGAGGGCGAACAGCGCGGCGAGGCCGGTCCCGGCCTCCGCGCCGAGGGGCGGAGTCAGGCCGGTTGCGGCCTGCCGCCGGACGTCGCCGTCGCGGGTCGGGACCAGCAGCAGGCCCAGCGCTGCGCCGGCATGCCGGGCCGTGGCCGCGAGCGCTGCATCCCAGGTGATTTCGCCCGCGGCGGCGGCGTACAGGCGATCGACGATGTTCAGGGCGGTGCGGGTCGACATGGGGCTCCGGCGCCGGCGTGGAGTGCCGGCAGGCGCAGCCTCAGTGTCGACGGGGCGGTCAATCTCCCAGGGGCGGCCGCGGTGCCGTGCGCAATCCGCGACTCCGGTCACGTTGCGCTTATCGTCTACGCAACATCACGGCGGCTGCGTAGAATCGGCGCTCATGCGCGAACGCCCGAAGATCCACGCCACCCGTACCGCCGATGCGAGCGGCTTTCTCCAGGTCGAGGAAGTCGATCTCGAATTCTCCAACGGACAGCGCCGCACCTACGAGCGCCTCAAGGGCTCCGGTCTCGGCGCCGTGATCATCGTGCCGATGCGCGACGACGACACGGTACTGCTGGTGCGCGAGTACGGCGTCGGCGTCGACCGCTACGAGCTGGGCCTGCCCAAGGGCCGGCTCGATCGCGACGAGACCGTCGAGCAGGGCGCCAACCGCGAGCTCAAGGAAGAAATCGGTTTCGGTGCGCGGCACCTGCGCATATTGACGACCTTGTCACTGTCGCCGGCCTACATGACCAGCATGACCCACGTCGTGCTGGCCCAGGAGCTGTATCCGGAACGCCTGGAGGGCGATGAGCCCGAGGAGCTCGAAGTGATTCCCTGGAAACTGTCCGAGCTGCACACCCTGCTCGGCCATGAGGAAGTCAGCGAAGGCCGCTCCATCGCCGCGCTGTTCATCGCCCGCGAATACCTCGCCGGCCGCTTCAGGCCGGGTGCATGACGCCGCTGCAGCGTGAGCGCCTCTGTGTCGACGTCTGCGCGCTCGCGCGCGAAGCCGGCGACGCGATACTGGAGGTCTACGACAGCGACTTCGCCGTCCAGCACAAGGACGACCGCTCGCCGCTGACCGCAGCCGACATCGCCTCGCATCGGGTCATCGTCGCCGGTCTGAACCGTCTGACGCCGGAGCTGCCGGTGCTGTCGGAGGAGTCGGCCGAGATTCCGTATCTCGAACGCGCGCGCTGGACCCATTACTGGCTCGTCGATCCGCTCGACGGCACGCGCGAGTTCGTCAAGCGCAACGGCGAGTTCACCGTCAACATCGCGCTGATCGAGTACGGCCGGCCGCTGCTCGGCGTCGTGCAGGCGCCGGTCACCGGTGAGATCTGGTATGCCTGGGAAGGCGGCGGCGCGTTCGGCCAGGCGACGCCTGCCGCACCGCCGCGGCGCCTGCAGACGCGGCCGCGCGCCGTGCCGCTGCTCGTGCCGGGCAGCCGTTCGCACGGCAGCGAGCGCGAGGCCGAGCTGCTGTCGCGCGTCGGTGCGTTCGAGAGGCTGCCGCTGGGCTCGTCGCTGAAATTCTGCCGCATCGCCGAAGGTGCGGCCGATCTGTATCTGCGCCTCGGGCCGACCTCGGAGTGGGACACGGCCGCGGCGCAATGCGTGCTCGAACAGGCCGGCGGCGGCGTCGTCGGCCTGGACGGCCTGCCGCTGCGCTGCAATGCGCACGAGACCCTGCTCAACGGCGATTTCATCGCGTACGGCGATCCGGCCACCGACTGGGCGCGACTGTTCGCCTGAGTGCAGCGCAGGAATCCTCCATGGCTTCGATAGACGAACTGCTGGCGATCATGGCCGCGCTGCGCAATCCGGCCGGCGGCTGCCCCTGGGATCTGCAGCAGGATTTCGCGACGATCGCGCCGTACACGATCGAAGAGGCCTACGAAGTCGCCGACGCGATCGACCGCAGCGACATGCCCGCACTCTGCGACGAACTCGGCGATCTGCTGTTCCAGGTCGTGTTCCATGCGCAGATGGCGCGCGAGGCCGGGCATTTCGGCTTCGACGACGTGGTTGCGGCGATCTGCGCCAAGATGCTGCGCCGTCACCCGCACGTATTCGGCGAGGCGGCAGTCGCCGATGCCGGCGCGCAGACCGTGGCCTGGGAAGCGCACAAGCGCGCCGAACGCGCCGCGCGCGGCGAGGACGACGGCAGCGCGCTGGCCGGCATCTCGCGCGGCATGCCCGAATGGCAGCGCGCATTGAAGCTGCAGAAGCGTGCGGCGACGGTCGGTTTCGACTGGCCCGAGGTCGAGCCGGTGCTGGCCAAGCTGCACGAGGAAATCGACGAGGTGCGCAGCGAATTCGCCGCCGGCTCGGATCCGGCGCGGCTGACTGACGAGATCGGCGATCTGTTGTTCGTCTGCGTCAACGTCGCGCGGCATGCGAACGTCGACGTCTCCACCGCGCTGCGCCATGCCAACGCGAAATTCGAGCGCCGCTTCCGGCGCATGGAGCAACTGGCCGGCGACGACGGTCTGGCGGCGCTGGATCTGGCCGCGCAGGACCGCCTCTGGGATGCGGCCAAGGCCGAGGAGCGCGGCGCCGGGAGCGCCGATCCGCCGCCGCGCGCGGCGGCGCAGGACTGAGGCAGTTCGCCCGCCTCGGCGTGTCGACCGCGGCCGGAAATGGAAGCGGGCGCCGAAGCGCCCGCCGGGTGGTGCAGGAAGCCGATGGGGGCGACTTCCCTTGGGGGGTGGATGACGGCAGGAGACCCGCATCCGGCATCTAAGATGCCACGCGGCCGGCAAGCGTTGCAGTGCCCGACCATGCCGATGTGCGCATTTCAGCGCTTCATTGCGCCGGCAGTCGCTGCAGGCTTTCGTCGAGGCTCTGGCGCAGGGTCGCAATGGACTTGTCGACGTCGCCGGGCTTGAACTGGTTGAGGGCGATGCGGTTGTAGGCGAACTGGCGCACGGTCGGGTTCTCGGTCTTGGCCAGCACGTCCTGGTACAGGGCCGGAATCTCGCTGGCGCGACCGCCGATCAGGTAGAGCCGTTCGAGTTCGCGCAGATTGCGCACGGTCTGGAACACGGGGCTGTTGCGCATCGCGGCCATGCGTTCGCCGCGGCCCTTGTGCCAGCCCTGCGGCGCCGGCGCGTTCGGATCGGAGGTCGTGGCGGCGGTGGTCGAGGTGGAAGCCGGATCGGCGGCGCGTGCGAACTGGGACGGCAGCGCGGCGGCGGCGAGGGCGAGCGCGGCAGCGCCGGCGACGGCGAGGGTGAGGCGGGACATGGCGGACTCCGGTGGGGTGGTGTCGTCCAGGAACGTCCCAGCCCGGCGCCGGTTGACGCTTGGACGCGGCTGCCGCGGCAGGCTATCGTTGCGTTGCGCGGCGTTCAGCCGCGCCTCTGCGCCTGGAGTGTTGCGGCATGTCCCAGTCTTTCGCGAGCTTCCGCGAGTTCTATCCGTTCTATCTCGGCGAGCACAGCAATGTGGTCTGCCGCCGGCTGCACTACATCGGCAGCCTGCTCGTGCTGGCCTGCCTCGCGCTTGCCGTCGTACGCGGCGATGCCCGCTGGCTGCTGGCCGCTCCGCTGTGCGGCTACGGCTTCGCCTGGGTCGGCCACTTCTTCTTCGAGAAGAACCGGCCGGCGACGTTCTCGCACCCGCTGTACAGCTTCGTCGGCGACTGGGTCATGCTGCGCGACATGCTGATCGGCCGCATCCGCTTCTGAGTCGTGCGGCGCTGCTGCGGATCAGTCCAGGAAGATGAAGAACGACGCGGCGACGATCAGGCCGAAGCCGACCAGGTGGTTCCATTTGATCGCCGCGTCGAGATAGAACACCGAGAACGCGACGAACACGAGCAGGGTGATGATCTCCTGCACGGTCTTGAGCTGGGCCGGATTGAACACGGCGATGCCGTAGCGGTTGGCCGGCACCTGCAGGCAGTACTCGAAGAACGCGATGCCCCAGCTCACGAGCACGACGGCCCAGAGCGGCCGGTCGGTGAACTTGAGATGGCCGTACCAGGCGAACGTCATGAACACGTTCGAGGCCAGCAGCAGGAGTATCGGGGTCAGGTAGGTGCTCATGTGCGGATGCTAGTGCGCTGCCGCGGCGCTGGCTATTGGCCGTATGGCTGCGACTATTCCTGCTCCATGAAGCGCGACTCGTACAGTACCGCGGCGACGCGTTCTTCCTGGCCGGGCTGGAACTCCAGGCCGAGGTCGTCGCTGCCGACACGCACGACGCGCACGCGCAGGCCGATCACGGTTTCCTGGTCGAAGATCAGGAACAGCTGGCATTCGGTCGCGATCGGCAGGTTCCAGTTGCGCGGCAGCGCGACGCGGGCGCCGCCCTGGGACAGATCCTTGACCTCGCTGAGATAGCCCTGGTCGTCGAGCACGAGCATCGCGGCGGAGAACACCGACAGGCGGGGATGACGGCGTTTTTCGGCGTAGCTCATGCAGCCTCCTTGGCCTCTCGTGTGACGAACCCGTGGCAGGGCTTGTGGCCGCGCAGGCCGCATCGACGATAGAAGCCCGGCCGGCGCTTGGCAAGCCGAAGGCCTACAATCGCGCATTCTTTTGAGCGGGGGATCACATGCGCATCGCTTTCCGCATCGCTGCCGCGCTGCTGCTGGCCTTCGGCGCGGGCGCCGTCCTGGCCGGCGGCTACGTGCTGACCGTCGACGGCAAGGTCGTCGAACTCGATCTCGACAAGGACGCCGAACTGCTCGTCGGCGGCAAGCCCGTTGCCGTGCGTCTGCAGCGCAAGGAAGTGCAGCAGTTCCGCGACGGCGGGCTGCGCTTCGACTATCCGGCCAGCGTGCAGCCATCGACGACCGACATCAACGCGAACGTGCATCAGGTCATGCTCGTCTCGGCCAACGGCAACGGCGCCATCGTGCAGCGCTATACCGGCCTGGATCCGAATGCGCTGGTCGACCTGATGGTCAGCGAGACCACGGACGAGGAAGTGGCCGCGGGCTACAAGCGCAAGATCGCGCCGACGACGCGCACCCTGGCCGACGGTCGCGTGCTCAACGGCAAGCAGGCACGCACCGAATCCAAGGATGAATCCTGGAGCCGTACCATCGTCGCGAGCGGGAATGCCGGCGGCGGCTATCTCGTCGTCACGATGATGGAAGACGAACGCGCCGCGACCGATGCGGCGATGATCGAGCGCTTCTGGAAGACGCTGAAGCTCGATTGAGCAAGCCGGTACCGCCGGTTCAGGCCGTTCCGGCCGCCGCGATTGTGTCGCGGCGGCGGCGCAGCGGCTGGCGCCGGCCGTAGGTCAGGCTGCGCCAGACCCATTCGGCCGGACCGAAGCGAAAGCGCCGCAGCCACCAGCGGCTGAGCCAGGTCTGCAGCGCGAACAGCACGATGGCGGCGACCAGTGTTCCGATGAGTCCGTAGCGCGGCCCCAGGCCGAGGCCGGTGCCGTAGAACAGCGATACGCCGAGCAGACTCTGGCCGAGATAATGCGTCAGCGCCATGCGTCCGACCGGCGCGAACGCGCCGAGCAGGCGGCGCGCCCTGGTCTGCCAGGCCAGCACGACCAGCGCCATGTAGGCCAGCGCGAGTGCGATCGAGCTGGTGCTGCGCGCGATGCTGGAGACATTGCGCGCGGTCGTGCCGGTCCACCAGCCGTCGGCGAACAGCAGGCGGTGGTCGCGCAGCAGCACACAGGTCGTCAACGCCGCGCCCAGTGGCAGGCTGACGGCCAGCAGGCGGCGCCAGAAGCGCAGATGCTGCTGCGGCTCCTGCAGCACGCCGGCAAAGCCCAGTGCGGCGCCGAGCAGCAGCCGGCCGAGCACGAAGAACGCGAGACTCCAGTTGGCAACGCGCATGCGCAGGTCGTAGTCGATGTTCGCCGCGAGCGCGGTGCCGGCATCCGGTGCGGAAAACGCGGCGAAGGCCGCGGCAGCCGCCTCGGCCGCCGGCACCACGCGCGGCAGCAGCGGCGGAATCAGCGGTCGCAGCAGCGGCAGCGCGAACAGCGCGACGGCCAGCCCGGTCAGGGCGAGCCGGCGCGGGCCCGCATGGCCCAGCGGCAGCAGCAGCAGACCCAGCGCTGCGTAGTAGCGCAGTATGTCGCCCCACCAGAGCAGCCAGGCGTGGGCGACGCCGATGATCAGCAACAGCAGCAGCCGGCGCAGATAGCGCCGCGCCGCGGACGGATCGTCGGCCGCGCGCTGCATCTGCAGGGCGAAGCCGACGCCGAACAGCAGCGCGAACAAGGTCGCCGACTTCACGTCGACGAGTGCGGCCATCACGACGTCGAGCACGCGATCCCAGGAAGCCGTCGGCAACGCCGCGCGCTCGGCTTCGGGCATCAGGGTGTACAGCGAGAAGTCGCGCAGATTGACCAGCAGCACACCGAACAGCGCCAGCCCGCGCAGCGCGTCGAGCACGTCGTGACGTTGCGCGTCGGCCAGCGGGGCGACGGCGGTCGGATTCATGCGCCGGTGTTCCTCGCGGACAGGGGCGCTGCGTCCGGCCGGGCGCCTGCAGGGATGGGGCGCCCGGCAGTATGGCGAGGCCGGGCGGGGAACTCCAGCAGCGTTGCGTAGGCGCCGCTGCACGTAGTGCCGGCGACTTGAATCTGGCGCCGGATCTTCAACGCACGACTGCGGGCGTCGCTGCGGTTCGAGGCGAAGCAGAGTTTCAGAAACGACAGAAATGAAAGCGTGTTTCAGGCGCGAAAATTGCCTTGTCGCGGGTTTCTGCGAATTCGTCATGGATTGCCTTCGCCGCTCGTCGTCTGCCTCTTGACGAAGGAGATTCAAAAAATCAAAAGTAAGCCCCGGCTTCACCGGACTTAACAACGTTTCATCGTCCCGTTTGGCAGATCGTTGCGATTGCGGCGCAATGATCCGATCCGGCGTGGTCGCGGCTTCCCGCCGCGGCGTCTCCGGTGTCGGCTCGGCACCGGAATTTCCAGCGAATAACCGTATCTGCGCGGGGCGGAGTGCTTGCGCATCGTCCTGCGACGGGCGCGGCCGTGGTTGCGGCATGCTGCCGTTCGCGCGGCTGCAACGAGTCCGCTGTCGTGCCGTGGTATCGGTGCTGCGCATTGGACTATGCGTAAAGCTGTACAAAATTTATTTTTGCGGTGATAGACTGCCGGCGCATTCGTTTCGACGAAAACACAAGCCGGTCGTCGGGTCGGTCGTGCGGCAGGTCGGTGCCGCTTCGCCGTCGTCGTGCGTCAGCTTCGTTGAGCTAGGGGATGCGGATGAGGACGCGCAGAATCGCCGTCGCCGGTCTGGCCGACGATGCGAGCCAGGCTTTCCGGTCCATGCTGAAGATTCTCGACGGTCGGGGCGGCCTTAGCTGGTCGCTGGTCGCGCCCGAGGACGCCGAAGTGCTGATCGCCGGGACCCACGGCGACGAACTCGTCGCACGCCGCTGGGCCAAGACCGACAAGCCGCTGGTCGCCGTCTATGAAGGGGCCGCCGCGCGGCCGATGACGCCGTATACCTTGCACCATCCGTTCCGCGTGATGCAGTTGCTCGGCGTGCTCGACGACATTGATCAGGCGCTCGGCGGCACCGCCCAGGACACAGCCCGCGGGCGAAGCGCGGCCGGCACGCTGTGGACCTTCGCCGAATCCCTGCGCCTGCTGGCGCGCAGCAGTGCCGGCGGCAACCTGCACGTGGCCGGCGAAGGCGCACAGCGCGTGTTCGTTCGCGACGATCTTTCGGTCTATCACGCCGGTGCCGACACGGTGCGTCGTCTCGTCGGCCATTCGCTGGAGTTGCCGGCACTGCGTCTGGCGAGCGAAGGCCCGCCGGCCGATTTCGTCTGCCGGCCGGTGTTCGAGCTCGCCTGGTTCACGGCCTGGCACGCATCCGACGCGCTGGCGCCGTGGGTGGATGCGAATGCGCTCTATCGCCTGCGCCGCTGGCCGGATTTCGGCCTGCTGCGCGGTACGCGCGAACAGCTGGCTCTCGCGGCGCTGCTGACTCATGCGAGCCACAGCCGCGCGCAGCTGATCCAGTCCTCGCGCCAGCCCGCCGCGAACGTCGATCGCTTCCTGAATGCCTGCGCGCTGGCCGGCGTGCTCGCGAGCGCCGGCGAGGCCGCGCCGGCGGCGGAGCCGGCCGGCACCTTCATCGCGGCTTCCGCTGCGCGGCTCGGCGGCCTGATCCGCGGCCTGCGTTCGCGTCTGGGCCTGACGAGCTGAGTGCATGGTCGAGGGCGAATTCAAGATCGTGTTCACGGGGCCGATGGGCGCGGGCAAGACCACCGCGATCGCGGCAATCAGCGACGAGCCGCCGGTTTCCACCGACGTGGTCAACAACGACCGCGTCGCGTTCGACAAGGAGCTGACCACGGCCGGTCTCGACTATGGCCACATCGCGCTGGCCGACGGCGCCGCCGTGCGCCTCTACGGCACGCCGGGGCAGCTGCGCTTCCGTTTCATGTGGGACATCCTCGGCAACAACGCCGCCGGCATCATCCTGCTGCTCGACGCGTCGCAGGCCGACGCGCTGGTCCAGCTCGATGCCTTCGTCGACGCGTTCGGCGCCGGCAAGCGATCGCCGATCGTCGTCGGCGTAGGCCGCGCGGCGGCGGCCGGCGCTTTGCCGCTGGACGCATTCGCGCAGCGGCTGGAGAGTCGCGGCCTGACCTTGCCGGTATTCGGCGTCGACGTGCGTCGTCGCGACGACGTGCTGCTGCTCGTCGACACCTTGTTGTGCCTGCTCGAACTCGGCGACAGGAGAACCGCATGAGCGCGGGTCCGCGTTTCGGTCGCGTCGCCACGGGCGTCGCGCAGAAGCAGCTCGAAGCCCTCGCCCAGACCACGCCCGGCGTGGTCTCGGCCGTGCTGCTCAGCAGCGACGGTTTCGAAGTCGCCTCGCTGCAGGTCGGCAGCGCCGGCGCCGCGCGGCTCGCGGCCATGGGCTCGTCGCTGTCGGCGATCGGCTCGGCCATCGCGCGCGAAGCCGGCATCGTCGAGTGCACGCGCATGATCATCGAGTCCGACAGCGGCGTCGTCGTCGTCATGGGCATTCCCGACGCGCGGCCGCCGCTGTCGCTGGCCGTGATCGCGCGCGAGGACTGCGTGCTCGGTCAACTGCTCTGGGCCGCCAGGAACTGCTGCGTCACGATCGCGCGCGCGTTTCGCGAATGAAACGACGGCACGACGCCGCACCGCGTCCGCCGCCGCCGCAATCCCACCGGTGCATCGCAATCTAGGAGAGTTTCCGTGGCGAATATCAACGACAGTCTCTCTGCTCTGCTGCAGGCCGACGGCGCGCTCTGCGCCGCGCTCGTCGATGCGAACAGCGGCATGACGCTCGGCAAGATGGGCAGCGGCCTCGATCTGGACCTCGCTGCCGCCGGCAACACCGAAGTGGTGCGAGCGAAGATGAAGACGATGAAGAGCCTCGGTCTCAGCGATGCGATCGAGGACATCCTGATCACGCTCGGCAAGCAGTACCACATCATCCGGCCGGTCGCGTCCAAGCCCGGACTGTTCCTCTACCTCGTGCTCGACAAGTCGCGCTCCAACCTCGCGCTCGCGCGGCGCAATTGCCAGGACGCCGAGCAGGCGCTGACGCTGTAGACGACGCTGCGCCCGCCGCCTGCGCTGGGCGGACGCGAAGAGGCCGGTGCCTGCCGGCCTCTTCGCCGCGGCGGCTGCCGCTATACGCGCTTGATGAGGCCGATCAGCAACAGCAGGATGATCGCGCCTATCGCGGCATAGATGATGCTGCCGACGATGCCGGACAGGCCCAGTCCGAGGCCCGGCAGCAGCCAGCCGGCCAGGAATGCGCCGACGATGCCGACGACGATGTTGCCGACCAGGCCGAAGCCGTGGCCTTTCACGATCTGTCCCGCGAGCCAGCCCGCGACGGCGCCCACGACCAGCCAGACGAGCAGTGCTTGGACCGTCATTTCCGCCTCCTTCGATGTCGCCCGCTGCGACCCGCCGATTCTGCATCAGCCCGACAGGCCCGCAACGCTAGTTCACATACCGATTGGTACTGATGCGTTGCCGCGGTCGTGCTGCGCTGCAGCGAAACATCGGCGAAATACAGTCGATGCGAATTTGCACAATGCGACAGGCCGGGGCCGGTCTGCCCGGGCGAGGCGACGAGGCCGGGGCCCGGCGCAAGCGCTCAGGGCCAGGCCGGTTCGTCGAGCAGGCCCTGGCCGACCACGCGCGTCTCGCCGCATTCGCGCTGCAGCTCGATCGCGACGATGTTGGCCGCGTCCTCGATCGCCGCGACCAGCTTCGGCGCATGGCTGATGACCCAGACCTGGCCGCGCCGCGCCGCCTCGACGATCTGCCGCGCCAGGGGACGCAGCAGATCCGGATGCAGGCTCTGCTCGGGTTCGTTGAGCACCAGCAGTTCCGGCGGGCGCGGACTCATGAGTGCCGCGAGCAGGCACAGATAGCGCAGGGTACCGTCGGACAGTTCGGCCGCACGCAGCGGCCGCAGCAGGCCCTCGACGGCAAGGCCGACCTCCAGCCGCGCGTCCTCGCCGAGCACGACCAGGCGCGAGCCCGGGAACGCATCGTCGACGGCGGTCTGCAGCGCGTCCTCGTCGCCGATCTCGATGATGGTCTGCAGCGCAGCGGCCACGTCGTGGCCGTCGGCGGCCAGCGCGCCGGTCTGCACGCTGACGCGCGGCTGGCGCAGCGGGCTGGCCGGATCGGTGCGGAAGCCGTCGTAGAAGCGCCAGCGGCGCAGGCGTTCGCGCAGCGCGAAGACCTCCGGAAAGCGCTGCGGCTCGGACAGTTCCGACAGCACCGAGCGCGCGGCGTCGACGCCGATGCCCAGGCGCTGCCATTCGCCGGCGGCGTCGCGCAGCAGGGTCGCCGCGCCTTCGCGTTCCAGCCAGGTATTGCCGCGGCGCTGCGGCGGCGCCTGCCAGATGTGTTCGGCCTTTACTTCGGGGTCGAGGCGGAAGCGCGACCGCACGACGACCGGATTGCCGCCGGCCGGCAGTCCCAGTTCGAGGCGGTAGGCGACGTCGTCGGCGGCGAAGCCGAAGCCGATGCGCAGCGGCGCCTTGCCGTGGGTGCCCTGGATCGCGACGCCGCGTTTCTGCTGGCTGCGCGTGTCGGCCGGCCCGGCCCACTGCAGCGACGGTATGCCGCCTTCGGCGGCGATCGCTTCGGCGAGGCGGCCCTGCGCGGCTTCCTGCAGCAGGCGCAGGGCGCGATAGAGGTTCGACTTGCCGCTGCCGTTCGCGCCGGTGACCAGGGTCAGCGGCTCCAGCTTGAGCTTGAGATCACGCAGAGAGCGGTAGTTCGATACGGCGAAGGTGTGCAGCATCGGCGGGGCGCAGACGTCGGATCTGCCCTACCTTGGCGGAACCCGCTGCCGTTGTCGATGTCCGAAGGCGTCCGCGACGGACGAAGGACAGGGCATGCAACAGGCGCACGGATACGCGGCAGTGGAGGATTCGCAGCGCGAGGTGCTGCGCGCCTGCCTGATCGGCGCCGCAGTCGGTGACGCGCTGGGTCTGCCGTACGAAGGGCTTTCGGCGCGGCGTGCGCAGCGCTGGCTGCGCGGTCGCCTGCGCCATCGGCTGCTGCCGGGACGCGGCATGGTCAGCGACGACACCGACCACCACGTCTTCGTCGCCCAGTCCCTGCTTGCCGCGCGCGGGGATGTCGATGCGTTCCGCCGCGAACTCGTCCGGCGCCTGCGCCTCTGGCTGATCTGCCTGCCGGCCGGCATCGGCAGCGCGACCCTGCGCGGCCTGCTGCGCGCCTGGCTCGGGCTGCGCCACAGCGGCGTGCGTTCCGCCGGCAACGGGCCGGCGATGCGCAGCGCCCTGCTCGGCTGCGTGTTCGCCGACGACGCGCGCGCGCGTCGCGCGCACGTCGCGGCCTCGACGTCGATCACTCACCTCGACCCACGCGCCTTCGCCGGCGCCCTCGCGATCGCCGAGATCGCCGCGGCCCTGGTCCGCGGCGCCTGGCCGCAGCGGCCATCGGCCGACGAACTCGCCGCGCTGCTGCGAACGGTCTCCGACGACGCGTCGTGGCAGGACTGCGTCGCACAGTTGCACCGTTGCTGCTGCACGGCGCAGCCGGCGCAGGCCTGGTGCGAAGCGCCGGCACGGCGCGCGGGCGTCGGTGGCTACGTGCTGGATTCGGTGCCGTTCGCGATCGCTGCCTGGTATCAGGAATTCGGCGACTACGCGGCAACCGTGGAACTCTGCGTGCGCGCCGGCGGCGATGTGGACACCCATGCGGCCATGGCCGGCGCGCTCGCCGCGCTGGTCGTCGGCGTCGAGGGCGTTCCGCGCGACTGGCGCGAGGGCCTGCGCGACTGGCCCCACGGCCTGCCTTGCCTGGAAGTGCTGGCGCGGGATCTGGCCGCGCCCGAGGCGGCGGCGGCCGGATTTCCGCCGGCGCTGCTGCCACGCAACCTGCTGTTCCTCGGCATCGTCCTGGCGCACGGACTGCGCCGGCTGCTGCCGCCGTACTGAACGGAAAGCGCCCGTGCCGGTAAACGCGCCGGTGTCCTCGCGCCGGGGTTGCCATGGTGGGCCCGTGATGCCTGACGCGCGCGGTCCGGCAACGATTGGCGGCAGGAAGCGGCGGCGCTCCAGTCCGTTTCGTCAGGCGGTCCGGGGGCGGGCCGGTGCAGGCCGGGGGCAAGTTTCCGGCCGTCGAACTTCGTAATGCGCTGCAGCGCGAATTCCCCGATCCTCGACGCCGGCGACTGCCGTGACGGCTATCGGCACGATCCTGCAACAGCCGCCGTCGCAGCCCAACGGCGGCGGCTTCAGCTCGGGCTTCTCGGTGCCGCTCGGCGGCGCCGGCCGGGCACCCGGCGCGTCGATCGACGTGCACTTCCTGCTCGGCGGGCAGCAGCCCGGCCTGTTCAAGCCCGCACTGGTGCCGCAAGCGCCGCCTTCGGGCGGCGGCTATTTCCACACGATCCGCGTCGTCGCCTGCACGACGCCGGCGACCGTGCCGGCTGCATCTTCATCGACGGCAACGACCATCGAAAAACCAGAAGGCCGGCGAGAGCCGGCCTTCTTTTCGAGCGCTACCTGCGGACTGCCCGGCCACGTACCGCGGCGAGCGGTGCGTGGCCGGATCGCGTCACCTGGCGTTGACGAGCGCCAGGGTCATGTCGAGCATGCGGTTGGAGAAGCCCCACTCGTTGTCGTACCAGGAGCAGACCTTGGCCAGCGTGCCGCCCATGACCTTGGTCAGGGTCGCGTCGTAGATCGACGAGCGCGCGTCATGGTTGAAGTCGATCGAGACCAGCGGCGCCTTGTTGAAGCCGAGGATGCCCTTGAGCGCGCCTTCGGAAGCTTCCTTGATGATCTGGTCGATTTCGGCGTTGGTCGTCGCACGCTTGGCGACGAACGACAGGTCGACGACCGAGACGTTGATCGTCGGCACGCGCATCGCGAAGCCGTCGAGCTTGCCGTTGAGCTCCGGCAGTACCAGGCCCACGGCGGCGGCCGCGCCGGTCTTGGTCGGGATCTGCGACATCGTCGCCGAACGCGCGCGGCGCAGATCGGAGTGATAGACGTCGGTCAGCACCTGATCGTTGGTGTACGCATGGATCGTCGTCATCAGGCCGTGCTCGATGCCGATCTTCTCGTGCAGCACCTTGGCCAGCGGCGCGAGGCAGTTGGTCGTGCACGACGCGTTGGAAATGACTTCGTGCGACGCCTTGAGCTGGTCGTGGTTGACGCCGAAGACGAAGGTGCCGTCGACGTCGCTGCCGCCCGGCGCGGAGATGATGACCTTCTTGGCGCCGCCGGCCAGATGGGCGCCGGCCTTGGCCTTGCTCGTGAACAGGCCGGTGCATTCGAGCACGACGTCGACGCCGTGGGCGCCCCAGGGCAGCTTGGCCGGATCGCGCTCGGCGAAGACCTTGATGCGGTCGCCCTTGACCACGAGTTCGCCGCCGTCGACGGCCACGTCGAACGGGAACTTGCCGTGGGCCGTGTCGTAGCGGGTCAGGTGCGCATTGGTTTCCGCGTCACCGAGGTCGTTGATCGCGACGACCTGGATTTCGTGGTTGCGGCCGGCCTCGTAAAGCGCGCGCAGAACATTGCGACCGATGCGACCGTAACCGTTGATGGCAACTTTCACCGCCATGATGGGGGCTCCTGCTGGAAGGTGGGGGACGAAAAAGACACGGGATTGTAGCAATCGGCGCGGCGGGACGCCCGGCATATGGGCCGCGGTGGCGGCCAAATGCCGCAGTCGGCCGGGCTGCCGCCAGGTTGCCGCCGTCCCGGCTCCGCAGAAGAAATCCTTTTCCCGGCATGGGCTTGCAGCCCGCAGGGCGGTGTTCCAACGACGGCGGCCGTGATGCCGGCTTGACGCCGCCGGCCATCTCCGCGGCAAGCTCGCAGCAGCCGTCGCGCCGCGGCGCCGTATCCGTGCTAACCGCCGCCGCCCTGTGCGCATCCATGCCTCCATGACAGTCGAGGACGAACGGGTCGCCCGGGCCCGCCAAGGAGATCGCGACGCGTTCCGCCGTCTGGTCGAGGGCGAGACGCGCGCGCTGTATGCCGTGGCCGCGCGCATCACGCGCGACGCGGCGCTGGCCGAGGACGCGGTGCAGGAAGCCCTGTTCAGCGCCTGGCGCCGGCTCGCCGATTTCGACGGGCGCGCCGCGTTCACGACCTGGCTGCATCGCATCGTCGTCAACGCCGCGCTGGAGCAACTGCGCCGGCGCAGCGGCCGCGAGGCATTGGTGGCCGACGGTCCGGCCGGCGACGACGACGGCGCCGAGGATTTTCTCGCCGCGCATGCCGACGAGTTGCCGGGGCCGGAACAGCTGGCCGGCGGCAGCGAGATCGGCCGTCGCGTGCACCAGCAGCTCGCGCGCATGACGCATCTGGAGCGCAGTGCCTTCGTGCTGCGTCATCACGAAGGCCAGTCGCTGGAGGAAATCTGCGGCGTGCTGGCAATCAACGTTTCGGCCTGCAAGCAGGCCATTTTTCGTGCCGTGCGCAAGCTGCGCGGCGCGCTGGAACCGCTGAGGTAAGGCGATGGATACGATCCGCGACGGCGATCTCGTGCTCTACCACTATCGCGACGGGCTGACGGCCGGCGAACTCGCGACTATCGAACGCGCCCTGCGCGACTCGGCCGCGCTGCGCGCTCGCTATGCGGCGCTGTGCGCGACCCTGGCCGCGGCCGACGCGCAGCCCGCACCGGAGGCCGACGCAGGTCTCGAGCAGCGTCTCTGGCAGCGCTGGGAACAGCAGGTCGACGCCGCGGCGACGCCGCATCGGCCGCAGGCAACCGCGTCGCGGCGTGAACGGCATCGCGGTCTGCGCCGCCTCGGGCGTTCGGCCGTGGCGGCCTGCGCGCTGATCGCCGCACTCGGCGTGGGCTTCCTGCTCGGCCGGCAGCCCGCGAACGTGGCGCCACCGGGGCGCGGCGATCCGCTCGCCGCGACGGATCTGTCGGCACGCGTGCTCGACGCCTATGTCGCCGCGCATCTGCGCGAGACCGAGAACATGGTGCTGACCGCGGTCAACAGCGACAGCGCGGCCCTGCAGGACGGCAACCGCGAGATCGCCGCGGGCCTGCTCGAATCCAACCGGCTCTATGCCCAGGCGGCCGCACGCGCGGGCAACGCGCGCCTGGCGAATTTCCTGCGCCAGCTCGAACCGCTGTTGATCGAGCTGGCTAACCCGGCGCCTGCCGGCGACATCCAAGCTTCGGACGGCTTGCGCGACTACCTCGACAAGACCGATCTGCTGTTTCAACTGCGAGCGACGCAGGCGCGTATGGACCCGCAGCGCTCGACCTCGATATGACGGAGTCACTCATGAGCAAAACCCTGCTTTCCCGCGCGCTGTGCCTGCTGCTGGCCGCAACGGCGCCACTGGCCTTCGCGGTGCCTGCCGACGCCGACGTCAACAGCACCGACAAGGAACTCAACCGCCTCTATCGCGAAGGCCAGGAACTCATGGCCAAGTCCGACTGGCAGCAGGCGCTGGAGCGTTTCCGCCGGCTGGAGACGCGCATGAACGAACGCGGCGAAGCCAATGTCGATACGGCGCTGTTCTGGCAGGCCTACGTGCTCGTGCAGGCCAGGCGCACGGGCGACGCGCGCCGCACGGTCGAGCGCCTGCACGAGAAATACCCGCAGAGCCGCTGGCTCGGCGAAGCCGACGCGCTGCTGCGCCAGGACCCGGCCGCCGAGCATGGCGGCGGTGGAGGTGGTGGCGGCGGTGGTGGCGGCGGTGGCGGCGGTGGCGGTGGCGGTGGCGGTGGCGGTGGCGGTGGCGGTGGCGGCGGTGACAAGGAACTCGCCGAAATCGCCGTCGAAGGTCTGCTCAACGCACCGCCGGAGCGCGCCGTGCCGCTGCTCAAGAAGGTGCTGCGCGGCGCGCAGCCGGACAAGGTCAAGCGGCGTGCGCTGTTCGTGCTGAGCCAGCTCGATTCGCGCGAGGCGCTGGCCGAACTCGTCGAGTTCGCACGCAGCGGCGACGCCGCACTGCGCAGCGAGGCCATACGCATGCTCGGTGTCAGCGGTGACGACAAGGCGCTGGCCGAGCTGTCCACCCTGTACCGTGGCGCCGCGTCCGTGCAGAAGCGCGAGATCCTGCAGGCCTGGATGATCGCCGGGCGCAAGGAACTGGTCTTCGGCGCCGCGCGCGACGAAACCGACGCGACCTTGCGCCATGACGCGATCCAGCTGCTGGGCGTGATGGATGCGACCGCCGAGCTCAAGCAGCTGCTGCCGGCGCTCAAGGAGACGGAACTGCAGAAGCAGGTCGTGCAGGCCCTCGGCGTCGCCGGCGATGTCGACGGTCTGGTGCAGATCGCCGGTTCGGCGCCCGACGAAGGCATGCGGCTCGAGGCTTTCCGCGCGATCGGCATCAGCGGCGGCGACAGGGCCGGCGCTGCGCTGGTCGGTCTGTATCCCAAGGCGAGCACGGCGGCGCAGCGCGACGCGATCCTGCAGGGACTGCTGATCGCCGATGACGCGAAGGCCATGAGCGGTTTGTACAAGAGTGCAAAAAGCAAGGAAGAGAAGCAGCAGATCCTGCGCAAGCTGACCACGATGGGCGACGACGCGGCCCTCGACGTGATCGAGCAGGAGCTGAAATAACCCGCGGCGGCCCAGTGCCGCCGCCGTCCCCGGACTATCCCTGCCGCCGCGGCCCGGCCGCGGCACGGCCCGTCATTGCCGAAATTTTCTGCGGAGCATTGCCATGCGACTGATTTCCCGTCTCGTCTGTTGCGTATTCCTGCTGCTGCCCGTCGCTGCGACGGCTGCGGCCGACGATCTGGCCCGGCGCCTCGCCGCGAGCGACGGCTGGGTGCAATGGCAGGTGCCGCTGGCGCCCGATGCCGGCGATTCCTGCTGCTACGAGGGCCGCGGCGGCGCTTCCGGCCGCCGCGGCTGCGATCTCGACGGCCGTCGCTGGAGCGTCGACGACGCCGCCGCGACGCAGCCCGGCGCGGCGCGGGAGCTCGCCGTTTACGCTCACGTCAAAGCCGGCCAGGTCGACGCGGTTCGTGCGCTGAGCGCGAGCTGCCCGGTGAGCAGCACGAGCGCGATCACGCAACTGGACGGTGTGGACCCGGCCGCCAGCGTTGCCTGGCTCGCGGCGCGTGTACGCCGCGGCGACGGCCGCAAGGGCGACGAAGGCATCGCGGCGATCGCGTTTCATGCGGCGCCCGCGGCGATGAGCGTGCTGCGCGAGTTCGCTGCGGTCGGCGCGCCGCGCGACCGGCGCGAAGCCGCCTTGTTCTGGCTGGGCCAGACGCGCGGCGCCGACGGCGTGGAGGCGGTCGAACGCGTCGCGCATGAAGATGCCGACGCGAAAATCCGCAACCACGCAGTATTCGTGCTGTCCCAGGCGCAGAAGTACGACGCCTATCCGCGCGTGCTGGCGATTGCCGCGAGCGACCGGTCCGGTGAGGTGCGCAGTCAGGCGCTGTTCTGGCTCGCCCAGATGAAGGACGACCGTGCCGCCGCCGACATCGTCGCCGCGCTGCACCGCGAGACCGATGCGCAAGCGCGCGAACAGGCCGTGTTCGCGTTGACGCAGCTGCCGGACGGCCAGGGCGACAAAGCGCTGATCGACCTGATCCGTGGCGACTATCCGCGCGAGGTCAAGCAGAAAGCGCTGTTCTGGCTCGGCCAGTCGGGCTCCGACACGGCACTGGCTTTCCTCGACGAAACCTTGCGCTAGGCCGCGTCCGGACCCGGGCCGGCCGGCCGCAGTCCGGCGGTTCCGGCGGGTGCTGCCGGCGTCCTGGCCGGGCCCGCGCCGGCGCGGGCCGTGGCCGCAACCGGTCCGTTCCGGCAGCGGATTCCGGCCGCCGGTCCGATTCCGGCTGGACCGTGCGCCAGCGCGCATTCGGCTGCCGGGGCCGGCGCTATCGTCCGCCTGCCCTCGTCACGGCTACGGTGCTAAGCTCGCGCCGCGGTCACCGGGAGCAAGGTCGGTGGGGGCTGACCGTAAGCGATTTGGTTACCGGTGGGCGGCCATGAGGGCGGTCGACCGGTGTCTGCAGCCCTGTCTGGAGGCGATATGTCGACCCAGCGATCGACGTGGATACCGACCTGGCCATCCCAGTTGCCGGAGTCTGGTACGTCGCCGGCGCCCAGTTCCACCGCCCAGCGTCCGCCGGGCAGTCCGCCGCCCCCGCCGCAGCGTCCCACGCCGCCGCCGGCCGCACAGACCCGTCCTGCACCGCCCGCGCCGCCGCAGCGTCCTGCGCCGCCGTTCGCGCAGCCTGCGCTGGGGCGTCCGCCCGGTCCGCCGCCGGGCGCTCTCGGCGGTGTTCCTGCGCATCAGTCCAACAGCGCCGTGCTGGCCGACCTCGCACGTCAGGCGCGTGCCGCCCGCGGTGAGCTGCAGGCTGCGCAGGAAACCTTCGCCCGGCGTGCGCTCGCGCTGTATGAAACCCTGCGCATCGTCGATGACAGTCTGGTTCAGCTCGCGACCCACGTGCTCGGCAACAGCGTGATCGCCTCGGCCTGGTTCAGCTCGCGCAACCATCATCTGAACCAGCGTTCGCCGCTGGAAGTGCTCATGGTCGGCGATCGCGAGGCCGTCGTGAACGAACTCATGCGGCTGGAGCACGGCGTCTACTGAGGCGCGGCACGCCTGCTTTCCGGGCGACGATTTTTCGTCGCCAATGCCTCCGGCCGCATCAAGGCACAGCCGCTGCACGCAATGGCCACTGGTCAAGCGGCGAGCCCGGCGGTAAAAGTCGGATCGGTCATCGCGCCGCCTGCGGAAGTCCTGCTTTGTCTCCCGTCATCCAGTCGTTTTTTCACGCCGCGACGAATACCTGGTCCCACCTCGTCAGCAACGGCGACGGCACCGCGGCGGCCGTCATTGATCCGGTGCTGGACTTCGATCCGGCCAGCGGCCGTATCTCCGCGGAGTCGGTCCAGGCCATCCTGGCCGCCGTACATGCGCACCGGCTGCGCGTGGAATGGCTGCTGGAAACCCATGCCCATGCCGATCATCTGACGGCTGCCGACTGGCTGCGCCGCGAACTCGGCGCTGAAGGCCATCCGGTGCGCACCGCGATCGGCGCCGGCATCGTCGCGGTGCAGCGGCACTGGAAGACCGTGTTCGGCCTTGGCGATGACTTCGCCGCCGACGGTTCCGACTTCGACCACCTGATTGCCGACGGCGAGCGCCTGGCGCTGGGCGAACTCGCGATAACGGCCCTGGCCACGCCGGGGCATACCAGCGACGGCATGAGCTATCGCATCGGCGAGGCGGTGTTCGTCGGCGACACGGTGTTCTCGCCGGCGGCCGGCACCGGCCGCTGCGATTTTCCCGGTGGCGACGCGGTGCTGCAGTTCCGCTCCATCCAGCGGCTGTATGCGCTGCCGGAGTCCACGCGTCTGTACCTGTGCCACGACTACCCGCCGCGCGATGCGGAGCCGCGCGACGTCGTGGATCTGGTCGAACAGCGCAGCGGCAATGCCCAATTGCGCCGCGACACGGCCGAGTCCGACTATGTCGCGCGGCGCCAGGCGCGCGACGCGACCCTGCCGGTGCCGCGGCTACTGTATCCGGCGCTGCAGGTCAACATCCGTGCCGGGCGACTGCCGCCGGCCGGCGACAACGGCGTGTCATATCTGCGCATTCCGCTGCAGGTCTAGCAGACGGCCGAGCAGCCGGTCTCTGCCGGTTCTTCGTCGGGCGGCGCGAACAGGGGCTGCATGCGTCTTCGGGCGCCGAGCCCGTGCGCGACCGGCGCTCGGGACTGGCTCCCTGCATCGCTGACACAGGCTGTTCTCATCCGCCTGCCGGCAGGCCGTACTTCGGCGACAGTTCGTCGGCGGCGGCTGTGGCAGACTCCGCGGCTCGTCCATTGGAGAGTCGCATGCGTTTCTGCCGCCGTTTCGCCGCTGCCGTGTCCGTCGCCGCCCTGCTGTCCGCCGCGCCGGCTTCGGCCTGGGGCCCATTGGGCCACCGCACGATTGCCGGCATGGCCCAGCAGCAGCTGTCCGCGACCGCGCAGCGTGAAGTCCGCACGCTGCTGCAGCCCGATGACGAAAGCACGCTCGTCGACGTGGCGATCTGGGCCGACGATCTGCGCGACACGAATCCGGCGCTGTTCCGTTCGACGAGCCGGTTGCACTATGTGAATTTTTCCAGTGCGCAGTGCAACTACGTGCCGCAGCGCGACTGCCGCAAGGGCGAATGCGTGGTCGCGGCGATCGAGCGCTACGAAACCATCCTCGCCGACCGCTCGCGTCCGCGCGCCGAACGCGCCGAGGCGCTGCGCTTCGTCTCGCACTTCATCGCCGACGTACACCAGCCGCTGCATGCGAGCTTCAAGCGCGACAAGGGCGCCAACAGTGTGCAGCTGCGCTACGGCCGCGAGAACTGGAATCTGCACGCGGTCTGGGATTCGCTGATCCTCAATTCCACCGGCCTGCGCTGGCCCGGCTACACCGCGCGTCTGTCCGCCGGCCCGGCGCTGGCTGCGGCCGACAAGGGCGGCGATCCGGCGCAATGGGCCGAGGAATCCTGCCGCGCCGTGCGCGACGACGGCGTCTATCCCGAAGGCAACAGCATCGACGACGCCTGGCTCGACCGCGAGCGCCCCGTGGCCGAGCGGCGCATGCGCCTCGCCGCGGCGCGTCTTGCCGCCGTGCTCGAACGCGTGCTCGCGTCGCCGTCGCGCTGAGCGCCGCCGCAGGCGCCGTTGCCGGCGCGCCTGCGGAAAGTGCAAACCGTTGCGGACGTCCGACCCTGTCGCGCTCGGCAACGGAACAAGCGTGCGTTGCGCGCAGGTCGCCGGAATCGCGACGCCGCCGGAGCGGAATCGCCTCAGTCGGTGGCATGACGGAACAGCGCTGCGGCGCGACATGCCGGGACCTCGCCTTGTGCTAGCTTTGACCGCTTCCGACAACGACCAAGCCCGAAGCGCCATGCAGACCCGCCGCACCAAGATCATCGCCACTCTCGGCCCCGCCACCGACGCCCCCGGCATGCTGAGGCGCATCATCGAAGAAGGCGTCGACGTGGTGCGCCTGAACCTGTCCCACGGTGCCGCCGCCGATCATGCGCGCCGGGCGCGCGAAGTGCGCGAAACGGCCGAGGCGCTGGGTCGCGAGGTCGGCATCCTGGCCGACCTGCAGGGGCCGAAGATCCGCATCGAGAAATTCGCCGCCGGCCGCATACAGCTCGAACCCGGTCAGCCATTCGTGCTCGACTGCCGCGCCGATGCGCCGCCGGGCGACGAACATCGCGTCGGCGTCAGCTATCTCGGCCTGCCCAACGACGTGAAGACCGGCGACACGCTGCTGCTCGACGACGGCCTGATCTCGCTGACCGTGCTCGAGGTGGTCGACCAGGAGGTGCGCTGTCAGGTGCTGTACGGCGGCGCGCTGTCCGACCGCAAGGGCCTGAACCGCCTCGGCGGCGGCCTGTCGATCGCGGCACTCAGCGACAAGGATCGTGCCGACATCAGGCTGGCTGCCGAGATCGGTGCCGACTTCCTGGCGGTGTCCTTCGCCAAGAGCGCCGAAGACATGAACGAGGCGCGCCGCCTTCTGCGCGCCGCTGCGGGGCAGGGCGCGCTGGTCGCGAAGATCGAGCGCGCCGAGGCCATCGACGTGCTCGGCGAGATCATCGACGCGTCCGACGCGGTCATGGTCGCGCGCGGCGACCTCGGCGTGGAGATCGGCGACGCCGAGCTGCCGGGCCTGCAGAAGAAGATCATCCGCGAGGCGCTCGCGCGCAACCGCATCGTCATCACGGCCACGCAGATGCTGCAATCCATGGTCGAGTCGCCGATTCCGACCCGCGCCGAAGTGCTGGATGTGGCCAATGCCGTCATCGACGGCACCGATGCGGTCATGCTGAGCCAGGAAACTGCCGCCGGCCGTCATCCGGACAAGGCTGTCGCGGCGATGCGCCGCGTCTGCCTCGGCGCCGAGCGCCAGTTCGAGCCGCAGGAAGGCTTCCTGACCGGCACTCATCGTATCGACCGCACCGATCAGGCCATCGCGATGTCGGCGATGTTCCTGGCGGCCCAGGTCAGTCCGCGCGCGATCATCGCGCTGACCGAGTCCGGCGCGACTGCGCAATGGCTGTCGCGCTACCGCTCGGCCGTGCCGATCTACGCGCTGTCGCGCAGCGCGCCGGCGCGCCGCCGCATGCAGATGTATCGCGACGTCTATGCGATCGAGTTCGATGCCCGCGGCGTCGACCCGGCACACGCCACGCGCGCGGCGATCCAGCACCTGTTCAACCTCGGCCGCCTGGCCGAGAACGACCGGGTCATCATCACGACCGGCGACCATACCGGCCGCCTCGGCGGCACCAACACGCTGAAGCTGCTGCGCGTCGGCGCCGGCGGCATGGCCGAGGGGTTGGGCGAGCTTTGAGGGCGGAGAACGTGATCCTGCCGGCGGCCTTTCGCCGTCAGGCGGGATCGGCTGGTCAGTCCCGGAAGTGCCCATGAAAACCACGCTGTACTCGATCCTCTGCGCCGCCGTGCGCATCGCGGCGCTGCTCCTCGTCGTGGAATCGCTGCTCGGCATCGCCGGTCATTTCCTGAACCCGATCAGCGGCGTTCCGATGCTGACGAACTGGGTCCTGATCGGCGGCGGCCTGTTTGCTGCGGCGATCGGCGTCGTGCTGTGGATGTTTCCCGGATGGCTGGTGTGGCCGGCCGTCGGCCGCGCGGCGCACGAGGTCTTCGAAAGCCCGCTGACGGCGGAGGACTTTCAGCGTATCGGCATCTGCCTGCTCGGCATCTGGCTCGCCGTCGACGGTATTCGCAGCCTCGTGTATCTGTTGATACGCAGCAGTGCGATCGGCAGTCAGGGGTACGACCATGTCGGCATCACGCTCGCCATGTCGGCGCCGGACATCGCTGCGGCGCTCGCACTGATCGTCGTCGGTATTTCATTGACCCTGGGCAGTCGCGGCCTCGTCGGCCTGCTCGTGCGCCTGCGCGGTCGCACCTGACTCATCGGCGCGAATCGCCGCGACGTGCCGGCGTTGTCGAACGGCCGGCGACGTCGTCACAATGGATGTCCGCTCCGGCAGCGGAGCTTCATTGTCACGCCCGCTTCAGCGCGAGGAAGGTCTGCCATGTATCGCCTGTGTCTGCCTGTTTTCCTGTCGGCTGCCGTTCTGATCGGCGGCCCGTCCCTGGCCCAGACCCCTCCGCGCCCGGTCGCAGCGAAGGACCTCGCGAAATACTGGCTCGTCGCCAGCGAGGCGATGGAAGCGATGCGGCCGAATACCGGCGTCAATCTGTATGTGCCGAGCTGTGCCGTCGTGCGCTACGTCATCAACGGCGACGGCACGACCAGCGACGTGGTGCTGGAGAAGCTCGAGCCGCCGGGCGATCTCGGCGTCGTTGCGACGACGGCGATCCGGAGCCTGCGCTATGCGGCCGCGTCGTCGAACCCGGCGCTGGTGCCGGTGCTCACGCGCGTGACCTTGCCGATTAACCTGCCGCCGCTGCGCGGCACACAAGAAGAGCAGGCCAGGCTTCAGGCGCAACGCGACGAGGTGCTGGCGCGCTGCGATGCGACGGCCGCGGTCGCGCCGGCCAGGCAAGCCGGTGCTCACGACAGTGCGGCGAAGGAAAATGCGGCGAAGGACGCCGCGAAGCCTGTACCGGCCCAGGCTGCGCCGGTCAGGCAACGCTGATTCGGCAATGCCGTCCACGCCGATCACATGGGCGCGGGACTCGCGCTCGACGCGCTGGGCGGCCGGCAGCGCATGGCCACAGCCTGCTTGGCCTGGAGCCATGCGTTCATGGATGCGGCCATGCATGCCGATCTGCAAGTGCTCTGGCCCTGGTCGCCGGTGCGGTTGATCTACGGCACCGCGTCGACGACGGACATCGAGATCGCCTTGGCTGCGGCAGCCGTGCTGCGTGGCTGGCACGCGGACTGCTGCGCCGCCGTCCGACCAGGCTGGCAGCGCAGTGCCGCGCCGCCGGTCGCGTGCTCAAGCCGCCTGTGCCTGTTCCAATGACGCCAGCCACTCGTCGTCGGAGCCTTCGTTGACGCCTTCGAACAGGATCGTGGACAGATAGCGTTCGCCCGTATCCGGCAGCATCGCGAGGATGGCCGAGCCCGGCGCGGCGTCCTCGGCGACCTTCAGCGCCGCGGCCAGGGTGGCGCCTGCGGACAGGCCGACGAAGATGCCTTCCTCGGCCGCGAGACGGCGTGTCGTGTCGCGGGCGACGAGGTCGTCCACCGGCAGGATGCGGTCGGCGATCGTGCGGCTCAGCACGGCCGGCAGGAAGTCCGGCGTCCAGCCCTGGATCTTGTGCGGCTTCCATTCCTGGCCCGACAGCAGCGCCGCGCCGGCCGGTTCGCTGGCGATGACCTGCAGGTCCGGCCGCGCCAGCTTGAGCACTTCGCCGGCGCCGGTGATCGTGCCGCCGGTGCCCCAGCCGCTGACGAAATAGTCCAGCCGCTTGCCGGCGAAGTCGCGCAGGATTTCCGGCCCCGTGGTGCTGCGATGCCAGGCCGGGTTCGCTTCGTTCTCGAACTGGCGCGCGAGGAACCAGCCGTGCTTCTGCGCGAGTTCGGCGGCCTTGCGCACCATGCCGGTGCCGCGCTCGGCCGCGGCGGTCAGGATGACCTTGCCGCCGTAGGCGCGGATCAGCTTGCGCCGCTCGATCGAGAAGGTCTCGGTCATGACCGCGACGAACGGATAGCCGCGCGCCGCTGCGACGGCGGCCAATGCGACGCCGGTATTGCCCGAGGTGGCCTCGACGATGGTCTGGCCGGGCTTCAGGGTGCCGCGGCGTTCGGCGTCGAGCACGATCGCGAGTGCCAGGCGGTCCTTGACCGAGCCGGCCGGGTTGAAGGCTTCGACCTTGACGTAGAGGTCCACGTGCTTGGGCGGCAGCCGGTGCAGTTTGACGACGGGCGTGTTGCCGATCGTGTCGAGGATGGAGTCGTAGATCATGGCGTCCTCGCAGCAGGTAGAGGTGAATGCATAAACCGGTAAAAGCCGTTTCAGAGGTTCAGGCGGCGCGGGCCAGTGGCGGCGCCTGCGTCAGCGGCGCGCTGCCGAACCAGTGCAGCTGTGCGCCGAGCGCGGCGACTTCGCCGACGATCAGCAATGCCGGCGCCACGACGGCATGTTCGCGCGCGACCTGCGGCAGGTTGGCCAGGTCGCCGATGACGACGCGCTGGTTCGTGCGCGAGCCGTTCTCGATCAGCGCGATCGGCGTCGTCGCCGCGCGGCCGTGGGCAACCAGACGGTCGCGTACGCGTTCGAGGCCGGCGACGCCCATGTAGACCGCGAGCGTCTGCCGCTCGGCGGCCAGTGCGGCCCAGTCCAGCGTATCCAGCGAAGCCTTGCAGTGCGCCGTGACGAAGCGCACCGACTGGGCGCTGCTGCGATGGGTCAGCGGAATGCCCGCGTAGGCCGCGCAGGCCAGCGCCGCGGTCACGCCGGGCACGACTTCATAGGCGATGCCATGTGCGTGCAGGAACTCGATTTCCTCGCCGCCGCGACCGAACACGAACGGGTCGCCGCCCTTCAGGCGCACGACGCGCTTGCCGGCGCGGGCCTGGGTCAGCAGCAGTGCGTGGATCTCGTCCTGGCTCCTGCTGTGCGCGCCGGCACGCTTGCCGACGTCGATGCGCTCGGCGTCGCGGCGCGCGAGCGCAAGCACGTCGGGACCGACGAGACTGTCATGCAGGATGACGTCGGCTTCGTTGAGCGCGCGCAGTCCCTTCAGGGTCAGCAGGCCCGCGTCGCCGGGACCGGCGCCGACGAGCACGACCGATCCCACGGCCGGTGCGGCAGGTGCGCCGTCGAGTTCGCCGGCCAGCGACGCCTCGGCGACGGCGATCTGGCCGCGCCGCACCAGTTCCGCGACGCGGCCCCGAAACAGACGTTCGAGAAAGCGGCGGCGTTGGCCGAGATCGACGAAGCGCCCACGGATGCGCTCGCGCCAACGCTCGGCCAGCGCCGCCAGAGCCCCCAGCGAAGGGTCCAGCAGACGTTCGATCGCTTCGCGCACGAGCCGCGCGAGCACCGGTGCTGCGCCGGCCGTCGATACGGCGACGACCAGCGGCGCCCGATCAATGACGGCCGGCACCTGGAAGCTCGACAGCGCCGCGTCGTCCACGACATTCGCCCACAGGCGCCGGCGCTCGGCCGCGGCGGCGACCTGGGCATTGACGCCGGGATCGGCGGTCGCCGCGATCACGAGCCACTGCCGTTCCAGCTGATCTTCGTTGAATTTGCCGAAAATCAGCGAGATGCGGCCGTTCTCGGCCCAGGCCGAGAGTTGTGGCGTGAAGTCCGGCGCGACGATGGAGACCTGCGCATCTGCGTCGAGCAGCCCGGCCACCTTGCGTTCCGCGACGCTGCCGCCGCCGACGACGAGCACGGCGCGCCCTGCAAGCTGGGTAAAGATCGGATAGAGTCGGGCGGCAGGCATGGGTGTTTGGCGGCGATGTCGGCGGAAGCGGAGATAAGCGACACGACCGCAGCCGTATCGTCGAAGATCATGCTGCGTGCCTGCGGAATCCCAGGGAAGTGAGTAAACGCTGTGCCGTTATGCCGTCGCGGCATGTGCGGAAGCGCAGCCGTATAGACGGCTAAATGATCTGTCGTTATAGTCAGATCACCTGTTTGTAGAAAAGACGGTGCCGACCGCGGCGCCACAGAGGGTCCTCGACCGGGCCCGACCACACTGGAGAACACGATGAAACCGACTAATTACGCCACCCGATTCTGTATGAACTATTCGATTACCAATTGGCGCCGCTCGCTCGCGTCCGAACTGTTGCGATCTCCCCAGAGAAGGCCGTCATGACCCTGACCCAACTGCGCTACCTGATTGCCATCGCCGATTCCGGCCTGAACATCACTCTCGCCGCCGAACGCGTCCACGCTACCCAGCCGGGCATTTCCAAGCAGCTCAAGCAGCTGGAAGACGAACTCGGTTTCCAGATCTTCGCGCGCAAGGGCAAGAGTCTGGAACGCATCACCCCCGCCGGCGTGCAGGTCATAGACCGCGCCCGCGTGATCCTGGCGGAAGCCGCCAACATCCGCGCACTGGCCGCCAACCTTCGTAACGAAGCCCAGGGCGAGCTGCGCATCGCAACTACCCATACACAGGCGCGTTTCGTGCTGCCGCGTACCGTCGCAGCGCTGAAGCGTCGCTATCCCCAGGTCAGCGTCCATCTGAAGCCCAGCGGCGACGCCGAAGTGCTTGCTCTGCTCGAACGCGGCGAAGCCGACATCGCGATCGTCTCGACGGCCGGCAGCGTTCCCGCCGGCGGCATGGCGGTGCCGCTGTTCCGCTGGGACCGTCACGTACTCGTGCCGCGCAGCCATCCGCTGGCCAAGCTCGACAAGGCGCCGCGCCTGGACGAACTCGCCGAATATCCACTGGTCAGTTACGAGTCGTCGCTGAAGCCTGATTCCTCGCTGCGCCGCGCGTTTCTCGGCGCGGGGCTGCTGCCGCGCATCGCGATCACCGCGCGCGACGCCGACCTGATCAAGACGTATGTGCGCGCCGGCCTCGGCGTCGGCGTGCTCGCGGAAATGGCGCTGCTGCCCGAGGACATGGCCGATCTCAAGGCGCTGCCGGCGCCGGGCCTGTTCCCGCTGTGCACGACCTGGGTCGTGCTGCGCCGCGATCGCGTGCTGCGCGATTACGCGCTGGACCTCGTCGCCGAGCTCGCGCCGCAGCTCGACCGCCGCGGCCTGCGCCGCGTGCTCGACGGCGTGACCACGCCGGACTGGCCCGCGCCGCCGCACTGGCGCCAGCTGAGCGCCTCGGCCGAGGCCAAGCCGGCCGCGCATGCGGGCTACGCCGCCCAGGCCGCCTGACCGCACCGCAGCCGCACCCGACGACGCCGCGCCCTGCGCGGCGTCGTCATTTGTGCGCCCGCCGGCACAGCCGTGACGGTCGCGGCGTCCGTTCTGCACAGGCTGTAGGGACCTGACCCCTGCGCTGGTCGCGCACGAAGCGCGCGCGGCACGGTCCATACCCGCGATCCGGACCGCAAGCGCGGTGCGATCCTCGCCGAGCTCAATCTGGTCGGAAGAGGCGATACCGACGCGAGCGGTGACTTTTGTGGGTCGAGCGGCGCGGCATGCAGGTCGCCAGCTGGGTGGGTGGGACCCATATCCCTCTGAAAAAATCTGACATTTCGCAGCTCACTACCGGGCTTGCATCAACGGAACGGGAGATCGTCGATGACGAGACGCATATTGAGCTACGCAGCCGCGGCGCTGCTGGCGCTGTGGGCCGGCGCCTGCGGGATGGAGGCGCTGCGTCTGGTCGGTGCCGCGACACCGTTCCCGGCGCTGCCGCTGGCGCTGCTGCTGATCGCACTGGTGCTGATCTGGGCGGCGTATCGTTTGTCGCGCTCTGCGGCAAGCGGCATTGTCGCGACGGCGTTGGCCCTGTTGCTCGGCGCTTTCCTGCTGAACACGACGATGCTCACCTGGACGGTGCGGCCGCTGCCGGACCCGATCGTGATGGCGATGACGAAAGCCGTCATCGCGTGCCAGGGCGGCGATTGCCGCAGCGTGCCGATACGCACCGCGCCCGGTGTCCCGTTTCCGGGCCGCAACCTGCTGACGCTGCGTACGGCCCGCGCGCCGGCCGAGGGCGAGTGCGAAGTGTTCGGCTATATCGCGCCGGAGGGACGCAACGTGCCGTACGTCGAGGCGGACTATCGCGAGTACGTCCGTGCGCGCGATTCGGCGCGGCGCTACGGGCTGCTCTGGTTGTTCGACCGGGTCTATCCGCAGGTGCTCGCGACGAACATCGAGCGCGGCGTCTGTTCGCCGCTGGCCGCGCCGGCAAGCGCCGAGTAAGTCGACAGCCCTCGACGGCGCGCCTGCTGCGTCGCACCGGCAAGCGTGGTCGTGGAGGCGTCAGGAGCAGGTGCAGACGTAGCGTCTGCACCTGCCCATCGACGGCGGCTACGAATTCTTTTTGCGCTTTATCCAGTTCTCGACGTTCTCGCGCAGCAGCGCCAGCGGCACCACGCCCTGGTCGATGACCTGGGCATGGAATTCGCGGATGTCGAACTTCGCGCCGAGTTCGCGCTCGGCCTGTTCGCGCAGGGCGAAGATTTCCAGGCCGCCGGAGTCGTAGGAGGTCAGCTGCGCCGGCATCACGGCCATGCGGTCGATCGTGTCGGCGGCGGCGGCGCGGCTGAAGCGGCCGGTGGAAGCGAGGTAGTCGATGGTCTGTTCGCGCGTCCAGCCGAACAGGTGCAGGCCCGGATCGGCGACCATGCCGCGCGCCGGCCAGATGCGCCGCGAGATCTTGGCGTATTCGGTCTGATAGATGCCGGCTTCCTCGGCCAGGCGCTCGGAATAACGGCCCCAGCCTTCGAGATAGGCGGAATTGAAACCGAGCTTGGCGATGCGGTGCGCCGGCTGCTCTTCGTTGGCCAGCGCGATCTGCAGATGATGGCCGGGCCAGGTCTCGTGCACGAGGGTGATTTCCGCGGAGCCGCGCGTTTCGGTCTTCCAGTTCTCGAGCTGGATGCGGTATTCGCCGGGCTTGTTCGGATCGGTGTTCGGAATGTAGTGCGAGCTCACGCCGGTGCCGCGCTGGTATTCCGGAAACGGCTCGATGATGGCCGGCTGCTTGGGCATGCGCGCGAACAGCGCGGCGCTGAGCGTTCGTGCGCGATCGAGTCCTGCGCGGGAATAGTCGAGCAGTTCCTTTTCGGACCTGAAATGGTTCTTCGGCTCCTTGTCGACCTTGGCGATGATGGTCTTGATGTCGCGCGTGCCGAACAGGCGCTGGCCGAGATCGGCGACGACGGTTTCATTGTCGGCGACGGTCTTCTGGCCGAGCTCATAGACCTCGTGTGGACTGCGGTTCAAGGTCGTGGAGTTGCGCAGCAGCGCCGCGTAGCAGGCCTCGCCGTCGGGCAGCGCCGACAGCGCGACGCTGTCGCGCGCACGATCGCGGTAGGTGTCGCGCAGGAAATCGCGGTAGCGGCGAATCGCCGGCAGTGCCGTCGCGGTCATGACCGTGCGCAGTTCCGCCTTGAAGCTCGCATCGTCGCTGCGTTCGGCCGGCGAGTAGAACGGCAGAGCCTCGGGCTTGCCGGCGAGCATGCCGTCGGCCTGTTTGAGTACGCGGTCGACCACGCTTTTCGGCGCGCTGTAGCCGCGGTCCAGGCCCGTGCGCAGGTTGGCGATGTCGTTGTCGATGAAGTTGCCGAGCGCCGACCAGCGTGCGATCGCTTCGCGGCGTTCCTCGGCCGTCGCGACGGGCTGGGCCTCGGCGGCTTCGCTGAGACTCGCGAACCAGCCGTTCATGTGGCTGACGTCCCAGAGCTCGCGCCGGCAGATGCGCATCTGCCGGGATGACTCGAGGTTTTCGCGCAGGATCGCATAGGTCACCGCGTCCGGCGTGCCGCGCAGCGGAGTCGGGTCGATCTTCGCGAGATCGGCGAGCATCGCGTCTTCGTCGGCTTCCGATGCGGCGATTTCGGCCGCGGAATTGCGCGGCAGGCGGTCGTGCGCCTTGACCGGCACGCCGCTGAAATAGGTCACGGTCGGATCGAAATCGAGCACCGAGTCGACGTAACGGTCGGCCAGCGCATTGAGCGCGGCGACGTTGTCGCCGGTCGCGGCAACCGGCGCGGCCGCCGGCGCCGCGGCAGGCGGCGGCGCCTTGCGCGTCGGGTGGCTGCAGGCGACCGCGAGCAGCGCCGCGCTCAGAGCGGCGATCGCGGCGCGGATCGGGTAGGGGCGATGGAACGGGGACATGAGGCTTTCCTCGGCGAACCTAAAGGACACGGATTGCCCTTACGCAATGGCCGTGCCAAGTACGAGGCGGGCGCGAAACCGCACCATTGTGCGGTTTGCCGCATGCGCCACCGCGTGCGGCGTTGTCCGCGGACACGGACAGCGTCCGCGGTCGGGCGTGCGCGGTCCGCGCCGCTCTGTTCGCCGCGCAGCCAGAGCAAGGCGCTGACGGCGGGGTGAAGGGGCGCCGCAGACCGGCTGCAGGGTCGCGATCAGCACATACAGCGACGCTGCGGTCGCTGCCGCGTTGATGAACAATGTCGGCGCCGCGCCGGCGCCGGCCGGCTGCGCGGCCATGATGCCGGAACCGACCACGCCGGCCAGCACTAGGTTGCCGTGCCGACGAATTCCGCGAGGCAGCGCTGCCGCAGTCCGTTCACAGGCTGGCCTGCAGGGCCTGCACGCGTACCGCGATCGCGTCCCGCGCGGCGCGATAGTCGTCGTCGGAAAGATGTCTGGGATCCGGCAGCGCCCAGTCCTCGCGGCAGCGCGCCGGCAGCCAGGGGCATTCGTCGCCGCAGCCCATCGTGACGACGACATCGAATTCGCCGCCGACGTTGGCCAGCGACCTGGATGACTGCGTCGACAGGTCGATGCCGATCTCCGCCATGAACTGCCGCGCGCGCGGATTGTGCCGCTGGGGCGCGAGCCGGCGCTCAGTGCTTCCACGCCTCCTTCGCCGTAGTGGCGTGCGAACGCCTCGGCAATCTGGCTGCGATTGGCGTTTTCCACGCAGACGAACAGCACGCGCCGACGAACGGAATGACCAGAGTTCATGTCGTCTCGCTCAGGTGCATGCCGAGGGGCTGGCGCAACAGGCCGAGGAGCGCGGGCGCTGCACGGCGTCCGTATCCGCGCCGCTTTACGGCATCGTGGCCCGGTCCGTATCGGGTGCGCAGTACGTCGTTGCGTCGCCGTACGTACGGAACGCTTCCCGGCGTATGCCCTGCGGATCCCGCGACCAGAACTTGTCGGACTGCGCATGGCAGCAGAGCGGGCCCGGCTCGGCGACCGCGGCGGCGTCAGCCGGTTGCAGACGTTGGCCGAATTCCGCCAGCGCTTCGGCGCTGTCGGCCTGCAGGCCCGGATGGTCGACGCCGGGTGCGCGACCGGTGGCCGAGATCGCAAAATCCACGCGCGGATCTTCAGGCAGCCATTTCGCATAGTCGGGCTTGCGCACCGCCGGTTCGGTGGCGAACAGGGTCGAGTAGTAGGGGATGCCGGCATCGAGGTCGGCGACGTTCAGATGTACGTGAAAACCGGTTCATCACGAGGTTCCGGTCTTGCGGCGGGGAGTGCAGGCGCTGGCCGGTGCGCATGTCGCATCGATGCGTTCCGTCCGGATCGCTTCCGCCGTGCCGGTGCCGGCTCAGTGCGGGATGCCGCGGACGGCCAGCAGGAGCAGCCCGTAGGCCAGGATCGTTGCGGTGATGATCGCCGCCGGGGCCAGCACCCACCAGAGATTGCGGTCCCGCATCGCGAGAACGATGCCGCCGAGGCTGCCGAACAGGCCGAGAGCCATTTGCAACTGGATCAACGGGCTTTCCCAGCCGCTGTGGTGGAGCCAGGAATAGTTCGCGACCTCGAACACGGGCGCGACCAGGTAGACCAGCGTGGATGCCAGCACGAGCATTCCGAACCAGCCGCCGTGGCGCGGTTTCCGATCGGTCATCGGGCTTTTCCGCGTCAGTGCGGGATCAACCCGATCCGGGCCAGCAGGATCATCTGGGCGATCGGCAGACCGCTCGCCACGAACGGAGCGAGCAGCCACCAGCCGTTGTTGCGCCGTGCCGCCAGGGCGATGCTGCCGAGGCCCGACACGGCAATCAGCAACAGCAGGCCGCGTTCCGCGATGTCCTCGTTGTCGCGGCTGAAGACGTGCCAGTTGCAGGCCGGCAGCGCGAGCACATAAGCCGCGACGAGAAATGTGGAGGCCAGGACGGCGGTACGCAGCATCGCGTCCACGCGTGTGCCGGCGATTCGCGGCGGTGCTCCGGGTGTCTGCGCTTCACTCATGATGTTCCCGCTGGGCTGTGTCGATACGCCGGTGATTCGGGCGGCGGCGAGACCGGTATTGCCGGATCGTACAAGCTGACTCGCCGCTCCGGTGCCGCGGCAGGTTGCCGGTTGTTGTTCTGCGGGCTGGCGGCCGCCGTGCTTGCGTGAGGATGGCCGGTAGGCCCGTGCGGCGGGGCTGGTGTCGCCCGGCGGCGGCAGAAAAGGTCTCCGGTAATGGCGGGGTAGCGGACAGTGCGGCGCCGTCGTCGGGGAGGTCAGGCGATCGATCGTGAATGCCGCGTCGCGGGCGCGCGGCGACGGCTGCGCCGCAGGCATCGCCAAGTGCGCCGCGGGCGGGTAGTGTTCGCGCTCCGCGTGCCGCCGTCGTTTACCGCATGACCGTCGATTACGCTGCGCTGCTGCAGACCATTGCCGCCGAAGTGGCCACGCTCGCGCCCGAGGGCGCCGTCGCCGAGTACATTCCGGCCCTGGCGCGCGTCGTGCCGGACCAGTTCGGCATGGCCGTCGCGACGGTCGACGGAGTCGTACATCGTGCCGGCACGGCCGATGTGCCATTTTCGATCCAGAGCATTTCCAAGCTGTTCGCGCTGGCGCTCGCGCTGCGCCGCGAAGGCGAAGCGCTGTGGCGGCGTGTCGGCCGCGAACCATCGGGCACGCCGTTCAATTCGCTGGTGCTGCTGGAGCGCGAGCGCGGCATTCCGCGCAATCCGTTCGTCAATGCCGGCGCGCTCGTGGTCACCGATGTGTTGTGCCGGCGTTTCCTGCAGCCCGAGCGTGCGGTGCTGGAATTCGTGCACGGACTGCTCGGCCGCAGCGGCGTGGGCATCGACGCGGAGGTCGCGCGTTCCGAACGCCGTCACAGCGACCGCAATGCCGCCATCGCGCATTTCATGCGCAGCTTCGGCAATCTGCATGGCGAGGTCGGCGCCGTGCTGGACGCCTACTGTGCGCACTGCGCGATCGCCATGTCCTGCGCTGAACTGGCCGAGGCCGCGCTGTTCCTCGCCGCCGACGGCTGCCAGCCCGGTGGTACGCGCATCCTCGAGGCCGCCGATGTGCGTCGCCTCAATGCGCTGATGCTGACCTGCGGCGCCTACGATGCGGCCGGCGATTTCGCGTTCCGCATCGGCCTGCCGACCAAGACCGGCGTCGGCGGCGGCATCCTCGCTATCGTGCCGGGCCGCATGAGTATCTGCGCCTGGTCGCCGCGCCTGGATGCGAACGGCAACTCGATCGCCGCCGCCGCGGCACTGGAACGCTTCGCCGCGATGGCCGGCGTGTCGATCTTCGGTTGAACCGTCGGTTGCGGTGAACCGGAGGCGAGCCGCAACGCCGAGGCGGGGCGGCGCGAGAAGCCCTCATTGACGTCATGTCGTCGCATCGGATGCCGACGTGGCGACCGCGAGTTGCCGATGTGAAATCGCGCGGAGCGCAAGACTGCGACGTCGCCGTTCGTCTCCGGCTCACCGCAATCTACGGCGCTTCGTCGAGCGGCTTGCACAGGACCCAGTCGGCCTTGCGGTCTTCGCCGACAGGGAAGACGGCAGCGCCGACTTTCCTGAAACCGTGTTTCTCGTAGAAGCGGATCGCCTGCGGTGATTCCTGCCAGACCAGCAGCCAGAGCCGGCGTCTGCCGCGTTCGCGGGCGACGCGGCAGGCGTCCTGCATCAGCTCGGCCGCGGCGCCGCGGCCGTGGAAGGCCGGTGCGAAGTAGAAACGGCCGAGTTCGGCCGGGTCCGCGCCGCTGACGCTGTCGGGGGCGCGTGTGGCGAAACGCAGCTGGGCATAGCCGACCATCACGCCGTCGGCTTCGGCGAGCAGGGTGACGATGTCCGGGTCGGCGATCTCGGCAGCCTGGCGCGCCGCATCGAAATTCGCCGCGACGAACGCGGCGGTGTTGACCGCGTCGCTGGCATGGCCGTAGGCGGCGAGGAACCAGTCGGCCATGTTGCGCGCCAGCGCCGCCGCATCGGCGGCGACGGCGTGGCGGATCCGCAGCGCGCTCATGCGCGCGGCGTCCCGCGATGTTGAAGAACCGGCGCGCCGTTCAATGTCCGCCGCCTTCCGGCGCCGTGGCTTTTTCGAGCACGCTGCGCGTCATCGCGATGGCCAGGGCTTCCTCGCCGAGAAAGACTTCGGCCTGCTCCTGCCGCAGCAGCCTGGTTTCTTCCTCGCTGTGCGAGCGCACGATGACCTGGATGTTCGGATTCAGGATGCGGGCGGTCTCGATCATGCGGCGCACGTGGAAGGTGTCCGGTATCGCGATGACCAGCACGCGCGCGCGCGCGACGTGGGCCTGGATCAGCACGGCCGGTTCCGACGCGTCGCCGGCGACCGCGTGCAGGCCTTCGGCACGCAGGGTCTCGACGCGTTCGCGGTTCTCCTCGGCCACGACCAGGCGCAGGCTGCGTTCGAGCACTGCGGCGGCGATGCGCCGGCCGACGCGGCCGTAGCCGACCAGCAGCACGTGGTCGGTGAGATAGTCCGAGCTCACGCTGGTCGGCAGCTCGGCCAGCGGATCGGCCGGGCGTTCCAGCTTGCGCGCGGCGCGCGAGCGCTTGCGTATCCAGGCCTGGGCCGGCTCTATGGCCTGGAATACCAGCGGGTTCAGCGCGATGGAGATGATCGCGCCGGCCAGGATCAGGTTCTGTCCCTGCGGCGGCAGGATGTTCAGCGACACGCCGAGCGCGGCGATGATGAAGGAGAACTCGCCGATCTGTGCGAGGCCGGCCGAGACGGTCAGCGCCGTGTTCAGCGGATAGCGCATCAGCAGCACGAGCGCCGAGGCGGCCACGGTCTTGCCGATGACGATGACGCCGACCACGGCGGCGACCATCAGCGGCTGCTCGATCAGGATGCGCGGGTCGAACAGCATGCCGACCGAGACGAAGAACAGCACCGAGAACGCGTCGCGCAGCGGCAACGATTCCTCGGCTGCGCGATAGGCCAGCTCGGATTCGCGCAGCACCATGCCGGCGAGGAAGGCGCCGAGCGCGAACGACACTTCGAACAGGATGCCGGCGAGATAGGCGATGCCGACCGCCGCGGCGATCACGCACAGGGTGAACAGCTCGCGCGAGCCGGTGCGCGCGACCTGCCAGAGCAGCCACGGGAACAGCTTGCGCCCGCCGACCAGCATCAGCGCGATGAAGATCGAGACCTTGCCCAGGGTGAACACGAGGCTGAGCCAGAGCGGCCGCGCCGCGGCCGCCGCGTCGCCGTGGGCGACGCCGCTGTCGCCGGCCAATGCCGGCAGCAGCACGAGTGCGAGCACGGTGACCAGATCCTCGACGACGAGCCAGCCGACCGCGATGCGGCCGTTGACCGACTCGACCAGGCCGCGGCTCTCCAGCGCGCGCAGCAGCACGACGGTACTGGCGACGGACAGCGCGAGGCCGAACACGAGTCCGGCCGCGAGCGGCCAGTCCCACAGCGCGGCCAGGCCGGCGCCCATGGCGGTCGCCACGGCGATCTGGACCAGCGCGCCGGGCAGCGCGATGCGTCGGACCGAAAGCAGGTCGTCGAGGGAGAAATGCAGGCCTACGCCGAACATCAGCAGCATGACGCCGATTTCGGCGAGCTGCTGGGCGAGGTGGACGTCGGCGACGATGCCCGGCGTGGCCGGACCGATGACGATGCCGGCGACGAGATAGCCGACGAGAGCCGGCAGTTTGAGAAATCTCACGGCGATGAAGCCGACGATGAGGGCAAGGCCGAGGGCGGCCGAGATGGTCGAGATCAGTTCTACGCTATGCGGCATCAGTCACCGTGGTCGTCTGAGCGGAGGGAAGTCCGCCGGGGCGGACTGCGGATCCATCCTCATCCGATCCCGAAAGCGATGCTTCCGGACGACGCGGCGGTCGTCCACGTATCGCCAGCGATCCCGTTCCACGGGCAAGAGGCTCGGCAACGGAGCCCCGTACGACGCATGCGGCTGTTGGCTAGGCGATAGGTCCGACCTGGACGACCCTCCCCCGGCTGGAGGAGGGCATGGAATGGGAATGGCATGCGCCGCGCCGGAGCGCGACACGGACTCGAACCTTACACCGAAAAGCGCTACGGCGTCGCGTTCGTGCGCAGATTTGTCTCGAACAGCTTCAATATGCGCGCATATTCGTCGCGCCACGCGGCGGCATGAACGAAGCCGTGACGCTCCATCGGATACGGCGCGAGCTCGACGTTGTCCTTCTTCAGTTCGATCAGGCGCTGGAACAGGCGCACCGAATCCTGGAAGAACACGTTGTCGTCGATCATGCCGTGGGCGATCAGCAGCGGGCCCTTGAGGCCGTCGGCGAACTCGATCGGCGAGCTGCGCCGGTAGGCGATGCCGTCGACCTCGGGCGTATTGAGGATGTTGGACGTGTACTCGTGGTTGTACTGGGTCCAGTCGGTGACCGGGCGCAGCGCGGCGCCGGCCTTGAACACCTCCGGTGCGCGGAACAGCGCCATCAGGGTCATGAAGCCGCCGTAGGAGCCGCCGTAGACGCCGACGCGCGCCGCGTCGCCGTCGTGTTCCTTGACCAGCCAGTTCACGCCATCGACGAGGTCTTCGAGCTCGGGCTTGCCCATCTGACGGTAGATCGCCGTGCGCCAGTCGCGGCCGTAGCCTTCGGAGGCGCGGTAGTCCAGATCCAGCACGAGGTAGCCGCGCTCGGTCAGCAGGTTATGGAACATCTGTTCGCGGAAATAGTACGGGTAGCCCAGGTGCGTGTTCTGGGTATAGCCGGCGCCATGCACGAACAGCACGATAGGATGCTTGCCGCCGCCGGCCGCCGGCGTGTACAGCTTGCCCCAGATCGGCTCCTTGCCGTGCGAGGACGGCACCGGCACGATCTGCGGCGCCTGCCAGCTCATGGCCTTGAACGCGCTGCTGCGCGTGTCGGTCAGCGCGCGGGCGCTGCCGCCGTCGGCCGGCACCACGCTGATCTGCTGCGGCACGTAGCTCGACGAATGCGCGACGAGCAGGTTGCGGCCGTCAGGCGAAAGCTGGAAATGCTCCAGGCCCTTGAACGTGGTCAGGCGCGTGCTCGCGCCGCCGGCCGTCGGCACGCGGTAGGCGTCGTAGCTGTACGGCGCTTCGGCATTGCTCTTGAAATAGAACCAGGCGCCGTCGGGCGACAGCTGCGGCTCGGACACTTCGAAGCGGCCCTGCACGACAGCCTTGGGCTTGTCCTCGCCGTGGCGCGTGTACAGCGCCGCATAGCCCGACTCCTCCGACACGTACCACAGGGTGCGGTTGTCGGGCAGCCAGCCCATTTCGTTGAAGTTCCAGTTGATCCAGGCCGCATCGGTCAGGCGATGGCGCAGGCTCAGCGCCGGCTTGTCGGTGTTGGCGACCGTGGCGATCCAGCGGTCCTTGTTGTCGATCGCGCGCAGCATGACCGCGGCCTGGCTGCCGTCGCGCGTGAACTGCAGCGCGACGACGCCGACATTGCGCTGAGCCTTGTCGGTCTTGGCTTTGTCGGTCCTGGCCTTGCCGTCATCCTTGGCGGCCTTCTTCGCGGTCTTGTCCTTGTCCTTGTCCTTGTCGGTGCCGGTTTCGGCGTCCTTGGCAGCGGCCTTTTCGTTCTCGCTGCGGATCGCCGCGAGCGGGTCGTCACTTATGCCGGGCAGGGCGGCGAAATCCAGCCTGGTCGCCGCCTGCGTGGCCAGGTCGACGCGCCAGAGGGTTTCCGGCGCCGGGCCGGCGCGGCCCACGCGCGTGCGCACGTCCTCGAGCTCTTCGTAGCCCGACTCGGTCACGTACATCGGCATCTTGCCGGCGCGGCCGCCGTCGTGGCCCTTGGGCGTCGTCGCCACGAGCAGCCAGCGGCCGTCCGGCGACAGCGCCGCGCCCTGGCTGATCTGCACCTCGTCGCCGAGGTAGACCGGTTCGGCCGCGCGCGTGGGATCGGCCTTGCGCAGCTCGTCGGCGCGGGCCTTCAGCGCTTCCTTGTTGTCGTGGTCCTGCTTCAGGGTGCCTATCAGGCGCAGCTGCAGCTGCTCGAAGTCGCCGGGCTTCTTGTCGCGGGGGTTCTTTTCCGCTTTGAGCACGGCGATCGGGAAGTTCACGCCGCTGGCGAAATCGTAGCCGTACCAGTCGTTGCCGACGCGGTACTGCAAGGTGTTCTGGTCGGCGGAGAACTGCGGCGCGCTTTCCTCGGCCGTGCTGCGCGTGACCTGGATCAGGCGCCGGCTGGCCAGGTCGCGCACGAACACGTCGCCGTTGCGGACGAAGGCCGCGCGCCGGCGCGCCTGGTCGAACACCGCGTCCTTGCCGTCGATGCCGGCGAGTTCGGCCGCGCCGAGCACCTGGTCGGCGCCGCCGGCCACCTCGATGCGGTGCAGATCGCGTATCGGCGAACCGTCGCGCTTGAGCGCGTAGTAGATCGTGCCGGCGTCGGTGGACCAATACGGCGACTCCACCGCCGCGCCTATCCAGTCCGGCTCGGCCATGATCTGGTCCAGGGTGAGCGCGGCCTGGCTGGGCAGCGCGACGAAATAGACGAGGGCGGCGACGGCGGCACTGAGCCTGGCAGACATGGGCGACTCCGGTACGGGATCGCCCGAGCATAGCCAAGCGCACCGCGTTTGCGCCGTGGCAATGGTCATTGCCCCCGGGCCTGAGGCACCATCCGGGTCTTTGCCGGAGCCGTCCATGATCCTGCCCGCCGTCGAAATAACGACCCGCCCGCGCCCCAGCCACAGCGTGATCTGGCTGCATGGCCTCGGCGCCGACGGCCACGATTTCGCGCCGATCATCCCGGAGCTGGTCGCACCCGAATGGCCGGCGCTGCGCTTCGTGTTCCCGCATGCGCCGCTGCGTCCGGTCACCATCAACGGCGGCGCGGCCATGCGCGCCTGGTACGACATCAAGGGCACCGACATCGCCTCGCGCCAGGACGAGGCCGGCGTGCGCGAGTCCATGACCCAGCTCGATGCGCTGATCGCGCGCGAGGCCGATCGCGGCGTACCGGCCGAGCGGGTGTTCCTGGCCGGCTTCTCCCAGGGCGGCGCCATCGTGCTGGCCGGCGGCGTGCGCCATGCCAGGCGCCTCGGCGGCGTGGTCGCGCTGTCGACCTATCTGCCGATCGACGCGACCACGGCGGCCGAGCGCAGTCCGGCCAACGCCGACCTGCCGGTCTTCATGGCCCACGGCAGCCACGACCCGGTCGTGCCGCAGCCGCTCGGCGCGCGTTCGCGCGACATCCTGCGCGGTCTGGGCTATCGCGTGGACTGGCACTCGTATCCGATGGCCCACAGCGTCTGCGCGGAGGAAATCGCCGACCTGCGGCAATGGCTGGGCCTACGCCTCGCGGCATAATCGGCTGCAGGTTCCGGCGCTGGGAGGGCGCAGGTTGGCCAAGTCCGAACGCGCCCCCGGCCGCGCTGCCGCCGTCGATGCCGTGCATTACTGGCTGCCGGATTTCTGCAGCTGGCCCGTGCTGATCGCGCTCGCCGTCATCGGCGAGCTGGTCGCGCTGGTCGTGGTGCTGTCGGCCAGCGACGTCGGCGTGCCGACCTGGCAGGGGCTGGGCCTGGCCAGTCTGTTCGTGCAGTGGCTGGCCGTCATCTGGACCGTCTGCCTGTGCAAGGCCCGGCCGCTGCTCGTGCGCCTGGCGCCGTGGATGGCCGAATTCTCGGCTTACGCGCTGATGCTGGCGACCACTGCCGCGGCCAGCTGGGTCGTGTTCGCGATAGATCGCAACCTGAGCCTGGGCTTCATCGACGCCAGCGCCGAATCCTGGCGCTTCGTGCTGCGCAACAGCGTGATCTGCGCGCTGATCGGCGGCGCGGTGCTGCGCTATTTCTACGTGCAGGAGCAGTGGCGCGAGCGCGTGCAGGCCGAGGAGCGCGCGCGCTTCGAGGCGTTGCAGGCGCGCATACGGCCGCATTTCCTGTTCAACAGCATGAATGTCATCGCCAGCCTGATCCGCGCGCGACCGGCCCAGGCCGAGGCCGCGGTCGAGGATCTGGCCGACCTGTTCCGCGCGGCGCTGGGCCGCGACGACGCGCGCAGCACCCTGGGCGAAGAGCTGGATCTCGCGCGCGGCTATCTGCGCATCGAGCAGCTGCGCCTCGGCGAGCGTCTCGCGGTGGACTGGCAGGTCGACGCCTTGCCGCGGGACCTGGAGCTGCCGTCGCTGCTGCTGCAGCCGCTGGTCGAGAATGCGGTCTACCACGGCATACAGCCGCTGCCTGCCGGCGGTACCGTACGCGTGCTCGGCCGCGTCGACGCCGGCGCGGTCGAGATCCAGGTCGACAATCCGTGCCCGCCGCCGGCGGCGCGGCGCGGCGGCGGCAACGGCATGGCGCTGAGCAATATCCGCAGCCGCCTCGCGCTGCACTACGGCGAGCGCGCGACCTTGGCGGTCGAGGACGCCGCCGAATCGTTCGACTGCCGCCTGCGCGTGCCGCTGCGGCCCTGAAGCGGCGGATGCCGCACGACGTGTGTCAAGGAGCGAGAGCATGCGAGTACTGATTGCCGACGACGAACCGCTGGCGCGCGAACGCCTCGCCGCGCTCGTCACCGACACCGGCGCCGAGGTGGTTGCCAGCGTGGACAACGGCGAGCAGGCGGTGCAGCAGGCCGACCGCCTGCGCCCTGACGTCTGCCTGCTCGACATCCGCATGCCCGGCATGGACGGCCTGGACGCCGCGCGCCTTATCGGCTCGCTGGAGGATCCTCCGGCCATCGTGTTCTGCACCGCCTATGACGAATATGCGCTCAAGGCGTTCGATGCGCATGCGGTCGACTATGTGCTCAAGCCGGTGCGGCGCGAGCGGCTGGATCAGGCCCTCGCGCGCGCGGGCCGGCTGGGCGCCGGCAAGGTCGACAAGCTGGCCGGCACGCTCGGCACGCACCGCCAGCGCAGTCACATCTGCGCGCGCGTGCGCGGCAACCTCGTGCTGGTACCGGTGCAGGACGTCCTCTACCTGCAGGCAGAGGACAAATATGTCGTGGTCCATCACACCAAGGGCCAGGTGCTCGTGGAGGATGCGCTCAAGGGCCTGGAAGACGAGTTCGGCGACCATTTCGTGCGCATCCACCGCAACTGCCTGGTTGCGCGCGACCGCATGGCCGGCCTGGTCCGCGGCAACGACGGCCGCGTCTTCGTCAAGGTCGACGGCAGCGCCGACGTGCTCGAAGTCAGCCGGCGCAACCTGCCGGGGTTGCGCAAGCTCGTGCGCAGTCTGTAGGTGCGTCGGGCGGAACGGGCTGTCGCCATCCGGTTTCGATCGTCTCCTTTCCCTTCCAGCCCCTCCGAGGGAAAGGACGGGATGGGGGGGGCTTCAGCCAGTTCTCGGAGCGACGGCCTGGTCTTTCCTTGAACGAAAGCGCCCGAAACACTCGATCGGCAAGTCCGGTTCTCGCTGGGCATTCCAGGGGTCGGAACCCACTCTTCGGCGAGCACAGCCGGCGCATAGTGTCGCGGCGGCTACCGGCCCCGCGCGGCAGCGGCTAGGATGCGCCGTCTTCCGCTGCTGCACGAAACGCCATGAAATTGCTGCGCATCGCCACGCGCCAGAGCGCGCTGGCCCTCTGGCAGGCCGAACACGTCGCCGCGCGGCTGCGCGCCGCCCATGCGGACCTGCAGGTCGAACTCGTGCCGATGACCACGCGCGGCGACCAGATCCTCGACCAGCCGCTATCGGCGATCGGCGGCAAGGGGCTGTTCCTCAAGGAGCTCGAGGTCGCGATGCTCGAAGGCCGCGCCGACGTGGCCGTGCATTCGCTCAAGGACGTGCCGATGGAGCTGGAACCCGGCTTCGCGCTCGGCGCCGTGCTCGAACGCGCCGATGCGGCCGACGCGCTGGTCAGCCCGCACTGCCGCACCCTCGCGGATCTGCCTGACGGCGCGCGCGTCGGCACTTCATCGCTGCGCCGCCAGGCCCAGCTGCGCGCGTTGCGGCCGGATGTGCGTCTGGCCGACCTGCGCGGCAACCTCGGCACGCGCCTGGGCAAGCTCGACGCCGGCGAGTACGACGCGATCATCCTGGCCTGCGCCGGTCTCGAACGGTTGGGGCTGGCTGCACGCATCGCGAGCCGGCTGGAACCGCCGGCCTGGATTCCGGCCGTGGCGCAGGGCGCGATTGCGATCGAATATCGCGCCGGCGACCGCGCGACCCTGCAGCGGCTGCAGCCGCTGAACGACGCCGACAGCGCGCGCTGTACCGGTGCCGAGCGCGCGATGAACCGCCGCCTGCACGGCAATTGCAGCGTGCCGATCGCCGGCTATTGCCGCGAGATCGAAAGCGGCCTGGAACTGACCGGCCTCGTCGGTGATGCAGTCAGCGGCCGCCTGATCCGCGCGACCGCGCAGGGGCCGCTCGATGCGCCCGAAGCGCTCGGCGAGCAGGTCGCGCAGTTGCTGCTCGGCCAGGGCGCCGGCGAGATGCTGCACGCGAGCCGCTGATCGTTCCTGCCGGGTTGCGGCGCGGAGGTTGCGCTGGGCGCCGCGAACCGCAACATCGGAGCCTCGACCGATCGAAGAACGGCGTTGGGTTCGACGTCGAAGCGAGCCGTCGTTTCGGCAAGCGTCTTTCGCGAGGGTGACTCCGCGACGTTGCGGTTCGCAATGCTCGCGGCAACCCGAGGCACAAAAAAACGGGCCTTTCGGCCCGTTTTCTTTTGCAGCGATGCCGCGGCGATCAGAAGTTGTAGACGAGGTTCGTCGTCATCAGCTGATCGGTCTTCTTGATGCCCGGGGCGACGTCGGTGTTGTGACGAACCTGGTAGCCGAGCTTCAGCGCCAGGGTCTTGTTCATGTTGACGACGAGACCGGCGTCGTTCTGATAGAACGTGTTGTCCGAGCCCGCTTCGACGAGGAAGGTGTTCTCGAACGCGGTGTTCTCGTTGAAACGGTGGCGGTAGCCGATCAGGCCGCGGCCGACGACGTCGGATTCGGTCTTGCCGGTCAGGATCGGCTCGAAGCGCTTGTAGCCCGGGCCGATTTCGAAGAACAGTTCGGTGCGCTCGTTCTTGATCGCGGTATAGCCGTAGCCCAGCGACAGCACGGCCTGGTAGTTGAACGGCGAGAAGTCGTCGTTTTCGTAGCGCAGCGCGCCGACGAGGTAGCTGCGCTCGTCGAACTTGTAGCCGGCCGAAGCGCCGGCTTCATAGCGGTTCGCCGTGTAGTCGTAGCGCGTGACGGCCGTCGGGACGCCGCCGATGGTTTCGATGCTGGTGGTATTGCCCTTGGAACGCAGGGCGCTCAGGTAGAAGTTGTCCTTCCAGACATCGTCTTCCATGCTGAAATTGAGCTTCGCGTTGAGGTTTTCCGACTTGGCGTTGCCGCGCGACGCGGCGAAGCCCAGTTCGCCGGAACCGGCCCAGCCACCGTCGGCGGCAGCGACGAGCGGCAGAGCGGCGAGTACGGCGGCGGCGATCAGGAGTTTCTTCATGGGGTTCACCCTTCTTCGATGAGGATCAATCGGGAACGTCCGCGTGCGTTGGAAACGCGGGCAAACGGAGCGCCGGATACTACGGCGAAGGTTTGAATCCGATCTGAACCGTAGGCGCCGCCGTGACCGGCGCGGCCAGTGTAGCGAGCTTTTTTCGCGGCTACGTGCGGGTTTTCCCATGCGTCGTAATAAAGGTTTACAACTTGCGGCATCGTCGCCGCGCGTCATAAAGATTTACGAATGCCGTGGCGGGACGGCGATGCGGCCGTACAGTGAGCCGGGCCGCGGTGCTGCCGGCAGTCGCAGTCGCTGCCGTTTCAAATCCGCCGTGCGCCGTAGTACAGATTCACGACATGGCGCGCTTCGGCAAAAAAAAGCCAGCGCTCGACGAAAATCCCTATGCTGCCGAGCAGCAGCGCGAGCAGAGCCAGCGCCGGCGACAGTGTGAGGAACGCCAGCGCGACGACCACACAGGCCAGCGGCGCGGCGAAGCCCAGCGCAAGGCTCAGCGCGCGCAGTTTTGCCGCATGGCGCCGCGCGAGCACGAAGCCCATTTCCCGCGTCAGATAGTTCTGTTCCGTATGCGGCCGCTCGAACGCCGCGACCTCGCCGAAGCGGCCGAGTCCCGTTGCGCTTTCGACGCTGGCGCGCGGCGCGGCGCCGTCGATGTGCCGCCAGTACAGCAGCTTGATCAGCGCGGCGAGCATGGCCACCGCGACGATCGCCGCGAGCAGCCACGGTGCCAGGCCCAGGCGCTGCCAGTCCTGCGCCGCGTCGCGCCCGGCCAGCGCGGCCAGCAGCCAGAGCCAGAGTCCGCCCGAATAGGCGCCGAGCAGCAGATAGGCCGGCGCGACCCAGCCGTTGTGCCAGGCCGGTATCGTGCGCAGGCTGGAATAGATGCGCGCAGTGCAGAACACGGTGACCAGTGCGCCCAGCGCGAGCAGCGCGCCGGCCACGCGCGGCAGCAACGGCCAGCCGGCGCCGGACGTGCCCGACAGCACGCTGATGCCGAGGACCAGCGCCGGCAGATAGGTCAGCACGGCGGCCACGCCTTCGCGCGACAGCCAGGAACTGCGCCACTGGCTGAACGCGCGCCAGGCGCGCCGGGGCTGGCCGAGGTGCGCAGTCGAGGCGAACAGGCCGACGCTGACGAGTACCGTGCCGGCCAGCAGCGGCGCGCCGGTCTGCCACAGGCCGTGCGGCCACAGGCCCGCCGCGACGCCGGCGCCGAGCAGACCGAGCAGGCCGTAGCCGGCGCCCGACAGGGTCGTGAAGAACAGGACGGACAGCGCCGGATGCATGGTGCGCGATCAGCCCGTGACCACGGCCGTGCCGGTCACCGTGACCATGAGCATGTCGCCGCCTTCCTTGATCTGGATGGTCTCGTAATCGAAGTCGATGCCGACGACGGCGTTCGCGCCGAGATCCTTGGCCGCTTCGACCATGTCCTCGATCGCCGCTTCCTTGGCCTTGCGCAGCACTTTCTCGTAGCTGCCCGAGCGGCCGCCGATGATGTCGCGGATGCCGGCGAAGAAATCGCGGAACACGTTGGCGCCGAGTATGGCTTCGCCGCTGACGAGACCGAGGTAGTTGCGGATCGGATGACCTTCCAGATTGGAGGTGGTGCTCAGCAGCATGGCGGTTCTCGTCGGTGGAAGAATCAGCGGGACAGCAGCTTGTCGACCCAGCGCAGCAGCGGCGACAGCTGGCTCGGATCCAGGGTTTCCGCGGCCGGCTCGGGTGTCGCCGCGCCGCAGCCGGCGCGGCGCGGCCGCGGCGGCAGGTAGCGGTTGACCGGCGCATAGCCGAGCTCGGGCATCAGGGCGACGCCGTCGCGCTCGGCGACGAGCCGCGAGACGGCCGAATCCGCATCGCCGAGGTCGCCGAAATGGCGCGCGCGCGTCGGGCAGGCCATGACGCAGGCCGGCTGGCGTTCGCTCTCGGCGAAGGATTCGTTGTAGATGCGGTCGACGCACAAGGTGCATTTCTGCATTACGCCGCGTTTTTCGCTGTACTCGCGCGCGCCGTACGGACAGGCCCAGGAGCAGAGCTTGCAGCCGATGCATTTGTCCTCGTCGACGAGGACGATGCCGTCCTCGGCGCGCTTGTAGCTCGCGCCGGTCGGGCAGACCGTCACGCAGTCGGGTTTCTCGCAGTGCAGGCAGGAGCGCGGGAAATGCACGGTCATCGCCGGCGCGTTCTCGGCGAACCCGGTCTTCGCGAGCTGCTGCAGCGGACCGTTGCCGGCCGCATCGCGGCGCGGCTGTACCTCGAAGCTGTGCACGCGGTTGAACCAGACGCCGAGTGGTTCGGCGCCGTAGGCATCCTCGTCGGGCAGCGGGCCGAACTGGCCGCCGTCGTTCCATTCCTTGCAGGCCACGGCGCAGGCATGGCAGCCCACGCAGGTGTCCAGGTCGATGACGAGGCCGAGCTTCTTCGGCGACGGCGGCGGCAGGCTGGTCATGCGCCAGTGACCTCGATGCGATGCGGCGGCAGGCCGGAGTCGGCGGCCTCGTCGGCGGCCTTGTCGATGCGCACGCGCAGATCGAACCAGGCGGCCTGGCCGGTGACCGGATCGGCGTTGGCGTAGCGGTAGCCGTCCGCGCGCGGCGGCAGCAGCTCGCTGATGACGTGGTTCAGCAGGAAGCCCTGCTGCGATTCGGGCGCATCCGCAGCGAGCTTCCAGGCGCCGCGGCGCTTGCCGATCGCGTTCCAGGTCCACACCGTGCCGGGCTCGGTGCCGCTGTGGCAGCGCACCGGCACGCGGATGCGGCCGTGCTGGGATTCGACCCAGACCCAGTCGTCGTCGCGCAGGTTCAGCGTCTGCGCTGTGTGCGGATGCAGATACAGGAAATTGCGTGCGGTGATCTGGCGCAGCCAGGCGTTCTGCGATCCCCAGGAGTGATACATGAACATCGGCCGCTGGGTGATCGCCGCGAGCGGATAGCGCGCGAGATCGGTCTGCTCCCATTCGAACGGCGCATACCAGAACGGCAGCGGATCGAAGTAGCGCGCGACGCGCTCGCGCTCGCGCGCCGGCGGCTGCACCGCGCCATGCCCCAGGGCGGCGAGACGGAAGCGCTGCAGCCGTTCCGAATACAGCTCGATGACCTGCGCATGGGTGGAACCGACGAAGCCCAGGCCGCGCGCCCATTCGAGATAGTCGCGATTGGCCATCTTGTAGTAGCGGCCCGCGGCGGGCACTTCCGCATGCCAGAACGCGCCGTGCTCCTTGTAGCGTTCGAGCTGCTGCGGGTTCGGTTCGCCGGTGCCTTCGCGCTGGCCGTCGCGGCCGCGCCAGCCGGCCAGCAGGCCGACGCCGGGGGCGCGCTCGTGCTCGACCATGTACTGCGCGAAGCCGTCCGGATAGCGCGGCGATCCGTCCTCGCGCACGCAGCCGGGCAGGCCCAGGCGCGCGCCGAGATCGAGCAGCACGTCCTGGAACGGCCGAACGTCGCGGTCGGGCATGGCGATCGGGTGGCGGATCGCGTCGCTGGCGCCGTCGGCATCGGAGATCGGCCGGTCCAGCAGCGAGATGCAGTCGTGGCGTTCCAGATACGTCGTGTCCGGCAGCACGAGGTCGGCGAACTCGACCATCTCCGAGGCGTAGGCGTCCACGTAGATGATGCGTGGAATCTTGTAGGCGCCGCCGGCGTCCTTCTCCACCAGCTGGCGCCGCGTGCGCGTCGTGTTCATGGCCGAGTTCCAGCTCATGTTGGCCATGAACAGGAACAGGGTGTCGATGCGCTGCGGATCGCCGGCCACGGCATTGGCGATCACGTTCTGCAGCATGCCGTGAACGGCCAGCGGATGCTGCCAGGAGAACGCCTTGTCGAGACGGCGCGGTTCGCCGTTCGCATCGACGAGCAGATCTTCGGGGGCGTGCACGTAGCCCAGCGGACCGGCATCGAGAGTGCCGTCGGCCTTGCGCGCCTTGCCGGGACGGTTCGCCGGCGGCACTCCCTTGGGATACGGCGGCTGGTAGCGGAAGCTGCCGGGCGTGTCGATTGCGCCGATCAGCATCTGCAGCACGTGCAGCAGGCGGCAGGTATGGAAGCCGTTGCTGTGCGCGGCGATGCCGCGCATCGCATGCAGCGACACCGGGCGGCCGATCATTTCCTCGTGCGTGCGGCCCCAGGCGTCGGTCCAGCGCTGCGGCAGGCGGATCTCCTCGCGGAACGCCGCGTCGGCGATCTCGCGGGCGATGCGCCGTATCGTCGCGACATCCAGGCCGCTATGTTCGGCCGCGCGCTCGGGCGCGTAGTCGGCGGCGAGGAAGCGCTCGGCCAGCAGCTGGAACGCCGGCACGGCGCGGCGCCCGTCGGCCAGGGTGAATTCGCCGACGACCACCGGAGCTATGGCTATGGCGTCGGCCGGCATCGCGACGCCGGCACGCGTCCAGCACAGCGCGCGACCGTCGGCGTCGCGTGCGAACAGGCCGTCGTCGGCGCCGCCGGGATTGCGCACGACGAGGTAGTGCGCATTCGTGTAGCGCACGAGGTAGTCGAAGTCGATCCAGTCGTTGCGCAGCAGTTCCTGGATCAGCGCACCCACGAACAGGCCGTCGCTGCCCGGGCGTATGCCGAGCCATTCGTCGGCGATCGCCGCATAGCCCGTGCGCACCGGATTGACCGCGAGCACCTTGGCGCCGCGCTGCTTGAGCTTGCCGAGGCCTAGCTTGATCGGATTGGAGTCGTGATCTTCGGCGACGCCGAACATCAGCAGATAGCGCGTGTGCTCCCAGTCGGGCTCGCCGAACTCCCAGAACGAACCGCCGAGCGTGTACATGCCGGCCGCGGCCATGTTGACCGAGCAGAAGCCGCCGTGCGCCGCGTAATTGATCGTGCCGAACTGCTGCGCCCACCAGCCGGTCAGCGCCTGCGACTGGTCGCGGCCGGTGAAGAAGGCGAGCTCGTCGGGATTGCGGCGGCGGATGTCGCCCAGCCACTGCGTCGCCAGCGCGAGCGCCTCGTCCCATTCGATCTCGCGGAATTCGCCCTTGCCGCGTTCGCCCGTGCGCAGCAGCGGCTTGCGCAGCCGCGCCGGCGAATAGTGCTGCATGATGCCGGCCGAGCCCTTCGCGCAGATCACGCCGCGATTGACCGGGTGGTCCGGATTTCCCTGGATGTAGCGGACCTTGCCGTCCTTCAGATGGACTTTGATGCCGCAGCGGCAGGCGCACATGTAGCAGGTCGTCGTCTTGACCTCGTCGCCGACGGGTTCGTGCAGTTTCAGGCTGGCGTGGGTCATGCGTCGGTCTGGCGGCGGCGCGAGGGCCGGCTGGGCGCGAATGGTAGCGGAGCCGCCGCGCAATTGCGCAGGCCCAGACCCGGGCGTCGGTTGTGGCGAGCCCGGCGAACGGCAACATCAAGGTCCGCACGCCTGCGGCAATCCCGAGCGGGGAAGCGCCGTGGCGCGCGACTCGAACGCCTCGAAAGGGGGGCAAAGCCTTTGGTCACCTCGACGTTGCGGTTCGCCGGGCTCGCCGCACCGACGGGTCAGTCCAGCCGCTTGTGCACGCGCGTCACGGCGATGCCGAGCATCAGCGCGCTGAATACGGCCAGCGCGACGAGCTCGATCCAGAGGTCGGCCAGGGTCGCGCCGCGCAGCGCGATGCCGCGGATCAGACGCAGGAAATGCGTCATCGGCAGGATTTCCGCGAGCCACTGCGCCGCGCGCGGCATGCCGGCATACGGGAACATGAAGCCCGACAGCAGGATCTGCGGCAGGAAGGTGAAGAACGCGAGCTGCATGGCCTGGAACTGGCTGCGCGCGAGGGTCGACAGGAATACGCCGAGCGCGAGGCAGGCGATGATGAACAGCAGCGCGGCAAGGTAGACGTCGAGCAGGCTGCCGCGCAGCGGCACGGCGAAGATCAGCTTGCCGAGCGCGAGCACGAGGCTGACCTGGACCAGGCCTATGCCGACGAACGGCAGCACCTTGCCCACGGTCAGTTCCCAGGGCGACACGGGTGTGGCGATCAGCATTTCCAGATTGCCGCGCTCGCGCTCGCGCACGAGGGCCATGGCCGTGAACATGACCATGGTCATGGTCAGGATCACGCCGACCAGACCCGGTACCGTATTGACCGGCGCACGCCGCTCGGGGTTGTAGAAATTCACGACCTCCATGCTGGCGGTCGCGGCGGATTGCCCGCGCAGATGGGCCAGCGGATACGCGGCGAGCTGCCGCGCGGCCTGCTGTACGACCTGGTCGGAGCCGTCGACGACGAGCTGCACGGCGGGCCGGTCGCCGCGTTCCAGGCGATTCTCGAAATCCGCGGGTATGACCAGGCCGACGCTGATGCGGCCCTGGCGCAGCGCCTCGTCGAGCTGCTGCGGCGAGGACAGCGCTTCGCGCAGGGTCAGCACCTGCGAGGCGGCGAGCTCGGCGACGAGTTCGCGCGAACGCATCGTGCCGGCCTGGTCGAGCACGGCCGCGTCGAGATGGCGCACGTCCAGATTGATCGCGAAGCCGAACAGCAGCAGCTGCATGGTCGGAATGCCGACGATCATGGCGAAGGTCAGCCGGTCGCGGCGCAGCTGACGCAGCTCCTTGAGCACGATGGAGAACAGTCGGCGCAGGCTCATGCGGCGGCTCCGGCTGCAGCGGCGTCCGTTGCCGGCTTGCGCGTCGCGGCGACGAAGACGTCCTCGAGATTGGCCGCGCCGCGGCGCACCTGCGCCTCGATGCCGCTTTCGCGCAGATGGCCCGTGAGCCTTTCGGCGTTCCAGGCCGCGTCCGCGGCGAGTACGCGCAATTCCGCGCCGATCTGCGCGAGCGCGACGATGCCGTCCTGGCCTTGCAAGACGAGCTGCGCGCGGCGGGGTGCTGCGCAGTCGACGAGCCAGACCGCGTACGGCAGCGCCTCGCAGAGCTCGCGCGGTGCGCCGTCGGCGACGAGGCGGCCCTGGTCGAGAATGGCCAGGCGATGGCAGCGTTCGGCTTCATCCATGTAGTGCGTGGAAACCAGCAGAGTGGTGCCGGCGTCGGTCAGCTCGAACAGCGAGTCCCAGAACTCGCGCCGCGACTGCGGATCCACGGCGCTGGTCGGCTCGTCGAGGAACAGCAGCTCGGGCTTGTGCAGCACCGCGCCGGCCAGCGCGAGACGCTGTTTCTGGCCGCCGGACAGCGTGCCGGCGAGTTGCCGGCGCCGGTCCGCGAGCCAGTAGCGCGCAAGCAGCTCCTGGATGCGCGCGCGCGCCGCGGCACGCGGAAGATCCTGCACCGCGGCGAGGAATTCGAGGTTTTCCTGCACGCTGAGGTCTTCGTACAGCGAGAACTTCTGCGTCATGTAGCCGATGCGGCGCTTGAGCTGTTCCGCCTGCTGCGGGATCTGCAGGCCCAGCACTTCGATGTCGCCGGCGCTCGGCGACAGCAGGCCGCAGAGCATGCGTATCGTCGTCGACTTGCCCGAGCCGTTCGGGCCGAGAAAGCCGTAGACCTGGGCTCGCCCGACGGTCAGGTCCACGCCGTCGACGGCGACCAGCGCGCCGAAGCGGCGCGTCAGGCCGCGCGCGCGGATCGCGATGGCCGTGCTCACGGCGTGGCCGCCTCGGCGGCGAGCGGCAGGCCGGCCGGCAGGTCCGCCGGTGCGGGCGCGCCGTTGCACTCGGTCGCGCAGGCCAGCAGCAGGGCTTCTGCGCGGAAGCTCAGCCGGTTCGCGTCGTCGCCGCTGAGCGCGTAGTAGGGCGTGAAGGCGGCTTCGCTGCGCACGGAGCGGATCTGTGCCGTGTACGTGGCGGCGATGCCGTTGATGCGCAGATTCAGCTTCTGCCCCGGCTGCAGGGCAGCGCGCCGCGGTGCCGGCACGAACAGCCGCGCATACGGCGCGGTGCCGCCGAGCAGCGCGACGACGGTCGCTCCCGGCGCGGGCTGGTCGCCGAGCTTGTACGGCAGCGAATCGACGCGGCCGGCCTGCGGCGCGCGCACGTCCAGGCGCGCGCGGCTCAGGCGCAGCGACTCGACCTGCGCCTGGGCCGAGGCCACGGCCGCGTCGACCTGGTCCAGCTGTTCGGGGCGCGTGCCGTGGGTCAGCTCCAGCAGCTTGGCCTGGGACGAAGCGACTTCGGCGCGGGCGGATTTCAGCGCCGTATCGCGGGCATCGAGGTCGGCCTGCGCGATCAGTCCCTTGCGGCGCAGCTCTGCGGCACGGTCGCGCTCGCGCTGCGCATCGTTGCGCGCGACCTCGACGCGATTGAGATCGGCGCGCGCCGCGGCCAGGGTCTCGCTGCGCGTGCCGTGCTGCAGTTCGGCCTGCGATGCGACGGCGCGGCGCAGCTCGGCCTCGGCCTGCGCGAGCTGCGCGTCGCTGCGGCGCGGATCGAGCTGCAGCAGCAGCTGGCCCGCGGCGACGGTGTCGCCTTCCTTGACCGCGATCGCGACGACCGGCTCGGCCGCGTCGGCCTGCACCGCCATGCGGTCCCACTCCAGGGTGCCCAGCAGCGGCGGCGTTTCGCTGCGGCTGCAGGCGCAAAGGAAAAGCAGCGCGGTTATCGGCAGCGGCCTGCGGACAGACCGCGCGACCGGTCGCGCGATGAGGCGGCGGTGAAGGAAATCAGTGTGCATCGGTCAGCTCCAGACCGCGCAGCAGCAGCGCGAGCACGTGCCGGCGCAGGCTGTCGGTGGTGATGTCGTCGGAGGGAAAGATCGCGCGCCAGATCGGCTGCGCGGCCAGCGGGAACACGGTCAGCCCGATCAGCGAGACCAGCAGCAGGCGCGGTTCCACGTCGGGATTCAGGCGGCCCTGGGCCTGGGCCTGCTGCACGAGTTCGCGCACGCGATGCGCGACCGGCGGCGCGATGCGCTCGATCAGTCGCCGGCGCAACTGGCCGCCTTCGCTGAGCACTTCGCGCAGCCACAGCTGCGGAAACCAGGGATTGGCCGACAGCAGCTCCAGCAGCGCGCCGACGAAGGCTTCGAGCGCGCCGCGCAGATCCGGTCCGGCCTCGGCCAGCCGCTGCCCCAGCGCCGCCGACAGCGGCTGCAGGCGCTCGTCCACGAGCGCATCGACGAGCTTGTCCTTGCTGCCGAAGTAGTAGTGCAGCAGCGCCGGCGTCACGCGCGCCCTGCGCGCGATCAGCGACAGCGGCGTCGCGGCGATGCCCTGTTCCGCGAACAGCTTCAGCGCCACGTCGAGCAGATGCGACCGCGCGTCGTCGCTGCCCGGACCGGTGCTCGAGGCCGGGCGGCCGCGGCGGCGGCGGACGGGTGGGGTGGGCGGCGGGGAGCTGGGCATGGGGCGTAATTTAATTGATGGTCAATTTAATTTTCAATGGCGGGAAGCGGTGCTGGTTCGCACGAGTCGCAAACCCTCGCCTTCAAGGGGGCGAGTGGGGCGCCGCCAGGAGGTCCCGAGCCGGCAGTTTTCCGACGTCCGCGACCGGCCGAGGTGAGTTGCGCGAACCGCGATGCCGAAACATCGCCGGTGCGCGCAATCGCTAGCCGGCGCCTTCGCCGGCATCGAGACGTCATGGTTGCGACGGCGTGCGGTCGATGCCTCGTGCCGCAGCGTGGACGGATGCCACGCTGCTGCAGTCCGCGCGGCTGGGCGCCTTGCCGATCGCAACCCGCACTCGCACGCCGCCCGATCGCCGACGACGATCGCGACCGGGTGCGACGCCATTCCCGCCGCCGCGGCGATCTGCCAAGCTCTGCGGCTCGTCCAGCCATCGCCCATGCCTGCATCGTCCTATCTCGCCGTCGCCCTGTGCGCCCTCGCGTTCATGCTGGCGCTGGCGTTCCGTCGTCATCGCGCCGCGCAGTTGCTCGCGGCGGGCACGCTCGCCGTCGGCGCACTGTCGCTGCCGGCCGACGGCGGCCTGCTCGCCGCTCGTGCGACCGAAGCGGCGACGATGTTCCTGCCGGGCTGCTGGCTGCTCGCGCTGCTGTTGCCGGAGCCGCCGCTGCGTTCGCGGCGCATGCTCGGATTCGTGCTCGTGCTCGGACTGGCCGCCGCATTGACCGCCGTGGCGCCGGCGCATGTCTGGGACGCCTTGCAGCGCGTGCTGCCGCTGGGCGGTGTGGCGCGACCCTGGCGCGAGGCGCTCGCGCTGAGTCTGCTGGCCGTGATGATTGCCGCCGGACAATGGCTGTATCGGCGCCGGCCGCTGGATGCGTTCATCGCCTCGGCGCTGCTGCTCGCCGCGGGCGGCTGGCTGCAACTGGCCGGACTGGATCTGCGCAGCTGGCTGCTCGCCGGCGCGGCGGTGCTCGGTGCCGGCGTGGTGTATTCGTCCTGGCGGCTCGCGTTCCTCGACGCGCTGACCGGACTGCCGAACCGGCGCGCGCTGGACGAGACCCTGGCGCGACTGTCCGGCGACTATGCAGTGGCCATGGTCGACGTCGACCACTTCAAGCAGTTCAACGACAAGCACGGCCACGACGCCGGCGACCGCGTGCTGGCCGCGGTCGCGCGCAGTCTCGCGCAGACGCGCACGGCGCAGGCGTTCCGCTTCGGCGGCGAGGAATTCTGTCTGCTGTTCCGCCGCCCCGAGCAGGCCAAGGCCGCCTGCGAGGACGCACGCCTCGCGATCGAAGCGCTGCGCGTGTCCCTGCCGGCCAGGCCCGCGGCGGCGAAGAACGGGAAGACCGCACGCAAGGCCACCCGCGCCGCGCCGGCCGTGCAGGTCACGGCGAGCCTCGGTCTGGCCCAGCGCAGCGCCGCGCGACGTACCCCGGCGGAGGTACTCAAGGCCGCCGATCAGTGCCTGTACAAGGCCAAGGACAAGGGGCGTAATCAGGTCGTCGCCTCGGCCTGAGCACGCCGGTCGCCGTTTCTCGTATATCGACGAGGCAGCGGACGGTCGGAACGGCCGGGCGCTGGCCATCATCAGGGGAGATTTCGCAATGACCATCCGGTTCGGCGGCCGTCGCGTCGCCCTGCTGCTCGCGCTGCTGCTGGGGGCCACGGCTGCACAGGCGGCCGATACGGACAAACCGCTGGCCGCCGACGAAGGCTGGGCGGTGATCGCGATCGACAACGGCATCGGCGCGAGTTCGGTCGTCGTCGACGGTCCGCGCCTGCGCGACGATCTCGCGCGCGGACTCAAGCCCGGCATGAACCTGCGTGTGCTGCGTCTGCGTGCCGGCACCTATCGCTGGACGCGGGCGAATCTGCAGGGCAGCTGGTCCTCCGACCGCTGGTACAACATCAAACGCGACGCGCGCTTCGAGTTCACGATCGAGCCCGGCGTCATCAACTACCCGGGCGACCTGCGCATGCGCGGCGGCTTCGGCTATGCGACGTTCCATCGCACGAACCGCGCACTGCAGACGATGATGCAGCTGGACAAGGAACATCCCGGCCTGCGCGAGCGCTTCAAATGGCGCAGCGAAGTCGGCGCGCCCGACCCGTTCCCGGCATTCGCCGCCCAGCTGCTGCCGGCCGCCGGCAACGCGGCGCTGCAGGCGTCGTCCGAGGCCGATACGGCCAAGTGGCGCGGCGTGGAAATCGATCAGCGCTTCAGCGATCTGTTCAGCGACCTGTTCGCCGCGCCGCGCGTCGACGAAGTCTGGCTCAGTCCCGACGGCAGCCTGCTCGCGTTCCAGGAGCGCCGCGCCAAGGGCAATGCCGTCGTCGTCGTCGACATCGACAGCGGCCAGTCGCTGGATGCGATGGTCGCCGCGGGCAGCATCGAGCAGATGCTGTGGGGCGGCGACCGCTCGCTCTACGTCAAGTACGCTTCCACCCTGGCCGACGTGCTCGCCGGGTTGCCGGCCGACGTGCGCGTCGTGAAGTCTTCCGCCGTCAGCCCCGGCGGTCTGCGCCTGCTGCGCTTCGGCGCCGGCCCGCTCGACGCGAAGAAAATGACGCAGCTGGACGTGCCCGGTGCGCTGGGCGTCAACGATGCGCTGCCCGACGATTCGCGCCGCGGCCTGATCTGGTACGGCGACTCCAAGGGCGAGACGCATCTGTTCACGCTCGACGAAGGTGCGGCGCGCGTGGACAGCAGGAATTTCCGGCCCGAGCTGCGCGAGGACCGCGGCATCGAACGCGCCGCCGCCGTGTTCGCCGATCGCAGCGGCGAGCTGCGCGCGGCCATCGTGCTGCAGGACGGCGAGAAGCGTGCGCTGGCCGTGCGCGACGGGGGCAACTGGGCCGTGAAGGCCGCGCTGCCGGAGAACGTCGAACTGCGGCCCTTCGCGCTCAGCGCGGATGCGAGCCATCTGCTGGTGCTGACGAACCATGAGCGCGCGCAGACCGAACTGGTCAAGCTCATGCTCGACACCGGCCAGCTCGGCGAAACGGTATTCGCGATGCCCGGCGCGGATCTGATCAACGTGATCCAGCGTTCGCGCGACCGGGCCGTGATCGGCGTGCGCTACTACAGCGGCGGCGTGCTGCGCGAACACTATTTCGACGAAGCCAAGGATCCGGCGCTGACGGCGATCGCCGCCAAGTTCCCGAACGCCGACGTCTACCGCATCGACGACAGCCGCGACGGCCGGCGCAACCTGCTGCTGGTGATGTCGGAAACCCAGCGCGGCGCGTACTACCTCTACGACCGCGAGACCAAGAAAGTCGAGAAGCTCGTCGACTCCTACGACGCGTTCAAGCACGCCAGGCCGGTCGCGGCGGAGACGTTCTCGGTCAAGGCCGCCGACGGCCTCGACGTGCAGGCTTTCCTGACCATGCCGGCCGGTGTCAGCGGCAAGGCGCCGCTGATCGTCATGCCGCACGGCGGGCCGATCGGCGTCTACGACACGCGCTATTTCGATCCCACGGTACAGATGCTGGCCGGCAGCGGCTGGGCGGTGCTGCGCGTCAACTATCGCGGCTCCGGCGGCGCCGGCCGTGCCTTCAGCGAAGCCGGCGAGGGGCGCTGGGGGCGCGAGATCGAAGCGGACGTCGACCTCGCGGTCAGCCACGCGCTGGAGCACTACGCGCTCGACCCGCAGCGCATCGCGCTGGTCGGTCACAGCTATGGCGGCTATTCGACCCTGATGGGCCTGATCAACAAGCCGGAACGCTATCGCTGCGGCGTTGCCGTCGCCGCGGTGACCGACCTGCCGCTGATGTTCAGCTCCGCCGACTTCACGATCAGCGACCGCGTGACGGCGCGCATGAAGAAGGTGATGGGCGATCCCGACACGCAGATGGACATGCTCCGGGAGAATTCGCCGGTCTATCAGTACAAGCGGCTGCAGCGGCCGCTGCTGCTGATCCACGGCACCGAGGACGTGCGCGTGACCTACGAGCACGCCTGGCGTCTGCGCAACCTCCTTGCCGGCGCCGGCCATGCGCCGGACTGGCTGCCCGTGCCCGGCGGCGATCACTCGCTGGCGCGACCCAAGGACGAGCTGGCCGTGCGCGCAGCCAGCGACATCTTCCTCAAGCGCTGCTTCGCCGCCGAAGCGGCGCACTGAGAGCGCGCCGGGGAAAGGGCCTGCGTAGGTTGTTCGACCGGACGGCGCGAGCGGCGCTTGCGCACGTTCCGCGAGAGTCGATCACCGGGCGCGATCCATTCGGGAGATGTCCGGGCAGGCTGTCGGGAAATAGCCTGCAGGCGCCGGTCGGCAGGCTTTGCGTGCGGAAGATTCGCGCGCACTCCGAATTTCGCCGCAGCGACGGCGATGCGCTGCCGGATGGGGGATTCGTCGACGTGCGGCGTCTGAGGCGGCATGGCGATGCAGCAGTGCTGTGCGGTCGACGAGGGGATCATGCGTACTTGGTTGTTGGACGTCCTGCTGGGCTGCGTCCTTGTGGCGCCGGTCGCGGCCGAGGTCGTGCCGGATCGGGATTTCGGCGTTGCCGGTGTCGTACAGGTCGATGTGCCGGCCGCCGGTGCATTGAGCGGCAGCAGCTATGTGTTGCGGCCGTCCGGCGGCGCCGTCGTCGCGCTGAGCCAGCAGGGAGCCGATCCGGCCGTCATAGTGCAGGCGCTCCGTGACGACGGCAGCGCCGATGCCGCCTTCGGTCCTGGCGGGCAGCGCGTACTGCGCGGCCTGCCGGGCATCGATTCCCGCGTGCGCATATACGCGCTGGCTCAGGACGATGCCAGCCGTCTCGTGCTGCTGATCGGCGCCGGCCAGACCTGCCGTTCGATGATCATGCGTCTACTGCCGGACGGGCGCACCGACACGACGTTCAATGCCGGCCTGCCGCTGGACGTGCCGGGCCCTGCCTGTTACGACAGTCTGCGCCGGCACGGCGAGGGATGGCTGGCGGTCCGCTTCATCGAGTCGTATTCGACGAGCGGCAGCCCGGCCTCATTCCATATTTCCGGCGAGATGGATCTGGCGCGCGTCACCGACACCGGCACTGTCGACGCCGCGTTCGGCTCGCAGGGACATCTGAGCGAGGTCAGCGTCTCCGATTCGCCGAACGATCTCTACGTACTGCCTGACGGCCGCATCCTCGTGCTGTACTCCGGCGGTCCGCGCGTCCTGCAGGTCGAACAGTCGAGCTGGTGGCGCGCCTACCGCGCCGACGGGCGTCCCGACGCGGGTTTCGGTACCAACGGCCGGCGCGATCTGCCGGCGCATGCGGCTGGCGCCGCCAAGCGCGTGCTGCCGTTGCAGGGGCGCGCCTGGCTGGCCGCCCGCGGCCGGCTGGTCGCCGAGGTCGACGAGAACGGGGCGTTCGTACGCGCGCTGAATGTGGACTATCCCAATCACACGGTGGAGCGCGCCTTCGACTATCCCGGCAACCGTGTGCTGCTGTTCACGACGTTCTATTCCGGCCTGACCACTCCCAGCCAGCTCGAAGGTACTTACCTGCATCTGCTTGACGCGGACCTGCAGCCGGTGCGCGATTTCGGCAGGGGCGGGGCGTTCGAGGCGCAGTTCGGGATGCGCGCTGCGCAGGTCGATGCGGCCGGGCGGTTCGTGCTGGGCAGCGGCGACGTTCTGCTGCGCTATCGCTACGTGCGCGGTGTCGAGCCCGAGCAACCCATCCCGGCCCTGGGCCTGCCGGCGTTGCTGTTGCTGGGGGCCGGACTCCTGCTGCTGGCCCACGGCCGGTGCCGCGTGCGCTGACGGCGGCGAATGGCCGCCCGCCTCGGGCACAATGGCCTTCTCGTGGATCCTACGGAGTGGGCCGCATGAAGCCGCTGCACCGTCTCGCCGTCTGCCTGTTCGTCGCGCTGCTGACGGCGGCGCTGGCCGGTTGCCAGAGCGCCTATTTCGGCGCGCTGGAGAAGATCGGCATCGCCAAGCGCGATCTGCTGCTGGATCGTGTCGATGCGGCGCGCAGCGCCCAGGGCCAGGCCGAGCAGGCCTACGTCGACGCGCTGACCCGGTTTCGCGAAGTCGTCAGTGTCGACGCCGGCGAACTCGAAACGGTCTATCTGCGGCTCAAGGCCAGCCACGACGACGCGACGGCGCGCGCAAAGGCCTTCGGCGAGCGCATCACTGCGGTCGAGTCCGTCGCCGACGCGCTGTTCGCCGAATGGCAGGGCGAACTCGCGCAATACGGCGACGCCGGCCTGCGCGCCAAGTCCAAGGCCCAGCTCGAACGCACACGCAGCCGCTATCGCAGCCTGGATCAGGCCATGCGCCGCGCCGAAGCCAGCTTCCAGCCTGCGCTCAAGGTGCTCGGCGATCAGGTGCTGTATCTCAAGCACAACCTCAATGCCGCGGCCATCGGCGCGATCCGCGACGAGCTGCCGCGACTGCAGGCCGACGCCGCGAGCCTGCAGCGCGACGTGCAGCGTGCGACGGCCGAAGCGGACCGGTTTCTCAAGGAGTTCCGCGTAGAGACGCCGTGACGATCGTGGCGACCGCAGTTTTCCGCGTGCGGCTTTTCCCAGGACGTCTGCGAGCGCGTTTCTCGTCGCCTGCCTAGCCTGCGTTTTCGCGGCGCCAGGTCGCGGCCGCATTGCGGGTCCGGCGCGCGCTCGCCATTCCGATCCGCTGCGCGCATTGGGGGTGAAGGCATTCGGCGACGTCCTTCAGGATGCCGGATCGCCGCGACGTGGATTCGCGCCGCCAACCATTGTCCCGGGGAGCCTTGTCCATGTTCAGAACCGTCGCCGCCGCAGTGCTGTTGGCCGCCGGCAGCGCCAAGGCCGAGCTCTATGCCGACACGACGTTCGGCAACGCCGGCTTCGTCGACGTCGCGATCAGCGACGTGCCGTATTTCCAGCGGCCGACCGTGCTCGTGCAGCCCGACCATCGTGTCGTCGTCGCCGTGGTGCCCGAGCCTACCGTGCAGACGCCGCCGCTGCAGATGCGCATCGTGCGCCTGCTGCCGGACGGCAGCCGCGATACCGCATTCGGCGCGAACGGGATAGCGGCACTGCCTTTGACGTCGCAGCCGGTCCAGTACGGCTACGTGACCGATCTGCAGCGGCAGGCCGACGGCCGGCTGCTCGTCATGGTCTGGATGAGCCGTCCGGGAACGCCGCCGGCACCCGGCGGGACGCCAGTGGATATCCTTGAGCAGCTGCTGCTGCGACTCAACGACGACGGCAGCCCCGACGCGACGTTCAATGCGGGGCAGCCCGTCGTGCTGTCCAGCGGCACGCAGTCGCTCGCGCTGAAGCTGCTGCCGCCGCAGGCCGACGGCGGTCTGCTCCTGGTCTTCACGAACGGCAACGAGCGCTTCCGCGCGCGGCGCCTGCGCGCAGACGGCAGCGCCGATACGGCGTTCGGCAGCGGCGGCGAACTGATCGTCACGCAGCCCGGCAGCATCAGCAGCGACGTCATGAGCCTGCCGGGCGGCGGCTTGCAGGTCCTGCATCGCTCGGCGTACGGCAGCCCGCCGCGCAATTTCTGGCGCCGCTATCGCGGCGACGGCAGCCTCGACACGGCGTTCGGCAACGGCGGCGAGCAGGAGCTGATCCTGACCGAAAGCTTGCCGATGGAGAGCGTGGGTGCGCTCGGCGACGGCACCGTGCTGGGCTGGCGAGGATCGTGTCCGATGCGCCTGTTCGATGCCGAGGGCCGCGTGCTGAGCTATCTGGCCACCTGTCCCGACCTCCTCTACACCGGCGGCTTCCGGCCGCAGCGCTACGGCGAAAAGCTGCTGTTCAGCGGCATCATCAATGGCTTCAGCGCGACGAGCGCACCGGACGGCGGACCGACCGGTCTGTTTCTGCACGTGACCGACCGCCGCGGCGTATTGGATCGCGGATTCACGGCGAGCGTGGACGGCCGCTGGCGGCCGCCGGACCAGTCCAGCGCGCCCTATATGGCCGCGGCCGACGGCGGCGACCGCATCGTGCTCGTGCGCCCCGACGACAACGGCCTGCGCGTCTGGCGCTATCGCGACCTGCGCGGCAGCGATCCGCTGAGCCGGCCGGTGCCGGCGCTGAACCCGGCCGCGTCGGCGCTGCTGCTCGCGATGCTGGCGATAGTGGGCCTGTTCGCCGTGCGCCGCCGCGCGGCGTAATGAAACGCCTGCTTCGTGCCGGTGTCGTCACGATCGGGCTGGCGCTGGCGTTGGTCGCCGCGAATGCCGCGGCGTTGCTGCTGCCCGATCCGGGCTTCGGCCGTTCCGGCGAGGTCGTGCTCGGCGCACCCGCGGCATTCGATCAGGTACCGCCGTTTCTCGCGGCCTACGACGACGGCCGCATCGTCGCCGCGCTCGCGGCACGGGACTATGCGAGTCCGGGATTGCAGCTGCTGATCTATCGGCTGGTGCCGGACGGCAGACCGGATCCGTCGTTCGGTGCGAACGGGCAGGTGCTCCTTCGCGTCGACGAAAGGCCGCTGCGGTCGCGATTGCGGCAAGTCGATGCATTGGCGGACGGCGGTATGCGTCTGGTGCTCAGCGTAGCTGTTCCGGAATCGCCTGCGTTGCGGGCCGTCATCATCCAGCTCGGGCCAGATGGTTCGGCCGATCCGCGCTTCAACCGCGGCCAGCCGTTGCGCTGGGATCTGCCGCCGGCACGCGACGTCGTCTTGCGCCCCCAGGGTGATGGTCTACTGCTGATTGCGCTGCGGCCGCTGAGCTTCGGTTATGGCAGCGGCGCTCCTGCCGGCATGGATGTCTGGCGTCTGCAAGGCGACGGCAGCCTGGATGCGCGCTTCGGCCGCAACGGGCGAATCAGCGAAACGGACGAATCCAGCGGCATCAGCGATGTGCTCGTATTGCCCGACGGTGGCTTCCAGACCGTGAACAGCGAAGCTGGCAGTGGACGGCGAGCCACCCGCTGGCGTCGCTACACGGCAGACGGCCAATACGATATCGGTTTCGGCCCAGGCGGCTGGCGCGATGCGTTGCCGGCGGCCTACGACCCGTTGTCGCGGCTGCTGCCGCTCGGCGACGGGCGGCTGCTCGCCACCAGTCGTGCGGGCAGCATCCTGGGTTATGTCGATGCGAGGGGGGAGCTCGTCGCATTCCCCGCGTCGTTTTCGCAACGGGTCGACTATGCGCGGGTATTCGGCGGCGAGCGCGTGTTCGCCAGTTCGCGACGCGACAGCGGCTGGTCGTTACCGACGGACGGAACCTATCTGCTGGCCTTCCGCGGCAGCGGTCAGCCGGACCGCTCGTTCGGTGAGGGCGGCGCCTACCGGCTCGAGGGATATTGGCTCGTCGCGGGTCAGGTCGTCGTCGATGCGCCCGGCAGCTTCGTCGTCGGCCGCCCCGAGTACAGCGGCGGCTTCCGCCTGATGCGCCAACGCGAATTCGACGGCGCGGCCCTGCAGCCCATACCGGCGACGCCTCCACCGGCCCGCAGCCTCCTCGCACTGGGCCTGGTTCTTGCTGCCCTGGCGGCGCTGCGCCGCCGGGCCCGTCACCAGCGCCCGCCTCGGGCCCCCGGCAGGTTCCTTTGACGGCTTCTGGCCTATAATCCGCGGCCCGCGACCGCCTGCCGGTCGCCACGCGGCTTCCGGTCGCGTACCGGATCCAATTCCCACGGAGTCATCCATGAGCATCGAACAGCTGGAAAGCATTGCCCAGGCGATGGTCGCCCCGGGCAAGGGCATCATCGCGATCGACGAGTCCAACACCACGATCAAGAAGCGCTTCGACGGTGTCGGCATCGACTGCACGGAAGAGAATCGTCGCGCCTATCGCGAAATGCTGCTGACCGCGCCCAACCTGTCCGATCACATCTCCGGCGCGATCCTGTACGACGAAACGCTGCGCCAGTCGAGCCGGGCCGGCGTGCCGTTCACGAAGATCATGCTCGACCACGGCATCCTGCCGGGCATCAAGGTCGACAAGGGCCCGCATCCGCTGGCCGGCTTCCCGGGCGAACTCGTGACGGAAGGTCTCGATGGCCTGCGCGACCGCCTCAAGGAATACGCCGACCTCGGCGCGAAGTTCGCCAAGTGGCGCGCGGTCATCACGATCGGCGACGACATGCCGAGCTCGACCTGCATCGAAGCCAACTGCCATGCGCTCGCTCGTTACGCCGCGCTGTGCCAGGAAGCCGGCATCGTGCCGATGGTGGAACCCGAAGTGCTGATGGACGGCGCGCACGACCTTGACGTCTGCTACGACGTGACCGAAGTGACCCTGCGCTCGCTGTTCGCCTCGCTGTACGAGCAGAACGTGATGCTGGAAGGCACCATCCTGAAGGCCAGCATGGTCGTCTCCGGCAAGGACTGCCCGGAACAGGCCAGCATCGACGAAGTCGCCGAAGCGACCGTGCGCTGCCTCAAGGCGAGCGTGCCGGCCTCGCTGCCGGGCATCGTGTTCCTGTCGGGCGGCCAGTCCGACGAAGCCGCGACCGCGCACCTCAACGCGATGAACCAGATGGGCCCGCACCCGTGGCCGCTGAGCTTCTCCTACGGCCGCGCGATGCAGTCGGCCGCGCTGAAGCTGTGGTCCAAGGACATGACGGCGAACTTCGCCGACGCGCAGAAGACCGTCGCGCAGCGTGCGCGTGAGAACGGTCTGGCGGCGCTGGGTCAGTGGAAGAAGTCGGCCTGAGCGGCTTCTGAAACGTGATTGCGAGAAACGCCGGCCTTGAGCCGGCGTTTTTCGTTGCGAAAGGGCGTCGGGATTCGTTGGTGCCGCAATCTTCGCTACGCAGGGCGGGGTCGTCGGGGCGGCTCTGGCAATCGGGAGGCGCGCGGTAGTCGCGACGGCTCCGGTTGCGGTGCTTCGCGTCGGCGACGGCGTGATGTTGCGCACCGCTGCGCTCAGCGCAGCCTACAGCGCGCGTACGAGTTTCAGCACTTGGGCGGCGACGTCGAGTTCGCGCGCCTCGTCGGCGGCGTTGCCGTCTTCGGCATGCCAGGCGGCGGACAGGCAGCCGTAGGCGTAGGCATAGGCCAGAATCTGCGGCAGTTCCTGGCCCAGTGCACGCGCATAGATCCCGGCGCGGCGGTACAGGTGTTCCGGGGACAGGCAGAGGTCGTCGCGCTGCAGCGGGTTGTAAAGCAGGTTGGCCGCGTCGAACGCCGCATCGCCGACAAGACCGCGCGGGTCGATCGCAAGCCAGCCGCGTGGGCCGTGCAGAATGTTGCCGTGATGCAGGTCGCCGTGCAGCGGGCGCGCGTCGTGCGTGGCGCGCAGCAGGCGTTCGGCCATGCGGGCGGCTTCGCGGTAGGGATCGCCGGCCGGTCGGCCGCGGGCCTGCGCGAAGAGGCTCGCGAAATGGCTGGCCAGCGGCGTCAGGCTTGCCGGCACCGGCGTGCGCGACGGCGTGCCCAGGCGCGCGAGAACCTCGGCGGCTATCTCGCTGGCGGCGGCGTCGCCGTATTCGTCGAGGAACTGCGCCAGGCTGGTCGCGCCGGCGTATTCCAGCAGCTGACGGTGGCCATTGACCGCATACAGCCGCGCCAGCCCTTCGCCGCGGCGCCAGCGCAGCAGCGGCGTGCCGCCCAGCTCGTCGAGACCGGCCGGCTTGATCGCCTTGACCACGGCCGGGCTGCCGTCGGCGCGCAGCACCTGCCAGACCCGGCTCGTGCGCGTGTCGGCCAGCAGCTGCGGCCGGCGCAGGCGCCAGCGTGGCGGAAAATCCGGCCGTCCGCCGCCGCGCGGCGGTCTGCGCAGGCGGCGCATCAGCCGGCCAGCGCGGCGCGGTAGGCCTGCAGCGCGCGCGGGCCGAAGCAGCAGAACACGATGCGTTCGAGCGAGCCGGGTTCGCGCGCGGCCTCGTGCGCCTCGGTCACCGCGATCGCGACGGCCTGATCCAGCGGATAGCCGAACACGCCGCAGCTGATCGACGGAAACGCGATGCTCGCCAGCTGGTGGCGCCGGGCCAGCTCGAAGCAGTTGCGGTAGCAGGCTGCGAGCAGGGCCGGTTCGCCCTTGTCGCCGCCGTACCAGACCGGGCCGACGGTGTGGATGATGTGCCGCGCCGGCAGGCGGTGGCCGCCGGTCAGCACGGCTTCGCCGGTCGGGCAGCGCACATAGGGCCGGATCATCGGCAGAGCCCGGCATTCGTCCACCAGGCCCGGTCCGGCCGCGCGGTGGATCGCGCCGTCGACGCCGCCGCCGCCGCTCAGGCTTTCGTTGGCCGCATTGACGATCGCGTCCAGCGGCAGGGTCGTGATGTCGGCTTCGATGGCTTCAAGCACGAGCTGCATGGGACAAGTCCTTGTTTTCCTGATGTTCTCACAGCGACTTTCCCGGTGGAGCGGCCGACCTCGCCGGGCCTGAGGGGAAACCCGCTAGACCTTGGTCTAGGGGTTTACTGAACCCATCGGTATTGAAAAATAGTTGCCTAGGCAATAATGTCTGCGGCAATCATGAACCGTCCCGATCCCCGCTCGACCTTCGCCTACCCGCTGCTCGACGTCACGCGGCTGCTGCGCAAGCACTTCGACCGCCGCGCCGAGCCGCTGGGTCTGACCCGCGCCCAGTGGCGCGCGATCAAGATGATCCATCGTCACAAGGGCATCAGCCAGAAGGCCCTGGCCGAGCTGCTCGAAATGGAAGCCATTCCGGTCAGCCGCGTGATCGACCGCCTGCAGCAGGCCGGCTTCGTCGAGCGCCGCGCCGACCCGCAGGACCGCCGCGTCTGGCGCCTGCACACCTTGCCGCGCGCCGACGCCGTGCTCGACGACATGGAAGTCATCGCCGCCGGCCTGCGCGACGTCGCCCTGGCCGGCATCACCGATGCCGAGCTGATCGCCTGTCTCGATGTGCTCGAGCGCATGAAGCAGAACCTCGCCGCGCTCGACGACAAGACCTCTCCGAAAAACACCGCCACGAATTGAGCATCGCCATGACTGCCAAGACCGAAACGACTGCCGCCGCGCCTGCGCGCAAGCGCTCCAATGCCGTGCTCTGGATCGCCGGGCCGGCGCTGGTGCTCGCGATCGCGGGCTACTTCTACTTCACCGGCGGCCGCTACGTGGACACCGACAATGCCTACGTGCAGGCCGACCAGATCACCATCGCCCCGCAGATCGCCGGCCGCGTCGTCGACGTGCGCGTGCGCGAGAACCAGGCCGTCAAGGCCGGCGACCTGCTGTTCCGCATCGACGAGGAGCCGCTGAAGATCGCCGTGCAGCGTCTGGAAGCGCAGGCCGAATCGGTGCGCAGCATGCTCGACGGCGCACGCAACGGCTATCGCGGCGCCGAGGCCGACCTGCGTTCTGCGGAAGCCGATCTGCAGCACGCCCAGCAGCAGTACGAACGCGTCAAGGATCTGCGCGCGCGCGGCCTCGTCGCCCAGCAGGCGCTGGACGACGCGGCCAATACCGTCGCGAGCTCGCGCGGCAAGCGCGACGCGAATTCCGCCGCGGTCGCGCGGGCGCAGAACCTGCTCGGCGGCCTGCCGAGCGCGTCCAACGACTCGCTGCCGGGCTACAAGCTCGCCGTCGCGCAGCTGGCCCAGGCCCAGCTCGACCTGTCGCATGCGGAAGTGCGCGCGCCGGTCGACGGCGTCATCGGCAAGACCGATCTGCAGGTCGGCGAATTTCTCGCGGTCGGCCAGCCGGCCATGCCGCTGGTCGCCACGCAGACCTTGTGGGTGCAGGCCAACTTCAAGGAAACCGACCTGACCAACGTCGAGATCGGCCAGGAGGCGAAGATCGCGATCGACACCTATCCGGGCAAGCACTGGAATGCGCGCGTCGCCTCGATCAGCCCTGCCTCGGGTGCGGAGTTCGCCGTGCTGCCGGCGCAGAACGCCACCGGCAACTGGGTCAAGATCGTGCAGCGCATCCCGGTGCGCCTCGCGCTGGACCCGGCGCCGGGCCTGCCGACCTTGCGCGCGGGCATGAGCGCCGAAGTGGAAATCGACACCGGCCGCGAACGTGCGCGCTACAGCCAGTGGTTCGGTGCGCACAGCGCCGAGCAACCGATCGCGAGCCGCTGAGTCGTCCTGCGGACCTGAAACCATGAGCAACGCCGCCACCCACCGCGAAGTCGCCAATCTGCCGCTGCTGGTGGTCTCCATCATGCTGGCGACGTTGATGCAGGTCATCGACACGACCATCGCCAACGTCGCCCTGCCGGACATGCAGGGCGCCCTGTCGGCGACCCAGGACCAGGTGTCCTGGGTGCTGACGTCCTACATCGTCGCCGCGGCGATCGCGACGCCGGCCACGGGCTGGCTCGCCGCCAAGCTCGGCCGCCGCCATCTGCTCGCGATCGCGATCAGCGGCTTCACCGTGGCCTCGCTGCTCTGCGCGGTCGCGACCGACATCGGCCAGATGGTCGCGTTCCGCGTGCTGCAGGGCCTGTTCGGCGCCGCGCTCGTGCCGATCTCCCAGTCGACCATGCTCGACGTGTTCCCGCGCGAGAAGCACGGCGCGGCCATGGCCATGTGGGGCATGGGCGTCATGGTCGGTCCGATTCTCGGCCCGCCGCTGGGCGGCTGGCTGACCGACCATTACAGCTGGCACTGGGTGTTCCTGATCAACCTGCCGATCGGCGCCGCGGCGCTGTTCGGCGTGCTGGCCAGCGTGCCGGCCGACGAGGCGCACGACTACCGTTTCGACTGGCGCGGCTTTCTTCTGCTGGCCGCCGGCGTCGGCGGGCTGCAGCTCATGCTCGACCGCGGCGAACAGAAGGACTGGTTCGACGCGCTGGAAATCCAGATCGAGGCAGCCATCGCCTTCCTCGGCTTCTATCTGTACTGGGTGCACTGGCGCAACGCGGAACGGCCGTTCCTCGACCTCGGCCTGCTGCGCGACCGCAGTTTCCTGTCGGGCAACCTCTTCATCTTCGTGATCGGCGTCGTGCTGTTCGCGACGATGGCGCTGCTGCCGCCGTATCTGCAAAGCCTCATGGGCTATCCGGTCGTCACGACCGGCCTGCTGATGGCGCCGCGCGGCGTCGGCACCCTGATCGCGATGCTCGTCGTCGGACGCCTGCTCGCCCGCGGCGCCGATGCGCGCCTGCTGATCCTCGTCGGCCTGCTGCTGACCGTCGTATCGTTGTGGCAAATGGCACATTTCAGCGCCGACATGCCGTCGGGTCCGGTGATATGGGCCGGCGTGATCCAGGGGCTGGGCCTGGGCCTGGTGTTCGTGCCGGTCTCGACGATGGCCTATGCGACCCTGCCGATGCCGCGCCGCACCGAGGCGGCCGGCATGTTCAGCCTGACCCGCAACCTGGGTTCGAGCATCGGCATCTCGCTGGTGATGACCCTGCTGTCGCGCGGCACGCAGATCAATCATGCCGAGCTCGCCGAGCGCATCACAGCGTACGGCCATACGCCGCTGCCGGCCGGCATCGACATCCACAGCGCGACCGGCCTGGCGGCACTGAACGGCGAAGTTTCCCGTCAGGCTGCCGCAATTGCCTTCCTCAATGACTTCTGGCTGATGATGATTCTGACCTTAGCTGCGATACCGTTGCTGCTGATGTTCCGGCGGCCGAATCGCAATGCCGCCCCTGTGCCGGCGGCCGCCGCGGTGGATCACTGATTCACTCGTACGCCACGTCGTCGGCGTAGGATGGCCGCCGCAAGGCGGCGTCCGACCCTGTATCTCGATGCCGCGGCGCCCTGCGCCCGCGGCTACCGCCGACCGCGCCTGTCGCGGCCGGCGGCCAAGGAAGCCGAAGATGTTCAAGCGTTGCCTGCCATTGCCGTTCCTCGCCGCCTGCGTCCTGCTGTCGGCGTGCAAGCGCGAGGATCCGTCCCAGGTGCCCAGTCCGACGGCGCCGGTCAAGGTCACCGCGCAGGCCGTCGAGAGCAAATCCTGGTCGGACGTGATCGAGGCGCTGGGCACGGCCCAGGCGAACGAGTCGATCACGCTGACGGCCAAGATCACCGAAACCGTGCGCCGGGTGAATTTCACCGACGGCCAGGCGGTCGCCGCCGGCGATGTGCTCGTGGAGCTGACTTCCAGCCAGCAGGCCGCGCAGCTCAAGGACGCCCAGGCCATGGCGCGCGACGCCGACCGGCAGTATCAGCGCCAGCAGGACCTCGTGAAGCAGGGCACCGTGTCCAAGGCGCTGTTCGACACGGCCACGGCCAATCGCGATTCCAACAGCGCCAAGGTCGACGCGATCCGGGCGCAGCTGTCCGACCGCGTCATCACCGCGCCGTTCGGCGGCGTGCTTGGCCTGCGCCGCGTGAGCCCGGGCACCCTGGTCACGCCGGGCACCGAGATCACGACTCTGGACGACATCGACACGATCAAGCTGGATTTCTCGGTACCCGAAACCCTGCTCGGCGTAGTCGCGGTCGGCCAGGACGTGCAGGCGACGACGGCCGCCTGGCCCGAGCGCCACTGGCAGGGCCGCGTGACCTCGATCGACTCGCGCGTCGACACGGCCTCGCGCTCGGTGCTCGTGCGCGCGCAGATCGACAATCGCGAGCGCGTGCTGCGTCCGGGCATGCTGCTGTCGGTGCAGGTGTTCCGCGCGCCGCGCCAGGCGCTGGTGCTGCCGGAGATCGCGCTCGTGCAGGTCGGCACCGATTCGTTCGTGTTCCGCATCCGTCCGGACAGCACGGTCGAGCAGGTGCGCATCGTGCCCGGCGCGCGGCGCCGTGGCGAGATCGAGGTGCGCGAGGGCCTGCAGGCCGGCGACCGCGTCGTCGTCGACGGCACGGTCAAGCTGCGCGGCGGCGCCAAGGTCGCCGTCGAGGAAACTGTCGCGGCCAGCGCGGCGCCGGCCGCGGCGAACTGAGGAGTCGCCATGCTGCTGTCGGACGTCTCGGTCAAGCGACCCGTCTTCGCGACCGTCCTTTCGCTGATCCTGCTCGTGCTCGGCCTGATCGCGTTCACGCGGCTGCCGCTGCGCGAGCTGCCGAACATCGACCCGCCGATCGTCTCGATCGACACGACATATACCGGCGCCTCGGCCTCGGTCGTCGAGACGCGCGTGACCCAGGTGCTCGAGGATGCCGTCGCCGGCATCGAAGGCGTGGAGAGCGTGCAGTCTTCCAGCCGCAACGGCCGCTCCAGCATCACGATGGAGTTCACCCTGAGCCGCGACATCGAAGGCGCGGCCAACGACGTGCGCGACGCGGTCGCGCGCGCATCCGACCGGCTGCCTGAAGAGATCGACCCGCCGCAGGTGGCCAAGGTCGAAGGCGACGCCGACGTGATCATCTGGCTCAACCTGAGCTCGACCACGCTCGACCAGCTCGCGCTGACCGACTACGCCGACCGCTACATCGTCGACCGCCTGTCCTCGATCGACGGCGTGGCCCAGGTCAATCTCGCCGGCGGCCAGCGCTATGCCATGCGCATCTGGCTCGACCGCAAGGCGCTGGCCGCGCGCAACCTCACGGCCAACGACGTCGAGACCGCGCTGCGCCGCGAGAACGTCGAGCTGCCGGCCGGCCGCATCGAGTCGGATACGCGCGACTTCACCCTGCGCGTGTCGCGCGACTACCGCTCGCCCGAGGACTTCGCCGCGCTGGCCATCGCCAAGTCCGGGGACGGCCACGTCACGCGCCTGGCCGAAGTGGCCAAGGTCGAGCGCGGCGCCGAGGAGCGCCGCGCGTATTTCCGCGGCAACGGCAAGCCCATGGTCGGTCTGGGCATCGTCAAGACCTCCACCGCGAACAGCCTCGACGTCGCCGCGCGGGCCAAGGCCGAGATGGAGCGCATCCAGCAGTCGCTGCCCGACGGCATGACCATCGGCGTCAGCTACGACTCGACCATCTTCATCGACGCGGCCGTGCATCAGGTCTACAAGACCCTGGCCGAAGCCGTGCTGCTCGTGCTCGTCGTGATCTTCCTGTTCCTCGGCAGCGTGCGTGCGGCGCTGATTCCGGCCGTGACCGTGCCGGTCTGCGTGATCGCCGCGTTCCTCGGCCTGTACGCATTCGGCTTCTCGATCAACCTGCTGACCCTGCTCGCGCTGGTGCTGTCGATCGGCCTCGTCGTCGACGACGCGATCGTCGTGCTGGAGAACTGCCAGCGCCGCGTCGATCTCGGCGAGCCGCCGCTGGTCGCCGCCTATCGCGGCTCGCGCCAGGTCGCCTTCGCGGTCATCGCGACGACGGCCGTGCTGATCGCGGTGTTCCTGCCGATCGCGTTCATGGAAGGCAACAACGGCCGCCTGTTCCGCGAACTCGCCGTTGCGGTCGCCGGCGCGGTCGCGATTTCCGCATTCGTCGCGCTGACCCTGACGCCGATGATGTGCTCGCGCCTGTTGCGCGCGCACAGGCACGAGAAGGGGTTCGTCGCCTGGACCGAGCGTCAGCTCGGACGTCTCGGCACGGGTTATCGCCGGGCGCTGGACAAGAGCGTCGGCCGGCCGGTGCTGATCGGCGCGGTGCTCGCCGCGGCGCTCGCCGCGATCGGCGCGCTGTTCGTCAGCGTGCCCAAGGAGCTTGCGCCGCCCGAAGACCGCGGCGTGTTCTTCGCCCAGGTCATAGGCCCGGAAGGTGCCGGCTACGACTACACGGTCGGACAGATCCAGGAAGTCGAGAAGCGCCTGCTGAGCCTCAGCGGCGACGGCAGTCCGATCTATCGCATCAATGCGCGCGTGCCCGGCGGCTGGGGGCGCAGCGAGGAAATGCATACGGGCCAGGCCGTCGTGCTGCTCAAGCCCTGGGATCAGCGCAGCAAGACCACGGCGCAGGTCGTCGACGAGACGCGCGCGCTGCTCGCCGACGTGACCGGCGTACGCGCGATTCCGCAGGTGCGCCAGGGCCTCGTGCGTTCCGGCGGCCAGCCGCTGCAGCTCGTGCTCGGCGGGCCGAGCTACGAAGAGCTGGTCGAATGGCGCGACCGCATGCTCAAGCGCATGGAAGCCAATCCGAAGCTGTTCGCGGCCGATTCCGACTACAAGGAAACCCGCCCGCAGCTGCGCGTCAGCATCGACCGCTCGCGCGCGGCCGACATCGGCGTGTCGGTCGACGACATCGGCCGTACCCTGGAAACGATGATGGGCTCGCGCCGCGTGACGACCTTCGTCGACGGCGGCGAGGAATATGACGTGATCCTGCAGGCCCAGGACAGCGACCGGCGCAGTCCGACCGACCTGACCAACCTCTACGTGCGCTCGCGCAGCGGCCAGCTGATTCCGCTGGCCAATCTCGTGACCTTGAGCGAACTGGCCGAGCCCGGCACCCTGAACCGCTTCAACCGCCTGCGCGCGATCACCCTGTCGGCCGGTCTCGCACCGGGCTATACGCTCGGCGAGGCGCTGGACTGGATACGCCGCACCGCGGCCGAAGAGCTGCCGCAGACCGCGCAGCTCGACTACAAGGGCGAATCGCGCGAGTTCCAGAAGGCCGGCGGCGCCGTCGCGTTCACGTTCGCGATGGCGCTGCTGATCGTGTTCCTCGTGCTCGCGGCGCAGTTCGAAAGCTTCGTGCATCCGCTCGTCATCATGCTGACCGTGCCGCTCGCGGTGCTCGGTGCGCTGCTCGGATTGTGGCTCTGGGGTTCGAGCCTGAACCTGTTCAGCCAGATCGGCATCGTCATGCTGGTCGGCCTCGCCGCGAAAAACGGCATCCTGATCGTCGAGTTCGCCAATCAGCTGCGTGATCAGGGCCGCGGCATCCGCGACGCGATTCTCGACGCCTCGGCCGTGCGCCTGCGCCCGATCCTGATGACCTCGATCGCGACGATCACCGGCGCCGTGCCGCTGGTGCTGGCCAGCGGCGCGGGCGCGGCCAGCCGCGTGACGATCGGCGTCGTCGTCGTGTTCGGCGTGACCCTGTCGACCCTGCTGTCGCTGTTCGTCGTGCCGGCGTTCTATCTGCTGCTCGCCCGCTTCACGCATTCGCCCGAGGCCGTCGCGCGCGAACTCGAAGCGCAGGCGCAGCGCCATCCGGACGCGGAAACCGCCTGAGGCGCCGCGCGCGGTATCCTCTGCGCCGATGCCGGTCCTGAGCCGGCGCCGGACCGGCGTCCGGCCGGTACCCGCTGCGCGGCCGCCTGACGCCGCGGCCCCTTCTCCAGCCGACGACCGCCTGTTGCGCTCGTCGGCCCCGAATCCATCTGGACACTGCATGCGTTCCGACGACGACAAGCCGCGTGGCGGCGACCGCGACAATCCCTGGCGCAATGCGCGCCCGCGCACCGACGGGCCGCGGCCCGACAAGCGCGAGCGCGAGCGGCGCAAGGCTGCCGCCGAAATGGCCCAGCCGCGTTCCGGCGCAGCCGCCGACCCGCGCGGCGCCGCGAGACCCGAGCGGCGCGACTACCGCGGTGCCGGCGAGACCGCGCCGCGCCGCCCTGCCGGCACTGTCGAAGGCGCCGCGCCGCGGCCCGAGCTGCAGCAGCGCCAGGAAGAGCTGCGCCTGTTCGGCATCAACGCCTGCCTCGCCGCGTTCGCGCGCCGGCCGCAGGATCTGCGCAAGGCCTATCTCACCGAGGAACGCATTCCGCAGTTCCGCCAGTTGCTGGCCTGGTGCGTGCAGCAGCGGCTGGGCTATCGCGTCGTCGAGAACGCCGACCTGGCCAAGCTCACGGCCAGCCAGCATCACGAAGGCATCTGCCTGGAGATGCGGCGCGAGCCGCCGCTGGGTCTGGCCGAGCTGCTGGCCCGGCTGCCGCCGGCCCCGTCCCCGGCCGTGCTCGTGCTCCTCGACGGCGTCGGCAATCCGCACAACTTCGGCGCGCTGCTGCGCAGCGCGGCCAACTTCGGCGTGGGCGGCGTCGTGCTGCCGCCGGATTCGGGCCTGACCCTGTCGGGTGCCGCCTGCCGCGTCGCCGAAGGCGGCGCCGAAGCCGTCGCCCTGGCGCGGCCGCAGTCCGGCGAAGACCTGCTCGCGCAATTGCGTGCGGCCGGCTTCGTGGTCGCGGCTACCGTCCCCCGCGACGGCGTGTCGCTGTTCGCCGAGGCGTTGCCGGCGCGCGTGGCCTACGTGTTCGGCGCCGAAGGCGAGGGCATCAGCGCCGCACTGATCGCCGCGGCCGACCGGCGCCTGACGATTCCGGGCAGCGGCGCGGTCGAAAGCCTGAACATCGCGGCCAGCGCGGCCGTGCTGTTCGCCGAGCACTACCGCCAGCATCGCGCGTCATGAGCGCGCGCCTGAGTCTCGTCGCGCTGCTCGTGCGCGACTACGACGAAGCGATCGCGTTCTTCACCGGCGCGCTGCGCTTCACGCTGATCGAGGACACGGACCGCGGCGGCGGCAAGCGCTGGGTCGTCGTCGCGCCGCCGGGCGGCGGCAGCGGCCTGCTGCTGGCGCGCGCCGTCGGCGCCGAGCAGCTGGCGCAGATCGGCAACCAGGCCGGCGGACGCGTGTTCCTGTTTCTCGACACCGACGATTTCGACGCCCAGTTCGCCCACATGCAGTCGCGCGGCGTCGAATTCGTCGAGGCGCCGCGCAACGAGGACTACGGCAAGGTCGTCGTATTCCGCGATCTGTGCGGCAACAAATGGGACTTGTTGCAGCGCAACTAGCGCGCTGCACTCAGTTCGATTGCCGCGACGGACCGATTTTCAGCCGCCTTCGGCTGGTGTCAGTTTTCCTTGTCGCGCGCAGGCACATGAATCGGCTGCGACGCGAACGAGCCGGCCGGAAAACGCAAGGTCTCGAATTTCTCGTCGGGCAGCAGCGAGGCCATCGAGAAACTCAGGACGCACGAAGTCTTGCGCCGCCGTTCCGCAGCGATGCCGGTCAGTTTCTCCAGTTCGCGGCCCTGCGGCTTCGCGGTCGCATAGATGTAGCGGCCGTCGATGCTGACACGATCGGCGCCGCGGTCGATCTCGTCGACGATCAGCAGCTTGGGGTTGGCCGGCGGCAGGCAGTTGCCGACATTCTGCACATGGATGCGCGGGAACAGTTCGTCGCCGGCACGCTCGACGAGCTTCGCGGTACGGCGCGCATCCGCCATCGGCGCGACGATGCGCAGCTCGATCAGGTAGAAGTCGCGGTAGGCGATCAGGGTGTGGAACACGGCGCGTCCGGCGCCGGTGCCGCCGGAGCACAGCCGCTGCCAGGCCGGCAGCAGGCGCCCGTCGTCGAGCTCGATGCGGCGGCGCTTCCACGGGTTCAGCTGCGCGATGGGCATGGCGTGGCCGGTGTTCAGGCCCAGGCAGGTGCCGTTGTGTTCCGCGCCGATCACCAGCGCCTCGTCCGCAGCCACGTTGCCGAGCGGCCAGACGCGGATCTCGAAGTCGGTATCGAAATCGCCGTCGTGGCGATAGACGATGACGACGCCGTTTTCCGGCTCCGGATCGCGCGCGCTGCGCTGCAGCTCGAACTTGCCGGCGCGCTGCGGAAACAGCACGCGCGATTCGCGCACGAGCTGCGCCCGGGCGGCGCGCTCGTCGGCTTCGCTGCGTTCGCGCGCCGCCTGCATCACCGCGTCGGCGGCGGCTGCGGCATCCTGCGGTTCGTCTCTGCCGTCGGCAGAGGCGGTCGCCGCGGCGGCCAGTGCGGCGAGCAGGCTGCCGGCGGCGATCGGAATCCAGGGACGGAACATCGGCGCGCATCCGCAGGCAGTGACGATGCCCGCGTTGTAGCGGTTTGCGCGGCGGCCGCCAAGCGCTGCCGGCGGTGGTTCAGTCTGTCGCCGCCGGTGCCGACTTGGCGCTGTCGTGCCAGACGCCGGCCGGAAATTCCAGGGTTTCGAACTGCTCGCCGGCTGCGACCTCTTCCTTGTCGAAATTCTGTGCGCAGGCGCTGTCGGCCTTGCGCATCATTGCTTCGAGCAGCAGCTTGCCCGGTTCCTGGCCGCGCTTGACGACGACTTCGCTGCCGTCGGCACTGACGCGCGGCATGTTGCGCGGCAGCGAATCCGCAGTGGCGAACGTGATTCCGTTCTGGTTCGCGCAGCTGCCGACATGGCTCAGACGCAGGGCCGGCAACAGTCTTTCGGCGACCTGCTGCGCCACCGTCTTCGCCATGCGCTTTTCGGCTTTCGGCGCGGAGATGCGTACCTTGATGCCGTAGTAGCTGCGGTACAGCAGCAGCGAGTGCGAGACGACCGGCACGCCGTTGCGCTGCGCCGTGTATTCGAACTGCCGCGCCGGCAAGGTCACGAACGGGTTGAGGCGGATTTTCAGATCGCGCGGCCGCGACAGCTTGACGTCGCTGTAGTAGCCGAGCTGCTGCGCCTGCTCGAAGCTGCGCAGCAGTTCCTGCGTGGAATAGTCCAGCGCCTTTGCTTCGGACATGCGTCCGAGCGGATAGACGAATATGTCGATCGCGAACGTGGCGCCGTCGTAGCCGTAGCGCAGCGAAACCCCTTCGGCGACCTTCTCGGGGACGGCGCTCTGTTCGAAATACAGCCGGCCGGCGCTGCGCGGAAAGTAGATCCGTGTCGCACGGATGAAATCGTCCCCGCCGCCGCTCTGCGGCGTTGCCCCTGCGCCGGCCGCCGGCGCCGTTTCGGCGGTGGCATCAAGAGCGGCCTCCGGTGCCGTTTGCGCCGTCGGCGGTGCGGCGGCGAGCAGGCTTGCGTCGGCGCAGAGCAACAGCACGAGCGCAATCAGCGGGCGAAGGGCATTGGGCATGGGCGGAACCGGCGCGAAGCGAATGAAACCATCCTACGGGATCGGGCGGGTTCCGGTATCCGGTCCGTACGGTCAACCGCCCGGCATGCCGATTCGCCGTCGTCGGTGCGGATGAGTGCTTGGCGAGGGACTGCCCGCACCAATGAAAAGGGCGCCTCGAACAATGTCGGGGCGCCCTGGTTGCGCGGCGGTTCGTCTCGGAACCGGCGCCACGGGTCAGTCGACCGAGAACTGCTGCAGCGAAACCGGCGTGGTGCCGGCCGTGATCTGCGTGTTCGGCGTGTTCTCGTAGCAATAGCTGTTGATGGTCGCCGGGAAGCCGTTCGGGCCGCCGGTCGTCATGTTGATCCAGCCGAAATAGGTGTTGCCGCCTTCCGTCAGGCGGAAGCCCAGATACGTGGCGCTCGTGACGCCGGCGCGGTACGTACCCATCGCGGTTGCGGTGGTCTGAATGCCGGTCAGGTAGGTGTTCGAGGCATCGATCGGCGCGCCGGAGGCCAGCGCGCTGATCACGCCGCCCGAAGACACGTAGCCCGAGCCCGTCGCGCCGTTGAACGACAGCAGGGTACTGCTCGAACTCGCGTACGGATTGAAGTCCCAGCCGACCGTACCCGTGCCCGTCGTGCCCGTCGCCCCCGTCACGAGGTTGAGATAGACGCCGTCGATGTTCTGCGGAATCGCGATCGGCGTCGTGTTGCAGACGACGGCCGCAAAGGCGGCCGGCGAACCCAACGTCATCGCACCCACGGCAATAGCCCCGGCAAAGGCGGCCCGACTGAACATGCTCTTCTTCATGCACTTCCCCAATGTTGACCCTAAGAACCGGAGCCGGCTTTCACGGTGGCCGGCGACCGGCGTTTCCCCCTGGATGCCTGCCCCGCGGGCAGACAAATGACAACATGACATGAACCAATAGACTGCTATGCCTGGAGCGGAGCGTCAATCGGCGGCCGTACGGCCGCCGAGGTAGCGGGCTCGAACGGGCCCGGATCCGGCGCTGTAGCCGGGTTTCATGGCTTTGCAGGCTGGCCGGTCAACGGGTGAAACCCCGCTTCGCCGGGGCCGATGGTCTGTTGTGCGCTGACGACAGGCGGTCGCCGGTCGCCTGCGGTCGCTTCCACGGCGGGATCTCGCGCGGACGCGCGGTCTGTATGGCGTATCTGCCGGGATTTTCCGGCGACGGCTTCCTCTCCGGCCCAGAACACTGCGCCGGCACCCTCGGACGCCCGGGCGACGGCCTCGAATTCGGGCAGTTCGATAGCCGTCATGTGCAGCTGTACGCCAGGCCGCCGGCCGGCGCGAGCAGCGCGGTCGGAATTCCCGCAGCGCCATCGCGATCCCCGGGTCGCTCGGGCGGTGCGGCAAGGTCAGGCCGATCGGCGACGGCGGCGAAGACCGCCGTCGCCGGCGTGCGTCAGTCTTCCGCGCCGCCCTGCCTGAACGCGCCAGGCGCCGAACCGAAGTCGCCGTCGGCTTCGGCGGCCATGTAGGCCCAGCTCGCGTAGACGGCGACGTTCTGCGCGAGCTGTTCGGGATCGACCTTGTCGAGCGTGTCGTCGGCGCTGTGATGGATGTCGAAATAGCGCGTGCCGTCGTTGGTCAGGCTCAGCGCGGCCATGCCCTCGGCGTGGATCGGGCTGAGATCCGGACCGCCGTTGCCGCGGCCGTCGCCGCGTTCCACGCCGAGCGGCGCCAGCACTTGCATCATCGCGTCGATGGCCGGCAGCGCTTCGGGCTTGACGCTGGCATTCAGGCGCCAGATGCGGTCGCTGCCGAAATCCGATTCGGAACCCAGGATGTGCTGCGCGACTTCGTGCTTGTGCGCAGCCGCATAGGCCTTGCCGCCGAACAGGCCCGCCTCTTCGTTGGCGAACGCGACGACGCGGATCGTGCGCTTGGGGCGCTGCGGCAGACTGCCGATCAGCTTGCCCGTGGCCATGCCGATCGCAACGCCGGCGCCGTCGTCGATCGCGCCGGTGCCGAGATCCCAGGAGTCCAGATGGCCGCCCATGACCACGACTTCGTCGGGCTTCTCGCGGCCGCGCATCTCGGCAATGACGTTGGCGCCGGTGTATTCGCCTTCGACGCCGCAGTCGAGCTGCAGCTTCATCTGCACGGGCTGGCCGCGGCGCGCGGCGGCTGCGATGAGATCGGCGTCGGGTGCCGATACGGCGGCGGCCGGAATGCGCTTGCCGCCTTCGCCCCACTGCGTCACGCCGGTATGCGGCAGACGATGGTTGTCGGTGCCGGCCGAGCGCAGCACGAATGCGGCGGCGCCGAGTTCCGCGGCGATGGCCGGTCCGCGGCTGCGCACGGCCGAGCCGATGCCGTAGTCGTGGCCGTCGCGGTGCGCCTTCATGCGGGCGTTGACGAACACGATCTTGCCCTTGATGTCGGCGGCAGAGGCCGCCTTGAGCGCATCGAGACTGTCGAACAGCACGACGGTCGCGTTGAGCCCGCCCTTGGGCGTGGCCGGCGAATAACCCAGCGCGGTCACCGCGAGCTTCTGCGCGAAGGGCGCGACCAGCGCGGCGCTCTCGCTGCGGCGCACCCATTTCGGATAGGTGACCGGTTCGGTCCAGACCTTGTCGTAGCCCAGCGCCTTGAACTGGGCCACGGCCCAGTCGCGCGCCTTCTGGTCGTTGACGCCGCCGGCCAGGCGCGGTCCGATCTCGGTGGTCAGCGATTCCAGCAGCGCATAGGCCTGGCCGTCCTTGAGCGCCTGCTCGCGCAGTGCGATGGCTTGCTTGATCGCAGCCTCCGGAACGGTGGTGATGGTTGCGGCGCTGGCGCCGGCCGTGAGCAGGGCGAACAGGGCGCAGGGCAGGGCGCGCAGCAGCATGGGTCGGCTCCGTGGGCAAAGCGCCAATGCTGCCACGCGCGGCGCGGCGGCGATCTAGGACGCTAGTCATGGCTCGCGGGCGAAATCGGCGGCGGGCCGTCGTCCGGCACGTGTGACGGACCACGCGACGGCGATCGGTGCGGCGGCAACGGCCTGCATCGCCCGCGCCGGACAGCGCCGCCGTCGTTCAGCGGATGTCCGGCAGCGTCGTTTCGTCCGGTCCGCGGTGCTTCGGCGAGGCGCCGCCGCAGGTCGGCGCGGCGTCGGGTTTACGGTGCTTCCCGCGAATCGCCGCGCAGCGTCGACGCCTCCGCACTGGCGGCCGGGAACGCGCGACCGGCACGCTCCTCCGCCGCCGCGGCGCCCGGACCGCCGGTCCGGCCGGCGACGCCGGCCAGCTGCGTGGCGAGACGGCGGCTCAGCGCCCAGAGCGCGATGCCTTCGTTCGCGTTGTGCATGCCCGGGCCGCTGAGCCTGGGCGTGTTGAAATTGCCCGCATGGTGCACGCCGATCACTTCCCAGTCCTTGTTGAACACGGGACTGCCCGAGCTGCCGTAATCGGTCGGCGTGCGGTAGTGGAACAGGCGCGGCAGCGTGTCCTTGTCGATCAGCGTGCTGTCGTTGGTGGACAGGGTGATGTCGGATGCGCCCGGATAACCGATGACGTAGGCCGGCTGCTTCAGATCCGGCAGTTCGAGGTTGACGGTCAGTCCGCGGGCCTTGGGCGGCAGGGATTCGAGCTCGGCGATCGTGATGTCCAGCTTGGTGCAGTCATCCATCAGCGTCGACATCGGGGCCCACGACGAGGTGAACAGCACCCGGCGGACGCGATGGAAGCGGGCGGGCGCCTGCGTCGTGAACGATTCCATGCTGAACAGGACGCAGGCGTTCTCCGGCCGCAGCGCGGCCCGCGGGTCGTCGGGGCTGATGACGTGCGCGTTGGTCACGAAGACCAGGTCGTCGGGGCCGTCGGGCCAGAGCAGGCGCCGCTTCAGCAGGAAGCCGCTGCCCTGATGCGTTCCCGTCAGCGAGCACACACGGCCGATCGAGTCGCAGACCGCGGCGATCTTCAGGAAGTCGAAGCCGGTCGCGTCGCTGAAGCGCTTTTCGAACGGCGTGTTGATCACGCGCAGATCGTCGAGCTGGCGCGTGCTGAGCGTGACCGTGCCCTGCACCGTGCGCTCGTGTTCCAGCAGATGGGCGGCGAGCCGGCCGGCGCAGTTGTGGTCGGGCCTGAGCGCGTCGCCGTCCCAGATCTCGCGCAGCTGGCGCGCATAGCTGGCCAGGTTGAACGGACCGAACTGCGCATGCGCGGTCGCGCGCCGCAGCCAGTACATCGCTTCGTTGCAATTGCCCAGCGCCAGATACGCTTCGGACAACGTGGCCAGGATCCACGGCTGCTCGCCGTCGGCGGCCTTCCAGGCGGCTTCGTCCTGCGCGGCGGCAGCGCGCTGTTCCGGCGTGCCGCCGGCGATCCGGTCGAGCTTGCCGCGCTGTGCCGCATGGGCCTCGACCCGGGCGAGCAGCGGCTGCGCCAGAGTCCGCACGCGTTCACCGAAGTCCGCGGCCGGCGGCTGGCCGTGCGTGCGGTCGCGACAGGCTTCGAGCGCCAGCGCATTGATGCCCTGCCAGTAGCGCGCCGGATCGCGCGCGTACTCGCCGGCGTAGATGCGCTGCGCCCTTTCCAGCAGCTCGTCGCTCAGCGCGTCGCTGTCGCAATGCGTCTTGCGCCGGTACACGTAGAGATCCTTGGCCACGCGCCCGGTCAGACCGCGCAGCTCGGTCTTCTCCTTGTCGATGGCGGCCTGTTCTTCCGGCGTGGCTCCCTGCAGCCGTTCGGCATGGGCCAGCAGGTCGGCGATGCGCCGGCTGGCCTCGTCGAGACTGCCGCCTTCGATAAGGGCCTGGACGTGGTGCTTGCTCAGGCGCAGGTCGAAACGGTCGCGCGCGTGCCAGGCGTCGGCGAAGCGGCAGGTCTGGTCGAAGCGCCGGTGTCTGTTGAGCAGGCCGATCGCGTCGGCGGCTTCCTGATCGGCGAGCGGGCGGGCGCTGGCGCCGATGGCGGCGATCAGCAGCGCCACGCCGTCGGCGATGACCGCGTCGGCTTCCTCCAGCCAGCGGCCGGCGCGCAGCGCCTCGGCGACAGCAACACTTCGTGATGTCTCGGTCACGGCAACCCCCACAGGTGACGGAAGAAGTAGCCAGCTGGCGGAGGCGCATGGTGTGTGCGCTCCGGCAGCCGGCCTGCTGTTCCCTCTGCCTGCAGAACCGCCGAACTCTCACCGCCGCGTCGGCGGCGGCGGGCACGCTTCGTTCAGCGCGGCGGATTGCTCTTGAGCAGGTCGCGGATCTCGGTCAGCAGCACCACGTCGGCCGCCGGCGGCGCCGGCGTTTCCTCGGTCTTCTTGATCAGGCGGTTCATGAGCTTGACGACGAGGAAGATCGCGAACGCGACGATCGCGAACTGGATCATCGTATTGAGGAAGGCGCCGAACTGGATCGCGACCTCGCCCTTGCCGTCGGGGCCGGCGGCCTGCAGCACCCATTTGTAGGCCGAGAAGTCGACGCCGCCGATCAGCAGTCCTATCGGCGGCATGATCACCTGGTCGACGAGCGACGTGACGATCTTGCCGAAGGCCGCGCCGATGACGACACCGACTGCGAGGTCGATGACGTTGCCGCGCATCGCGAATGCCTTGAACTCGCTGAAGAAGCTCATTTCCGTCTCCTGTGACTGCGCTGGAAGTCGCGGCCCCCTGCCGCGCGGCTGTTGTACCCGAAGCGACCCGGAGTGAACAGCCGCCGTGTGGCGATGTTTACAGCGCGCCTGGGACGCGCCGCACCGTTATGCGCGTGCGGCGGCGTACCTGCCTCAGACGATGCGTCCGTGCAGGCTGGCGACGCCGCCGAGACTGGCCTCGAACACGTCGCCTCGCGCCAGCGCGGCCACGCCGGCCGGCGTGCCGGTGAAGATCAGATCGCCAGCGGCGAGTTCGAACAGCTTGGACAGCTCGTGAATGATCTCGGCCACGCTGAACACCATGTCGCCGACGTCGGCGTTCTGGCGCGGTTCGCCGTTGACGATCAGCGACAGGGTCGCGTGCTGCGGATGGGCGCCTGCGGCGACCGGGCGCAGCGCGGATACGGGCGCGGAGGCGTCGAAGCCCTTGGCGATGTCCCAGGGCAGGCTCTTGGCCTTGGCCACCGCCTGCAGATCGCGGCGGGTCAGATCCAGGCCGACGCCGTAGGCATAGACATGCTCCAGAGCGCCGTCCACCGGGATGTCGCGGCCGCCCGAGCGCAGCGCGACGACCATCTCGACCTCGTGATGCAGATCGCTCGTCGCGCTCGGGTAGGGCACGTCGCGGCCGTCGGTCACGACCGCGTCGGCGGGCTTCAGGAAGAACGTGGGCTGGCTGCGGTCGACCGCCGCGCCCATTTCCTTGGCGTGGTCGGCGTAGTTGCGGCCGACGCAGTAGATGCGGTGCACGGGAAAGCGCTGTTCGCTGTCGAGCACCGGGACGCTGGCAGCCGGTGCGGCGGGAAACACGAAGCTCATGGACGACCTCGACCTTGGGGAATCGCTGGAATGCGGTCCGCTACGTTAAGGGCGCGGCGAACGGCTTGCCAAGCCGGCCGCCGCGGCGCGCGCCGTCGCGGGCGCGTCCGCAACCGGCGATGTCGCGCGCTATAGTCCGCCGCATGAACGCCGTCGCCATGGATGCCGTCGAAGCCCGCGCCCTCGAACGCTGTACGGCGCTCGATGCGCGCCTGGTCGCCGCGATCCGCGGCATACGTCTGCTGCAGGTCGTCAGCTGGCCGGCGTCGGCGCAGCGGCGCTTCCTGAACAACTGGCAGCGCGGTTTCCGCAGCCTGCCCGACGTGCGCTACGAGCCGCCGGACCTGCACGAAGCCGCCGCCGAGCTCGCCGCGATCATGCACGAGGCCGACGCCGGTCATCCGGTCGGCGACTATCTGCGCCGCAGCGCCGAATCCTGGCTCATCGCGACCGAGCTGCTGCATGCGGTCGGCACGGCGGCCGTCACCGGGCATTCCATCCGCCTTTACGGCCAACCCGGCGATCGTCTGCCGGGCTCGGAGCAGACCAACCTCGACGCGGCGCGGCATTTCATCGGCCTGGCCGGCGAGCTCGATCGGGAAATACTCGCCAGCGAGGCCGACTACTGCATACCGGCCGAAACCCTGCAGGTGGATCTGCAGACCCGGCTCGACGCGTTCTTCCATTCGCACAAGATCGAGGTCGAGATTGATCCGGACCTGATCGCGAAAGCCGCGGCCGGTCCGACGCGCATCCGCCTGCGCTCGGCGACCTGCTTCACCGAGTACGACCGTCATCAGTTGCTCGAGCACGAGGCGTTCGTGCATTCGCTGACCGGCCTCAACGGCCGCGAGCAGCCGCATCTGAAATCCCTCGGGCGCTCTTCGCCGCGGGTGACCGCGACCCAGGAAGGCCTGGCCGTGTTTGCCGAGCTGATGTCCGGCTCCATCGACATCGAACGCATGAAGCGCATTTCGCTGCGCATCGTCGCCATCGACATGGCCCTGAGCGGCGCCGACTTCATCGAGGTGTTCCAGTATTTCCTCGATGCCGGCCAGACCGAGTCCGACAGCTTCTCCTCGACCCAGCGCGTGTTCCGCGGCGTGCCGGTGCAGGGCGGCGCGGCCTTCACCAAGGACAACGTCTACCTGCACGGTCTGCTGACCGTGCACACGTTCTTCCGCTGGACCCTGAAGAACAGCCGGCTGAACCTGTCGCGCGCGCTGTTCGCCGGCAAGATGGCGCTGCACGACGTGATCTCGCTGGAGCCGTATTTCGCCTCGGGCTATATCGCCGAGCCGCTGTACCTGCCGCCCTGGGTGCAGCGCGCGAACGGCCTGGCCGGCATGCTGGCGTTCTCGCTGTTCGCCAATCACATCCGCATCGCCGCAGTCGAGGCCGAAGACCTCGTGCTCGGGGTCTAGCCGGGGTCCGGCCGTGCGCCGGGCGCAGCACGCGTCGGCTCCGCCGGTCGTCCCGGACGGCGGCAACTGCAAACAAATGTGACTGGCATGGCGCGCCGGGTAGGGGGCGGCTAGTCTTGCGCGTCCCTTGCGGCCGGCGATTCGTCGCGGCCGCCCGATTACCAGGGGGAGCAGGCGCAGTCCGAGAGCTGCGCATGGGCCCGGACACGGCGACCAGGACGGTTGCCGTGTCGCTTCCACTGCGGCCGCCCGCCTCGCGCGGCATTTCCTTTCTGCATTTTCCCGCCTGCGCCGGCCCGCGACAGTTCTGTCCGGCAGCGCCGATTGCGTCACGACATGTCCGCTGCCGCCTGAGTAAGGTGCGCGCACTCTTGCCTGTTTCTTCACGGCTCGCCTGCCTTGCCGCCGATCGCGCGGGCGCCGGTTCCGCGCAGTACCGCTGCCTGAGGGCGGCGGCGTCGTGTCGTCGGCGTGCCGCCGCGCTTCGCGCGCGCCGTCGTCGGCGTGACACCCGGCTGCAACAGCCGGTCGCTATACCTTCGCGATTTCGCGCCATCCGGCGCTTTGGGGAGGAAGCAACATGGGCAAGAACAAGCGTTCCGGGGCGGGGGCCCTGAGCGCGGCGTTCGGCTTGCTGTCGATCGCTGCAGTCAGCATCAGTGCCGGGGCGGCCAGCCCCGACCATCACGAATTCGAGGCCATGCTGGAAGCGCCGTACCGCGGCGAGAGCGGCGACGCACGCGAGTTCGTCCTGCATTTCAGCTATCCGGACGCGACCGATCCGGCCACCGTGGCCTGGCGTCTGCGCATCGAGGACGAAAGCGGCCGCGTCGTGCAGTCCTGGTACGGCGAGGCGCCGTTCTACGGCAAGCCGGTCGACGTGCGCGTGCCCTGGGACGGCCGCGATGCGGCGCGCCGCGCGCCGGCCGCCGGCCACTACCGCGTGATCCTGCGGGCCGTCAGCGGCGAGCCGTTGCTGCTGCGCACCCTGCCGGGCGATCTGCCGCAGCGCGTCGAGCAGGCGCTGGCCGTAGCCGGCCATGCGATCGAGCAGCAGTGGGACATCGAGCTCGGCGCGCCGGCGCGGCCGGTCATGCCGGAGTTTTCCGGCCTGGCCGTCGGCGCCGCCGGCGAGATCGCCAAGAGCACGCCGGCAACCGGCGCGCTGCCGTACACGGTCTATTTCGGCAACCTGCACAGCCAGACCAACGATTCCGACGGCGGCGGCGCGGTCACCTCGTGCTCGTCGTCGCAGCCGGCGCAAAGTGGCCAGTACGGCCCGGCCGACGCGTTTCCGTATGCGCGCAACCGCGGTCTGGATTTCCTGATGACCTCGGAGCACAACCACTATTTCGACGGTTCCTCGTCGACGAACGCCTCGGCGAGTCCGACCGTCGCGCACAACCGCTATGCGGCCGGGCGCAGCGCCGCGAGCAGTTTCAATGCGGCCAATCCGGGCTTTCTCGCGCTCTACGGCATGGAGTGGGGCGTGATCTCCGGCGGCGGCCATCTGAACATCGTCAACGGCAACCTGCTCGCGAACTGGGAAACCAACGGCTCGGGCCAGCTGATCGGCGATCTTTCCACGCCCAAGAGCGACTATGCGGCCTTGTACACGGCCATGCGCAGCCGCGGCTGGATAGGCCAGTTCAATCATCCGGACACGGCCGACCAGTTCCCGGTCGGCGGCACCGTCATGGGCTACAGCGCCGACGGCGACGAAGTCATGGTCGCCGCGGAAATCCTCAACACCTCGGCGTTCTCGTCCAATACCACCGAAACCGAAACCGGCCGCAGCACCTACGAGGGCGCGTTCAACAAGCTGCTGGAGCGCGGCTTCCACGTCGCGCCGACCAGCAACCAGGACAACCACTGCGCGAACTGGGGCGCCTCGTACACGAACCGCACCGGCGTGCTGCTGCCGACCGGCGCGGCGCTGAACGAAGCGAGCTTCGTCGCTGCACTGAAGGCGCGCCGCGTGTTCGCGACGATGGACAAGAACTCGCAGCTGATCCTGACCGCGAACGGCCGCCTCATGGGCGAGCGTTTCGACAATGCCGGCAGCCTGAACCTCGTCGCGAACTTCGCCAGCAGCGCCGGCCGCACGGCGTCGCAGGTGCGCATCTACGAGGGTGTGCCGGGCCGCAACGGTGCGGTGACGCAGCTCGCGACGACGGCCACCGTCACGATCACGCCGGCCGCCGGCGCGCATTTCTACTACGCCAAGGTGACCCAGGACGACGGCAAGATCCTCTGGTCCGCGCCGGTCTGGGTGAACCAGGGCAGCGGCGGCGGCGACACGACGCGGCCGACGGCCAGCGCCACGGTGGCCGGCAGCAGCGGCACGATCACCTTGAATGCAACGGCCTCGGACAACGTCGGCGTCACGCGCGTGGACTTCCTCGTCGACGGCGCGCTCAAGGGCAGCGACAGCAGCGCGCCGTATGCGCTGAGCCTGGATTCCACAGGCCTGGGCAACGGCTCGCACAGCCTCGTCGCGCGCGCGTTCGACGCGGCCGGCAACAGCGGCGATTCGGCGGCCGTGAGCTTCAGCGTCAGCAACAGCGTCGTCACGCCGGTGCAGCGCATCGTCAACGGCGGCTTCGAATCGGGCAGCAGCTCGTGGACGGCGACGTCGGGCGTCATCACCAGCTCGACCGGCGCCGCGGCGCACGGCGGCAGCTGGAAGGCCTGGCTCAACGGCTACGGCAGCGCGCATACCGACACGCTGTACCAGACCGTCGCGATCCCGGCCGCGGCGACCCAGGCCAGCCTGTCGTTCTGGCTCGACGTGGTCACCGACGAGACCTCGACCACGCAGGCCTGGGACACGCTGACCGTGCAGCTGCGCAACAGCAGCGATGCGGTCGTCGCGACCCTGGCGACCTATTCCAACCTGCAGGGGCCCGGCGGCTACAGCCAGAAGACCTTCGACCTCGGCGCCTACAAGGGGCAGACCTTGCGCGTCTATTTCAAGGGCGTGGAAGGAACCCAGACGGCGACCTCGTTCCTGATCGACGACGTCAGCCTGCTGACGCAGTGACGGCTGCGGAGGAAAGGTGCTTTGCGCCTTTCCTCCGTTGTCCTGCGGGTTGCGAGAGGGGCGCGCGCTGCCGGTTGCCGGCAGACCTCGAGGCGGCGGCTAAAAGCGCAGAAGCGCGGACGAAAAGATCATTCGGCGCGCGCCGAATTCGCCGGATGAATCGGCGCACTACGGAAGCGCGATTGCCGCTTGCTGGTTGTCCGTAGTGGACGCTAGTCTGCGCGCGGCATTACGCCAAACAGGGGAACTCTGATGCGCAAGACACTTATCGCCGCTGCCGCGGCGCTGGCTCTGTGTTCGTCCGTCGCCAGTGCGCGAGACGTCGGCTTCTCGGTCGTGAACAAGACCGGCGGCACGATGAAGGCGTTGTACGGCGGTCCGTCGTCCAGCGGCGAGTGGGGCAGCAACATCCTGCAGGGTTCGATTCCGTCCGGCGGCACCTTGGAAGTCACGATCTCCGGCACGTCGACCTGCAAATACGACTTCCGCTATGAAGTCGCCGGCCATGAACCGCTGGAAGAATACGGCGTCGATATCTGCGCGATCGACGGCGAGGAGTTCGTGATCGAATAAGTTCGCCTCCGTCGTGCGACACGCAAGCGCCCCGGCACTGCCGGGGCGTTTTTCGTTCGACGGCAGGCGTAGATCGGCATCGTCACGGGCCACTGGGCGACCGGCCCGGACAATCATCCGTGTCAAACGGCGGCGCCCGCTGCCGATACCGTCAGCCGTCCGCGTGCATTCGCGAGACTACGGCGACCAGCGCTCCGCCGCGGCGCGCTGCTCGGCGCTGAGCTCGGTGCTCATGCGGTTGAGCAGCGCACGCGCGCGGTTGGCCTGCTCCGGATCCGGCTGGCTGCGCAGGAAGACGCTGAGCCAGCGGTAGGCCTGCAGCGGATCGTTCTGTATCGCCGCGGCGAGCAGGCCGTGCGAGCCGACCGCGTCGAGTTCGTGCGAGCGGTCGATCGCATAGGCCACGCCCAGCGCATAGGCCGCTTCGGCGTCGCCGCCGACGGCGCGTTCGTAGACCAGTGCCGGCGCGCGGCGCGCCCAGTCCAGCGCCTGTTCCGTGTCGCGGCTGTAGCCCGGTGAAAACGGCGGTTCGTCGATGAAGCGCCAGAAATCCTTGTCGCTGCCGAGGCGCGCGGCGATCTCGGCCAGGGCGTAGCGCAATTGCGGCGGCTGCGGCGCATAGCCGCGACATTCCTCGAGCAGGCGCTGCTGCGCCGCGCCGAGCCGCCGGCGGCGTTCGGCTTCGTCGCCGGACGTCGCGGCCGCGAGCACGTCGGGATCCAGCGCCGCGAGCCGCGAGCGGCTGCCGAAGGTGGCGCGCAGGAAACCGGGTGTCGGCAGACTCGCGCCGGCGTCGGGTGTCAGCGGCATCATCGCGAAGCAGCGCGCATCACGCTGCAGCCATTCCTTCGCCGCGGCCACGTCGCCGTTCTCCGCGCGTTCGCGCAGGCTGTCGAGCAGCGGCGACCAGGATGCCGCGACCGACGCCGGCGGCGGCAGTCCGGCCGCACGCGCGCGCAGCGGGTGCGCCGCGGCGTTCGGATCGGCGCTGCGCCGCGGCGTGCGCGATGCGGCACTGGTGCGTGCGGCGCTGGCGTCGGCCGCGGCGACGGCGGCCGTGCCGTTGGCGGCATCTGCAGGCGGCGGCTCGCGATAGCGCGTATAGCCATAGCCGCAGGCGAGGCCGAGTACGGCGGCGATCAGGGCAGGCCAGCGGCGCATCAGCGGGCTCCCGCGCGGCGCACGTTGCCGCAAAGCGAGTTGTCGGGCGCCGGGCCGGTGGCCGGCGCCTGGAAGCGGATGCGGCTGCGCGCCGCTGCAGCCCAGGCATTCGCCTGCACGATCTGCTCGCTGCTCAGCCGCGTGGCCTGGCCGCGCAGGGTTTCCGCCCAGCGCGAGCTCAGCGCCGGCGGCAGCGTCTGCTGCGCGACGAGGCCGTAGGCATAGGCCCAATACGGATCTTCGCCGAGGCGGCCGCTCCAGGGGCGCGGGTCGCGCGGCTGCCAGGCGGTATACATGTTCGACAGTACAGCGGCGGCTTCGGGCAGGCCGCCTTCGAACGCCTCGCGCACCAGACCGGCCGACTCGCCGTTCCAGCGCTCGGCCCAGTCCACCCATTGCGGCGAGAGTACGTCGCGGTTCCATTCGTTCGGCGCGATCGCGTAACAGAGCTTGGCTTCCAGGTCGCCAGCGATCGCGGCCTGGCGTATCCATTCCGCGGACTTGCTGATCTTCGCCGGGTCGACGCCGGCGCAGCGCTTTTCGGCCTCGACGGCGTTGGCGACGAAGTGTTCGGCGGCCTGCAGGCGGCGGTCGGCAAAGTCGTCGCCGGCCGGGGCGGCGGCATTGGCGGCGCTCGCGTCGGGCGGCGGTCGGCGGCCCGGCCCGCGGCGGTCCGGATCGAGCAGGCGCTCAGCCATGTCGAGCTGGCGCTCGCGCGTCGCACATTCGTAGAGGTCGTCGGCGAGCCGGCGCGCGGCAGCGGCATCGCCGGCAGTCGCGCGCGCAGCCAGTTCATCGTAGTAGCCGGCGATCGGCTGCGCGCGCGGCGGCAGTGGTGCTGCGGCCGGCCGCGGCGTCGCGGCGGCTGCCGGCGTCGTGTTGACCGGTGGCGGTGCGGCGGCCGGCGCGTCGGGGTCGGTTCCGACCGGTGCGACGGCGGCTTCGGTCGCGCCGGATCCGGCGGTCTGGCGCGCGAGCAGATGGCCGCCGCCGATGCCGGCGGCGAAACAGAGCGCGAGCAGCCAGACGCCGCGCTGTCCGGATGAGGTCATGCGAAGATTCCCGCCTTCCATCCCGCCGATCATGCCAATCGCGCAGACGGCTGGCGAGGCGGCGCGCTGCGCGGTGGTCGGACTGCGCGCAGCGGGCCAAGTTCGGCAGCGCGACGGAATGCGGCCGCGTCTGCTGTTGCGATTCTGCGCCGTTGCGCGGCGGCCCCCTGTCGATGCGGCTTGCAATCGCGACGGCGGCCCCGATCGTGCGGCTTCGCTCAACTTTCGGGAGGTATCCATGCAACTGCTGCGTCTGGCGGCGTTCGCCGACGGCGATGAAGGCGGCAATCCGGCCGGTGTCTGGCTCGGCGACAGCCTGCCCACCGCGGCCGAAATGCGAAAGATCGCCGCCGAGGTCGGTTTTTCGGAAACCGTGTTCGCCGCACCGCAGGAGCCGGGCTGGCGCGTGCGCTATTTCTCGCCGCAGACCGAAGTGCCGTTCTGCGGGCATGCGACGATCGCGCTCGGCGCCGCGCTGGCCGCGCGTTCCGGCGACGGCGAGCGGACCCTGCGCTTGAACGACTCTGCGATCACGGTCAGCGGGCGCCGCGACGGCGATGGTTACGCCGCGACCTTGCGCTCGCCGGCCACGCGCAGCGGCGCCGTCGATGCGGCCCTGCGCGAGCGTGCCCTCGCGCTGTTCGGCTTGAGCGAGGATGAGCTCGATCCGCGCCTGGCGCCGGCGCAGATCCACGCCGGCGCCGATCATCTGCTGCTCGCGTTGCGCTCGCGCGAACGCCTCGCCGCAATGCGCTACGACTTCGACGCGGGCTGCCGCCTGATGCGCGATGCCGGCTGGATCACGCTGGCGCTGGTCTGGGCCGAATCCGCGCAGCGTTTCCACGCCCGCAATGCGTTCGCCGTCGGCGGCGTCTACGAGGATCCGGCCACCGGTGCCGCCGCTGCCGCGCTGGCCGGCCGCCTGCGCGACGTGGGCTGGCCGCATGGCGGCCGCGTGACCATCGTGCAGGGCGAGGACATGGGCGCGCGCTCGCTGCTGCAGGTCGCGATCGGCGCCGAGCCCGGCAGTCCGGTGGAGGTTTCCGGCCGCGCGCGTTTCCTGGCCTAGCGGCGGCCTGGTGTCCTGCCGGGCGATCCCGGCATGGGCGCGGAAGTCGATGGCGCAAGCGATGGACTGCGCAGCATGCGGACTTCGCCGGCGCCGTCCGATCGGAAAGCGCACAGGCGCCCGTTTTCCCGGCAGCCGGGCAGTCGCCGGGCAGATTGCGGCATGCAATACAGTTCCACAAAGTCATCAATTGGCGGGCGGGGCGGGCATGATCAACGTCGTCGTCGATCTTTCGCATCGCAACTGTGAGCATGGACTTCACCGCGCTGCGCGGTTCCGGCATCGTCGGCGTGCTGCACGGGCACACGCTGGGCGCGGACTGTTCGTCGCCGAGGCGGCCAGTCCACAGATAGTCGCTGCTCGCCCGCGTCTGGATGTCCGGCGCTTGGGCCGGCTGATACTGGCAGACGGCACGGCAGCGGCTTCCGGAAAGCCCGCAGTAAACGCGCGGCGCGCGGCAAAGGAGCGGCGTTCGCAGGCCTCGTCCAGCAGATTTCGCCAGCCCGGACGGACGGCGCGCTTCGTCGGCCCGGGCCGCGGCGCCCGCGCAGCGCACCGCGTTGCGGTGGTCCTGCTGCAGACGCTGTCCGGCGCTGTCGAGCCGTTGCTGGCGGTAGTCCTGCAGCAGCGTTTCGGTCGAGATCGTTGCGGATCGACTCGCGTCCGGTAGCGAGCAGACCGCAGGTGCGCCGGTCGCCGGCGAGGCGGCGCGGCGCAGCCAGGTCGCCGGCTTCGGCGCGTGTGCTGAGTTCGGCGCAGTGCTCGGCAACCGGCGCATCGGTCGACGGCGGCGCCTGCAGTTCGGGGCCGGGCATGGCGGTGACCGGTGTTGCGGCGGCGGGTGGTGCGCAGGCCCGTGGTTCCGCGGTCGCCCGCGCAGCAGCCCACAGCAGCGGCGACGGCATGCCCGCGGCATGGCCGGGCCCGCCGCGACCCTGGGCGCGACGGGCACGAGCAGCTGGAAACGTGGGGAACCGACATTGCACCCGTAGGAGGATCGCGACAGCCTGATGCAGCAATGCACAGGTCGGCGATTCCGCAGCTTGACACTCAAATGCGAATCATTATCATCTCGACACCACCCGGAACCCGGAGCCAGCCATGTCGGTGATGACGTCCACTCTTGCACTTCAGGCCAATGGCAGCGCGCCGGCGAAACCGCCTGCGGCAGGCGCTGCGCCGGCCCAGCGCCGGGTCGATTCGCGTCTGCTGCTGCGCGAATCGCGCGAACTGGTGATCGAACACCTGGGGCAGGAATATCGCCTGCGCCGCACACGCAACGACAAGCTCATCCTGACCAAATGACGCGGCTGCCGCGCCGCCTCGTGCCGGCGCGGTCCGCGTAGCAACGTCCACGTCAGAGCAGCCAGCCCCGGCCGACCGCCATCCCGGCCCCTTGCCAGCCAGCTCCGTGCTTCGCGCGGCGTCGCCTGCGGCGCCACGCCCGCCCATCCCGTTCGAGGCTCGCATGTACAAGCTGCCCTTTCTGCGCGCAGCCGTTCCGGCGCGCGCCGCTGCCGAGCGCGGCGACACGGTTGTCGTTGCCGATACGGCGCTGCTGCTGCAGGCCATCGCGCTGCCGGCGACGGCGCCGCTCGCTGCGCTGGCGCGCCGCTGGCACACCCTGGGGCCGGTATTGTGGCTATGGCGCGCCGCGCCGGGCCATGCGGCCGATCTCGGCACGGTCGCCGGCTGGAACTGCATCCATCGCATAGAGCCCGACGGCATCTGCGAAGCCCTGCGCTTCTACCGCGGCGACGGCCGCGAGCTGGCGCGCCTGCATCTGCTGCCCGACAGCGACTACCTGGCCTGGGAGCAGCTGCTGCACTGCGTGCCCTGCGGTACGACCGAGCCTCCGCGCGGCCTGCATCAGCGCCTGCGTGAGGCGGCCTGGTCGCGCGCCGGCCATCCCTGGCAGGGCACCGTCGTGCGCTTCTGCCGCGACATTGATACGGGCCGCGACTGGCTGCTGGCCGAAGCGGTCGGCACGGTCTCGGCCACCGGCCGGCGGCGTGCGCTCGACATCTGCGCCGGACTGGACGCGGATCTGCGCTGAGGGTTGGTGGCGACAGGCGCCGCACAGCGTCCGCATGGCTTTGTTTCCGCGATTGCCTTGCGCCTGCGGCGCATCGGCCACGCTGCAGGACAAGCCTGCTCCGGCACTCACCGGGCCGGTGACTGATTGCGGAGAGTGGCGCGTCTTCGCGGGCGTGGTTCGCCGGTCTTTCCGTGAAGTGCAGCCAGTGAAAATGCTTGGGGAATTTCAAACGCGAAATCCCCTCTCCCGGCCAGGAGAGGGGAGAAGGCATCAGAGCGTGTCGTCGTCGCGCGGTGGCGGCGGTGGGGCAGGCGGCGCGGGAGCTGCCGGGGGCGCTGCACGTACCGACAGCGAAGGCGGAGCGGCGGGAGCTGCCGGCGGCGGAGCCGGCGGAACAGCGGCGACCGGCGGGACGGGCGGCGGCGGTGGAACGGCTGCGACCGGCGGCGCGGGCGGCGCCGGTGGTGCGGGCGGCGCCGGCGGCACGGGAAACATCGACTTGTATTCCGGCACCCGGGTGCTCAGGGTCAGGTTCTTCTTCTGCCGCAGCACCGACAGCTTGATCTCGCTGCCGGCCGGCGCGTCGCGCAGGCGGCGCATGACGTCCGACGGCGAATCGACCTTGTTCCCGCCGACGCCCTGCAGGATGTCGCCGCCCTTGAGCTCGGGCATCGCGTCGGCGTCGGCCGACAGCACGAGCACGCCCTGGCTGGTGCCGAAATAGTTGCTGAGATCCGGATTCAGGGGCGCGAGATTGATGCCCCACCAGGGCATCAGATTGATGCGCAGATCGCGCAGCTGCTGCAGGTGGCCATCGCGCAGCTGACGGTCGATCTGCCGCTGTGCGCCGGCGAGGCTGCGCTCGACATCGCGGCGGATCTTGTCCGCGTCGATGTCCACGTGGACGTCCATGTCCATGTCGCCGCCGACGCCGGCCATGACCTTGGGCCAGTTCAGCGCCTCGCGCCGTGCCGCGGTGACGGTCAGCTCCAGCGGCTTGCCGCCGCGCGACAGGGACAGCTTGACCGGCTGGTCGACCTTGAGTTCCTGCAGCAGCGCGCGTGCGTCGGCGAGGTCGTCACGGCCAAGCTTCTTGCCGTCTATCGCGAGCAGCAGGTCTTCGTTGCGCACGCCGGCCTTGTCGGCCGGACCGCCCGGCGTGACCGCGGCGATCTGCACGCCTTTTTCATCCGGGCGCATGACGATGCCGAGCATCGCGCGGTCGCTGTCGCCGAGATAGCGCCAGGCGAACTTGCCCGGGCCGCCTTCGCCGAGGCGCAGCGAGATGTCGCCCATGCGCCGGCCGAGTTCGCGCATTTCCTGGCGCAGTCCGTCGAGTTCGGCGCGCGCCGCGGCGGCTTCGGCCGGCGTCGCATAGGGGCGCGCGTCGGCCCGTGCATCGGCATGCGCTTCCGCGCGAGCTTCGGCGCGCGCGGCGGCGGCTTCGACGCGGGCTTTCGCGGCCGGCCGCGCGGCCGTGGCCGCATCGGCCCGGGCGGCCGGTGCGGCCGCATGATCGGTCTGAGCGGCCGGTTCGGCCGCATGCGCCGCGCCGAACAGCGCCGCGGCGACGAGGGGGAAGAGCGATTTCATGGTCTACCTCACAAAGGGGGCCAGTTGTCGGGCATTGCCGCGGTTCCGTTCGCGGCGATGCCGGTGCCAGCCAGGCTGTAAGTCGTGCGTACGGCGGCCAGGTCGCGCAGCAGCGCCACGCGGCTGCGCCAGAGCGCCTGCGTGTCGCCGCCGCTGTCGTTGCCCGCAGCCAGCTGCAGGTCGATCAGGCCGATCATGTCTTCGATCTCGGTCGCGGCCATGAGGCTGCGGCCGTCCAATGGGGTTTCGTCGGCCTTGAGCAGGCGCAGCCATTCCTCGATCCGCGCCGACTCGCCGCGCAGCTGCGCGAGTTCGACGTCGCCGGTCGCCGGGGCGGCGGTCGCCGCCGTCGTCGCGGGCGGCGCGTTTGCGGGCGGCGCATTCGTGATCGAGGTCGTCGTGAGCGGTGCCGACGGCGAGTCCGCACGGCGGGCCGGCAGCAACGCGACGGCGACCAGCGCCAGCGCCGCGGCCAGACTGACCGGCAGCCACTGCCGCCGCGGCGTGGCGGTCCTGACGGCGCGACCGCGCCGCGGCGCATGCGCCGGCAGGCCGGCGCTGTCGGGCTGCGTGTCGTCGCGAATCGTCGCGGCGTCGGTATCGCGCGGCAACCCGCCGGGTGTCGCGTCGTCGGCAGCGCGCACGAGCCCCTGAGCCTGCAGACTCGCGGCCAGGGCTGCCCAGACGTCTGCGGACGGCGTCGCCGACGGCAGCCCGCGCAGCGCGCGGCCGACGGCCGCGGCGTTCAACTCGGTTGCGGATTGGCGATCAGACATGGCTTGGACTCCGGTGTGCCGTCCAGGAAGCCGCGCAGCCGGGCGGTGCCGCGGGCGACCTGGGATTTGGAGAAGCTGACGCTCTTGCCGAGAGCGTCGGCGATCTCCGGGTGCGAATAACCTTCGACGTGGTAGAGCCACAGCACGCTGCGCGTCAGCGCCGGCAGGCGGCCCAGGGCCTGCTCCAGCACCAGGCCGTCGGCGTGAACCCAGGGCGGTGCCGCGTCGGTTTCCACGTCCTCGACCTGCGCGTCGAACTCGATGCGGCGGTCCTTGCGCAGGCGCATCAGCGCCTCGTTCAGCGCGATCTGGCGCAGCCAGCCCCAGAACGGCGCGTCGCCGCGGAACTGGTCCAGACGCTGGAACAGCTTGAGCATCGCGTCGTGCAGGATCTCGCGCGCGGCGTCGGCATCGTTGAGCAGGCGCAGCGCGAGGGTATAGACCGGCCGTTCGAACAGCCGGTAGATCTGCTCGAACGCACGCAGCTCGCCGTTCTGGGCGCGGGCCAGCAGGCTGTCGGGCACATCAATGGCGAAGTTCGATCGGTCCACGTCCGGTCTGGATGCAGCAGCAGGCGCAATGGTCGCAGGCGGCGTCGCAACGTGCTCGCGGTGCGCCGGCGCCGGCCGTCCGCCGCCGCGTCCCATGGCCGGCGTACGGCCGTCCGTGGCCGTGTCCGCGGACAGGCGTACGTCGCGGTATTTGCTGAAAACTATTTTAAAAACAATATCTAACGAGTTGGCACGGCTGTTGCTGAAGTCGACCCGGGAAGGCGCCGCCGCATGCGGACGCCGCAGAACTACCGGGAGCACGACAGATGATCCGCGACACCTCCGCCCAGGACAGGACCATGACCCGACCGGTGGCGCCGGCCCGGCGCTACTGGAAGTACGCCGCGATCGGCGGTGCCGTGCTGCTGCTGGGCGCCTGGCTGCTGCCGGGCATGGTGCGGATGCTCGGCAGCGGCGCCTCGTTCAGCGCCGAGCGCCTGCGCTTCGCCGAAGTGCGCCGCGGCAATCTCACGCGCGACATCTCGGCCCAGGGCCGCGTCGTCGCGGCGGTCAGCCCGACCTTGTATGCGCCCAACGGCGGCATAGTCACTCTGACCGTGCAGGCTGGCGACAAGGTGGAAAAGAACCAGGTGCTGGCCGAAGTCGTCAGCCCTGAACTGGCCAACCGGCTGCAGCAGGAGCAGGCGACCCTGCAGAGCACCGAGCTCGCCGCCGAGCGCACGAACATCGACAACCGCAAGCAGCAGCTGAGCACGCAGAAGGCCGTGGACCAGGCCGAGATCGACCGCCAGACCGCCGCGCGCGAAGTCGAGCGCACGCAGAAGGCGTTCCAGCTCGGCGCACTGCCGCAGCTGGACGTCATGCGCGCGAAGGATTCGCTGCAGAAGGCCGAGATCACCCTGGCGCACGCCAAGAAGGATTCCGCGCTGGAGCGCGAAAGCCTGGACTTCGAACTCAAGACCGCGCGCCTGGCGCGCGATCGCCAGCGCCTGCTCGTGGCCGACCTGCAGCGCCAGGTCGACGAACTCAAGCTGCGCTCGCCGGTGGCCGGCCAGGTCGGCCAGCTGCTCGTGCAGCAGAAGGCCAACGTCGCGGCCAACAGCGGCATCCTGACCGTGGTCGACCTGTCGGCCATGGAAGTCGAAGTGCCGGTGCCGGAGACCTTTGCACGCGAACTCGCCATGGGCATGCCGGCGGAGATCCAGAACGCCGGCCAGACCCTGACCGGCGAGCTGTCCGCGGTCAGTCCCGAAGTGGTCAACGGCCAGGTCATTGCACGGGTGCGCTTCACCGGCGAGCAGCCGGGCGGCCTGCGCCAGAACCAGCGCCTGTCCACGCGCATCCTGATTGATGAACATCCGAACGTGCTGATGGTCGAGCGGGGCCCGTTCGTCGATTCCGGCGCCGGCCGCGTCGCTTATGTGGTCGGCAAGGACGGCATGGCCGAGCGCCGCCAGATCCAGGTCGGCGCGACCAGCCTCAATGCGGTCGAACTCGTCTCCGGCGTCAAGGAAGGCGACCGCCTGATCATCTCCAGTCTCGATGAATTCAAGGGTGCCGAGCGCGTCGCGCTGGCCCGCTGATCCATCGCCGCGCGCCGCCGCTCGTCCGACGAGTCCGGCGCGCGGCCTGCTGCACATACACCGACCGATTTTCCGCCCGCTACACGCAATGCCGAACCGGGAGTCCGCCATGCTCAAGATGAACCACCTGTCCAAGGTCTACCGCACGCACCTGATCGAGACCCACGCGCTGCGCGACTTCTCCATCCACGTGCGCGAAGGCGAATTCGTCGCGGTGACCGGGCCTTCGGGTTCGGGCAAGACCACGTTCCTGAACATCGCCGGCCTGCTCGAAGAGTTCAGCGGCGGCGAATTCTGGATCGACGGCGTCGACGTGCGCGGCATGAACGACGACCAGCGCTCGCGTCTGCGCAACGAGAAGATCGGTTTCATCTTCCAGGGCTTCAACCTGATTCCCGACCTGAATCTGTTCGACAACGTCGACGTGCCGCTGCGCTATCGCGGCTTCGACGCAGCCGAGCGCAAGCGCCGCATCGAGGAGAACCTGACCCGCGTCGGCCTGGCCTCGCGCATGAAGCACTATCCGGCGGAGCTGTCCGGCGGCCAGCAGCAGCGCGTCGCGATCGCACGCGCGCTGGCCGGTTCGCCGCGGCTGCTGCTGGCCGACGAACCGACCGGCAACCTCGACTCGCTGATGGCGCGCGGCGTCATGGAGCTGCTGGAAGAGATCAACCGCCAGGGCACGACCATCATCATGGTCACGCACGATCCGGAACTGGCCGCGCGCGCCCAGCGCAACGTCCACGTCATCGACGGCCAGGTCACCGATTTCGAATCCGAGCCGCAGCTGCGCGCGCCGGCCCACGGCAGCGGCGCCACGACGGCGGTCGCCTGAGGAATCACTCATGTTCGCCTATTACCTGCAACTCGGCCTGCACAGCCTCAAGCGCAACGCGCTGCTGACCGCGCTGATGGTCTTCGGCATCGCGCTGGGCATCGGCACCAGCATGACCAGCCTGACCGTGTTCTACCTCATGGGCAGCGATCCGATTCCGTGGAAGAGCGACAAGCTGCACGCCGTGCAGCTGGACAACTGGAGTGCGGAAGAACCCTACCGCGCGCCGAACGAGCCGCCCGACCAGGTCACCTACCTCGACGCCACGGCGCTGATGCAGGCGAGCAAGGCCGACCTCCAGGTCGCGATGTTCAAGGTGGTCTGGCCGGTGCAGCCGGAGAATCCGGAGATCAAGCCGTACTCGGCCATGGGCCGCGCGACCTATACCGACTTCTTCGCGATGTTCGAGCCGCCGTTCAAGTACGGCGGCCCCTGGGATCGTGCCCAGGACAAGGAGAACGCCCGCGTCGTCGTGCTGAGCCGCGACACCAACGAGAAGCTGTTCGGCGGCCAGGACAGCACCGGCAAGAAGGTGCGCCTCAACGAGGTCGACTACACCGTCGTGGGCGTGCTCGACAAATGGCAGCAACGCGTCAAGTACTACGACCTGACCAACGGCGCGTTCAATGATCCGGAGGAGTACTACGTACCGTTCACGACGGCGATCGAGTTCAAGACGCGAGCGAGCGGCAACAACTCCTGCTGGGATTCGCCCAAGGCCGGCTGGGAAGGCTATCTGGCTTCCGACTGCGTCTGGATCCAGTTCTGGGTGCAGCTCAATTCGCCGGCCCGCGTCGCCGAATACAAGAGCTTCCTCGACAACTACGTCAACGAGCAGAAGAAGCTCGGCCGCTTCCCGCGCCCGCTGAACAACCGGCTGCCGGACGTGAACGAGTGGATCGTCGCCCAGCGCGTCGTGCCCAGCGACGCGAAGATCCAGGTCGGCCTGTCGTTCGCGTTCCTGATCGTCTGCCTGGTCAACACGGTCGGCCTGCTGCTCGCCAAGTTCATGCGCAAGTCCGGCGAGATCGGCCTGCGCCGCGCGCTCGGCGCGACGCGCGGCCAGCTGTTCATGCAGCACCTGATCGAGGCCGGCGTCATCGGCATCAGCGGCGGTCTGATCGGCCTGGTGCTGACCTGGTTCGGCCTGATGGCGGTGCGTGGGCTGTATGCAGACCTCAACAACGTCGCGCATCTGGACTGGTTCATGGTCCTGACCGCGATCGCGCTGTCGGTCACCGCGGCCGTGCTGGCCGGTCTGTTCCCGACCTGGAAGGCCTGCCAGATCACGCCGGCCACGCAGCTCAAGACCTGAGCACTGCGAACTCCCCGATGCCGCAGGTCCGGCGCGTGCCGGACCTGCACAACGCCACAGGTGCACTCATGGAAATCCGTCCCATCCTCTCCGCACTGATGCGCAGCAAGGTCGCGCTGGTGCTGATCGGCCTGCAGATCGCGCTGACCCTGGCCATCGTCTGCAACGCGCTGTTCATCATCTCGCAGCGCGTGCAGCTCATGAGCCGCGACAGCGGCATCAACGAAGTCGACACGTTCACGATCGGCAGCCTGGGCTTCGGCGCCGGCTTCGATATCAAGACCTCGGTCCAGGAAGACCTGGCCCTGCTGCGCGGCCTGCCCGGCGTCGCCGCGGCGGCGCCGACGAACACCACGCCGCTGAGCAACGGCGGCTGGTCCACCGGCATCTCGCTGGCCAAGGGCCAGCGTACCTCGACCGCGCCGTCGGCCATGTATTTCGTCGACGAGCAGGGCCTCAACGCGTTCGGCGCCAAGCTCGCCGAAGGCCGATTCTTCACCGCCGACGAGATCACCGACCGCGATCCCGGCGCGATCGACTGGCCGCCGATCGTCGTGGTCTCGCGGGAACTCGCGAAGAAGCTGTTTCCGAACGAGTCGGCGCTCGGCAAGCAGATCTATCTGAATGCCGAAGGCGAACCGAACACCATCATCGGCGTCGTCGAGCGCATGCAGGTGCCGTGGATCGGCTTTGCCTCGGATTCGGGCCCCGAAGCGGAATTCTTCTCGACCTTCGTGCCGCAGCGTATCGCGTTCGGCAATTTCGGCCGCTATATCGTGCGCGCCGAACCGGGTCGCCGCGACGAAGTCATGAAGGCCGCCGAGGCCGCCATGCTCAAGAGCAACCACAGCCGCATCGTGCGCGAGCCGCGCACCGTAGAGCGCATCCGCGCCGAGGGCTATCAGGAACACCGTGCGATGACCATCATCCTTATCGGCGTCATCGTCGCGCTGCTCGCGGTGACCGCGCTCGGCATCGTCGGCATGGCCAGCTTCTGGGTGACGCAGCGGACCAAGCAGATCGGCACGCGCCGTGCGCTCGGTGCGACGCGCGGCTCGATCCTGCGCTATTTCATGACCGAGAACTTCGTCATCACGTCGCTGGGTCTGGCCCTGGGCATCGTGCTGACCTATGGCCTGAACTACTGGCTCATGAGCAACTACGAGGCGCAGCGCCTGCCGGTGGTCTACCTGGCCGGCGGCATAGTGGTGCTGCTGCTGCTGGGACAGGTCGCGGTGTTCGGCCCGGCCACGCGCGCCTCCCGCGTGCCGCCGGCCGTGGCCACGCGCAGCGTCTGAGTCGTGACGACAGGGCCGGCGGCGCAGGGCGCGTCGCCGGCCGCAGCGCCGGCGCGGAGACGCCGGCGGATTTTCTCCTTCCCGCCTATTCACCTGCGCCGGCCTTCGCGGCTACCCTGCGCGATCAGACGCAACCAACCGGCGCCGGGCTGCATCCAAGCAGCCCATGCGCAGCCCGAAAACACCTTCCCAGCGTGAGCCCATGCGCACCGTCCTGGTGATCGACGACAATCCGGCCGTAACCACGGCGCTGGAAGTCCTGCTCTCCCTCAACGAGATCCGCACCGTCGCGGCGTCCTCGCCCGACGGCGGCCTGGATCTGCTGGAGCGCGAGGCGGTCGATCTCGTCATCGCCGACATGAATTTCCATCTGGACACGACCTCGGGCGAGGAGGGCATAGCGCTGTTCCGCGCGATCCGCGCGCGCCATCCGGACCTGCCGGTCATCCTGCTGACCGGCTGGACGCGACTGGAAACGGCGGTGGAGCTCGTCAAGGCCGGTGCCGCGGACTATCTGGCCAAGCCCTGGGACGACCAGAAGCTGCTCGCGACCGTCGAGAACCTGCTCGAACTGGCCGAGTCCACGCGCGAAGTCACGCGCCTGAAGCGCGCGCGCAGCAAGAGTCAGGAGGCGCTGCGCGCCCGCTTCGATCTGCGCAATCTCGTATTCGCCGACTCGGCCACCGAACGCGTGATCGAGCTGGCCTGCCAGGTCGCCCGCGCCGAGCTGCCGGTGCTGATCACCGGGCCGAACGGCGCCGGCAAGGAGCGCATCGCCGAGATCGTGCATGCGAATTCGGCGGTGAAGAACGGGCCATTCATCGCGGTCAACTGCGGCGCGCTGCCGAACGACCTGATCGAGGCCGAACTGTTCGGTGCCGAGGCCGGCGCCTATACCGGTGCGACCAAGGCGCGCGAGGGCCGCTTCGAGCTCGCCGACGGCGGCACGCTGTTCCTCGACGAGATCGGCAACCTGCCGCTGTCGGGCCAGATCAAGCTGCTGCGCGTGCTGGAGACCGGCCAGTTCGAGCGGCTGGGCTCGGGCCGCACGCGCACGGTCAAGGTACGCGTGCTCAGCGCGACGAATGCGGACCTGCCGGCGATGATCCGCGAAGGCCGCTTCCGCGAAGATCTTTACTACCGCCTCAACGTCATCGAGCTCGCGCTGCCGCCGCTGCGCGAGCGTCCCGACGACATCCTGCCGCTGGCCCAGCATTTCCTCGGCGAGGAGGCGCGTCTCAGCGACGAAAGCCGCTCGGCGCTGCTGGCCCATGCCTGGCCCGGCAACGTGCGCGAGCTCAAGAACTCGATCCAGCGCGCCCGCGTGCTGTGCCGCGACGGCCTGGTACAGCCGGCCGATCTCGGCCTGGCCGGTGCCGTCCGTGCGCCGCTGCGCGGCAACGACGAGCCCGATCGCGCCGCGATCGAGGCCGCGCTGGCCCGCGCGCGCGGCGTCATCAGCCAGGCCGCCGCGGAGCTGGGCCTGTCGCGCCAGGCGTTGTACCGGCGACTGGAGAAACTCGGCATCGGCGTGCCGGCCTGACCGGCGGGCCGGGGAGGTTGCGGTGAGCGCAGCGAACCGCAGCGCCGCCGTATTCGCCTTGCGAAGGCCCCGAATGACGATGGCGTCCATGCCTGTCGCGCGTCGGCTGCAGGCCGGCGGCCGGCTTCGTTCTATGGGTTTCGCCGGCGCCGGAGTTTCTTCGACGGCCGCTCTTCGCTGCGGGGGGGGCCCGGTGTTGCGGTTCGCGGCGCTCACCGGCAACCTACGCCGACTTCTTCCGGCGTGCTGGCGACCGCCGTTCGCGCCAGGAATCCGATGCGCATTTTTTCGCTGCAAGGCAAGCTGACCGTCATTCTGGCCCTGGTCGCGCTCGCGGCCGCAGTGCTCGTGCTGCTGCTGCAGCGCTGGCTGGCCGATGCGGGGTTGAGCCTGCTGCTGCTCGGCCTGCTGCTGGCGCTGGCGGTGCCGCTGATTGCGCGGGCGCTGTCGGCGCGTTCCATGGCGCTGTTCCGCGCGCTGGCCGGCAGCGTGACGAGTTTTCGCGACGGCGATTTCAGCTTCTCCATAGCAACCGACCAGCGCGACGAACTGGCCGAACTCGTGCAGGCGCACAACGAGCTTGGCCGCGTGCTGCGTGACGAGCGCCAGGCGCTGTTCCAGCGCGAGCTGCTGCTCGACACGGTGGTGCAGAACACGCCGACGGCCATCGTGCTGGCCGAGCCGAACGGCCACGTGGTCTACGCCAACATCGCCGCGCGCCAGTTGCTCAACGGCGGCCGGCCGCTGCAGGGCCTGGCGTTCGCCACCGTCGTGGCCGAGTCGCCGCCGGCCTTCGCCCAGGCCGTCTCCGACGGCGGCGACGCGCTGTTCACGGTCGCGCTGGATGGAGAGGACGAAACCTTCCACTTCTCCGAGCGCAGCTTCAAGCTGCAGGGCCGCCTGCATCACATGTACCTGATCAAGCGCATGACGCGCGAGCTCAGCCGGCAGGAAGTGGCGACCTGGAAAAAGGTCATTCGCGTCATCAGCCACGAGTTGAACAATTCGCTGGCGCCGATCTCCTCGCTGGCGCATTCCGGCCGCGTGCTGTCGAGCAAGGGCGACAGCACGCGGCTGGGACCGGTGTTCGACACCATCGAGGATCGCGCGCGCCACCTGCACGGTTTCATCCGCGGCTATGCGGAGTTCGCCAAACTGCCGCAGCCGCGCCTGGACCAGGTGTCCTGGGCGGGTGTGCTCGATGCGATCGCGCGCCAGTTCCCGGGCATCACGGTCGGTGCCGCGCCCGAGGCGCCGGGCTGGTTCGACCGCGTGCAGATCGAGCAGGTGCTGATCAACCTGGTCAAGAACGCGCACGAGGCGGGCGGTGCGGTCGAGGACATCGTGGTCAGCGTGATCCAGCGCCCCGGCGAGACCCGCATCGAGGTGCGCGACCGCGGCAGCGGCATGAGCGAGGCGGTGCTGGCCAATGCCCTGCTGCCGTTCTATTCGACCAAGCGTTCGGGCTCGGGACTGGGCCTGGCGCTCGCACGCGAGATCGCCGAAGCCCACGGCGGCCGCATCGTGCTGGCCAACCGCGACGGCGGCGGTCTTTGCGTGACCCTGGTGTTGCCGCGCTGAGGCGAGCCGGCTGCCGACCGGCGCCGTTCGCCGTCGGCGTGTCCCCCAGCCTGCGGCGCGGTTGCTATGATCCGGCCGACGGAGGAAGCCGTTCGCATGCCCCAGACGCCGGTGAAGATCCCTGGATATGAGTTCCTGCGCCAGCTCGGCGCGGGCGGCATGTCCACGGTCTGGCTGGCGGTGCAGGAATCGCTGCAGCGCAAGATCGCGATCAAGCTGATGCGGCGCACGCTGGATACGGCGTCGGACGATGCGCGCCAGTTCGAGAAGCGCTTCCTGCTCGAAGGCCGCACGATGGCCAAGCTGCCGCATCGCAATATCGTCGCGGTCTACGACATCGTCTCCACCGACGAGGTGTCGTACATCGCGATGGAATTCCTCGAAGGCGGCACCCTGTCCGAGCGCATGCAGGCCGGGCTGTCGCTGGCCGATGCGATCAGCGTCGTGGTGCAGATCGCCGGCGCGCTGGATTTCGCCCACAGCCAGGGCATCATCCATCGCGATCTGAAGCCCGCGAACATCATGTTCCGCGACGCGGCCACGCCGGTGCTGACCGACTTCGGCATCGCGCGGCAGCAGGACCAGGCCGCAACGCGCCTGACCCAGACCGGCATGCTCGTCGGCACGCCGAACTACATGAGTCCCGAGCAGATCAGCGGCAACGACATCGACGGCCGCTCGGACCTGTACAGCCTCGGCATCATGTTCTACGAGCTGCTGTCGGGGCGCACGCCGTTCACGGGCGACACGCCGATCGCGGTGATGATGTCGCACCTGACCCAGCCGCCGCCGCCGCTGGAAGCCGAGTTCGCGTATTTCCAGCCGGTGCTCGACCGCATGCTCGCGAAGAACCGCGACGAGCGGTACGCGACGCTCGGCGAGTTCGTCACGGCGCTGAAACAGCGCGTCGTCGCCAGCGACACCCTGCTGATGCGGCTGCAGCTCACGCCGGGCATGAGTTCGTCCGAGCAGTTGCGCCAGCTCGGTTTCACCGCGAGCGATCCGGCCGGCAGCGGCCTGCGCAATGCCGGCAGCCTGTCCGGCTCGTCGCCGCTGCCGCGGCCGCAGGACGTGGCGGCGCGCAGGACCAGCGGCGCCTCGTCGCCGCAGCGTCCGCCCCCGTCGCCGCCGTCGCGCCGTGCGGCCGCGGCGACCACGCCGCCGCCGTCGCGCCAGCCGTCTGCGCGTCCGCCCCTGTGGCCCTGGCTGGCGGCCGCCGGCGTCGTGCTGGCCGCGCTGCTCGGCCTGGGCTTCTGGCGCTGGCAGAGCGGTTCCGGCCTGTCGGCCGAGACGCGCGAACTCGTCGGCTTCTGGCTCAAGCAGGCCGAGACCCTGGCCGGCGAAGGCAAGATGGTGTCGCCGCCCGACGACAACGCCTATCAGGTCGTGCAGAAGGTGCTGCAGAAGGACCCCGACAACGAGGCTGCCCAGGCCCTGCTCGCGCGCATGGCCCAGGCGCTGCGCGCCGAGGCCGAGGCCGCGCTGGCGAAGAACGATTACGCGCTGGCCCGCGACAAGGTCGACCAGGCGCTGTTCGTGCGCCGGGACGATGCCGCGGTCGCCGCGCTGAAGCAGCGCATCGACGCGGCCGTCGCGAGCGAGGAGCGGCAGAAACAGCTGGAACAGCTGCTGGCCGGCGCGGCCGCGGCCGACAAGGCCGGCAAGCCGTTCGGACCCGAGGGCAGCTATGCGCTGCTCGTCAAGGCGCGCGACCTCGCCGCCGACGACGCCACGGTCAAACAGCGCATGGATGCATTCATCGCGGCCCAGCTCGCGCCGGCGCGCGAGGCGCTGGCCGCCGGCAACAGCGAGCGTGCGAACCTGCTGCTGATCGGCCTGCGTCCGGAACTCGGCAAGGAGGCTGCATTCACGACGCTGAGCGCCGACGCGACGCGCGCGCAGCAGGCCGCCGGACTGGAAAAGCAGATCGCCGCGACCCTGCAGCGGGGCGAGGCCGAGCTCAAGGCCGGCCGCCTGACCGAACCGAGCAGCGCGAACGCGCTGGCCAGCCTGGGGCAACTGCGCGAACTCGCGCCGCAGGATGCGCGCGTGACCGCGTTCGCCGGCCAGCTCGCCGCGGCGCTGGTCGCCGATGCGCGCCAGTCCGCGGCGAACGCACCGCAGCGCGCGCTGGAGCGGGCAGAACTCGCGCTGCGCGCCGATCCGGCGCGCGCCGACGCGGCAGCACTCAAGAACGAGATCGAACAGCGTCTGGGCCAGCGTCTGGCCGACATCGGCCGTGCGCTGTCGCAGGCCAAGCAGGCCATCGCCGAGCAGCGCTATCTCGCGCCGGCCGGCAACAACGCGCGCGAGGCGCTGGCCAACGTGCTCAAGCTCGATGCACAGAACGCCGAGGCCGGCCAGTTGCTGGCCGAACTGCCGCGGCGCGTGGCCGAAGGAGTCCAGGCCAAGGCCGCGGCCAAGGACACGGCGGCCGCGCTCGAACTCGCGCGCGGCGGCGCGGCGGCATTCCCGAACGACGCGAACCTGAAGACCCTGCTCGCGCGCACCGAAGCCCAGGCCCAGGGCGAGCAGCGCGAGGCCGAGGTACAGGCGGCGCGCGAACGCATCGCCAACGCGATCGGCGCCACGCCGGTGCGCGTGGATTCGTTGAACGGCGCGGCCGCGGCGCTGGCCCCGCTGCTGGCCGCGAATCCGGCCGATGCCGAGACCCTGGCCCTGCGCAGGCGTCTGGCCGAGACCGCAGCGGCGGCGCAACGCGCGGCGACGAATCTCGCCGACTTCGACGCGTTCGCCGGCTTCCTGCGCAGCAACGACAAGCTGCTGGCCGGCGAACCGGCCGTGGCGACGCTGCAGCGCGACGCGACGGCGCTGCGCGACCAGCTCGACCAGCTCGAACGCGAACGCCTGGCCGCCCTGCAGGGCGAACTCGTGCTCAACGCGCAGCCCTGGGCGCAGGTCGAATCCGTGGTCGACGGCAACCGCAAGGCCGTCGCGCTGCCGGGCGAGGCCAGCACGCCGCTGGCGCTGAAGCTGCCGGCCGGCAACTACGTCATCACCTTCCGTCATCCGCAGGCGAGCAAGCCGGTCACGGTCATCGCCAAGGTCGAGGCGCAGCGTCGCGCCGTCGCCAACGCGGCTTTCCCGACCATCTCGGCAGAGGACTATTTCTCGCGTGCGGGCTGGTAAGGGAATCGGCTTCCTGCTCGCGGCGCTGTGCGCCGCGGCGCCGGTTGCGGCCGACTACAAGGACACCTACAGCCGTGGCATCAAGGCCGCGGAGAGCGGCGACTGGGCGACCGTCCGGCAGCGCATGCAGGAAGCGATCGCCGACAACCCGGAGCCGGCGCAGCGCGTACGCCTCTACGGCCAGCGCTGGGAACCGTATGTGCCGCAGTACTACCTCGGTCTGGCCGCGTTCAACCAGGGCGACTGCGCGACGGCGCTGACGCAATGGCGTTCGGCCGCCAACGCCGGCGTGATCGGCGGCCTGCCTGAACTCAAATCCGTGCAGGACCGCAACACGGCGACCTGCGAATCGCGTCTGGCGCAGCAGCCCAAGCCGCAGCCGCCCAGACCCGAACCGCCGAAGAGCGGCGGCACCGTCGCGCCCGACGGCGACACGCCCAAGCCGAATCCGCCCAGGCCCGAGCCTCCGAAACCGGAACAGCCGAAGCCGGAACAGCCGAAACCGCCGAAACCGGTCGAGACGCCGCAGGCGCAGCGCGTGCCGGCGGCGCTGCTCGACGCCTTCCGCAATTATCTCGGCGGCCGTTACGCCGACGTCGTGCGGCTCAATCCAGACAGCTTCAACGAGCCGCGAGCGCGTGCGCAGGCCTATCTGATCCGTGCGGCTGCGCGGCAGATCCAGGCCGAGCTCGACGGCTCCGCCGCCGGCCTCGATGCGGCGCGTGCCGACATCCGCGCCGTGCGCGCGGCCAGTCCGAACCTGACGCCGGATCCGGCGCTGTTCTCGCCGCGCTTCCGCAGCCTGTACAACGCGACGCGCTGATCCCTGTCGCATCCGCGCGCCGTAAGGCGTTTCCTGCAGGCGGCCGACCGCATCGGCCGCTGTTCGCTGCGTGGTGCCGAAAGCGTTGCGTTGCGAGGCGGGAAGGACTGCGCTAGCGTGAGGCGGCGCAGGGGGAACTGCGGGGGAACTTGGGCATGGGAGGCACTATGCGCGCGTTGATCCTGGCGGCCTTGGCCGTCACAGGCATGTTATTCGGCACCGGCGCCGGCGCGGGCAATCCGCCGCCTTCATTCACCGATCGTCTCGAGGGCGATGCGCCGGCCACCGTGCAGGTCGGCACTTCGATCACTCTGACCTGGGCCGCCGTCGCCCAGGTCTGCAGCTACACCGGCAGCGCGTTTCCCGCCGGCGTGAGCTTCGGCGACTGGCCGCTGGATTCGGGCTCCACGGCGGCGCCGGCCTGCAACAGCTTCACGAGCTGCGCGGCGCCGCATTCGTCCTCGCTGTTCCTGAGCGTGCCGGGCAACTATCACTTCCAGCTGAACTGCTTCACGACCGGCGGCCCGGTGGTCAGCTCCAGCACCGACGTCGCCGTCATCGCCGCGCCGACCTCCGATCGCGTCGTGCTGAGCCTGTCGGCGAGCACGCCGGGGCCGGTGCGTCCCGGCGACACGTTCGACTACACCCTGCAGCTCAACAACAACGGCGGCTTCCGCCTCAGCGCGCCGCGCACCACCTTGGCCTTGCCGGCGGAACTCGGCTTCGTCGGCAGCAACTGCGCGAGCGGCAGCGGCACGACGGCGACCTGGACCCTGGCCAACGGCCTGGGCAGCGGCGAGAGCGCGAACTGCAAGGTGTCGGTGCGCCTCAACAGCCTTCCGGCCGGCGCCGTCGTACAGGCGACCGCAAGCACCGCATTCACGATCCTGCAGTCGAATTTCACGGTGCGCGCGAGCGAACTCGTCGCGACCCTGCGCCGGTCGCGCGCGCTGAGCCTGACGCGCAACGGCACGCCGACCACGGCCGATTCGGTCACGCCGGTCCTCAGCGGCGACGGCAGCCTCCTGCTGTTCGCCACGCGCCAGCGCGGCCTGACTGCCGACGACAGCAACGCCGGCGGCAGCGACATCGTGCTGACGAACCGCCGCGACGGAACGGCGCGCCTGGTCAGCGTGCGCAGCAGCGACGGTGCCGCGCTGCGCGGCAACAGTTCGTCGCCGACGATCTCGGCCAACGGCCGCGCGATCGCCTTCATCTTCGAACCGGCCGCTGCCGCGACCGCGGCCGGTGCGCCCAAGGCCGGCGAGACCGGACAGCTCTGCAGCGCGCCGCCGAACGGCCTGTTCCGGCCGACCTGCACGACGACCGCGCCGAACGGCCAGGCGCTGTCGGGGCCGGCGGAAGGGCCGACGATGTCCGCCGACGGCAACCTGATGGCGTTCTGCTCCTCGGCCAGCAACTGGGTGTCCGGCGACGGCAACGGCGCGAAGGACGTGTTCGTCATGAACATGACCAGCGGCGAGGTGTCCCTCGTCTCGACGACCGCCGCCGGCGCGCAGGGCGACGGTGCGAGCTGCGATGCGATGATTTCCGGCAACGGCAAGTTCGTCGCCTTCCGTACGCGTGCGCCGAATCTCGGCGGCACCGCCAACTGGCAGCTCGTGCGCAAGAACCTCGAGACCGGCCAGATCGAACGCCTGAGCCAGAGCAGCGACGGCAGTGCGGCGAACGCCGACGCCGGCCGGCCGTCGATTTCCTATGACGGCAAGCGTGTCGCGTTTTCCTCGCGCGCGACCAATCTGATCTTCGGACTGCTCAGCGGCAACAGCAACGTCTTCATCTACTACACGCCGGGCGCCGCGGCAGTGGGCCTGGATGCCGCGGCTCCGAAGGACCTCGGCAACGGCCTGTTCGGCGTGCGCAATCGCAGCGGCGGCGCGCCGAACGGCAATGCCGACGATCCGGCGATTTCCTGCAACGGGGGCAGCGTCGCCTTCGGCTCCACCGCGAGCGACCTCATCAATGGCGATACCGGCGGCACCAAGGACGTGTTCGTCGTCGACGCGCAGACCGGCGCGACGCGCCGCGCGCAATCCACCGGCGGCCCGGATGCGAACGGTCCGTCGACGAGTCCGTCGCTGAATTGCGAAGGCAGCGCGCTGGTGTTCGAGTCCGCGGCGACGAACATCGACCCGGCCGATCCGAATCCGAATCAGGACATCTACGTGCAGGACGATCCGCAGAGCGCATCGGGCACGCCGCCGGCGTCGCTGAGCGCCGCGTTCAGCGGCAACTGGTTCAATCCGGGGCAGAGCGGTCACGGCTTTCTCGTCGAAGCGCTGCCTGACGGCCGCTACTACCTGACCTGGTATCTCTACGTCGACGGCCAGCCGCTGTTCCTGCAGGGCGTGGCACCGGCCAGCGGCAACGTGCTCGACGTACCGGTCTACAGCACGCGCTCCACCGGTTTTCCGGTCGGCGCGGGCGGCGTGACCAACAACAATTGGGGCCGTCTGCGCATGACGTTCCTCGACAACGATACGGCCTCGGTGCAATGGACGCCGACCGCGTTCGGCTTCTCTGCCGGCAGCCTGACCTTGCGCCGTCTGACTGTGCCGGCGCTGGTCCAGGCCGATCTGCCGACGGCCACGGTCAAGGCCTGCTACAGCGGCGTCTGGTTCGAGCCGGCGCGTTCGGGCTACGGCTTCAATCTCGAAGCGGTCGACCAGGGCGGCGGCAATCGCGCGCTCGTGGCCTACTGGTATACCTACCGGCCCGACGGCAGTCCGCTGTGGCTCAGCGGCGTGGGACGGCCGTTCGGCAACGCCGTCCTCATCGATCTCTACCAGGGCGGCGGCAGCGGCGCGCAGTTCCCGTTCAACTTCGCTGCCGATGCGGTCACGCAGACCCGCTGGGGCAGCGTGACCCTGCGCTTCACCTCGAACAACACGCTGGACGTGAGCTATGCGCCGGAGGTCAGCGGTTACGCCGCCGGCACTGCCACCTTGGCGCGTCTGACCGAACTGGCCGGCCGCTCCTGCGTGAACTGAGGCGCGCTGCGGCAACGGCGTCGCGAGGCTCCGTTGCCGCCGTCGACGATGCGGAAATGAAAACGGCGCCCCGGGGCGCCGTTTTCGTCATGATCGACAGGGCCGGCTTCAGAAGCGATAGACACCCGACATCGAGTAGGTGTCGAGACCGTCGGACAGATCCGCGCCGAAATCGAGCTGGAAGCGCTTGAAGGCCCAGCCGCCGCCGACGCTGACATGGTTCTCCGCGCCGCGGCCGCCGGCGAACAGGGTCGCGAGCACGGCCTGCGTCGCATCCGCCGGCGTTCCCTTGAATGCGACCGAGTGGCGCGGGTCGTGCCAGAAACCGGCGCGCACGCTGAACGGTGCGGCCATGCTGGCGAAGGTGTATTCCGCGCCGAGGTGGGCTTCGGTGCCGTCTTCCAGATAGAGACGGTTCGCCGCGCCCTGGATGTCGAACAGCGTGTTGACGTTGTCGGTCAGCTGCGAGTACATCACGCGGTCGAGATCGAAGTTCACGACGAGGGCATCGGTCGGACGCCAGGACAGGCCGACGCCGAAGATGTCCGGAATGTCGAAGCGCACTTTGTTCAGCGACGTGAAAAGTTCCGGCGCCGGCAGCGGATTGCCGTCGACGTCGTTGTACAGCACGTTGATGGCCTTGTAGTCGAAGCGCGGCGCCTTGCGGTAGGTCGCGCCGAGGCTGAACTGGTCGCTGAGCTTGAAGCGCGCGCCGACGTTGAAGCCGAACGCGTTGTCGTCGCCGTTCTGGAACTGGCGCGAGGCGACCGAGATGTTCTGCGGATCAATGTCGTCGACGCGCACGGTCGCCGTGTCGAAACGGAAGTCGTAGCGCGTCAGGCCGACGCCGAGCGAGACATTGTCGTTGACCTTGTAGGCCGCGGCGGCGCCGAGGCTGACGATCTTGAGGTCGGCGATCGAGCGGAACGGGAACAGGCGGAATTCGCCGACGTCGGCGCCGTTGAGCGTCGAGAAGTCGGTTTCGAAGCGCGCGAGTTCGTGGCGGTAGAGCGCGAACGACCAGCGGTCATGCGGAATCACGACCGACAGATAGGAAAGGTTGGTGTTGGAACTGTCGGCATCGCTGATGTTCAGGCCGCTGGCGCTGAACGGACTGATCGACGCGGTGCCGCCGTCGATATACGGCGTGCTGTAGGAGGTATGACGTGCTTCGAGCGAAATCTCGGTTTGCACGAGCTGGGTCAGGCCGGCCGGATTGGTGTAGGCGGCGGTCGCGTCGTCGGCCAGGCCGAGGAAGGCGCCGGCCATGCCGAGACTGCGCGCACCGGGACTGGAAAAACTGAACGGAATGCTGGCGTTGGTCTCCGAGTCCGTGATCGCGAACGCGCTGCCGGCGAAACCGAACAGGGCGGCCGTAACGGCCATGCAAAGTACACGCTTCATCGAGTGATCTCCCCAGAAGGAAACAATGCGCAGCAGTCGCCCCGCGAGACTCCCAGCGACGGCCTACGCGGCGGATGTTAACACCGAGTTATGTCGGCCGTGTGCCGGCGACCTGCGGCGCTTGACCTATACTGGTCTGCCTATTACGTGAAATCGGGGGTAAACACGTCATGGTTACCTGGCTTGCCGTCGTTCTGGCGGTCGTCGCAGTGATTGCCTTGTTCAAGACCATACGTACCGTGCCTCAAGGATACGAATGGACGGTGGAGCAGTTCGGCAAGTACATGCGCACCTTGTCGCCGGGTTTCCACATCTTGATTCCGTGGATCCAGCGCGTCGGCCGCAAGATGAACATGATGGAGCAGGTGCTGGAGATTCCGTCCCAGGACGTCATTACCAAGGACAACGCCGTGGTCCGCGTCGACGGTGTCGTGTTCTTCCAGGTACTGGATGCGGCCAAGGCCGCCTACGAAGTCTCCAATCTGGAACAGGCGACGATCGCGCTGGTCATGACCAACATCCGCACCGCGATCGGCTCTATGGATCTCGACGAGTCGCTGTCCAAGCGCGACGAGATCAACGCCAAGCTGCTGCGCGTCGTCGACGATGCGACCCATCCCTGGGGCATCAAGGTCACGCGCATCGAACTCAAGGACATCCAGCCGCCGCGCGATCTCGTCGAATCCATGGCGCGGCAGATGAAGGCCGAGCGCGACAAGCGCGCCGCCGTGCTCGAAGCCGAAGGCGCACGCCAGTCGGAAGTGCTGCGCGCCGAAGGCGAGAAGCAGGCCGCCATCCTCGAAGCCGAAGGACGCCGCGAGGCGGCCTATCGCGAAGCCGAAGCGCGCGAGCGTCTGGCCGAAGCCGAAGCCAAGGCCACGACGATGGTGTCCGAGGCGATCGCCAAGGGCGACGTCAACGCGCTGAACTATTTCGTCGCGACCAAGTACGTCGAGGCGTTCAAGGCGGTCGCGACCTCGCCGAACCAGAAAGTCCTGATGATGCCGATCGAGGCCACCGGCGTGCTCGGTTCGCTGGCCGGCATCGCCGAACTCGCCCGGTCCGCCAGCGCGGCCGCGGCGAATGCCGAAGCCAAGCGGCCGCCGCCGAACAAGCCGGTCTGAGCGCGACGCCATGGATCTGATCGCACTCTGGTGGATCGCCGCGCTGCTGCTGATCGCCGCGGAAATCGTGCTGCCGGGATTCTTTCTGCTATGGATAGGCCTGGCTGCGGCCGGTGTCGGTGCGCTGCTGTTGCTGGTGCCGGGACTGAGTCTGCTGGGTCAGGCCGTCGTCTTCGCCGTGCTCGCGTTCGCGAGTTGCTTCGGCTATCGGCGTCTCGCGCGCGACAGTCTGCGCGCGACGCCGGCGCCGACCTTGAACCGGCGCGCCGAGCAGCTGATCGGCCAGCACTATGTGCTGGCCACGGCGATCGAGAACGGTCGCGGCAAGGCCCGCGTTGGCGATTCGCTGTGGTCGGTCGAAGGTCCGGATCTGCCGGCCGGAAGCCGTGTCGCCGTCGTCGGCGTCGACGGATCCCTGCTGCGCGTGCGCGCCGCCGACGCGGTGGACTGAAGCGCGCCGCCGCAGCAATGCCGACGCCGGTATCTGTCTCGGCGCGAAGCCGCGAATCGCGTGTCGTCCGGGTTGTAGCGGCGCGGCGCCGCCGCCGTGCCGGCGTTCTCCGGTCGGATCGCGCTGCCGCGGCGAGGGTAATGCGCTTGGATTGCGCCAGTGGCGTCGTGATAATGCGCGCCTCCCCAGCCTGGACCCTTCCATGAGCAAGCAGACCGTACTCAATGCCACCCACCGGGCGCTAGGCGCCAAGATGGTCGACTTCGGCGGCTGGGACATGCCGATCAGCTACGGCTCGCAGATCGAGGAACACCACGCCGTGCGCCGCGACGCCGGCATGTTCGACGTTTCCCACATGACCGTCGTCGACCTCGAAGGCGAGCGCGTGCGCGATTTCCTGCGCCAGCTCGTCGCCAACAGCGTGGACAAGCTCAAGACGCCGGGCAAGGCGCTGTATACCTGCATGCTCAACGCCGACGGCGGCGTCATCGACGACCTCATCATCTACAGTCGCGCCGACGGCGCGTTCCGCCTCGTCGTCAACGCCGCGACGCGCGACAAGGATCTGGCCTGGATCGGCCGCGAGGCCGCGCCGTTCGCGGTGCAGGTGCGCGAGCGCCCGGAGCTTTCCATCATTGCGGTGCAGGGACCGAACGCGCGCGCCAAGGTGCAGGGCCTGCTGTCGCCGGAGCTCGCCGCCAAGGCGGCGAAGATCGGCAAGTTCGTCGCCTGCGAAGGTGACGGCCTGTTCATCGGGCGCACGGGTTATACCGGCGAGGACGGCTACGAAATCATCGTGCCGCAGGAGCAGGCCGTGGAGTTCTGGAACCGCCTGCAGGCCGCCGGCGTCACGCCGGCCGGTCTGGGCGCCCGCGATACCTTGCGCCTGGAAGCCGGCATGAATCTGTACGGCCAGGACATGGACGAAACCGTTTCGCCGTACGAGGCCGCGCTGGCCTGGACCGTCGCGCTCGACGAAGGTCGCGACTTCACCGGCCGCAGCGCGCTGGAACAGCAGAAGGCCGCCGGCGTGCCGCGCACGATGATCGGCCTGGTCATGGACGAGAAAGGCGTACTGCGCCACGGCCAGCGCGTCGTGACCGCCAACGGCGACGGCGAAATCCTGTCCGGCACGTTTTCGCCGACCCTCGGCAAGGCGATCGCGTTCGCCCGCGTGCCGGCCGGCGATCCCGGCGCCGTGCAGGTCGACATCCGCGGCAAGCTCGTGCCGGTGCGCGTCGTGAGCTTCCCGTTCGTGCGCGACGGCAAGGCCTGCGACGGCGTTTGATCCGCGGACCCTCCTATCTGATTGCATCCCGCCGACCGCGTGTAGAATCGCGCGGCGGTGCCTACCTCACAGGACAAGACCCATGAACGAAATTCCCGGCGACCTCAAATTCATGAAATCCCACGAGTGGGCGCGCGTCGAAGACGACGGCACCGTCACGATCGGGATTTCCGACCACGCCCAGGGCCTGCTCGGCGATCTGGTCTACGTCGAGCTGCCGAACGTCGGCGACACGCTCGAAGTCGGCGCCGGCTGTGCCGTGGTCGAATCGGTCAAGGCCGCTTCCGATGTCTACGCGCCGGTCGCCGGCGAAGTCATCAAGGTCAATTCCGCACTGTCGGACAAGCCCGAGACCATCAACGAAGACGCCTATGGCGACGGCTGGATCGTCGTCGTGCGTCCGAGCAACCTGCAGGAAGACATGGAAAACCTGCTGGATCCGGATGCTTACGCGGAACAGCTCGACAACGAAGACGATTGATCGCGCGCTCCGCGCGTATCGACAGCCGAGAGGGCGCGCCGCAGGGCGCGCCCTTTTCGTTTGCGCGACGCGCCGCCGCCGTTGCACGACGGCATGTCGGTCACGTCGCCGACCGTCATTCACCCGTTGCGGGCGTCGCAACGGACGGCGAGCGGAAGGTCGCGAGCGTTGTAGCGAGCGGTCGCGGTCGCCGCGCGGCGAGCTCGCCGCGACGACGCGCGAACCGCGCATGCGACGACGCGACCTTGCGCAAATCTGCGCAAATCGGTCCGCGCCGGGGGCGTAAACGGTCCGCGAGCTGAACGCGCGGTCATCGAGTCCGTCGCGGCGGCGCATGCGTTCGGCGCGCTCGCGCCGCCGTTGCTGCGTCATCGCCGGTTGGCGACGAGGGCGAGTCGCGCGACGTTCGCGACTTGCTGCAAATGATAAAAAGTAATCTATGGATTCGATGATTGCCGCGCGAATGCAGGGGTTTTCTTTCGCGTGCTGCCAACGGGCATGCGTATAGCTGAGCTGCGGCGCGCTATCCGTTTAGACGGCTGGACGTCCGCGTGTCAACCCGTCGCCGCGGCTCCATGCCGGTCGTTCGACGGTCCGAGGTCGCGGCGAGATTGAGGCATCTTCGTGCATGTGGTTGTCACGCATCGAAAACTTGTTGACACTGCTGGACGACAGGAATAATTTTCGCGCCGTTGAAACGCGCGCGTAACGGAGATATGACGGAAAGCACGTACATCGACCCGTATGTCGAACACGGGAGCAAGTCTGAAGCGGTACGCAAGATCACCGTCTCGATCCCGATGCACGTACTCCGACTCCTCTCCGATGAACGTACGCGGCGGCAGGTCGCCAACCTCCGCCATGCGACCAACAGCGATCTGCTGTGCGAGGCGTTTCTGCACGCTTTTACTGGGCAACCACTGCCAACTGACGAGGAGCTAAAACGTATGGCCATGAAGAAAGCAACCGCGAAGAAACCCGCCGCGAAGAAGGCGGCTAAGAAAGCCACTGCCAAGAAGGCCCCGGCCAAGAAGGTCGCCAAGGCCAAGGCTGCGCCGGCCAAGAAGGTCGCCAAGAAGGCGGCTACCAAGAAGGTAGCGGCGAAGAAGGTCGCCAAGAAGGCGACGGCCAAGAAGGCCCCGGCCAAGAAGGCGGCTGCGAAGAAGGCTGCTCCGGCCAAGGCCGCTCGCGCGACCAAGGCCGCCAAGCCGGCTGCCGCTGCGAAGTAATCCGCTACACGCAATACCGCTACAAACAAGCACAACCAGCAAGACGTTTCGGATTTGCCACCCCTGCGGTGCCCAGCGCAGGGGGCGGACTTACCGGACGGACGAGGACGCCGCGCAAGCGGCGTTTTTCGTTTCTGCGGTCGCCTTCTCGCTGCGCCCCAGGCGACACGGTCGCGGGCTGGGGCTAGCATCCGGACATCCGATTGCGTTCCTTGGGGAATCCTTCATGCGTCTGTTGCTGCGTCTGCTCGGTCTGTTGCTCGTGCTCGCCGGGTTGTTGCTGGGACTGGCCTTCGTCCTGCCCGACCGGGCGCACGTGGAGCGCTCGATCACGATCGCCCGGCCGCAGTCGCAGATCTATCTGCTGCTGACCAATCCGCGCCGCTTCAACGACTGGTCGCCGTGGTTCGCGCTGGATCCGGCGGCGAACTATGTCTACAGCGGGCCCGACAGCGGCGTCGGCGCCAAGCTGGCCTGGTCCAGCAGCAACTCCGACGTCGGCTCCGGCAGCCAGACCATCGCCGCGGTGGAGACGGACAAGGCGGTCGAGCTCGCGCTGGACTTCGGTGCGCGCGGCACTGCGACCATGCATTTCGATCTCGCGCGGCACAGCGACGAGACGCGGGTGACCTGGAATTTCTACAGCCGGTTTCCGTTGCGCCTGGACGACCACTTCATCACCGACGTCGTCGGCCGCTACGTCGGGGTGTTCCTGGACCGCCTCGTCGGCGACGACCTCGAGCGCGGCCTGGTCAACCTGCAACAACTGGCCGGCACGTTCCCACCCGTGGATGTCGCCGGTCTCGATCCGCAGTTCGTCGATCTGCCGACGCGGCGCGTGATCACCACCGCGCTGGCCAGCGAGTCCGACGACGCGGCCAACCTGCGACACTGGAATGCGGCGCGGCAGGAACTGGAGCAGTTCGTCGCGCAGAACCGGCTGTCGGTCGAGGGCCGTCTGCTGCAACTGGCGCCGCCCGGCACGAACGGCGATGCCGATGCGGAGCTCGCGCTGCCGGCACACTACGACGTGATGCCCGACGACACCGATGTGCGCGGCCGCGAGCTTGCCGCGACACGCGCCGTGCAGCTCGAACACAACGGCAGCCTGGCCGAACGGCGCAAGCTCGTCGACAAGCTGCGCACCTGGCTGCTGGTCAAGGGGCTGCACAGTGGAGACTGGCTGGTCGAGGAATACGTCGACGGCGATCTGCTGCAGGGCAAGACGCGCATCTGGATCGCCGTGCAGTCGGCCGCGACGAACTGAGCATTGGCGCAAAGAGCGGCTGTGACCGCCGCCACGTACGCCGCGGCATGACGCGCTAAGCTGCAAACCTCGCCTCGGGGGTTCGCATGTCCGCACGTTGGCCATTGTCGTTGCTGCTGTCGTTGTCCTGCGTGCCGGCCGGCGCGCAGAGCGCGCTCGATCTCTACGTCGATGCGTTGCATCCGGCATTCCAGGACTGGAGCTGGGCCGCGGCCGCGGACTATTCGCTGGCCAACACCACGCCGGTGCAGGGCGGCAACCGCTCGATCCGCTTCCTGCCGCGCAACTGGGGTGGACTGCTGCTGGCCGACCCGACCAACAGCTACGACGCGGCGGCTTACGAGTCACTGACGTTCTGGATCCACGGCGGCAGCAGCGGCGCGCAGAACCTGCGCCTGAGTCTGCTCGACGGCAGCACTGCTCTGGCTGGGGATGTGGATGTCGGCGCGCATGCCGCCGGCGGCATCGTCGCGGCGACCTGGCATCTCGTGACGGTGCCGTTCGACGCAGCGCATGGCTTGACCTCGGGCAGCTTCAACCGGCTGCAGATCATGGACGGCACCGGCGCGACCCAGGGACAGCTCTATCTCGATACCGTGCGCTTCGCCCCGCGCACCACGCCGCCACCGGCCGGTTCGCAGACCGTCAGCATCGACCTCACGCAGGAGCGGCGCGCGGTCAGTCCGCTGATCTTCGGCGTCAGCTATGGCAGTCCGGCGACCTTGGCGGCGGTGCGCTATCCGCTGCGGCGCTGGGGCGGCAATTCGACCACGCGCTACAACTGGCAGGCCGACGTGCACAGCACGGCCGGCGACTGGTACTGGCAGAACATTCCCGACAGCCCCGGCGGCAGCGGCACGCCGCCGGCCGGCAATTCGGCCGACGCCTTCATCGACGCGACGCGGGCCAATGGCGGCGAGGCGCTGATCTCGATTCCGAGCATCGGCGTGGCGCCGATCGACGACCGCACGAACAAGCGCTGGGGCTATTCGCAGGCCAAGTACGGCCCGCAGCTGCGTGACGAATGCGACGAGCCTGGTTCGGCCGGCTGGTGCACGGCGGATGCGGGCAACGGTGAATGCGATCCGGCGCAGAACACCGCGCTCGATCCGCAGGGCCATCGCTACTGCCAGTACTACGCCACGATCAACGGCCAGCAGCGCTACCACATCGTCAACAACGATCGCGGCGACACCTCGATCGACGTGACGCCGGCGTTCTGGGCCAGCTGGATCGCCCATCTGCAGTCGCGCTACGGCCTTGCCGCCGGTGGCGGCGTGCGTCTCTACGCGCTCGACAACGAGCCCATGCTGTGGAATTCCACGCATCGCGACGTGCATCCGCTGGCACCGACCTACGACGAGGTCTGGACGCGCGGCCGCGATCTAGCGATCCGCATCAAGCAGCAGGACGCCGGCGCGCTGACGTTCGGCCCGGTCACCTGGGGCTATCCGGATCTGTTCACCTCGGCCAAGGATGCGGAGGACTGCAACTGCGTCGCCGGTCCCGACCGGGCCGCACATGGCGGCAAGCCGTTCGTGCAGTGGTATCTCGAGCAGGTCTGTGCCTATCAGGCGCAGAACGGGGTGCGTCTGGTCGACTACCTCGATCTGCACTACTACCCGCAGGGCGACGGCATCGTCGATTTCGACAGCAACAATCTCGGCTATTCGGAAAGCGCGGCCGTCGCCGCCAAGCGACTGCGCTCGCTCAAGGAACTGTACGACCCGAACTATGTGTCGGAATCCTGGATCGCCGATCTCGGCAACACCGACAGCAATCACTACAGCAAGCCCGGCCTCATCCCGCGCGTCAAAGCCTGGATCGCGCAGGCCTGCCCGGGCACGAAGCTCGCGATCAGCGAATACAACTGGGGGCCCGACCAGGGCGCGACCGGTGCGCTCGCGCAGGCCGAGGCGCTGGCGATCTTCGCGCGCGAAGGCGTGGATGCGGCGATGCGCTGGGTCGCGCCGACGGCCGGCAGCTATGCCGAGGATGCATTCAAACTGTATCTGAACTACGACGGCGCCTTCGGTCGCGTCGAAGGCGACTCGGTGCGCACCGTCGCCAGCGACGCCGACGCGCTGGCCGCCTATGCCATTCATCGCAGCGGCCAGCGGCTGTATCTGCTGCTGTTCAACAAGTCGACTTCGCCGCAGAACGTGACGGTGAATCTGTCCGCGCCGGTCACCGGCAGCTGGAACGCCTGGCGTTTCGGTGCCGGCCAGCATCTGGCGGCCGCCGGCAGCGGCCCGCTCGGCGGCACGAGCTTCAGCCTGAGCGCCGTGCCGGCGCGCTCGGCGACCCTGCTCGTGCTGCCGGATTCCGGCGTGACCGACCGCATCTTCGCGAACGGCTTCCAGACACTCTGAGTCGGCGCCGCCGGCGCCGACTGCCCGTCAGCGGCCAAATCTGACCTGCCTCGTCACCGGGATCGGCTAGCAGCGCGGCTGAGCCCCGACTGCGACGGTGTTGGCATGGCGCTTGCGACACCCGTCGCAAAATGCGCTACATTCGGGTCATCCGCGCAACGCGGCCATGGGGGATGGCACGGCGAAAGCCGCATGGCAGCACCGAGGGAGTTGCGTCGAACGCGCGCGGATTCCGGGAAAACCTCTCAGTTGCGAAGAGTAACCATGGCTGCTCGAATCAATTTCCGTTCCCTTCGCCACGCCCGTGGCAATGCCGCTCCGAAGATCGTTGCCGCGGTCGTCATCCTCGCCGCCATCGGTGCCAGCGTCTGGTATTTCGTGCTGCGCAAGCCCGAGACGGTCATTCCCGAGGTGGTCACGCCGACGGCCGACGCCGGCCAGTCCGGCGAAGGCGCAGCACCGGCGCCGATCACGCCCGACCCGGCCGTGCTCGACAAGCTCAATACGCTGACTGTCGACCAGCTCTTCAAGGAAGCGCGCACTGCGCTCAACGAACAGCGCCTGGTGTCTCCACCCGGCAACAACGCGCTGGAGTTCTACCTCAAGATTCTCGAGAAAGAGCCGGCCAACAGCGGCGCCCGCGACGCCCTGCGCGAATTGTTCACGTTCGCCGCCAGCGCGGCCGAGCAGGACATCAACGCGCGCAACATCGACAATGCGAACCGCGTCATCGAGCTGCTGACCAAGGCCGATCCGAACAACTACACCCTGACCATCCTGCGTTCCAAGCTCGATGCCCAGCGCAAGATCGTCGAGCGCGAAACGGCCCAGGCCGCAGCCGCCGAAGAAGCCGCCCGCCGCCGCGCGAACGAGCCGGCTGCGCCGGCCGCCGCGCCCGCCACCGCAGTGAACGAGCCGGCAGCCACCGCGGCCGCGCCGGCCGCCGCGCCGGCATCTTCCGCGCCGCGCGCAGCTACACCGGCGGCAACGCCGGCCGAACCGGCCGCCGCGCCGGCTTCCGCGCCGGTCGCTGCGGCCGGCGGCGAAACACGCGATGCGGTGCTCGTGCGCTCGGTGCCGCCGCAGTATCCGAACGCAGCGCTGCGCCGGCGTCAGGAAGGCTGGGTGCAGGTCGAGTTCACGGTTACCAGCGACGGCGCCGTCGCGAACGCGCGTGTACTCGACGCCGATCCGCCGCGCACCTTCGATCGCGCCGCGCTCGATGCGGTGCAGCGCTGGAACTTCAACCCGGCCCTGCGCAACGGCACGCCGGTCGAAGCCACGATTCGCCGTCGCATCGAGTTCAAGATGTAAGCACGGCGGCCCGCCCCGCCTGCAGATGAATGAAGAAAGCCGGCTTCGCGCCGGCTTTCTTCATGGGTTTCTGCGCGACTGCAGCGGTGTGTTGCGACGCAGCCGACCAGACGCGATTCCGCCAGGCAGATCGCGACGTGGGCAGGTCCTCGCGGCGAGCGGTCGCCGCCGTTGATGCGTCGTGACCGAGGCCCTCAGGCCAGCAGCGCGGTGCGCAGCAGCGCGAGGCCGTACAGCTCGCTGCTTGGGTCGACGGCATTGAGGCTCAGCAGCAGCCGGTTCGCGCGCTCGTGGCGGCTCGCATCCAGGTGCGTCGTCAGAACGCCGGCCAGGTCGGCCAGCAGCAACAGCCCGAGGCCGGCCGTGTTGCCGCCGTCGCAGGCCTGCTGCAGGAACTGCACGGCGTCGTTGCGCGCCTGCAGAGAGCGCAGCGGATAGTGCAGCGCGTCGGCGCTCCAGAAGCGCCAGTCGCGCTGCCGGTGCAGGAAGTCGCGCCGGTACAGGCCTTCGAGCAGTTCGCCGGTCAGCGGCGCGAGACGCCGCTCGACGCGGCGCAGGGCTTCGGCCGTCGTCGGTGCCGGCGCGGAGGCCAGCGCCGATGCGGCAGCGCTCAGCAGAACCTGGCTGGAGGGCAGGGTGATGTCCGCCTGCCAGTGTTGGGGCGCGTCGACGGAAAGGCGCTGCTGCAGCAGCAGTTCGATCAGCAGTGCGGCCGCGCAGAGCGTGTCGGCGCGGGTGTCGCGCCGGGTCAGCGTGATGCGGCCCGCGTGCGGGTCCAGTGCCAGCAATACGAAACGTTCGGCGATCAGCATCGTGTCTGAGGTCCGCGCGATGCCGGCACCGTGCCGGTGTGCGCCGGCCTCATGTGCTGGCAGGAAGCGGACAAGGGACGGGCGTACATGCGTGCCTCGATGGATGGCGGCCGGAAGCGGCGCAGCATCGCGCGAAATGCCGGCCGCGGCTATCGGTCAGCGCGACGCGCCACCGGTGGCCATGCGGCTGCGATCGAGCAGTTCGACACCGGCCCAGTCGACCTGGGGCAGCCCGAGATAGCGGTCGAAGGCCATCGGCAGCAGGCCGGTCGGCACCGCGGTCTCGCAGTTCCACAGCATGACCAGACCGAAGCGGCGCTGCGGCAGGAACGCGATGACGCCGCGATAGCCCTGTACGGCACCGGCATGGAACACCATGGTCTCGCCGGCGTAGTCGAACACGCGCCAGCCCAGCGCGTACTGTGCGTCGCGCAGGCGGCCGCGGCGCCACGGTGCCGAACTCATTTCGGTCGGCGTCGCGACCAGCGGATGGTGCAAGGTCGCGAGCAGGTCCTCCGGCAGCACGTCGGGCCGTCCGCCCATGTGCGCGATGAGGTATTGGCTCATGTCCTTGATGCTGGCGTTGACGCCGGCAGCCGGCGCGACGTGGTAGTAGTTCTCGCGCGGCTGGAACGGTATCCAGCGGCGGCCGTTGCGCGAATGCGGCCGCGCCCATTCGCGGCTGGATTCGAGCGCGTCGCGGCCGTAGGTGGCTGTGGCCATGCCCAGAGGATGGAATACGCGCTTCTCGACCTGATGATAGAAGAAGTCGCCGGTGACCGCGTAGGTCACGTCGCCGAGCAGGCTGAATGCGACGTTCTGGTAGCTGTAGCAGTCGCCGACGCCGCAGATTGGATCAATCTCGCGCAGACGGTCCACGAGCAGCGGATAGGGCTCGTCCTGTTCCAGCAGATGGTCGTAGGAGTTGTGCGGCAGGCCGACGCGATGGCTCAGGATGTCGCGCACGCTGAGCTTCTCCGCGGCGCTGGCATCCTTGAGCGCGAAGGTCGGCAGCACGCCGCCGACGCGCGTATCCCAGGAAATGTAGCCGTCGTCGACGAGCAGGCCGGCCAGGGTTGCGGCGAAGGACTTCGACAGCGATGCCAGCCGGAACACCGTATCCGGCGTGACCGGCGTGCCGGCCGCCGCGTCCGCAAAGCCGATGCCGCGCTGCAGCAGCACCTGGTCGCCCTGCACGACCGCAGCGGCGAGACCGGCGACCTGGCCTGACGCCTCGATCGAATCGAGCCAGAGATTCATGTCGGCCGCGACGCTGAGGCCCGCGCTCGGCGGAATCTTGCCCTCGGCGACGGTTACCGCGGCGGCACGGCTGGTCTTCGCGGCCGATCGCGGCGCGCCGGCCGTTCGCGCTGGTTTCGCGGCGGCTTTCCTGGCCGTGGATTTCTTGACCGGGGCTTTCTTCGCCGCCGCCTTGGCCGCGGCGGCGCGGGCGCCGTCTGCCGCGGGCGCGGCCTGGACTTCGGCGATGGCGGTCAGCGCGAGCACGAGTCCCAGCGCGGCGAGCAGAAGGCGCAGCGAGGAGCGGCTCATGCGGCCGTATCGCGACGGCGGGCGGAACGTGGGCCGGCGCAGGCGCGCGGCGATGCGGCGAAAAACGTCGAACTGGCAAACATGGGCTGGTCAGGTGCTGGTCGTGCCGCGGGCATTGTGGTGCAGTTGCGCTTCCCTCACAACGGCAATTCTGGCCGCACGATGCGCGGTTGCAGGTAAGAAAAGAGTTAAAGGCCCAGGACCGGAAAACGCGGGCACGAGGCTGGATGGTCCGGCGCCGCGTGCCGCTGCCGCGAGCGCGCCGCCGGCCGGCGCGGCCAAAGTGCGCAGCAAGCGCAACCCGGCCGGCACGGCTTCGGGCAAGACTGTGCACCGCCGCGCCTACCCGCGGCGATCGGGTTGTTTGCTCGCCACGGCCTTGCGGTCGTGGCGCTTTTTTTCGTGCGCAGCCCGCCGCGATTGCCTGCGCAGCCGCAGCGGATGCGCGATTGCGCCGGTCTCGTCGCTGTTGCCCGGCTTGCGCGACGGCCGTATGGACGGCCGCGCTGTTGCTCCGTTTGCGCGACGGTTGTGCCAAATCCACGCGGTTGTGGCATGCTCGGCTCCGAACTACGAAAACCTTCGTGATTTGATCCGATGCGACCCGAAGTGCTGGCCGATACGAGTCTGCGACGTGTGCTCCGCCTGGCCGGGAGGCGAGTCGACGTCGGCGCCCTGCGGGTGCATGGCGACGGCGATGCGCAGCGGCTGACGCCCAAAGCCATCGGCGTGTTGCTCGAACTCGCGCGCGAACCCGGCGTGACCTGCATACGCGACGAATTGCTGCAGAAGGTCTGGGCCGGCCGTGCCGGTGACGGCGATGTGCTGACCCAGGCGGTCAAGGAACTGCGCCGCGTGTTCGGCGACGACCCGTCCTCACCGCATTTCATCGAGACCGTGCCGCGGCTAGGCTATCGCCTGCTGGTGCCGGTCGAATGGGAGAACCTGCGCAGTTTCTCCGCGGCGGAGAACGATCCCGTCGAAAGCGTGAACCCCGCGCCCGCCGCCGCCGTTGCGACGCCCATTGCGCCACCATCGCTTGTCCCGCCGCTGCGCCGCTGGCGGCGCAGCGCAGTGGCCGTCGGCGTGATCGCGATTGCCGCGCTGCTCGCGGTCGTCATGTATCGCCAGCTCGCTCGCGAGCGCGACGAGATCGTCATCGTCGGCGCGCCGCAGATGCTGACCGCCGATCCCGGCGCCGAGTCGACGCCGCGTCTTTCGCCCGACGGCTCGCGCCTGGCCTATGTCGCCGCCGATGCGGACAGCGGCCGCCAGCGCCTGCTGGTGCGCGGCGTCAATGCCTCGGCGACTTTGCAGCCCAGCGCCGGAGTCGGCGACGAATCGTGGCCGGTGTGGTCGGCCGACGGCGCGCAGCTCGCGTTCGTGCGGCAACAGGCCTCCCGCTGCGAGCTCGTGACGGTCGATGCGCTCGGCGGTGCCGAACGCGTGCGCGCGGCCTGCCCGCGCGGCCTGTTCGAAGGCTTCGACTGGTCCCCCGACGGTCGCGCGTTCGCGGTCGCGCGCTTCGACGGACCGGCCACGGCGCGCCTGGCGCTGGTCGCCGTCGAAGGCGGCGAGGTGCTGCCGTTCGACTACGCGCACGATCCGGCCGAGCACGATCTCGCGCCGCACTTTTCTCCCGACGGCAACTGGATCGCGTTCCGGCGCGGTCTGTCGCCGTACTGCGATCTCTATCTGGTCAGCGCGCGTGGCGGCGAGGTGCTGCGGCTGACCCGGCTCACGGCGCTGATTCGCGGTTTCGACTGGCTGCCGGACGGCAGCGGTCTCGTGTTCGCGTCCAATCACGAAGGCATCGAGGCCTTGTATCGCGTCGATCTCGACGACGGCCGGATCAGCCCGCTCGGCGTTTCCCCGGCACAGATGCCCGATGTCGCCGCGCGCGGCGACGCATTCGCCTACGAGGTGCCGCGCACGCGCTCGATCATGCAGGGCCTCGTGCTCGACGATGCGGCGACGGTCAGCGAGCTCGCGCCGTCGACCGGCAGCGACAGCTATGCGGCGCTGTCGCCCGACGGCAGCCGCGTCGTGTTCGTGTCCGATCGTGGCGGCAGCCTGCAGCTGTGGCTGCACGACGCGACCAACCGCCAGACCTACGCGCTGACCCACGATGACGGCGCACGCTTCTTCTATCCGCAGTGGCGCGCCGACGGCCGGCGCATCCTCGTGACGCGGCGCCGTGCCACGCGCGGCGAGCTTGTCGAGATCGACCTGGACAGCCAGCTGCAGCAGGTCGTTTCCGACGAGTCGGTCGATGTGCGCTTCGGCGCCTATGCGCCAGGTCAGGGCTATCTGCTGATCCATCGCGACAGCCGCGGCTCGCGCCTGCTCGAGCTGGCCGGTCCGCGCGCGCCGCCGCGCACCCTGCGCGAGCGCGTCGCGGCGGTCGAGGTCGATGCGGCTTCCGGACATATCTATTACAGCCGCGCCGACGGCAGCGGCGTGCGCGAGCTGCGCGCGGATGCGGCGGAGGAGCGAGTCATCGCCGCGGTCGGCAATCGCTTCGCCTGGCACGTGCGCGACGGTGCGCTGTGGTACTTCGACGCCGACGACGCCGACCCCGAGCAGGTCCTGCTGCGTCGCCGCGATCTGGCCGACGCGCGCGAGGAGGTGCGCTGGCGCACGCGCGACGCGATCGACCACCGCAGCTTCGACCTGTCGGCCGACGCCCGCCGCGTCGTGTTGATCCGCAACACCCGCAACGACACCGATATCGGTCTGTTGCGGTTCTTGCGGTCCCGGCGCTGAAACCCCGACTGGTGCGCAGCGATGCAAAATCCCGCCGATATTTCACCGCTTTCTAAGCACAATCTCGTCGACGGTTCGGACGACCTCGGGATCTGCGCAGCGTCTGTGCCGTATTCCTCGCCCATCGCATCGGGCGAAGGAGACGACATGAGAATCATCGGAGAAACCCTGCGCGTCGGCGCGCGACTGGAACTGGTCGGCGTCGATGCGTTGCGTCAGCGCTGCGGCGACAACGTGCTCGCCATCGTCGGCGGCGGCCGCGGCGCCACCCTGGCGACGGCAGGCGACGGCGGCTGCATCTGGCTGCCGCTGCGCGGCCGCGTGCGTCTGAGCAGCGGCGACAGCAGCTTCAATCTGGAGCCCGGCCAGTTGCTCGTCAGCGAAGCCGACCAGCGTCTGCAGGCCACCGGCCGCGGCAGCGCGCTGTGGGTCGCGCTGATCGCACAGCGTCCGGGATGGCGTCGCGCGCTGTTGCGCGCCGGCGCGGCACTGGGCACCGAGCCCGGTCTCGTGCCGGCCTGGCATGCGGCGGCGCCGACCCTGCGCCGCCTGGCCATGCGCGTCGTGCGCGCGGTGCTCGAAAACCGCGGCGAATACGCGCTGCAGAGCGCGGTCGACGACCTGCTCGGCGGCGTAGTCGAGCTGCAGGCCGACTTCGCCGAGATGATCGAGCGCTGTCCGGGCCGTACTCTGACTCAGCGCCAGAACGTGTTCCTGCGCCTGCAGCGCGTGCGCAACCTCATGGCCACGCGCTGCGAGCAGGAGCTCGACATTCCCGAACTGGCCCGCGTCGCGAGCTATTCGCCCTGGCATTTCATCCGCGCATTCCATTCGGTCTACGGCGAAACGCCGCATGCCTATCTCGTCGACCGGCGCCTGGAACGCGCGCGCCGGCTCGTGCGTTCCTCGCCGCTGGCGATCAGCGAGATCGCCGGCGCCAGCGGTTTCGAGAACCGCTGCGCGTTCTCGCGCCTGTTCAAGCAACGCTTCGGCATCAGCGCGGCCGCACTGCGCCGCGAGCACGGCGTCGGTACGCGCGCATTGCGTCAGCGACGTTGCGACGACGAGCGGTTGCGGCGCCCAGCAGTTTCCGCAACGCCGTCGGCCAACTCGCGCCAACTCGACGCCGCCACAGATTTTTAACGTTGCCGCACCGGGTATCGCCCGGTCTGCCGGCCTTGCCTGCGCACTCACCGACCGCGTCGGCGCCGCCATTGCCTCGACCACCGGGCCTGCGGCGCTGCGGTCGATTTGTGAATAATTACTGGAGAAACACATGTATAAGTCTTCGCTCCCCCGAGCCGTTCGATCGGCGCTGACGGCGCCCGGCGTCGGCGCGAGTGCCCTGCTGCTGGGTTGCTTCGCACTGCCGGCTTCGGCGCAGCAGCCGCAACCGGCGTCCGAAGCGGACAAGCTGGAAACCATCGTCGTCACGGGTTCGCGCATCCGCCGCGTCGACCTGGAAACCGCCAGTCCGGTCTTCGTGATCGACAAGGGCCAGATCGAAAAGACCGGCAAGCTCACGGTCGGCGACCTGCTGCAGAGCACGCCGGTCATCGCCGGCGGCGCGACCGCGACCAACGGCGCGGTCAACAACGGCGGCGGCACGGGCGCGGCGACGATCGACCTGCGCGGCCTCGGCACCGCGCGCACCCTGATTCTCGTCAACGGCCGCCGCCTGGCCGGCCCGGCTCCGGACGTCAACGCGATTCCGATCAACCTCGTCGAGCGCGTCGAGGTGCTCAAGGACGGCGCGTCGGCGATCTACGGTTCCGACGCGATCGGCGGCGTGGTCAACTTCATCCTGCGCAAGGACTATCAGGGCATCGAGTTCGGCGTGGACTACGGTATCGCCGACGCCGACGACGGTCAGCGCAAGGGCGTGACCATGACCCTGGGCCACAGCTCCGACAAGGGCAGCCTGATGGTCGGCGTGAACTACCACAAGCAGGATTCGGTCGCGGCGGCCGACCGCAAGTTCTCGCGCGAAGCGCTGTATCTGTCCTCGGGCTCGGTCTCCGCGGGCGGCTCCAGCCGCACCCCGCGCGGCCGCATCTTTCTGCCGTCCGACCTGATCGCGCAGTTCAACTGTCCGGCCAGCTCCGGCGGTTCGGTCACGCGCATTCCGGGCGCCAGCGGCGGATCGCTGAGCGATTACCGCTGCTACAACGGTGCGGTCGACGCCTACAACTTCCAGGCCGTCGGCAATCTCGAACTGACGCCGCAGGAGCGCGGCAGCCTGTTCGTCGTCGGCAACTACCGCCTGAGCGACAGCGTCGAAGCCTACGTCGAGGCTTTCCACAACAAGACCCGCGCGGCCTATGCGATCGCACCGCTGCCGTTCGATGCGCGCGGCGACAATGTGCTCATCTCGCGCGACAGCATCTACAACCCGTTCGGCGTCGATTTCGGCCGCAGCGGCGACAACGACTCGGGCAATTCCTTCGCGCTGCGCCTGGAAGCCGTCGGCAATCGCCGCGCCTCGACCGCGGTCAGCACCGACCAGATCAACATGGGTCTGCGCGGCGGCATCGGCAACACCAGCTGGCAGTGGGACGCGAACTACACCTACGGCGGCTTCTCGCAGGCGCGTCTGTTCGGCGGCTACATCTTCCAACCGAATCTCATCAATGCGGTCGGACCGTCGTTCATCGACGCCAACGGCGTGCCGACCTGCGGCACGCCGACCGCGCCGATCGCCGGCTGCATTCCGGTCAATCTGTTCAATCCGTCGGAGACGCCGGAAGGCGTCGCGCTGCTGTCGGCGCCGTACCGCACGAATCTGAACTACGTGCAGCGCGAAGCCGAAGTCAACGCCAACGGCGAGCTGTTCGAACTGCCGGCCGGCGTGGTCAGCCTCGCGGTCGGCACCTCCTACCGCAAGGAATACCAGAACTTCAGTCCGGACTTCCTCGCCACGGCGCTGCCGCCGGACTACACCAACTGCCTGCTCGCGCAGGACGCCTGCACCTCGGCCGTGGTCGGCAGCTACAACGTCAAGGAAGTCTATGGCGAAGCCTTCATTCCGATCCTGCGCGACGTCGCGTTCGCCAAGACCCTGAACGTCACCCTGGGTTCGCGCTATTCCAAGTACTCGACCTTCGGCAATTCGACGAACTCGAAGTTCGGTCTGGAATGGCGCCCGCTGGACGACGTGCTCGTGCGCGGCACGATTGCCGAGGTGTTCCGCGCGCCGACGATCTCCAACCTGTATGCGGCGCCGGCGTCCAATGCGCCGACGTTCCGCGATCCCTGCATCGGCGTGACCTCGCCGGTCGGCGCCAACGCGAACATCGACCGCGCCTGCGAGAACGTGCCGCGTGACGGCAGCTTCCAGGGTCCGCCGAACGGCCAGACCACGGGCCTGGTCTCGGGCAATCCGAACCTGCGTCCGGAGCAGGGCAAGGCGTTCACCTGGGGCCTGGTCTACGACCCGAGCTGGCTGGAAGGGCTGTCGACCAGCGTCGACTTCTGGCGCTTCGCGCTGAACGACAACATCAGCGCGCTCGACGTCAATACCGTCGCGCTGCAGTGCTACACCGCCGGCAACCTGTGCGACTACATCCATCGCTTCGACGCCGACGGTCAGGTGTTCTACATCGACCAGCCGACCCTGAACCTGGGCCGCCTCGACGCGAAGGGCATGGACTTCAGCATCAAGTACCGTCTGCCCGAAACCTCGTTCGGTACGTTCCGCGTGGGTCTGGATGCGACCTACACCGCGCAGTTCAACCAGCTGATCCGCGACAACACCGGCAGGGCCACCGGCACGATCTACGCGGCGGGCCAGTTCAACCGTCAGCTCGGCAACTATGCGCGCTGGCGCGGTCTGGGCACCCTGAACTGGGAGCTCGGCGACTTCGACGCGAGCTGGACCACGCGCTACGTCCACGGCTTCGATCTGGGCACCCTGCGCCCGGGCGGCGAATCGGCGGACGGCACCTTGCCGAACGTCGTGGTCAACTACGGCGCGACGACCTACCACAACCTGCAGTTCGGCTATCGCATCGAGCCGATCAATGCGCGCGTGGAAATCGGCGTGGACAACGCGTTCGACAAGCAGCCGCCGATCCTGTTCCAGAACAACGTGACCAACGGCAATACCGATCCGGTGACGTTCGATACGGTGGGCCGCTACTACTGGGCGCGGTTCAGCATCAAGTTCTGAGGGAGTGCTCCGCCAGTGTTCGCAGCGCGGCTCTTGTGCCGCGCTGCTTTTCTCCACGACCCCGCCAGGCGCTTGTGCAACGGGCGCCTGGCCGTTCCGGCCCGTTGGGCGTCCAGAACGCTCAGAACCCGCGGTTCTCCGCGATCGTCCTTCGCCCTCTTGACCCAAGCGGGCTCCAACGGAAGTTCTGTTCACGCCGCACGGTTTTCCGTGCGGCGTCTTCGTTTCAGGCGGCGCGCTCGATGCGCGCCGCGTAGCAGCCGCGCACGGCGTAGTGCGCGTGTATGTAGTCGACGAGCGGATCGGCCAGCAGCCGTCGTATCGCCGGCGCGATCGCGTCGCCGTCGGCGAGTTCCGCGACGTGCATCGCATGAGCGGCGTCGAACGCGCGCAGCGAGATCACGCGACGGCGCAGGACCTCGGGCACTGCGTCGACGAGATCGGCGGCCTGCTCGGCGCCTTCGCGCACGAAGATCGCGTGACTGCTGCGATACGGCGTGTCGGCCGGCTGGTGCAGGTAGTTCAGCAGGATCAGGCGTTCGCCGGCCTGCGCATCGCGCAGCTCGATGCGGTCGGGGAAGCCCGGCACGCGGTCGGCGACGTGGCGCTGTGCGCCGTGTTCGCGCAGCGCCGCGTCGGACAGGCCATAGAGGTGAAGGAACGGCGCGGGCGCAAGGCCGCGGATGCGGAAGTTCATCGTGAGGCTCCGGCAAGGATGGTGTGCCAGCCTCGCCGGCGGCGTCGGGCCATGCCATCCGTTTCCTGCGCGGCGTGATTCAGTCGGCGCGCACGACGCGGCGCAGATGCGCATGCAGTTCGATCAGCTGCGCGCCGTCCGCATCGGACAGGCCGGCAGCGTCGTTCGCGCTGGCAGCGGCAAGCAGACGGCACAGGCGGCGCGTGGCCGTGGCGTAGCGGTACGGCCCCGGCGCCGGTTCGGCCGGGCGCCAGGGGCAAAGGGAAAACAACGGAAGCGGTCGATTCGGCATGGTCGGGTCTCGCGAGCAGGTGGTGGAAGTGCCGATCCGGCGCACGCGGCCGCGTCCCGCCAGGGAGCGGGAGCGACGAAGACGTGGTATCCGGTATCGGTGCTGTCGCTGCGGCGGTGCGCTGCGCACGCCGTCTGGACGACGCCGCGCAGTATGTGCGCGGCCCATCTCACGGACTGCGATGCCGCGGCGCGGCCCTGCCGCTCGGGAGCGCCGAGGGCCGCCGCGCGCGGGATTCAGGCGGCTTGCCGCGCCGTGTCGCGTGCGCCGAGCAGCAGGTCGCTGGCGCGTTCGGCGATCATGACCGTCGGCGCGTTGGTATTGCCGCCGGGCAGTACGGGCATGACCGAGGCGTCGACGACGCGCAGGGCTTCGACGCCGCGCACGCGCAGTTCGCTGTCGACGACGGCTTCGGCGTCGCCGCCCATGCGGCAGGTGCCTATCGGGTGGTAGATGGATTCGGCCTTGCGCCGGATGAACGCGACGAGATCGGCATCGCTGACCGCGCCGCTGCCCGGGAAGATCTCGTCGCCGCGATACGCGGCAAACGCCGGCTGGGCCAGGATCTCGCGCGACAGGCGCGCGGCTTCCACGAGCATGCGCAGGTCGAAGCCGTCGGCGTCGCTGAGATAGTTCGCATGGATCGCGATCTTCTGCGTCGGGTCGGCCGAACGCAGCGCCAGATGGCCGCGGCTGCGCGGGCGCAGCGCGCAGGCGTGCAGCGTATAGCCATAGCCCGGCAGGCGGTTGCGGCCGTGGTCGTCGAGCAGCGCCGGCACGAAATGAAACTGCAGATCGCAGCGCTCGTCGGGCGCGAGGCGCGAGCGCGCGAAGCCGCCGGCCTCGGCGATGTTGGACGTGCCGATGCCGCTCCGGCGCAGCAGGAACTGCAGTGCGATCGCGACGTCGTTGGTCCTGTCGTAGGTGATCGGCTGGGTGCAGCGCGTCAGGGTGCAGATGTCCAGATGGTCCTGCAGGTTGGCGCCGACGCCGGCGCTGTCGACCTCCACGCGGACGCCGTGCGCGCGCAGCGCCGCGGCCGGGCCTATGCCCGAGAGCATCAGCAGTTGCGGCGAATTCAGCGCGCCGCCGCTCAGGATGACCTGGCCGCCCTCGGCACGCTGCAGGCGCCCGCGCTGGCGGTACTCGACGCCGACGGCGCGGCCGCCGGCCAGCAGCACGCGCTCGGTGGGCGCATGGGTCAGAACCTGCAGATTCGCGCGTCCGCGCGCCGGCCGCAGATAGCCCTGCGCGGTGGAGCAGCGTGCGCCGTTTTTCTGCGTGACCTGGTAGTAGCCGAAGCCGCTCTGGCTCGGGCCGTTGAAATCGGCGCTGACCGGATGGCCGAGCGAGGCGGCCGCGTCGATCAGTGCCTGCGACAGCGGGTTGTGGTGTCGCAGGTTGGACACGGCCAGCGGACCGTCGCCGCCGTGCAGGCTGTCGGTGCCGCGCTCGTTGCCTTCGCTGCGGCGGAAGTACGGCAGCACCGCATTCCAGTTCCAGCGCGCGTCGCCGGTCAACTGCGCCCATTCGTCGTAGTCGCGCGCATCGCCGCGGATGTAGCACATCGCATTGATCGAACTCGAACCGCCGAGCACCTTGCCGCGCGGCCACCAGAGCCGGCGATTGTCGAGCTGCGTCTCGGGTTCGGTGGAATAATCCCAATTGACGCCTTTTTTACCGACGAGCTTGGCCAGGCCGGCCGGCATGTGGATGAACGGATGCCAGTCGCTGCCGCCGGCTTCCAGCAGCAGCACGCGGTGGTTCGGATTCGCGCTGAGCCGGTTGGCGAGCACGCAGCCGGCCGATCCCGCGCCGACGATGATGAAGTCGTACGTCATTGCCTGTGCCGTGGGGAGGATCGGGCGAGGCTAGGAGCGGGGGCTAGAGCAGATGCTCCATCGCAGTGCAGCATCGCGGCTCGCGCGTACCCGTCCGTGGGGCCCGCCGGTGCCGTCGATCGACGGCAATCCGCGGATTGTCGCAGGCCGGCCTCCGCGCGGCGCAGCGATGCGGAAGTCCGGAGGCGTTGCCGATCAGGAAATTGCATGTCGTCGCTGCCGTTGTCTGTGGGCCGGATCCTGTCCCTGCTCGCGCTGCTCGTGATGGCTTCCGTCGCGCAGGCGCAGGTGCCGGCGGCGTTGCCCTGGCCCAACGTCGCCCTGCGCTCGACCGGCGAGGTCAGCTCGATGGCGCGGCAGCCCGACGGCAGCGCGCCGCTCGTGGGCGATGCAGCCGCATCAATGGCCAGTTGATGCAGGGCTGCGGCGCGAGACTGTCGGCGGATCCGTCGCCGGTCGCCGATGCGAACTGGTACCGGGTTTACCGTTGCGGGTATGCGCCGACGTTCGGTTCACGCGGATCGACGGCGAGCCGCGCAATTCCGTTGCCGAGCTGTCGCCCGACGGCGGTGCTGTGCCCGACAGCTGGATCGCGCCGGTCGGTGGGTCCCGCCTGTTGCTGGCGCCGGAGCGGATCTACCTTGCGCCGCGCCGTTACGGTGTCGTGGCCTATCCGCTGAACATCGGCGACAGGATCTTCGCGACGCATTTCGACTGAAAAACCGGCGAGCGGCGTTCGTGCTAGGCCAGCACCTCGACTGCATCGCCGAGCGCGATCGTGCCGCGGCCGCGCGGAATCAGGTTCTGGCCGAAGGTGACGCCGGCGGCCGTGCGCCGGTAGCCGGTCAGGGTCTTCAGCGGTTCGCCGTCGGCATTGCGTTGGCCGCGCTGCGGATCGACCGTCGTGAACACGCAGCGCGTGCAGGGCTTGACCACGTCGAACTCGACGTCGCCGATGCGGATGCGCTTCCAGTCGTCTTCCGCATGCGGCGCGGTGCCGGCGACGACGAGGTTGGGCCGGAAGCGCCGCATGTCGACGGGTTCGGCCAGGCGCGCGTTCAGCGCGTCCAGGGCCGCGGCGGAAATCAGCAGCTGCGGATAGCCGTCGGCGAAACTGACTTCGTCGCCGGGGCGGCCGTAATCGGGACTGACCGCGCGATGAGCGGCCTCGTCCATGTGGACCAGCGACAGCTCGGCGCCGAGGAAGCGGCTGAACCAGGCATCCGCAGCTGCTTCGGCGGGCAGCGCATCGACGGGCGAGCGCCAGACCTCGACGCGGCGGCGCGGCGCATCGGCGGGCGGGATCGCGATTTCCAGCGGCGGCATGTCGGGCGCTTCGAGACGCAGACCCTGGGCCAGCGGCGTCGCGCGGATCAGCGGCATGCGCGCGTACAGGCGGCCAGTCACGAACTTGCCGGCCGCATCGACGACGAGCCAGCGCCGGTCGCCGGCGAGGCCGCGGGCTTCGACCTGGGCCGATGCCGGCGCGAGCGCGGCGCAGGACTTGACCGGATAGACGTAGAGCGCCGAGAGCGAGGCTGACATGGGCCGATTATGCCGTGTCCCTTGACGGTCGCGTGCGCATGCTAGGCTTGCGCCGCCCCAGCCCGGCCGCGGAATCGGCATGCGTTCTCTGTTCGTCAAGCTGCAAACCTATCTGCGCGACACGGTCAAAGGCCACGAATGGGCGGCGCTGCTCGTCTCGGCGGCCTATTTCTTCTGTGTGCTCGCGAGCTACTACATCATCCGTCCGGTGCGCGACCAGCTATCCGCCGCGGCCGGTTCCACGCAGCTGCCGATCTTCTATCTCGCCGTACTCGTCGCGACGCTGCTGCTGACGCCGCTGTTCGGCATGCTCGCCGCGCGCTTCCGGCGCAGCCAGTTCGTGCCGGCGGTCTACGCCATCGTCGCATTGCTGACCATGGCCTTCATCCCGCTGTTCGCGCTGCAGGAGCGCATCAGCGCGACCGTTCTGGGCACTCTGTTCTTCATCTGGGCCAGCGTGTTCAACCTGCTGATCGTCGCGCTGTTCTGGAGTTTCATGGCGGACATCTTCGACCGCGCCCAGGCGCGGCGGCTGTTTCCGCTGATCGCGATCGGCGGCGCCGTCGGCGCCATCGTGGGCCCCGCGCTGACCAAGGCGCTCGTGTTCGTCGTCGGCGTGCAGGGACTGCTCGTGGTGTCGGGCGTGCTGCTGATGCTGTGCATCGCCTGCATCTACTGGCTGCTCGGCTGGGCGCGGCGCAATCCGGTCGCCGGCGAACCCGATCGTGACCAGCGCGTGATCGGCGGCAGCGTGATCGCCGGCGCGATAGAAACCCTGCGTTCGCCGTTCCTGCGCCGCGTGGCCCTGCTGATGCTGCTCGGCGACTGCGTGGGCACGGTGATCTACGCGTTCCTCGCCGACTACAACCGCGCGATGTTCCCGACGCGCGAGGCCGGCATCGCGTTCGCGTCCAGCCTCGATCTGGCGACCAACGTCCTGCAGATCCTGTTCCAGCTGTTCCTGACGCGCGAAATCATGGTGCGCCTCGGGCCCATCGCTGCGCTCGTGCTCGACGGCATCGTCAAGGCGCTGATGCTGGTCGGGCTCGTCGTGTTCGGTCCGGGCTGGATCGCCGTCGTCGCGGTGGTCACGCGCGCGAGTGCCTACGGCATCTTCAAGCCTGCGGCCGATTCGCTGTACACCGAGGTCGATGCGGAAACGCGCTACAAGGCCAAGAACTTCATCGATACCTCGGTCTGGCGTTTCGGCGATCTGGCCGTGACCAGCACCTTGAACCTGCTGCGCAGCCTCGGCGTCGCGACCGGCGGGCTTGCGCTGATGGCCGCCTTCGCCGGCCTGTCTTCGGCCTGGGTCGGCTGGCGCATGCGCAGGGCGCTGCCGTCGGCGGCGCTGAAGACCGAAGGCTGACGGCCGCCGTTGCGGCGGCCGTCGAGGCGGCGCTTCACCGCAGGATCAGCATGACGGCGCGACCGATCCGGCTCCTGCAGTCCGGCGCTTCGGTCACGGTGTCTGGAAGCCGTTGCGGAAAATGTAGTCCGGCGGTCCGGCCGGTATGCCGAACGGAATGCCGACCGTCGTCGGACTCACGTTGGTGCCTTCCAGCACGCTGGCCGGCGCGAGGTTGCCGGCCACGCCGACCGAGTAGTTGAACAGAACGGCGCGGTTGTTCGCCGGATTGGAGCCGCCCGGAACGGTGACCATCAGGCGTGAGGTGTACGGATCGAAACCTATGCCCGAGAAATAGCGGCCGTCCGGCAGGTTGAGCTGGGTCGAGCCGCCTTCGATCGTGTCGATCGGCAGCGCGTCGCCGCTGGCCGTGTCGACGAAGATCGCAATGCTGCCCGTACGCACGCCGCCGACGGGCGGTGCCTGACGCAGTACGAACAGACGGCGCGAGGTGAGGTCGTAGGCCAGTCCGACCGCGTTGGCCACGCCGTTCCCGGTCAGCATGCGCGTGGGTGGGACGGTGCCGTTTGCCGTGCGTGCGTGGAACACGATGCGCGTGTTCGACGCCGACGCCGGATCGTAGTCCTTGACCGCGTATTCGTCGGTGGCCGGGATGTAGATCAGCGCCGTCGGATTGTTGAGCTTCGTCGTCGTGTCGGCGCCGCCGCCCCAGCTGATGCCGCGGATGCGCGCGACGCTGTTGCCGTTGGCGTGCAGCGGATAGGTGTAGATGCAGCAGTTGGACGCGATCACGCCGAGTTCGTCGTGGGCCGCGACCGGCGCGTTCGCGCGCGTCTGCGCGAGCTGCGGCGGATTGATCACGCGGATCGGGGCGACGTCGCCGGTGGCGAAGGCGGGATAGACGCGGATCGCCTGGCCGCCGAAATCCGATATGTAGACGACGCGTTCGTTCGGTTCATAGACGCCGAACATCGGTTGATACAGCTGCGTGGCCGGACCGGAGATCTCGCCGATCGGCGCGGTGGTGCCCGTGGCGTTGGGATGGAAATGGCGCAGTGGATGGTTCTGGCCGGCGCTCGCGGCGAACCCGCCGAGCATCATGTCGGCATGGACGGGATCCGCCGCGATCGCCGCGACGGTCAGCAGGCTGGCGAGGGCAGAGCGACGCATGGCAGGGATTTCCGTGAGAGTTGCCCCCTGCTACGGCAAAACGGGTCGGAACTCCCAACCCGTTTCGTCCGAAACACTGCCGTCGCCGGTGTCGCGCGGTCAGATCCGATCGGCGCAGTACCGCCAGCCGTGCTCAGTGCGCCTGCTGGGCCGGCTCGAAACCGCTGCGGAAGATGATCTCGGCCGGCACGCCGAAGGGAGTGCCCGGATAGTACGGACTGACGTTGCTGCCCTGCAGCTGGCGCACCGGAGCGATGTTGCCGCCGACCCCGGCGGCGTAGTCGAACAGGATCACGCGGTTCAGGGCGGCATTGCCCGAGTTGTCGTTGCTGCTGGCCATCAGGCGCGACGTATACGGGTCGAAGCCCAGACCGGCCCAGTACTGGCCCACGATCAGATCGAGCTGCGTCGCCTCGCCTTCGATGACGGTCAGCGGCTGGGCATCGCCGCTGGCGCTTTCGTCGAAGACGGCGATGCTGCCGTGCTGCACGTCGTTGACGTCGGGCGGCGCCTGACGCAGCACGAACAGCCGGTGCGTGGCGCGGTCGTGCGCGAGGCCGACCGCATGAGCCACGCCGGCGCCGGTCAGCAGGCGCGTCGGCGCGACGTTGCCGTTGGCCGTGCGCGCGTGGAAGACGAGGCGCGTCGCCTGCGGCGGCGCCGGATCGTTGTCGATGACCGCGTATTCGTCGCTGCCGGGCAGATACGTCAGCGCGTTCGGGTTATAGAGTCTGGTCGTCGAGTTGCTGCTGCCGCCCCAGTCGATGGCGCGGATCGCCGACACGTCGTTGCCGTCGGCGTGCAGCGGAAAGGTCGCGATACAGCAGTTGGAGACGATCACGCCGAGCTCGCCGTGGGCCGACACCGGGGCGTTGGCGCGCGTCTGCGCGATGGAGGACGGGTTGATCACGCGGATCGGGGCGGCATTGCCGGTCGCGGTTGCGGAATAGACGCGGATCGCTCGGCCATCGAAGTCCGAAACGTAGACGACGCCTTCGTCGGGTTCGTAGACGCCGAATGCGGGCTGATAGAGCTGCGTGTCCGGACCGGCGATCTGGCCGATCGGGGCGTCGTCGCCCTGCGCATCGGCCGAGAAACGGCGGAGCGGGTTGCCCTGGGCGGTCGACGGGCCGTAGCCGCCGATCATCATCTCAGCGTGGAGGGGCGAGGCGGCTGCGGCGGCGGCAAGCAGGCAGGCGGCTGGAAGAACGGTGCTGCACATGGCGTGGAATCCAGGGGGAGTCGTGCTGCTTCGACGGCAAAGCGTGTTCGAAGCCCTCATCCCGTTCCGTTCTGCGTGCATGGCGGCGGCCGCGGGCCGCCGCGCATCGCCGGGGCGTGGATGAACCCCGTAGACTCGGCGCCGTCGTTGCAGCAGTCCCTTCGTCGCGCTCAGGGAGTCGGTCATGCGTCGAGTTGTTCGTCTGTTGTGCGGGGCCTTGTTCCTGCTGTCCTCTCCCGTTCAGGCGCAGGCGCCGGCGCCGGTGGCCGATCCGATTCCGGCGGTACTGCGCGACTGGCGCGGCTGGGTGCTCAAGGACCAGGAATTTCGCAGTTGTCCGCTGCTGGCCGGGGCAGCGACCCAGGGCGGCGGTGATTTCGTCTGTGCCTGGCCCGGCCGGCTCATGCTGGACGCCGACGCGGGCGGACTGCGCTTCACCCAGCAGTGGCGCGTCGATGCGGTCAGCTGGATCACCTTGCCCGGCGATGCGCGGGACTGGCCGCAGGACGTGACCGTGAACGGCCAGGCGACGCCGGTGCTTGAGCGCGACGACGCGCCGCAGCTGCGCCTGGGGCCCGGCGTCCACCGCATCGAGGGCCGCATGTCCTGGGTGCGCCGGCCGCAGCAGCTGCGCGTGCCGCTGAACGTCGCGCTGATCGACCTGCGCGTCGACGGCAAGGAGGTGCTGCCGCTGGAACGCGATGACGATCGCCTGACCCTCGGCCGCGGCGAGGCGGCCGCGCCGGAAGCCGACGCGATCACGGTCGAGGTATTCCGCAAGCTCACCGACGACGTGCCCGCGCGGCTGGAAACGCGGCTGCGCCTGCACGTGGCCGGCCAGGCGCGCGAGGAAAGCCTCGGGCCGGCGCTGCCCGAGGGTTTCGTGCCGCTGGCGCTGAACGGCGGCCTGGCGGCGCGCCTGGGCAATGACCGCCGGCTGCACATCCAGGTACAGCCCGGCGACTGGGACATCAGCCTGCAGGCGCGCGCGACCGCGCCGCTGGCGAAAGTAGTCGCGCCGACGATAGAAGCGCCGTGGCCGGCGCAGGAAATCTGGAGCTTCGAGGCGCAGAGCTGGCTGCGCGTCAGCGGCGCCGACGGCGAGCAGCCGATCGACCCGGCCCAGGCCGGCGTTCCCGACGAGTGGCGCGGCCTGCCGGCGTTCGCGCTCGCACCGGCCGCGGCGCTGAACATCGAGGAGCGCTCGCGCGGGCTGTCGGGCGAGGACGCGAACCGGCTGTCGCTGCAGCGCGAGGTCTGGCTGCAGTTCGACGGCAGCGCGCTGTATGCCAAGGACCGCGTGACCGGCACCATGCACCGCGACTGGCGCCTCGATGCCGTCGCGCCCTATGTCATCGAACGCGCGCAGAGCCGTGGCGAAGGCCTGCTTGTGACCGCGGCGTCCGACGGCGCGACCGGCGTGGAACTGCGCGAGGCGGCCGTGGACCTGGCCGCCGGCGTGCGCGTCGCCGCCAACGCTGGACGCCTGCCGGTCGCCGGCTGGCGCCAGACCTTCGACAGCATCACCTGGCAGCTGCATCTGCCGCACAGCTACCGGCTGCTGGCCGCGATCGGCGCCGACCGCGCCGACCAGAGCTGGGTGTCGCGCTGGACCCTGCTCGATGTGTTCCTGGTCGCGGTGACCGCGCTGCTTGCCGCGCGCCTGCTCGGCTGGCTGGCCGGCGCGTTCGCGCTGGGCTATCTGGTGCTCGGCTATCACGAGACCGGTGCGCCGCTGTGGACCTTGCTGCTCGTCGTCGCGCTGGGCCTCGTCGTCAAGGCATTGCCGGCGGGCCGGTTGCGCCGCGGCGTCGGCCTGGCCGCCTTGCTGGGCGGATTGCTGCTGGCGCTGCTGACTTTGCCGTTCGTGGCCGCGCAGGTGCGCTACGTGCTGTATCCGCAGCTCGAATCCGAGGGCTTCGCCGCGCCGGCCTATGCCGACAACGAATTCGCCGGCGGGCGCGCGGCCCCGCAGGGCGCCGCGCCGATGGAACAGGCCGAGGCCATCCAGGAAGCGCCGGCGCCGGCGGCTCCCCCGGCTCCCCCGGCTCCCCCGGCTCCCCCGGCGACCATGGGCCTCAGCAGGGACAGCGCGCTGAGCAAGAGCTACGACTACGCCGCCGTGGCCAATTCGCGTGCGCGGCAGCAGAACAACCTGGTGCAGCGCTATGCGCAGAACACCGTGATCCAGGCCGGCCGCGGCGAGCCGTCGTGGAGCTACGGCCGCGTCTATCCGCTGTCCTGGAGCGGGCCGGTGCTGGCCGAGCAGGAGGTGCGTCTGATCATTGTTCCGCCGTGGCTGACGCGGTTCCTGCGTCTGTGCATGCTCGGCCTGCTGTTCGCGACCCTGGCTGCGCTGGTGCGGCGCCTGCGCGGCGCGACGAGCGGCGTTGCCGGCGATAGCACCGACGATGGCAATGCGAGACGCGGCCCTGCGACGGCCGTCGCCGCGGCGGGCTGGTTGCTGTTTGCGGCGGCGCTGTGTGCGCCGGCGCCGGTCGTGCAGGCGCAGGAAACCGCCGCGCCGCGCGGCGCATTGCCGGACCAGGCCCTGCTCGATGCCTTGCGGCAGCGTCTGACCGAAGCGCCGGCCTGTGCGCCGGATTGCGCGCACGTCGCGCGGGCCGAGCTCGCGCTGTCCGGCGACGCGCTGCAGCTCGCGCTCGACGTGCATGCGGGCGAGCGTGTCGCCGTACCGCTGCCGGGTGTCGACGGCGGCGTGCTCGGCGAGGTGCGCGTCGACGGCGTGGCCACCGACAGCCTGGCGCGCCACTCGTCGCAGGACTGGCTCGCGCTCGGTCGCGGCGTGCATCGCATCGCGCTGAGCTATCGCGTCGTCGATTCCGACCACGTCGCGCTGAAGTTCGCGCTCGCGCCGGCCGAGATGCGTCTGAACCTCAGCGGCTGGCAGGCCAGCGGCGTCGTCGAGAACCGCCTGGCCAGCGACACGATCACCCTGGCGCGCGAGCGCGCGGCAGCCTCGACCTCGGCCCGCGGCGGCACGCAGCAGTTTCCGCCTTACGTGCAGGTCGAGCGCAGTCTCGCCTTCGATCTGGAATGGCGTGTACTGACCACCGTGCGCCGTCTCGCGCCGGCCGAAGGCGGCTTCTCGGTGCGCGTGCCGCTGCTCGATGGCGAGCAGGTGATGAGCTCGGACGTCCGCGTCGAAGGCGGCCAGGCGCTCGTGGCGTTCGGCGCCGGAGAGAGCGAAGTCAGCTGGAACAGCACCCTGACGCGTCGCGAAGCGGTGCAGCTGGTCGCGCCGGCGCTGGACCAGCGCGCCGAAGTCTGGAGCGTCGTGCTGAGCCCGACCTGGCACGCGGATTTCAACGGCGTGCCCGAGGCGCGCCGTGCGCCGCCGGAGCAGCAGTGGGTGCATGAGTTCCATCCACTGCCCGAGGAAACCCTGCAGATCGCGCTGTCGCGGCCCGAGGCCGTCGCCGGCAAGAGCGTCGCGATCGACGATGTCGTGGTCACGACCGCGGCGAGCAAGCGCGCACTGGATACGACCCTGGAGATCTCGCTGCGCAGCACCCAGGGCGGCGAACACACGATAGGCCTGCCGCCCGGCGCCGAAGTGCTCGCCGTCGAACACAACGGCCAGGCCATCAACCTGCGCCCGCGCGACGGCAAGCTGAGCCTGCCGGTCACGCCTGGCAGCAAGCGCTACAAGATCAGCCTGCGTCAGGCCCAGGAGCTCGGCATCAGCGCGAAGACGCCGGCGTTCGACCTGGGCCTGCCGTCGGCCAATCTGCAGCTGAACCTGAATCTGCCGGGCGACCGCTGGGTGCTGTTCACCCACGGCCCGGCCGTGGGGCCGGCCGTTCTGTACTGGGGCGAGCTGCTCGTGATGATTCTGCTGGCCTATGCGCTGAGCCGCACGCGGCGCACGCCGCTGAAGCTCTGGCAGTGGCTGTTGCTCGGTTTCGGTTTTTCCACGGCGTCGTGGGGCGCGCTGGTCGTCGTCGTGCTCTGGCTGTTCGCGCTGGACTGGCGCGAGCGCTGGAACACCAGCGCGACCGTGCCGTTCAACCTCGTGCAGATCGGCCTCGTGCTGTTCAGCGTGCCGGCGATGCTGTGCCTGGTCGGTGCGGTCTATGCGGGCCTGCTCGGCGATCCCGACATGAGCGTGACGGGCAACTGGTCCAGCGCGCGCAGCCTGCGCTGGTTCGCCGACCAGAGCGCGGCGCTGCTGCCGCAGGCCGGCGCGCTGACCCTGCCGCTCTGGGTGCACAAGGTCGCGATGCTGGCCTGGGCGCTGTGGCTGGCCTCGGCCCTGGTCGGTTGGCTGCGCTGGGCGTTCGCCTGCTGGACACGCGGCGGCTACTGGCGCCGCGACGTGCGCACGCGCGTGAAATTGCCCGACCCGCCGCCGCCTGCGGCGCCGACGCAGTCCGACGCATGAGCCGGCGCGGCGCATGAGTCGCGTCGGCGACAGCCTCGCCGCGGCCGCGCAGCGGCTGTGCGGCGAGGAAGCGCGGCTCGATGCCGAGGTGCTGCTGCTGCACGTGCTCGGCAAATCGCGTGCGTGGCTGTATGCGCATGCGGACGATGTACTGCCGGCCGCGCAACAGGCGGCGTTCGACGCGCTGGTGCAACGTCGCGTCGCCGGCGAGCCGGTGGCCTATCTGACCGGTTCGCGCGCGTTCTGGTCGCTGGATCTCGCGGTGAGTCCGGCGACGCTGATTCCGCGCGCCGACACCGAGCGGCTGGTCGAGCTCGCGCTGGAACGCCTGCCGCCGGGGCAGCCCCTGCTGGTCGCCGATCTGGGCACCGGCAGCGGCGCGATCGCGCTGGCCATCGCCCGGGAGCGGCCGCAGGCGCAGGTCGTCGCGACCGACGCGAGCGCCGCCGCACTCGCCGTGGCGCGCGGCAATGCGGCAAGGAACACGGTTTCCAATGTTGAATTTGTGGATGGATTCTGGTTCGCTGCGGTGCCGGGCCGGCGCTTCGATCTGATCGCATCGAACCCGCCGTACATCGCCGCCGGCGACGCGCACCTGGGGCAGGGCGATCTGCGCTTCGAACCGCCGGGCGCGCTCGCGTCCGGTGTCGATGGTCTCGACGACATCCGGGTCATCGTCGCCGCGGCCGGCGCGCATCTGCGCGACGGCGGCTGGTTGCTGCTCGAGCACGGGTACGACCAGGGGGCGGCCGTGCGCGCCCTGTTGCAGGCGGCGGATTTCATTGATGTGGCGACCTGGCAGGATCTGGCCGGCCGCGACCGGGTCAGCGGCGGGCAATGGCAGGCCGCTCCCGTCTGAAATGTGATGGAATTGGCAGTTGTGCTGTGCCGTGCTTCAACTGCCAACCGGATCACACCTCACGGACATAGTCCCGGCGGATCCGGAACATACGCTCCAGGCCACATGGCTGGTGTGGCCCCCGCCGGGGAGCGATTCAGGCTCCAGTGCACAGCGACTGTCGTGAGGCAGGCGCGGCGGGACCCTCGGCAGGCCGACTTCGGTCGCCGCCAACGGAACGTGCTCACGGCCCCCGCTTGATGCGGGGGCTTTTTTTTGAGCGCGGCGACTGCCGTGGCCGTTCGCCGATTACGCTTTCCGCACCGGGGATGAGGGGATACGTCATGCGCCTGCTTCGTGGAGTTCTGTTCGCCAGCCTGCTGCTGCCCGGCGCGGCAGCGTTCGCCGACTGTACGCCGCTGCAGTCGCCCAAGGGCTTCGTCGCCGCGGGCGCGGCCGAGATCAAGGCTTTCGACAAGGTCGAGATGCGCAGCGGCGAGCTCGGCACCGGCGGCTACATCATGGCCGAAGGCAAGGTCTGCCGGCAGACCTACCGCGTGGCCGACGGCCAGGCCTCACCCGACGAGGCGCAGGTGGACGCCGACTACCGGCGCCAGCTCGATGCCGTCGGGGCGGAGATCGCTTTTGCCGCGAACGGGCAGATCACCGCGCGCCTGGCCGGCGATGCCGAGCGCTGGATGGTGATCTACAGCCAGCCCGGCGAGGTGTCGGTCGTCGTGGTCGAGCGCCGGGCGCCGTCCTACGTGCTGACCGCGCCGTCGGGCCACGACTACCGCCTGATTGGCCATATGCCGGACTACGTCGCCGGGCCGCCCGAGATCAATGCCAATGGCCGCATCGACTTCCACGTCGAGGATCCGGCCGGCGACAGCGACGTGCCGGTCAGCGGCAACGCGATCCATCTGACCTACCGCCTGGCGGACGGCAAGACGTCGGCCAGCGACGTCGAGGTCGCGTCGAACTATCGCCGGCGCCTGCGCGAGCTCGGCGCACAGCTGCTGTCGTTGCGCGACGATGCGCGCACGGTCGCGCGCTTCGATGAAAACGGCCGCGCGATCTGGCTCAGCGTCTACAGCCAGCCCGGCGAGATCTCGCTGTACGTGGTCGAGGAACAGCCGGTGCAGATGCCGCCGCCGGCGCCGACCCAGCTGCAGCAGCGCCTCGCGGCTGACGGCCATGTCGCCGTCTACATCAACTTCGACTTCGACAAGGCCACACTGAAGCCCGATGCGGCGCCGGTGCTGGCCGAGATCGTCGCGCTGCTGCTGGCCGATCCGGCGCTGAAGCTGACCGTCGAAGGCCATACCGACGCAGTCGGCGCGCACGAATACAACCGCCGGCTGTCGGCGCAGCGCGCCGAGGCCGTGGTGAAGGCGCTCGTGGGCAAAGGCGTCGCCGCGGCGCGATTGCAGTCGGCCGGTCTCGGTGCGACGCGGCCGCTGGCCGGCAACGACACGGCCGAAGGCCGTGCGCGCAACCGGCGCGTGGAGCTCGTGCGCAACTGAGCGAGCGAAGCGCCGCGGCCGGAGAATCCTTGCCGCGGACGGCTGAGCCGGTTTTCCGGGCGATTCAGCCCGCGCTGCGCAGTGCCGCAGCCGGCTGCGGCAGCAGCGCGGCGAAGCGCTCGCGCACCGCGCGGCGTATGCCGTCGGCGTCGATGCCGCTCTGCGCGAGCAGGTCCTCGCGGCTGGCGTGGTCGAGGAATTCGTCGGGCAGGCCCAGCTGCAGCAGCGGGCGCACCAGGCCTTCGGCAGCAAGGAACTCGGCGACTGCCGAACCGGCGCCGCCCTGTACGGCGTTGTCCTCGATCGTCACGAATGCCTCGTGGTTCTGGGCGAGCTGGCGCAGCAGCTCGCCGTCCAGCGGCTTGACGAAGCGCATGTTGACCAGGGTCGCGTCGATCTCGCGCGCGACGGTCTCGGCCGCCGCCAGCGGGCTGCCGAACGCGAGCAGCGCGATGCGATGGCCTTCGCGGCGCAGTTCGGCCTTGCCGATCGGCAAGGTGGTCAGTTCCTGGTCCACGGCGCGGCCCGGGCCGCTGCCGCGTGGGTAGCGCACTGCGGCCGGCCCCGGATGGCGGAAGCCGGTCGTCAGCATCTGGCGGCATTCGGCCTCGTCGGCCGGCGCCATGACGACCATATTCGGAATGCAGCGCAGATAGGACAGGTCGAAGCTGCCCGCATGCGTCGCGCCGTCGGGACCGACGACGCCGGCGCGGTCGATCGCGAAGGTCACGTCGAGGTTCTGGATCGCGACGTCGTGGATCAGCTGATCGTAGGCGCGCTGCAGGAAGGTCGAGTAGATCGCGACGACCGGCTTGGCGCCTTCGCAGGCCATGCCGGCGGCCAGAGTGACCGCATGCTGCTCGGCGATCGCGACGTCGAAATAGCGCTGCGGATACTCCTGCGAGAAGCGCACGAGCCCCGAGCCTTCGCGCATGGCCGGCGTGATGCCGTACAGGCGCTCGTCGGCGGCAGCCATGTCGCAGAGCCAGTCGCTGAAGATGTCGGTATAGGTCGGCTTGCCCGGCGCCTTCTTGACCAGGCCCTTGACCGGATCGAACGGGCCTACCGCGTGGTACTCGATCTGCTCGGATTCGGCCGGCGCATAGCCCTTGCCCTTGGTCGTGACCACATGCAGCAGCTGCGGGCCCTTGAGCTCCTTGACCGTGCGCAGCGCATGCAGCAGAGCCGGCAGGTCATGGCCGTCGATCGGACCGGTGTAATGGAAGCCGAGCTCCTCGAACAGGGTCGAGGGCACGAACATGCCCTTGGCGTGTTCCTCCCAGCGGCGCAGGAAGCGCCAGACGAAGGAACCGCGCGGCATGGCCGCCTTGGCGCGGTCGCGCAGCAGATTCAGGCGCCGGCTGGCCATCAGGCGGGCGAGCATCTTGCTCATCGCGCCGACGTTCTCGCTGATCGACATGCCGTTGTCGTTGAGCACGACGAGCATGTCGGGCTCGACGTCGCCGCCGTGGTTCAGCGCCTCGAAGGCCATGCCGGCCGTGGCCGCACCATCGCCGATCACGGCGACGATCTTGCGCAGGTCGCCCTTGCGCTGCGCGGCGATGGCCATGCCGAGGGCGGCGGAAATCGACGTGGACGAGTGGCCGACGCCGAAGGTGTCGTATTCGCTTTCCTCGCGGCGCGGGAACGGCGCGAGGCCGTCCTTCTTCTTGACCGTCGTGATGCGGTCGCGGCGGCCGGTCAGGATCTTGTGGGGGTAGCACTGGTGACCGACGTCCCAGACCAGGCGGTCGTTCGGCGTGTCGAACAGATAGTGCAGCGCGACGGTCAGCTCGATGACGCCGAGGCCGGCGCCGAAATGACCGCCGGAGCTCGCCACGGATTCGACCAGGTAATTGCGCAGTTCCTGCGCGACCGCGGGCAGGTCGGTGTCGGCGAGCTGGCGCAGGGCGGCTGGCGTGTCGAGCTTGGCGAGGAGCGGGTAGCGCTCAGAATCAATCATTTGCGGGGGTAGATCCGGACGTCAGGCGGGTATTTTCGGCGACGCCTGCGGCCGGGGCAAGGAAACAAACTTGCAAAACGGGGGCAGAGGCTGCGGCAGGCTGCCGCGGGCGGGTATGCGGCTGCGGTTGCGCTCGCTGCCGGGAGCTGCGCTGCCGGCAAGGCGACGTCTGCCGCGAGCTTGATCGGGGGAAGCGGCGAACTGCCGGAGACGTCCGCCGGCGCCGATCCTGCCGGTCCTGTTTCGGCCGCGGGGCTGGCCCGTCCGACCGCCCCGGCTCGTCCGACGAACCTCGATCGCGCTTCCGACCGCCGTCGTCCGCCGGACTCAGCTCGCCCGGCGGTGCTTGGGCAGATGGCCGACGAGGAACTGCATCTGGTCGGCGAGGATGTTGCGGTTGGACAGGATCAGGTGCTCGACCCAGCTGGGCCGGTAGGGCACGGCCAGCAGCGGCATGCCGGCCTGCTGCGGCGTGCGGCTGCCTTTGCGGACATTGCAGGCCAGGCAGGCGCTGACGACGTTCTCCCATTCGTCCAGGCCTTGCTTGGACAGAGGCAGCACATGGTCGCGGGTCAGCTGGTTCTTGGTGAAATGCTGGCCGCAGTAGAGACAGAGGTGGCGGTCGCGGGCGAACAGTGCGGTGTTGGTCAGCGCCGGCGCGGGCTCGTAGCAGCCCGGGCGCGCATGGCCGCGGCTCGCGACGATAGGGTGCAGATCCAGCTGGCTTTGCAGGCCCGAGTCGCGGTTCATGCCGCCGTGGATCGTCAGGCAGGGATCGCCGAGGGTCCAGGCGACCGCGCCGCGCACGTAGAGGCAAACCGCCTCCTGCCAGCTCATCCAGTCAAGGATGCGGCCGGTCGAATCCAGCGACAACACGCGTGTCGTATGGATGTCGTTCCTTGTACGGATAGCTCCGAGCATTCAGTCCTCCGTTTGCGCCAACTGCGAAACGGGCGTTCCTGCCGCCGTAACTCCCTGATTGCGCGGGGAGCATAACGGAAATGACGGAGCCGTGGGGGAACCGGGCCCGGAGCGCCGCTCCGGGCCCGGAACACGGGACTTACTGCAGGCCCGTGGTGCTGTTGGGCGCGCCCGGCGTCGTGTTGTTCGTGTTGCGGTTGTCGCTGAAGGACACGTTGCCGCCGCCGAAGTTGGCGAAGCCGAAGCCGTTGCCCGCGGTGACGCTGCGCGAGACGACGGTGCTCGCGCCGGAACCCTGCGAGCTGAAGCCGGCGCCGCCGTTGCCGCTGGCCATGACGTTGTCGAGCACGAGGAGTGCGTTGCCGGAGCCGCCGAGGGAGCCGAAGCCGAAGGTCGTGTTCATCGTCGCCATGGTGTCGCGCACGAACGCGCGGCCGCGCGAGTTGACCTGGATGCCGAACTGGCTGTTGCTGACGCGCACGCCGGTCATGCTGACCGTGGCCGCGCCGCTGGCGCCGGGCGTGATGGCGATGCCGCCGCCGGTGGCGGGATCGTTGGCGTTGCTGATGCGCGTGTTGACGATCGTCGCGGTCGCCGTGCCGGTCGGCTCGAAGGAAATACCCTTCTGGGTCACGCCGTTGATCGTGCAGCCCTCGACGATGAGCTCGCCGCCGGCGATGAAGCGGATGCCGTTGAGGCCCGTGCCGGCGCCCTCGATGGCGATGTTGCGCAGGATCACGCGGTCGGAAACGCCAGCGTTGACGATGATGCCGTTCGTACCGGCCGAGAGGATGCTCGCGAGCTGGCCGTCGGTTTCGATCGTGATCGACTTGGTGATCGTCACGGCGCCGAAGCCGCCGGGATCGAGCACGCTGATCGCTCCGCCGGCGGCGGTCTTGGAGATCGCGCCGGCGAAGGTCTTGCACGGCGCCGTGCGGCTGCAGGGATTGGCATCGTCGCCGACGCCGGATACCCAGGTGCGCGTAGCCTGGGCATGGGCGCCCGCGATGAACAGGGAATACACCAGTACGACGGCGACGAGACGGCGGATCAGAACGATGGCTTTCATGGGCTTGCCCCTGTGGGAGTGGGGGGGATGGTGACACCGCGGTGAACGCGGACCGTGCCAACCGGCAAAGCGCATAAAGACGGCCGAACCTATTGCCGGCAGCAATCGAATACGGGCCGCCCCCGACCGGTCCGGCGCCGATTGTAGGCCCGGATGATTGCCGCGGCGCGAGGGAGACGCCTGGCGAGCCGGTCTATTTGACCGGTTTTGCCATGCGCAACAATTCCACGCCGTAGCCTTTGCGCTCGTAGAGTGAACGCGCGCGCGCGTTGCCTTCGAACACGGCCAGGGTGACGTGGCGGCAATGATGCTCGCGGGCGAAACGCTCGCTGTAGGCGAGCAGGGCGCTGCCCACGCCCTTGCCGTCGTGGCCGGGCGTGGTGACCAGATCGGAAATATGGCAGTTCTGCGCGCCGGTGAAGAAATCGGTCACGAGCTGCAGGTGCAGGAAACCGACGCGCTCGCCATCGTCGTCCTCGGCCACGAACAGGTGCGATCCGGCCGGCTGTTCGCGCAGATGGCGGCTGATGTCGCGGCGTATGCCTTCGGCCGTCTCGCCGCGGCGGCGCCAGCGCGGCAACTCGAAATCCACGAAACGATCGACCAGACCCAGGATGAAATCGTCGTCGCCGGCGTCGGCCAGGCGAATGTGGATGCCGGATTGTTGGTCCATGGTGGCTGTGTCGATGAAGGATGTTTCCGCGGTCTGGTCGTGCCCGGCTGCGGTAGGCGCAAGTTAGCGGAAGCGTGGGGCGCTGCGCCAGTCCTCGGCCGGGCCGCCGGGGCGGCGACGGCACGGCGGCCCTGAAGCCGCCGTGCCGTGCGTGCGCATCAGCCGAACAGCGCGTCGGGCATTTCCATGAGGCTGGCCGCGCCGGCGCGGATCGCCGCGATGTGGCCGCGCGTGCGCGGCAGGATGCGCGAGTAGTAGAAGCGGCCGGTCAGGCGCTTGGACTGCTTGAATTCGGCACTATGGCTGGCCGAGGCGTCGGCCGCCGCGACGCTGCGCGCCCAGAAATAGGCCAGCGCGATGTAGCCCGCATAGAACAGGTAGTCGACTGCGGCTGCACCCATCTCCTCGGCATCGCCGACGGCTTTCCTGCCGATTTCCTGGGTCAGGCCTATCCATTCCTGGGTCAGCTCGGCCAGCGGCTTGATGAATTCGACGAGTTCCGGATTGGCCTGCTGCGCGTGGCAGAACGCGCTGATCTCCTCGACGAAGTGGCGCAGGCCGGCGCCCTGCAGCTGCATGATCTTGCGGCCGAGCAGGTCCAGCGCCTGGATCTGCGTGGTGCCTTCGTAGATCGTGGTGATGCGTGCATCGCGGGCGAACTGCTCCATGCCCCATTCGGCGATGTAGCCGTGGCCGCCGAAGATCTGCACGGCGCAATACGTGGATTCCTGTGCGGTCTCGGTCAGCAGTCCCTTGACGATCGGCGTCAGGAAACCGAGCAGTTCGTCGGCGCGCTGGCGCTCGGCGGCGTCCTCGGTGCGCTCGATCACGTCGACCAGCAGCGCGGCGTAGTAGCCGAGCACGCGGCCGCCTTGGGCGAAGGCCTTCTGCGTGAGCAGCATGCGGCGGATGTCCGGATGCACGATCAGCGGATCGGCCGGCTTGTCCGGGCGCTTGGGGCCGCTGAGCGAACGCATCTGCAGGCGATCGCGCGCATAGGCCAGCGCGTTCTGGTAGCCGCGTTCGGTCAGGGCCAGGCCCTGATAGCCGACGGCAATGCGTGCGGTGTTCATCATGGTGAACATCGCATTGAGGCCCTTGTTGGGCTGGCCGATCAGATAGCCCTCGGCGCCGTCGAAATTCATGACGCAGGTAGCCGAGGCCTTGATGCCCATCTTGTGCTCGATCGAGCCGCAGACCAGCGCGTTGCGCGCGCCGACCGTGCCGTCGCGGGCGACCTTGAACTTCGGCACGATGAACAGCGAGATGCCCTTGGTGCCGGCCGGCGCGTCCGGCAGGCGCGCGAGCACGAGGTGCACGATGTTGTCGGCAAGATCATGCTCGCCGGCGGTGATGAAGATCTTCGTGCCGCTGATGCGGTAGGTGCCGTCGGCGGCCGGTTCGGCTTTGGTCTTGAGCAGGCCGAGATCGGTGCCGCAGTGCGGCTCGGTCAGGCACATGGTGCCGGTCCAGCGGCCCGAGACGATAGGCTTCAGGAACACTTCGCGCTGCCATTCCTCGCCGTGCTGCTTCAGCGCTTCGGATGCGCCGTGCGACAGCAGCGGGAAGTTCGCCCAGGACAGGTTGGCCGAATCGAGCATTTCCTTGACCGCGGCGCCGATCGCTTCGGGTACGTGCTGGCCGCCGTATTGCTCCGGCGCATTCAGCGCCGGCCAGCCGCCGTCGCAGAACTGCGCATACGCTTCCTTGAAGCCCTTCGGGGTGGTCACGACGCCGTCGGCGTAACGGCAGCCTTCCTGGTCGCCGCTCTGGTTCAGCGGAGCGAGCACCTGCTCGGCGAAACGCGCCGCCTCGTCCAGCACGGCGTCGCAGACATCGCGGGTCGCCGACTCGCCGCCGGGCAGGCGGGCCAGCAGGGCTTCGGCCCCGAGCACGTCGAACAGGGCAAAGCGCATATCAGTCAGCGGCGCGGCGTACTTGCTCATGGGTCAACCTTTGGTCGTCAGCGATAGGTATTGGGCCGGCCCGGTACCGGCGACAGCCGGCTGGACTGGCTCAGGGGGAATTTCTTGGCCGGCTCGCCGGTTTCGATGGCGCCGCGCAGCTGGTAGCCGACGCTGCCGTCCCGGGCGGCTTCGGCCAGGCGCGCGCTGGCGTCGCGGCCCGGCGCCAGGGTGGCCTCGACGATGTCGGCGGACTGGCCCGGGATCTCGATCGTCGGCCGCAGGAAGATCGCGCCCACGTTCGTGCCTTCGATTTCCAGACCGGCCTCGAGCGTGTCGAAGCGCATCGGCACGGTGCTGAAGTTCTGCACGCGCAGCTCGATGAGCCAGCGCCCGTCGGCCTGCACGGCCAGTTGCTGGATGCTCAGCGCCGGCGGATTGATGCGGCGGACCGGCTTGCCGCCGCCGCAGGCGGCGAGCAGGCAAAGGCAGGCGAGTAGGAACGCGAAACGGATCGGATGCGACAGCTTCATCGAGGGGCCTCAAACGATTGTTTGAATGTTAGCCTGCAGCCGGCGGCGCAGGCAAAGGGGGGGCGGAACCGTAGTTTGGCCGAAACGGCTGTTTCGTGAATGCGGGGCCATGACAGGGCGATGCCGGGGGCAGCTTTGCCTGCTCTGCGTCCCGGGTCACGTCCGGCGGCAGCGGCCCGCTGGCCCGCTGGCCCGCGATACGGCATCGCCGGCCCCGTAACGGGTGCGTCTGCATCCGGCGCGAGCGCGCCGCCGTACAGGGTGGAGACTCCGTTGCCGAGCGGCCCCCATCTTGAAACGCTTTCCAGCGCCCGCGCCTGGCCCGTTGGCATGTGCCGCCAAGCCGCTGTTTTTCACGATACTCGGCCTGGGGCTTGCCGCCGCGAATGCGGCCGACCGCTACGACGGCACCGCCTACGACCCTGCCGGCCGTATCGTTTACCGCGAAACGCACTGGCGCTACACGGACGGCGGCAGCGAGCAGCGGCTGGTGCTCTATCGGTGCGCGGACGGCAGTCCGTTCGCCCGCAAGCAGATGCGCTGGCGGGCGGGCAACGAAGCGTCGCCGGATTTCGAGTTCCTGGACCAGCGCGACGGCTACCGTGAAGGCGTGATCGGCCACTCCGGGCAGCGGCTGGTGTACTGGCAGGCCAACCGTTCGGCGGCGGAAAAACACGAGCAGGTCCTGCTGGGGCCGGACGCTGTCGTCGACGCGGGCTTCGACGGTTTCGTGCGCCGCGGCTGGAGCGATCTGGTTGCCGGCAAACCGCTCCGGACCGTCTTCGTCGTTCCTGGCGACTTTGATGCCGTTCCGGTCGTGATCCGGCTGGCGCGAACGCAGCCGGCCGACGCATCTGCCGTCATGTTCTCCATCGAACTCGACCGCTGGTACGCGTTCGCCGTGCCGACGATGCAGGTGACTTACGGCCGTTCCGATCGCTGGCTGCGCGAGTTCAGCGGAACCGTGACCATCCGGGATCAGCGCGGAAGACGTCAGGTGGTCCGGGTGGAGTTTCCCGAACATGCGCGTTCGTCCGGCGCGCCGGCCGAGGACATTGCGACAGCGGCGACGGCGCCGCTGGTCGAGCGTTGTAAGGAGCCGTGACACCATGGCATCTTCCGCGCGTTCGTCCATGGAACCACGTCTGAGTTCCGGGCAGGATCCGGCGCCGTCCGCCGGGGTCAGCGGCTTCGCGCGCCGGTCCGGCGGCGAACACTCAACCTTCAGGATCGCCAACCGATGCAGGTCAGCGTGCAGGATGAATCCGGCGTCGCAGAGCGCGAGCAGGCCTGGCTGCGGCGGATCGCCGAGGGCGACAGAGCCGCGTTCGAGCAGTTGTACCGCGCCACTGCCGCACGGTTGCTGGGCATCTGTCTTCGTGTCCTGCACGATCGTGCGGAAGCCGAGGACGTGTTGCAGGAAGTGTATGTGTCGGTCTGGCGTAAAGCGCCCCAGTTCTCGCCCGACAAGTCGTCCGCAATGACCTGGCTCGCTTCTATTGCGCGGCATCGAGCCATCGACCGTCTGCGTGCGACACCCTCTCTCGCGGCGTGGCAGCCGGTCCAGTTGCCGGAACCGGAAGCCGACCCGGATGCGACACCCGGCGCGCGTGCCGAGGCGGACAGCGAACGCTCGCAGCTGGACCGCTGCCTGCGCCAGCTCGACGCGCGGCGCCGCACGCTCATCCGTACGGCCTTCTTCGACGGCGCCACGTACGAAGATCTGGCCCAACGCACCGGTTCGCCCCTGGGTTCGGTCAAGAGCTGGATCCGTCGCGGCCTCCTGCAACTGCGCGCGTGCCTCGAATCATGAACACGACCCCTGATCCGTCCGGCGACGATGCCGGCAGCCTGCCGCCCAGCGACGATGTGCGCGCCGCCGAGTACGTAGCCGGTGTGCTCGGTGCGCAGGAGCGGCGCGAGGTTCAGGCGCGCATCGCCGGGGACGCGGCATTTGCGCAGCTGGTCGACGACTGGGAGCGCCGTTTCGCGCCCTGGTCGACCGGCATGCCGCCCGCCGAGCCGTCTCCTCAGATGTGGCCGCGCATCCTTTCCCGCCTCGGCTGGGATGCGGCGCAGCCGGCGCGGCGCACGCTTTGGAACAATGCTGCATTCTGGCGCGGCATGGCCGGGCTGGCCACGGCGGCGGGCATCGCGGCCGTCACCGTGCTGGTCCTGCGCGCGCCGCCGGCGCTGCAGCCCCCGTCGACCGAGGAACAGGCGGCCCGGCCGGTTACGGTCCTGGTGCGCGACAGCGGGACGGCCGGCTGGATCGCCCGGATCGACCCGGGCCGGGACAAGGTGCTGATGGTGCCGGTGCCCTCGGCCGCGGACGCGTCGGGACGCGTGCATGAGCTCTGGATCATTCCTCCCGGCGGCGCACCGCAGTCGCTGGGCTTCCTGTCCAACGAAAAGGCGCACACGATAGCCGTGCCGCCGCCCCTGCAGCCCCTGATGGCTTCTGGCGCCACACTCGCCGTGACCCTGGAAGATCAGGCCGGCATACCGCACCGTGCGCCGGCCGGGCCGGTCGTGGCCAGCGGCGACATCCGGTCGATTTAGGCCGCGCTGCATCCAAGGCGCTTCCCGCTCCGTAACTCCGGCGTCTCCAATGATCGGCGTTGACAATGGACGGAAGTGCGAAGGGTCGGAAAGCGGTTGTCGCCTCGTTGCGCGCCTGGTTCGATGCCGGCGCGGAGGCAGAGGGCGAGGCGGCGGATGACCGGGTCGACTGGCTCCGGGCGCTGCCGTTCGTCGCGCTGCACCTGGCTTGCCTCGGCGTGATCTGGGTCGGCGTCTCGGCCACGGCCGTGACAGTCGCCGCAGTGCTTTACGCCGTGCGCATGTTCGCGCTCACCGCGTTCTATCACCGCTATTTTTCCCACCGGACGTTCCGGACCACGCGCGGCGTGCAGTTCCTGTTCGCGCTGATCGGCGCGGCCTGCGTCCAGCGCGGGCCGCTGTGGTGGGCGGCGCATCACCGCCATCACCATCGGCATGCGGATACGGCGCGGGATCCGCATGCGCCGGGCGTGCATGGTTTTCTCTGGAGTCATGCCGGTTGGTTCCTGACCCCGCGCGCCTTCGCCACCGACCTGTCGCGCGTGCGCGATCTTGCCGTGTATCCGGAGCTGCGCTGGCTGGATCGCTACGACATCGCCGTGCCGGTCGGGCTGGCGGCGGCGCTGTATGGGCTGGGATGCCTGCTCGAACGCTGGGCGCCGGGATTGGAAACCAGCGGCGCCCAGCTCCTGGTCTGGGGCTTCGCCATCTCCACGGTCGTACTGTTCCATGCCACGGTCACGATCAACTCGCTCGCGCACCGCTTCGGTTCGCGGCGGTTCGACACGGCCGACGACAGCCGCAACAACGTCTGGCTGGCGCTCCTGACCTTCGGCGAAGGGTGGCACAACAACCACCATTTCTTCCCCGGCACGGCGCGTCAGGGGTTTCGCTGGTGGGAAATCGACCTGAGCTGGTACGGGTTGCGCGTGCTTGCCCTGCTGGGCCTGGTGCGCGACCTCAAGCCGGTGCCGGCCTGGGTGCTGGCCAAGGCACGCCGATGAGCCTGCGCATCGCCGTCGTGGGATCGGGCATTGCCGGGCTGGCCTGCGCCTGGCTGCTGTCACGCGAGCATGAGGTGGTGCTGCTGGAGGCGGACTCGCGCCTGGGCGGCCACACCGATACGCACACCGTGGAGCAGGACGGCCGTGTCTATCGCATCGACACGGGATTCATCGTCCACAATGCGCACAACTATCCGCTGCTCAGCGCGCTGTTCGCCGAACTGGGTGTGGCGACGCAGCCGACGACCATGAGCTTTTCCGTGCACAACGCGGTCACCGGGCTGGAATACAACGCCACGTCGATGGACGGCCTGTTCTGCCAGCGGCGCAATCTGGTATCGCCGCGTTTCTGGCGCATGCTGGGCGACCTGCGCCGTTTCTACCGCAGCGCGCCGGCCTTGCTGGACTTGCCCGGGGCCGGGCCGACCCTGGGCGACTATCTCGCCGAACATCGCTACAGCGCGGCATTCCGCGACGATCACCTGGTGCCGATGGCCAGCGCGCTGTGGTCCAGCCCTGCGCGGCAGATCCTGTCGTTTCCCGCGCGCTATCTGGTGCAGTTCATGGCCCACCACCGCATGCTGCAGGTGACCGGCCGCCCGGAGTGGCGGGTCGTGTGCGGCGGTTCGCAGTGCTACGTCGAGGCGATGCAGGCGCGCTGGCGCGCGACGGTGCGGACCGGCACGCCCGTGCTCGGCGTGCGTCGCGACGAAACCGGCGTCGAGGTGACCCTGCCGGGCGGGCGCGAGCGCTTTGACGCGATCGTGATGGCCTGTCACAGCGACCAGGCGCTGGCCTTGCTGAGCGATGCCGACGGGCCCGAGCGCGAGATCCTCGGCGCCATCGCCTACCAGCCCAATGAGGTCGTGCTGCATACGGATGCGCGGCTGCTGCCGCGCTCGCGCAAGGCCTGGGCGGCCTGGAACGCCTACGTGCCGGCCGAGCCCGATGCGCCCTGCTCGGTCAGCTACTGCATGAACCTGCTGCAAGGCGTCGACTCGTCCGCACCGTTCGTCGTCACGCTCAATCGCACTGAGGCGATAGCGCCGCAGACCGTTCTGGCCCGGCGCAGCTACGCCCATCCGGTCTACAGCCAGGCTTCGGTCGCGGCCCAGGCGCGCCGGGCCGAGATCCAGGGCCGGCGCCGCACCTGGTTCGCCGGCGCCTATTGGGGCTGGGGTTTCCACGAGGACGGCCTGCGCAGCGCAGTGGACGTCGCGCGTGCGCTGGGCGTGTCGTGGCAAGCCGGCGCCGCGTCGGGGGCTGCAGCATGAGCGCCGCATCGTTGCCGTGCGGCTACAGCGCCGTCTATGAAGGCGTCGTGCGGCATCGGCGGCACGATGTGTGTCCGCATGCCTTTCGCTATCGCGTCGCCCAGCTCTACCTGGATCTGGACGAAATCGACCACGTCTTCGCCGGCCGCTGGTTCTGGTCCGCAAGCCGTCGCAATCTGGCCGAGTTCCGCCGCAGCGACTACCTCGCGCCGTCGAACCGGCCGCTCGCCGACGCCGTGCGGGATCGCGTGGCCGCCGTCACCGGCCGGCGGCCGGACGGACCGGTCCGGCTGCTCACGCACCTGCGCTACGCGGGCTACGTCTTCAACCCGGTCAGCTTCTACTACGGCTTTCTCGCCGACGGCGAGACGCTGGATTTCGTCCTGGCGGAGATCACCAACACGCCCTGGGGCGAGCGGCACAGCTATGTCCTGCCCGTCGATGTGGCCCGGCGCCGCGGCCGCGTGCTGGACTGGTCCTTCCCCAAGGCCTTCCACGTCTCGCCGTTCCAGCCCATGGATGCGGACTACTGCTGGCGCTTCACCGCGCCGACGGAAGACCTCCACGTCCACATGGATCTCCATCGTCAGGGCCGGCGCGTCTTCGACGCAGGCCTGGATCTTCAGCGTCGCCCGCTCGACGGACCCTCGCTGGCGCGCGTGCTGTGCCGTTATCCGCTGATGACGGCCAAGGTCATCGGCGCCATCCATTGGCAGGCGTTCCGGCTCTGGCTCAAGCGCGCGCCGTTTCATCCTCACCCCGAAGGAAACCACTCATGAACTCGCCGGCCGAAACCTTGCCGTCGGACGCCCCCGCCGCGACCTGGGGCGCGCTGGACCGATGGCTGCGCGCGCGTCTGCTCGCGCAGATGAGCCATCTGCAGTACGGAGCGGTGCTGCTGGAAGACGATCTGGGCGTCTGCCGCAGCGGAACCGCCGACGGCTCCACCGTCGCGTTGCGGGTGCATCATCCGGCGTTCTATCGGGCGGTAGCGGCCTATGGCAGCGTCGGCGCCGGCGAAGCGTTCATCCACGGACACTGGAGCTGCGACGACCTCGTCGGCCTGGTGCGGCTGCTGGTCCGCAACCGGGATCTGCTCGACGGCATGGAGAGGGGACTGGCCGCCTTCGGCAGCGCGCTGCTGCGCGGCTGGCATGCCCTGCGCCCGAACACGCGCCGTGGCGCACGGCGCAACATCGCCGCGCACTATGACCTCGGCAACGATTTTTTCCGCCTGTTCCTGTCGTCGGACCTCATGTATTCCTCGGCACTGTTCGCCGGCGACGACGACACGCTGGAGGCCGCCTCCACGCGCAAGCTCGATCGCATCGCCGCCAAGCTGCGTCTTTCGCCGAACGATCACCTCGTCGAAATCGGCACGGGATGGGGCGGCTTCGCCATCCATGCGGCGCGCCACTACGGGTGCCGCGTGACCACCACGACCATCTCGCAGGAGCAGCACGCGCTGGCGACGCGGCGGGTCGCCGAGGCGGGACTGGCCGACCGCGTGACGGTGCTGCAGCAGGACTTCCGCGATCTGGACGGCCGCTACGACAAGCTCGTGTCGATCGAGATGGTGGAAGCGATCGGCGCCGCCAACCTGCCGGCCTACTTCGGCGCCATCGGCCGCCTGCTCAAGCCGGACGGACTGGCGCTGATCCAGGCCATCACGATCGAGGACCACCGCTACCGGCAGGCTTTGCGTGCGGTGGACTACATCAAGCGGTTCGTGTTTCCGGGCGCCTTCATCCCGTCCATCGCCGCGCTGCTGGCGGCCAAGACGGCCAGCTGCGATCTGGCCCTGGTCCAGCTCGAGGACTTCGGGGCTTCTTATGCGCGCACCCTGCAGGCCTGGCGCGAACGCTTCCTGGCACGGCGCGACGAGGTGCTGGCGCAAGGCTTCGACGAAGCCTTCATCCGGCTGTGGACGTTCTATCTCGCCTACTGCGAAGGCGGCTTCCGCGAACGGTCGATCGGCGTGGCGCAACTGCTGCTCGCGGGACCGCACTGCCGCCAGGCCGAGTTCCTGCCCGCCCTCGACGGCAGGACCGCGTGATGAGTACGGTGCTCAATGGGATCGGCTACCAGCTCGTCTGGTTTGCGGCGGTGCTCGGCGCGGCGCGCGGCCTCGTCGCCTGGGGGCTGGCGGCTGCAGCGCTGTTCGGCGTCCTGCATCTGGCGACGTCGGCCCGCCGCAGCGAGGACGCGCGGCTGGCGCTGCTGGCCGCCGTGCTCGGATCGGTGCTGGACGGCGGCCTCTCCCTATCCGGGCTGGTCGAATACCGGGCCACTGCGTCGCCGTGGCCGCCGGCCTGGCTGCTCGCGATCTGGGCGGCATTCGGGCTGACCGTGAATCACTCGTTCGCGTGGTCGCAGCGTCACCTCGCCGCGACGGCGGCCGTGGGCGCCCTCGGCGGACCGCTCGCCTATCTCGCCGCCGCACGTCTGGGCGCGATCAGCGTATTGACGCCGACGGCATACGGGGTGATGGCGCTGGCGGTGGCCTGGAGCGTCGCGCTGCCGCTGCTGGCAGCCGTCGCGCGGAGCCGGCGGCACCTGCCGTGCCGTCGCCCGGGCGGGATGCCGGCATGAACGGACTCGCGCAACTGGGGCTCCTGTGGCTGCTCGCGGCGCTCGCCCAGTCGGCCGGATGGCTCTGGCAGCAAGGCCGGCGCAATGCCGGCATCGTCGATGCGATCTGGGCCGCCGGCGTCGGCGCCGCCGCCATCGTGCTCGCCGCGCTCGGCGACGGCGCGATCTGGTCGCGCGTCACGCTCGCCCTGCTCGGTGCAGCCTGGGGACTGCGGCTCGCCTCGCATCTGTGGCGGCGTGTGCGCGGTGAACCGGAAGACGGCCGTTACGCATACCTGCGCACGCGGTGGGGTGATTCGGCCTGGCGCTGGTTCGCCTTCTTCCAGTTCCAGGCCTTTCTCATCGTGCTGTTCGCGCTGCCGTTCCTGGCGGTGGCCGGCAGTCCGATCGACGGTCCTCATCCGGCGTGGATCGCCGGATTGGCGATCTGGCTGCTCGGCGTCGCCGGCGAATCGGTCGCCGACGCCCAGTTGCGCCGCTTCCGCCACGCCCCGGCCAACCGCGGCCGCACCTGCCGTGCGGGACTCTGGCGCTACTCGCGCCATCCGAACTATTTCTTCGAATGGCTGCATTGGTTCGCCTATGTCGCCCTGGCCTGGGGTTCGCCGCTGTGGATGCTGGCCTGCCTCGGTCCGCTGGTCATGTTCGTCTTCCTGCGCTGGCTCAGCGGCATTCCGTTCACGGAGGCGCAGGCGCTGCGCACGCGTGGCGAGGACTATCGCGACTACATGAGCCGCACGCCCCTGCTGTTTCCCTGGTTCCCCCGGAGCGACCGATGAACTCGCACGTGATGTCCGCTGAACTCGATCCCGATCGTCCCGCGCCCGGGTTCACCGGGCTTGCCGAGCGCGGCTGGCTGCCCGATCCGCTCGTGCGGCTGGGTATACGCCGGCTGTGCCGGCAGCGGCTGCGCGAGGAGTCGGCCGGCGGGCCGGAGGCCCAGGAAATGCGTTTCCACGCGTTGCGCCGGAGTCTGGCGCACAGCGCCGTCGCCGTGCACACCGACGCGGCGAACCGGCAGCACTACGAGCTCCCTCCGGCGTTCTTCACGCACTGCCTCGGCCCGCGCCTGAAGTACTCGTCGTGCTACTACCCGACCGGCCGCGAGACCCTGGCCCAGGCCGAAGAGGCGATGCTCGCGCTCTATGTCGAGCGCGCCGGTCTGGTCGACGGCCTGGACATCCTCGAGCTGGGTTGCGGCTGGGGTTCGCTGACGCTGTACCTGGCCGAGCGGTTTCCGCAGTCGCGCATCGTCGCGGTATCCAACTCGCAGCTGCAGCGCGGGTTCATCGAGGCCCGCTGCGCCGAACGCGGACTGGGCAACGTGCGCGTGATCACCTGCGACGTCAACACGCTGGAGCTGCAGGCCGCCGCGTTCGACCGTTGCCTGTCGATTGAGATGTTCGAGCACATGCGCAACTACGACGTTCTGCTCGGGCGCATCGCCCGCTGGCTGCGGCCGGACGGCAGCCTGTTCGTACACATCTTCTGCCATCGCACCCTGGCTTATCCGTTCGAGACCGAGGGCGACGACAACTGGATGGGGCGGCACTTCTTCACCGGCGGTCTGATGCCGTCGGCCGATACGCTGGGCTGGTTTCAGGGCGCGCTCGAGCTGGAACAGCGCTGGCTCGTGGACGGCATGCACTACGCCCGCACCGCCAACCACTGGCTCGCCGAACAGGATCGCCATCGCGACGCGCTGACGCCGGTGCTGCAGCAGACCTACGGCGCGGCGGCGCCGCTTTGGTTCCACCGCTGGCGCCTGTTCTGGATGGCCTGCGCGGAGCTGTTCGGATACGACGGCGGCCGCGAATGGCTGGTGGCGCATTACCGCTTCGTGCCCAGGAGCGGCACATGAGCGCGCGCCGCGGCGTGTTCGCGGTGCTCGCCGTGCTGCTGGCGGGCTGTGCGGCCGGCCCGCCGGCCGTGCCGCGCATGGAGTCGGTGGACCTGCCGCGCTTCATGGGCGATTGGTACGTGATCGCGCACATTCCGAGCTGGCCGGAGCGGCACGCGCACAACGCGATCGAGAGCTATGTGCTGCAGGCCGACGGCACCATACGCACGACGTTCCGCTACCGCGACGCACCGGGTGCGCGTCTGAAGGTGATGCGTCCCGACGGCAGCGTGGTGCCGGACACCGGCAACGCGGTCTGGGGCATGGAGTTCATATGGCCGGTCAAGGCGGAGTACGTGATCGCCTACGTCGACCCGGAGTATCAGGAAACCATCGTCGCGCGCAGCAAGCGCGACTACGCCTGGATCATGGCGCGCACGCCCACGCTGCCGCCCGAACGCTACGATGCGCTGCTGGCCCGGCTGGTCGCGCTGGGGTATGCGGCGGCGGATGTGCGGCGCGTGCCGCAGGAATGGCCGGAACCGGGCTTTCCGCAGGGGCGCGAACCCGTCCGGTGAGGGCGGGCCGGCCGGGCCGCAGCGCCGGCCGTCCGCAACGCCGAAGCGGTCGAGTCCGATCCGACCGCCACCGCAAGCCCCGCGCGCGCCACTGTCCGGACTCCCGGAATGGTCGCCGGCGCACCCGCCATGGCGGTCTGGCGCACCTTATTCCGTCTGGCTGAGCGGCAGGACTTTCTGCCGCTTTCTGACTGAATCAGGGACAAAGCATGAAATTGAACTACCTCAGAGGCGCGCTGGCCGCGTTGCTGCTGGGTGCCGCTGTCGCGGCGCCGGCACAGGACGGTGCGCTGGACCCGACTTTCGGCATGGATGGGCAACAGGCGTTCGTGCCCGACGGGGATCAGATGCACGAGATCCGCTTCAACGCCGCGGCCACCTTGCCCGACGGCAGCATTCTCATGGCCGGGTACCGGCACAAACGCCGGCCGCTGCAGCCGCAGGAGCCGGACTTCCGTGTCGCCGTGGCAAAGCTGCGCCCCGACGGCAAGGTCGATGAATCCTTCGGCGACGATCCGCTGCACCCCGGACTGATGATCTATCCCGACTTGAGCCCCGGCGCGCGGGTCGAGGAAGCCAAGGCGCTGGTGCTGCTGCCGGACGGCGGCGCGATCGTCGCCGGTCATTTCGAGGCCGGCAGCGAAATGGCCGGTTTCACGCTGAAGATCGACGCCGCCGGCGTGCTGGTGCAGGACTACGGACAGCGCGGTGTCGCGCGTCTGCCGTTCAGTCTGATCGACGACGTCGCCCTGGATTCGCACGGGCGCATCGTCGTGGCCGGCCAGCAGCGCGGCCAGATGCCGCTCTATCGCGGGTTCGTCGCGCGCCTGGAGCCGGCGGCCGGCGCGCCCGATGCGAGCTTCAGCGGCGACGGCGTGGTCGAATTCGTGCAGATGCAGGACGACCAGCCGGTGGACAACTACGGCGGCATGCGCAGTGTCGCGATCGCGGCCGACGACGCCATCGTCGTCGGTGGCTGGCAGGGGCGCGATCCGTTCGTCAACGAGTTCTCGCTGGCGCGGCTGAACGCCGACGGCACCTTCGACCGCGATTTCGTCGGTGGCGGCTGGTCCGTGTTCGAGCCGGCATGGATCAGCTCCGTCGACAGCAGTTTCGCGGCGCTGGAAGTGCTGCGCGACGGTCGCATCGTCGCCGCCGGCGACTACATGGACGAGCAGGGCACCTATTCGCGCCCGTTCCTTGCACGCTTCACGCCGCAGGGGCGCGCGGACGCCGGCTTCGGCACGGAAGCCACGCCGGGCTATGTCCTGCTGCAGCCACGCCAGGGCTTTGCCTGGCAGCGCATGACCGGACTCGCCGTGCAGAGCGACGGCCGCGCCGTCTACACGGCAACCGCGAACGATTACAGCCCCGAGTCGCCGGGGCCGTCGCAGTTCCTGGCCGGACGCGTGCTCGTGGACGGCACGCCGGATGCGAGCTTCGGTAACGCCGGCGTCGCGCTGCTGCCGACGACGGGCACCAACCTGTTCTCCGATGCGACCGCGCTGACCTTGCAGTTCGGCCGCGCGATCGTGGTCGGCAACAACGGCTTTCCGGCCGATGGGAACCCGCCGCTGATGGTTCGCGGCGTCGTCTCGCGCCTGCAGGGCGATGTGGTTTTCACGGACGGACTCGGCGGCTGAACCGCCGGCTTCACTGCAGACAGAACCGGGACGGCCACGGCCGTCCCGGTTCTTTCGCCACGTTCGCCGTCGCCCGCCGTGCCGATGATGGCGAACGCTCCGTTCGGAGCTGCTGCCAGCGCCGCGTCTTCGCCTGGCCTCGCCGGCAGCCCCGTCCGGCGCTCAGCGCAGCCAGCCCTTGCGCTTGATGTAGATCAGCGGCAGCAGCGCCGCGGCGAAGGTCAGGCCTATCGACAGGGTGAAGCCGTGGGCGAGGCTGAGCTCGGGCATGACCGCGAAGTTCATGCCATAGAACGTCGCGACGAGAGTCGGCGGCAGGAATACCGCCGTGATGACGGTGAAGACCTTGACGATCTGGTTCTGCTTGATGTTGAGCAGGCCGACCACCGAGTTCTGCAGATAGCGCACCTTGTCGTGCTCGAACGAGGCATGTTCCTTGACGCCGTTGACGTCGAGGATGAGTTCCTTGATCAGGGTCTGCAGCTCGGCTTCGCGGCGGCTGTCGACTTCGCCGTTGAGATAACGCACGACGCGGGCCAGTGCGAGCTGGCTTTCGAGACAGTTGGAGATCAGGCCCTCGCTGCCGTTGAGTTCGAGCAGGGTTTCGGTCAGATCGCTGACGCCGAGTTCGCGGCCGTCCGTGCCGGTGTCTTCCGACAGCTGCGCGATCGTATGCGCGGTGGCCTCGAGGTCGCCGGCGATCTGTTCGATGACCTGGCTCGTGCCGTCGTTGATGCCGGCCAGGATCATGCGCAGCAGCGACTTGGCGTCGTTGGCCTGCTGCGGCCGGCGTGCGAGGCGCTGCATCGCGCGGTTCAGCGGCGTGAACTCGGCGGTGTCGTGCAAGGTGACGAGCAGCCGGTCGCCCAGCACGAACGTGACCTTGTGGAACGAGGGTTCGCGCTGCTCGTTCATCGCGACGAGCTCGGCGAACAGATAGACGTATTCCTCGTCCTCGTGGACGCTGGTGTTCTGCAATTGCGGATCGACGTTGTAGCGCAGACGCAGCTCGGCCATGACGCCGTCGTCGTGCTGACCCACGTCGATCCAGAGGAAGCCCTCGGCCGGAAGTTCGGCGATGCCGCTGCGGGTCTCGATCTTGTTGTCGGTGCGGAAGATGGAACGGATCATGCGATTCTCCTGCGCGCGTTCGCGCGAACGGAAGGCGAGGCGCGGTTCAGGGCGTCAGCGGCGTGGCGGTCAGCAGCGGCGGCGGCAGCTCCAGATCCACCTGCCAGGTCCTGCCGTCCTTGCTGGCGACCGCGCGATAGCGCGCGCCTTCGCGATGCAGTTCGCGCACGTCGCTGTAGCCGGCGCGGGCGAGCAGGGCCTGGATCTGCGCGGCATCCGGCCCGGCCGCTGCGGCGTTCCTGCCGTCGGCGTCGTCGCTGAAATAGTCGTGCGCCGGCGCCGTCGAGGAGGTCTTGGTCGCGACGTCGTCGGGTTGCAGGTGATGGATCAGCAGCATCGCTGCCGACAGCAGCACGTAGAGAATCACCACGGCCAGGATGACCTCGTTCTCGAGGCGGGACTTCTTGATCGGTGCGCGTTCGCGCTTGATGTTCATGGCGGCTCTCCGGCGCATCAGTTCGGCTGTGGGCGGTCGAGTCCGGGCGTGAGCCGGGACGATCGGGGCAGGTCGTTTTCGCGGCCCGGCAGCGGACCGCAGCCCGCATCGTCGAGGATGGGTTTTCGGCCCGGCGAGGCAGAGCGCGTCCGGACTTCGAACAGGCAAAGGCCTGCGGGCGCGGCCGTGGCGTCATCGGCTGACAGGCTGCCGCCGGCCCGGGCCGGCAGAGCAGGGAAGACGCGGCCAGCCACCGCCGCGGCAAGCAGAAATCGGTTCAAGGGCATTGGCTATCTCCGGAAAGCAACGGAAACGCCAAAGACCGTCTCGGGGTCGTACGCGGATCTTGTCGGGGATGTCGAGGCTTGCGCGTGATGCCAGTTCACGCGTGGAGGCCCCGTCCTGAGCGGACGGGACCGACCTTGGGGTCAGCGGCCGCCGGCTCAGGAGCCGCTACGCAATCGACTGTGACTGTCCAAGGAAATGGCCTCTGGGGATGGTTGCAGCGGCGCGGAATGTACGGCCGGCGCCGGGCCGGGTCAACCCGCGGTTGTCGTCCAGGCCGCTGTGGCGACGGGCGCGCAGGAGCCGCGGCAGTGACGGCATGCGGTAGAAGATACAAAGTGATTTGTTCGTATCGACTGCCGGCTTGCGGACCGGTATTAGGCCCAGGCCCGAATCCCATTGCGGGACTCCGCGCCGAACCCTAGCGGAAAAACGCGGCCGGATCCGTCATGCGCGCGCCGCGCCGCGCCGGATCTGCGCAAATTGCCGGGTTCCGCGCAGAAAACGCCGCCCGGCAGCACAATTTCCGCCCCTGCTCCACTAGACTCGGCGAATATCCGCCGGTGTGCGCCACTGCGCGCGACCGGCGTCAGCCGAAGGGGAAAACCGATGTTGCATTCATCTCGTGCTCGCGGGAAATCGCTCGTGTGGCCGGCATTGCCGTTGCTGCGCCGGGTTTCGGCCGTGGCGCTCGTCGCCGCCGCGCCGCTGCTGCAGGCGCAGACCCTGGTGCCGAATGCCCAGATGGACGGCAGCCTCGCGCCCTGGCAGCAGTTCATCTCGCTGCCGCCGGACCCGCTCGGCGCCGGTACCGCGCCGGCCTGGGCCGCGACTCCCGACATCGACGGCAATCCCGCGTCGGGGTCGGCAACGATCCATATTTCGACCGGCACGCCGACGACTAACGCGTCATCGGGTATCAGTCAGTGCTTCGATTTCAGCCAGCCCACGGCAGTGAACTTCGTCAATTACGGCATGGCCTTCCGCGTACCGGCGACGACGGCGCGCGACGGCAGCGTGAGTGCCACGGTCGAGGTACGCCTGTATTCCGGCACCGGCTGCAGCGGCTTCCTGGCCGGCGGCAGTCAGGGCCAGGCGCTGACTTCGGCCAATGTGCCGGCGGACACCTGGTATCGCCTCTCCGACGTCAATTTCGTGCCGGCTGCCGCGCCGGTCACCGCGGCCAGCGCACAGATCCGCGGTTATCTGCGCCAGACCGGCGCCGCGCCGGGCCAGACCGATTATCCGATCAGCCTCGACCGTTTCGTGCTCGTGCTCAACAGCACGACGCCGGTCAGCCTGCTGCGCTTCGACGTGGAATAAGGGGACAGACTCGTGAGCCATCGTTTCCTGCGCAGCGCCACGTTCCTGCTGCTGGCTGCGGCGGGCCTGAATGCCCATGCCGCGCCGTGCCCGACCACCGCCACGACCACGCTCGTCAGCGTGCCGCCGGCCGCGGTCGGCGCCAGCTTCTCGCTGCCGTTCTCGGCCAGCAACAGCAATGCCCTGCCGTTCGTGTTCACGGTCACCGGCGGCCTGCCGGCCGGCTCCGGCCTGGCGATGACGCCCACCGGCACGACCAGTGCGAATCTGGCCGGTTCGCCGACCCAGGCCGGCAGCTATCTCGTCACCGTCACGGCCACCGACTCGGCCGGCTGCAGCGGCGGCCGCACGGTCGCGCTGGCCGTGGGCCAGGGCAGCCAGACCATCAACTTCACATCCTCGGCGCCGTCCTCGGCGCAGATCGGCGGCGCGCCGTATACGGTCGCGGCGACGGCGAGCTCGGGCCTGCCGGTCAGTTTCGCGATAGCCGCGGGTTCCAGCAGCGTCTGCGCGATCACCGGTTCCAGCGTGACCTTCCAGAGTGCCGGCACCTGCGTGATCAACGCGGATCAGGCCGGCAATGCGAACTGGGCCGCGGCGCCGCAGGCGCAGCAGTCGTTCGGCGTCGGTCTCGCAAGCCAGACCATCAGCTTCACGACGACGGCGCCGAGCACGGCCACGGTCGGCGGCACGGCCTATGCCGTGGCCGCGACGGCAAGCTCGGGCCTGTCGGTCGCTTTCGCGATCGACGCCAGCGCCAGCAGCGTCTGCAGCCTGAGCGGCGGCAACGTCACGTTCCAGAGCGTCGGCACCTGCGTGGTCAATGCGAACCAGGCCGGCAACGCGAGCTACAACCCGGCGCCGCAGGTGCAGCAGACGTTCACGGTCGGCCAGGGCAGCCAGACGATCAGCTTCACGTCGACCGCGCCGGCTGCGGCCATGGTCGGCGGCGCGTCGTACACGGTCACGGCGACAGCCACGTCGGGCCTGCCGGTCAGCTTCAGCATCGCAGCGGGTTCGAGCAGCGTCTGCGCGATCGCGGGCAGCACCGTGACGTTCCAGGGCGTCGGTTCCTGCGTCGTCAACGCGAACCAGGCCGGCAATGCGAACTACGCGGCGGCGCCGCAGGTGCAGCAGACGTTCGCGGTCGGCCAGGGTAGCCAGACGATCAGCTTCACGTCGACCGCGCCGGCTGCGGCCACGGTCGGCGGCGCGTCGTACACGGTCACGGCGACAGCTACGTCGGGCCTGCCGGTCAGCTTCAGCATCGCGGCGGGTTCGAGCAGCGTCTGCGCGATCGCCGGCAGCACGGTGACGTTCCAGAGTGTCGGCACCTGCGTGATCAACGCGAACCAGGCCGGCAATGCGAACTACGCCGCCGCGCCGCAGGTGCAGCAGACCTTCGCGGTCGGCCAGGGCAGCCAGACCATCAGCTTCAGCTCCACCGCGCCGACGACGGCGACGGTCGGTGGTACGTCGTACACGGTCGCTGCGACAGCCACCTCGGGTCTGCCGGTCAGCTTCAGCATCGCGGCCGGATCGGGCAGCGTCTGCGCGATCGCCGGCAGCAGCGTGACGTTCCAGAGTGTCGGCACCTGCGTGGTCAATGCGAATCAGGCCGGCGATGCGAACTGGAATGCCGCGCCCCAGGCGCAGCAGTCGTTCGCGGTCGGCCAGGGCAGCCAGACGATCAGCTTCACGTCGACCGCGCCGACGACGGCCACGGTCGGAGGTGCGTCGTACACGGTCGCCGCGACGGCGACTTCGGGTCTGCCGGTCAGCTTCAGCATCGCCGCCGGTTCCAGCAGCGTCTGCACGATCGCCGGCAGCACCGTGACGTTCCAGAGTGTCGGCTCCTGCGTCGTCAATGCGAACCAGGCCGGCAATGCCAACTACACCGCCGCGCCGCAGGTGCAGCAGACCTTCGCGGTCAGCCAGGGCAGCCAGACGATCAGTTTCACGTCGACCGTGCCGACGACGGCCGCGGTCGGCGGCACGGCGTATACGGTCAGCGCGACGGCGACTTCGGGCCTGCCGGTCAGCTTCACCATCGCCGCCGGTTCCAGCAGCGTCTGCACGATCGCCGGCAGCACCGTGACGTTCCAGAGTGTCGGCTCCTGCGTCGTCAATGCGAACCAGGCCGGCAATGCGAACTACGCCGCCGCCCCGCAGGTGCAGCAGACCTTCGCGGTCGGCCAGGGCAGCCAGACGATCAGCTTCACCTCGACTGCACCGACGACGGCGACGGTCGGTGGTACGTCGTACACGGTCGCTGCGACGGCGACGTCGGGCCTGCCGGTCAGCTTCACCATCGCCGCCGGTTCGAGCAGCGTCTGCACGATCGCCGGCAGCACCGTGACGTTCCAGAGTGTCGGCTCCTGCGTCGTCAATGCGAACCAGGCCGGCAATGCGAACTACGCCGCCGCCCCGGAGGTGCAGCAGACCTTCGCGGTCGGCCAGGGCAGCCAGACGATCAGTTTCACCTCGACCGTGCCGACGACGGCCACGGTCGGAGGTGCGTCGTACACGGTCGCCGCGACAGCCACGTCGGGCCTGCCGGTCAGCTTCAGCATCGCAGCGGGTTCCAGCAGCGTCTGCACGATCGCCGGCAGCACCGTGACGTTCCAGAGTGTCGGCTCCTGCGTCGTCAATGCGAACCAGGCCGGCAATGCGAACTACGCCGCCGCCCCGCAGGTGCAGCAGACCTTCGCGGTCGGCCAGGGCAGCCAGACGATCAGTTTCACGTCGACCGCGCCGACGACGGCCACGGTCGGAGGTGCGTCGTACACGGTCGCCGCGACGGCGACGTCGGGCCTGCCGGTCAGCTTCACCATCGCCGCCGGTTCGAGCAGCATCTGCGCGATCGCCGGCAGTACGGTCACGTTCCAGAGCGTCGGCAGCTGCGTCGTCAACGCGAACCAGGCCGGCAATGCGAACTACGCCGCCGCGCCGCAGGTACAGCAGAGCTTCGCGGTCGGCCAGGGCAGCCAGACGATCAGTTTCACCTCGACCGCGCCGACGACGGCCACGGTCGGCGGCGCGTCGTACACGGTCGCTGCGACAGCCACGTCGGGCCTGCCGGTCAGCTTCAGCATCGCAGCGGGTTCCAGCAGCGTCTGCACGATCGCCGGCAGCACGGTGACGTTCCAGGGCGCCGGCACCTGCGTGATCAACGCGAACCAGGCCGGCAATGCGAACTGGAACGCCGCGCCGCAGGCGCAGCAGACGTTCGCGGTCGGCAAGGCCAGCCAGACGATCAGTTTCACGACGACCGCGCCGGCCGGCGCCACTGTCGCCGGCACGGCGTATACGGTCGCTGCGACGGCCACCTCGGGCCTGCCGGTCACCCTGAGCATCGCCCCGGGCGCGACGGGCGTCTGCACCCTGTCGGGGTCGTCGGTGACGTTCGAACACGCCGGCACCTGCGTGATCAACGCGAACCAGGCCGGTGACGCGAACTGGAATGCGGCGCCGCAGGCGCAGCAGAGCTTCACGGTCGGCGCGGGCAGCCAGACGATCAGCTTCACCTCGACGGCGCCGACGGGGGCGCAGATCGGCGGCCCGACCTATACGGTCTCGGCGACCGCAACCTCGGGTCTGCCGGTGAGCTTCAGCATCGACCCGAGCTCCAGCGCCGTCTGCACGATCGCGACCGACGTCGTCACGTTCATCGGCGGCGGCAACTGCACCATCAACGCGAATCAGGCCGGCGACTCGGACTGGGCGCCGGCGCCGCAGGCGCAACAGACTTTCGGCGTGACCAGCTGCCTGAGCCTTGCGATCGGCCAGGTCGTCTACGGCAGCATGCCGGCGGCGGCCAATCTCTGCGTGGCCGGCGACGCGGCGCAGGCCACCGAATACACGCTGATGCCGATCAACGACAGTGCCAGCGCCGAGACGGCGACGCTGAGCCTGACCGGCACCAACATCCAGGCCGTGACCGGTCCGCCGTCGCCGCGCCCGGTGGAAACGCCGCTGGCGCCGCTGCAGGAAAGCAGCGTCGATTCGCACGGCGGCGTGCCGATGCCGCCGGCGTTCGCCGACGGCCGTCAGCCGACGGCGGCCGATTTCGTCGCGCGTCCCGAGGGCGGCGTCGTTCCGCTGACCGTGGGCCAGCTCATCGACATCAACGCGTCGATCGGCTCCTGCGGCGCGGCGCCCGACATCCGCAAGGGCCGCGTCGAGGCGATCTCGGCCTCGGGGGCCGGGCAGCAGCTGTATTACGCCGTGCAGGAAGTCCAGGAACTGGTCCCGGGCGGCGGCAACTGGCAGCCGGCCGTGGTGGGCGGTTTCTCGGCCGGCCAGTTCCAGAACCTCATGGACGCGTTCGTGCAGTCGCCGCCGGGTTCGACGCCGACGGTCGGCATGCTCTCGAGTCTCAAGACCGGCGCCCACGACCTGCTGACGACGAACTACGGCGCGATGACCGACCTCGACAACAACGGCGGCATCATCGTGTTCTTCACGAAGAAGATGAACGAGCAGAGCCCGCCGGCGTCCTCGGCCATCACCAGTTCGCTGTTCCAGCCGCGCGACCTGTTCAGCGCGGCGACCTGCGGCGGCAGCAACGAGGGCGAGTACATCTACACCATGGTGCCGGACCCGACCGGCTCGGTGAACAGCAACGTGCGCACGGTGAGCTTCGTCTACGGCAGCACGACGACGTGGATGGTTCACAACCTGTCCCACCTGCTCAACGCCACGCGCCGCTTGTATTTCAACGGCGCGGCGCCGCTGGAGCAGACCTGGCTCGACGAGTCGCTGGCCATGGTCATGCAGGAGCTGGTGTTCTTCAACACGTCCGTAGGCCTGACGCCGCGCCAGAACATCGTCGTCACGAACCTGACCACGGGGCCGAATGCGTCCGTCCGCGTCGCGGCGTTCAACACGTTCGAGAACCCGTTGTTCGGCTATGCGCGCGATTACTTCTTCCAGGTCGCCGGCGCCAACAGCAGCAAGCGCGCCGGTCCGCTGATGACGACGGCGTTGAATGCGGCGACGCACGACACCACGACCGCGAGCGCGACGGCGACCTTCCTGTTCCTGCGCTATGCGATGGACCGCAAGAACACCGGCGATGCCGCGATCATCGGTGCGCTGGTCAACAGCCAGCTGGTCGGCACGGCCAATCTGCAGGCCGTGCTCAACGTCGATCTGAAGGCCTGGTCGCACGACTTCCTCGTCGCCATGTATACCGACGACGCGGTCGCCGGCATCGCGCCCGAGTACACCGCGCCGAGCTGGAGCTACCGGTCGCTCTACACCGCGCTCAACGGCTCCTATCAGCTGGCCGTGAATCCGCTGACCAACGGCACGCCGCTGAACTTCGTGCTGCGCCCGGGCGGCGGCACGCGCTATGCGCGCTTCGGCGTGGCGGCGGGCCAGACCGCGGACCTCGGCCTGACCGAGGCCGGCGTTACGCCGACCTCGCCGATCACGATGGCGATCGTGCGCACGAAATGACCGCCAGCGGCGCGCGGCCTGGACACAGGCAGCGCGCCGCTGCGGTTCGGAAGCTTCCGAGCCCGCCGTGGGCTTCGCGCCGAGGCGAGGCTTGACGCGTCCGGTAACATGGCCGGATGGAATCCCCGGCTCTCGAACTCCTTCATCGCGTCTTCGGCTATACGAGTTTCCGCGGCGAACAGGCCGCCATCGTCGATCATCTGAGCGGCGGCAACGATTGCCTCGTGCTGATGCCGACCGGCGGCGGCAAATCGCTGTGCTACCAGGTTCCCGCACTGCTGCGCGATGGCACGGCCATCGTCGTCTCGCCGCTGATCGCGCTGATGCAGGACCAGGTAGACGCGCTGACCCAGCTCGGCGTTGCCGCGGCCTTCCTGAATTCCTCGCTGTCGCCGCAGCAGCAGCGCGAGGTCGAGCAGCGCCTGCTGCGGCGCGAGCTCAAGCTGCTCTACGTCGCGCCCGAGCGCCTGCTCGGCGAACGCATGCTGGAACAGCTCGAACGCGTGCCGATCTCGCTGTTCGCGATCGACGAGGCGCACTGCGTCTCGCAATGGGGCCACGATTTCCGTCCCGAATACCGCGGCCTGAATCTGCTGCACGAACGCTTCCCGCACATTCCGCGCATCGCGTTGACCGCAACCGCCGACGCGCCGACGCGCGGCGAGATCGTCGAACGGCTCGGCTTGGCCCAAGCACGCCAGTTCGTCGCGAGCTTCGACCGGCCGAACATTCGCTACAGCGTCGTGCAGAAGGACAACGCGCGGCGCCAATTGCGTGCGTTCCTCGACGAGCGGCGCGGCGAATCCGGCATCGTCTATTGCCTGTCGCGCAAGAAGGTGGACGAGACCGCGGCGGCGCTGGTCGAGGACGGCTTCGACGCGCTGGCCTATCACGCCGGCATGGAGCAGGCGCAGCGCGCGGCGAACCAGCAGCGCTTCCTGCGCGAGGACGGCGTCGTCATGGTCGCGACGATCGCGTTCGGCATGGGCATCGACAAGCCCGACGTACGCTACGTCGCGCATCTGGACCTGCCCAAGAGCATGGAAGGCTATTACCAGGAAACCGGCCGCGGCGGCCGCGACGGGCTGCCGGCCGAAGCCTGGCTGTGCTATGGCCTCGGCGACGTCGTGACCATGAGCCAGATGATCGCCCAGTCCGAATCGGGCCAGGAGCGCAAGCGCGTGGAACGCGCCAAGCTCGAGGCGCTGCTCGGTTATGCGGAAGCGACCGGCTGCCGGCGCCGCCTGCTATTGGCGTATTTCGGCGAAACGCGCACGGCCGACTGCGGCAACTGCGACAACTGCATCAGCCCGCCGCGCAGCTGGGACGCCAGCGAAGTCGCGCAGAAGGCCCTGTCCGCGGTCTACCGCACCGGGCAGCGCTTCGGCGTCGGTCATCTCGTCGCCGTGCTGCGCGGCGAGGACAGCGAGAAGATCCGCAGCTGGAATCACGATCAGCTCAGCGTCTACGGCATCGGCCGCGATCTCGACGCGCGCCAGTGGAGCGGCGTATTCCGTCATCTCGTCGCGGCTGGCCATCTCGCCGCCGATCACGAAGGCTACGGCACGTTGCACCTGACCGAATCCAGCCGTGCGGTGCTCAAGGGCGAGACGCGCGTGCTGATGCGTTACGAGGCGGCCGAAGGTCAACGCCGCGCCGAACGCAAGGCCGCACGCAAGCGCGGCGGCGCGACCGCGCACAACAGCCTGCAGATCGGCGAGGACGAACGTCCGCTCTGGGATGCGCTGCGCGCCGTGCGCGCGCGGCTGGCCAAGGAACAGAATGTGCCGGCCTACGTGATCTTCCACGATGCGACCCTGCTGGACATGCTGCGCGAGCACCCGGTGTCGCTGCGCGAACTCGCCTCGATCAGCGGCGTGGGCACGACCAAGCTCGAGAAATACGGCGAGGCTTTTCTCAGCGTGCTGACTGCGGAAACGGCGGACTGAGCGCCGGCTGCAATGCCGCACTGCACGGCGTCGGCGACGCAGGAGTTTTCCGGTAGCGCGCCGACGCGACGAGGCGGCGCCGGCGCCGGCGCCGTCCAGCGGCCGCGCGGTGCTGGTCGTCGCATCGCACGTTTTCTCGGCCTTCATGGCGCGTCTGCCGGCGGCGGGGCGTTTGTCGGACGTGCTCGCTCTACGGCGACCGCGTTGCCGGCTGTGTCGGTCCGCCAACCCCATTGCCGCCCATGGCCGTCCGGCCCGGTGGACGTTCGAGGCCGTGCGAACCCGCGGTTCCGGGCGACGACCTTTCACCCCACGAGTCCGGCGCAGGTCAGCACTCGTCTCCGCTGATCAAGCGCTTGCGCGCTCGATCGCGAGCGGCACGTTGCCGTGCCGCGGGCTCCTCGGCGTCTTTCGGGATGCCCCTGCAGGGAGGGCTTGTTCAGGCCGGCGCCGAGAAGCGCGATCCCGCCGGACGCTTTTGGGCGAGCCGTCTGAAAACCCTCCCCTTCAAGCGGAGGCATGGGCGGGGATGGGGTTGCCTCGTGCTGTCGAGTACGAGGCCAAAACCGCGGCAGACGCCAGCCATCACGGCAGCGTCGATCCCGCAGCCGGCGGCGCTCAGGACTCCGCAGCAGGCTTGGTCGCGGCCGGTGCGCGTCGCGGCATCGCGTTGGCGTTGTCCATGTCCGCGGCGATGCGCCAGATGCCGTCGCCGCCTCGGCGCAGCACCAGCACGAACTTGCCGAAATCCGGCTGGCCGGCCTGTCCACCGAAACCGCCGATGACATAGGCCATGTCGCCCGACTCGGCATAGTGCAGCGCGCGCAGCGCGAGCGGCGAGCCGCTGGTGCCCGCATAGGCGGCGCGGATCGCGTCGGCGCCGGTTGCCGGCGGCTGGCCGTTCGGCAGCGCATAGCCGTCGGCGACGAACAGGCGCGCGAGCGCTTCGTTGTCGCGCGCGATCCAGGCTTTTTCGTAGTCCCGCAATACGCGCGCGATGGCCGGCGGCAAGGTGACGGACGGCAGTGCAGCGGTCGACGCCGGCGCGGGTGGTGTGGCCGATGCAGTTTCGCCGGACGCGGCTGGCGGTGCGGCGAATGCATCCGGCAGCAGCACCGCCGTCAGCGGCAGCAGGCAGAGGGCAAAGCGTGGGGTCATGGAACTGCTCCGGAACGGGGGGAAACCTGTTCGACGCAATATGCCGGCGTTTTTCGTCACCCGCCGGCGCACGAGCGGCCATCGGCGGATGTTCGCGCGATTTTCGCAACGGACGCAGCTGGCGCGGCGGTGTGCAGGCGGCGAACAGGCTGCCACACCGCTGCGGCGCTGCGGGCGGTATAGGCGCACGCGGTGATGCGCTGCCAGTCGCTGCGCTGACCGGCGCGGATTGACTGCAGTCGGCCGGCGGTCGCGCTGCCTGCCGGCGCCGCCGCGTCAGTTGTCGTAGATACGCACGAGACGCGACGTAGGCGCGAACGTGATTGCCGGTGCCGGGCTGCCGAGTGTGAGGTTCTCCAGCACATAGCCGCGGCCGCCGGCATAGCGCACGCGTTCCCAGCCGCGGCGCTGGCTGCCGGAATTGTTGGCGAACAACAGTCCGCCGCCGGCGGGCGCCGATGCGTAGCTCCAGCTGCCCCAACTGGGCGCATCCAGCCGGTCGAGGCGGCCACCGGGCTGCATGATCCAGCCGAATGGCCAGCAGATCGGATCGCTCGTAAGCCGGTCGAGATCGCCGTAGGGCGTGCTGCAGAAATCGCCGTTGATGCGCGACTGGTAGCCGGTCGGCGGTGCGGCCGGACTCCAGCCGCTGGCCTGCGCCGGCAGCAGCAGGCCGACCAGATAGATGTCCCGGGTTGCGTCCTGCATGCGCATGACGCTGCGCCAGACGCCGGGCTCTTCCTCGTTGACGAACTGCAGCGTCGCCTGCGTCGTGCCGTACTGCAGGTTCACCAGGCCGGTGCCGGCCGCGCTCCAGCTGAAGCTGCGCGCGCGGCGCCGCGTGGTGCCGGTACCCGCGCCGAAATCGTGGATGTCGTAGCCGTAGCGGCCCTCGGCGCTGGCGTTCGCGGCGCCGAGATCTTCGGGCAGGGACAGCACGAAGCTGCCGCCCGTCAAGGTCGGAACCGCGGAACTGATCAGGGCCGGCAGCGGCTCGCCGGCCGTGTCCGCCGGGAGGACTGGCAGCGCGGCCTGATGGCGCGTGGGGATTTCCGGATTGTCGGGATAGCGATAGCGCATCGCGAAAGACACCGCGTGGCGCGTGACCCCGCCGGGGCCGTAGCTGGGGCGCAATGCGAGAGCCATGTTCTCGTAGAGCACGCGTACCTGATTGCCGCCGACGAGGTCATAGAAAGTCTGGCTGCTCAGCGGCTGGCCGTCGCTGCGCGCCAGCGTGTAGCCGCCGCTGCCGTCGGCCGTCACCGTGACGGCGGTAGGCTGGATTGCGCCGGTGTAGACACTGCCGCTGCTGCCTTGCAGGCGGTACGCAAGCACGTATTCCTGACTGGAGCCGAGCACGCTGCTGTAGGCCGAGTAGGGCAGATAGGTGACGGCATTGGCCAGCGCCGCGGTCGGCACGGCGGCGGCGTCCTGCGGCAGGGTCAGCGCAACCGCGCAATAGGCCGAGTCGGCCGGCGTCGTGCAGGTCGTCGTGTTGAGCGCGTCGACCGCCGCATACAGCGCCTGGGCCGATGCGGGCGCGAGCACGGCCGCGAAGGTGTTCGTCGCGCCCGCCGGCAGCGCCAGTTCGCCGCGGGCGATCAGGGCCAGGCCGTAGACGAGATATGGCTTCGGTGTCGAGGCGCGCGCGGCGCGCTCGAATACGGCGCGATCGGTGATCCGCGTGAAACCTGCATGGCCGCGCAGCGCGGCGTTGACGGCCGTGCTGTAAGGCCCCAGATGCGCGAAGGCTTCCTGGCTCTCGTCGACGCCGCTGCTGCTGCCGAGGTTCTGCAGCCGCGACAGCGGTCCGAGCGCCCCGGCCCAGACTTCGTGGGCGCGCGCGTCGCGACCGTAGCCGACGAGGTCGACCAGCGGGTCGCCGGCGAGGTAACGCTGTTCGAGATGCACGCGGTAGCGGCCGTCGGCGCCGGACTGGGTGGTCGCGACGTAGCTGCCTGCGAAGGCCTCGATGGTTGCGCCGGCCAGCGGCGCCGGATAGCCGATGCGGCCGCTGACGACGAAGGCGGGTTCCACGCCGCTGTGGAAGATCCGGTCGCCAGGAGTCTGCGCCCGGGACGGCGGCGACAGCAGGGCGCTCCCCAACAGCAGTACGGCGATGGCTCGACGCATGGATCTCTCCGTCGCTACGGGCAATCACCAGCTGTTGCGTCAGTGCGGGGAAACTCTCAGGCGCCGGTCAGTCTTCGCCGGTGATGCGGTAGCACCAGACGGTGGCGCTGACCGGTGCATCGCAGCGCGCCGATCCGATGCATCAGCGCGGCGGCTGTGCGTCCTCGGGCAACCCGCGCCAACGCTGCAGCACGAGGTGCGTGGGCCAGAACACCAGCAGCGGCAGGCCGACGAACAGCAGGGCCAGCCAGGCCCAGCCCGGCATGAAGGTCTGCGTGGCTGCATCGCTGAAGCCGTAGACGTAATTGACGTTGACCGGCACGTTGGGTTGCGCCGGATCGGCCGGCGGCGCCGGCAGGAACAGGCGCGAGACCGCCAGCAGTGCCCAGGCCAGCAGGGTCCAGCCGGGCAGCGCGCGCCGGTCGTAGCCCAGCCGCGCGACCAGGTACAACAGCACGAACGGCAGCCAGGCGTGGAAAGACGACAGTCCGCGCGCGAACAGCGGTATGCCCGGATCGAACATGTAGGCCGTCATCGACAGCAGCGGCATGCCCAGCCAGCTCGCGATCAAGTCCGCGCACCAGACCAGCTGCGGCACGATCAGGCCCACGGCCGGCAGCGAAGCGAGCAGCGGCGATTCGGTCCAGATCGCGGCCAGGGTGAGGAACATGGCGACGTCGCAGAAGTAGAGGAAATTCGTCGGCCCGTAGGTGATCCAGTAGAACGGCACGAGCACGGCCATGAACGCGGTGAAGCCGAGCTTGAGCGCGAGCGGCAGGCGCGGCGCAGGATGGATGACGGCTGCCGTCGCGGACATGGACGATTTCCCCCGCAGATCAGCGACGGATAGTAGCGAGTGCGGCGACCGTCGGGGCGGCGGCCATGGTGGTCCTCGATGTGGCCTGCCCGCCGCGGTCGGGGGGCGCCGTGGGTCAGAGGTCCGGCGGCGCGCGGCTGCACCGGCGGGCCGCGCCGCTCAGCGAGCCGGCGCCGGCCGCGCGATGCGCAGGATCGCGCGGTTGCGGTCGTCGGTGACCCAGATCGCCCCGTCGCCGGCGACGGCCAGGGATACCGGCGCCCCGCGCGGATGCGCGCCGTCGACCCGATCCCAGCCTGGTGTCAGCACGCGGCCCTTCACGCTCGGCGCGCCGGCCGGATAGGGCAGCGAGCCGCGCGGATAGATCGCATAGTGGCCGCCGAGGTCGGTCAGCGGAACGCCGCGCGCGTCAGTCTCGACCGCAACGATGCGGCCGCCGGTGCGGCGATAGCCGTGCCAGGTCGTCAGCAGGCGACCCTGCAGGCGCGGGAACAGCGCGCCGTCGTAGTAGATCAGGCCCAGCGGCGCCGCATGCGGCGGCAGCAGGGCCCGCGGTCGCTCGCGTTCGCTGCAGCGCGCCTGCGTCCCGCTCCAGCCCGGCAGCGGCGTCTGCAGGTCCACGCAGTACGGCCAGCCATAGTGCGCGCCGGGGCGCAGCACGTTGATCTCGTCGTAGGGATGTTCGGGATCGTCCAGATCCACCGAGTTCTCGCCCTGCAGCAAGGTGCCCGAGACATGCCGCACCAGGGCGATGGAATTGCGCAGTCCCGCCGCGAGCACTGTGCTGTCCTCGCTCCAGCGTCCGTCGCCGAGATAGGCGTGGCGGCGCACCTGGGCGGTGTCGGCGGATTCGCGACAGGCGCCGTCGGCATCGGCGCGCGGCGTGCCGTCGGCGTCGAGGCAGCGGTCGCTCGGCGCGCCGACATCCACGAGCAGGGCGTCGTCGCCGTCGAACACGAAACTCGACAGCGGATGGCGGTTGTCGTGCAGCCGGTTGTCGGGCAGTCCGCCGATCACGGTGGCGACACTGGCCGCGACGTCGGCTGCGTCGGGATCGAGACTCAGGATGCGGTTCATCTCCGACACGTAGATGCGCCCGTCCGGACCGCGCGCGACCGTATGCGGCATGCTCAGTCCGGTAACGAGCCTGTGCCAGGCGATCGTGCCGTCGCCGTGCGGCGACAGGCGCCAGACCGCGCCATGTCCGGCCTCCCAACTGCCGAGATCGGTGACCAGCCAGTCGCCGCCGGCCAGCGCGAGCAGGCCGCGCGGCAGGCGCGGACCGTCCGCACCTTCGCCCTGCCAGACCAGGCCCAGGCAATAGCCCGGTGCCATGCGCACGCGGGTCGCCGGCCAGCCGTCGCAGTCGCCGGTCTGCGCGTAGCGTTGATCGCCGGCGGCCTGTGCCGGCGCGACGCAGGACAGGGCCAGCAGCAGCGCCAGCCGCCCGCTGAAAGCCGTTCGATGCGGGTTCCCCATGGGCGCGATGCTGCCGCCGGGGGCGCGGCCCTGACAAGGCGCAGCGCTGGCGCTGCCGGTCGAGGCGGCGCTCGCGCCCGGTGTGCGCCGCGGTCAGTCGTCGGAGCGCGCCGACGTTCGCGTGCCGGACGGCAGGGCCCGCGGCGCGGACCGGCTGTCGCAGCGGTTGAGACTCGCGCCGGCTATAGCCGCTACCCCGTCTCAACCGCCGATACGCCGCCATGTCTACCGACCTCGCCCGACTGATCGCCGAGCGCCAGCCGGCGCCGCCCGACCCGGCGCGCCTGCTCGCGCGCCTCGCCCGGCGCTATGCAGACCGCATCACCGGTCATTTCACCGTGCCGGCGCGCGAAGGACGTTATGCGGAACTGCCGGCCGAGCTCGCGCCGGCGCTGCGCACGGCGCTGCAGACGCGCGGCATCCGGCAGCTGTACAGCCACCAGGCGCAGGCCTGGGAGTCGGTGCGCGCCGGCCGGCATACCGTCGTCGTGACGCCGACCGCGTCGGGCAAGAGCCTCTGCTATACCTTGCCCGTCGTCGACGCGGCGCTGCGCACGCGCGCCAAGGCGCTGTACCTGTTTCCGACCAAGGCGCTGGCGCAGGACCAGGTCGCCGAACTGCTCGAACTCAACCGCGCCGGGGATCTCGGCCTGCGCGCGCATACCTTCGACGGCGACACGCCCGGCGATGCGCGCCAGGCCATACGCCTGCACGGCGACATCGTCGTCAGCAATCCCGACATGCTGCATCAGGGCGTGCTGCCGCACCACACGAAATGGGCGCAGTTCTTCGAGAACCTGCGCTACGTCGTCATCGACGAGATCCACAGCTACCGCGGCGTGTTCGGCTCGCATCTGGCCAACGTGCTGCGCCGGCTCGCGCGGATCTGCGCGTTCTACGGCACGCAGCCGACGTTCATCCTCTGCTCGGCCACGATAGGCAATCCGCGCGAACATGCCGAGGCGTTGATCGGCCAGCCGGTCAACGCGATCAGCGAAAGCGGCGCGCCGGTCGGCGAGAAGCACGTGCTGCTGTGGAATCCGCCGGTGATCAACGCCGATCTCGGCCTGCGCGCCTCGGCGCGCTCGCAGGTCACGCGCATCGCGCGCGCGGCGATACGCGCCGGACTCAAGGCGCTGCTGTTCGCGCCGTCGCGGCTCATGGTCGAGGTGCTCACCAAGTACCTCAAGGACGTGTTCGATCACGACCCGCGCAAGCCGGCGCGCATCCACGCCTATCGCGGCGGCTACCTGCCGACCGAGCGCCGGCGCACCGAGCAGCTCATGCGCAGCGGCGCCGTCGACGGTCTGGTCAGCACCTCGGCGCTGGAGCTCGGCGTCGACATCGGCGCGCTCGACGTCGTACTGCTGCAGGGCTATCCGGGTTCGATCGCGGCGACCTGGCAGCGTTTCGGCCGTGCCGGCCGGCGCCAGCAGGCGGCGATCGGCGTGCTCGTCGCATCGAGCCAGCCGCTGGACCAGTACATCGTGCGGCATCCGGAATTCTTCCGCGACGCGCCGCCGGAACAGGCGCGCATCGCGCCGGACCAGCCGCTGATCCTGCTCGATCACATCCGCTGCGCCGCGTTCGAGCTGCCGTTCGTCGACGGCGACGGCTTCGGTCCGGTCGAACCCGCGGCGTATCTGCAGGTGCTGGCCGATTCCGACGTCGTGCACCGCGAAGGCCAGCGCTGGGAATGGATCGCCGACGCGTATCCGGCCAACGCGGTCAACCTGCGCGCGGTCGCCGACGGCAATTTCGTCGTCGTCGACCGCAGCGACGGGCGCCAGGCCATCATCGCCGAGGTCGACTATTCCAGCGCCGCGCTGACCCTGTACGAAGGCGCGATCCACATGGTGCAGTCGCTGCCCTATCAGGTGGAGAAGCTCGACTGGGACGGCCGCAAGGCCTATGTCACGCGTACCAACGTCGACTACTACACCGACGCGATCGACTACACGCGGCTCAAGGTGCTCGAACGTTTCGACGGCGTGCGTGCGGGCCAGGGCAATGCCTATCACGGCGAAGTGCACGTCGTACGCCGCGTCGCCGGCTACAAGAAGATCCGCTACTACACCCACGAGAACATCGGTTACGGCCCGGTCACCCTGCCGGACCAGGAGCTGCATACGACGGCGCTCTGGTGGCAGCTGCCGCAGGAGGCGCTGGACGAAGCCTTCGCTTCGCGCCAGGACGCGCTGGACGGCTTTCTCGGCGCGGCCACGGCGCTGCATACGGTAGCCAGCGTGCGCGTCATGGCCGAGGCGCGCGACCTCATGAAATCCGTCGGTAGCGGCGATGCGAGCGCCTTCGTCGAGCGCGACCAGCGCGGCCGCGGCCAGTGGCGCGCGGCCGAGGCCGGCGCCGACGCCGAGCGCTTCACCCCGACGGTCTATCTGTACGACAACTACCCCGGCGGCGTGGGCCTGAGCGATCCGCTGTTCCGCGTGCAGGCCGAACTGGTGCGCGAAGCCGCGGCGCTGGTCGATGCCTGCAGCTGCCGCGCCGGCTGCCCGGCCTGCATCGGCCCGGTGCTCGCCGCCGCCGAGGACGCCGCGGCCACGCCCAAGGCGCAGGCCCTGCGCGTGCTCGCGTTGCTGCGCGGCCCATGAGCGCGCTGGTCGAAAAGCTGCAGCGGCTGCGCCGCGAGGCCGGCGTGCGGCAGGACGCCGCGTCGCCGCGCGGCGGTGCGGTGGCAGCCGCGGCGAGTGCGGTACCGGTGGCGGCCGATATGGCCGGCGCGAGGCGGAGGCCGGATTCGCCCGATGCAGCCGCCACGCAGATGCCGGGTGCAGCCGGTAGTCCGGCCTTGCCGGCCGGTTCCGCCGACGCGGGGGCTGTCGGCGCGGGGCGCAGGCCGCTCGCCGCCGCGGGCACGACGAAGCTTGCGGCAGGGGAGCTCGCGTCGCGCGATGCCGCCGCGGCCGCGCTCCCGTCCGCGGCGATGCCCGTGGCGCGTGCCGTCGCCGAACTCGCGCGGCTGCGTCGTCTGCTCGACCTGCGTCCCGCGCGCAGCCTGGCGCCGCGCACCGCCCCCGCGCCGGAGCCGCCGCTGAGCGGCGACTGCATCGCGCCGGGGCTGTACGCGATCGAGCGGCGCTATGCCGCGGTCGCGACTGCGCCGCTGCTGCCGCCGCGCTGGTGCGACGGCGCACCGGTCGCGCGCGAACGTTTCCTGTGCTTCGACACGGAGACCACCGGCCTGGCCGGCGGCAGCGGCACGCGCGCGTTCATGATCGGCGCGGCCGACTGGCATGGCGGCGAGCTGCGCGTGCGTCAGCTGTATCTGACCGCGATGGCCGGCGAGGCGGCCATGCTCGACGCCTTCGCCGCCTGGCTGCGCCCGGACACCGTGCTGGTCAGCTACAACGGTCGCAGCTACGACGCGCCGCTGCTGGCCACGCGCTATCGCCTGCAGCGCCTGGCCGATCCGTTGCGCGGCCTCGCCCACGTCGATCTGCTGCATCCGGTGCGACGCGTCTATCGCGGGCGCTGGGAAAACTGCCGGCTCGCCACGATCGAGCGGAACGTGCTGCGCATCGTGCGCGACGACGATCTGCCGGGCTCCGAGGCGCCGGCGGCCTGGCGCAGCTATCTGCGTGCGGGAAAGACCACGGACCTGCTGCGCGTGCTCGAACACAATCGCCAGGATGTGGCGACCCTGGCGCGTCTGCTGGAGCACATGGATCAGAACGCGACGCCGGCGGCCTGGCTCACTTCGGCTTGAGCCAGTCGCCGGCGTGCGGGGGGAAGCAGGAAGACCGGAATCGTCAACCGTACCGGAATCCGGGTCGATTCCGAGGCACGCAAGGGACGGCGAAACGCACGCGCAGCGGGCGTTTGGCGGGGTTGCGGGTGCGTGCGGCAGGGCATGGCGGCATTGCTGCTGGCGTAGTCCGGATCTTTGCGAAAAGGGGGCCTGGATGGGATCGCGGGAGGTGGCGAGCTTCCGTGCAGCTGCGCCGCGACCCCACCCGGGCTGTGAAACGTCAGGGCCCGCTCAGTAAACCCTGTCGTGGCCGCGTACTGCTCCTGCTGCCTTTGTCCGGCGCGGCCAGGCCGGTCAGATGATGCGGCACTGCAAGCCGCAGAGCTGGTCCTCGTGCAAGGCGTCGGCGACGTGGCGCCAGGTCCGGTCCGGGTTCAGCTCGCCGCGATAGAGCATCGCGTCGATCTCGATCTCGAACGTCGGCCACTCGTCGCGCGGCGTCTGCAGTTGACGTACGCGATAGTGTCCGTGTGGCATGGCCTCGAACAGGATGTTCAGCAAGGTTTCGCGCGCGAGATCCGGCTCCTGGTTGATCGCGACTGACCGCATGCTGGTCCAGTTGAAGCCCATGGCTCCCTCCGTCGTCACCGGGGTTGATCACAATGTAGCAATCTCCACGTCGCACGGCGCGCGGAGTTTCCCCTACGCGCAACCGGGATTTGAGCCTATGCCGGTAGACATGCGCCGCCGTCGCGCCGTGGAAGGAGCGGTGGCGCGGTTCGCTGCTCAGTCGGCGCGCAGGCCGAAGCGCTGGCGCAGGACTTCGCAGTAGCCGCGCCCGGACAGCAGCGTCGCGCCCGACTCCAGACGCAGGCGGTAGCGCGCGGAATCCAGCGGCTCGATTTCGGCCACGCCGCCGAGGCGTACGAGCAGCGAGCGGTGGATGCGGGCAAAACGCTGCGGATCGAGCTCGGTCTGCAGCGCCGTCAGTGTCTTGCGCACCACGAAGCTGCGGCCGGCCGCGTGGAGCTCCACGTAATTGGCCTGGGCGACCACGTAGTCGATGCTGTCCACGGCAATCAGCTGCAGGCGCCGTCCGATCGGCAGCGCCAGGCGTTCGGCGTAGCGCGGCCCGGGTGTCGGCACGTCGCTGCGCAGCCGTTCGCGTACGCGCTGCAGGGTTTCGCGCAGGCGCTCGGGCTCCACCGGCTTGAGCAGGTAATCCGTTGCGGCGATCGAGAATGCACGCAGCGCATGCTGTGCGTAGGCGGTCACGAAGACGACGCTCGCCGGTGGCGGCTGCAGTTGGCGCAGCGCGTCGAAGCCGTCGCACTCGGGCATCGCGATGTCGGTCAGCAGCAGGTCCGCCGGCGCGCGCGCCCAGCCGGCGGCAAGCGTCGCGGCGCACTCGTAGTCGCCGCAGATCACCAGGTTGGGGTCCGCCGCGAGCAGGCGGCGCAGGCGTGCTCGCGCCAGCGCTTCGTCGTCGACGATGGCCACGCGCAGCAGCCTCATGCCGCGCCGGCCTGCGCCTGGCTCGGCACCGTGCGTTGCGGAATGCATACCCGTACGTCGGTGCGGCCTGCGGAGTCGGTCTGCATGCTGAGCCGCCATGCGTCGCCATAGAGGCAGCGCAGCCGCGCACGGGTATTGGCCAGGCCGATGCCGAAGCCGTTGTCGACCGTATTGGCCGGCCCGGCTACGCCGTCGCTGACCACACTCAACGCCAGCTGCTGCCCTTCGGCGGCCGCGCCGATCTGTACGCGGCCAGGTCGGCGCCGCGGCGTGATGCCGTGGACGATCGCGTTTTCCACCAGCGGCTGCAGCAGCAGCGCCGGTACGAAGAAATCCAGGCAGTCCGCGTCGATGCGCCAGTCCAGTTGCAGGCGCCTGCCGAGCCGGATCTGTTCGATCGAAAGGTAGTGGCGCAGTAGCGCGACTTCTTCGGCGAGCCGGACTTCCTGCCGGGTCGAGTTCGACAGGCTGCGCCGGAGCAGTGCCGACAGCGACAACAGGGCGTGTTCGGCAGCGTCGGCGTCATAGTGGATGAGTTCGGCGATGGAATTGAGCGCATTGAACAGGAAGTGCGGATTGAGTTGCGCCGCCAGGGCGTCCAGGCGCGCGTGCGTCAGGCCGGCTTCGAGTTCGCCGATGCGCTCTCGCTGCCGGCGTGCGCGCTCCGCGTAGACGGGGGCATGCACGATGCCGATGACCGCGCAGCACAGCGGTGCGCTGTGGCGGGCGCTGCCGAGCAGCAGTTCCGTGAGGTCAGGCGTTTCGGGATACCAGTAGTGCAGCAGCGGGTCGAGCAGGCCGACATAGGCCGCGCGCAGCAGTACGACGACGGCGACGGCGGCGGCGAGCACCGGCAGGCTGCGCTGCCAGCGGCCGCGTTCCAGCGGAAACCGTTCGACGAGTGCGTACAGCGCGACGCTCACCGGAATCCACGGCAACATGCCGGCGGCGCTCAGGCGCAGCGCCTGAGCCGGTCCCAGCGGCTTGCCGTCGAACCAATAGACGCCCATCAGCTGGCCGGTCAGTGCCAGCGTGTAAGCCAGCCACCCGGCTGCGGCCAGCAGCCAAAGCGAAGTCGAGCGGCGCATGAAAGGGATTCGGCCCTGCGGCGGCGGGAAGGATGGCCGGCACGACGGCAGTCGCGCGCGGCGCGGCGATGCCGTGATACCGGCCCGGACACTAGAGCAGCGCAGCGGCGCTCACAAGCGATCGGCGGCGTTCGTCCTGGCCGGCGTGCAGTTCGTCCCAGCCGATTGCGCGCGTTCGCCCGGGGGCGTCGGCGCGGGGAAGCTCCAGGCCGTGCCGCGGCGGGTCGTGCGGTGTCCCTTGCGCGGCCTGCGCAGGCCGCCAGCAGCCGGCGACAGCCCGTGTGTTCGTCGCAGCGGGCCTGCTGTTCGTCCATCGGAAAAGGCGGCCGGTCCCGTCGCCGTTGCGGCGCGACCGGCGCGCACGCCCAACTGTGACGGCCGGATCGCCGCGGCGGCCCGCGGCGGGCGAAACCATCGACGCAATGACATGAACATGCGCCTATTGACTCGTTGGCTACTGCCGGTTGCGGCTCTGCCGGCCTTCTTCCTCGGCGGTCTGCATTTCGCACCTGCGGCGAGTAACGCCTGGCGCAGCTGGTTCCCGCCGCCGGAGTTCGTGAGCGGCGATTTCTCCGCACTGCAGGCGGCGGCGCAAAGCCGCGTCGTGCTGTACGCGACCTCGACCTGTCCGTATTGCGCCCAGGTGCGCCGCCTGCTCGACGGCGCCGGCGTGAGCTATCGCGAATACCGCATCGACGCGTCCACCGCGGCGGACGCGGAGTTTCGCCGTCTCGACGGCCGTGTCGTGCCGCTGCTGTTCATCGGCCAGCGGCGTATCAGCGGATTCCGCGAGCAGGCTATCCGCGATGCGCTCGCGGTGTTGCCCGCGCAATGAAAGGCGCAGGGCCCGGCCTGGGAGAGGGCCTGTTCACTGCTGGAGGACATTGCTCATGAAGAAGTTCCATTCGACGGTATTTGCGCTCGCTCTGGCCCTGGCCGGCGGACTCGGCGCGGGTTTCTCCACGGCCAGCGTGGCCGATCCCGGATGTATCGGCGGCTGCATGTCGGCGCGCTACGAGTGCAAGGCGATGTGTCCCGGATTGAACGGCGTCTGTGCGGCGGCTTGCGACGCCGGGTACCAGGCCTGCAAGGCAGCCTGCGGCTGACAGGGCGCCGGCGCGCCGGCAGGCCACGGACGGCTCGCCGGCGCGACATCCCCGGCCGGGGCGGCTCACTGCGCGCGCAATGCCGGGTGCGCGCTCCAGGCCGGCATCCGGCGCATGTAGTCGCGCGTGCGTGCTTCAGCGTCGGCGCGTGCCAGCGCCGGCTCGCGGCCGAGCAGCCATTGCACCATGCGCTCGAAGCGTTCCTCGAACGGTTGCAACTGGCCCCGTTCGTCGACGCAATAGGCGCAGTAGATGCCGCTGTCGATGTTCATGCCGCAGCTCTGGCAATGGTCGGTGTGGTTCATGGCGGACTCCGTGGGGGCAGGGAAAGGCGGGCGGCGTCGACGAGCGCGCGCAGCCCGGCGACGAGCTGTTCGCGCTGCGCCGGGGTCAGGCGCGTCATCGCCGCGTCCAGCGCCTCGAGCGACAGCACGCTCTGCGAGCGCTGCAGCACGGCCTCGCCCGCGTCGGTCAGCCAGAGCAGCACGCGGCGGCGGTCGCGACCGTCGGGGCTGCGCGCGATCCAGCCGTTGGCCTCGATGCGGTCGACGAGTTCGCTGACCGCCGACAGCGCGCGGCCGAAATGGCGTGCGGCCTCGCTGACGGTCAGCGGGCCCGTGCGTGCGAGGTGCTGCAGCACGGCCAGGGTTTCCGGCGACGGGCGTTTCTCGTGCAGCGCCCAGCGCGCGTGCAGCAGTTCGTACACCGCCGGGTAGAGGCGGGCGACTTCGGCGGTGCTCGTGTCGGGTTCGGACATGCGGCGGGATTGTAGGAACGGCGAATGCTTCGGCAATCCCGAAGCATTGCCGTCGCCGGCGTCGGCGGTGCATCCGGCTGCCGGCGTACTGACGAATTGTTCCGTCGCCGTCTGAGGTAAAACCCTGCTTGTGCCGCCGCGGCGGTGCGGCAGTATCGAAAGTACCGCGTCGGCAACGGACTGGCCGCCATGATCCTGCGCAAATACCACGTCGTGTTCGATGCCCTGGCCCAGGTCTGGGAACTGCGCCGGGTCACCGCCGACGAAACGCCGGAACTCGTCGCGCGCTACCCGACGCGCGAGGCCGCGGTCTGCGGCTGCAAGCGCTACTGCGGACAGTTGCGCCGCTGCGGCTGGGTCGCCGACCTGTTCGCGTTCGACCGCGACGGCCGCCTGGCCTTCGAGCAGCTATTCGATCCGGGCATGCCGGCTTGATGCCTCCGACGCACTGGCGGGTGCGTCCAGCCGCTACCATCGCCGCCGGCAGCTGCGGCCGGCGCAGCGCAACCGATGGCCGCGAATGCGCCTTCCCCTGTTTGCCGTGCTGGCGCTATTGGCCGGCTGCACCTCCGAACTGAAATCCCCCGAAACGCTCAAGGCGCAGGAGGCTGCCGAAGCGCAGCTGTTCGAGGACTGGTTCGCGCACAACGGCCATATCGACGACCACGGCCAGCTGCGCGGCGCGCCGTTCGTGAGCACGCCGCAGCGCTGCGACGATCCGGAAGTGCCGGGCATGCTGACCGAGTTCTACATGCGTGTGCCGCAGGAGCTGATCGACGACTTCACCGCCTCCAATCCGCCGGGTGCGGCTCCCGTGCGGCTGACCACGGCGCAGGGCAGCGTGCTGGTTGCCGATAACGAGGCGGGCGCCGCTGGGCCGCCGTCGCGCGGCCGCGTCTCGCGCGTGGGCTTCAGCCAGGCCGGCGACCGGGCTTTGCTGTGCTGGGGCGGCACCTTCGTCGTGCTGCGCCGCGAGGAACGCTGGAAGCCGGTGCAGTTCATCGAGTCCAGCCAGATCAGGCGGCTCGCGCAGGCACCGCGCTAGGCGCGCGATACCAGGCCCCTTGCTGCGCGAAGCGGCTACTGCGCGTTCTGCGGCAGGCCGTCGGTGATTTCGTAATAGTCGCCCTTGTCGGCGACGAAGATATGGATGCCGAGCTGCGTACCGGTCGGTGCCTCGAAGGCGCCCATCGCGATACCGATCTTTTCGCGGTCCGGCGGCGGATCCCAGAACAGCGCCGAGCCGCAGGTTGCGCAGAAGCCGCGGCGCACGCGCGCCGAGGACTGATACCAGGTCAGATGCTCGGCGCCGTGGATCGTCAGATCCTTGCGCAGCACGTCGGTGGAAACCCAGTAGTGCCCCGAGGTCTTGCGGCAGTTCGTGCAATGGCAGGCGTCGGGCGCATGCAGCGGTGCGGCGACCTCGAAACGCACGGCGCCGCAGAGACAGGAACCTCGATGCATGACGTGCTCCGGCAGGCCCCGCCGGCGGGGCCGGCATTCAGGGTGTCGCCGATGGTCCACGGCGGCGGCAGAGAAACGCAAGGGTGAGCACGGCCAGGAACAGGCCGTAGCCGAGCAGGCTCGCGAGCACCTGTTTCCAGATCGCGCCGGCGTGCGGGTCCGCGTTGGCCATGCCCCAGTAGCCGCCGAACGCCGCGGCGACTACGGCGAGCACGAGCGCGGCCGCGTCGAACAGGCGCTGCGCCGAGGTCGCGGGCTTGCGCCGCGTGCGCCAGTACACGATGCCGAGCACGAGGTACCAGGGCAGCAGCAGGATCAGCGACAGATTCAGGGCGACGACGGGATTCATCGCTTCACCCGACGCCGTGGGGCTGCACGAAGCCGGTCGCGATGCCGGCGATCAGCAGCAGGATCAGCACGACGGACAGGGCGATACGCCGCGTCAGCGCCTTGACCATGCGACCGCTGCCGCCCTTGTCGGTCATCATGAAATACAGCCCGGCACCGAGGTTGTAGACGATCAGCGCAAGGAAGGTAAGAACGATCAGGGTTTTCATGCGGTAGTCCTTTGCAGGTCGTGGACGAGTGCGCCGAGGCGGCGCAGCGCCGGCAGCACGTCGCTGCCGGGGTGGCCGCAATTGATGCGCAGGCAATCGCGGAACCGGTGGTCGGGCGAGAACACGTGGCCCGGCGCTATGCCTATGCCTTCGTGCAGCGCCGCTTCGTGCAGGCGCATCGCGTCGAGGCCGGCGGGCAGGGCGAGCCAGAGGAAATAGCCGCCGCGCGGCCGCGTCAGCCGCGTGCCCGGCGGAAACGCACTTTCGATCGTCGCGATCGCGGCGTTGCGGCGCGCGGTCAGCGCTGCACGCAGGCGGCGCAGGTGACGGTCGTAGCCGCCTTCTTCGAGGTAATGCAGGATCGCGATCTGCGCCGGCGCCGACGCGGCCATGGTCGTCATGAGGATCTGCCGCTGTATGCGCTGCGCTTCGCGGCCCGCGGCGATCCAGCCCACGCGATAGCCCGGCGCCAGGCACTTGGAGAACGACGAGCAGTGCAGTACGAGGCCGTGCTCGTCGTAGGCCTTGGCCGGTCGTGGCCGCTGCGTGCCCGCGTACAGTTCGGCGTACACGTCGTCCTCGATCAGCGGTACGCCGTGACGGGCCAGCAAAGTGACGAGCGCGCGCTTGCGCGCCTCGGACATCAGGCTGCCCAGCGGATTCTGCAGGGTCGGCATCAGCCAGCAGGCGGCGATGCGCGTGCGCGACAGCGCTTCGGCCAGCGCGTCGAGGTCGATGCCGTGCTCGGGATCGGTGCGGATCTCCAGCGCCTTCAACTTCAGTCGTTCAATGGCCTGCAGCGCCGCGTAGAACGCCGGCGACTCGATAACGACCGTATCGCCGGGCTGGGTCACCGCCTGCAATGCGGCGTTGAGCCCTTCGAGCGCGCCGTTGGTCACGAGGATCTCGTCGGGCTGCACGCGTATGCCGTCTATGCGGTAGCGCAGTGCGATCTGCTCGCGCAGGCGCGGATTGCCCGGCGCGATGTTGTCGACAATGGCCTCGGGCGCGAGCCGGCGCAGGCCTTTGGCCGCGGCGCGCGCGAGCTGCGCCAGCGGAAACAGGTCCGGCCCCGGAAACGCCGAGCCCAGCGGCGCGATGCCCGGCGAGCGCGCCGCGCGCAGCACTTCGAACACCAGATCGCTGACCGCGACTTCGTTGGCCTCGCCGGCCGGTGCGGCCACGGCCAGCGCCGGTCGCGCCGGCGTGGCTGCGGCCGACACGTAGAAGCCCGACTGCGGCCGCGCATGGATCAGCCCTTCGCGCTCCAGCCGCTGATAGGCCTGGAACACGGTCGAGGCGCTGACGCCGCGGCGCGCGCGCGCCTCGCGCACCGACGGCAGGCGGTCGCCCGGGACGAGCTGGCCGCTGCCGATCAGCGCGGCGATTTCGTCGGCGTATTGTTCGTAGAGTTTCACGGCTTCAGCGCTCGTCGATGCCGCCCCAGGCGTCGACGTCGCCGGGACTGACCGGGCGCGGATTGGCGCCCCAGCGCGCGCGCAGGGTGCTGACCAGTGCGGCGACGTCGGTGGAGGACAGCTTCTGTGCGAACGGCGGCATCGTGTAGGGCTGCGGGTTCTGCGGCGTGGCCGGACCGACCGCGCCGAACAGGGTCAGCTTGATCGCATTGACCGGGTCCGGGCCGGTGATCGCCGAGGATGTGACCAGCGCCGGGTACTTGCCGTCCTTGCCGCGGCCGTCCTTGCCGTGGCAGTCGGCACAATTTTCGTCGTAGAGGCGGTCGCCGCGGGCACTCTGCTCGGCCGACAGCGCCCAGTTCGCCGGTTCGCGCCGCGACGGCGCCGGCGGCGGCAGCGCGCGCAGATAGGCTTCCACCGCGTCGGCGTCGGCGGCATCGAGATACTGCAGGTTCTGCGCGACCACGTCGGCCATCTTGCCGTAGGCCGCATGGCCGTCGACTGCCGCGCCGCGCAGATAGGCTGCCACGGTGCCGGGCGCATAGGTCTGCAGGGTCTGCGCGTTCAGGGCCGGCGCATACCAGCCGAGCACGCGGCCGCCGTCCAGGCGCGTGGCCGACTCCAGCGAGGCGAACAGGCCGCGTGTACCGTGGCAGACCGCGCAATGGCCTATGCCTTCGACGATGGCCGCGCCGCGTGCATTGGCCGGCGCGGCCGTGCGCGGCGGATCGGGCCGGTAGTAGAGCAGGCGCCAGGCGGTCATCGCGCCGGGCAGATTGGCCGGGAATTCGAGCCGATCGGCGGCCGGCGTCGCGGCGACGGCCGGCACGGTGGCGAGATAGGCGAACAAGGCGTCGATGTCCGCCTCCGGCAGCCGCGCGAAATTCGCATACGGAAACACCGGCGACTGCACGCCGTTGCGGCTGACGCCGTGGCGCATGGCGTGGCGGAACTCCTGCAGCGACCAGGCGCCGATGCCGTGCTGCGGATCGGACGTGAGGTTGCTGCTGTAGATCGTGCCGTAGGGCGTGACGAAGGCGCGTCCGCCGGCATAGGCCGCGCCGCCGTGGGCGGTATGACAGCCGGCGCAGTTGCCGATGCGCGCGAGCGCGCGACCGCGTTCGGCCAGGGCCGGATCGTCGGGCACGACGCGGGCGAAGCCCTGCGGCACCTGGAACGGCGCGCTGCCGCCCTGTTGCAGATACAGCAGGGTGATCCAGCCGGCGGCGATCAGCAGCAGCGGCAGCAGCACGATCGTGGCGAACAGCAGGCGTCGGCGCAGACGGCTCATGGCTGCACCTGCTGCGCATGCGGCAGACCGGCACAGGCCAGCGGCGGCAGCAGGCTGCCGGCAGCGGCCGGGCGATGCGGCTCGGTGTGTTCCTGCGCCGACAGCCAGCCCGCCAATGCGCGGATCTCGGCCGGCTCCAGCTTGCGCGCGATGTCGGCCATGCAGTCGGGCTGCTGCGCCCTGCGCACGCCGGTGCGCCAGCCGCCGAGCTGGGCCACGAGGTATTCCTCGGGCAGTCCGACCAGAGCCGGGACGGCCGGCTCCAGTCCGGCCAGATCGGCGCCGTGGCAGGCCGCGCAGGCCGGCAGGCCGCGCGCGGCATCGCCGTGTTCGATCAGCGCCCGGGCCCGCTCGGCGAGGGCCGGCTGCACGGTCCGGACCGGCGCGTCCGGCACGCGGGTGCGCGGCGGCAACGCGGCGAAATGCTCGGCGATCGCCTGCAGATAGGCATCGTCCATGTTGCGCATGAGCCAGCCCATCTGCGGGTAGTTGCGCCCGCCGTCGCGGAACGCGCGCAGCTGGCGCAGCAGGTAGCCGGCAGGCTTGCCGGCCAGGTGCGGGTAGTACTCCGAACCGGTCGCGCCTTCGCCTCTGGCGCCGTGGCAGACGTTGCAGGCGGCCAGGTGTTCGGTCAGATCGTCAGGCGCCGATGCGGCCCAGGCCGGCAGGCTCAGTGCTGCCAGTATCGGAAACAGATAGCGGAAAGTGTTCATGCCGCTATGGTGATGGGATCAGTTGCGCCCGAACAGCGTCAGTTTTTCTGCTGTTTGTGCGGATCAGTTGCGGCTGCGGTCCGGGCCTGACCGGGCCCGGTCTATGCTCAGGCGCTGAGCAGACGCAGCAGTTCGGCCGGCTCGGCCGGCTTGACGCAATGCGCATCGAAGCCCGCGGCCTGCGAGCGCGTGCGGTCCTCGGCGGAGCCGCGCCCGCTCAGCGCGACGAGGCGGCAGCGCGGACCGGCGTCGGCACTGAGCATCTGGGCGACTTCCCAGCCCGACAGGCCCGGCATGTCGATGTCGAGCAGGGCCGTGTCCGGTTGCGTCGCGCGGCATATGGCCAGCGCCTCGTTGCCGTCGCGCGCGGTATGCACCACGTGCCCGCAGAGCCGCAGCAGCTGCGCGAGCGTCATCAGCAGCTGCTCGTCGTCGTCGGCGACGACGATCGTCAATGAAACCATGACTGCGTTTACCTCGCCCCTGAGTCTCCAGTCTGAGCAAGGCGCAGTGAAAGCGGGGTGTTCGCGCGGCCGCCGGTGTTGCGGTTTTTGCCGGTGCTGCCGCTCGCGCCCGCTCAGGGCACCACGAGCACCGGTATCGGGCTGGCCGCGAGCACCTGCGTCGCGACGGAGCCCAGCGGCCGCGACGCGGCGCGGTCGCGCGCGCCGAGCACGACCGCGTCCGCAGCGATCTCGCCGGCCACGCGCAGGATGCCGGCCGCCGGCGCTTCGACCGTGATGTGTTCGACGCAGGGCAGGCCGACGCTCGCGCAGACCGCGCGCGCATAGCGCAGCGGATCGCCGTCGCCGGCCGATGTCGCGCCGTGCGCGTGATACAGCACGAGGGCCAGGACCGGATCGCGCGGCAACCAGTGCAGCGCGACGTAGTCGAGCAGGCGCTCGCTGGATTCGCTTGCGTCGATGGCGACGAGCAGCTTCATGCCGGCGGTCCGCGGATCAGTATCGGCGGATGCTGCGCAGGGCCGTGACGGCCGTCATTGATCCAGATCAAGCTGCGGCGGGCGGCCAGATCCGAAGCTGTTCGGCGCAGCCCGCGCCGGCCGGCTATGCTGGCGCCAACCGCCGTGCCGCAGCGTCGACGAAACAGGAGAAATCGTGGAGGCCAGAGTCAAGCAGAGCGCGACCGACCGGGCGCCGGCGATCGGCGCCGGCAGCGAGGCCAGCGGCTTCTGCGCGACCTGCGTCTTCGGCTCGGCCCTCACCCCGCACGGCATCGACCGCGCGCTGCTCGACGAACTGCAACTCGTGATGCGGCATGTCGGTCCGTTCCGCCGCGGCGCCGCGGTGTTCCGCGCCGGCGAGCCGTTCCGTGCGCTGTATGCGGTGCGCGGCGGCGTGATCAAGACGGTGTATGCCGGCAACGCCGGGCGCGAATACATCGCCGGTTTCCATCTGCCCGGCGAAATGGTCGGCCTTGCGGCCATCCATGCCGGACGCTTCCCGTGCGATGCGATTGCCGTCGATACGGCCTATCTGTGCCGCTTCGAATTCCGTTCGCTGTCCGCGCTGACCGCGCGCGCGCCGGCGGTGCAGGAACAGCTGTTCCGCCTGCTGAGCCGCGACATCGGCAATGCGATCCTGCTGGCCGGCGATCATTCCGCCGACGAGCGCGTCGCGGCCTTCCTGATCCGGCTCGGTCGCCGTTTCGTGCTGCGTGGCTGTTCGGCCAGCGAGTTCCGCCTGCCGATGGGGCGGCGCGACATCGCCAATCATCTGGGCCTGGCGCCGGAAACCGTGAGCCGCGCCTTCGGCCGCCTGCAGCAGCAGGGCTGGATCCGCGTGCGCGAGCGCAACGTGAGCCTGCTGCGCAACGACGAACTGCTGCGCCTGGCCGGAGCATTGCTGCCGGCCTGAGCGGCGCGGCGATTCGCCGCAGCCGGCAATCGCCTGATCGAACACGACTGTCGCGGGCCCGCCGGTGCAACCGGACGAGGCTTGACTTGGATCATCGCTTTCCGCGACCGGCAATCGCAGGCTGCGTTTTTCCATGGCCGCGAATTAGTCACATGTCCACGACCAAACGCCTCTGGATCGCACTCGGCACCTTGCTTGCCGTCACCTTCGCCACCTTGCTCTGGATCGGTGGCGGCATCTATCAACAGGCTCCACCCTTGCCCGAACGCGTCGTCGCCGAAGGCGGGCAGACCGTGTACACGCGCGCCGACATCGAACGCGGCCGCCAGGTCTGGCAAAGCATGGGCGGCCATCAGGTCGGCTCGGTCTGGGGCCACGGCGCGCTGGTCGCGCCGGACTGGACCGCCGACTGGATACACCGCGAATCGCAGGCCCTGCTCGACGTCTGGGCGCAGCGCGACAGCAACCGCCGCTACGCCGATCTCGACGAGCCGGCGCAGGCGGCGCTGGCCGTGCGTCTGCGCAAGGAGGTGCGCACCAACACCTACGATGCGGCGAGCAAGACCCTGCAGGTGTCGGCCGACCGTGCTGCGGCGATCGAACACGTCGCCGGACACTACGTGAGCCTGTTCGGTGACGATCCGGCCACTGCTGACCTGCGCGGAACCTATGCGCTGCGCGACCGCACGGTCGACACGGCCGAACATCGCCGCGCGATGGCCGGCTTCTTCTTCTGGACCGCCTGGGCCGCGACTGCGCAGCGTCCCGGCGCCGAGGTCAGCTACACCAGCAACTGGCCCTACGATCCGCTCGTCGGCAATACACCGACCAGCGACGCGTTTCTCTGGAGCGTGTTCAGCGTGCTGTTCATGATCGCCGGCATCGGCCTGCTGGCCTGGCACTACGCGGTCTGGCACGGCAAGGAAAAGCCGCTGACGCCGCCGGCCGTGGACCCGATGTCGCTGATCACGATCACTCCGTCGATGCGTGCGACCGCGAAGTATTTCTGGATCGTCATCGCCTTGTTCCTGACCCAGATCCTGCTCGGTGCGATCACCGCGCACTACCAGGTCGAGCGCGATTTCTACGGCATGGAGCTGTCGAGCATCCTGCCGTATTCGCTGACCCGCTCCTGGCATACGGAGCTGGCCGTACTGTGGATCGCGACGGCCTGGCTCGGCACCGGCCTGTACATCGCGCCAGCCGTCTCGGGACACGAGCCGCGCTTCCAGCGCCTGGGCGTGAACCTGCTCTGGGTCTGCCTGCTGATCATCGTCGTCGGCGCGTTCGCCGGCCAATGGTTCGCGGTCATGCAGAAGCTCGGCCTCGAACACAATTTCTGGTTCGGTCACCAGGGCTGGGAATTCGTCGACCTCGGCCGCTTCTGGCAGCTCTTCCTGTTCATCGGCCTGGTGCTCTGGCTCGTGCTCATGGGCCGCGCGCTGTGGCCGGCGCTGCGCCGCCGCGACGATCTCGCCTCCATCGTTGCGCTGCTGTTCCTGTCCACGGTCTGCATCGCCGCGTTCTATGCGGCCGGCCTGATGTGGGGCGAGCACAGCCATCTGTCCATCGTCGAATACTGGCGCTGGTGGGTCGTGCATCTGTGGGTCGAGGGCTTCTTCGAAGTGTTCGCCGTCGCGGTGGTCTCGTTCCTGTTCGTCAAGCTCGGTCTCGTGCGCGCACGCACGGCGACGGTCAACGTGCTGTTCGCGACCATCGTGTTCATGGCCGGCGGCGTGCTCGGCACCTTCCATCATCTGTACTTCGCCGGCACGACGACCGCGGTCATCGCGCTCGGTGCCTCGTTCTCGGCGCTGGAAGTCGTGCCGCTCGCGCTGATCGGCCTCGAAGCGCACGAGACCTGGTCGCACGGCCGCGCGACGCCGTGGATGCAGCGCTATCGCTGGCCGATCCTGTTCTTCCTCGCCGTGTCGTTCTGGAACCTCGTCGGTGCCGGCCTGTTCGGTTTCCTGATCAACACGCCGCTGGCGCTGTACTACATGCAGGGACTGAACCTCACGCCGCTGCACGGACACACGGCGCTGTTCGGCGTGTACGGCATGCTCGGCCTGGGGCTGATGCTGGTCTGCCTGCGCGGTCTGCGCGCCGACCAGCCGTGGGCCGAAGGCTGGCTGCGCGGCGCGTTCTGGTCGATGAACATCGGGCTGTCGCTGATGGCGCTTCTGACCTTGCTGCCGCTGGGCGTGCTGCAGCTGTCGGCCGTGCTCGAACACGGCTACTGGCAGGCGCGTTCGGCCGAGTTCATGAACCAGCCCATCGTGCATCTGCTGGTCTGGATGCGCGTGCCCGGCGACACCTTGTTCGCGGTCGGCGCGCTGCTGTTCGCCGGCTTCGTCGCCAGACTGTGGCTGGTTCGCGGCCGTAGCCGCTCAGCGACGGCGCCGGTCGGCCCGGCGCTGCCGGAAGCCGAGTCATGAAAGCGCCGTCGGGCGGCTTCGCGCCGACCGAGGCGGCAGCCCTGCTCGCGAGCGCGCCGCACCGGCTGATGTTCTTCGCCGGTGCGGCCAGCGTGCTGCTGTCGATGATCTGGTGGACAGGCGTGTTGCTGGTCCAGGCGCGCGGCGGCAACGTCGCGACGCCGCTGCCGCCGGCCTGGCTGCATGCGGCATTGGCCCAGTACGGCATGCTGCCGCCTTTCATCTTCGGTTTTCTGCTGACCGTGTTTCCGCGCTGGCTCGGTCAGCCGGCGCTGACGCGGCGCAGCTATGTGCCGGTATTCGCCGGCGTCATGGGCGGCTATCTGCTCTCGCTGGTCGGCGCGGTCGGGTCGGCGCCGCTGCTCGCGCTGGGCTTCAGCGCGATTCTCGCGGGCTGGCTGTTCGGCGTGTACCAGCTGGCCGGCGTGCTGCGCCGTGCCGGCCGGCGCGACCTGCATGCGCTGTCGTGCCTGGCCGCGCTGAGTGTCGGCGCGCTCGGCGTCGCCCTGTTCTGCGGCGCGCTCTGGGGGCTGCTGCCGCCGGCCGCGGCCTGGTTCAGCGGCCGCATGGCCGCGCTGCTGTTTCTGCTGCCGGTCTATTTCACGGTCTGCCACCGCATGATTCCGTTCTTCAGCGGCGTCATCGTCGGGCCGGCCTACCGCTCGTTCCGTCCGGTCTGGATCCTGCCGGTAGTCTGGGGGCTGCTCGTTGCGCATGTCGCGCTCGATGCGTTCGGCCTCGCCGGCTGGCTATGGCCGGTCGACGGACTGCTCGCCGCGCTGTTCGCACTGCATGCGCTGCGCTGGCAGCCGTGGCTGTGCCGGCGTGCGGGGCTGCTGCTCGTGCTGCATCTGGCCTTCGCCTGGCTGCCGCTGGCCTTCAGCCTGTTCGCTCTGCAGAGCGCCGGCTTCGCGCTGTACGGCTCCGACGCCTGGGGCCGCGCACCGCTGCATGCGCTGACCATCGGCTTCTTCGGCTCCATGCTCGTGGCCATGGTCACGCGCGTCTCGCAGGGGCATTCGGGCCGGCCGCTGGAAATGGGGCCCACGGCCTGGTTCGCCTTCGCCGGCGTGCAGCTCGTCGCGGTGCTGCGCATCGCGGCGCAATGGCTGCCGTCGGCGCCGGTCTGGATGGCGGTCGCCGCCGTGGGCTGGCTGCTTGCGTTTCTGCCCTGGGTCGTGCGCTATGTGCGGATCTACTGGCGTCCGCGCGTGGACGGCAATCCGGGTTGAGGAGTCATGGTCGAGTTCTACCTGCAGATCAAGTTCGTCCACATCGCCGCGGTCATCGCCTCGGGCAGCCTGTTCGGCCTGCGCGGGCTGCTGATGCTCGCGGGCTCGCCCTGGAGCCAGCATGCACTGCTGCGATACATGAGCTACGCCATCGACACGACCCTGCTGACCGCGGCGCTGATGCTGACCACGATCATCCGCCAGTACCCGGGCGCGCAGTCCTGGCTCACGGTCAAGGTGCTGTGCCTCGTCGTCTACATCGTGCTCGGCACGTTCGCGCTGAAACGCGGCCGCACCTACCGCGCGCGCCTGGCCTGCTTCATCGCGGCGATCACGGTCTATCTGTTCATCGTCAGCGTCGCGCGGGCGCACAGTCCCTGGGGCTGGTTCGCCTGAGCGGAGGCTCGGCGAAGCGGCCCGCGCCGGCGTACGCAGCGCGGGCCGGTGCTGCCGCCACGCCGAACTCGGGCGGGAGCTGCCTGCCGACTCGCGTCATCTGATCGCGTCGCGGGGCGGTCCGCGGCCGGCAGTCGCCGGTCGGCAGCGGTGCCGTGCGTGCGGCAGCGCGACCTTTTTGCGTGCCGCTGCAATGGCCTGCATGACGAATCCTGTCTGAGCCGACAACGAAGGCGCGGGCGGGCACGCCGAAGCGACGACAACCTGCGTGACCTGTGAGCTGCATAGTTCTGTAGGGCTGGCAGCGTCGGACTCACCACCGCAAGGGGAGAGCCCACATGTCACGGGTACGCGACGACATTTCCTCGAAACTTCATCCGCTCGCCGACTGGATCGTCACGGTCATTTCCGGTTGTCCCGCCAGGCATCACGTCGAGCGTTCCTGGTCGCCGGCGATGCTGGTGAGTGTTTCCTTCGCCTGGCTGGCCGCCGGCGCGGCCTGCCTGTATGCGGCCTCGCTGCCGATCGCGATGTTCTGGTGCGTCGCCGCATTCGTGGTCGGCAGCATCGTCTCCACCGGCGCCGTGCGCTATATGCAGACCGTGCTGATGCACTACGCAGCGCACAATGCGCTGTTTCGGACGAGGCAGGCCAATCTCCGGTACTCGGCGATCGTGTCGGCGCTGTTCATGCTGCCGTCGCCGGAGGATTACCACCGCGAGCACGTGCGCGAGCACCACCGCACACTGCAGATGTTCGCCACGCGCGGGGATCCCGATGCGGCGTTCCTGCTCGGCCTCGGCTTCGCGCCGGGCACGCCGCTGGCGAAGCAGCGGTGGCTGTTCTTCAAGACGCTTTTCAATCCGTTCTTTCACTGGGCGATGATCCGTTCGCGGATCGCCAGCGCGGCCGGACGCTCCCGCTCCGCAGCCGCGGCCGTCGTGCTGATGCTCGCCGCTCTGGGCGCGGCCGTCGTGCTCAATCCGGTGTTCGGCCTTGCCGTGCTGTTCGCGCTGTTTCCGCTCGCCGCCTGCGCCGCGCTGCTGCAGTTCCTGTCCGAGCATCTGTGGTTCGCCCCGCTCGTCGACGGCGAGCGCGCGCGGGAGCGCCTGATCCGGCTGTCGCACGCGCGGTTCTGCTGCGATCCGCCGGCGTCTTCGGCACTCGGCTGGGCGATCTGGTGGCTGCGCCTGTTCTGCGTGCACCTGCCCGTGCGCGTGATGGTGCTCAACGGCGATCTGCCGCAGCACGACATGCATCACCTGCACCCGACGGAGGATTTCCAGACGTTCGGCGCCCAGCGCCGGGCGTTGAACGACGGTGGCGTCGCTACCCGCGAGTACTGGGGCTACGGCTCCGCAATGAACGCAGTCATGCAGCACATCGAAGGAGCAGCGCAATGAACTACGAGAACAACGAGCTGAAGACGGTGGTCGTGATCAAGGCCGGCATCCGGTCGTCCGAGGCGATCAACGCCGCCGTGCACCTGGCCCTGGGCCTGCCCGGCGAGTCGGCGGATCGCTTCCGCTTCGAGGACTACCGCCGCCGCGACGAGACCGTCGCGATGATCTCGACCTATCCGGTCATCGTGATGGCGTCGAAGTCCGACACTCACCTCGGGCGCTTCTTCGCCGAGTGCCGGGAGGCCGGCATCGACAGCAGGGCGTTCATCCGCACGATGATCGGTCCGTCCCTGGCCGAGCAGCTGCGGGCGACCGCGGCCGACGAGTCGCCGGACTATCTCGCCGTCGTGGCGTTCGGACCCAGCGATGTTCTGCGTCCGCTGACCAAGCGGTTCTCGCTGCTGCAGGATTGATCGGGTTGGCCTGCGCGCTCCGGATCGGGCGAAGCCCGGCCGGAGCGCGCGAGGCCCGCGCCGCCGTCAGGCCGGCTCGGCGTCGATCTCGGAGTTGCCGTAGGGATAAAGATGGTTGAACGGTTTGCGCAGGCTGATTTGCGCCGAGCGTATGCCGTTCAGAGAAAACGTCTGGTCGTTGGGGTCCTTTCCGACCGCCCGGGGCTTGTTGATGCCGAAGTCAAAGCCCTTCAGCGCCCCCGACACACCCTTGACCGTATTTTTGTTGTTCACGTGGTAAGCGAGACGGTATTTCTGACTCAGTTTTTCCATCTGCCTGTTGGTCTGCCTGACTTCGCCGATCGAGACTTCTTCCTTGCTCCTGATGCAGGCGCAGATCAGGATGCTGACCGCGAGCCGGTCGAAACGGTTCGTTACGGCCAGCGGCTCGTGGCCTTCTGCCCTCACCAGCAGGCTCGGGCCTTCGGTGTAGATTTCCGCGATGGGCCGGAACAGCTGTGCGGGACAGCGCAGCAGGTTGCCGGACTTGAACCGGCGATCGACGCCGAGCTTTTTTTGTTCTGCGTCGAGGAAGGCCGCGAGCGAGGAATGCGCGACGAGATACGCCGCACCCAGCAGCCGCTCGCGGGCCGTCTCGACGTTTTCTGCCTGCTTGAACGTACGCCCTCCATCGAACAGATCGCCGTAGAAGTCAAGAATGTGGCCGCCGTCGTCCGGCATCGGAACGCCGATCAGCCCGAGCTGGCGCAGACGGATCAGGGTTTCGAACTCGTCGTCGCCGACGCCGAAGGGGTTCGGCTGGTCGTCGGTTTCGAACGCTCTCAGCAGTGGGCGCGTCCGGTAGATCACATTGCAGCGGAACAGCTTCTTCAGCAGCGCCGTGCGGCGAATCGCAATTTTCTGGGACGAGTCGTCGAAGCCCGGCAGGAAAGAGGGCACCGAATACCGCAGGTGATCCTCGCACAGGATCTTGGCGCCCTTCTCGATGGCGATGCGGACCTCAGCGGGCCGGCGCACCATCGCAAGTTCGGATATCTGCCGCCCGATTTCGACGACGCACCGTGGGTAAGGCAGCGAGTGGCGCAGAACGCGGTCGAGCGCTTTTTCGCCGGCGACGGTCTCGCCGTCGCGAAAAAACGCCGAGAGGCGCACTTCACGACTGCCAGCGGGCGTCATTTTCTGCTGCTTCATCCAGAGGTCGATGTTCGCCTCGAATACGGCTTGCAGCTCGTCGGAGGTGTAGTGCAGGTTGAGGACGTATTCCTTCAGCTGGGCCTTGGCTTTGGTGCGGCTCTCGATTTCTCCGCGCGCCGTGGCATAGGCCACGATCCTGCCGCCGCTGCCGTTCCATAGCTGGACGAGGGCGTCGGCAAGACCGCACTGGATCGCGCTCCAGACTTCGACGGTATCGGCCGCCACTTTGTCTGCCTTCTCTCCGTCGTCTTCGCTCGAAGGCTGCGCCGGGGCGGCGCCGTTGCCGGCGGTGGCCGGACTGCTGAAATGTTCGGCCAGCGGCCGATTTTGCTCGTCGCAGAAAGCCTCGTCGATCGAGTCGATCAGGATGACGAAGCGCGATTCGCCCGGCAGCGCGCTGATGTTGATCTCCGACGCCGCGGTCGCAAGGCCGCGGAAATCCCCCTGACTGTTGACGAGGTTCTCGATGATCTGGCTGAGGAAGTCGCCTTTCGAACCTTCCGGGTAGAGATCCCAGACCTTGCCGACGAGCGCCCTGGTTTCCGGGCTGCCCGTCAGATAGCTCTTGAGGAATTCGTCCTTGATCGCGTTCGCCTTGTGTCGTTCGTACAGTTCCACCCGGGCCAGGCGGATGCGGGCCAGTGCGGCGATCAGGAAGTGGAACAGCGAGCACCAGGCGTCGGAGCTGCGGTAAGCCGACTGCTTCTTGAGCGGAATCCGGATCTTCCGCGCGCCGAGCAGGGTCGAGCGTCCGCCGACGCTGTCGGTCGCATACGACGCGAATACCAGCTTGAGGGTGGCCTCGTATTCCTTGAGCAGTGCCTCTTTGCAGCGCAGCAGCAGCGTCTTTCCCGATCCTTTCGAACCGACCAGCATGTAAGGGGCGCCAATCAGTTCGGACTCGGGATCGCGGACCTCGTGCGCGGGCACGAAATTCCGGATTTCCTTCGGCCCGAAAAGATGCGTCATCACCTCCTTCAGATTGTTGAAATTGATGACGCCGGCGTCGTTCGTCCACGGTCTCAACATCTCACCCCCCCCGTCAGGTTCCTGTCGTGCCGATGCGTGCCGCATGGTGCCGGCCGTGTCTCCGGTATGGCCGTCGTGCTGAGTGCGGATCGAACCGGATATATATTTTTTCCGGCAATGCTTGCAAGGTTCCTTGGCCGGGCGAAACGGCAGGCTTGCGCCACGTGATGGATCCGACGGGGTCGGGCAATCGTGGCGTCTTTTCGCCGCCTGCAGGACCTTGCGTACTGCGGTCGCGTGCGTTTCGCCGACGGCGCAACGCCGTGGCGGCAGTGCAAGATCCCGAACGGTGGCGTATCCCGGTCCGACCCCTCCCGGTGTCGCGAGTCTGGATCTCCTGTCGCCCGGGCGGTATTCCTCTCAGTGCCCGCGCGCCGGCGCGCGGAAACCGCGCTGCAACTCGTCGACACGCTGGATGGCTGTCCGGGCGTCGGCTGTCCGGGAGTCAAAAAAAACGCCGGCAGCGCCGGCGTCGGGTAACGGGAACGAGGAAGTGCCGCCTGCTTGGTGCAAGTCTCGGAATTCAGTCCCCGGCGGCGTTCAGCGCCGCCTTCACGGCGTCGACGAATTCCGCGTCGGCGGCGCCGCCGAGACGTTCGGTGCGGGCGAGGCGGCGGCCCTGCGCGTCGAGCAGGACCAGGGCGCTCGTGTGATTGAACTCGCCGTCGGCGAGTTCGCGGTAGCGCACGTCGAGCAGCGCGGCGAGCTGGCGCACCGCGGCCTTGTCGGTGCGTGCGAGAGTCCAGCGCCGCGTATCCAGCGAGCGCTTGTCGACGATGCCGCGCAGCGCGGCAGGGTCGTCGCGTGCGGGGTCCATGCTGACGATCAGGAACGCGACGCGGTCGCGCTGCGCGGGTTCCAGCGAACGCTCGACCGCCTTGGCGCTGTCGATGATCAGCGGGCAGACATAGCGGCAGGAGGTATAGAACAGCGAGACGACCTGCGGCTTGCCCACCCGGTCGGCGAGATGGAAATCGTGGCCGTCCTGGTCGGTGAAACCGGCGGTGAGCTGGTAGACCGAATCGCCGGGCAAACCGCCGGCCGCCGCCGCCGTTGCGAGCAGCAGGCCGCCGAGCAGTGCGGACAGGGTGTTGCGGAAGAACGTCATGGTGTCGCTCCGGCAAGGTCGCGGGCGCAGCGGAAACCCAGGTTGGCGGTGACGTCCTGCGCCTGCAGCGCGGACAGCATCGCGGTACGCATCAGCACGGCGTAGTTCTCGCGGTCGGCCGCCGACAGCGCGCCGGCGCCGCAGAACTGCAGCTTGTCGGCACCGCCCTGGTCGCGGTTGTCGGCCGACATCAGCAGCGAACCGGCGTCGTCGACCCACTCCCAGATCAGGCCGTGCAGGTCGTGGATGCCGTGTACGTCGGCCGGCTGGCTGCCGACGTCGGCCAGTGGCCGCGAGCTCGGATTGGCATACCAGCGCAGTATGCGTTCGCGCCAGGCCGGGTCCTGACGCGCATCCTCGCGCGTCTCGTCGGCCGCGGCCGCGTATTCCCATTCGATCCAGCTCGGCAGGCGCGCGCCCTGCGCCTCGCAATACGCCTGTGCGGCAAACCAGCTGACCTGGACCACGGGCTGCTGCGCCGAAGCCGCGCCGGGATCCAGTGCGCCGGCCCAGTGCTGCAGATAGCGCGATTCGGCGAATACGGCCGCGACGCGGCCGCGCTGCCATTGCGGGTGGGCTTTCACGAAGGCGAGAAAATCGCCGTTGCTGACCGGCGTGCGCATGAGCTCGAACGGCCGCACGCGCACGCCGTCGCGCGTGTCCTCGTAGGCCAGCACGCTGCGGAACGCCGGATTGCCCGGCAGCTTCGCCCAGCCCGGCTCCGCCGCGCCGGGTGCGGCCAGCGCGGCGGTCAGGACGAGAGCGAGCAGGCCGTTCAATGTGCGGCGCCTTCGGCGTGCGGCGTCGCGGCGCGCACGGCCTTCACCTCGTCCTTGCGCACGCGCTCGCCCTGGTTGCCCCAGTTGTTGCGCACGAAGGTCAGGATATTGGCGATCTCGTCGTCGGTGAGCTGACTCATCGGCGGCATGACCGAGTCGTAGCGCTGGCCGTTGACCTCGACCGGGCCGGTCAGGCCGCGCAGCACGATCCTGATCAGGTCTTCGGATTTCTGCTTGGCCAGGAAATCCGATTTCGCCAGCGGCGGAAATACGCCGGGCAGGCCGGCGCCCGAATCCTGATGGCATACCGAGCAGGTGCCCGCATACAGCGCCTTGCCCGCGGCGATCTGCTCGTCCTGTGACAAGGTGCCGGCGGCGGCCGACTTGGCGGCGGTGTCGACGGCGACCAGGGTCTCGGCCTTGTCGCCGAGATAGACCGAGTCGACTTCCTTGCCGGAATAGATGGCCAGGTTCGGCGGGCCGTCGACCTTGAGCACGCCGAGCGCGCCCTTGTTGAATGCGCGGAAGATCGAATGGTCGACGAGCACGTAGCTGCCGGGCACGTCGAGCTTGAACTCGGCGATCATCGCGCCGCCGGCCGGCACCAGCGTGGTCTGCACGTTCTCCTGGAAATGCGTGCCGCCTTCGTACCAGACCTTGTCGAAGATCTCGCCGATCACGTGGAAGCTCGACACGAGATTCGGGCCGCCGTTGCCGACGTAGAGGCGCACGCGCTCGCCGACCTTGCCGGTCAGTGCGCGGTCGCCGGTCAGTGCGGTTTCCGAGCCGTTGAACAGCACGTAGGTCGGGTTCTCGTCGATGGCCTTTTGCATGTCGAACGCCTGCAGGCCTTTCTCGCGGAACTTGCCGACGGTGTAGAAATCGCCCTGCATCACGTAGTACTCGCGATCCACCGGCGGCAGCCCTTCGGGCGGCTCGACGAGGATCAGGCCGTACATGCCGTTGGCCACGTGCATGCCGACCGGCGCCGTCGCGCAGTGGTAGACGTAAAGGCCGTGGTTGAGTGCCTTGAACGTGAACTGCGACGAATGTCCCGGCGCCGTGAAGCTCGACGCCGCACCGCCGCCGGGGCCGGTGACCCCGTGCAGGTCGATGTTGTGCGGCATCTTGGAAGTCGGATGATTGTTCAGATGGAACTCGACCGTGTCGCCCTGGCGCACGCGGATGAAGCTGCCGGGCACGGTGCCGCCGAAGGTCCAGAACGTATAGGTGCTGCCTTCGGCGATCGGCAGTTCCTTCTCGATGACCTCGAGCTCGACCACGACCTTGGCCGGCTTGTTGCGTCCGGTCGGCGGCGGAACCTGCGGCGGCGAGGTCAGTACCGCATGCACGGTTTCAGCGGCCTTGGGGCCGGTTTTCGTCGCGCCGTCGGCGGCCGTCGCGACGCCGGCCAGGCCGGCTGCGGCGAGCGCAGCGCTTATCGTCAATGCCCGTATGGATCTCATCGTCATTCCCGTTTCCGTGTCAGCGACAGGTTGCGCCGGATGCCGGGAAAGGCGCATTGATCCGGATCAACTCGTTCGCGCGCCAGCGCGATCCGGGTGGATCTGCGGCGCCACGTCGCAGTCGCGGGACGGCAATGCAGTGCGCGGACCTGTCTCCGCGCGGCTGCTGCGCACTGTGCGAAGACGGCCGACTCGACAAATCGGATCTTGCGTGAGCCCGTGTTGTTCGCGTTTACGGTGCCTGGAATCCGTTCGGCTCACCGCCGTCGAGGCGGCCTCCCGAATGCGTTGCCCGAACTGAATAGCGGGATCTGGCGGCCGGGCCCGCGCGGCGGCGTCATTTGCCCGCTCCGCTACCGGCATGCACCATGCGAAGCGCAGCGGCCTGATGCGCAAGGAGAACGCCATGCAGCAGCGAACACTCGGCAACAGCGGCCTGCGCGTATCGGCGCTGGGTCTGGGATGCATGGGCCTGAGTCACGGCTACGGCCCGGCGGCGGACAGGACACAGGCGGTCGCGCTGATCCGCAAGGCCGTGGAACTCGGCGTCACGTTCTTCGATACGGCAGAGGTCTACGGGCCGTTCGCGAACGAAGCGCTGCTCGGCGAGGCGCTGGCGCCGCTGCGCCGCGACGTGGTCATCGCGACCAAGTTCGGCTTCCGCATCGGACAGACCGGCCTGGACAGCCGGCCCGAGCACATACGCGAAGTCGCCGACGCGGCGTTGCGGCGGCTGGACACCGACGTGATCGACCTGTTCTATCAGCATCGCGTCGATCCGGATGTGCCGATCGAGGACGTGGCCGGCACGGTCGGGGATCTGGTACGCGCCGGCAAGGTGAAGCACTTCGGCCTGTCCGAAGCCGGCGCGGCGACGATACGCCGCGCTCACGCCGTACAGCCGGTAGCTGCGCTGCAGAGCGAATACTCGCTGTGGTGGCGCGAGCCCGAGCGCGAAATCCTGCCGCCGCTCGAAGAGCTTGGCATCGGTTTCGTGCCGTTCAGCCCTCTGGGTCGCGGCTTTCTGACCGGTGCGATCGACGAAAACACCGCCTTCGACAGCAACGACTTCCGCAACAGCGTGCCACGCTTCGCACCGGAGGCGCGCAAGGCCAATCAGGCCCTGGTCGGGCGCATCGCCGGCATCGCCGCGAAGAAGCAGGCGACGCCGGCGCAGATCGCGCTGGCCTGGCTGCTCGCGCGCAAGCCCTGGATAGTGCCGATCCCGGGAACGACCAAGCTGTCGCGCCTGCAGGAGAACCTCGCTGCGGTCGACATCGTGTTCAGCGGCGAGGAACTGGCCGCGATCGACGCCGCGCTCGCGGCGGTTGCGGTACACGGCGAGCGTTATCCGAAACATCTGCAGGAAACGGTCGGCCGCTAGCGGAGCTGCTCCACGCGCCGTCCACGCTCAGGCGCGATGTCGCGCCGCGCTTCGCGCTCCCGGCGGCCGCGGGCCTGGCGTACGGACTCACGGAAACGCGCCTGGCCCGGGTCGGCCCGGCGCACTCGCAGCGGCACCGCGCATCATGCGAGCCGAGGCTGTCGCGGCGCCGTTACTGCAATCGCCGACGCCGCGCGCAGGCGGCGCCCCAGCCCAGTCCCAGCACCGCGGCGATCAGGGAGCCCAGCAGCACGCCGAGCTTGGCCGCGTCGAGCAGCTGCGCATCCTTGAAGGCCAGCAGCGCGATGAAGATCGCCATCGTGAAGCCTATGCCCGCCAGCAGTCCGACGAGGACGATGCCGCTCCACGCGGTATCCGGCGGCAGCCGTCCCCAGCCCAGGCGCACCATCAGCACGCTGACCGCGACGACGCCGAGCGGCTTGCCGAGCACGAGAGCGAGGGCCACGCCGAGCATCGTCTGCTGCGGCCCCGCGTCGGCGAGGTTCACGCCGCCCAGGCTCACGCCGGCATTCGCCAGCGCGAACGCGGGCATGATGAGATAGGCGACCCAGGGATGCAGCGCCAGCTGCACGCGCACGACCGGCGGCAGCAGCTCGCGCTGCGCGAGCCGCAGCTGGCGCGCGGGCCGGACCAGTTGCTCGTCCTGGGAGCCTTCCTCGTGCTGCGCCAGATCCTTCGCGATGCGCGAGACGAGTTCCCGCGGTTTCTCGCGCATGGGCCTCGACCGCACCGGCGTCAGCAGGCCGAGCACGACGCCTGCAAGGGTAGGATGGATGCCGGCCTTGAGCAGTCCGCTCCAGAGGATCACTCCGGGAACTGCGTAGGCCAGCGCCGAGCCGACGCCGATCCGCTGCATGCCCAGCAGCAGCGCGATGCCGAGTCCGGCGATGGCGAAGCCTGCGACATCGAGTCCGCCGGAATAGAACAGGGCGATGATCAGGATCGCGAAGATGTCGTCGATGATCGCCAGCGCCAGCAGAAATACCCGCACGCCGTTCGGCACGGCGCGGCCGAGCAGGGCCAGCACGCCGACGGCGAACGCGATGTCGGTCGCCGTCGGCACCGCCCAGCCGTGCTGCCGCTCCGCAGTGCCGTTCATCGCGAGATAGATCAGTGCCGGCGCGACCACGCCGCCGATGGCCGCGCCAACCGGCAGCGCGGCCTGGCGCAGATCGCTGAGCGCGCCTTCATGCATCTCGCGGCGGATCTCCATGCCGACGACGAGGAAGAACACGGTCATCAGCGCGTCGTTGATCCAGAAGTGCAGCGACTGCGAGAACACGTAGCTGCCGATGCCGACCGACAGCGGCGCATGCCAGAGCGCGTCGTAGCTCGCCGCATACGGTGAGTTCGCCCAGAGCAGGGCGATGACCGCCGCAGCGACCAGGACGATGCCGCTGACGGCTTCGATGTGCAGGAAGCGCTCGACCGTGGCGAAGGCGCGCTCGGCCAGGGCCTGGGCGCGCGGAATGTCGTGGCGTTCGGGAATCCGGTGCATGGGCATGACGACTCCGCGCGGCGGCCCGACCAGCGCTTGAGCCTGCCGCGCTGCGTCATGCAGCGGACACCCGTTCGCGAGTGTAGCGGGCGGCGTCGCGGCAGGCGATAGCGCACTGAAATCGTGCCTGACCGCGTTCGGAGGGCAAGGCCTCTGTCCAGGTGCTGTCTGCGGGCGATGACGCATGACCGGTTTCGCAAGCGCGATGCGCAGCATTCGACAGTCGAAGCTCAGTTGCTGAACCGGGCCTGCTTTGTGTGCGCGCTGTACGCGTACGGACACGAACCAGCGCACCTACGCCGCCGGCGGGCTCCCTGATGCGTGCGTTTGCTCTCGCCACCCTTGTCGCATCGTGCATCGCCGGCGCGGTCCCGAGCGGTCCGGTCAATGCGCCGTGCAGCAGCACCACGACGGCGGGCAGCGTCGTCAACGGCACGCAGGGGGCGATCAATCCCGCCGCCGGCGTCGGCTACCGGACCTGTTGCGCGCCGGGCATCCCGTGCGTCGACCGGGACCCGCCGCAGAAGGCCAGCATACGAAACACCGATGCGTTCAATCCGTCCGAAACGAATGCCGCGCCGATCCGGGCCGTGCAGTCGCGAATCGAACGGGCGCCACTACGATCCGAATCGCAGGTGGCCGGTCCGCGCGCACGGCGACTGACGTTCAGTGCGGGGAAGCGCGGCTGCGTGAGGGGCTTGTCGAAAGAATGGCCTGTCCGCCGAGGGGCGGCTTGCTGCTCCGTTCTTCGTGCCATGGCCTCCCCGGCGTCAGGCGCGATTTGCAGTTGGGGGTGCCGCGCCGATCCGGATGCGACAATCTGGCTAAATGGAATCTGTGGATTTTTTATCAGATGCTGCAAGCGATCGCCAGCCTGCCGATGAAAAGGCGCCACGGACTGGAACAGGGGGCGACAGAGAGAATCAGAAGTCGAGCGAGGCTCTGGTGGAACCGCGCAGGTGCATGATCTGGATGGTGGCCGGGGACGGAATCGAACCGCCGACACGGGGATTTTCAAGAGCTGTACCAGCTGCCCAGAGGCACGACTCAGATTGGTCGTTGCAATAAAAACAACGTCTTGCACTCGTTTCGTATCGCACCAGGCCGCAGCAAACCGCAGCTGACTGCAGGTTTCAGGGAGCCACAGGGGAGCCACAAACTCGGGTAGGCTTCCGCCAGCGCCAACGGCCAGGAAGCCGCCCATGTCCACGTCCGTACACCTGGACCTCACCCCGAAGATTCTCGATTCGTTGCGTTTCGACGTGATGCCGGACGAGCGCGGCAAGTTCGCCAATCCCACGCCCCCCGGCACGCGAGAGTGGGTCGTACGCGACCTGGGCGTCCGAGGCTTGCTCCTCCGCCTGACGCCACGCACCACGACGTGGTACGTCCAGCGGAAGGTGGCGGGGGCGCCGATGAAGCGGGCCATGGGCCACTGGTGGAGCGCCGACGGAGGCTACCGGCGCCTGTCCCTCACCGACGCCCGCAAGCGCGCGAAAATCTGGCTCGGGCTCATGGAGCAGGGCATCGACCCGTTGGTCGAGCGGAAGAAGCGCGAACGGTCGGCGCAGGCGGAGCGGGCCCGCGACGGCCTTACTCTGGCGGTCGCGTTCGCCGAATACGCCGAAGCCCGGGCGCGCAAGGCGAAGGCCAGCACGACCACCGACCGAGCCAAGGTACCCAAATGGATGGCGGGGGCGCCGCTGTGGGCCATGTCCCTGGCGGACATCAACGAGGCGGCCGTGGAAGCCACCTTCGGCCCGATGCTGCGTGCCACGCTGCACAAGACCAAGGCGCCGGCGTGGGGGCCGCGGTCGTTGAGCCACGGCACGCTCTCGAAACTCTACGCCTACTGTTCGGCCGCCTACGCGCGGTCGGCGCCGAAGGCCGGGTTGCCCACCGGCCGCGGCGTCGGGCCGTTCGCCGCGTGGCGGGCCGACCAGCCGTGGCCGGCCGCGGTTCGGCGGAGCACCTACCTATCCACGGGTTCGGACGTCGGGCAGAACTGGCTGTGCGAACTCGTGAAGGCCCAGCAGCGCGCCCACGACCCGAAGATTCTGTTGGACCGCCCCGACCCGCGCGGCGAAGGCCTCAAGCCGCACGCGAGCGTGCTGGTCGACTTCTTTCTGTGCGTGCTGCTGTGGGGTTCCCGCAAGCAGGAAACGGCGCGGCTCCAGTGGAAGGACGTGGACTTCGACCGCAACTTGCTCGTCTTTCCCGGAGCCATCACGAAATCCGGCAAGGACGGCGTGGCGCCGCTAACCCCTTGGGCGCGAGAAATCCTCGAAGCACGCCGAGCCGCCAACGACCGCTGGCGTCCGGAAGACGTCAGTCAGTGGGTGTTCCCGTCGCGCCAGCACGGCAAGCCGTTGGCCAACGCGCGTTCCGTGCTGGTGGCGTTGAAAGAGCAGACGGGTTTGTGGATTACGGCGCACGACCTCCGGCGGACGATGGCCACCGACCTGGGACGAGTCCGCGTCCCCGTTGAGGAGTTGGGCCGTCTGCTCGTGGTCGGCGCGGCGCTGAACCACGCGCGCGGTGCCACGGGGGCGGTCCCCAGCAACGCGACCGAGGGATACATCCAGGAGCAAGCGGAGCTGCTGCGGCCGCACTACCTGGTTCGGGAGAATCGCTTGCGGAAACTGGCGGGCTTGCCGCCGCTGCAGGCCGATGCGCCCGCACCTGAGGCCGGAACCGGCAAGCAAGCAGCATCGGTGGAGGGTCTGGACTTCGATGCGTTGCTTCGCCTCATCGAGGATGACGATGGGGCCGCGCAGAAGGTGTTGGAGGCGCTGTTGCGAAGGAAGACAGCACGCGCGTAGCGCGTAGGGGACGAGGGAAACGACTCTACGCTTTCGAGCGGTCCGACGGGAATTGCAGGTCGGTATCATCAGGCGCCGCCCAGATTGATTGAGCGTCGCTTTTCGCCCAAATCTATGGCGGGCTAGCATCCAGCGAATCAGAGGCGCGGTGTTGGTGTCGTCGCAGACCGCATGTTCTTATTCTGATTTGAGCCACCAACTTCCAGTGGTCCGAGCGTTCAGTTCCAATCCGGGAAACGTCAGCGCTAAGAAATCGGCCAGTGCTTCAATGAATCGTCCCATCTCGACAAGGTCGAGCTCATACCCATTGAGTAGACAATACCTTCCGTCCTGAGACGTAAAAGGAATGTGTGGTCCTCCATTTGTCTTTCCACCGATGATTTTCTCGTCGATATGTTGACTTTCATCCCTAAAACTTTTTACCGCATTTATGGTGCTTTTCCATTGTGCCAAAAATGCCTTGATGTTGGGCGGAGGTGGATTCATCGACTTCAACGCTTTGATGCTCTTTATGGCAATTGCAAGGTCGCCAATGCAGTCGTCGATGGCCGCCGGAAACTCCAGAATGGGCAACCACTGTCCATTTGGCGGTTCCCGGCTCCAGCGCGCACGCTCGTCAATCTGCGCAAGGACCAGATTTCTGGCTTCGCTGTAATGTCGGGCGGCTTTCACCAGCCGAAAGACCGCTATCTTCCTGAGTCCTTCGTATCGAACATCCGCATGAGATGCCTGTCCGAGCACGGATTCCAGAAATGCAACGGAATTCAGCGTGTTGAATGGGCGCTGCAAAGCAGGCATCTGGCATTGGTCTGGCAGCCCGATTGGCCTCGGCGAACTCGGCGGATGCGGTTTCAGAGTCAATCTCCTACAACGTGTCGCGGTTCCGACGATTGCATCATCGTCGTCGGCTATTGCCGAGGGTGAGCGAACGAGCTTGGCTCGGCGTGTTTTTCCGGCGCTCGATTGCTGCTGGAGGGGAAAATGCGGAGCACGGAACGTCTTTCAATCCTGTCGGTCCACTGGCAGCACCGCGTGAAAAAGCTTTGGCGTCATCGCGCCTCCCTGTTCGAGGGCTAGAGCGGGATTACGTACGACGAAGACTCTTCCTGTCTTGAGCGATTTCTCCAGTTCGACCAAATACAGAAACGCCTCGTTTCCGTAGCGCTTCATCGTATTGAGTTCGCCTTGGGACAGGTAGAAGCCGCTCTCGATGTCCCCGGTCGTTGCTTTCACCTCGATGTAGCGGGTGCCCTGGCTGGATACACTCCGGATGTCGTAGCCGGAATCCACGAACTTTGCTGCTTCGTGGACGACTCTGAACCCAGGTTCTACCTTGGCATCGTCTTTCAGCCTTTTTCTTTCGAATGCCAAGGCCACCTTCTCTCCGGCCTTTCCGATTTTCTTTTGTTGGCGAAGGCGTTCTTCGAGGGCCTCCACCGTCATCACCGGCTTCCTGCGTCGCCGACCCGGCCCCTTCCCGGAGGATTCGGATGCTTCCGGCTGGTCGATGGCGGCGCCGTCGAGTTCCAGAACGTGGAGGTGGTCCCGATTGAATCCTCCGGGCGGCAGGCTGTCGAGCCAATTCAGCAGCGCCGCGCGCGTGCGCGCGCTGACCTTGTCCAGTTCGATGAACTTTTTCCCCGTTATCGTCTGAATTCGTTTCCGCGTCGCGCCGCCGGGACGAATCTTGTGAACGCGCTTGCCGCGGTAGTCCGCCAAGCGGAGACCGGCGTACGCGCAGAACTTTGAAAGGCCGAAGTAATCCTTGCCGCCCTCTCGCAGATGGACGAAATGCCTTGGCACGGTGCCGAGCGCGTCGAGCTGGAGGCGCGGGTCGCTCCGCGCAAACGTCCGAACGGATTGGGCGAGTTCAACGTCGTTTCTGCACAGTTGCGCCATGAAGTTCTCTCGTTCGCCGACCGCCCGCGTTCGGTGCTCTGGTTTCTGAATTGAACCGGCCGCTCGTGTCAAGCCGCTGACTGCACCGCCAGTCGTCGCTGCCAGCGACGGTGGCGTGGGTGTTCCAACCGTTGTCTGCGGCCACCGCGACCAATCTCGCAGCGGTGGCGCTTGACACCAAGCCGTCGTGAGCTCAGCATTCTCACTGCGATTGGTGAGATATGTCATGATCTATTCCATCAGGCGGTTGGCGAACACCGAGGTTGCGGCGGGGGCTCAGGCTGGTCGGCGGGTGTTCGTCGCCCTGGTGTCGGCCGTGTCGCAGCCCTCAGAGCCCCAGCCGGTGTTCTTGGACTTCAAAGGGATTGAGGCGGCGACGGGTTCGTTCCTCCGCGAATGCGTGTTTGCTTTCCGCGACCACTGCAGGCACGCGATGGAAAACGCCTACCCGGTGGTGGCCAATGCCACAGCCGTGGTCGTTGAGGAGCTGGCCTTCTACGCCAAGAGTCAGGCAGATGCGGTGTGGCACTGCGAGCTGTCGGAGCATGGACGGGTGGGTTCTCCCAACCTCATCGGGCGGGACAACCTTGAGGCGGGCCAGCAGCAGGCATTGAAGTGGGTGGACGAGTTGCCGGAGGCCACGGCACCCGCCATGACCCAGCAATCCGGACAGGCGGTAGGCGCCACCGCCTGGAACAACCGCCTTTCGGCGCTGGCCGCCAAGGGGCTCATCATGGAGCAGCGGCGCGGCAAGACCAAAATCTTTCGTCCGGTATTGGGAGCTTCCTGATGGGACTGGATTACATCCGCACCACGCGGGGCAAGCCCTGGCGCAAACAGTGGGCGCAGGGCTTGAACTTGATGAACGAGCCCACGCTGTTCGACATCGCGTTCAACACGCGGCGGCGGACCGTTTCTGCATTCGTTGAAGTCGAGAATCCGCCCGCTAACGGCGCCGAACTCTTGCTGGAGCTGATTGGCTCCGATGCGTTCGTCTTTGACGGCCAGCGCCGCGTCGCGAGGGTGGAGAACCTCCCCGATGACGTGCTGGTGTTGCTGCATCGTACCGACAACATCGCCCTTGCCACGGTGGAACACGTCAGCTTGTTCGGCGACATGATGGAGCTGTCCCTGAAATGATCGCCCAACTTCCGAACGTCGTCCTCCTGCCGGACGGACCGACCTGGGACGATTCGCGTGCGAACCCCCTGGCGCTCGGTTGCCGCACCTGTCCCGATTTCGCCGCTTGCGGAGGGCTCCACACGGCCGATGCCGCCTTCGATTGCGGCGATCGGTGCAAGTGCGCCGACCCGTCGGCTTGCGACGTGGTGTGCCGCAAGAAGCCAGCCCGGTTCCGTGCTCAGCGCTTGGAGATCGGTGGGTTCTCGCTCGACAACGTCGAGCGCGCGCCGGTGTTGCCACACCCCGCCTTTCCGCTGGTTGTGCCGCTCATTGACCACGGCTATAGGCGAACGGGCACGCTCAAAGAAAGCTTTGTGGCCGTTCCGCTCTATCGGCTTTACAACAAAGGCACGGGCATCCCGTTCTTCTCCAATAAGGCGGAGGTGTGCGCGCATTTTCGCATTTCCCTCGATGCGACCATCATCGCGTCGGGCGTGGCCCGGGATTTCCGCATCGAACCCTGGTGGGGCTTTTCGACCCCCGAGTTCCTGAAGCAACTGAGCTCGTTGGGAATCGCGCTGTTCACCGTGCCCAATTTCAGTGTGTTCAGCGACGTGCCGCGGACCGACAACCTTCACGCCATCAAGCGCATCGGGCTGTCGTATGCGGCCATGGTCAACGCCGGCTTGCCGACGGCCCTTCATTTGAACGCCCGCACGGAACGGGACTACGCCAACTGGCTGAAGTTCATTCGGGAGCGGCAAGAGGTCCAGGCCGTCGCTTTTGAGTTCGGAACCGGCGCGGGAAGCGAAGGGCGGATCGACTGGCACATTGCGCAACTGTGTGCACTGGCCGATGGGGTAGGTCGCCCGTTGATCCTGGTGCTTCGTGGGGGGATACGTCGCCTCGTACAGTTGCACGCGCACTTTTCCCGCGTGGTAGTCCTCGACACCATGCCTTTCGCGAAGACCCGCCAGCGCCAACGCGCGGTGGTGAAGGACACGGGATTTCTGGCTTGGCCGTCCGCCGCCGAAGAATTCGGCCGCGGCAAACCTTTGGACGCTCTGCTTGCGCACAACATCGAGCTGTCCCGCCGCGCCATCATCGACCCGCCCGAGCCGCTGTACCACTCACGTGCTATTGCGGGAGTCCGGGTGAACCGCCCCGAGAATCCTGGAGGCTCCGGATTGTGAGTCACGCCACCATGGCGGACTCACGGATTGCTGCGTAGTAGCGTGCCTCGGCTTCTGCCGGTGGAATGTAGCCGATCGGCCCGAGCAGCCGGCGAC